>Ga0335074_10000007_pt1 | contig 576715 bp, 473 predicted proteins | sample Lox_Sample_23_FD_206715 | JGI IMG/M metagenome (GOLD analysis project Ga0335074, IMG submission 206715) | Soil microbial communities from Loxahatchee National Wildlife Refuge, Florida, United States - Lox_Sample_2.3 | ecosystem: Environmental > Terrestrial > Soil > Wetlands | place: USA... | reverse complement strand
GTTTTGGTTTTGTTGACCGCTTTTGGAGCGGACTGGCTTGCAAGGGACAGCAAGATAAGGAACAAGACACGCATGGCTCACGCATTATAACCCCTACATCGAGGCAGTACGAAGAGCGTAAAGAAAGCATAAAGAGGCAATATTTAGCTTGACATTTGCCTACATTCTGCTATTATCTAGGCAGATCGAGAGGCAATATGAATCAGCTAAACACGGCCAAGCGGACTCAGATCATAGCGGCTCTCATCGAAGGAAACTCCATCAATGCTACTTGCCGGATGCTAGGAGTCGGAAAGCATACCGTTCTTCGGCTCTTGAAGGATGCCGGATGCGCCTGTGCTGCCTACCATGACGCGAATGTGAGAAACCTTCGCGTAAAGCGAGCGCAGTGTGACGAAGTTTGGTCCTTCATCTACGCCAAGCAAAAGAACGTCACAACCGAGCAGATGGAGCAAGGCGCGGGAGACTGCTGGACGTGGACTGCGATTGACGCCGATACGAAGCTGATTATTTCGTACATGCTGGGAGATCGCGGCGCATCCACGGCGAACGATTTCATGCAAGACATGGCTTCGCGGATCAGGAATCGGATTCAGTTAACGACAGACGGGCATCGTGTCTACGCTGAGGCTGTAGAGAATGCCTTCGGCTCTGAGATTGATTATGCGATGCTGGTGAAAATTTACGGCGCATCAAATGAAGGTGAGTCGCGTTACAGTCCGGCAACTTGCATTGGATGCCGTACCGGAGTTCTCGCTGGTAATCCCAATCCAAAGCATATCTCCACCAGCTACGTAGAGCGGCAGAACCTTTCAATGAGAATGGGGATGCGCCGATTCACGCGCCTCACGAACGGATTCAGCAAGAAATTCGAGAATCACGCGCACCAGGTTGCGCTCTATTTCTTTCATTACAACTTCTGCCGCGTTCACAAGACTCTGCGCGTAACCCCGGCAATGGAAGCGGGTCTAACCGATCACGTCTGGACTCTTGAAGAACTTTGCGGACTGCTGGCGAACAATAACCCGACTTCGCGGATTGACAAAGAACTGGTATTGAAGGCGCTGCGAAAAGCGGCATAGAAAACGGAGGAATACGACAATGGGAAAATCAAACACAGTCTCTATCCCCTACCTAGACCCAAATGTGCAGTACGTTGGAATCAGCCGCTTGCGGGCATTCAACGCGACTCAGTTAAAGGAACTCGACAAGACGCTGGTCATTCAGGACAACGACAAACCGCTTGCGGTTCTCGTGAAGTACGAGCATTTATTGGCGATGCAAGACAGAGCGGGGAACGCATGGGAATATGCTCACGCCATTTACAAAGACGGGATACTTGATCCACACATCGGAGAGGGACTGGCGGAGATCGGACACGATTCTGTGGGTCAGTTTCTGCGTGAGGCTGGACAAAGAGGCTGGGAACTCTGTGGAATGCTCCCGTATCCATCAAGCAACAAATCATCAGATGGTACGCAAGCGGCAATTTTTAAGCGGCCCATAGCTGTTAAGGAGCAGGCTTTGGCGCAAGCGCAAGGGCGTAAAGCTCATTAGCGATCATGCGCCTGTTTCAGCATCCGTTTCAATTCTACGATGCTCAAAGGCGGGTTTTGAAGATGAATTACAGCATGGCAGTTTGGGCAGATCGGGCGTAGGTCTTTGATTGGGTCAACCTTGCGCTCTCCGGCTCTCGCGACAGCCTTTAAGTGGTGAACGTGAATGAAGCCTTCCGCAGTTTCTCCGTACACATCTCCGAACGAGAAGCCGCACGCAAAGCAAGTTGCGCCGTAATGTGCAATGCATTGTTGCCGTGCTATCGGGTTGCGCTCGTACACTGTGACTGAAACAGTCTTTGATATGCCTTCTGTCAATGGTTCTGCGAATGATGCCTGATAGTTTTCTAGCAATTCCTCAAGACGTTGTTCTATGGCTCCATCAATCGTCGCTTTACCTCGCGGGTACGTCGGCCATTTCCAAGCCGGATGATTCTTGCAGATGAATGCCAGCGGCACGGCAGAACTCAGCATCGTGATTTGATTAACGTCTGCTCCGTATCGTCCCGGCCCATCTTGCTCCGGCTCCGATGCAATGACACCGCGAGCGGCCAATCCAAGCCCCGGCAGATGAAATAACGCCCGGTCATTGACGTGGGCTTTCTTCGGAACAAACCACGGTAGGGCTTTCTCGCTCTTGGCCGCTTTTAGCACGGCTTGGACATCATCGACAGCGTTTCCCGCGAGAATGTGAAGCATAGCGGGCAGGATTATAGCGCAGCTACTTATCTTCGGTGGATTCCCGTACGATCCGCAAGGCGTTCTGACTGCTGTCCAGCAGTTTGCATTTATGAGTGTCAAACTGCTTGCGAAGGCTCTCTTGTGCGTCGGCTGTCCGCTTGAGAGAATCGAGCGGGACTTTGAACGTGGAAGCGCAATAGGTGCAAACGGCAACGGCGGGCGTGATTCCGAGCCATTTGACTACCCGCAGATTGCGCTTTGCCATATCCTCAGTTTCCCATAGGGCCTAACGGGTTGGCTATCCCTGTGGAAATCAAACGGCACCACTACCCCATTTTTGTAGACCTTGCAAGCCTTTGCCAGGCTAGTCTGCGGCCATCCCTTGCGCTTCGGGTTCCAGGGAATTGGCCGGCAATTCATCGGCTTCGATCTTCTCGGCTCGCAATTGGGCTTCGAGCGCGGCCAGTTGCGCTTCGATATCCTGTGTGGCCTTCCGCTTACGAATCACTTCCTCGCGGTAACGGCGGAGGAAATAATCGATGGTTTCCACTCGAATGCGGATCGAGCCGGTAGGCTTATTTTCGTCGAGATCCTTGAAGCAGAAATACGGCGTGCCAGATTGCTCGATGATGCCTTCAATCACGCCGTAAATCGGCGCATCGTGTCCGCACTTGAAGCTGGAGATCTCCAGCGCAACCAGATTCGGATGCCGCGCGGTAAACTTCGCCGCCCACACCTTGTGATTGGTGCTGCAGGAATATGAATTCTTCCAGGCATCGGTGATGTCGAGGGCGTGGCTGGTGATGCCAGCCCGCACTTCGTCTCCAAACAGGCGCTCCAGGATGTCGTCGTCGATCGGCAGCGTGTTCTGGGAAAAGATCGGATAGCCCAACTTTTGGAACTCGTCCAGAATTTCGTGATTGAGTCCCGGATCGTGATGGTAGGGCCGTCCCAGCATAACAATGCCGATGCGGTCTTCGCGTTCGAGCTGATCAATTACCTGTCTAGCCCGCCGGCGAATACTGGCTTCGTATTCGTTCAACGCCGCAAACCCCGACTCAACCGCACGATCATTCTCCTCCTGCGATAGACCGAGGACGGGCTGCCACGGCATCAGCATCTGGTGCGCAAACAACTTCCGATCGGCAAAATTCAGCACCGGATCGATGTACTTGACGTTGTGCTCGGCGAAGACGTCGTTTTCCTTGGTGAATGCCGCCTTCACTGTCTCGGGAGTCGCGGTCACGGTTGGGCAGGCGTTGGCGCCCACGATTTTGACCAGAGGCGAATGCAGCACGTCATACATGGGGAAGAAGATGGCGTCCAGAGGCTTTTTCCGGTGTTTCTCCTGAATCAGGTTGTAAACGTGCGAAATTCCAATCTTTGCCGGGAAACAGGGATCAATCGCGCCCCGGCTGGCCCCGGCGCGATACAGTTCCGAACTGGTGTAGTCGGAATAAATGATGTTTTCGGGTTGGACGCCGAGACTCTCAAAGTACGCGTTGAAGAGCGGAGCATAGGTGTAGATGTTCAACACGCGCGGAATCCCGATGCGAATCCTTTTGCGATTCTCCATCAGTGCGCGGCGCTCTTTATCACCCTTTTTCCATCCGGCCCAGCCTTTGGTTGGAAGCGGATCGGCCACGCTCTTTGCGTTCGTCGGACGGAACACTTCTTTCGACGCGTAATCAACGAAGTTGGGATGCTTGGCCCGGATCGAGTCGAGGCCGGCCTTGATGTCTTTCATGTCATTGACATCTTCGACCGTGCCTTTTTCGCAGGTGGCGATAATCAAGCGCTGCTCGCCGTGCATCAACGGAACTTTCGTGACTTTCTGGATGGGCACGAAACTGAGATCGTCTTTCGGCTTGGTGCGGATGTCGATGAAGGTCCTCAGGCAATCGTTCTTGCAGAAGTGGCAGCGCGTATCTTCGTTGCGCGTAGTCCGGTATTCGATCTTGCGGACGGCATCGAGGCCAACGAATGTCGTCGTCTGGCCGTTGCGCCAGAGCCGCAGCGATTCCTGCGCGGCGCCGATGGCCCCCGATTCTCCGCAGTGCTCATGCACAATGATTTCGGGCTGCTTGCCGGTCGCGCGGAAGCTGTTGCGGATGAAATCGACTTCCGCTTTTACCACGGCGAGATTGTTCTGTGTTCCGCCTTGCAGAACGAAGCGCGTGCCGAGCGCGGCCAGGTTCGGAATGCTGGCCACATAGAGGAATACGTTCTTTGGCAGCACGGCCGCCAGCCCGGCGAGAATTTCCTCAGCCCGCCAGCCCTGGCGCTGGAAATTGACAATGTCCGACTGCATGAACACGGCACAGCCGTAGCCGAATACCGGCATGGCCTGCGCCGAGAAGGCCAGATCGGCGTATTGATTTACGCTGAGGCCGAATCCCTCTGCGGTCGATTGCAGGAAATATCCATTGCCAGCCGAGCACTGCGTGTTCAGCTTGAAATCTTTTACGCGGCCGTTGTGGAGGATGATGATTTTGATGTCCTGGCCCCCGACGTCGACAATCACGTGCGGATCTTCATAAAACTTCAGCGCCGACTCGGTGTGGGCGACGGTTTCCACCAGAGCCACATCTGCGTTGAGAACATCTTTCAAAATGTCTTTGGCGTAGCCAGTGGTCGCGACGCCGAGCACTTCCAGCTTCGCGTTCTGTGCTTCCACCTGGCCGCGCAGGTTTTCGAACATCTCGATCGTGTCCTGGATCGGGTTGCCGTTGGAGAGTTGATAGGACTTGCACAGAATCGTGCCGTTCTCATCCAGCAGGACCGCCTTCGTGGAAGTAGATCCGCCGTCAATGCCGATGAACCCGCCAACCGTCGAATTCTTCTGGAATACGGCGGGCGTAAATTTCGGCCGCCGGTAGGCTTCTTTGAATACATCGAGATCTTCGGGCTTTTCGACCAGGCCTTTGCCGCCCGATTTCGCTTTCTCTTCCTGACGGCCGTACTCGATGTAGTGAATCAGCTTTTCGTAACCGCAGTAGCAGCCGATGCAATCGTCTTCGCTGCGGCCAAACTCGACTGCGCCGAGCGCAGCGAAGTATTGCGCGTTTTGCGGAACCTTGATCAGGTCTTCCGGCTTCGCGCCCTCGGGAATCTGAACTTTGCGTTCCTGCCACATGCGCGGAATATTGGCCTGCCACGCTTCGCGCATGCCCTTGATGAAACTGTTCGGGCCGCCGAGCAGCAGCACATGCGGACGCAGAGTATGTCCGCGGGTAAGCACGCTCAGGTTTTGCAGGATGATCGCTTCAAACAGAGAAGCCATCAGTTCGTCGGGAGGCGTGCCGACTTTTTGCAGGCTGTTAATATCGGTTTCGGCGAACACGCCGCACTTGCCGGCAACTTTGTGCAGCTTGATCCCGTGATAGCCCTGCTGGGCCAACAACTCCGTCGGAATTTTGAGTTTGGCATTGATCTTGTCGATGACCGCGCCCGTGCCACCGGCGCACTTATCGTTCATCGAAGGAATTTTCTTCTTGCGTCCGGTCTCGTCGTCGTCTTTGAAAACGATGATCTTGGCATCCTGCCCGCCAAGCTCGATGACCGAATAAACCTCAGGGTGCAGCTTCTCCACCGCCAGCGAGACCGCCGTAACTTCCTGCACGAACTTCGCGCCGATCTGCTCGGCGATTCCGGTTCCACCGGAGCCGGTCAAGAACATGCGCGTGTTGTGACGGTTGATGCCGACCTCGGCCTCCATCCGCTTCAGAAATTCCAGCGTCTTTTCCGGTTGCTTGGTTTCGTGGCGCTGGTAATCCTGCCACAACACTTGGTCGCTCGCAGCGTCGACCACGACGGCCTTCACGGTGGTTGAGCCGACGTCCAATCCCACGAGGTACTGGGTTTTGTGGTCGTGCGGCTTGTGAGCATGCTTCACGTGCTGGATCGAAGCTTGCGGCTCGAGACCGGCGATCTGGATCAGTGCAGGGCCCTTATGATCGTGCATGAATTCCTCTCACTTTCAGCAACGAAATCGAAAAGCCTGAACCGCCGGAATCGCCGAGGCCGGGGGAGGGAAGAAATCATTCTCTCCGCGCGCTCGGCGTTCCGGGCGGTAAATCGTTAGTCGCCAGACATCAATCGCCAGACATGGCCGGCACGGCCTGCACGCGTACCCGCGATTTCTTCCAGAAGCGCGTGTCCTTATCGATGCGCTCGCTCACGTGCAGAACGAACTGCGCTGCCGTTCCGGCGACTCCCTCGCGGTGCGGCACGTGATAGAACGGCCGCTTAAGTTCAGGATGCTCGTCGATGTACGCGCGGATTTCGTTCATGCTCTTGCCCGTGGACTTGAGGCACTCCTCGAACTCGGCCTTGGCCTTGACCTTGGCCTCGCCCAGAGCCATCTGCACTCGGCTGTGGGCGTTGACCTCGCCCTCGCCCGAGGTTTCGATGGGCAGGAAGATCATGTCCTTGAATTTGTTGATCACGGCCGACTGCACGCCGTCCGACTGCGACGACGGCATGCATCCAAACGGTTTCAGCGCCAGCACCATGTGGCACATCTTATGTACGGTGTAATAAACGTTTTTGCCGACTTCGAGATGACCCTCGCCACCGCGTGCGAACTGGTTGTAGAAAGGATTCGCCAGTTCGGCAAGTTCCTTTTGCGGGGCAAGATGATGGGTGATTCCGCCCATGTGCTTGATGGTGCGGTGGTAGAAGAAGTTCCACATACGCTCGCCCGCGCCAATGCCCCACAATTTTTTGTGCAGGCCAATGTAGTTAGCAAAATTCTTCTTCAGCTCGTACCACTCCGGATTGCGATGCGGACGATTCACCGGCCACTTCGCAATCGCGTGAGCCTTAGCTTGATACATCAAGTACGCGACCCAAGTTGCGATCGGTTCGACCAGAACCTGCGCGCCCTCGCGCTCGAGGAAGTCGAACATGTGGAAGTTGCCGTCACCCTCCGTGAGCTGCGCCCAGAATTCGCCGGTAATTTTCACCAGCGGCTTCACCCGCGTGCGATCGACTTCGATCGAATCCATCCTTTTGCGCGCGTTATCGAGCGCACCCAGATAGTCCTTACCCCACATGTGCTCGTGCCATTTGCCGAAGACGTTGAACGTGTTGCGCAGAATCTTGTTGTTCTTGAATTTCGGCTTCGCCCAATCGGGCGCGCTCTTCTCGATCTCGAACGACTTGCGGTTTTTCAAGTCCTCACACAGTCCGTCGACCATTTCGCGGAAGACGCGGTCGGTTTCGCCCTTGTTGGCCTCATACGGGCGAATCTGATAGATCAGGTCATTGATCACGTCGCCCAAGTGCATGGCGTTCAACATGCCGAACCCGAAATCGATGGAGAATTTCAGCCCAGGCTCGCCCGACGCCGCCTTGATGCCGTCGCTGTCTTTGAACAGCAGGACGCGGAAGCCGTCGAAGCCGGCATTCTTCAGCGCAAAGCGATACTCAGCCTCATACATGCCAAAGCGGCAGGGGCCGCAGGAGCCGGCGGTGAAGAAGACGTAATTGTCTAAAATCTGCTGGCGCGAAAGGCCCTCTTTTTCCAGGAACTGGAGATACTGCACCAGATTGCCCACAGTGAAGTACGTCGGATTGCATTGGCCGTTGTTGCCAAACTCCTTACCAGTCTGGAAGCCAGCGACGTCGGGCACGGGAAGTTTCTCGCAGCGGTAGCCGCAGCCCTGGAACACCGCGCGGATCAGATCCTCATGCTTCCATGTAAATCCACCGAAAAGAATCGTAGTGTGCGGACGTTGTTCGGCGGTGAAGGCCCGCTCCACCGGACGATGAAAATGTGTGGGCTGGTCGAGGCCAGCGATCTTGCGCAGGCGTGCACGTTCCGCTTCAAGGCGCTGTTTGATTTCCGAGTCATTCTCAATTTGAACGAAAGTCGCCATATCTTCCTCCGGCGGTGGTTGGTAACGTGAAAGTGTCTTCAGAGTCTGTTGTGAAAAGCCAGACTCGCGGAACTTCAACAACGTTAGGATGGATTCGCGAGCGGAAAGGGTGCAAGCAAACTGCGGCGCAAGGGACGCTTGAAAAAGCAGTTCTCCCACTCACTTCGGATCTGCCGCTGAACCGCATGCTTACTCCGGAATTTGGTTAGGGCCCAAGTTCCTGCGCCTGCGGGTCGTGCCAGCGCACACTCCGAAAGCGCCGATATAGAACACCCATTCGATGGGCGGCTAGGGAGGCGGTTGCCTCAGTTTTTCTCCCCAAGCAAATTAGCGACGACGAAGCGGATCAATTGATTTCTTTTTATCAGAAACCGCAGGCTTACTTCAAGACTGGTACTATCGCAAATAGTGATGATTACTATTTGCGATAGTACCCGACAGTCATCTTTCCCGGTTATTCCCGCGCTCTTTACTACTTCTTCCTAGTGGGACTACTTCTTCCTAGCGGGTGGCGCTTGCTTTCTGGCAAGCTGCTGCCGCTGTTGCGTGTGTCGGGCTTGCATCTGCCGGGTTTGCTGTTGATGGCGCTGCTCCATCTGCTGTTTCGCAGCGTCATTCGCGTTTCGTTGTGCGGCCTGCTGATGTTCCTTGTCCTGCTTCTGCTGCAGTTGCTGCCGCTCTTTATTCTGCTGATTGTAAAGTTTTTCCTGCTGCTTCTGATATTTCTGGTCCAGCTTCGCGTTGCCGGTGTGCGGAGCGGCAGGACGCTCCAGCGGCGGAAGTTCATTGGGATGGCCGGCGGGTTTCGCGCCGTTCTCTTCTCGCGGCGCACCCTCGTTTCCTCGATTCGCGGGGGGATGATAAGCCGCGCCAGCTTCTTTTGAAGCCACTACATCGTGGCCGGAAAATTCTCCCGGGCGGGCGGTCGCGGCGATGGGCGGTTTGCCCTGATTCACCGAAGCGCGCAGTTCGCGATTTCCACGGGCTTCGTCGATGTGTTGGGTTTGTGCGGCTACCGGGCCAAGATGGTGGTCGTGTTCCGCCAGTTCGTCTTCCGGACGCGGACGGGCGTTAATGCCGCCAGCGCCGCCGTTGTAACTGATATGGTTGACCGTGACGTTCACATGTTCGTTATAAACATTGTGAATGTTCACGACATTGATGTTGGCGACGTCGCGGTTATAAAAAAAGTGTCCACCTTCCCATCTCCCGCCGACGAAGCCGGAGCCGAAATACCCGAAGCCGTAGTCAATTCCGCCATAGAAGCCGATGTGCGGCCCCCAAAATCCCTCATGGAAAAGAAACACGCCGTTATCCCAGCCCCACCAGGGCGGAGTCCAGAGATAACCGACTTCGGGGGCCAGAACCCAGGTTCCGGGAACCCAGTAATAGTCTGCTCCGTCTGGATCCCACGCCCAGTAGCCGGGCGTCCAGATGTAACCGTCGCCGGGGCAAACCGGCTGTTCGTAAACCGGCAAAGCCGGCGGCCCGAATCCCACCGTAATGCGGACTTGGGCGGATGAGCTAGGCGGCGCGCTCAACATAATCAGCGCGAGCAACAGGGTGCTGAGAACGGCAGTTATACGCATATGTCTCCTCTGACGATTCGCGAGTCTATTGATGCACTCGGAGCAGCATCAAGGTTCCGCTTTCCAGCTTTACATTGCTCTTCTCCGAGCTGACTACTGATCCTTGTTTTTTATCTCCCGGTTTTTCATCTCCCGGGGTCGACAGTTTGTAATTCGACATGCCTATGACTCCTTCTGTCTTTGAAGTGATGGGCGGGTTCGCATTATTTCCGGGAGGAACATTATTGGGCTCGCCACCCGCGGCGGAAGCGCCTGGACTTGGATACGAGCCCGGCCCTGGTGACGGCTCTCCCGACATGCCTGTGCGCCCGCCGCCGGGTGAGAATCCGCCGGGCGTCGGCGATGTCGGGGCTGCACCGGCCAAGTTGCCGGTATTGGGATTTTGGTTCGGCGGAGCGATCACCGCCTGGATGGAGGCGGGCAATGTCACATCGCCTCCTTCCTTCAAGAGCGCGCGATCGAACGTGATCCCGAGTTCAGACTCCTTCTGCTGTTTGGTCCGTGTCTGCGCTTCGGTGACGTGCCCCACGATCTTGGTGTCCTTCGGCATGAGCAGCTGACCGTTCTGGGTCTTCAGATCCTCGATCACTTTGACGTCCACTTCATCCCCGGCCCTCACCTTCTTCGCGTCCACGGTTTTTATCAGCTCCACAGGAATCACACTGCCCGCCGCGAGCCGGGGAGCTTCCGCCGGCGGACCTGATGGCGCGGGCTTTTGGGACTGAGACGTCGGGATGGGTTGAGATGTGGTTGAGTTTTCTGCCAGTGAAAATGCGCCAAATAGACTTGCCGCGACGATGGCTGTGAACAATATCCTCATAAGAACAATTGCCTAACTGACTGCGCCACACCAAAAAATACTTCTTTGCGAAATCCGAGCATTTTGGCACCCAACATTTCGATAATTAGATGTGAGCTCCAGCCCATAGGTTAGGCATCATTGACAGGCGCAAGGAAATACCGGGCGAATGCGCACCGACTACAGGATTTACCCGAGTTTCCGGTTCCCTTTGATGATGTAGATTTGGAACTCGATTTTCCTCGGATTTAGGCGCTGACCGGGCATTCGCATCTTGTTCTTCAGTGTGTGATCTCTATCCTCAGGCCGGAGGGCTGACGGGAGTAGCAGTCCGGCCGGAAATCGAAATTTGCCGTCCGCTCAATTCTTTTCTGGAGAGCCGATCATGGCCGTTACCGGATCTGCGGCGTACGCGATCTATCCGCACGACGCCGGATTGCACGAGATTTTGCGGACGCTCAGGCAGGGAGGATTCGACAAAGAGAACATCTGCATGATGCTTTCTCCCAAACATCCGATCACCACGATCGTTCGGGATCCTAACTTTCGCGCGCTCGAGCCGGACAAGAGCGCTGTGAATGCCGGGCTAATCGGCTGGCTCTCTGAATTCGGGGCAGTGCTGATACCCACCTTTGGCTTCTTCATTCGCTCGCGCGAGTTCTTTCGCGCTCTGGTTGTGGAACAGGACTCCGAGGCTCGATGCGGACGTCGCGGGACTTTGGCTGGGCTTGGTCTCGCCGAAGACGACGCGACTCGTTTCGAGAAGCAGCTGCGGGAGGTCGGTGTTTTTCTCTATGTGGCGTGCCCGGAAACCGCCCGCACGCGATGGGCTCTGGAGTTGCTCCGCGCCAGTGGTGCGGAGGAATCAGGCCTGGTGGAAAACGCCGGCCTGCTCGAGAACGAAAACGAAGTCGAATGCGAAGCCGCCGCTGCAGCGGTTTGAAGCCTGGCGAGGCCTCTTGCGTACTCGATGAGCCTTCCCTTTCAGTTCCTCTAATACGCCCAATACGGCCCCGTGCCGCCAGGCGTGGCCGCATTCTGAATTGCGGTAAACACGTCGCGGCCGTAGAAAAACGGTAATCCCCAGTCGAAACTGTCGGGGTTCGGCCCGGCAAGCTGGCTAAATACCGCGTCGTTTGGGTCGCTGTTGAACAGATTATCCGCGTTGGCTACGCTAAAGCTGATGGCTGCGCTTGCGGCATTTCCACCTGTATTGGTCGCCGAGAGATTTTCCACATTCGCCGGGCAATAAAAGTAAGTGAGGTCGCCGCAGTCCGGGATGCTGGTTGCGGCGCTATCGAGAAAATATAAGCCGTTGGAACCGCTGTCGAGAAAACTATTGGGATACGACTGTCCGTTGAATTCGGTAGTGATGCCTGCATCGGAGTTCAGCGTGTAAACCGTCGCGCTGCCCAGGCCGTTGTTCGATTCCGTTCCAATCCCGAAAATCAACGAGCCGCTCAGAGTAGCTTCTGATCCATTGACTGCCGGCAGTTCGATCACAACTCCATTGTTGTCGGTGGCAAACAGCGCGACGGGATTCTGCACCTGCGCGCTGAGTGGCTCGGTAATCGGTTGACAGCCCGAAGAAGGGCACTCGTAATACAACCCGTAGGAACCGCTTTGTGCGCATCCGCCGCCGCAGTCCTGAGCGTACATACCAACTCCCAGCAAACCGTTGGCTCCCAATGCTTGCAAAGTATCCGCCGATTGCAAACCGAAGTCCGTGCATCCGCTTGGCACGGAGAAGTCCGTATCGCTCAACACCTGAATCGGCACCGCGCTAGCTTTTTCGCCAGACATTTCCACATCGGCCGACTCGACTGGCCCCCAAGTGTAGGAGTCGAGGAACGGCAGGCACTCGGCGACCGGATCGCCACTGGGCGCTTTCTGTTGCGGCAGAGTCAAAGTCAACGAGGAAGACAGAATTCTGAGCCCGACCGAACCGATATCCACCAGCACGCCTGAAATCGTCTGGCAGGTGGAACTTCCCGGCACACATACCGTGACGCTGGTAAACGCTCCATTGGCGTAGTTGCCGACCGGGCCCGTGTTCACGACGATCGGCTGAACATTTTGGCCGGAAGTCGGAATTGGGGCCTGACTCGCGTTCTGGCTGCTTGACCCACCCCCGCCGCAGCCCAGTGTGAGTCCCCAGGCGCAGCAGACCGCAATGGCCAGCGTTACGTGCGATTTCACCGGCGCTCTCATTGGAGCGCCTCAGGCTGCACGCCGGACGGCAGCATCCCCGGCAGATATGCTTTGCCGGCATAAGCACGGACCCGCCCGCTCATCTGAACCACAAAATCCGGCTCCACAATCAGGACTGGCCTGCGTCCCGGCCGGCCAGAAACCTGTGCCTTCATAGCATCCACATATTGCTGGAAATACGATCCCAGAAGCTGCCGCATATTGGGCGGCGCTTCTCCCTGCCAGGTAACCGCAAAGACTTTGCCCGCAGGAGAAACATATTCCCGAATCACGATTCCGGTCTGTAACCTGGCCTGCGTTGCACTGGCGGTTGCCGTCTGCATCCGGATTTCGTGTACCTGGTACGATCCCATCTGCGTCAGCTTCAAGCTGCCTTGAAACTGAACCTGGTCGGCCAGCACCGAGTTGAGATCGCCCCCAAGGGATGCGAAAGACGATGTTGAAGCGAATAAGGTCAGAGACGACACTACAAGGCCGCAGCCCACGCGCCGAAGCGCGGTAAGACTTCGCCCGATAAGATTTCGATGGTGAGCCTGCCCTGAGTCGTGCAAGACGTCCTCCAACTGGCAATATGCTGAGACGTCAAGAATCTATTGGTTCTTCGATTGTCACGAACTTGCTCCGGGTTGCCAGTCTCAGGTATCCACCTGACGTTCCACTCTCGACGCCGCGAGGCCGGCATCCTCTGGTACTCAGCGGTTCTGCACTACAGGAAACACCGTAGAGTCAGGCGGCTAACCGCGTGCTATCAAGTTACTGGTTTTATTCGTTACTTAGTAACTGGATACATTTGGGTATTGTTGACGTCGCCGGGGCAGGTTCGACTCGGGAGCGCGCCGGTGTCGGCCAAATCTTCTTTTCCAGTTCATATGCGTTGGCATTCGCCATTGCACAGTTCGCTTCGCGGACTCGCAATGATTAGGGCGAGGCCTTTGTAGTGTCCTAAGGAGACCACCTTGCGGAAAAGCAATCACAACACACTGGCCATCGACGACAAGAACGCCGATAAGAACCCAGCCGACACCGTCCAAAAAGGAAACGGGAATTCCATTTTGTTGGCGGAAGCCGCGTCGGCTGACCTGGGGATGATCCTCGCAAGTTTGCACGCCGTGCGTGACGGAAATTTTTCCGTGCGGCTTCCCGGCTCCTGGACCGGACTTCCGGGCAAGATTGCTGACGCCTTCAACGAAATCGTTTCCGCCAATCAGCAGATGGCTCACGAACTGAAGCGCATCGGACAAGCCGTCGGCAAGGAAGGACGAACGCGCGAACGCGCCCGGGTTCATGAATCCCGCGGGGCCTGGGGCGAAATGGAAACTACGGTCAACACACTGGTTGAAGACCTGCTCCGGCCAACGGCTGAAGTGACTCATGCGATCGCGGCTGTGGCGCAGGGCAACCTCACGCAGACAGTTAGACTGGAGGTTGATGGGCGTCCGCTCGAAGGCGAGTTCCTGCGGTCGGCCAAACTTGTCAATACGATGATCGAGCAGCTCGGCATCTTCACCGCCGAGGTGACGCGCGTGGCCCGCGAAGTCGGCACGGACGGAAAACTCGGCGGCCAGGCGCAGGTGCCGGGCGTTGCCGGCACTTGGAAAGATCTCACCGACTCCGTCAACTCCATGGCCAGCAATCTTACCGGCCAAGTGCGAAACATCGCCGAAGTCGCAACCGCAGTGGCCAGCGGCGATCTCTCGCGAAAGATCACAGTCGATGTGCGCGGCGAAATTCTTCAGCTGAAAGAAGCCATTAACACGATGGTCGATCAGCTGCGATCCTTCGCGTCGGAAGTGACGCGCGTGGCCCGCGAAGTCGGCACCGAAGGCAAGCTTGGCGGACAGGCGATCGTTCCCGGCGTGGCCGGAACCTGGAAGGATTTGACGGACTCCGTCAACGCCATGGCGGGCAACTTGACCGCGCAGGTTCGCAACATCGCCGAAGTTACCACGGCCGTGGCCCGCGGCGACTTGTCGCGCAAGATCACCGTCGATGTGAAAGGCGAAATTCTCGAGCTCAAAGACACCATCAACACGATGGTCGACCAGCTGAATGCGTTTGCCAGCGAAGTGACACGTGTGGCCCGCGAAGTCGGCACCGAAGGCAAACTCGGCGGCCAGGCGAAAGTGCCGGGCGTTGGCGGCACATGGAAAGACCTGACCGACAACGTCAACTTCATGGCCAGCAACCTCACCGGCCAAGTGCGAAACATCGCGGAAGTCGCAACCGCCATCGCCAGCGGCGATCTTTCCCGCAAAATCACGGTCGACGTTCGCGGCGAAATTCTGCAGCTCAAAGAAACACTAAACACGATGGTCGATCAGCTCAACCGCTTCGCCGGCGAAGTAACGCGCGTGGCCCGCGAAGTCGGGTCCGAAGGACGGCTCGGCGGTCAGGCGAACGTCCCCGGCGTGGCCGGCACATGGAAAGATCTCACCGACTCCGTCAATTCCATGGCCGGAAACCTGACGGCGCAGGTTCGTAACATTGCCGAAGTGACGACCGCGGTGGCCCGCGGCGACTTATCGCGCAAGATCACGGTCGATGTGAAGGGAGAAATTCTCGAACTCAAAGACACCATCAATACGATGGTGGACCAGCTCAACGCATTCGCCGGTGAAGTGACGCGCGTGGCCCGCGAAGTCGGCACCGAAGGCAAACTCGGCGGACAGGCTCTGGTGCCCGGCGTCGGTGGCACCTGGAAAGATCTCACCGATAATGTGAACTTTATGGCTAGCAACCTCACCGGCCAGGTGCGTAACATCGCTGAAGTGGCGACGGCCGTGGCCCGCGGCGACTTGTCGCGCAAGATCACGGTCGACGTGAAGGGTGAAATTCTCGAACTGAAAGACACCATCAACACGATGGTCGACCAGCTTCGCTCCTTCGCGTCGGAAGTGACGCGCGTGGCTCGCGAAGTGGGCACTGACGGCAAACTCGGCGGCCAGGCGCTCGTCCCCGGTGTCGGCGGCACCTGGAAAGACCTCACGGACTCGGTGAACTCTATGGCCAGCAATCTCACTGGCCAGGTGAGAAACATTGCCGAAGTTTCGACCGCCATCGCCAGCGGTGACTTGTCCAAAAAAATTACGGTGAACGTAAGCGGAGAAATCCTGCTGCTGAAAGAAACCATCAACACGATGGTGGATCAGCTCAATGCCTTCGCGGCGGAAGTCACCCGAGTGGCCCGTGAAGTGGGGTCGGAGGGCAAGCTCGGCGGCCAGGCACAGGTCCCCGGCGTGGCTGGCACTTGGAAAGATCTCACCGATTCGGTTAACTCCATGGCCGGAAACCTGACGGCTCAAGTACGCAACATCGCCGAAGTTACAACGGCCGTCGCCCGCGGCGATTTGTCGCGCAAGATCACGGTCGACGTGAAGGGTGAAATTCTCGAACTGAAGAACACCATCAACACGATGGTCGATCAGCTGAACGCTTTCGCCGGTGAAGTCACCCGCGTCGCCCGCGAAGTCGGCACCGAAGGAAAGCTCGGTGGACAAGCCAACGTCCCCGGCGTCGCCGGCACGTGGAAAGACCTTACCGACAACGTCAACTTCATGGCCAGCAACCTCACCGGCCAGGTGCGAAATATTGCCGAGGTTGCGACCGCAATCGCCAGCGGCGATCTATCGCGAAAAATCACGGTCGACGTGCGCGGAGAAATTCTGCAGCTCAAGGAAACGCTCAATACCATGGTGGAGCAGTTGCGGTCCTTCGCCGCTGAAGTGACTCGCGTGGCGCGCGAAGTGGGCAGCGAAGGCCGGCTCGGTGGACAGGCCAACGTCCCAGGCGTGGCCGGCACTTGGAAAGATCTCACTGACTCCGTGAACGCCATGGCTGGCAACCTGACGGGCCAGGTGCGCAACATCGCTGAAGTCACCACGGCTGTTGCCCGCGGCGATTTGTCGCGCAAAATCACGGTCGACGTGAAAGGCGAAATTCTCGAACTCAAGAACACCATCAACACGATGGTCGATCAGCTCAACGCCTTTGCCGCCGAAGTGACGCGCGTTGCCCGTGAGGTCGGTACCGAAGGCAAACTCGGCGGTCAGGCGCAGGTTCCGGGAGTCGCCGGCACGTGGAAAGATCTCACCGACAACGTCAACGTGATGGCGGCGAACCTCACCGAGCAGGTCCGCGGCATTGTGAAAGTCGTGACTGCTGTCGCCAACGGCGAACTCACGCAGAAGCTCACGGTGAACGCTAAAGGCGAAGTTGCCGCGCTCGCCGAAACAATCAACAACATGACTGACACGCTGGCCACCTTCGCCGATCAGGTCACCACCGTCGCCCGCGAAGTCGGCGTGGAAGGCCGGCTCGGCGGACAGGCGAACGTCCCTGGCGCCGCTGGCACGTGGAAGCATCTCACCGGCAACGTCAACCTGTTGGCCGACAACCTTACCAACCAGGTACGAGCTATCGCCGAAGTTGCCACAGCCGTAACCAAGGGCGATCTCACCCGTTCCATTCAAGTCGAAGCTCGCGGCGAAGTTGCGCAGCTCAAAGACAATATCAATACCATGATCGACAATCTCCGCCTTACGACGGATCGTAATACCGAGCAGGACTGGCTCAAGACCAACCTCGCCCGCTTCACCGGAATGTTGCAAGGCCAGCGCGATCTTGCGGAGGTCGGCCGCCTGCTGCTTTCCGAGCTGGCGCCGCTCATCAACGTGCAGCAAGGTCTGATCTACCAGATGGAGAGCGATGACTCGGCAGAACTGGTGTTGCTCTCGGCCTTTGCCGCGGAAGGCGACGACAACAAGCTCCGCCGCCTGCAAATGGGCGAGGGGCTGGTGGGACAATGCGCGGCGGAAAAACACCGCATGTTGATTACTAATCTGCCCGCCAACACCGTTCCCATCCGCTCCGGCTTGTTTGAAGCCGTTCCCCGCAATGTGATCGTGTTGCCAGTGCTGTTCGAAGACCGCGTCAAGGCAGTCATGGAACTCGCTTCGCTGACCACCTTCACCGCATCGCATCTGGCATTTCTGGAGCAGCTGACCGCCAGCATCGGCATCGTGTTCAACAGCATTGAAGCCACCATGCAGACGGAAGCGCTTCTGAAGCAATCGCAGCAGCTGGCGACAGAGCTGCAAATGCAGCAGAAAGAATTGCAGCAGACGAACGAACAGCTGGCGCAAAAAGCGCAGCAGCTCGCCGAACAGAACGTCGAGGTTGAACGCAAGAACCAGGAAATCGAACAGGCTCGCCGCGCTCTCGAAGAAAAAGCCAAAGAGCTGGCTCTCACTTCGAAGTACAAATCGGAATTCCTGGCCAACATGTCGCACGAATTGCGTACGCCGCTGAACAGCATCCTGGTTCTCGGCCAGCAGCTCAGCGACAATCCCGACGGCAATTTGACGGGACGGCAAGTCGAGTTTGCGCGCACCATTCACGGGGCGGGAACCGATCTGCTCAACCTGATTACGGACATTCTCGATCTGTCGAAGATCGAATCCGGCACGGTCTCGGTTGAAGCCGAAGAAGTTTTCTTCACCAGCCTCCTCGATACTGTCGAGCGTCCGTTCCGCCACGAGGCGGAAAGCCGCCGTCTCGCCTTCGAAGTCCATACCGATCCGCACCTGCCGCGCAGTCTGGTGACGGATTCGAAGCGTCTGCAGCAAGTTCTTAAGAATCTGTTGTCCAACGCCCTGAAATTCACTGAGCAAGGCGCGGTCAGCCTCTCGGTGACTGTCGCCACCAACGGGTGGACGCAGGATCATCCGATCCTCGGAAAGTCCGCGCCCGTCCTGGCATTCGAGGTTGCCGATACCGGCGTCGGCATTCCGGTCGACAAGCAGCGCATCATCTTCGAGGCCTTCCAGCAGGCCGACGCCAGCACCAGCCGCAAGTACGGCGGAACCGGATTGGGTCTGGCCATCAGCCGCGAACTGGCCAGTTTGCTCGGCGGAGAGATCCGTTTGCGCAGCGCCCCGGGAAAAGGCAGCACATTTACCCTCTTCCTGCCGCAAATCTACAAGGGCCCCTCCGTCAGTTCGAGCACTGCCACGGGAACGGAAAAGAAACCGACGCCGTTACAGGTTTCCTCCGCCGTAGTGTCGGTGCCCGAACGCATCGAAGACGACCGCAACAACCTGCAGCCGGAAGATGCCGTGCTGCTGATCGTCGAGGACGACGCTCACTATGCTCGCGTTCTGCGCGACTTATCGCGTGATCGCGGGTTCAAGGTGCTGGTGGCCTCAGGAGGCGCGGAGGCATTGGCTCTCGCCAAAGAATTCCATCCCACTGCCGTATCGTTGGACGTGTTCCTGCCCGACATGCTCGGCTGGACCGTGCTGAATCATTTGAAGCAGGATCCGGCAACGCGCCACATTCCGGTGCAGATGCTCACGCTTGACGAAGACCGGCATCACGGGTTGTCGCGCGGAGCCTTCGCGTTCGTCACCAAGCCGACCACGGCGCTTGGTCTCGACATGGCGCTGGCGCGGATCAAAGAATATGCCGCGCCCCGGCGCAAACGGCTGCTCGTGGTGGAAGACAATCCTGCGGAGCAACTCAGCATCCGGGAACTTCTCGGCTACGACGATATCGACGTCATTACTGTCTCCACCGGCGCCGAAGCTTTGGCCTCCGTGGCGGACCAATCCTTCGACTGCGTAGTGTTGGATTTGCGCTTGCCGGATATGTCCGGCTTCGAGGTGCTCGAGCGCTTCCGCGATACTCCGTCGCTTGGCGACTTGCCGATCGTTGTCTTCACCGGCAAGGAACTTTCACCCGAAGAAGATGCGCGCCTGCATACGCTGGCGCGCAGCGTCGTGCTGAAGGGAGTCGAGTCGCCGGAGCGCTTGCTCGATGAGACCGCCTTGTTCCTGCATCGCGTGGTGGCCGATCTTCCGGTTGCAAAACAGAAGATGATCGAGCAGTTGCACCGCTCCGATGAAGCGCTGGTCGGCAAGAGAGTGCTGGTCGTGGATGACGACGTGCGCAACATCTTCGCGCTCAGCAGCGTACTCGAGCGCCGTGGAATGGTCGTCCTCACAGCCAGTACCGGGCGTGAGGCCATCGCTACGCTGGAATCTACTCCTGAGGTGGCCATCGTTTTGATGGATGTCATGATGCCCGAGATGGATGGCTACGAGACCATGCAGGCAATCCGCAGCAATGCGCAGTTACGCCGCCTGCCCATCATCGCGCTGACCGCCAAGGCTATGAAAGGCGATCGCGAGAAATGCCTCGAGGCCGGCGCTTCCGAATATCTAGCCAAGCCCGTAAACACCGAACAATTGCTCTCGGCCTTGCGCATGTGGCTGCACCGTTAGCATCAAGCGGCAATAACGAAAAGGGGCTTATTTCAGAGATACGGGAAGCAGAGAGCTCAGAACAGAGAATGGAAAACAATGCCCGCAAACGACAAAGTCAACATCCTGATGGTGGACGATCAGCCGGCGAAACTTCTCAGTTATGAAGTCATGCTGGAAGAGCTCGGCGAACACCTCATCAAGGCGAACTCCGCCAAAGAGGCGCTCGAACACCTGTTGAAAGTCGACGTGGCCGTCGTGCTCATGGACGTCAGCATGCCCGAGTTCGACGGCTTCGAACTTGCCAGCATGATTCGCCAGCATCCGCGCTTTCAAAGAACCGCCATCATTTTCATCTCCGCCGTGCACCTGACCGATCTGGATCGGCTGAAAGCCTATGAACGCGGCGCAGTCGACTATATCTCCGTCCCGGTCATTCCGGATTTGTTGCGGGCAAAAGTGAAGGTCTTCGCCGAACTGCATCGTAAAACTCGCCAGCTCGAATCACTCAACCGCGACCTGGAGCGGCGCGTGGACGAGCGAACCCAGGAATTGGGAAAGCGCGCTCAGGCTCTTCACCGGCTCAATCTCAAGCTGGCGAGCAAGAATCAGGAACTCGACGCGATTATCCACACCGCGCCCGACATGATCTTCAGCCGGCACGCCGACGGCAGCGGCGATTACATCAGCGATCGATTCTACGAATACACGGGCGCACCTGCGGGCTCTGCCGACGGCTGGGGATGGATGGAATACCTGCATCCCGATGACCGCGAAACGGCGACCATGCTCTGGAAGCGCTGCGTCGAATCCGGAGCGAACTTCGAAGTCGAGTACCGGCTTCGCTCCGGCGGCGGCGCTTACCGCTGGTTCCGCGCGCGCGCTGTTCCCATCCGCGATGACCAGGGCAAAATTTTCCGCTGGTATGGCACCTGCTCCGATATTCACGACAGCAAAGTACTCGAGCAATCTATTCGTGAAAGCGCCAGCCGGCTGGAAAAAATGGTCGACAGCCGCACCGCCGAACTGCGGCGGCTTTCCGTGCGATTAATGACCATGCAGGATCAAGAGCACCGCCGCATCGCCCGCGAATTGCACGATGGTCTGGGACAGGAACTGGCCGTGGCAAAAATGGTGCTCGATAACACCCTGCAGGAAAAAGCTGTGCAATCGGGGAGTCAGGCCTGCGCCGACGCCAGCCGCATCATCGATCGCGCCATTCAGCAGGTCCGTACCATGTCGCACCTCCTGCATCCGCCATTGCTCGATGAAGTCGGTCTCCTGTCCGCTATCACTTGGTATGTAGACGGCCTCGCCGAACGCAGCGGCATTGAAACCTCGCTCGCGGTAGAGCCGCGGGATTTTCCGCGTCTGCCGGAGGAGTTGGAAACCGCCATCTTCCGCATTGTGCAGGAAGCGCTGACCAATGTTTTTCGTCATGCCGAAGCTCATCGCGTTTGGATCAGCCTGACTCAGAGGGAAGGTAAGACCTTCGTCGCCGTGAAAGACGACGGCAAAGGAATCGGAGAAAGAGTTGCGGAGTTGCAGCCGGACAGCGTTGGCATCGGTATTGGGGGGATTAAACAGCGCGCCAAAGAACTCGGCGGCGAGTTGCGGATCGTAAATACCAAGCCTGGCACCCTCGTCGAAGTGGTCGTCCCCTCCAACGGCGCCGTATTTCAGGATGAAATGTTGCTCGACGGCTGCGTCTAGACGCAGTTCTGTTTTCTTCACTTATCGAATCCAAACTTTATCTGCATCAGAAGGAAGCGGACGCCGATTGTTCCCAGCAAACCGGCGCCCGCTGTTGGGGCGTTGTGTCGAGGATTTGAGAATAAAGCCCCGGCTATCTCGTCACAATACAGTCAGCGCCGTATCTAATCTCCGAAGCAACACTAGAGGCAACAGACATATCTCGTACGCGCCCCGCCCGTAAACCACTCCATTCCACGGCGCATCCTATTCGTCGTTCGTCATACGGAGAATTTCTCCCAAAGGGGCTTGTCATGTTGAAGCAGCAAAATCCGCGCCTGAACGCTGCTGCTCTGGGGCATTTACCGTCGTCATCGGTGCAAGTTTCTTACGGGGGCTATAGAACCGTGTCGCCGGCGTGGTCAAAGTCCCGCGTGCGAGACCCTTTGGCTCCTATCGAAGTCTGGGGACAGTACAACAATTACCGTTCGGCCGGACTAAAAGGATCCGCCGTAATACACGCCGTACTGATCGGCCTGATCGTAGCCGGCGCTTCCTTCGGCCATCATGTAGTGCAAGCAGCCAAACCGCGGGAAGTGGTTACGCTGATCGCACCCTCGCCGGAGTCCTACACCATGACGCCCGCCAAGAAGGAAGTGAGTGGCGGCGGTGGCGGTGGTGATCGCGATCATCTGCAAGCGCCCAAGGGACGATTGCCCAAACTTGCTATGCAGCAAATCACTCCTCCAGAAATTATTTTGCGCAATGAGAAAGCGAGGCTCGTTGTCGAACCCACTGTGGTCGTTCCGCCCAAGGTGCGCCTCGCAGAAAATCGCTTGCCGAATCTTGGCCTTCCCGCTTCTCTTCCCATGCCGTCCGCTCCGCCGTCCAACGGTACCGGCGCGGGAGGCGGAATCGGCTCTGGTTCGGGCGGAGGCGTCGGCGTAGGTCACGGCCCAGGCGCAGGAATAGGTTCCGGTGGCGGCATCGGTGGCGGAGTTTACAAGGTGGGCGGGGGGATCTCCGCTCCTCGCCCCATCGAAACGCCGGACCCCGAATACACCGAACAGGCACGGCAGGCGAAGATCGAGGGCACGTGCATTCTCGGGCTGATCGTCGACGCCGACGGACATCCTCGCGACCTTCGCGTCATCCGCGGGCTGGGATACGGACTCGATGAGAAGGCATTGGAGAGCGTAAAGCAGTGGCGTTTCGAGCCGGCGCGAAAAGATGGCCAGCCGGTCAATGTGGAAGTCAGCGTCGAAGTAGCTTTTCGTTTGTACTGATGGTCGCACACCATGAAAGCGAAGCTTCGAGCTCGACGCGCGTCGCGATAATAGGATCGCACTACAGGATTCATCCGTCGCCATTCCGCCGGACTGCAACCCGCTTCAATTCGAAAAGTTGCGCGCTGAATGCAGAAAATGTCCTTTCGACTGATAGTTTTCCGCGCAATTGGTACAGCAAGACGTACCCCCAATTACAGCTACAGCCCGATAGAGCGCAGGCCTCGAATTTTCTACTCTCTTGAACGAAGGCTCACTGCTCCCAAAACTGCGGCGAGCAAGATCCATGATTCGATAAGGAGACTATCGTGGCGACTTGCGCAATTTCCTCAACTGCAGCGAATCTGATTCCACTTCAAAAAGTAGGCAAACGCGACCATTCCGAACGCAGCCTGGTTCAACGTGCCCAGGATGGCGACGATGAAGCCTTTTCCACCCTCTTCGAACTGCACAAGAAGCGCGTCTATTCCGTTTGCCTGCTCATGACCAAAGACGTAGCGGAAGCCGAAGATCTCACTCAGGAAGCTTTCCTGCAAGTTTTCCGCACCATCGGCACGTTTCGCGGAGAAGCGGCGTTCTCCACGTGGCTGTATCGCATCGCCGTGAATACCGTGCTGATGAAGTTGCGCCGGCAAAAGTCCAGAGCGGCGCTTTCGCTCAGCGAACCGGTCTCGCACGAGTCGCCGTCCCTGGCGCACGACGTGGGCAAAAAAGATCCGCGGCTCTCCGGCACGATCGACCGCATTGCCTTGCTTCGTGCCATCGAAGCGTTGCCCGAAGGCTGCCGCAGAGTCTTCGCCCTGCATGAAATCGAAGGCTACCAGCATCACGAAATCGCCCGCCTTCTGCACTGCTCCATCGGCAACTCCAAGTCGCAGCTCCATAAGGCGAAGCTGAAGATGCGCGATCTGTTGTTCCCCAAACGCCGCATCCTGCGCCGCCGAGCCGCGCGTCTCGCGGAAGAAAATTCGGCATCCCTCACCAGCGCCGACACTGAGCGCCTGCTCGCATGCGCAGCGAACCAATAACGCGGGTGTGGCGGAGTTTACAGAGGCAGCAACTGCAATAGAGGCAGCTAGAGAACGAAGGCGGAAAGGACCGGGAGTCGGTGGGACTAGGGGCCATCATACTGATCGAAGCGCCAATCGGAGCGGCGACCCAGGCGGAAAGCGCGTCCAGCCATTCTCGGCTTTCCAAAGCGCATCCCGCCAACGTGCCCGCGGACGTGAATGCCCCCCAGCCTGTTTTTGGGCCGCTCGCCTTGCTGGAGCTGTTTGGGCAATCCCTTCTCGATCGCACTATCGAACGTTTCGCAGATTTCCCGGTGGAACAGACGTCGATCCTGATTCAAAAAGATATCCTTCGAGAAGATTGGATTGAAGGCAAAGGTTCCCGTTCTCTCCCGAGTTTTCGAAATTCGCGCGGTAACGTGGCCTTCGAGGCCGCGAGCGAAGTGTGGATTGAGCTGGCAATAACTCTTAACAGATATGCCGCCTGCGGCATCGATTGTGCCTTTATCGCCAGTTTGAACTTGTACCAAGAGGCAAATCTGGCAGATTTGCTCGCGTTTCATTCTGAGCGTCGTACCGCCATGACGCGCGCGTGCGATGCCGAGGGCCCTCTGGACCTTTGGGTTGTGAATTGCGGCGCCATGACATTCGATTCAATCTGGCAGTCGCCGTCGAGTGACATCGCCTCGCTTCCCGGCACCTGCCTCGTCAAGGAGTATGTCAAGCGGATCGTCAGCCCGCGCGACTTTCGCCAGCTGGCCGCCGACGCTCTCCTTGCGCGCTGCCGGATGTGTCCCTCAGGCCGTGAAATCCGCCCCGGAATTTGGACGGAGCCAGATGCCCAGATTTACCGCGGAGCACGAATCGTGGCTCCGGCATACCTGGGTCACGGGGCCACGATTCGCGAAAACGCCTTACTGACGCGCTGCAGCAACATCGAGCGCTCCTCATACATCGACTGTGGAACGGCCATTGAAGACAGTTCAGTTCTGCCCAATACCTACATCGGCATCTCGCTCGATGTTCGGCATTCGCTGGTTTCCGCCAACCGGCTTGTAAATCTGGAGCGCAACGCAGTCATTGAAGTTTCCGACCCCAGCCTGTTCCGGGCCAACATATCGCATGGCAATGACACTACAGAGAAGATTGCCGGGAGTCATGCGCTGAACCGCACTCATTCGCGGCAAGGACAACAACGAGAGGATCAACAAGGCCGGGAGTGCTTCGCCAAAGGCATTCCCGCCATCAACACGACAGAGTTTGAATCTTAACTAGGTTTGAAAATCAGGAAGTGAGGGGACATGCACAGCAGTGGAAGCGTGATTGTCATGCAGGCTCCGGAACGATTGGACCATACCGGCGCCGCAATGTTTTTGGAGCGACTCAAGCCTTTATTGGAAGACAGCCGTCCCCGGCTGGTGTTGGACTTTTCTGAGATTCGCCACATCGACAGTGCAGGAGTGGAAATGCTGCTGCTCTGCATGGAAGAAGCTATGAAGCGTGATGGCGATGTCAAACTCGCGGCGGTCCCTCCCTCGTCCGCAGTCATTCTGGAACTGATGAAGGTCGACCGCTTGTTCGAGATCTTTGATACACCGGAAGAGGCAGTTCGCAGTTTTCATAACCTTTCGTCCTACGAAATTCCCGCGGACCTGCAATGGTTCGACGGTTCTCCCGGAGATCTTGAGGCCACCAGGTAGTCATCCCGCACTTGGAGGTACAAACAATGTCGTGGAGCAAGAGCATCGTGTCGTTCTCTCCGGCGCTTGCCATCGCGATGCTCTTCACCGTCGCAGAGTCAATGGCACAGCAGAGCTCTGCCTCTGGCGCATTGTCGCCGGTCGCGCAGATCAATGCCGCCGCGCCCGCACGCACGGAAGCAGGTGCACGCTCCGGCGCGCCGAGCGATTTTCCTGACAGCCCCGGCTTGGTCGCCTCCGAAAGTGCCACCAAGCAATGGGAACCGGCCGAGTTTGTCATCCCATACAACTCCCAGTACGACTCGCCAATCGCGCTGGCGGCGCTGATGTCCGAGACTCAGACAGAGCAATCGCAGACGCAAGCGCCGCCGCCTCCCGTTCAGAAGCCAGTCGGGACTGCCGCGGCCGGAACTCCCATCGCGAGCGGCATCGCCGCCTCTCAGCCTGCCGGAGTGGCGATTGCCCCAGCTAGACAACATCGCGTGCGAACCATTGTTCTGCGCACGGGCGCCATCATAGGGGCAGCAATTGCTGTGGGCACCGTCGTCGCTCTCACCGCTGCAACTCCCAGCAAGCCGCCAGGGGCGCACTGAAAACTGTGGCGGCCAAACCCACCAACCGGATCATCAGCTTTTCTGGAATCGATGGAGCCGGCAAGAGCAGCCAGATTCACGCCCTCGAAATCTGCCTCGCCGAAGCCGGCCTCCACGTTTCGACTCTCACTATGTGGGACGACGTTGTAGTTGGCGCGCACTTCCGGGAAACCGCGAGCCGTCGCGCTTTTCGCGGAGACCAGGGAATTGGTACCCCCGAAAATCCCTTGCATCGCCGCGACAAGAATGTGTCCTCTTGGCCGTTAACGCTGGTGCGTTGTTTTTTTTACTTCCTAGACGGCATGAGTCTTCTGATGACGGTCAGGAGGATGCGGAGAAAAGTGCATCACGACGTCATCATTTTCGATCGTTACATCTACGACGAACTGGCAAACTTGCCGCTAAACAACCGATTCGCCCGAAGTTTCATGCGCCTTCTCCTCCGAATTGTGCCGAAGCCGGAGATTGCCTTCCTGGTCGACGCCGAACCCGAAGCCGCGCGTGCCCGCAAGCCCGAATATCCAGTGGAGTTTCTTCGCCGCAATCGTCAGGCCTATCTCGCTCTCCGGGAATTCGCCCCAGACATTGTGCTGGTTCACTGCGGCTCCGCGGAAGACATGGAGCGAGCGATTCGAATCAACCTGCGATCAAGGCTCGAGATAAACGCATCCGGCTCTCTTCTTGAGCCGAGTCGGCAATGAGTAACCAGAAGCGCTCGCCAGCAATTTCTTCGATGCCTTGCCCTCATTTTGCCGCGTTCAGCCAGCGCCAACATTCCTCTCCTTAAACTCATCGAAAGAAGAGCGCAACCAGGGCCTGAGAACCCCAAGAATGAGGATATGTCTGGTAACCACTTTTCCCCCGAGCCCAGGAGGGCTGAACGAATACGGGCTTCATCTTGCCCAGGAACTGCGTCGCAATCCCTTTGTCGATCTCACCATTCTCGGGGACGACATTTCTTCGCTTCCCGGTTCCGCGGAACTCCCCGGCTTTTCCGTCGTCCGCTGCTGGGCTCCAGACCAACCATCGAGCATATTCCGCCTGCTGGCTGCGCTGCGTGAACATAAACCCGACGTCGTCTGGTTCAACCTGTTGTTCAGCACGTTCGGAAGCAATCCCCTGCATGCTTTCGCCGGACTCATGATTCCTCTTCTCACCCGCATCAGCGGCCGCTACACCCATGTCACGCTGCACCATCTCATGGACACCGTCGATCTCAAGGACCTCGGCGTCCGTTTCCCCGGCGCATATCGTCTGGCGGGCGCGGTCGCAACCCGCATGCTGCTGCTCTCCAACTCCGTCTCGGTCCTGATGCCACGCTATCGCGAGATTCTGTTCGACAAATATGGCCGCGATAACGTGCACGTCCGCGCTCACGGCATACTGACTCGCTGCCCCGAATATCCAGACTTTTCACATCGCGGAAATCCTCACCGCGTTCTGGCCTTCGGAAAGTGGGGCACTTACAAGCGTCTCGAACTTATGATCGAAAGTTTTGCTTCGATCCGCGAGCAGCTTCCTAATACGACCCTGGTCATCGCCGGAGCCGATCATCCCCAGGCCCACGGGTACGTCGAATCGGTCAAGCAGAAGTGTGCCCCTGATTCCACAATCGAATTCACCGGCTACGTCCCTGAAGATCGGCTTCCGGCCCTTTTCCAGAGCGCGTCGGTCGCGGTCATGCCTTACACGTCTTCCACCGGATGTAGCGGGGTCGCGCACCTGGCCTGTGCCTACGGTGTTCCTATCGTGTGCGCGGATCTCGAAGATTTTCGGCAGATGGCGAGTGGCGAGGATCTCGCGATTGATTTCTATCAACCGGGCGATGCGGGCAGTCTTGCATCCTGCCTGATCCGGTTACTGGAGACTCCCGACAAATTGCACGCGATGGCGGAGCAGAATTTCTCAGCCGCCCTGCGCATGACGATGCCCACGATCGTGCAAAAATATCTCCGTCACTTCGAACTGCAGCAACGGCTCGATGCTCTGCGCCAGGTGTCGAGATTCCACAGGCTCCCGAAGTGGCTGCCCTCCCGGTCCCTTTTGCTACGGGCGATCAATCGCACTCCCAGCCGCTGGGCCGATCATTCCGTCGTTTTCCGTCCGGGGGATCTTCGCCTGGAAAACGATGGCAATGAAATCCCCCGGCCGTGGAATCCTAGGGAACCGTGACAGTAACAATCGAGGAAACCTGCGTGGAACCGGAACTGCCGGCAGCCGTGCCAGTCACGGTGACGGCATAACTGGACGCAACGGAAGCGGCGCCGGTGCCAGGGCGAGCAGCGGAACCTCCGCACGAACTCGAGGCCAAACCAATCCCGGCTACGCCGAGGATTACCAGAGTCCTGGCAATCTTTCTCCGCTCCCCACTGCTCACGAAAGCCAACCCGGCAATTCCGAAGGGACACAACCAGGCAGCATAGAACAAGCCCTGGATTTTCCCGTGCTGCCCCTTCGCCCCGACAACAGTAACGGCGGAAATAGTCAGGGTCGAGACTGCGCTGCCGCTCCCCGGAGTAATGGCAGCGGGCGAGAACGAGCAAGTCAGGACGCTCGGAAGATTCGAGCAGCCCAGCGCGATCGGACTGTCGAAAGCTCCCGATTGCGCGACGGCGGTAACCGTGAAGCTTCCTGATTGCCCGGCCTGAATCGTCTGCGTCGCCGGCGATGCGCTGAATCCCAGGCTCGATGGCCCGCCCGACGCGCTCGCACATGACGGAGCATAGTTGATCGCTGCCGTGATTCGATTCGCCAGACTCGGTCGGCCCACCGCCTGAACGAAGAGCTTGTAGTTGCCGGAAGGAATCCCGAACGTGCAAAGATTGAGCGAATCGATTCCCGGGTCCAATTGTGCGAGCGACATCAGGTTCTCGCCATCTGTGCTGATGTAAACCGTGAAATGGTCGATTGCGCTCTCGCTGCCAGCCAATTGCCACTGTAATTCATTCCCCGAAACCGAACCGGATACGCTGACGCAATTGTCGATCCCTGACTCAATCTCAGTTCCCTCTTCATAATCATTCCAGGTCACCAGCTGAAAGTAAGGCAGCTGCTTCCCGGAGTTGTAAATGCTGTTCGCATTCGCAAAAGTCTGCAGCCATGTCTGCCCGCATTGCTGCTGCATGATCCGGTCCGATCCCCACGATGCGAGCGTATCGTTGAATCCCTTATATCCAGCCCCCACGGTTTCTTCGCCCGGATATGCCTCGCCGGTATCGTAAAAGCTGGTCAGATAACTCATTCCATAATCGGTCGTGGTCGGCATCACCCACGAATAACTGCCGTCGCTGAGCGTCTGGGTAAACCCGCTGTTGTTCTGAAAAAGAAACGCCGGATGCGTGCTCAGCGCCGCATTCACCGCATTCCAATCGATCGAATAAGCGAGAGCGACGTTGAAATTCGTCACCATGGGTTGCCCGCCGATCGTCATATACGCCGGGGACGGAAAATATGTCTGCTCGATGTACTGCAACTGGCTGATCAAAGCCTGCTGCGGCGTGCATCCCGAGCACGAATCCCACTCAATCGCCCCCTGGTCAACCATGATCGCAAACGTGAATCCCGGATGCTTCTCCGCTTCTGCCATCACCAGCTGCGTAGCCTGGTCAATCGAATTATTGGGGCCATACCAGTCGATGATGACGCCATCGATCCCGCGGCTGATCATGTCCTCAACCTGGCTGTGAACCTGTGCCGCATTATTCGAGTTGTAGCCCACGTTCATATGGCTCGATTCTCCGAACCATAGAAGGAGGTGAGCATAGACCTTTGTCGTTGCCCCGGCATAGAGCAGGGAATGAACATTTACCTTGCTCACATTTCCCGCTCCCAGGTTTCCATTCGACTGGGTTGGAAAGCTATTCGCCGCGCTGGTGTTGTTGGAAGTTTGCGCACTCAGAGTTGTGGTGGGCACTACGTAGTTGCCTGCCAGACACACAACCGACACACTAAGAACCACTGCTGCAACTGCAAATCCTCTGCGATACATCTGTCCTCAGGAGAGTAGTCCCGGACGCGGAGCCCGGAACTTCTTGCCCGGCTTGCGAGGCAGGCGCCCCCGCCTATGGATTTCCTCGACGCCGGTCATGCCGCTTGCTGGGAACGCGGCTAGCTTAAGCGGGAAAGCAAACTATGGGAAGGTAACCAGGGTAGGGGAACCTCTGGGTAGAACCTCTGTGCCATCGCGATGCGGCTGCGATCACTGCCGGCACCCTGGTTCAATTCGTCCAAATCCTCGAACTTTAAATGATTTGAGCTCAAAACGCTCGCTCCTCAACCAACATCCCGCCCGCCAAACTCATCCTATGCAGGCTCGCCTTTCATGCGTCGCTGAGGTGCAAACAAACCCATGGTTCTGGTCAAGAGGCTGCACAAGAGTCTTCTCCTTGCTGTAAGCGGTCTGCCGCTGTGGATGTTATGGGGATGTCAGGGATTGACCAACAGCACGACTACTCCCCCCACCTCCCCGCCCCCGCCTCCCGCCACGATCAACTCGATCAAACACATCATTTTCATGGCACAGGAGAACCGCTCGTTGGATACTTATTTCGGCCAATTACCAGCCTATTGGGCGGCGAACGGTTATCCGCAGGCTTCCGGGCAATTCAATGGACTGCCCACCAACGCTTCCAATCCGGCCTACAACGGCACCACGACTCCCGGGACCACGACTGTTCCCGCCTATCACATCGCCACCGAATGCATCGATAACCTCACCCCATCGTGGGACGAGAGTCATGAAGACTGGAACCTGCAGTCCCCGGCATCGAGCACTCCGCTCAACAATGGTTTCGTCTATAACGGCGCTGTCTTTGCCATCGCCGAAGGCTACCCTGATATCCAGGGGTACCGCGCCATGGGCTATTACGACTGGACGGATTTGCCCTTCTACTACTTCATGGCTTCCAACTTCGCTACCTCCGACAACTGGTTTTCCCCGGCGCTGGACCGCACCCAGGTCAATCGCATGTATTTGATGGCGGCCACTTCGCAGGGCTACGCCTACCCGCCCGGCACCGACGCGGCTGACAACGCGCCTTTGACCGCGACTACCATTTTCGACGAATTGACGGCTGCAGGGATCTCCTGGAAAATCTATGCCACGGACTACAATCTCGATCCCACGAATCACGGTACCTATCTGACGCAGTTCGCCAAGTATGCTCCGCCCAATCCATTGCCGGCCAATGTTGTGCCCGGGACGGACTTCCTTACCGATATCCAGAACGACGCAACTTTTCCCTCGGTCGCTTTCATTGAGGGAGGATATCTATCCGGCCGGGACGAGCATCCTGACAATAACGTGCAGAGCGGAGCCAGCTATGTCGCCAGCTTGATCAACGGGTTCATGGCCAGTCCATCGTGGAGCGATTCCGTGTTCATCCTGACTTATGACGAGGCGGGTGGAACCTATGATCATGTGGCACCGGTGGCTGCGGTGAATCCCGACGGCATCGCCCCCGTGGATCTTCTGCCCGGCGATATTTGTACCAGCGGCGGTTCCAACTGCGATTTCAACTACACCGGATTCCGCGTACCGATGATCGTGATCTCTCCTTTCACCAAGAAGAATTATGTCGACCACACGGCGGCTGACTATACCGCGATCCTGAAGTTCATCGAGACCCGCTTCAGTCTGCAGCCCCTCACGCAGCGCGACGCCGCGCAGATGGATATGACGGAGTTCTTCGATTTCCAAAATGTCCCTTGGGCGACTCCTCCCGCGAACGTACCGAGCCAGCCTACCAACGGAACTTGTGACGTTACCGACCTGGGCTATCCAACGAATCCTTAGAGTTGCAAGAAGACGAGTTGCAAGAAGACGACATGCAAAAATACCTATCTTTTGCTGCAATGACGAGGGGGGTTGGCGAGGGCCGTACTCGCAGGCGTTGCCTTTAAGCTCGAAGATTCTCTGAAGAGAGAAGATAAAGATCGCGAGATAATGTCGAAGAGATGAAACCCGGACTGCTGCTGGCAGGGCTTATTCTTCTCGTTGCTCCTTGCGCCGGCGCGATCACTCGTCATTACTACATCGCAGCCGAAGATGTCTCCTGGGACTATGCGCCCAGTGGGCGAGATCTTATAGACTCACGTCCGCTTCCCTTGCCCTGGGCAGCGCAGACCCGTTGGCCAAAAACTCGTTTCATCGAATACACTGACGCCTCGTTTTCGGTGCGCAAACCTCAGCCTCAGTGGCTGGGAATTCTCGGTCCCATTATTCGTGCCGAAGTCGGCGATGAAGTGATTGTCGATTTTCTGAATCGCAGTCACCTCCCTCACAGCATCCATCCCCACGGATTGCGCTACGACAAGGACAACGAAGGTGCGCTTTACCTGCCCCGGGGACGCGGCTCTCAGGTCGCTGCCGGCGGCCGCTTTACCTATCATTGGTTCGCCGACAGCGGCAGCGGTCCCGGACCGGGGCAACTCAGTTCGGTCGTTTGGTGGTATCACGGTCACACGGATGAACCTCGCGAAACCAACGCCGGTCTCGAAGGCCCAATTATCATCACTGCCAAAGGCAAAGCCAACCCCGATGGCAGCCCCAAGGACGTGGATCAGGAGTTCGTCGCGTCCTTCATCATCTATGACGAGCTCGGAGGGAAGCCCGCCGGCCTTTTCTACACCATCAACGGCTACATTTTTGGAAACCTTCCCGGCTTGGTTATGAAACAAGGCGAACGCGTGCGTTGGTATGTTTTGAGCCTGGGAAACGAGACCGGCTTTCATTCGCCGCACTGGCACGGGAAAACCCTCTATGACGGAGTGCGGCACCTCGATGTCGTCGAATTACTGCCCGGCAGCGCAAAAGCCGTCGACATGATCGCCGACAATCCCGGAACATGGCTGCTCCACTGCCACGTCTCCGATCATATGGAAGGGGGCATGATGGCGGCGTTCACTATCTACCAGCCCGCCACACGATCTTGTCCTCTCAAATTTTTATCGGGTAATTTCTGGGACTCACCCGAAAAGTTCACCGTCGAACTACAAAACTCCAGCCAGAAGCCGATCCGCAGACTCATTCTGACTTCGGAATATTTTCTCGGTCCGCAATATCTCCATCGGCCTTTCACCGACGCGAACTGGTCATCCAGCCAGCCCTTGCAACCCGGCCAGCAGCAGGTTCTCGAAAAGAAGGCCTATGCGACACCTACTAGCAAGCAGATCTTGGGATGGGTGCTGTTTCCCAGCATCATCAACTACGAAGATGGAACGACCTGGAAGCCCGAGCAGGATGGAGAGTGTTTCCAGATCTTCTGGCGCGACCGCGAGCACCCCAACTTGACGGTCCTGCCCCCACTCCAGGTCGATCTGAACGAAGACTAATTCTCAGGCCCGGACTGCACCGTCACACTCTCCGCCACGTATCGGTCCTGGTCAAATCGCGTCTGCGCCATCACCTCCGCTCCCTCGCGCAGATTCGCATCCACCCGGACCAACGGGCCGAGCGAAATCTCGTAGGTCCGCTGATTGGTGTCCGAAGCTAAAACCAGAATCCCGTTGTGCAGATCGAGGAATGTAACTCTGCCGGTAAACGTGAATGCCGCTCCGGGTAAGGCGAGGATCGAGATCTGCCGGACGGTGTCGCGAGCATTTCTCTCGGCGCCAAACTCGACCGCGACCAGCGTGCCCGGCGCAAGATCACCGGCCGACGAACTCCGGCCGCCGTTCATAATTCGTGTAGAGGGCGTGAGCCGCAGTTTCAGCGGCTGCGGCGCAGTCACGTCGCGCACCACCAGTTCATTCCTGCTCGGACGATAGGCCAAAATGATCCCCTGGCTCTCTCCTTCGTTCGCCGCGGTTCTCACGCGAATATTGCGTGCAAACACCGTTCCATCGAGCAGGATCGTATCCACGTACACGCGATCCCCAGTCTTCAACACCGCGAGAGTGGACGTTCGACCGTCGCAATACACATGCGTCCGGCCATCGAATAACGCATTCGTCTTACCTCCACCGAATACCTGCACCGTGATTCGATCCTCAATGCGATCCAGCTTCTCAATCGTCCCACCGACCAGTGTCGCCTTCGCGGCCGGAATCGGAGGTAGATCCGGAAGCAGGCTCGCGGGATCCAATGCAATATTCGGCACTTCTTTTCCTGGTTCGACTCCAGGTTCAATCGCGCCGCGCTCGGCCGCACTTTCCACATCCTTGGACGACGACAGGCTCTCAATTCTTCCGGTCGCGGTTTGCGCCGTCATACAGGCAACCGCCAGAGCGCCGAGACCAACCGCTGCAGCCAACTTTGCAGAAAAACGACGAGTCATAACACTCCCGCGCAAAATTTCAGCAGCGCATAGGATGCACTCGCGTCCCGCAAGGTGGCTGCTATCTCGAATCCAAATCCCAGTGGGACGGCAAACAATAGGAGCTCCGAAGCATCGAACTGCAGTCACGGGCAGTCGTAACCCTGATCTTGGAGACGAGGATCCCATTCATGGCGTGGAGAGTAACGCAGAGTACAGTATGGAGAACCTGGATCGCCGGCGCATTGCTCGCGACGCTCACCTGCTTGAGTTCATCGGCCTATGCGGCCGACATCAAGATCAAGGTCCCTAGACGCACTCACCTCACGCCCGTCCAGCGCCTGAATCGCGAGGGTGTTGAAGCCCTGCGCAAGAAAAGCTACGAGCGAGCCGAAAGGCTTTTTTACCGCGCCTATCTCTTCGATCCCGACGATCCCTTCACCCTCAACAACCTCGGCTACATCTCAGAGCTTCAGGGCCATCTTGATCGCGCCCAGGAGCTCTACAAGCAAGCCAGCGAACTCGCCACCGATGCGGTGATCGACGAATCCACGGCGAAGCGCGTGCAGGGACGCACCATCAGCGCCGCTCTCGCGATTCCAGACTCGTCCCTGCAGATCGACCGCGATAATCTCAATGCCGTTCGCCTGCTTGCGAAGGGCCGCGCATCCGAAGCCGATATCCTGTTACAGCGCACGTTAGCCCGTGATCCCGACGACGCCTTCACGCTGAACAATTTGGGCGTCACCAAGGAAATGGAAGGTGAATCGCAAGAAGCCTTGCGATATTACGACTCCGCCGCTGCCGCCGGAACCAACGAAACCGCCATTGTAACTTTGGATCGCCAGTGGAGGGGCAAGCCGGTCAGCGAAATGGCAATGCACAACGCCAAAGTTCTCCGTGCCCGCATGGCCACGCAAACCACGCTCGCCGCCCAGGTTGCATCCCTGAACCTGCGCGGAGTTTCAGCCGCGAATCGCAACGACCTGCAGACTGCGGCGAAAGATTTCCGTCAGGCTTACGCCCTCGATCCCCGAGACCCGTTCGCTCTCAACAATATTGGCTACGTCGCCGAGATGGACGGCGACCGCGAAACTGCCCAGTTCTTCTACGACAGCGCCTTGAGAGCCGGCGCCGCGAACCTGAAAGTCTGCCTGGCCACGCGCCGCGATGCCGAAGGCCAGAAACTCTCTCAAGTTGCCGGCGACAGCGACGCCGAGGTCGCCAGCGCGCTCACCGCAGAACGCGACGTCCGCCGGCGACAGCACGCCCCAGTCGTTCTTCTGCGCCGCGACAACACCGTAGTCGAAGACCCCATTCCGCACTGAGAGCGCCTGCGCCGACTCAGCGCCTTCGTGCAATTCACCCCTGCGTCTCGTCCCGCTGATACCGGCTGATATCAATCTCCGGATCGTACGTAAAATACCGAACAAGGTTCTTGAAGTAGCGCAGCAGCGTATTAAGATTCGTGTAGTACCAGCAGCACCTGGTCATCTTAGGCGAGAACCCGCAGATAAAGTGGAGGCCGTTCAGCGAACCGAGTGGTTCTGTGAGCATCGCCGCCGCCATCCGGTGATTACCGTCGAGAATCGTCAGCGGTCCCCTCTCATCCACGCCGATCAGTAACACCGTGGGATTCACCGGCCCACCATGGAACGACGCGCTGAGCCGGCGCAGCTTGTTGAAAAATTCGTCATTCTCCGAATTATCGAACCCCAGGCGAATCTGCTCCAGAATCTCCGGCGCATAAAAGCTGCCCTTCGCCACCCGCCGCCACTGCGCCCGGGGAAAGAATCGAACGCGGTTCAGGTCGTTCATAGTCAGTCCCACCGCAAACCATTTTGTGTCCGCCGGCAATTCCCTCCACATCGCGCCCCGGCGCAGGAACAGCAGCGCTCGCCGCAGTTCGTTTTCCCGTAAGTTGGTGAGATCGGGGCGCGTCACGATCCGGCCAAAATCGGCGCGATACTCGTCGAACTCGGGATAGTGAAACTCGCTTCGCAAAAATTCCGCAATCACCTCTTCCTCGGTCAAAGGGCGCAGCACTCGAATCGCCCCATACTTGCGCACCGCCTCGCCCGCTGTGAATTCATAACGCAGCAGGGGCACCGCCAGCACCGCGAGCAATGCAATCATCAGCACCAGTTGCACCAGGATCACCTGGCGCAGGGTTTCGTGGAATATGCAGATTCCGGCAATAAAGACCCCACTGAAAGCCAGCTGCACCCAGCCCGTGTTGGCGATCTTCCGCGACATCTCATAAGTGATGATGACTGAACTCAGTGAATACACTCCCGCCGTCACCGCGTAAAGAATGAGCAATTGCGGCAGTGTCCTGGTGCTGTCCATGGCAAAACGAACGCCGAAAATCGTCCGCCACAGGAAACTCGGCACCAGGCACAGACCCACAATCAAAATCGTAAGAATAAGAAAGACCAGCGCCAGCGAAAGAATCAGCACCGGGCGCGCCTCGCTTTCGTCCGACGTCTTGCCGGCCGAAACCGGGAACATCGTATTGACCACCGACCAGGCGCACATGTTGACCAGCCGCCCCACCAGCGCCACCGCGGCATACAGTCCGGCCTGATCTGCCAGGAAAAAATGCTTCACCAGCACGATGTCGAAATTGTTGATGATGGTCTGCCCGGAAAAGAAAACAACAGCCTGCATCGCTTCGCGAAATGAGTTGGCCATTCCGCGAAAGCGAATCGAAGTGACTCCCGGGCTGGGCTTGGCGAAAAAATAGGCCAGAATCACCGCCAGCACACTCGCAAGAACCGCTCCCGGCACGCCCAGGCCCGCACCGATCAGCAGAAAGACTCCAACTACCCGTACCACTCCCTCCAGCAGGAAATTGATGGCGAGCGGCCCGAATTTGTGCACACCCTGGATATATCCACGGCGTACCCCGAGCGGGATATAAAACGCCGTGCCCAACGCCAGCAGCCGGATCAGGTTGGTGTGCGGCAAATTCAGGTATCGCGTGAGCGGCCCCGCGAACACGACCAGCAGCAACCCGATTCCAATCCCTGTGATCCATGCCCGCTGGTGCAAGCTCGCGAAAATCGATGACGCATCTTCGTCCGATGCTCGCCGTGCCACATACTTCGCGCACACCACCTGATATGACAGCGTGATCGCCGACAGCAGCATCAAGATGGTGTAGACGGCGGTGGCGTGCGCGAATCCCGCCGGCCCCAGCAGGCGCGCGGTGGCTACGTTGTAAATGAGGTTGGTGACTCCCACCAGTCCCGAACCGGCCAGCAACGTGAGGCTTCCGCCCAGCAGCTGCGAGCGCATCGTCTTCGATTGGGCCGCGGGCTGCCCTGGAATATTTTGCTTGGAGTGTTCTTCGACCGGGGGATTCATGGCTGTGTCACCGATGGATCAATCAGCAAATACCGCCTCCCGAACGAATCGAACAATCTCGTCGAAGCTAAGGTCAAGCTCGGAACAAGGGTAAGGCTCAGAACAAGGTCAAATGAACGACCGGCAGAATCGCAGTGTGGCTCGAACCCGGAAAGTTGTAAAACGACTGCTGTTCGACTCCGAATGAAAACCGAATCGGATACGAAACCGGCACATCCTCGCCGCTGTCTTTCATTGATCCCTTGATCCCTCGCACATAGGAAACGGTAAACTCGCTTTGCGCGTTGTCATAAGTGTGGTAGCCTTCGCCGCGTGAAAGCACGAACGATCCATTCACGCTCCACCGTCGTGTGGCGCGTAAATCGAATCTGGCTGCAGGCAGAAACGCTTGCGCTGTGGCATAGCGTGTATCGAACACTTCCCAGGACCGCAGCGACTCCGCCAACAGAGCCGCTGTGACCCTGTCTCCGAATTTGCGCTGCAGCCCGGCGTACGAAGAAGTCGTGAAATACTCGATGATCTGGGGGCGATACAGCACGTCCCGCGCCGTATATCCGGCGATCAAAGAAGTGTTCCCCCAGGGCCTCCCCACGGTGAATTCAAGATTCCCGACGGCGTCGCGTGAGTGCAGATCCTGATCGGTAAACGGCCCCGCCTCGCGAATCGCGCTTCCGTGTATCGCGATCCAGTTAAAGAACGAATTTGTCGATAAGTAAAGATATTGCCGGAACAAATTCTGGCTCATGAACTGAGGAGAAATCGTGTCGCGCCGGATGGTGTACTGCAGCCCCCCGTTGAACGTCAGGGAATTCGCTCCGAAGCGCAGCACCGGGGTCATTCCTCCGTTGAAATAAGTGTCGTACGTGTTGCGGTCCTCAACCACGTTCACGCTGGGAAACAAAAACCGGCCCGCAGTCAGGCTTTGCCCCACAAATCCGGAGATGAGCGGAAGTCCGTTGAGATGCAGTTGATAGTGCGACTCCGCCAGGCTCTGATACGAATGCCGGGGTGGCGGCAGCAGCGCCGGATTCGTCACATTCAAAATTTTGGCGTCGAGCGCATACACGTTCAGATCCTCGAGTGCCGGCGCAAACGAAGCTTCCGGCAGAAGACTCAACCTGTCGGTCATCTGCCGTCCTACCTCATCCGCGGATTCGTACTCCGCCGTCTCCGCAATATTCTGATTCCCCTGGCCGGCCGCGCTGCTCGCCTGCGCGAAATCCGACAGCGCGTGCACCGAATCCTGCCGCTGCCGGTACACGTTGGCCGCCGCCATCATATATTCGTAATCGTCGCGAAAGTCCGCCGGAGAGCCCATCCTGGCTAGTGCTTTCTCGGCACTCTGCGTTTTCCCCTCTGCCAGATAAGTGTTGGTCAGACCCAGCGATACCGACCGCATGTCCGCCCCCGCCAGTTGCGCCTTGTCGAAGTAAGTCTCCGCCAAATCGAAATCGTGGATCGAGAGAAATACATTCGCTGCCCCCACAATGTCCTCGGGCAAGACTGGTCCAGATCCGACTCGGGCGTCGGCAAACCCCAGCGCAATTTGCCGCCGCGCTTCATCCGGCCGCCCGCGCTCCACAAACAGGCGCGCCAGCGCCAGCCGCACTGCCAACCGGTCGCCTTCTGGAGCCTCCAGCGCTCGCGAGAAACGCTGCATCGCCGCATCGTGCTCTCCCAGCGTCAGCAGCGCATCGCCGGTCGCCATCAGGATTTTCACCTGGTCGCCGCCATATTTCTCGGCCAGCGTGATGTCGGCATTCGCGGCGCTCTTGTCGTCCTCCTTAGCATGAATCTGCGCCCGCAGCGCATAAATGTCCGCGTCTCGCGGCGACATTTTCTCGGCTGCGTCCAACGCCGCCAGCGATTCGCGCAAATCGTTCGCCCGATACAAAGCGTCGGCGTACGCCAGCTCCGTCGGCAGATCGTTCGGCATCTCTTCCAGTGCAATCCGATACTCCGGCAACGCCCGCGAAAACTCTCGCGTCTGCCGAAACGCCTCTGCCCGCGCCAGGTGCCACGAATGGATTTTGCCCAGCCTCTTTCCAGCGATATCCAGTTGCGCTAGCGCCGACTTCGGACGATGCCGCTGCAAATCAGAATAGGCCAGGCCGAGATGCGCCTCTCCATAATCCGGCTGCAAGTCGATTGCGGTCTCAAAATCGCGCGCGGCCTTATCCGGCTCGCGCAGATCGTTCAACACGAAACCGCGGTTCACGTATCCCGTCGCCATCTCCGGATCGCGTTCCAGCGCCTGCGTGAAATCGCTCACGGCGTCCATCAACCTTCCGTTATGCACGTTGACGTATCCCGAGATGAGTTCCAGATCCTTGTTGCCGCCTAGAAGCGGCTCATACTTCCGCGCCAGCGCCATGGCTTCGTCATAGCGGCCCAGATAATAAAGGTCGTACGCCAGATACACGACGCCCTCGCGATCGCGAGGAAGCTTTTCCAGCACCTTGAAGCCCAGCTTCGCTGAATCTCCGTAGTCTCCCTTCCAGGTGAGATAGCGCTCGTGCTCCCGCTCTACTTGTGGAGCATCCGCCGCCGCTCCCTCCGCGCGATCCAACCAGTGCTTCGCCAGATCGAGATTGTGCGCCTCCAGCGCGGCGTTTGCACCCCCTGCCACGACCAGCGCATTGCCCTGCGCATGTTCGTAGGCGCGTTCATATTCCGTTTCCGCCTGCCGGTATTTCTTCTCCGATGTGTACAGATCGCCGAGGGCGAGCCGTGGCGCGTAATCCCGCGGATGCGCGTTCAGCGCGCCCCTGAAGAAATCTTCCGCCGATTTGTTATCTCCGCGGTCGCGCGCCAGATAACCGAGAGAAGAAAGCGCGGTGCGATTACGCGGATCAAGCTGCAGAACCTTGGTGAACGTATCCCTCGCCGCCTCTTTCTGTCCCAGCTTCCATTGCAGGCTGCCAAAACTCAAGAGCGAATTCACATTCGCTGGCGCCAGCGCCAGCGCTTCGTGTAAATCCTTGTTTGCCGCATCGAGATTGCCGTTCGCGGTCTCCACCGTCGCCCGCAGCCGCAGCATCTCCGGCCGAGCCTCCGGGCGCACCTTCACATTTTCAATCTCGGCCGCAGCCGCATCCAATTGCCGCTTCGCATCCGCCCCGTCATCCCGGCGCACATCGAGCTCGTAAAGATTCAGCCGCAACTCAATCGGATAGAGCGCTCCCTCCGGAACCGCCGCCGGCAAGTTGTTCAACGCAAGCGTGTACTCCGCACTGGCATCGTCAATTCGATCCTCGCCTTCTGCAATCTGCCCCAAGATCGCGTGCAGCCGATAACGGTCCGCATCGACCCGTCGCGCATCCTCCACAAAACTGCGCGCCGCGTCGAACTGTCCCAGATTCACCAGCGCCTGCGCTGCGCTCAAATCAAGTCCCGGATTCCCCTTTGCCGATTGCGCCAGCTGCGAATAAAGATTCGCCGCTTCCTGCTGCTTGCCCGCGAGCTGATAGGTGTAGGCGAGGTCCGCCCGCACGTCCACCGACTTCGACTCAATAGCTTGCAGGCTAGCAATCGCATCGTCGTACTTGCCCTGATCGCGATACTCGTCCGCGACCGCCCGCAGCACCTCCGGATCCCGCGGCCCGCGGGCCTTGGCGCGATTCAAATACCGCGCCGATTCTCCGGCATTTCCCAGCCGTTCATAAGCGTGCGCGATCAGAAGGTCGGTGTGCGCGGACCCCTTCAGCGCGTCCGCCCGCTTCAGCAACTCCAGCGCGCGATTCGCATCGGAATTGATCATGAGTTCGCCGGCGAGTTGCAGCGTGTTGGCGTCTGTCGTGTTCGAGTTGATGATTTTTTGCAGCACCGCCTCCGCCTCGGCGTCGCGCCCCATCTTCGCGTAAGTCTGCGCCAGTCCCGCTATCCCCCGCGCAGAATTCGCTTGCACCCTCAGCCCGTGATTGTAGGCATCCACTGCTTGCTGGTAGCGTTCCCCCAGCCGCGCCGCGTAGCCCAGCAGAAACCACATCTCCGCATTCTGCGGAGCCGCGTTCGCGGCGTGTTCGGCAAACGAAATCGCTGCCGCGAAGTCGCCGCGAGCAATCGCATCCTGCGCCGCCCGCGCCTGCCGCGCCACTTCAATGCTTGATCCCCACCCCAGGTTCGATCCGCTCTGCGGAGCCGCTTGTTGTACAGCTGGTTGTTCGGACGTGGACTTGCTGCCAGACTGGTTCACTTCATACGTCTGGCTGAAAGCGCATTGCAGGAAAAGAAAGATTAAAAAGCTCGTGAGCGGAAGTCGGCTTTTCACGGAATCACCCTGCCAGCAATCTCATTCGTAACCTCCGCAATGCGTTTGGCTGCGGCTTCGTTCAGATGCCAACGAATGGCGCAAGGCTGCCCCGAAAACCGCAACTGGCATAGTCTTCGCGCGCCTAAGACGGAACTTATCGATTCCACAATTCGAGTCGGGAAAAATCGCCGCAAACCTTAGCGGCCTCTTCCGAATCAAAAAATCGCTGCAATGGGGCACTCGAGAATGACGCACTCAATCAAGAGGCACACGATCATGGCTCGAACCACATGAGGCATTAATCGAATGATCCGCAGCGAAGCCTATTCGCGCCCAATTCCGCTCTTGGCTGTCGTCCTGGTTGCGCTCGCCGTCCATGGACCTTTGCTGTTCATGCAGTTGCCTGCCAGTTCCTTCGACGCGAACTTCCACATTTTCTTTGCTTCGCACTACGTGCATCACTGGTTCGATCCCTGGAATCAGAAGTGGTTCGCCGGTTTCTCGCAAACCACCTATCCGCCTCTCACTCACCAGTGGATCGCGCTGTTCTCCAACGTCGTCGGACTCAACATGGGTTACATGCTCGTGCAACTCATCGCAGTCCTGCTTCTGCCAGTGGGGGTTTATCGCTTTGCCCGCATCTGGGTGGATGAAACCGCGTCCAGCTACGCGGCTCTCGGCAGTGTTTTTCTCGGGTCGCTTGCGTTTCTGGTCTATCAAGCGGGGCAATTGGCGACAGTGGCTTCCGCGGCGCTCTATCTGAACGCCCTGCCATATTTCTACGAATGGATGACAGAATCCTCGGGCCTTTCACTGACAAAGGGAGTCGCCATCAGCTGGGCCGCCGCCGCCGCCCATCACGTCACTCTGATATTCGGAGTCGTGCTCTTCGCTGGCCCGGTGCTGTGGATCGCCTGCATCGACGCCCGCCACCAGCGCGTCGCCGCGTCGGTTCGCGGAGTAATCTCTCGCGCCATCGTCTTCGCAATCGCCGTCGCCGGGGGAGTTGCGGTCATTCTCCTGCCTTACTGGCTCGCGCTCATCCAGCATCCCATCCATCAGATTCCGATTCCGCACGACAGCCGCGCCAATTTCCTGCTGCACTCCGTCACGGGCGTCAATTACTTTCTCATTCCCTACGGGGCGCTGATTCTCGCGCTGCCCTTTGTCGTGCTCCGGGGCGCCTCCAATCCCCGCCTGCGCCCCTTGCTCTTCGGATTCTGGCTGACCTTCATCTTCGGACTGGGTGGGACCACCCCGTTGCCGCGCTGGCTGCTCGGCCGCGCCTACGAAATTCTCACGTTCGAGCGCTTCACCTTCTGGGCCACGCTAATGGCTATGCCCTTCGTCGGATTGCTGGCCACCGAATTGCTCCGCCGCTTCGCTTCCAAAGCCGCGGTCGCGCTGTCGCTCGCTACCGTGGGTACCATCGGCATGGCTCTATGGTGGCTTAACGCCAATCCTTACCGGCCCACCGCGCCCGTCGACGTCGATCCCGTAGTCGCCTTTCTCAATCGCGACGGTCACGATGCCTACCGCTATCTCACCCTCGGCTTCGCCAGCGATCTTGCCAAGGTCGCCACCTACACCAATGCCAGCAGCGTCGATGGTGATTACAACTCCGCTCGTCTGTTACCCGAGATGACACACTACGGCTCCGCGCAACTCACCAACGCAAAATTTTATGGTGCCGCCGGTATGTCCTCGCTGCGGAGCATGCTCGCCCACGCCGACCGTTACGGATTGAAATTCATTTTTGTCCACGATTCCTATTACGAGCCGCTGCTCACCTTCGTGGGCTGGCGCAAGATCGAATCCTTCGATCACGGCGCGGTCACGGCCTGGTCCAAAGACGACGTTCCGCCCGCGCACCCAATTTCCTCGGACGCCGTCCCGCCCGCCTGGCAAGGGATCCTCTGGGGCACGCTCCCCATCGGCTCCAGCTTGTTAGCTATGTTCCTGGTTCTGTTTCTGCCCGGCGCGCGGCGCGCCCCGCTCGAGGTTCGACTGCGGACGCCGCAAACCGAGAAACAATATGTCGCGTGAACTTCGAATGTCGCGCGGTCGAAAAAGGATGAACGCGTCAGAGGCCATCGTGAACTACGAGAACAAAGGCCCCGCGTGAAAAACATCGCATGAAAAACATAAGGAAGTGGACGATCATAATCGCCCTGGTCAGCGCCACCGTAATCCTCATCGCTGCCGGCCTGTTTCAATCGACAGGGGCGAGGGGCACGGTCGGCATCGCCGCCGGTCGCGCTTTACCCGGCTTCGCCTTGAGCCCCGACACTCCCGAGCACGCGCTCACTATCCTGCTCAACGGCGTGCAACGCCGCGATTGGAAACAGGCATTGTCGGTTGTCGCCAGGACCAGCGGCCTGGCCACCAGTGAAGACGAGCAATCCTTTGCGCAATCCTGGACAGGTTCCTCTGGCAGCCTGCGAACCTATTCAGCGCTCGAAGGCTTCGACCTCTGGCCGCTGCACGAAACTTCGAATGACGCTCAGATTCGAGTCAGCCTGCGCTGGACCACTCCCGTCGGGCCCATCGATCACGTCCGCGAGTTTCACCTCACGCGCTCCGGAGACGGCTGGGCGGTGCTCTGGACGCCCACCGAGCAGCCCGCCGTCCCCGCCCAAGTCATCCCCGTGACTTACCTGCGCTGGGATCTTATCGCCGGCAACGCACAAGGTGACGCCGCCTGGGGCGCTCACAACCTCGACGCGCCCCACGTCCGCATCGTTTCCATGAACGCCGTCAATTCTGCGGAGGGCACAGTCGTCATGGGTGAAGTTGAAAACGTAGACACCATCCCCGCCTTCGTCAACGTCAACGCCACTCTGGTCGGCGCCGGCGCAACCCCCATCGACGAAGAGAACAGCTTCGACAAAATTCTCCACGTGCTCCTGCCCAAGGAAGTTTCTCCCTATCGCATCGACTTCCCGGGAATCGATCTCGCCAAAGTGAAGAACGTCCGCATGGACGTAAAAGCCGCGCTGGTGCCAGCTTCCGCCGATCCCGTGATCGGCGTCATGAATCAGAAAATGGACCATGATGTTCAGGGTAATCCCGTGCTGCGCGGAGAACTCCTCAATCAAAGTGGCCAGACCGTGAACATCCCGCACGTCATCGCCAGTTTCTCCGACAGCAGCGGTCGCGTCATCTGGGTTTCCGACGGCTATGTCGACAACGCACTGCTCCCGCAAAGCTCGCAGCCGTTCGCCGTCCAGCTTCCACGCAGCATTGCGTCACAAGTACGGAGCTTCCATGTCGTGGTCAACCAATATAGCCTGCAGAATTCCTGACGCCCGGCTTCTGGCTTGCGCGGCGCTGATTGCCGCGTGCCTCGCCCCGCCATCGTCTGCGCAAGAACTGCGCCTGCCCGCCTCCGCGTCCGCCGGCGAAGCAATCACGATCTCCGCGACTGGCAGCGGCCGCGCAACTTTCTATCTCGCCGGCCCCGGCATCTCCAGCAAAAGCGAAATCAATCTTGGCGAAGAAATCCGTATCCCCGCCGCGAGCCTGCATTACGCTGGTGAATACCTCGCCATCCTCTGCTCCGATACTTGTCGCAGCGCTTCTTTCGACGTGAATCCGGCGCAGCCCGCGACCCTGAGTTTCCTCGTGCATCCCTCGCGCGTGCCCGACAATCAGCCCGACTCCGTCAGCGGCGTTGCCTTTCCCTTCGACCATTTCAGCAATCTCGTTCTCGCGCCCCTCACCGTGAACTTTCACGCAGCCGGTCCGAAGGAATCGCTCTTCTCGCGTTCCGTCTCCACGCATGACGGGGTAGCCTGGTTCCGCACGTCGTCGGGAAAAGCCGCAGGCGCGCTGCATATCACCGCATCCATCGGCGATCTCTCTGCGCAGCGCGTCTTAGCCCAAGTTGCCTCCGATCCCTGCAATCTCCGCATCACCGGCGCTCGCACTCCAAACGGAATCCTGGTTGAAACGGCTCCCGTCCATGATTGCGCCGGCAATCAGGTCTCCGATGGAACCATCGTCACGTTCACCGCCGTCGGTTCCGGTGAGACGTCCACTGTCGATGCGCCCGTAAAAGGAGACGTCGCCCGCGCTCGTTTAACCGGTTCGGGCCCAGTCGTAATTTCCGTGGCCTCCGGAGTGGCAATGGGAAACGAACTCCATATCGCGGGAGCGGAGCAATGAACTACAAAGCAATGACATACAGAATAACGACGGACAAGCCAAGGCGACCGTTCTCGCCCATAGCCGCATTTTTCGCCGCGCTCGCTCTCTTGCTGATGTCTGCGCTCAATGCTCCCGCCGCCAGTCCCTCCGTCGCCGTGCAACTCGACATCACCCACGCTGCGCCCCGCGGGGTCGAAAAGCCCACCGCACGCCGCATTCTCGCCGATTACCGTTTTGCCTGGACCAATCTCGCGCGAGCCGTCGCAGCCAACTCCGCCGGCCCTACTCAAGGACTCTTCACTGGCACGGCCAAAAAATGGCTGGATGCAACCATCGCCAGCCAGCGCCAATCCGGACTAGTCACGAAATATCTCAACCAGAATCACAATCTCGAAGCCATCTTCTACGCACCCGAAGGCGACGTCATGGAACTGCACGACACCGCGCAATATCAGATGCAAATCTTCGATGGCGGCAAGCTCATCTACGACCAGCCCGTCGTGATGCACTACGTCGTCCTCATGACCCCCGGCGCCGATCGCTGGCTAATCCGTCAACTGCAGCCAGTCGCGAAGTTCTAAAGACGCGCCAGCCCAGGGCAACGCCAACCATCGTCCGCGTTCCCGCATCCAAAAATCGCACAAAAAGCTGGACAAGAAGACTGAAATGACAAGAAAAAATCAAGAAAAAGAGTGAATCAGAAATGGAGCAGTCGCTTGCTCAAGGGGTTCGTCAGTTTCACCGTGGCGTGTTTCTTATTTGTCAGCGCATGTGCAACGCCCGGCCTGCGCCACACCGCCAGCCAGGATGCGCAGGCGCCAGCATCGAGTCCGAAGCTGCTCGCTGTTTACATGCCCTGGTTCGGCGACCACAGCCACATGGATGTCGGCTACTCCAGTCAGGACCCCGGGGTTCTCCGCAATCAGATTCATCAGGCTCGCGAGCGCGGCATCTCCGCCTTCGTCGTCGACTGGAACGGCCCCCGTCTCCCTTACTCCGATCACAACTTCGCCGTCCTGGAGGAAGTCGCGGCGGAAAATGATTTTCACGTCGCGCTTCTCTACAACGAAGCCGAAGACGATGAATCGCAAGCCACCGACGACGCCATGTCAGCCTTCGATGAAGCCTACACAAGCTACATCGGGCCGCAAGCCCCATATCGCAACGCTTACCTGACCTACGAAAATCGTCCCCTGATTTTCGTTTTCCCCAAGCACGCGCACACCGATTGGAATCGCATCGCCCAGCACTGCGCCGGCTGGGAGTCGGCGCCGCTGCTCATCTACGAAGATCAACCGCCCGCCGAATTCGCCGGTGCCATCGCCGGCTCCTACGCCTGGGTGCAACCCGGACGCGAAGGCTGGAAGCCCGACGGCAGCAACTGGGGCGAGGATTATCTCGACTATTTTTATAAGACCATGAAGCAGCATCCCGGCAAGATCGTCGTGGGCGCCGCCTGGCCGGGTTTCGACGATTCTCGGGCACGCTGGGGACTCAACCGCCACATGCAGTACCGCTGCGGCCAAACCCTCGACGACACCATGACCCTCTATCGCCGCTACTACGACAGTCCCAACTCAATTCCTTTTTTGCTCATCGAGACCTGGAACGACTACGAGGAAGGCACGGCGATCGAACGCCTCACCGCTAGCAATTGCAATGAAGACGGGAACAAAACGCAAACGGCGGCCGCCTCCGATTCGCATTGAAGTCGCAATGATCTACTCGCAATGACAATGAAATGAAAACAGGCCTTGGCCCAAATTCCGCAAAGTGTTTTGCACTTCTCTCCGGGCTAACCCTGCACTCCGATGAAGCCAGCTTGCCCGCGAAAACTTTTTCGTCCACGTCCCCCTTCACCGATCAAGACTGGCGTGAACTCGAATCCCTGGCCACCCAACACCACGTCGTGATGCGCGCATTCCCGCGTCTGCAGTTGGCGATGCAGCGCGCCGGCTACGCAGCCCCCGGCTCCCTCGCCGTCGTGCTCGGGAAAGAACAAGCCCGCATCGGCCATGCCGTCTCGTTCCTCGCGCCCATTTGCCGGTCTCTCGAGCAGGCAGGGAACCTCATCGTCATCAAATCGCTCAATCACTGGCCCGACCTCGGCAGCGATCTCGATCTCTACACCGACGCCGATCCGCGCGCCGTCCGCTCCATCCTGTGCGATCGCTTCCACGCCCGCGCTGAAAACCGCAGCTGGGGAGACCGTTTCGCCAATAAATGGAATTTCACCGTACCCGGCCTTCCCGAGCTCGTCGAGATTCACATCGCCCGCCTCGGACAGATGGGCGAGCAAAAATTCCTCGGCGAATCTCTCGTCGCCCGCGCCCTATCCGTCGAGCGCGGCGGACACGCTTTTCGTGTGCCCGCTCCCGAAGACCGCATCGTAATCAGCACCCTCCAAAGAATGTTTCGCCACTTCTACATCCGACTGTGCGACATCGCGGAAGCCGCCCTCCTGATCGAGCAGGGCGCCCTCGACTACGACTACCTCCGTTCTCTCGGAGAATTGACCGGCCTCTGGGACGGCCTGGCGACTTACTTGAAGATCGTCGTCGAATATTCTGCCGAATCCGGCCGCACCCTCTCAGTGCCTCCGTTCGTTAGCGCCGCCGCGCGATTCGGCAACGAACAAGTTCGCTTCCGGAGAGATTTCCTCCGCATTCCCATCCTTCCGCAATCGGCACAACTCTACGCCGCCGAACTGCGCAAGCTCCTCGTCAGCCGGCAAGTCGCCAGCAGCCTGCGCCTCAGCCTCATGCCCGCCCTCGCCACCGCCGCCGTTCTCAAACAGAAACTCGCCGGCAGTGACAGCGGAATCTGGTAGTTGCCCTGCCGCCGATTCGGCAGAAACTTCGGTCTGCCTGTTCAGCGACAAATATCGCGCCGAAACTGTAGCTGTACGGCTTTCACTGGATGTTCCTGTCTCCCCGAAAACACTATGGTGAGATCAAGTCACGCGCTCGCGCCCGATCAGGCGTTGACCCAGCCGCTCCTATGAAAAGTGCTGGAACCAACAAGGAAGGCAGAATCCCCCTTGGTCCGAATTCTTGTAGTCGATGACAACCCGGCGGTCCGGCACTATCTTCGCGCGATCCTCGAACAACAGAGTTCGTGGGAGGTCTGCGCCGAGGCTCGCACCGGCGGCGAAGCTCTCAACCGGGTTCAGCAATCTCCGCCCGATTTGATCCTGCTGGACTTTCAGATGCCCGACCTGAACGGCCTCGACGTTGCCCGCGCCATCGCCCGCCAGTGGCCAAACATTCCGATCCTCATGGTTACCGTGCATCTGAACCGACAGTTGGCGGCTGCGGCCCAGGAAGCCGGAATTCGCGGCGCCTGCGCCAAGTCTGACGTTGGCTCCATCGTCGAAGCGGTGCAGGCGCTCTTGCACCAACAGACCTATTTCCCGAAAATGTTGCCGGCCAGCGGATAAGATTCTCTCTGCCGCGTGCGGCAATCATCTCCGCACAATACAGGATTCCCTGTATTCGGTTCGCCCTGCGGCGCCTGCTAATCTTAGCCCGACGTTGGCGTGCCCGGAGGGCTGGATTCCGAATGACACGCCCGCCGTTTTCCGGGAGCTGAGAAATCGCCACGATGACAACCCGGATCTTACTCGTCGATGATCACCCCATCGTCAGGGAGGGACTCAGAACTGTTCTTCAACGCAAGCCTGGTTGGGAGGTTGTCGGAGAAGCATCCAATGGCTTGGAAGCGATCGAGAAAGTCGAAAGCCTGCAACCGGATGTGATCGTCCTAGATATCACCATGCCGAAGATGAACGGCCTCGAAGTTTGCCGCCTCGTCCGCCAGAACTCGCCCGGCCTCGAGGTGCTTTTCGTTACTCAGCACGATTCGCCGCAGATGATGCGCGAAGCTCTGGGTGCCGGCGCCAAGGGATATGTCGTGAAATCGAACGCGGCGAGAGATCTGCTGGACGCAATCGAAGTCGTCAGCCAGCACAAAATTTTCACCGCCATGACGCGCCCCGATCCGGCATCTAAAATTTGAGGGGGGCAAGGGCTTGAGCTTTGTTTGACAGCTGATTTGTTCGATAAAGGAGCAGTTGCAATGAAACTGCGAATCTTGCTCGCCGATGATCACGAAATCGTCCGTCGCGGTTTATCCGCGCTTCTCCAGCGTCACGAAGGCTGGGAAGTTTGCGGCGAAGCCATCGACGGCCGCGAAGCCGTGGAAAAAGCCAAGGAACTCAAGCCCGATGTCGTCATCGTCGACATCGGCATGCCCAACCTCAACGGTCTCGACGCGACTCGCCGGCTCCTGCAGCTCGATCCCAGCTTCAAAGTGATCGTCCTCACCGTCACCGATGCCGATCAGGTTATTCGGGAAGCGCTCGACGCCGGCGCTCGAGGCTTCGTCCTCAAATCTGACGCTGCCCGCGACCTGGTCTCCGCCATCGAGGCCCTCGAGAGCAAGCGCATGTTCTTCACTCCCCGCGTCAACGAATTGCTGCTAGCCGGATTCCTCGAAAAAGGTCACGCTATCTCCCACAGCCAGCCGCCGACCTTGCCCACCCTCACGGCCCGCGAGCGCGAAATCACGCAGCTCCTCGCCGAAGGCCGCAGTTCGAAAGAAGCCGCTTCATTTCTCAACCTGAGCACCAAAACCGTCGAAACTCACCGCAGCAACATCATGCGCAAACTCAGTCTGCATTCCATTCGTGATCTCGTGGTCTACGCCATCAAGAACAAGATCATTCAGATCGAAATGCCGCCCGATGGCGCCGATCACGTCCCTAAATCCGCACCCACGCTTCAGCGCACGGATTCACCTGTGTAAACGCCGCTTCGTGTCCGCACCGTCAGTTTGCCGAACCCCGCCTCCCGCGCTTCTACCTGAATCGGATGGTACCCCGCGCCCATATCTGCATCCTGCGGCCGGTACGCGATGATGTATTGATTGCGAATGTCGTGCGCCAGCGATCGCGTTACATCTTCCACCTGATCCAGGCCCGCCGGGAAAAATGCCGCGCCTCCCGTAGCCCTGGCCAGTTCCTCGAGCGCGTCCCGCCCTTGTGCCTGCATCTCCCCGCCCGTTAAGCCGATCGCATACAGCACCGGACCGTTCGGTCTCTGTAGCTCCCGTGTCGCCTCCTGCAGCGTTTCCTCGCTCATGTTGTCTTGCCCGTCGGTTATTAGTAAAAGGACTTTCTTCTCCAGCCGCGAGTTGCTCTCCAGATGTCTCGCCGATGCCACCACTGCGTCATAAAGCGCCGTGCTGCCCTGCATCGTCGTCTGGTGCAGTGCCCGCTCCAGCAGGTGAATGTCGGAGGTGAAGTCCTGATCGAGATACGATTTCGCGCTAAAGTTCACCACGAACACTTCATCGCTGGGATTGCTCGCGCGAATCAGATTCAACACCGCCTCGTTCACTTTCTCCCGCTTGTCGCGCATCGAGCCGGAATTGTCGATCACAACTCCAATCTCCACCGGCACGTCTTCCCGCCGAAACGACGTGATCGTCTGCGGCCGCCCATCTTCAAAGACTGAAAAAGCGCTTCGATCAAGATGCGCCACCAGCCGCTGGTCGTCGTCCACCACCGTCGCGTGCAACACCACTTCCTCGACTTGCTTTTTGAAAACAAACGAACCCTGGTCAACATTGCCCGTGTCCTGCGCGCCGGAAGCGCTCTTCGCCGGGGTAGTCTGGTCTCGAGTAGTTTGTCCCTGCGTCGTCTGCGGCGGGGGCGAACTCCGCGGCGGCCCCATCGGCATATCGTTCCCAGAAGGCTGCCGCGCGGCCGAATCCGTTTGTCCGGGAGGCGTTGCACTCTGCTGCTGTCCCATCACCGGCGCGACCAACCCCGACAGGATCGCCACTACCAAGCCGCATCGACAAATCATGACTGAGCGCATGAAGCCTTTCTCCTTTTGCGAGTCATTCCTCGTTCTCACAATTCTCAATAACTCTCACTCCTTCGAATCAGGTCCCTCCTTCGATGCAGTCCGTTCCCTCCGCGCAAACTGCATCCCTACATTTCGCCACGCCGCAGAACAGGTACATGCTGCATGATTCCGCAGGAACTACAGCAAACACCTTATCGACCCCCTGTGGTTGAAACCCGTATACACACATGCAAGCTGAATTTAGGCCGCGTAGATTCGGCGGCTGCAGCCCGCAAGACTTACATACTGAACGCATGCGACCCAGGCCGAAACTGTTGCTGAGCAACTAATTAAGCGTTTGGCACGATTTGTGCTACCTCAGTTCCGTCCGAAACCATTACGGCATTTTAGGTAAAGCTTTCCCTCGGGATATCCCCCAATCTGCGGAGGTGAATTGTGCTGCGAATCCTGATCGCCGACGATCACGAAGTTGCTCGACGCGGTATCCGTGCCCTGCTCGAAGCTCATCCCGGCTGGGAAGTGATTGCAGAAGAATCCAATGGCCGCGATGCCGTCAGTTCCGTCGCTCGCCTCAAGCCTGACGTCGCCTTGCTCGATATCGGCATGCCCAGCCTCAACGGCCTCGACGCAACCCGGCAAATTCTAGCCGTCGCCCCCACCACGCGCGTCCTCATCCTCACGATGCACGACTCCGAACAAGTCGTGCGCGAAGTCCTCGCCGCCGGCGCTCGCGGTTTTCTGCTCAAGTCCGATGCTGGTCGCGATCTCATCTCCGCCGTCGAGGCCTTGCAGTTCCGCCGCACTTTTTTCACCACCAAAGTCGCGCAACTCGTGCTTGAGGGATATCTCCATCCCGGCCCGTCCGACGCAGACCAACTCGCGCGCAGCGTCCTTACCCCGCGCGAGCGCGAAGTGATTCAGTTGCTCGCCGAAGGCAAGACCACCAAGGAAGTCGCGACCACCTTGAATCTCAGCGTCAAGACCGCAGAAACTCACCGCACCAATCTCATGCGCAAGCTCGACCTCCACTCCGTCGTCGATCTCACCCTTTACGCCGTCCGCAACGGCATCGTTCACGTCGCCTGAGGGGATCGCTGATCAGAGGATCGTTGGGCGAAATATCGCCGATGGATCGATCGCCAGAGATAAGGACCACTGAAGTCGGAGGAGTCTTCGCCCCTGGGCCAGGGAGCCCCAGCGCTACAGGAGGGCGAGGTAACCAGGGAGCTCCGAGCCAGCTTCAATTTGTCGGGAGATCACCTCTACCGAGTACCATGCAACGCGGCACTCAACCCGATATAAAGCAGGCCGGTCAACGAGGTAATCATAAAAAAATAAGGCCATGCTTCAACTGCTCGTTTCAAGTAGCGCATCGCGTGCCTCGATCCCGATTCAGCTTTTACCCTGGGAATCTTGTTCCCTCGGCTTGCTGCAAAGAACTGAGTCGACTTTCGCGATTACGCCACATCCCTTGATCGAGTACCATCAAGAGAATCTGGTAAGTGCGGCCCACGCAACTACCACGCCGCCCCGATTGATCTAAAGGATTCGCTGTATTGTTCTTTTTCCGCTCCTTTGTATAAATGTTACTGCATAGCCCCTACGAACCTCCTTTTGCCCGGTGGTTCGATTTCGGGACGGTCATGGGTCAGCGTCTGGCAGTCTAAGTCGTCGGCATTAGCCCTCACGACCGTCCCGCCTCCATCTTTGTTCTGCCTGCCGCTCGATTCCCCGGCTGTATTACAAGACAGCCCCCAGCAAGCCTCATCTTGTCTTCTTCTTTTTTCTCTTCCGCGACAGGTCTTCCAGCAGATACTTCAGCGATGCGCATTCCCGGATCACCGACTCCAGCTTCGGAATCGTTGTCCGTAACTCACTCTCTTCGACCACTCCGTCGGCCAGCGTCTCCCCCACGCTCTCCAGCGCTTCCCCAACTTCCTTGATCAGATTCGAAACCGCGACCAGTTGTTTTTCCAGAGAAGTATCGGGCTCGGGCAGTTTGAACGCGACCCGTCCCGCCTGGCTCTCCAACTCGTCCAGGGCCTCATAGTTATCGAGCAGCACGCACATTCGGGGCAACAAATGCGCCGGTACGTGGCGCTCTCCACGCAGCCAGTACATCAGCGAGCGGTAGTTCGTTCCCAGTTGTTGAGCCAGCAGGCGTACGTCGTACTCGGCTTTGGTCTCCACTACTCGGCTCAGCAGCGATGCAAGGTCGTCGGCAGGCACAGTCCGCCTTTCTCGTCTCAGGATTTTATGTAGGGACAGCCGCCCTCGGCTGTCCGTCGAGCGCAAGCTCGACTCCGCGCCCATTCCAAATTCCCGCCGTTCAAAAGAAACGTTCATTTTGAACAGTAAGGATGCCCATTTTAGCTGAATTGCTCAGACCGCATCTCTTGATTACAGTAGTGACGTTGGCAACGGAATGTGGACCCTGAAAAAAAGCTGCCCTCTGTGGACGAACACGCGGGGGAACGCATCGGTTCGGATGTCGATGAAGTCGATTGACAACCCCGGAGCAGGGAATTACCTTTCAGGGTCACAGAATTGCGCGATCTGCGCGATTCTCCTGTCCCCGCCAGCGCCTGCGCAGTAAGGAGGCCAAAAATGTCGAAGAAGTGGTACAACTACATCGTTTCCATCGACGATGGCCCCAATCCGCAGGCCCCCGCGAATGCAACCGCTGCGTCCACGTCCTCGGCCAGGCCAAAGTCGGCCGCCCAAAGCGTAGCCGAAATCGCTGCGACAATTCCCCACGAGCCGCAATTCACGACCCCCGTCTCTGATCCTACGTCTTTCGATCAGATCTACCAGGCCGCCGAAATCCCTCCCGCGTCCAAGGGATATTCCATCCTCAAAGTTTCCCAGATGCTCGAAAGCGAGCACATCCGCAATCTTCCGTCGGATGTAAAAAAATCCTCCGTCCTGGTCGCCCTCGACGCCGCCGGGGTCGACGTCAAAGACGTTATCCAGGACGCCGTCCGCCGCGACCGCGCCCTCGATACCTACGAGCGCGTCCAGCAGCGCGCCGTCGAAGAACTCGAAGGCCGCAAAAGTAAAGAGAACGCCGATCTCCAGGCGCAGATCGACAAATACGTCACCGAGCAGCGCGCCAAAATTCAGTCCAACAACGACTCCGTAAGCCGCGAAAAAGAGCGCTTCACCAGTTGGCGTCTCAAGAAACAGCAGGAAGAAAAGAAGATCGCCGAAGCCGTCGGATATTTCGTCACCGAAAATCCCATAACCACGGGCGACGTGAGCGCTCCGCCGCCCCAACCGAAAGCCACGCAACGTTCCTGAACGTTGCTCGAGATTTCTGATCGAGGAGGCATTTTATGTGGAATCGATTTTCTCGAATGATTCGTTCCTTCTTCGGTTTCTTCATCTCCGTCGCCGAAGACCCTGAGCTCATCCTCCAGCAGAACATCCGCGACATGAACGATCAGGTTCCGCGCATGAACGAAAGCATCGCCATGGTCAAGGCAAATGTCACGCTCCTCGAAAAAGAAGAGGCCAAGTACAAGACCGACATGGCCAACCTCACCGCCAAGATCAAGGCCGCCATCCAGGCTGGTCGCGACGACATCGCTGGCGCCTATGCCACGCAACTCGAGCAACTCAAAGGCGCGTTCGCCCGCAATCAAGGCCAGCTCACCACCGCTCGCGCCGCCTTCGATAAAGCCATGGCCGTGAAGCAGGCTTTCATGCGCGAGAAAGATCGCAAGACGCAGGAAGCGCTCAACGCCATCGCCGACTATCGCCGCTCTCAGTGGCAGAAAAAAGTCGCCGACGCCATGGAGCAATTCGAGGTCGCCGGCATCAGCCAGACCCACGACGAAATGGTTCGCAAGATCGAAGAGACCACCGCCGTCAACGAAGCCCGCATGGATATGGCCATGAGCAACGTCGACCAGCAAAAAGTAAAAATCGACGACGACGCCGAAAAGCTGCAAGCCAGCGAACTGGTAAAGCAATTCAAAATCGAAATGGGCTTGGCGTCGCCAGAAGCCGCATCAGGCGCCGCCGAAAAGACAATCGCAGCCAAAGAACCGCAACGCACCTCGTAAATCGGAACAAACGGGAAGGGCACGGCTTAGGCCGTGCCGCCAAAAACCGCAACGGACGCGGCCTTAGCCGCTGAGGGCGGCCCTGAACAAAAGGGGAGGAGAAAATGGCAGTCAAAATCGAACGCGGTGGTTGGGTCCTCATATTCCTCATCGGCGTAGCCATCGTCGGCTACAGCCTCAATCGTTACGGCATCGTCGACTTCGCCAGCATGATGCCCGGCAGTAAATCCGCCGTAAAAACCGGCGAAGCCGTCGACGCCTCCAAACCCTTGCTCATCCCCGCATCAGCTAGCAGCTCCGACCCCGAAGTCCGCGTCCGCATCAACGTTTGGGTCGGATGCGCCGCCGGCCTGGTCGCCAACGGCGGCCTCGACACCCAGCCTGACTCCATCTTCGGCAAGAAGGGCCTGAAAGTATCTTTTAAAATCATCGACGACTGGACCGAAGGCGCCGCCGCCCTCGCCACCGGCAACGTCGACGTCATGCTCACCACCGCCGACGTCTACGCCAAGGACTACGCGCAGTTCAAAGACAAAGGCTTCGGCTCGCACGCCTTCCTCATGGTCGACTGGTCGCGCGGCGCCGACGGCGTCATTGGCAAGCAGGGCATCAACAGCATCGAGGATCTGGCCGGCAAAACCGTCGCCTTTGCTCCCTACACCCCCTCGCATTTCCTTCTTTATAACGGCCTGAAAACCTCCGGCCTCAGTACCGAGCAGCGGAACGAGATTTTCAACAAAGCCGTCCACACCAAAGATGGCATCGAGCCCGCCACTTTATTCGCCCAGGATAAAGTCGACGCGGCCGTTGCCTGGGACCCTGACATGAGCGACGCCGTTTCCAAGCGCCCCGGCTCCAAAAAAATCTACGACACCCGAATCGCCAACCGTTTGATCGCCGACATCCTGGTTGTCAGCGACGACTTCTCGGCCCAGCATCCTCAGACCGTTCTGAAATTCGCCCAGGGCTGGCTCGAAGGCGTCGAGTTCATCAAAACGCAACCTGACCGCGCCTACAACCTTATCGGCACCGTAAAAGATTTCAACATTCCCTCCGACCTGGCAAAAACCATGCTGGGCGGCGTCAAACTCGCCGACTACGCCGACAACCGCTCTTTCATGGGCACCGCCGGATCCAACGCCGACTACGACAACATCGTCAGCATGGCCCAGGACATGTATCGCGACCTCCGCGTCATCAATCACACTTACAATCCCGAAGACAGCCTTGATCGCCGCTACATTGAAAAACTTTCCGACAATTTCTCCATGGCTTCGAGCGAGGCGCCCATTGAATATAAGCAACCCGCTGCCGGCGCCACGCCCATCGCCACCCAGCACCGGTCCATCTTCTTCGATCCCAACTCCTCCCAAATGAGCATGGACTCGCGCGCCATCGTCGACGAACTCGCCGGCACCATGCGCGCCTACGAAAACACCGTCGTCGATATCGAGGGGAACACTGACTCTACCGGTTCGCGAGCCTTGAACATCCAGCTCTCGCACGCCCGCGCCGACGCCGTGAAAGACTACCTGATGGAAAAATACGGATTCCCCGCCGCCCGCCTCCGCACCGCCGGCAACGGCCCCGACAAACCCCTCGATACCAACGCAACTCCCGAGGGCCGTGAAAAAAATCGCCGCACCGACATCAAAGTCTATGCCAATCCGTCAAGCTAGCGACGTCGTTGAGCGTTTGCAGCACCGTGGAAGAGCGGCCCTTAAGGGCCGCGTCAAGGGCTGCCAAAAATGATCTGGGGCGTAGCCCCCGCTCCCAATGTCCAACTGGCTCACAATCCGTCAAGAAGTCCAGCCCTGGGTACGCTGGGCATCCCCGGTCATCACATGGGGCACGATCATCCTCCTCTGGATCCTCATCCCCTACTGGCAAGGCCCGCACGTGTCGCTCTTCCCACGCCCGCTGGGCGTAATCCACGCCTTCGGCATGCTCTGGACTGACTACGACCTGCTCGGGAATGTCTTTATGAGCTGGTGGCGCATCGCGCAAGCCTTCTTCTGGTGCGCCGTGGTCGCCATCCCGCTCGGCATCCTGATGTCGAGTTACCGCTGGCTCTTCGAACTCATCAACCCCGTCGCCGCGCCCATGCGCGCCATGCCGCTGACTGCGTTTCTTCCCGCCTTCATCGCGCTGTTCGGCATCGATGAAACCGAAAAGATCGCTTTCCTCTGGTTCGGAATGTTTTTCTATCTCCTCGCCGTCGTCGTCGAAGAAGTCAACCGCGTCGACAACGCCCTGCTCGAAACCGCTTACACGCTGGGCGCGAATCAACGCCAAGCCTTGTGGCTATTATTTCGCGCGTCGTTCCCGGCAATCTTTTCTTCCTTCCGAATTCTCTACGACATCGGCTGGACCTACGTCATCCTCGCCGAGATGCTCAACGCCCGCAAAGGCGTCGGCTACATGGTCGAAGCCGCCCGCAAGGTTCTCGACTTCGACCGCGTCTATGCGGGCATCATCGCCATCGGCATAGCCGCATTCTTATTCCGATTTTTACTGACATTCCTCGAAGGCCTGCTGTTCCCCTGGCGCAAAGCCGCGGGAACTTTCTCGGGCGGCGGTGCCGCAGTCCCCACCGCAACCGCACATTTGAAAGCCACAAAACACGCAGCCCAAAAGAGCGAGGCGTAGCAACGTTGCTGAGATTAAAACGACTATGCGATTCCAGACCAAGTGCGCCATCCCGAAGCCCCGCGTTTTTACCAGCGGGGCAAGGGGTCTCCCGCGCCGCGCTACCTCATCAACACGAGCCACTAGCGATGAACACTGGGGATTATCTGAAGTAACTGGTAAGGAGTAGCGACATGAGCTTACGTCCGGACATCGTCGTGAACATCGGCTTTACTCTCCTGGGGTTGGTCCTGATCTTGTGGGCTGCCCCGCTGTCCATTCGCTACAATGCCTGGACTACTCGTCTTCGTGAACGCCATCCCAACTTCAATCCTCCACCGACTCCAGAATGGCGAGCACGAAATACGAAGATTATGTCTGTCATTTTTAGAATTGCGGGAGCATTTTTTCTTCTGCGCGTTGTTCTTAACGTAATTGCCAGATCGCAATAATCTCTGCGGGCAGACAATATGGACCATAAAAAATCCAAGATCACCGTCCGCAACGTTAGCCGCACTTTCCCGGCGGCCAACGCCGAGCCCATCCACGCTCTCGAAAACATCAACTTCGAAATCGAAGACGCCTTCTCTCCCGCCGGCCGCGACATCGGAGAATTCCGTGTCCTCCTCGGCCCCTCCGGCTGCGGCAAATCCACCCTCCTTCGTCTCATCGCCGGCCTCGACCGCGCCGACACCGGCGACATCCTCGTGAACGAAGCGCCCGTGGCTGGCCCCGGCAAAGATCGCGGCATGGTCTTTCAGAAATACACTTCGTTCCCTTGGCTCACCGTCGCTGGTAACATAGCCTACGGCCTCAAGATCAACGGCGTCCCCGAAGACAAGCGCAAAGAAACGGTCGCGCAGCTGGTCCAGGCCATCGGGATCAGTGGTTTTGAAAATGCCTATCCCGAAACGCTTTCAGGAGGTATGCAGCAGCGCGTCGCCATCGCGCGCACCCTGGCGCTTCGTCCATCCGTCATTCTCATGGACGAGCCCTTCGGCGCGCTCGACGCGCAAACGCGCAGCGAGATGCAGCAACTCCTGCTTAAAGTCTGGGACGAAACCGCCAGCACGATTCTTTTTGTGACGCACGATGTGGAGGAAGCGATCTACCTGGCCGACCGCATCTTTATTATGAGCGCGCACCCGGGCACCATCGTCGAAGACGTGCAGGTCCCCTTCGACCGCCCGCGCGACTTAGGGCTAAAGCAGCGCAACGAATTTCACGACCTGCAAAACTACGTCCTGAGCCGCCTGCGCAAAGCCCCCGGCAACGGCCAGGTGCGAGTAAGCGTGTAATGAAAGAATGTGGAGCCGGGGGCGAAAGTGCTGCCGGAAGTGACGTGGAAGAGCGGACCCTTTAGGGCCGCGTCAGGAAGTTTAGACTTGATCGGGCTTTAGCCGCAGAGCGGCTTTTGAAAATAGCCCGGCGCTTCAGCGCCGGGAATGATACAACAAACGAACCGCGTCCCGGATGGGACGTCTGAAACCGCAAACTCTAAATGCCCCTCGGCGACTCTCAAGATCCGACTCCACCGACCGCCGTTCCTGAAAGCGACCCCACCAATTACCTGAAAGCCGCCTTCCACTGGCAGTACAACTGGATCGCCCTCGGCGGCGCCGCCGTCTTTGCCCTCGTCAGCGGCACAGCGCTGCCCATCCTCCTCGCCGCCGGGCTCGAACTGATGTACCTCTCGCTAGTCCCGCAAAGCTCGCGCTTCCGCCGCCTGGTCCGTTCGTGGGCTCTGGCCGAAGAGCAACTAAAACACCAGCAAAAACTAAGCGAGATGCTGCAGAACCTCTCGCCCGAAATGCAGAGCCGCTACATCCACTGCGCCCAGATATGCGGCTCCATCCGCAGCAACTTCGCGCAGCTCTCCTCCCAGTCGCAAATTTTCCTGCAGCAGATCGACACCAGCCTGCAAGGCCTGCTCACCGGATACGCCCGTCTCCTTTCGGCCGCCGCGCAGCAACAGCAATACATGAAGAGCACTGGTCAGGACGAAATCAAGCGCGAAATCGCCTCGCTCCAAAAAGCACTGGCCACCGATCCGCCGCGAGTAAAGGAAATCAATCAGAAGCGTATCGAAATCCTCAACAAGCGCCTCGAAAAGTTCGACAAAATTTCTGAGAACCGCAAAGTCGTCGACGCCCAATGCTCCGCCGTCGAAGACGTTCTCATGCTGGTCCGCGATCAGTCCGTCACCATGCGCGACCCGCAACAAGTCAGCGACCGCCTCGACAGCCTCGTCCACGACGTCGAGCAAACCGAGCAGACTGTCCAGCAAGTCGAAACAATCTTCAGTGACTTATCTCCCGACCTCAACGGACTCATGTCGCTCGACGACAACTCAACCTCGTCTGGCCCAGCACGCACGAGAATCCCAAGCTGATGTCCACTTCTCCCACCAGCCTCGCTCGCGCCATCAACGACAAATACCTCGACGCCCTTCCGCCCTGGGCCCGCGAGCTTTCCGAAAAATATTATTCGCGCTCCTTCGCCACGTTCGTCCTCTACGGCAACGTCCGCGACCTCGTCCCGAGCCGTGCGGCGTCGAACCAAAAAGACGACGGCACCATCACCTTCGTCTCCCTCGACGATTTTTTCTCCCGCTCTCTCTTCGGCCAGCGTGACCTCGTCCTCCACTACGATCGCGGAGGCCTCGCCTTCGGCACGCCCGCCACGCAATCCGATTTTCGCCGCGCCCTCGAAGGCTACGACAGCTTTCACGGCACCACGTACGCGCAAGGCGGACTCCCGCGCAATCCTGACGCCGTCCTCAACCTGCTCGACAACTACCTCCGCCTCCGCATCGCCGACGGCAAGAAAATCGCTCTCGTCATCGACTTCGCCGAGACCATCGCGCCCGCCGGCGACGTCTCCAGCATGTCCGCCGAAGACCGCAACTCGCTCGTCATCCTTAAACGCTGGGCCCGCAACGCCGCCTTCCTCAACGCGGACGTCACCATCTGCCTCATCTCCGAAAATCAAATCGAGCTCAATCAGGGGATCGTGCAGCATCCCGGTGTCGCCAGCATCGGCATCCCGCTCCCCGATTACAACGACCGCCTCGAATTCATTCGCGCCCAACTTAAGTCGCGCGAACTCCCCGCGGGCTCCGAAGTCACCGACGAAACCCTCGCCAAACTTGGTGCCGGACTCAAGCGCGTCCAACTCCAGGGCATGATTTCGCATGCCATAGAAAATCGTCAGCCGCTAACGCTCAAAGTTTTGTCGCAAAGAAAAAAAGATTTGATCGAATCCGAATCCGGAGGCCTCCTCGAATTCGTCCAGAGCCGCTTCGATCTCTCCTTCGTCGCCGGTAACGATCAAGCCAAACGCAAACTCCAGGACACCGCCTGCGCCATCCGCGCCGGAAACACCGATGTGCTTCCCATGGGCTACGTCATCTGCGGCCCGGTCGGCACCGGAAAAACTTTCATCACCACCTGCTTCGCCGGAGAAGTCGGCATCCCCGCCGTCACCCTCAAAAATTTCCGCAGCATGTGGCAGGGAGTCACCGAAGGCAATCTCGAACGCGTCCTCACTCTGCTCAAAGCCATGAGCCCCATCGCCGTCATCGTCGACGAAGCCGATGCCCAGCTCGGCGACCGCTCCAGTTCCGGCGACAGCGGAGTCGGCAACCGCGTCTTCGCCCAGATTGCGCAATTCATGGGCAACACCGAATATCGCGGCAAAGTGATCTGGTTTCTCCTGACCTGCCGCCCCGATCTTCTCCCCGTCGATCTCAAGCGTCAGGGACGCGCCGAAGAGCACATCGCCCTCTTCTATCCCGACACGCCCGAAGAGCGTCTGGCGCTCCTCCGCGCCATGCAAAGAAAAATTGGAATGAAAGCGTTCCCGGAAGATATCGAAAAGTTTTTCCTGGATCGCGCCGGCGCTCTCTCCGGCGCAGACATCGAAGCAGTCTTAGTAAGAAGTCACATGCGCAGCAGTCTGCAAAATAAGACAACCATTGACGCGCAAGATCTGGAAGCCGCCATCGACGACTTCATCCCCCCGTACTACCCGACAGAAATCGACCTGCAAAACTTGGTAGCAGTCCTGGAATGCACCAGCAAAAGTCTCCTGCCGAAACAATATCGAGAAATGGACCGCGCCGACCTAATCCGCCAAACCAACGCCCTCCAAGCCCAATCCCGCCGCAACTCGCAGTAGCGCGAGCAGTCGGCGATCGCGCCCAGCCGTCGCGAACCTAAGAAAACTAAAATAGCAATGATATGAGAGAAGAACATGTAGGGACAGCCGCCCTCGGCTGTCCAGTCGAGCGCAGCTCGACAACGCACTCAGAGTCCACACCACGAAAATTATCGGTCGAATCTGGATGGGTGCCCCATGTCTGGCCGTTTTTGCCAGACGTGGGGACTTTGATCTCCGTTCCCGTAACCGACGACTGCCCTAAATCACCACGCCATCCATCCGAAAGACTCTCTTCTTCGCGACAAATTTCGGAATCTCCTTAGGCCGAACCACCGCTGCATGCTCCCGCCAAAACTGCCGAAACTCCCCCTTATCCCCCGTCCGATAAAAATGCAAAAGATACGCCTGATCGCAAGCCGTGTAGTTCGAAAACCACTGGTCGACATTCGTATCCGTGATCCCAATCTCATGCATCAGTGCCAGCCCATAACAAGCCGCCTCGCCCTCATACGCCAGCACCGCCGGAAACAATTTCTCATCCACTGGAGGCCGGTAATTCTGCCCAATCAAAAACGCCTCCGGCTCCGTATTCCACTGCACCGTATGCCCAAACAAATGTCCCAGCAAAAACAGCCGCTGCTCCGAAGTCAGCGCAAAGTCGACATGAATCTCCGCCCCATTCAAATCCCCGGTCAGCGGATCCGGAATATCCCGCGTCACCACCCGAATCCCATAACGCTTCTCGATATGCTCCTGCACCCGCGCACAATGCTCGGCGAACGGAATCCCCATACCCGCCATTGTATAAGCGCCCTCACTTCGTGTACGCCGATCTGGGCTTTTGACTTGCTGGCGTTACCTAGGCGGAGAGTGCCCGGCCCTCTGCTAGACTATCGGGTCGCACGATCAACTCTCAGGGACAAACTCTTGCCGACTGATCCCCTTCTCGTCGTTCACGGCGGCGCTTGGGCCATGCCCGATGACATGGTCGATGCCCACCTGCGTGGCGTCTCGAGCGCCCTCGCTGCGGGATGGCGCGTGCTCGAGCGCGGAGGCTCGTCACTCGACGCCGTCGAAGAAGCCGTCGTCATCATGGAAGAAGACGAGACCTTCGACGCCGGCCGCGGCAGCTTTCTCAACCGTGATGGCAAAGTCCAGCTCGACGCCCTCATCATGGACGGCTCGACCCTTCGCGCCGGGGGCGTGGGCTGTGTCGAGCGCCTGCGCAATCCGGTGCGTGCTGCGCGCAAGATCCTAAGCGAGAGCCCGCATGTTTACTTCGTCGCTGAAGGCGCGGAACGGTTCGCCGCCGAACACGGCATCGCGCTCTGCCAGAACGAAGACCTCATCATCCCGCGCGAAGTCGAGAACCTGCGCAGGTATCAGGCCGAACTCGCGCAACGCGACGCATCACGAGATGGCAAGGATCTTGATGGGAACGACCTCTTCGCTCCATCAGTTCATGATGCGAGCATCTCGCACGACACGGTCGGCGCGGTCGCACTCGATCAAGCCGGCAACATCGCCGCTGCCACATCGACCGGAGGCACGCTCAACAAGGCTCCCGGGCGTCTCGGCGATTCGTCGCTCATCGGTTGCGGCTGCTACGCCGACAACCAAAGCGCCGCTGCATCCACCACAGGTTGGGGCGAGCCCATCATGAAGTTGGTTCTGGCCAAGTGGACCGCCGACCGAATCGCCGCCGGCAACCTGCCCGAGTGGGCCGCGCAGGAAGCCATGAACTATCTCAAGCAGCGCGTCAACGGACACGGCGGCATCATCGTCATCGATCCGCAAGGCCACATCGGCATCGCTCACAACACCCCGCGCATGGCCTGGGCGTATAAGACGGTGAAGAAGCAGGAAGCGGGCATCGAACGAGTTGCGGCGTGAACGCAGTGACTACAACCATCCTTTGGTCCGCGCGATTCTCGCGGCTTCGACGCGGTTACTTGCCCCTAATTTGCTGATAGCTTCGGAGAGATAGTTTCGCACCGTGCCGTCGGAGAGACCGAGTTCGTTGGCGATGTCACCGCTGGCCATGCCTTCCCCTGCAAGGCGCAAAACTTGCCGTTCGCGGTCAGTGAGCGGATCCATTTCTCCCCAGGCTTCGGTGGCGAGTTCGGGATGGATGACGCGCAGTCCCTGATGGACTCGGCGGACGGCATCGGCGAGTTCTTCGGCGCGCATGTCCTTGAGAAGATAGCCGGAGGCTCCGGCTTCGAGGGCGCGGCGCAGGTATCCGGTGCGGGCGAAAGTCGTAACGATGACTACGCGGGTCCCAGTGCGGCGGCGTTTCAATTCCGCCGCAACGTCGAGGCCGGTCATGTGCGGCATTTCGATATCGGTGATGAAGACGTCGGGCTTGTGGGCAAGGACGGCTTCGAGGGCCTCGTTGCCGTTACGCGCCTGTGCGATCACGGAAATGTCGCCCTCGATTTCGAGCAGCGCGGCCAGCGCACCGAGTACCATGCCTTGATCCTCGGCCAGCACCACGCGGATGGTCTTGCGGTCTTCTTTGACGACGGGATTCATCATGGAAGCTAGTCAGCGCGGTCTTCGTTTTCTATGGGAACGTCTTTTGTGGGCACGGTAATTGTCAGTTTGGTCCCGGACTGGGTTTCGCGCAGCAGCGTGCCGCCCAGCATTTCCACGCGCTCGCGCATGCCGCGCAAGCCGTTGCCTTCGTCACTCGAAGAACCGAAGCCGTCGTCTTGAATCTCGAGGCGGCAGGTGCCGTTGTACTGCTCGAGGCGCAAGCGGCAGGTGCGGGCGTGGGCGTGGCGCACGACGTTGGTCACGCCTTCCCGCACGGCCAGTGAGAGTACGCTCTCCTGCAGGGCGGGGAGCTTTACCGTGGATGCGGCGTCGCATTGCACAGTCAGGCCTGCAGTTTCCAGCGTGGTTTTGGCCTGCGCGAGTTCGGCGGAGAGGCCTTTGGTTCGATAGCCGCGGATCGCGTCGCGCACATCGGACAGGGCCTGGCGCGAAATCTGTTCGACTTCGCGGATTTCTTTTCCGGCGCCTGCCGGATCGCGGTCGATGAGTTTGCTCGCGAGTTCCGACTTCAGCGTGATCATCGAGAGCGTATGTCCGAGCACGTCGTGCAGGTCGCGCGCGATGCGTTCGCGTTCAGCGACTTTGGCGAGTTGCTCGATTTCTTCGTTCGCCTTGCGCAGCCTGCGGTTCATGCGGTTGCGCTCGGCAAAGAACATATTTCCCGCGCCAATGATTATGGGGAAAAGCGCGGTATAAAACAGTTCCCAGCCGTTGATGTGCAGCAGCACCCCTTCGACGGCCCCAATGCCTCCAATCGCGATCAAGCCGATGGCCGTCGCGATTTGGGTTTCAACGCAGAAGGGAAGCATGGCGGCGGCGAAAATGAAGAACGTGCAGGCGCCTCCATTGATGGGCATGTACAAAACGCCAAGCAACAGCATGCCGCCGATGTGAACGAGAGCCCACGGGCACTCGATGAGGAATAATCCGCAATATAATACGAGGAATATTGCAGCGGCGAGAAGGTCGAGGAGCCACAGTTTCGCGGTGGCGTGACTCAGAATCGGGTCGACGAAGAAGAATCCGAGATAGACCACCCAGAGCAGAGGACTCCATCCGTGGTCTTTGTCTTTCAGCACCGTGCGCCACGGCTTTAGCTTCCATGGGCTGCCGGCTCTTGAGTTCGTTACGCGCCCGACGGCAATCAATGGCATATCTTTATTCTCACCCCGGCGGTCAATTGTGGCTATCGCGCCGCTAGTGGCGGCGTCACTGCAACGCTCGATTCCTTACTCTGCATCTTTAACTCTGTGCCTGCCTTTCATCAATGAATCCTCGCTGAAGTAGGCGTCCAAGCGCAATCAGCGAGGCGACAGCGATGATGTCGAGGATGCACTTTCCGGCAACATCGATTCGCGCCCAGGTTGAGCTTCCGAGGAAGCCGGCGATCATGCAGACCAGAATAGCGGCGAAAGCCGAGGCATAACGATGCCAGGCATCCCAGGCCGCGGAATGAGACCAGCGACGGAAGACGGTGAATACCACACCCGCCCATGCGAGCCCGGCCAGCATTGGAATCCAGAAGGGCACGGCACGGAGCCTGGAGTTTGGCGCGAACTCAAACCACATCAGCACATACCAGGGAAAGCCCGCGACGAGAACGAAGAATCCAACCAGCCAGGGCGATGGAGATTTCTCTGCAGAGGGATCATGTTGCCCAAGCCGCAGGCTCAGCGCGGCGCTGACCAAAGCAACGATCGCTAGAACGCCCAGCAGCACCGTCAACAACGGGGGGTGATAGGCAGGAGCATGAAAGACCATGGGCCTTGCCCGCTTCACCCACGCGTACCACGCCATGAATGAGCCCAATGCAAAGACAGCGGCGGAAATAATGAGGCCGCGAATTCGCAACCACGGCTGCTCTCTGCGCCGCCAAAAAATCAGTTCGGTGAGATGAACGGGAACCAACACCACCCACACGCTCTCGTAGCCAAGCATGAACAGGAAATACAGCCAATTCACCCCCAGGGCGCGGCCGTAGATCGGCGCGGACCCGAGCCAGGGTAGAGGCGCGAGGGAAGTTTGCTGAATGATAAATTCCTCGGCGATCGAAAGCCCGAGCCCCATGAGCAGCATGGAAGTCCAAGGCAAATGCCGGCGGCGCACAACCTCGCGGATGAGCAGCGCTCCGCAACCCCAAACCATAATCTCCGGTACAAGCGCAAATATGTAACTGACGCGGGTTGCGCCGCTCAATACTTCGGCGACGATAGGCGCAAGAATCGCCAACGTAAGCGCCGGTGCGGCTCCTTTAACCGGTACGCCTTCGGATTGCGTGACAGCCGGCGTTCGTGCCGGTTGCTTTCCAATTTCCGCTTCCGGGTAATCCCGTGTCATAGACTGCGGTTCCCTCCGAACGTGCGTGCGATTGAGGAGTACCGTACCAGCAGCGCGACGGGAATCAAAATAGCCATCCACTTTGTGTTGCAGAAGAGCACGGCGATCCCTAAAAGTATAAGCGCCGCGCCTCTGACCAAGGATTTTTTCACTTGTGCGCTCATCGTAACCTCCTTCATCCGTACATTTTTTCCTGGTCGCGCTGGAAGCCGATGCGTGCGACGCCGAGACAGATCATGGTGAAGGCTACGAGCACTTCCCAGTGCGCGGCGATGGACTCACGCGCGCCGGCGCCTACGACTCCGAGCGCGAGTTGCGACAGGTGATAGGGCGGCAAGGCCAGCGCGATGTGGCGCACGACTTTGGGCAGGAACATGAACGGCACCCACAATCCGCTGCAGAACGACATGGGTAGATAAATCAGATTGATCATGGGAGGCGCGGAATTCGGTCCAGCGAAATATCCGAGGGCCAGGCCCATGGCTGAGAACGGCAGCGAGCCGGCGACGAGAATGCCCAGCAAGCTGGCAGATTCGGACAGCGGCATGCGCACGCCGCCCAGGGTGAATCCGAGAAGAAACAACGCCAACACGATGATGGTACTGAAAATCATGCTGGTGATAATTTTCGCCACGAAGTAGGCGAACGGCGGCATGGGGCTGGCGCGCTTGACCTGAAGCCATCCCAGGCCGCGATCGGAAGCGAGACCGGCCGCAGTGCCGAACAGCGAGGCGCCCATTACGCCGAAGGTTCCGTAAGTCGCGATCAGATACGTCGGCACCCGGATGGCGCCGATCATTTGGTTCGAGTCCAGCACGAGCCCGAATAGTACGTAGAACATGATCGGGAAACTCAGCACCGATGCGGTGTAAACGCGGAGGCGCAGGTTTTTCAGGAATTCGTATTTCGCTTCCTTGAGATAGATGATCGCGGTATGGCGCGGCGAACGCTCGATTCGACGGGTGCTCAGTGCGATGGTTGCTGTGCTCATGGCTTTCTCCTTACTTACTGTGATTTCAGTGCGGGTGCGTGCGCACCGCGCTCAGTTCAGTTCATTCGCGTTTCTAGCGCCATCCTGGGTCAGAGCGAGGAAAGCTTCTTCCAATCCCGCGCTGGTAATTTCAAGTCCGGCGAGATTCAGGTCACGCGCCAGCAGTTCGCGCACGATCGGCTCTGCCTCGCCAGCTCGAATTTCGATCGCCTCGCGATCTTGGCGGACTTCTCGTACACCCGGGATCCGGCGCAAAAAGTCGACGCTCAAACTTGTGATGCAGCGAACCTTTTTGCCGCTGGTCTGCGCCTTGATTTCGGCCGGCGTTCCCTGGGCTATGATTTCTCCCTGACTGATGACGGCGATGCGGTCGGCGAGCGCGTCGGCCTCCTGCAAATAGTGCGTGGTGAGCAGAACGGTTTTGCCGCGGGCGACCATGCGGCGAATCTCGTCCCACAACATGCGGCGAGCTTCCACGTCGAGGCCGACGGTGGGCTCGTCGAGGAAGACCAGATCGGGATCGCCGCAGATGGCGAGAGCGAATAGCACGCGCTGCTTCTGGCCGCCGGAGAGATCGGAGTACTTGCGGTCGCGCAATTTCTCGAGGCCGGCGGCGGCCAGGACTTCGGCGGCGGGCATTTTCTTTTGGTAATAAGTAGAGAACAGATCGATGTGTTCACGGACGCGGAGCGTTTCGGGAACGCGGCCGACCTGAAGCATGGCCCCGGTTCGCAGGCGGTTATCAGGATTGGTGGGGTCGCCGCCGAAGACGCGCACGCGGCCGGAGTTGGGCTGCATCAATCCTAGAAGCAATTTCACGGCGGTCGTCTTGCCGGCGCCGTTGGGGCCAAGGAGCGCGACGACCTCTCCGGCGTGCACGCGGAAATCCACGCTGCGCAGCGCCCGCACCGCGCCGTAATTCTTGTTGACGTTCTCGAGGCTGGCGACGGTGCGGTTTGAACTCGCGGCCCGGATGATTTCTTGTGTGGCCTTCGATGTGGGTTGGGCGCGTTCGACGGTTGCACTCATTTGTTCCTCCCGCAATTGCATCATCGCGGAAGGACTCACGGCGCACCAGTGCCATCCATCACGCGCTGGGGATGACAAATGTCATCTGGATTGCTTGGTCGGCAGGAGCGGGAAACAGGGAAAAGCGGGCGGCACACGGCTGTGGGACTAGGAATTGAAGTCTGGTTTTCAACGATTCCCTGGAGTTTGTTACGAAATCCGAACATGCGCGGGATATTGTTGTTGGCTTGGGCGGGGCGGGGCTGAGGTGATTTCAGCGCAGAAAGGTTTGCTCAAGCGCATCAGAGCGGGCGGGAAGCATGTTCGGAATTCGTAACAAAATTAGAGTTGGGCAATTTGGGGTAACTTTTAGAGGCACAAGCCTGTCCCACTTTGGTATTATTCGTGAACCTTTTTTGGAGGGCCTGTCCCCACATGTTGCCCGCCGGTAAGAGCCTTCGTACTCTGCGCGAGAAACTCGGCCTGACTATGCGCGATGTGGAGAATTCCAGCGCGCGCATGGCGGAGAAATATCGCAACGAAGAATTTTCGATCCCTCCCAGCCGCTTGTCGGACATCGAGACCAAGGGAATTTTGCCGAGTATCTACCGCTTGTACACGCTGTCGGTGATCTACCGGCGGGACCTGCGCGAGCTGATGTCGTGGTACGGGGTGGACTTGAATAATACGGCAGCGGACCTGGGCTTGTTTTCGCCGCCAAAATCGCATGTTTCCGACGCATTGACGGGACTGGCGGCGGTACAGGTTCCGTTGCGCATGGATCCCGCGTTTGACGAGCGCCGCACCACCAACCTTGGCCGCATGGTGGAGCAGTGGGGCCTGGTACCGCTCGCCTATCTGGCACAGTTCGCTAACAGCGATTTCACTTATGGTTACGTGGGCATGCAAGACTTCACCATGTATCCCATCCTGCCGCCCGGTAGTTTCATTCAGGTGGATGAGTCGAAGAGCAAAGTGGCGGAAGGTTCGTGGCGCTCGGAATACGAGCGGCCGATTTATTTTGTCGAGACTCGCGATGGTCATACCTGCTGCTGGTGCAGTATGCGCCGCGACGAAATTATCTTACAGCCGCATCCCTTGTCGCCGGTTCCGGTTCGCATTTTGCGCCACCCGCAGGAAGCTGAAGTGCTGGGGCAGGTGGTGGGGGTGGCTATGAAGTTGACCGAGTGGCACGCCCTCGACTCTTTTGCAGGCTCGAAAGCGCCACCAACACTGAATTAAGGTGACTGGCGGCGGGCGTTTCGCTATGTCCGCCGGGCAGCAAATCGTCGAAATGGTCTCTCATCCCTTCGACGAAAAGCTCCGCTTTCAGGCCGTTCTGTCGGCTCGACTCCTGCAAATCCTCCACCAATAACGCCAGCGGTGTACGCAGTACTCCAGCAACAATCTCCGCATGCGCAGTCTTGAGTGCGCGCTCGCAGGACTCCGCCCCGTGTACGGTCTCCATTCCCCAATGCTCGTATTTTCCCTGCTTGCCGCGCAACGAAGCCAGATAAGCCAACCTCCCAAGCAGTCCGGAGACCGCGGCGAGCGTTGTTTCCTTGAAGTCCTGCAAGGCTGATTTCAGCGTCATTTTGTTACGAATTCCGAACGCTAAACGGCTGAGAAGCCCGGTTGCGCCTGGGCTGCGGCCATGAAAGTATCACGGTCCAATTCGGTGGTACAAGGAGAAAACAATCGTGAAAAAAATGCTACTCGTCCTCGGAGCAGCGGTCTTATTCCTCAGTACTCTGGTCGTTCCAACCGTAGTTCGGGCCGACGGCGGAGGTTCCGGAGGGACAAACTGCGGCAATACTCTATGCAAGCCGTAAGCCATTGTTATTGTGCCTGAAAGACCGGCAGATCTGACGGCTAGCTCGCCGATCTTACGAAAACCGAACAAGACTACCCCAACGTTGCCTAGCGCGGCGGCTCGCGATATAGTGTCTTGGCGATCGCCATGCTGCAGGCCCACTCACTTCTTTGGCATTATCTCTGGGTCGCACCCAACGTCTTGCTCCTTGTTCTAGGGCTCCTCATGTGGAGGCGGGGAGTTGCCAAGCAACTCCCCGCCTTTTTTGCGTTTGCCGTGTTGAGTGCTGCCGGTCAGCTGGCCACCTACGCCGCCGATGTAGTGCCTTGGGTAAATGCGGGGACTTACTGGCGCGTGGATTGGGCAAGTCTTCTGGTCGAGGGGGCCTTGAAGTTCATATTGATTGGAGAGATTTTTGCGTGGGTTTTTGGCTCCTATGTTTCACTGGCCAAACTGGGACGAGTTCTTATCCGCGCTGTGGGCACCGCGCTAATTGTAACCGCAGCCGTCGCCGCAGCCTATGTGCCACAAGACGGGCACTTTGGAATTGTATCCGGAGCCCATCTCCTCGAAGAGACCATCTACTTAGTCGAATCCGGGCTGCTGGCGTTCATTTTTCTCTTCGCAGCGTACTTTCGTCTTCCGTGGAATCGGTGGCTCTTTGGAATCACTCTTGGACTGGGCGTCTCCGCGTGCGTCCACTTGGCAACTTGGGGAGTGCTCACCAATGGCGGATTGCCTGACTCAAAGCGTGTTCTGCTTGTTCTCCTCAACATGGCCACATACCACGTCTGCGTCCTGATGTGGTTCTACTATTTGCTCGTGCCGCAAAGGGCCTCGAAGCATGCGGCCCCACCGGCTCATTCGCCTCAGGATCGTCTGGAACCACCCGCGAGACCGACTCACGAGGAAGAACTCGAGGTCTGGAATCGGGAACTGGAGCGTCTTATACACCAATGAATTTCGCATCAATGAGTCTGGCCATCGCCCTCGTCGTCGTCGCCGCCGTTTTTCTGGTGGTCATTTTTCGTGTGGCAGTGTCGCGCAATCTGCGGATTGCCGCCGATGCAAGCCTCGCGAAACAGATCAATCCCATCGACGTCGAGGCCTTCCGCAATCTGACAGATCCGGCTGAGGATGAATTCCTTCGCCGCCGCCTCTCTGCCGCCGAGTTTCGGAGGGTCCGGCGGGAACGGCTGCGGGCCATGTTGGCCTATATTCAAACTGCCGGAAGAAATGCCGCTGTGTTGATACAAATCGGACAGGCCGCTCTGGCCTCAGGTCACGAGCCCACAGCGGAGGCGGCGCGGCATCTGGTGAATCAGGCATTGTTGTTGCGTCGGAATGCGGCCTTTGCGCTCCTGAAAGTCTACGCCGCTCTGGTCTGGCCAACTGCCGGCCTGACCGCCGCACCGATTCTTCGCGCCTACGAACAGCTGAATGGCAGTGTGATGCTGCTGAGCCGGCTGCAGAATCCCGCGGCGCCGGTTCGCATCTCGGCGGCGTAATTTCTCAAACGATATTTCGAACCGTGGTTGCAGCAACACAGGTGACTCCGATCACTGACAGGCTCCGACCGTTTTGTCATGCTCCTGGCGCAGGTTTCCTGTTCGCGGTTTCAGGGATGCCTGTTCCCGAATTACCATTCCCGGATTGCCCTTCCTCGATATCAGGCGCGAACTGAGGACAGGGGTAACTCGGAAACGACCCTCATCGATTCCGCACTTGTTTTCAGCCCACGTTCTGATATAAAAACCAGCGGGAATCGAACCGGGCCGACTCATTCGTGCGCACATCTGAATCTGCCGTGGCAGTTATGCCCACCGTATGCTCGCCTGCCGCGAGTTCAAGGGAGAAGTCTATGATCCGAACTTTCAGAACCATCTCCGCGTTCTGCTGCGTTCTGCTGATTTCCGCCATGGCTTTCGGGCAAGGCGGGGCGGCGACCGGAGATCTGCATGTCACGGTTAAGGATCCCAAAGGAAATCTCGTCACCAACGCGACCGTGACCGTGCGAGATGTCGCCAAAGGTGTGGAGCGCACTGCCACCAGCAATGGGGAGGGCGGCTACAGCGCGCAACTGCTGCCGCCGGGCACATACACGGTCACGGTTGAGGCTGCAGGATTCAGCAAAGTCGAAAACAGCGGAGTCGTCATCACAGTCGGCGGGCTGGTGGAGTTGCCGATCACGCTTTCGGTGGCCGCCGGCACGCAGGTGGTGGAAGTCAGCGCGCAGGCCGCTTTGGTGGAGACCTCGCGGAGTTCGACGACCGATACGATCGGGCAGCGGCGCATTGACAATCTTCCCATCAACGGCCGCAACTACATCAACTTCACGCTGACCGATTCGCAGGTAGTGCGCGACAACGCTCCTAACACGGGCGCGGCGCCGACCTCCGGACTGAACATGAGCGGGCAGCGGGCGCGATCGAATCTGGTCAACGTGGATGGAGCCGATGCGACCGACAATTCTGTCAATGGCGTACGCTCTACGGTGTCGCAGGAGGCGGTACAGGAATTTCAAATCATCACCAACAGCTATGCGGCGGAATACGGCCGAGCCGCTGGCGGTGTGGTGAACATCATTACCCGTTCGGGATCGAACGATTTTCACGGTGACCTGTTTGGCTATTTGCGCAATCGAAATTTTCAGGCAGTGAACCCCTTCAGCACGGTGCCCAATCCCGCATACACCCGCGTGCAGGGTGGAATAGCGTTTGGCGGGCCAATCAAGAAAGATAAGACGTTCTACTATTTCGCGTACGAGGTTACGCGTCGCCACGAGACGGGATTCTCTTCGGTCGGCGAAGACTGCCTGGTAACCGGAAGTCCGACCTGCTTTGGACTCAGTTCGTTTGACACGACGGCCGTTGGCCTGCCGTTCGGCAGTCTGCAGCTCACTCCGGGAGCGGGCGGACAGATCGGTTTTCTGACGAATTCGACGGTTTTGGCTACCGAAGCCACCAATCCCGCGTATGCGCAAGAGGTCGCGGAGTACGCAGTACTGGCGGGTGCTTCCTCCGGGCAGGCTGTCAACGGAGCGTGGCCGAGCCAATTGGTTCTGGCCTCGACTGGGGGACTGTTGACCGACTGGGCTGGCTTTCCGACGACATCGCCTCCGGGCAGCACTTATTCCACGGTGCCGACGTCCTATCAAACGTTGGCCTCGCAGATTGGCAACTTCCCTGTCTTTGAGGGCACCAGCGTTTACTCCTTGCGTATTGACCACAATATAAACGCCAGTAACCGGCTGATGCTCCGCGTCAACGTGAGCCCCAGCACGATTACGGGCATCGAAGTGGGCGGGCAGGACCAGCCCTTCGGGCAGAATGCTTATTCGCGCACGTCGCAGCAAACTTTTCGCGATGTGGCCGGAACCGTGCAGGACACGTTGACCATCGGCACCAATAAGGTGAACGAATTCCGCTTCCAGTATGCCCGCCGCGGCTTGTCGTACTTCTACAACACGGCAATTCCCGGAGGTTCCGACCCGGCGGTGAATATTCCGGGTTACGCCTATTTCGGACGCGAGCCCTACTCTTATATTCAGCGCACGGAACAACGCTATCAATTCACCGACAATTTCTCGTGGACCATCGGCCGCCACGATACAAAGTTCGGCGTAGATGTTAACTACCTTCCGTTGACCGCGACGTTCACGGTGAATTATGGCGGAGTCTATGACATGGGAAGTCTTTCCGCTTCCAGCCTGGGCTTCGTGAATCCTGCTCCTGGCGTGCTGCCCGATTTCCCGGCGCTGTCTCCCGTGCAAGCCTACGGCGCCGGCATCCCGCAGGATTTCGTGCAGGGCATTGGCAGCCCCAGCGATTCGTTTCACAACATTCCGATTGGAGCCTTCTGGCAGGATTCCTGGCGCGTGAGCCCTAACGTTACGCTGAATTACGGCTTGCGTTATGACATCGAGATTCCGCCGACATTCGCCCCACCCTCCGGACTGGCTCTCGCGGGATACAACATCCTTGGGCTGCAGAAGGGGATTCAGACGGCGACGCACAACTTCCAGCCGCGGTTAGGCTTGGCATGGGATCCGAAGGGCGACGGAAAAACGGTGGTCCGCGCATCTTATGGCATTTTCTATGACCATCCGCTGCTCGGTTTGTATTTCCTGGGCGACGCTTCCGACGGCTCGACCAGCGGACAGTTAGCCTTCGCGGGCGGCGCGCCGTGCAGCGCAACTTCGACGCCCTATAGCCCCAGCAATCTCAACGCCTCCAGCATTTTCACGGGCACGCTATCGAACTCGAATTGCATGCCGGTAAGCCAACTCAACTATCTCCCCAACCAGCAACAGTTTCAGTCGTTCTTTCCGGTGGGGCAATCGAATCAGTCGCTTTTTCTGGAGCAGCAGTATTTGACGAATGCTCCGGCTCCGTTTAGTCCAGCCTCATTTCCTTTGGCCTTTCAACCGTTCGGCTATCCGCAGGCGAAGGGATTCGTTTACGCCTATGCACAGCAGGCAAATGTCAGCGTCGAGCGCGATTTGGGCGGCGGCTTTGCGCTCAATCTCGCTTACAACTTCAATGGCGGGCGTCACCTCAATCGCCCGATCAACGCGAATGCGATTCGCGGCGATTTGCTGACCGCCAACTGGCAGGCCGCTTACAGCGATCCAAATTCCGGAGCTTCTGGCGGACCGCTCGAAGTTGGAACCGGCGCTCTGCCCTGCAATATCAATCCGAACAACGGGCTGCCCTGGGTTTCGGCGGCGCTGACCAACTTCTTCCGCCCCGGCGGGATCAATCCTTCAATTGCCAACTTTCTGACTGCGGCCGGCGCGGGCAGTTGCGTGACCACGATGCTGCCCGCGGTGATGGGGTATCTGCAATCGCTCGGCTACAACACATCTGGCTTCAATAACTCCTGCAACGCCGCATCAATTCCTACGAGTTTTTCCGGCTGCATCCCGTTCGGCGACATGGACGCCAACTACTCCAACGGCAGCTCGATTTATCACGGCTTCAGCGTCAACCTGCGCAAGCGCTTCACCAGCCACTACGAGTTCCTCGCGTCGTACACGTGGTCCCATGCCATCGACGATTCGACCGATCTGCAATCGACGCTGACGCCGCAGGACAGCTACTATCCCGGCCTCGATCGCTCCACGTCGCTGTTCGATCAGCGGCACCGGCTGGTTTTCAGCGGCGTCTACCAGAGCGGCAAGCTGAGCGGCAGCGGTTTTGTGGGGAAGTTCTTCAGCGATTGGACGGTTGCGCCGATCCTCGAAGTCGCCTCGGGACGCCCGTTCAACATCATCACCGGCAGCGACGACAACTTTCAGTTGTCTTCGCTCACCGGGCGGCCGAATATTGTGCCGGCAGGAACGCCCACGAACAATTGCGGCTATCCGACGGTGGCCTCGCAGTATTCGCAAACGGGATTTTTCCAGGAACCATGCTTCGCGCAATTCACCCCCAGCTCGCCGACTGCGGCCACGTTCCCCTTCGTCAGCCTGCTGTCACTCGACGGCAATTTGAGCCGCAACGCGGGCATACAACCCTGGACCGTGTTCGACGACATGCGCATCGCTAAGCGGATTTATTTTGGCGAGCGCTTGAATTTGGACCTGATCGCCGACATGTTCAACATTGCCAACAAAGAGAACACATCTGCTGTGAGCCCACTGTTCACCAATGCGGGGCAGGCCACGGCGGCGTATGATCCGCGCCAGTTCCAGTTCGCGATGAGAATCAACTGGTAGGCGAGTTCGTACGTAAGAGCTTAGTAAAAGGCACCCTCGAATGTCCGACCCGGAAATTCTGCCTTCGACCGAACCTGCGGTCCCGCCGGCAAGCCCATTGTCCGGCAGGATCTTTCGCGGACCGAACGGAATTCGTGCGGGATGGCGGGTGCTGATTTTTCTGGCGATTGCACTACTCCTGGTTCTTGCGGTCTCTGCCGGCCTGCGCATCTTCACGCATGGCCGGGCGCGGGTGGGAGTGCAGGTATCGGGGATTACGCCTTTGGGGCTTTGTCTGATTGAAGGCCCGCTGCTTTTGTTGACGGTGATTCCTGCGCTGGTCATGGCGCGGATCGAACGGCGCAAGTTCGGGCAGTACGGTCTGCCGGCGCGATCTGCATTCGGGAAAGATTTTTGGATTGGGACGGTCGTGGGCTTTCTCGCCATCGGCACGGCTCTGCTGTTCATCTTTGCGCTGCATGGCTTCCGCCTGACCGGGATCGCAATTCAGGGGAGCACAATTGTCGCATCGGCGGCCGAGTGGGGCGCCGCGTTCGTGCTAGTGGGGTTAGCGGAAGAATTCTCTTTTCGTGGATACCTTCAATTCACGCTGACCACGGGCATAGGATATTGGCCGTCGGCGATTCTGCTCTCGTTGTTGTTCGGCGCAGCGCATTCCGGCAATCCGGGAGAGAGCCGGTTTGGCCTTTTCTCGGTTGTACTTTTCGGATTGCTGTTCTGCTTGTTCCTGCGGCGCAGGGGAAACCTTTGGTGGGCTGTGGGATTTCATGCCGGATGGGATTGGGGACAGACATTTTTCTACGGCGTGCCCGACAGCGGCATTCCGGCGTTTCACAGTCTCTTCAATTGCAGCTTCAGCGGGCCACAATGGCTGACCGGCGGCAGCGTGGGACCCGAAGCCAGCATTTTCACGCCGATTGTGCTGGCGATCGTGGCGATTCTGTTCAGCCGCGCGTATTGCGAGAATCGCTACCAGATTCAGGCGTCGGACCTCAGACTTCGTGCGAAAGGTCCGGCGGCTGACGCCTGAAACCCGCTTCTACGGTGTTACACTCTTGCTTCGCCTGTAGTCCATTCTTGGCGCTTGCCTGGAGTTCTCTCTTTCCCATGCCTGAAACTCAAATGCCTACCTCGCGGACCCGCGTGGTCCGCGAGGCCCATCGCGGGGTGTATGACCGCGAAACCGCGTACCGCATTCTCGATGAAGGATTTCTCTGCCATGTCGGCTTCGTGGCCGACGGACAGCCGTTTGTCATCCCGACTTCGTACGGGCGGGCGAATGCGAACCTCTACATTCACGGCTCGGCAGCCAGCCGTATGCTGCGGCAGATGAAAGTCGGCATGCCAGTATGCATCAGCGTCACTCTGCTCGACGGATTGGTGCTCGCGCGCTCCGTATTCAATCACTCGATGAACTACCGGTCGGTGGTGATCCTGGGGAAGGCCGTGCTGGTGGAAGACCCGGAGGAAAAGCTGGCGGCGTTGCGCGTGCTGTCGGAGCATATTCTTCCCGGCCGCTGGGATGATTCGCGGCAGCCCAACGAGCGCGAACTCAAACAAACATCGGTACTGCGGGTGCCCATCGATGAATTCTCGGCAAAGGTGCGGACGGGTCCGCCGGTTGACGATGAAGAAGATTATTCATTTCCGACTTGGGCGGGAGTGGTTCCGTTGGAGATAAAGGCGGGCGAGCCGATCAACGACCCAAAGCTTGATCCGTCGCGGGGGATTCCGGCGTACGCGAGCCATTACACGCGTCATCGCTAGATTACGGCGCCATCCGGTCTGCCCGGTGATCCGGCTGCCTACGGCAGCAACAGCAGTTTTCCCGCCACCTTCCGCGCTTCCATGTCGCGGTGCGCCTCGGCCGCTTGGGCGAGGGGATACTTCTTCGCAATTCTCACCTTTAATCTACCGTCGGCGATCATGCCGAACAAGGCGCTGGTTCGGGCGAGCAGTTCGTCGCGCGTAGCGGTGAAGTGAGCAAGCGTCGTGCGGGCCATGTAGAGCGAACCTTTTTCCGACAGTTTCGCCGGATCGACCGGCGGCACCGGTCCGCTCGACATGCCGTAGAGCACCAACATGCCGCGGAGTTTCATGACGTTCAGATTCTTTTCGAAGGTCGCCTTGCCCACGCCGTCATAAGCGATTTCGACGCCCTTGCCGCCGGTGATGCGCTTTACTTCGGCTTCGAAATCCTGCCTGGTAAAGACGATGACTTCATCGGCGCCGGCCTCGCGGGCGATCGTGCCTTTCTCGTCGCTTGAAACCGTCCCAATCACGCGCGCGCCGGTCGCATGTGCCAGTTGCACGACCAGCAATCCGACGCCACCGGCAGCTGCGTGCACCAGCGCAGTTTCGCCGGCTTTCAGCTTATGCGCATCATTGACCAGATAGTGAGCGGTGAGGCCATGCATCATCGCGGCGGCGGCTTGTTCGTCGGTGATGGCCGGGGGCACGGGCACCAGATGCTGCTCGGGCGATACGATGAATTCGGCATACGATCCCAGCGTGCCGCTCCACGCGACGCGGTCGCCAACTTTCACGGTCTTTACTTGCGAGCCCACCGCCTGTACGGTTCCAGCGCCTTCCTGGCCGGGAATGAAGGGCAGTGGTGTGCGCAGGGTTCCGTCGCGAAATTGGCCGTCAATAGCGTTGACGCCGGCTACGGCAACTTTCACCAATAGTTCCGACGGCTTCGGCTGCGGTGTGGGAACTTCGACCAGTTCCATCACCTCCGGCCCACCTGTGCGTTGCACGCGGATTGCTTTCATGGTTTCGTTTCCGGTCGAGAACCTATCAGGGTATCAGTAATAGCTTGCCGGTAGTCTTTCGCGCTTCCAATTCCTGATGCGCGCGCTGCACCTCGGTCAACGGATACGTGTGCTCAATGCGCAGCTTGAGTTTGCCGGCAGCAATCATCCCGAAGACGGCGCCCGATCGCGCAACCAGTTCTTCGCGAGTAGCAATATAGTGGCCGAGCGATGGCCGAGTCAGGAAAAGAGACCCCTTCTGCGTCAAGGCAAGCGGGTCCAATGGAGGGACGGCTCCGCTCGATCCCCCGTAGAGCGCCATCGTGCCGCGCGGGTGCAGGACGTTGAGTCCCCCCTCGAACGTCGTTTTACCGACGGAATCGTAGACGACGTTAACGCCCTTGCCGCCGGTCAGGCGCCTGGTTTCGGTTTCGAAATCGGAGTGCGAATACAGAATGACTTCATCGGCTCCGGCCTCGCGCGCCAGCTTCGCCTTCTCGTCGGTCGAGACCGTGGCAATGACGCGCGCGCCGGTGTTGTGCGCCATCTGGGTCAGGAGCAGGCCCACGCCGCCGGCGGCTGCGTGCACCAGCGCAGTGTCGCCACGCTTCAAGGGGAAGGTGTCGTGCGCGAGATAGTGGGCGGTCATGCCCTGTAGCATGGCGGCCGCGGCCTGTTGATCGGTAACGCCCGGCGGCACCGGCACTAACCGGTCGGCGGGCACCGCGGCATATTCGGCATAGGAGCCGAGCACGCTCGACCAGGCAACGCGGTCGCCGGCTTTCAGCGATTTCACGTCGGCGCCGACTGCAGTGACCACGCCCGCGCCTTCCTGTCCGAGGATGAACGGCAGGGCAACTTTGTAACGGCCCTCGCGGTTGTAGACATCGATGAAATTAACGCCGGAAGCCGCCAGCTTGACTACCGCTTCGTTCGCCTTCGGCTGCGGAACGGGCAACTCGACCAGCTCCATCGCTTCCGGGCCGCCAGGTTGCTTGATCTGTATGGCTTTCATGGAAATTTGGATTCCGCGGCGTTTGGAAAGGACTCTGGCAACATGTGATTCTACATGCGAGCGGTGGCAGATGACGAACGCCCCCGCGCGGACTCTGCTAAACTGGCCGTTTCTTAGCCCAGGGAGATCCCTCATGGCGGAAGACAAGCCGCAAACGTTTGCCAACCACACTCGCTTCGATCCTCTGTTCCACTTCTTTCTGGGACCGGTCTTCGCGCTGGGGCTGATTCTGTCGCTGATTCATTTCTTCGCGCACGTCGCCCACAGCGATTTCCGCGATAATTTTCACGCCTTCCTGATCGTTGTGCTCGCGCTCGCGCTGCTGACTGCGCTGTTCAAGATTCGTCTGTATGCCCTGAAAGTGCAGGATCGCGTGATTCGGTTGGAAGAACGTCTGCGGCTGACGCAACTTCTCCCTGAGCCGTTGCGCTCGCGCATTCCCGAACTGAGCGAGGATCAGCTATGCGGGCTGCGCTTCGCCTCCGACGCCGAGATTCCGAACCTGGTCGAGCGCACGCTGAATGAGAAGCTGTCGCGCAAGCAGATCAAGCAGTCGATCCAGACGTGGAGACCAGATTACTGGCGGGTCTGAGAGGCTCATCCGGCGAGTTACCCTCAGGTCAGGGTGCCGAAAGTAACCACTGCCATACCCCCTCGGCGATTGACCTTAGGACGACTACCCGGTACGATTTTTGGTAGAATTCACAAGCTCACATTCCCAGCTTACGTTCAGGGAGACGCACGCATCTTATTGCGAAACATCTCCTTTGCGGATTCTGTAACCAAGTATGCGACTTGCTGGCCTGCACTTGCGAACCGCTGTTATCGCCTCCCTGATTGCGGGGGGATGCGCGTGCCAGACCGCGCAGAAGCCGGTTTCGCTGCTGCCGCCAGGCGCTGCGCCCGCGCTTAAGCCGACGCAGACCCAAACCTCAACGGCGGCAGATCAGGACATCACACCGAGTGCGACTCAGGAAAATAAAGCTCCGGTGCAGGCGCCGACGTCCCCGGACGCCGCCGCCGCACAGGCGGTTGCGACCGCCGCTCCCGATGCCGTCGCCGATCTGATTGCCCGCTCCGAAAAGGAATATCAGGCCGGGCTCGCGAATTATCAGGCGGGCAATACCGAGGCCGCCAAGCAGAATTTCGACAATGCCCTCAATGCCTTGCTGGAGAGTAGCTTCGACATACGGTCCGACGACCGGCTGCAGAAGGAATTCGACCACATCGTCGAAGGCGTGAACCAACTCTACCCCGGCGGCACTTCGGCCGATGACTCGGCGGGATCGGCGCAGGAAGATCAGCAGGACCAGCAGAAGTCTGAGCCCGCGCCCATTGACGAAACCAACGGGATGACGCCATCTGCCGATGCCCGGACCCTGGCCAAGGCCGAAGCTGAGATCAAGAACACCCATTCCGACCTGCCGCTGATGATGACCGACCAGGTGGCCGGCTACATTAGCTATTTCTCCGGGCGTGGACGCGGAGTGTTCGAGCGCGCTTTTGCCCGCTCGGGGCGCTATCACGACATGATTGTCCGGACGCTAAAGGAAGAGGGCGTCCCGCAGGATCTGATCTATCTGGCGCAGGCTGAATCGGGATTCCATCCGCTGGCCGTTTCGCGCGCCGGGGCCCGCGGCATCTGGCAATTCATGGCCAGCCGCGCTCGCGGATACGGCCTTTACCACAACATGTACGTCGACGACCGCCAGGACCCGGAAAAGTCGACCCGCGCGGCCGCCCACCATCTGAAAGATCTGTACAACCAGTTTGGCGACTGGTACCTGGCCATGGCGGCGTATAACTCCGGCCCGGGAACGGTGCAGGCGGCAGTGAAGCGCACGGGTTACGCCGATTTCTGGGAGCTTTATCGCCGCAACGTGCTGCCGAAGGAGACGCGGAACTACGTGCCCATCATCCTGGCCGTGACCATCATGGCCAAGAATCCAACGCAATACGGGCTGAATGACGTAGTGATGGAGCGTCCGGCTGATTACGATACGGTGACTATTGACTATCCGGTCGATTTGCGGCTCGTGGCGGAGTGCGTGAACTCCACTCAGGAAGAGCTGCAAGACCTGAATCCCAGCCTGCTGCGGCTGACGACTCCACGCCAGGGAGAGTTCACACTGCACCTGCCCGCCGGGACCAAGGATCAATACGAAACCGCGATCGCGGAGATTCCTTCCGATATGCGCCTGTGGTGGCGCTATCACCAGGTCCATGCCGGAGATACTCTGGCTTCGCTGGCTCATACTTATCACACCACCGCCAAGTTGATCTCCGAGGCTAACCACTTGGAGGGTGGGGAACTCGACACCGACGCAAATTTAGTCATCCCGATCGCCCCCGGCAGGCATCCGCAGAGCGACAACGGGACCTACGCCCGCCGGATCACGCGCTATAAAGTTCACCGTGGAGACACCGTGGAAACCGTGGCTGACAACTTCGGGATCTCTCCGCTGATGCTGCGCCGCTGGAACGGCCTGCGCGGCGACAGCCTTAGCGGACGAAAGGTGCTGGCCCTGCACCTGCCCATTACTCCGAGCGCGCACGAGGCGGAAGTGGCTGCTTCGCGGAGTAAGGCGAGGCATCCGGGCGCGGCTCCGAAGACCGAAACCGCCACCACCAAGCCTCCAGCCACCAAGTCGGCGGAAATTGAACACCTCGAAATCGCCCGACGCGATACGGGACGGCCTGCCCTGGGACGAGCAGAGCAAGCTGCCGTCGTTCACCACAAAGTGAAGAGCGGCGAGACCCTCTATTCCATCGCCAACCTCTACAAAACCACCGTCGCTGCCATCAAACGCGACAACCGCAATGTCGCCGTGCTCCATCCCGGCATGATTCTGCTGGTGCCACTGGCCCGCTAAACACCTCTTTGGGTCCGTTCCCGCTGTGGCACTTCCTCACACATCTGTGCGTTGGATCACTTCTTTCGCCCCGGTCCCAGGGCTACAATTTCCGGTTGTTTGCTCTATATCGATAGATCATTCCACATCGCAAAAGGAGACGTAATGAGAATCACTCACCTGCTAATTCTGCTTCTGATTGTCACCTTGTCGATCTCGCTGGCTTTGCCGGCGTTTGCACAAGACGGAGGCGCAACCTACAAGGCCAAGTGCGCTATGTGCCATGGCCCCGAGGGTCAGGGCAAGATCGGCCCCGCCCTGAAAGGCACCAGCCTGAGCGCGGATCAGATTGTCGATCTGCTGACCAAGGGCAACGATGCCAAGAAAGCGCCGCATAAGAAGGCCCTAAACGGCCTTTCTGCCGATGACGCCAAGGCGGTTGCGGAGTATGTAAAAACGTTGAAATAGCTCGTCCCCATTCCATGTCTGGCGGCCCTCAAGCCCTGAAGCTTGGGGGCTTTTTCTGTTCCCTTGCGATTCTTCTTTCCTTTTCGCGGCCCGTTGTGATAACAGGATAGCGAGCAGCTTCCGTGCTGGCAGTCCTTGCAGTCTGCACCGAGCGTCGTGCTATAATCGCGCGCCGTTCCAGCAGAAGTCTCGGTGGTCTTTTAAATTTTCTCGTGCCCGCAGCCAGGGCGCGCCCAGCGTGCTTTGGCCGCCACTGAAATCAGGAGGAGCAATGACGTTCTACGATCCCACGCTCTACGGACGTGATGAAGAAGATGAATTCGGCGACAGCGGCGCCTACAACGAGTCGCTCGAAGAAGATTTCGAAGAGGAAGAGGAGGAAGAAGAGTCCGGCATGCCAGCTCCGGAAGCCGTAGAACCGGAACCAGCTCCCGTGCCTCCTCCGCCTAAACCACCTAAGCCAGCGCCCTCGGCGCCCAGCGGCGGAGGAGGGAAGCCCAAAGCCAAGAAGAAAGCGGCCAAGAAAAAACCCGCTGCGAAGAAGCCGGCCAAAAAGGCTGCAAAGAAGAAACCAGCGAAGAAAGCGGCGAAGAAGAAACCCGCCAAGAAGGCGTCCAAGAAAGCCAAGAAGACAAAGAAAGGCAAGAAACGCCGTTAAGAGTTACCCTGGCCGCGAGCGCCTCCAGTCTTGCAAGCCACAGCACGCACGCCGGAACCGCGCCCTTTTGGGGCGCGGTTTTTTCTCGCCTCGTCGGCCGACCTTAGACTCTTACTTCTTCCCAATCGCGGTCAGGCACTTGCCATACAGCTCGAGCAGGCGCTCGGCGTAGTCTTCCGGCTTGGCCGCTGAACCGGTTCCTTGGAATCCCACGCCCGTCGAAGTAGTTCGCCCATAGCCTGTGGTCATAGCGACAAACTTCATTAGATCAAGCGCAATATCTTCATTACGGCGTCCAGCGCCGGAGCCTGTGGCCGCAGTTTCTTCCATGATGCCTTCTCCTCGTCCGGAAATAACGGGTAACTCATCCTCTTCAAAATCGTCGTCTTCGAGAGAGCCGTTTTCGAGATAATTCATACCGTTCAGATCACTCCGCCTGCGATGATAGCAGAGTGCGGACGGCAGATATCGGGCCTCCAGAGCCGTGCTCCTAGGAGATTCCCATTTTCGCCGCCAGCAATCGCACGCGCTTGCCATAGATTGAACCGTGAACCGCCAGGGCCGGGCCAAGGACGAAGAACCACCAGCCCGCCAACCCTGGGCTCTTGAATGCCAAGGCAAACGAGATCACGCCGACCGCGGTCATGATGACATTCTCCTGGATCGCGAATCGTGTCTGCAGACTTTCCACCGGGTTCAGCCCTAGCGCGTCGCGCAGTCTGTAGGCATGTACATACATCAGGCCGAATAGGGCAAACACCGCCGCAAACCCCGCTGCGTAGATTCGCATCAGCACCGAGACCTCATGGAAGCTGATTGCGACCTGGCGGCCAGTCACTTCGTCAAACAGCATGGTAAAAACGAATTTCAGCGGATACACATAAAACAGCACCAGAAAGAGCAGTACCAGGTTCAGAATCATGGTGTAGGGATCTTCCAGCCCGTAGCGTCGCGAGAACTGATAGTGTGCTCGCCAGATCATCACCAGTTGTGCGAAGCAGGCTGCGAATGGGACAAATCCGCGCATGGCTGCGATCAGTTCCCCATAATTGCGGGGCACTTCGAGCGACACCACGAGCAGGGTCAGGGCAAAACCGAACACGACGTCACAAAATGCCTCGAGCCGTGAGATCTCGCCCGCCCGCCAGCGGAAATACAGCTCCGGAAGCAGGCCGCGCCGGTGCTCGCCGGGAAAATCGCGCGCTGCCTCGTCCGCGGCAACGGATTCGACTGCCGAATGCGAAGACAAATCGCCCTGCTTCTGGCCGTCGCCTCCCGATCGATCTGAAACATTCGATGGGGAATGGTGATCGCGCCGATGGTTCATGGCCCAGGATTCTGACCTTTTACTTCGCCTCTTGGCAATGGGGAACTTTGAACCCACACTACTTTAATTAGACGCGAGATTTGGCTTATGAAATTATTCGCGGCGCGTTCCACGTCGTGGGCGCGAACCTGGATCTGGCCCAGGCGCGCGATTCCGATTCCTGCTGTTTCCACGTTCATTGTCTTGACCTCATTGTGTTGACCTCACTGGCCGACAAGTCGCGTGAACGGCGACACATAGGCTTGCAGGAAAACGAGCACTCCTACAAGACACGCTAACGCGATGCTGTGCCAGAACACGTAGCGCCGGGAGTTTGGCTAAGGCCATGCGGCATCTCGAAAGGCGAGCTTCGATGGGCGAGAGTATAGCGGATAACGAGAAAACGCTAGACGAAAGTTCCCGGCCGTCGCGAGGCACCAGGAATCAGTGCTGGTCGAACAACTCGGTGCGGTCGATGCGCTCCCCCTTGAACACAACAAGCGAGATTCGTTCGGTCGCGGTTATGTCGTCCAGAGGATTCCCGTCCACCACGAGAAGATCGGCGTCGTTGCCCGGCTGAATCGAGCCGATTCGTTTTTCGGCACGCAGCAGGCGCGCGGCGTTGTAAGTAGCGGCCTGCAAAGCCACAAAAGGAGGAATCCCGGCCTGCACCCAGAGTTGCATCTCATGCTGCACGGTCGGACCATGAACGACCAGATAGTTTCCCGCGTCGCTGCCAGTGACCAGCAAGACTCCGTGCTCTTGGGCACGCTTCAGGTTGTCGTTGGCGATTTGCATGTCGATCGGATACTCAGACATCGCCTTGCGCATCGATTCTGTATCCTTCGACGCCATCGCTTCTTCGGTTCCCTGCAGAAGTTCTGGGGGGCCTACCTGCTGCACCAGCGATCGCTTCAGCAGCGTGGTTTTGCCGGCGGCAAAATCCTTCATCGCCTCTCCCACACTCAGGGTCGGATCGTAGAACGTGCCCTGCTTCGCCATCTGCTCGAAGAGAGCATCGGGAATCTTCTCGCGGAGCGATCCGTGTTCAACGGAGTCGGCCTGCGCGTTCACCGCATCAGAAACGTCGCGAACGTCGCCGGTGTGAACCGCCAGGGGTAAATCGTCAGCGTGCGCCTCATGCGCCACGGCATCGAAGATTCCCGTGTCGAGGCGGTTAAATACCTGGCTGCCGGCACCGGCCTCGAGAATCGCCTTGATGCAGTCGACGCCATCTTTCTTCAATTGATCGACTTGCTGGCGGGCTTCGTCCGCCGAGCCGGGAAGGCGCAGCGATTGCCGTTCCGCGCGCTGGCGAATACTTGCGGGCAGGTCCTTGAAATATTCCGTCCCGTGCCCGCCGGGAGCCGTGAACATTGGCCCACACGCGAATAGTTCCGCACCCAGGGCCTCGCCGCTGTTGACGATAGTGCGCGCCTGCAGCACATTGTCCAGACCATCGCCCACGCTTCGCACCGTAGTCACGCCGCTGTAGAGATAGGCAGCGAGCTCGCGCAGCCTAGATTTGTCGGGATCGTACGTGCTCGTATCGGGATAGAAGCCACCGGGCGCTCCGAGATGAACATGAACGTCAATCAGCCCGGGAAGGATAGTCTTTCCGACAGCCTCGACGACTTCCGCGTTCAAGGACTTGGGATCGGGTCCGCTTCCCTCGAAAACTTGGGCAATCTTCCCACCGCGAACCAGCACGCTTCCGCTCTCCATTACCTTGCCATTGCCAGCAATGATGCGCGCGCCTCGAATCAGATAGGTGTCGCCGCGGGCAAGCTGCCGGTTGAGAATTTTCGTTTTTTCGATGCCCGTGCGGGTGTGCATTTGCCAGGCGCCCAGCAGCAGGAACGGAGCCAGCACTACCGCCAGCCACAGCTTCGCCGAGGCGCGAATCTTTTCTTCTTTCTCCCAGCGAAACAGCTTGTACCCGATGAACAATCCGACGCATGTGGTGAGCACAAGGGCCAGCGTGGGCTGCAGGTTCGCCCCAATTCCCTCCTTCTGCAAAAGCATGCCCTGAATGCCCGTCACCATATACGTGGCAGGCACGAACTGTGTGATCACCAGCAGCCACGGCGGGAACATGGAGAGTGGAAAAGTTGCGCCGCTCAGGAAGAGCATGGGCAGGTAGATCAGCTGCACGATGAGCTGGCTCTCCTGCATCGAATTCACGACTGAGGCGAGAATCAAGCCGATTGAGCGAAAACCGGCAATCGCAATGCTGATGAAAACCAGAATCGAGCCCATTGATTGCGGCCACGGCATGCCGTACAGAAAATGCGCCAGCGCGAGAATGAGAATCACGTTTGGCATATACAGAATCCACCCGGTCACCACGGAAGCCACGAGCAAGGGCGCGGGCGTGATGGGTGTAACCTTGTAGCGGCGAAGAATGTTGGCTTCGCGTTCCTGGACCGCCCGGATTCCCGCGCCAAACAAGCCGTTGCCAAGAATGCCGATGATGAGCACCATGGAGATGACCATGGTCATGGCTGCGCCGCGCTCGGCGTGCATCGCCTGCCCGAAAATAAAGAAAAAGATGAGCGGGAACAGATAATTGAAGAAGATGACCGATTTCTGCCGCAGGGCCAGCTTCAGGTCGAGCGCGATGAGCGCTTTATAGCTTTTCATGCCTTCACTTCGTTCATTGCGTTCCTTCCGCTCATTGGCGAAGGCTCTTGCCGGTCAGCTCGATAAACACATCTTCCAGGCTCGGCTGCTTCAGGCGAACGTCGGTGAGTTCCAGGCCTTGCTGATCGATCCATTTCACCAGATCGACGAGCGTGGCCGCCGGACGCCGCGAATGCACCGTCAGCGTGTGGCCGCTGGAATCGAGAGCGCTCTCGGTGGCTTGTGCCCAGGCCGGACGCGGCTCGGGAAACGGCGTGGCGCACGTCACCACAATGCTCGATGCGCTGCGGCTCTGCTGCTGCAAGCGGGCGGGAGTATCGAGGGCAATGATGCGGCCTTCGTCCACAATTGCGACGCGATCGCACAGGCGCTCGGCTTCTTCAATGTAATGGGTGGTGAGCAGGATGGTGCGGTGCTCGCGCTTCAGTTCTTCGAGCAGAGAATGAATCTCCGCTCTTACCTGCGGATCGAGACCGGTGGTGGGCTCGTCGAGAAAAATAAGTTGCGGATCGTTAACCAGCGCCAGGGCGAGCGCCAGCCGCTGCTTTTGGCCGCCGGACAAGGTACCGTAGAATGCATTTCTCTTCTCTTCAATCTGCAGGCGCTTCAGCAGTTGATTCAAATCCACGTTGCGGCTGTAGAACGATGCAAACACTTCCATCGCCTCGTGAACACGAATCTTTTCCGGAAAATTGGTGGCTTGCAGGCAGACCCCGATCCGATCTTTGAGGCGCTGGCGCTGCGTATCGGGATCGAAACCGAGAACGGCTACATGACCGCCGCTGCGAGCGCGCAGTCCTTCCAGAATCTCCACGGTCGTGGTCTTGCCGGCGCCGTTCGGCCCCAGCAAGCCAAACACTTCCCCAGTCTGGATTTCGAAGTCGATTCCCTTGACGGCTTCCAGCTCGCCGTACGACTTCTTGAGTCCTTGAACGGAAATTGCTGACGACGTAGCGCTCATGCGGAGAACGATAGGCTACTGGAGAACGAAGCCGGAGTCAAAGTAGAAGCTGACCCGCAAGGAATCGCGGAATCGCCCTCCGAATTCATTCCCTCAAAAAATCAGGTGAAGCGTCATTTGGATCTGCCGCGGCCCGCCGATGGTCTTATTGGTGACCCCTAACCCCGCCGGGCAGTTGTAGAATCCTGCGTTCGAACTGCCGCAGGATGTGGGCAACGCTGGCGTTCCTTCAATCGGGAACTGGTTATAAAAGGCGTTCTGCGAGACGTCGTCAATCGGGATGTCGAAGCTGGCAGTATTGGTCACATTAAAAATGTCGAAGCTGTACTTCAGCGAGTAGCGCTCGGTGAGTTCGGTCAACTTCACAAAAGAAATCTGCGCGCTCTTCTGCCAGGACTGCCGGAAAATGTTCCGTTGCCCGGTCGTGAAGTTGGTCTCGTAAAGGTCGTTGGCCGGGATCGCACCGCCCAGATCGCCCGGATTGAGCAGCGGCAGTGTAAAGCAGTTCGCGTTGAGGGCAGGAGTGCTGAATGCACCCGAGGCTCCCGTTACCGCGCTCTTGGCCGTGCAGCCCGCCTTCAGCGGAACCACCGGATTTGTGATGCCGTCGTAAACGCTGTAGAAGATACTGCCCACGGCGCCGGTGTAATCGATGATGCTGTACGGCTGTCCGCTTTGGATTACCGCGCTGCCGTCGATCTCCCACCCGTCGGTAAATTTGCCCTTCAACGACGAAGCGTTGAAGAACTTCGGTAGTGCGTACGTATAGCTGAAGTTGAAGATGTGCGTGCGGTCGAAGTCCGACGATCCGTAAGCCGAGCGCAGGTTCAGAGGATTATTTCCGTTGAAGAAAAGCCCCATACCGCTTTGTTCGTCGAGTGCGTGCGAGTAGGTGTAGGAGAAGCCCACGCGCAAGCCGTGGCTCATGCGCTTCTCGACGTGCGTCTGGAGTGCGTTGTAGGCCGACACCCCCGCAGCGGTGTAGGATTCAGACTCCGCGGAATATCCCAGGTAGGGCACGCGCAGATCGACGTTGCCGCCTTCGTAATTGGTTTGCATCATCGTCCCATCCGGCAGATTGATCGGACAGAAGGGAGAGCAGCTCGCGGCCTGCTGTACCGTGTAGCCGTACGTGTAGCTCTGAGGATTTTGCGAGTTCGGATGAATAACATTCGTGGGCGAAGCGATTGCCGGCTGATTGAAGGGCAGCGGAATGACTCCGTGACGTCCGAGGTTGCCGACGTAGCCGACTTCAAACATCAGGTCGTTGCGCGGCTGCCACTGCACATCGAGCGTCTGATTGATGGTGTAGGGCAGCTTGTTGGCACGGTTATAGGTAGCGAAGGAAAAGAGCTGCTGTCCCTGAATAATTCCTGCCTGGATGCCGACGCCGGGCGTGCCCGTGTTCGGTAGAAACTGCGTGATGTCGGCAGGGTTGCCGCTCGGACCCGGTCCCAGAGATGTCCCCCAGGGACTGGAAAGCGAATAGGTAGGCGTGGGACAGGTCGGAATGTATCCTAGGTAATACGATTCGCTACCGGGAGAACAGGATTGCGCATTCACGTACGGCGGAGTCTGATTAACACCGAAGGGTCCGCCGTTGACCACGCCCTCGGCATAACCGGGAGATAAATAGGAAAACAATTCTCCGCGATCGTAATAAAGCCCCATCCCTGCGCGCACTACCACCTTGTCATCGAATTTTCTCGGGCTCCAGGCAACACCCACGCGCGGCGCAAGCCCCCACTGGCGTCCGGTGAGCGTAGTTTTGCTCACGCCTTTTGTTGGAAACAGGTTGTTGTTGCCTGCAATGATGATTCCGTTCGAGTTGAGCGTATCGCTCGCGTCATCGTAGGAATACAACGCCGGATCAAAGTTATAGATCCTTCCATCCTTCTCCGTGAGCCCGCCATCCCAGTCGAAACGTAAGCCGCCGGTGAGGCTGAGATTCGGACGGAACTGGAACTTGTCCTGAACATAGGCGCCCGTTTGTCCCGCGCGGTAATAACGATTCGCGTTACCCTGCAGGAATTTCGTGGTCGTGAAATCGTCGTTGGTGGTGACGAGCCCCTGCACAAATTGCGAAAAATCCGCCGTCGAGACCATGCCCTGGTTCGTGCGTTCGTCGCGTGTATTGAGCTGCGTGTACGAGTAGCTGCCGCCGAAGGTGACGGTGTGGCGGCCGCGCATCCAAATCGCATTCGCCGAGGGCATGATGCGATTCTGAAACACTCCAGTGAAGGCTCCCTGCGACGCTGCGCCCTGGCCGATGGTCAGAAACTGCAGGTTCTCGATGCCCGCCGGATTGGCAGCTCCATTATCGAGTCCCAGCGGATCGACGATCGTAATCCCTGGAAAATATGGCGAGCCGAAAGTGTTGATGCCCATTTGCTGCGGTGAAAATGGCTGCGCAATCGTGCTGTAAACTTTTTCGCGCAAAATGCCGAGTACCTCCGTAACACTCAGGCTCGGCCGCAAAGTCTGCGTGTTGGTCAGCGACGCTACCTGGCTGCCGGCGTCCAGATGCTGCGAAAATCCCGCCACATTCGAATAGGCGTAGGGAGCGATACTGGGATCGTGTTGGTAGTAATACTTCGCCGACACCGTATCTTTCGTGCTCTTGTTCCAGTCCAGATTGGCGACCGTCTGATCGGCTAAGAAATAAGCTGTACCGGGGCTGATGGCGTTTTCCGGAAAGGTCGGCGTAGGTATCTGACCGTCGCTATACGGAATCATGTACTGGCCGTTGGGCAGCTGCGCCTGGAAAAGCGCGAGCGCCACCGGACTTACGTTCCCCGCGGTTAAAGACGTTCCCCATTCATCGTTGGAAATATCCGCCAGACATGTGGCGAACTGCGCGCTCGAGCGGTTGGTCGTGCCGCAACCGGGGGCGCCGTTCAGAAATGTGGCATTCAAGTCGGCGGGGACCAGCATCCGCGACAGACCGATCTCCTGGTCGGAGTCGTGCAGGTGCTGGTACGCGACAAATCCGAACAGCTTGTCTTTGATCAGCGCCCCGCCCAGCTTCCCGCCCGCAATATATCGATGCAGCTGAGGAACCTTGTCGTTGGCGGGAATGTTCGGATCCTGTTTATCAAAAAACGGTGCGGCATTCAGCCAGTTAGTGCCGCGATTCACATATCCTTCTCCGTGAATTACGTTCGTTCCCGAAGCGGTGCTCATGTCGATGTGCGCGCCACTCGTCGAACCCTGCTGAGCGTCGTACATCGACGTATTGACGCGAAGCTCCTGGATCGTTTCCGGAGCGGGCGTCGGCAGCGCCTGGCCGATCGCCAGATACACCGATGCCGTGCTCTGAATCGGCGCCGCGCTCGTGCTGGCCGCATTAGCCACGCCGGTATTGTTGACGATGCGCGCCGACGCCACCTGGCTCGTGCTCTTTCCGTTGAACAGATTGCTGGCGTCCACGCCGTTTAGCAGAAAAGTGTTACTGGTGTCGCGCTGGCCATTGGCCCAGATCGGCTGATTGCCTAATCCCGTATTCACACCCGTTCCACCATTCAGTTCCGCGCTCACCCCAGGAGAAAGAATCGCCAGTTGCGTGAAACTGCCCGTGGGCAAAGGCACCGCCTCAATCTGCTGCTCCTCGAGCACGTAGCCATTGGTGGTATCGACGGCATTCATGAGCGGTGCCGCCTCGACCTCGATGGTCGTTCCCACCTGCCCAACTTTCAACGCGACATTCAGAGTCGCAGTGCGATCCGCCTGAACCAGAATGGAAGGCAATTTTTGCGATTGAAATCCGTCGTGCGCCACCGTCAGCGTGTAAGTCCCGATCGGCAGGTTCACGAAATCGTAGGCGCCGTTGACGTTGGTTTTGAGCGTGCGCGTCAGCTTGGTTTGATCGCCGACAATCGTAACCGTCGTGTCGGGCAGCACACTGCCGCTCTGGTCGGTCACCGTTCCCGTAATCCCGCCCAGGGTCTGTTGCCCCAGCGCGCACATCGAAAATGCTAAGAGCGTAACCAGCAATGCAGCGATCAAGAAAATGCCCGGCTTCATCTTCTTCGCCATCTTTTCCGGCATTGATAGGGACCTCGTCAGGTTGTAGAAACAAAAATGCGCCGCAGCCATTACGGCCGCAGACCAGCTTGGGCCTTTCACGAAAGGAGCACTCTACGCGAAGTCCGGACAAAGCGGAAGGCTGCTACCCGATGAAATTTCTTTTTGACCGGAATCAGTAATTTTTATGGCTTGGACACTTCCGCGCTCTCGGCAAGCACAGTTTTATTGCTGCGCTCGCGCACCGCAAACCATCCGAGGCCGGCAATCAAATACGCCAGGTAGATGTAGGGAAGTTTCCCGTAAGGCCCTTCGGGCACGGGATAAAGATTGCCGAGCAACGCCAGCAGCATGGCCACTGCAGCCAAAGCCGGAATGATCTGCGCGCTCGATCCGGGCGCGCAATGCTGCCGCAGGTAGCGCGGCAATGCCATACAGACCAGCGCGTAAGCCACGATGAATCCGTAAGTGGCCAGCGAGCCCAACCATCCATATACGTCGAGCCCACTGGCACCGCGTGCCGCCAGCACAGCCACTGGAGCCACGGCCGCGATACCCGTGATCACCACACCCCGGCTCGGAGTGCGATTCCGCGCGTGAGTCTGGCGCAGCCAGTCGTGCGCAAGTCCGTCGTGGGCCATGCGCAGCAGAACGCGCGCCGCCGCCGTGATGCACGCCAGCGTACCGGCAAACAAACTCACCAGCGCTCCAATGTCGATCAGCAACCCCAGCACCGGCACTCCGCCCACCCGCGCCAGCACATACATCGGAGCCTCACTCTTGCCCAAATCCTGTCCCGCGACATGAAAACCCAGCACTTCAGCGTACGCGCACACAGTGAAGAACGCTCCCGCGAGCACGGCGGTCTGAATCACCGCGCGCGGAATCGTCCGCAGCGGATTGCGCGCCTCCGCGCCCAGAGTCGTCGCGCTTTCAAAGCCGACGAAACTGAACAGCGCCAGCACCAGGCCCAGCCGCAGCCCGCTTCCCGTCACGCCATGCAAATGCAGTTGATCGGCGTCCAGGTGCCAGCCGTGGCGAATCAGCAGGAGAGCAACCACAATCACGATCACCGAAACCGAGACCGCTTCAATCCACAACATCAGCCGCGCAGAAATCTTCACGTCCCGATAGGCGATCCAGATCGACACCGCTGTGACGAGCAGGGAGAGAAGCACAGCCGAGAAGACATGCCCGGTCGAATCTCGCAACAACAGGTTCGCGTAATGATAGAAACCGCCAATCACGCTCGATCCCGTTGCCACATACGCGAGCAGCAAACTCCAGGCGACGGTCGCAGAAAGCCACCGCGGCATTGTCATCGAAGCATACGTATAGAGCGATCCCGGAGACGCCGAATGCCGTGCGTAGCGCCCGATGCAGAGCGCTACCAGAAATATGGCAACGGTAGCCAGCACATAGGCGAGCCACGTCCCGTCGCCCGCGAGCGCGCAGACCAGGGGAATCGTGGCCGCAGGAGTCGTAGTCGGCGCCATGGTCGAAACAGACTGCGCCAGCGTTTCCATCGGCGAAAGAATTCCGCGCCGCAGGCCATAACCAGGCGACGAATCTTCTGGCGCTTGTGACTCCATCTTCGGCGGACCTCATCTCGGTGACACTGATCTTGCGCCCAACCTGATTTTGTGCGCAACCAGAATTGCTCAACAGGATTGGGGAGGGATTGTATAACAGACGCAGTTTCATCCAGCATCGGGCGCGCTCGTGCTGCTAGAAGAAAAATCAATCCGCGCCAGTCGAAAACAAGCGCGCGCCGTCGCAGGCCTTCGTGTTACGGTCACGTCCTGAGGGATATTCCGAGCGATGATCCGAGGCGCCGCGGATTTGCCTAAGGGTGATCGCCCGGCTGGAGGTCGATAATGAGAATCTGTCCCAACACCGCATGCGTGGCCTTTGGTCGCATCGTCTACTCCGTGGCCACCCGCTGCCCGATTTGCAAGTGGGACCTGAAGCCTCACATCATCGTTGAGGCGTCCTCCGGCGCTTTTCAGAAACCGGACAAGCACACTCCCGCGCCACGCAAATAGGTTCTGGCTTGCTTTCGCCACGCTGCGATTCCGCCTCTACCGCTGCGGAAATTCGAGCAGGATCATCTTCGCGGGATGGCCCAAGCAATCTAATTGCTTCAAATGCGTGGCTGGCAGCCACTGCACCTCGGCCGCACCCAGACTGACCATCATCGATGCATTACCCGTAGAACTGCTGCGAGGGCTGGCCTGCTGCAAATCAACTTTATTATCGACGGCCACCAGGAGTACCGGCCCAGCTGATAATGGAACCCTCCCTTTAGGCTGAAGCTCCACCTCCGACACGCGAACGCCATCTTTGACAAACAGAATTTCCTTCGTGCCGCCCTGTAAGATTTCCAGCCCGCGGCTTTGCATCGCCAGCGGTGAAGACTCGCGCAGCTTGGCATCCTGCAGCAGTTCGATGGTGACGTTTCGAAATGGCTGGTCCGCGAGATTGCGCGCAATGTGCGCGAAGCCGCCGGCGGTAAATACAGCCTCTCCATCCTGCAGCTTCACGGTAACCGGATCTTTGCCCTTCACCGCATTGACCACTTCAGCTTCGCCCAGCGAGACGTAGATATAGTCATGCCGGTGCCAATGCATCAGCGTTTCAGAATGCGGCGCGACTTCCACGCTGAAGACTCGAACCTGATCGTTGGCGAGGAGGAGATGGTGATGCGCCTCGGCGGTAATTTCAACTTCAGAAGGACCCTGCGCGAACACAAAGGCGCTAATAAGTAAAAGAAGGACCGAGCATTTCATAGCGCGGATTGTATCGCGAGAGCAGGCGCCCGTCACTGTTCCCGCGTCACCCGAATCCACTCTTCCATCTGGTCGAGATATTCCGTCAGCGCCCGGCGGCCAGTTGCAGTCAGCCGATATTCGGTCCGCGGCATGCGTCCTTCAAAAAACTTCACGCACGAAACGTATTGCGCCTCTTCCAGTTTGCGGGCATGCACGCTCAGATTTCCATCGGTGGTCTTAAGCACTCGCTTCAAATCGTTGAAGCTCAAAGAATCATTCGTAGCCAGCGCGCTGACAATGCCCAGCCGAATCCGCTCGTGAATCAATCGGTCGAGTTCCGGCAGCTCGGGCGCGGGCGTCGCGCCATGCTCGCCTTCGCGCGATTCCGGCCTCGCCTGCCTGGCTTGCTTGACGCGCGATGGCTTGACCTGGGATGGAACCGCTCTAGCCACCGTGCCTCCGGGCGATCAGAAATCCAAAAATCATATGTAGCCCGCCGAAGCCCGCGGCGAGAAACCAGTTTCCCCACGCCGCCGGCCCGAGCACGGCAAGACCGCCGAGCAGCATGAAGCACACTCCCATCACCGGCACAATCGCTACTGAGAACGCGCCTCCGGTCATAATCCCTGCTCCGTACAGCAACAGCCACGTCGCCGGCAACGCCGCAGGCTGGCCGGCGCGGAACAACAGAAAAGTCAGAAACGCTCCCGCCACCAGAGGCGGCGCCAGTCCCAGCGCCACCTTGCGCGCCGGACCGGAGAACAAAGGAAGACCGCGCCGATTTGCCTTCCAGCTGCACGAAAGCAGAGCGACCACAATCGCAACCACGCCTTCTGCCAGCCAAACCCGCAGCCAGTTGAAGCTGGAAACTTGCCGCGCCGCGAACCCGGCGGCAAGCAAAGCAGTCAACCCGACCAGCACCTGCCCCCAGCCGGAAACCGCCGTAAATGCCGCGGAGTGCTCCATGGTATCGCGGATGAACCGCAGGTCATCAGCCGCGCTCGGCGCCAGGTTCAAGCCTGCCTGATTCGATAGCCCTGAAGAACGCCACGAGGAACGGCGGAAACGACGGAAGCGGTGCGGCGGAGCCTCAGACATGAAAATAGAATAGCCGGACGGCAGCCGAGTGGTCAAGTACTTTGCATTGCAGAGCAAGCGAAAATTAAGATCGAAGCTATCCTCATGACGACTTCTGATCTCGATCCTTTTTCCTGAACCCTATTTCGGCGCTGACAACAGCCCGAACACTCCTACTCCCGTCGTAGTAGGCACATACACTTTGCCGTTGGCAACCGTGGGAGTCGCGTACTTGTTCGCCGCACCGAAGTTGTCGCGCCCATTCGCCGCCTGACTTGTATTGTAAAGTTCGGCTAGAGTCGTGGCCGAGTAAGCGTGCAGCACTCCGGGATTGCTATTCTCCACCGCCCAAAGAATGCTGTTGGCGCCGTTGTTCGATGAAGCGATGAGCGTCGCGCCGGGGTAGCCAAAACTTTTCGCCGTCTGCGCTACCGGGCCGCTCAGCTTGGCGTCTTTAAACTTAAACGCCAGGATGGGCGATCCCACCGGACCGTAAAACAGCGTACTGTTCGAAAAAACCGGGCTGTTCCACATCCCGCCCGGAAGCACTCCCACCAGTTCCTGGTAAATGTTGTTGGCGGTCGAATTGAATTTCCCCATCGAGTTCCGGTTGACGATGTAGAGATTGCCGTCCTTGCCCGCTCCCGCCGCCAGCTCCCAGGTTTTGCCGGTCGCGTCCGTAAGCGTGGGCAGGATCAACGCCGCCCCCGACCCCAGATCGATGTCGCAGCAATTCTCCCCCGCCTGGTTGTACATTTCGAAATAGCCCGAAACGCCCAGCCCGCCGGACTTCGTAGAGAGTCGAAGAAACGCGTTCCCATAGTCGCCCATCGACGGATATCCCGCGAAATTCAGCGTGCTGTCGAAAACTCCGTTGGCGTCGAGGAAGAAAATGTTTCCGTTGCTATCGTAAGCCAGACCGCCGCCCGAGCCCCAGATCGCTCCCTCATTGCCGTTGGGTGTGACGTTCAGAACATTCGTCTGCGACAGGGTGGTCGAGTTGTAACCCATGATCCATCCCGTGTATGGACGAATATCGCAGTGCGACGCCCACGCCAAATAAATCGTGCCGTTCGCCAGCAGCAATCCGGATCGCTCCTTGTATTGCGCCGGATCGAAGATCACGTAACCGTTGGAGCTGTTATCGCCGCTGCCCGGATACTGCGCCGTGATCTCTACCGGACCACCGTAAAGCTCGGCGCCGGTAAGCGAATTCAACGCGTGCAGCCGCTGATGATAGTTGCCGGAAGAATCCTTCGACATCGCGACTGCATAGATGACGCCCTTGGAAACCACCGGAGTCGCAGTGATGCCGATCACCGGAACGACCTGGTCGCAATCGCGGTCGTCCGATGGGGTCTCGCCCGAAAGCAGGGTCGTGATCTTCCAATACTGCGTCCCCGTGTCGGCGTCGAACGCGTACACACTGTCATTCTCAGTCGCCACAATGAGGACATTGTGCGTCCCGCCGGAAATCTTGACCTGGTATAGATACAAAGGTTCGGCATCGACCACGCCATCGACGGAAAGCACGAACAACTTCCCGAAAGTATTCACGTTCACGTTGCTTTGGGTAAGCGTGGTCTCGGCCGAGTTGAGTCCGGTGCGCTCCGTGTTATAGCGATAGGTCAGAACTCCCTGGGACTGCGCCACCGGCGCAAACGTGCAGATGGCCGTTAACAGGCAGACCACTGCTAGACTGTGGGAATATGCAGAACGGCAAAACTGCATCGCGAACTCCTCCTGGCTCTCCATCAGGGGACGGCCGTGTGACACAAGTGGCGCTGATCGCGGCGAAGTCGGGGTGCTTCCAGATCAGCTTTCGCTATTTCGGAGCCTTCAAAACCCGCTCGTACTCTAGGAAACCGGGGGAACTGAGTATATCACGGACTTCGGGAAACTATTGATCGGAATCGGCGTGCTGTTGGTGGTCGCGGGTGCCCTGCTGACCCTCCTGGGCCGCGCCAATCTGCCCCTGGGCCGGCTTCCGGGCGACATCGTCTACCGCGGCAAACACACGTCCTTCTACTTCCCGCTGGCCACGTCGTTGTTGCTAAGTGTCCTGCTGTCGATCGTCCTGTACGTGATCAGCCGCTGGCGAAGATAAGACCGGCACTCCGAAGAGCGCAAAAGTTTCCCAAAATGGGGTTGCCCCACCCTTCCCGCGCATTTTGCGGGAGGGTGGGCCTCACGGCGGAACTACAATCCCTGAGAATGCACGTCAAACCCGTCCGATATCAAGACCAGCGCTGCCTGCACTTTATCGCCTTCAGCTGCTACCACCGCATGAAGCTGCTCGATACGTTGGCCACGCGCGATGCTTTCGAGTTGGAACTGGAGCGTGTCCGCCTCTGGTATGGCTGTTACGTCACCGGATACGTGGTCATGCCCGAGCACGTGCACCTGCTTCTCAGCGAGCCGGAGCGCGGCAAACTTTCGCTAGTGATCCAGCTGCTGAAACAGATCACCTCTCGGAAGCTGAGGCCACCCGATCAGCCGCGATTCTGGCAAGTCCGCTACTATGATTTTCCCGTGTGGAGCGAAGACAAACGGATCGAGAAGCTGCGCTACATCCATCGCAACCCAGTAAGCCGCGGATTAGTGCAGCGTCCGGAAGAATGGAAGTGGAGCAGCTTCGCGCATTACGCCACCGGAATAGAAGGCACAGTCGAGATTGAATCGCAGTGGACAGCACGGCGCCGTGAACCGCTCGGAGTCCTGCCAACAGCGTCGATCGCCCACCCTCCCGCAAAGAACGCGGGAAGGGCGGGGCAACCTCTACGTTAGGACTCGGGGATGGAAAAGATGGGCCAGCCCCCAGCTCGATGTGAATCGTGCCCCGTTGGGGTTGGTTAAAATCCATCACGCCATGCTCCACCACGGCCGGCGCCGACTGGCTCTCGCTCACCCGAACCGGAAGCAACTTGATCCCCGGCTTCGGCTCCCCAAGTCTTCCCGCCCGATAGAGCCGACGCCAACCAAACACCTGATTAGCGTTCACACCGTGCGCTCGCGCTACACGCGCCACCGATGCGCCCGACGCCAGCGTCTCTTCGACGATACGACGCTTCTCAGCGATACTTCGCTGCTGCCGCTGCGGACCGACCGAACTCTCTTTGTCTTTGGGAATAACTGCTACCTGCTGGCAAGTGTCCATCTCTGCTCCAAGTGGACACCTGTCCCAAGTGTCCACTTCGCAGAATGGCTCTCACTTAGGAGGTTGTCCAGACGGCCGTCGGCGAACGCTTACGCCCTTCCCAACTTTGAAGTAGAAATAGCCAAGGGCTTTTTTGAACCACGATTTATTTTGCGCCTGCGGATTTCCACCAATATAGTGCGGTACCGGGAATCCACCAGGTTCGTCAGGAAAATCGCCTGGGCAAGCAGCAGGCCACGTGCCGGTATTGCAATGGCCGTCCGCATCTGCCTGGCTCACAGGATCATTTCGAACATACCCGTAGAGATTGAGGGATTGTGGGTCACCGAACACTGCATAGGGCACCGCGATCGGCCTAGCCGCCCAGTCCGGCGTCATGAAGCGCCCAAGACTAGAGGCGTTATACCTGGCACCGAAGTTGTCGAGACCGCTCTCAGCGTCGCGTTCTTTGCCGGTAAACTTGTAGTAGTTCAATAACGCTGCGCTGAATGAGCACGCGCCGAAGTGCGTCATATCCCTAGCCGGTGCATCATACGCATAGGCCCGCGCCGCGAGAGCAAAGTTCCACCCGCTGCAGCAACGAGATCAGGGCACGGGCCAGTCTCCGAATAACGGCGGGGTTTGCGCCATAGCGCCCGCTTCGGAGGTCCAAACCGCATCTCCGTTGCGCCGGATATAACTGTAAACGTCGCCCCGGCGCACGACAGCCAGTGTTCCCCAAAAACGGTAACACTTGTCGAACGCAGGTTGAATCACCCAAGAGCCATCCGGAGATATAAACCCCGCCTTTCCATCAACTTTCGCCGGGGCGAACCCTCCGTCGAACTCCCTGAGTTCATCGAACTTGTAGTCGACGACCTGCTTTCCATCGAGGTTGATCAATCCCCACTTCTTGTTCCGCTGCACAGGAGCGTAGCCTTCGGAGAAGAATTTCAGGTCGTCGTACTCAGGTTTCACGACAAAGTTGCCATAATGATCAATGAATCCCCAGCGGCCATCGATTTGAACGCCAGCGAGTCCGTTACGAAAACACTGCGCTTGGGGCCCCTCAAAGACAAACGGAATCTTGATTTCTCCGCGATGGTCAATATAACCCCATCGACCATCGCGGCAGACTGAACCTAGACCATTACTAAACTGACGACACTGTTGAAACTCCGGGCGGACGACAAAGTCGCCAGCCGTATTAACAAACCCGAACGTTTCGCCATCGGTAGATGCAAATGCACGGCCCTCCGAAAAGTTGCCTGCGATAACGAAACGGGGCTCAATGACCCAATCCCCAGAGTGATCAATGAACCCACCATTTATTGAGCAAAGCCCATCTTTAAACTTTCCAAGCCCTTCGAACCGACAAGCGATCACCAGGGTTCCGATGTGATCGATGAATCCAGATTTGCCACCGGCGTCAACTACTGAAGCTTTCCCCTCATGAAAGTAGGACCCGCCTGCATAGACAGGAGGAACCTTCACCAAGCCCCGCCCATCAATGAAACCGACAAGATCTTCTGGGCTTCCCGGTTTTGGTACCGATATCGGATAAAGCATGTGCACGCCGCGAACAGGCTCAATCGACACACTGACCATCCCGCGTCATCAGGCACCTCGGATGGGGAGGCTTCCTGTCTGCTTCGGTGTTACGAGGTCGGGCCATATTTTGAACGTCGACCCAGATTATCAGTGGCAACCTCACGAGGGCACTCCCGAGCGCCGCGGCGATTGTTCGCGCCAAGAATAGGGTCGAAACTCGATAGGCGGTAATTGGGCGGGTGGCCCAGCCTTTCTGGCTGTTTTCCCTCCCGTTCCGGAACCGTGGGTGCCCCGTCCTTGCGCTTTTTGCAAGGGCGGGTACGATGTGGCCGATACCATGGGATTTGCCATGCCCAGCGGCTTGCATCGCACCTACGGCGCTCATCACCTGCACTTTATCACTTGTTCCTGTTATCGACGATTGCCGTTTCTAAACCGAGCGCGCAGCCGCGACTGCTTCCTTTCGATGCTTGAACAGGTGCGCGAACGATATCGCTTTGTGGTGGTTGGATACGTCGTGATGCCGGAACATGTTCACCTGCTCCTTACCGAGCCCGAGATCGGAACCCCTTCCAAAGTCATGCAGGTGTTGAAGCAGCGCACGGCTCAAGCCTTGTTGCCGAAGCGCAAGCGGAGGAACCCTCTTCCGCGCAATCTCTTTGGCGACGAACCTCGGAAGAGAGCATTTTGGCAGGCGCGTTTCTACGACTTCAATGTCTGGACCACAAGAAAGCGCGTGGAGAAGCTGAGGTACATGCATCGCAATCCTGTGAAGCGCGGGCTCGTGGCAACCCCGGAACAATGGCGCTGGAGCAGCTATCGCTTCTACCTGCTCGATGAAGCTGGACCGGTGCGGGTGAACGCAGGTTGGACGGAGATTTCGTTTCGCCATCGTGTGGCCTAAAGGTGGCCCGCTCCAAAACCACTCGCTGCAAGCGTCCGGAACTCCCGCCCTTGCAAAAAAACGCAAGGACGGGGCACCCACGGTGTTGGTCATGCCTGCCAGATTAGAAGCCTGGGCCACCCGCCCCGGGGCACCCGTTTCATGGTGACAGTCAGCAAGAACTAAGGACAAAGTTGGGCCAGCCCAACCTCTACGTTAAGAACTCATGGATGGAACAAGATCGGCCAGCCCCAAAACAGCTAGGCCGCCCAGGCAAACCACGCCCCCACGATTTTCCACACTCCAGCTCGCCTTTGGAGCAAAACGTCATAACCTTGTGGATTCCCATTTCTGGCAGGAACCTCCAGCGAAACCAACACGCGAGTTCGATTTTCTGTGAATGAGATCTCGCCGAACGATACCTTCTTCGCGCCGCCTACTGCGAAGAATGCATCCCGCAGAATCGTTTGTTTGATCACGTCCGAAACGGCCTGATTTTCATTTGGGGTGGAGACCTTCAATGCAGATCTTCGATTGGCCCAGCGAGTGGCTTGTTCTGACTCCTCAACGGTGTCATTTTCAGAACCGGATTTCTGCCCCGCAGAAGCCACGGATTGGAGAAGCTGAAGTGCCCTTGGCGAAGCATTGATTCCCAACGCAAGCGCAGCCGAAAAAGATGCGTAGCCCTGGGCCTGATCGTTATATCCTTCGACGCAAGACTGCAGGAAGTTCCACTCTTCGCGTGATACAGGTTCGACGAGAGCTCCAGCCAGGAACCCTGCCATTACCCATTTCTTCTCCGGGTTCTTTTCTGTCGCAACCAGCTCGCGGAGTATTTTGCGTTCTTCAGGGCCCCCCACATACACGAACGCACGCGAGGCACGCTCTACGTCCGTTCCCTCTCGCAGGGCTGAAACAAGAGCTGGCACGGCTTCACCTCCCAACTCGAAGATGCGCCGAACTGCCTCTACATCCTCAATTTGATCATCGGATAGCAGCTGTTGGACGCGTCGGCCAGATGACTGGCTGGCCTCTGTTGCTGAACGGTCCTGGGCATACCCCTTGCCGACGGCTAAACTGGACCACGACAAGAGACTTGTTACCAACAACATCCAGCACGCGCGATATCTGCAGCTTACTGGCATTCCGTCCCCTTCGTTACTGATGGCCTCATCGCGGGCATTGGCCCGGAACGGCTTGGTTCATTGCCTTGTCCGGAGTGCCTTCTAGCGGACGACCGCACGTATGGGCAGGGTTGCCCCACCCTTCCCGCGCATTTTGCGGGAGGGTGGGATTCCGCGATCCGACCCACGGCGTCCAGGCACCCTACTGAATCAGCGTCCCGCCATTCCCGTTCGGCTCCGTCTCCGGGGCAATAACTACCGCGGCCGCCACGCGATCGCCCGGTTCCAGATGCAGCAATCGCACTCCCTGCGCGTTCCGGCCGGACTCGCGAATCGTGTTCGAATCCATGCGGATAATCTTTCCGTAATGGCTGATCAGCATGACTTCCGAAGTCTCGTCCACCTGCGCGATGGCCACGACTTTGCCGACACGCTCCGTGGTCTTCACGTTGATCACGCCCTTGCCCGCACGGTTGGTCAGGCGATATTCGTCGGCCGCCGTGCGCTTGCCGAAACCACCCTCGGTCACCGATAGGATCAGATCGCCCTTCACCGCCACGTCGATGGCTTCCGGCTCAGCTTCGCCCTCCTTCGGCGTCGCCGGTGCAGCCGGCGCGCCGGGCTTGGTGGTGGTGGCCATGCCCACCACATAATCGCCCTTCTCCAGATCAATGCCCCGGACCCCGAACGCGGAGCGGCCCATGGCGCGCACGTGGCTTTCGTCGAAGCGGATCGCCATGCCTTCGTGCGAAGCCAGGAAAACAATCTGATTGCCGTCAGTAACCCGGCAAGCGACGAGTTCGTCACCCGGATCGATGCCGATCGCGTTGATGCCGTTCGAGCGTACGTGCATGAACTCGCGCACTTCCGATTTCTTGACCGTGCCGTTGCGCGTGGCGAAGAAAACGTATTTGTTCTCTTCCTCCAGGTTGCGCACCGCAACCATGGTCTTCACGGTTTCGCCGGGCTGCAGCCCGACCAGGTTTCCAATGTGCTTGCCCTTCCCGGCGGCGCTGACATCGGGAATTTCGTACACCTTCAGCCAGTAAACCCGTCCCGTATTGGTGAAGATGAGAATGTAGGCATGCGTCGAGGCGATGAAGAGATGCTCGACGAAATCCTCGTCGCGCGTCTTCATCCCGGTGCGCCCCGTGCCTCCGCGGCGCTGCATGCGGTAGGTGGAAATGGGTGTGCGCTTCAGGTAGCCGGAGTGGCTGACCGTCACCGCGACCTGCTCGTCGGCGATCAGATCTTCGAGAACGATCTCCGCCGCTTCATCTTCAATCCGCGTGCGCCGTTCGTCGCCGTAGAGCTTCTTCACTTCTTCCAGTTCCTTGATGATGACGCCGCGCAGCTTTTTCTCTGACGCGAGGATCGATTCGTACTCGGCGATGTTGTCGCGCACTCCCCTCAGCTCGTTCGCGATTTCGTCGATCGACAGCTTGGTCAGCCGGTGCAACTGCAATTCGAGAATCGCGTCAGCCTGCTTGGCGGTGAAGGGCTTTTCCGGATCGACTTTGGGCGCGCGCCCCGTCGTATTGATCTCGATCTTCTTGCCGCCAAAGTACAGCACCAGATTTTCGCGGGCGTCGCCGCGATTTGCGCTGCCCCGAATGATCGCGATCACATTGTCCAGATGATCGAGCGCGGCGATGTAACCTTCGAGAATGTGCTCGCGGTCTTTCGCCTTCTGCAGCAGATAGGCAGTGCGCCGCCGCACCACATCCACGCGGTGCTCGATGAAGTACTTGATGGTCTGGATGATCCCCATTTCGCGCGGCTGTCCGTTGACCACCGCCAGCAGGATCATGGAGAAGCCTTGCTGCATCTCCGTGTGCTTGAAAAGCTGATTGAGGACGATCTGCGCCTCGGTTCCACGCTTCAACTCAATCACAATGCGCATGCCGTCGCGATCGCTTTCGTCGCGCACATCGGAAATGTCTTCGATCTCCTTGTCGTTCACCAGCGCCGCGATGCGCTTGATCAGAACCGCTTTGTTCACCTGGTACGGAATTTCGGTGACGATAATGGCCTCGCGGTCTTTGCTGAAGGTTTCAATCGCCGCCTTGGCCCGCATCATGAAGCGCCCGCGCCCGGTGCGGTACGCTTCAAAAATTCCCGAGCGCCCGTGAATGATTCCCGCGGTCGGAAAATCCGGCCCCTTTACATGATTGAGAATTTCCGCTAGCTGCGCGTTCGGATTGTTGATCAGCGTGATGGTCGCATCTACAACTTCCGTCAGATTGTGCGGCGGAATCTTGGTCGCCATGCCCACGGCAATTCCGTCCGAGCCATTGACCAGAAGATTCGGGATTCGCGCCGGAAGCACGTCCGGCTCAACCTCGCTGCCATCATAGTTGGGATGAAAATCGACTGTTTCTTTATCGAGATCTTCGAGCAACGGCGTGGCGACCTGCGCCAGCTTCGCCTCGGTATAACGATCCGCCGCCGGTGGATCTCCATCGACCGAGCCAAAGTTCCCCTGCCCAAAAATCAGCGGATACCGCATCGACCAGTCCTGCGCCAGGCGCACCAGAGCGTCATACACCGCCAGGTTGCCGTGCGGATGGTACTTGCCCATCACTTCGCCGACGATTCTGGCGCACTTGCGCGTGGCGCGGTTGGGCTGCAAGCCCATCTGCTGCATCGTGTACAAAATGCGCCGATGCACCGGCTTCAATCCGTCGCGCACGTCGGGCAGCGCGCGGCCGATGATCACCGACATGGAATAGTCGAGATACGACCGCTTCATCTCCTCTTCAATGTTGACCGGTTGAATGTTCAACGCCCCGGGGCCGTCGCCGCCGGGAGGAGGAGTTAGAGGAAGTTCTGGATTCTGATCGTCAGCCATTCGTTTTTTCTAGCTCTCAGCCACCAGCTTTCGGCGGTCAGCCCACCGGCAGCAGGCAGGCACGCCGAAAAACTTGTAACTAGTTGGATTTACAGTACGTTATGCGGTCCTGGGACTGAATTGATTATACCATGATTCGGCCTTTCTCAGTGCCGCCGCCATTGTCAGCATTGAGCCACGCAACAAACCCTGTTCCACCTTGGGAAATCCGCAGAAAATCGTTCCGATTTTGTTCACCCGTCACCGAGATTCCCTCTTCGCCACTGCTACTCTGCCCCGATGACCCGCATCCCGTCCCTCGACGGCCTTCGCGCCATCTCCATTTCGCTCGTCATCGTGGGCCACTGGGCAGAACTCCGCTACCACTCCGATATCGCCGGCGCCTTCGCCAACCTCGGCGTGCGCATCTTCTTCATTATCTCCGGATACCTCATCACCACCCTGCTCCTCAAAGAGCACTCTAAGACTTCCTCCATCCATTTGCGCAACTTCTACATCCGCCGCGCCTACCGCATCCTGCCGGCAGCCATCGTCTTCATGTTGCCCGTCTTTGTCATTTTCTGGCACCAGCTGCGCTGGTATCACATGGCCGCGGTCGCGCTCTATCTCGCGAACTTCGATTTCGTCCATCCCTGGTTTTTAGGCCACCTCTGGTCGCTCAGTGTCGAAGAACAATTTTATTTTCTTTGGCCGGGTGTGCTGAAAAAATGGTACCAGCATCGCGTGCTCATCCTCGCCGGAGTCGTTGCCTTCGCGCCGCTCTACCGCATCGCCTGCCATCTCGTCGGACTCCACGGCCGCGCCGACGAAACCTTCCCCGCCGTCGCCGACATCCTCGCCGTCGGCTGCCTGCTCGCCATCGTCGCCCCGCGCCTCCCAAAAATAAAAGCCCCCTGGGCAGCGCTCATGCTCCTCCCGGTCGCACTGGTTCCGGTTTATAACGGCATGTTGCACTTCCACCTCACGCCCACGCTTCTTTTTCTGTTTTGGCCCTTGATGCATCTCGCCATCGCCGGATTGCTCCTGCACGTCGTCCAGCGCCCCTACCGCATCCTCAATCTCGCCCCCGTAATGTGGCTGGGCAGGATCAGTTACAGCCTTTATCTCTGGCAGCAATTGTTTGTCTTCGGCGTACACCCGAGGCCCTGGTATTTCGTATTCTTCGCCCTCGCCCTGGCCAGCGCCTCGTATTATTTTGTGGAGCAGCCCCTACTGCGCCTGCGCGAGAAAAAGACAACGGCACAATTCCAGCGCACACTGGTGCCGGCAGCGTAACCAATCAGAAATTATGTGCGAGTTTTGCCGAACGAGCTTTTATGAGTAATCCTGAAAAAGAGCAGGTCTTACGGCCGGACGATCACTTCATTCGCCGCCCCCGGCAGCCTGAATTCCATCCCGCGAGCCCGGTTCGACGCCACCGTCTCCGCCACATTCAGTGCCGAGATCTCAATCTTCCGGTTCCACGATCCGCCACTATAAAAATCAGCGCTGGCATACAGCACGCCATCGGCGATCGTGTACTCTGACACCTCCTGGCGGTGCCCATCGCGAAATGAGCGGTGAGCAATGAGCTTTGAGCAATCCCTCTACGATTGATCCCCCGCACCCTGAGAGCCCGTTCGAACAGGTGATGCTGAGTTGCCTTAGCTCACCGCTCATCGCTCATTGCTCATCGCTCATTGCTCATGGCTCACCCCTGCCTTACTTTCGTACCATGCCCCGCGGTGACCCTCAGGTACCTCGCCGCCTTAGCTTCCCCTCACTAAACTGTCCCTGGAGACTCCTGTGACCACGGACGAGGAACTGAACGTTCTCGACGGCCAGTTGCGCCGCTTGAAGATCGAGTACGAGATCTACTTCAGCAACCCGACCAAGCGGCCTCCCACTGACATCGAGTGGAAGGTGCTCAGTCTGCTGCGCAAGTTCTCCGACGGCGGGCGCATGAATTTCTCTCAGCGCTACCGCTATAACGAAATGGCCCAGCGCTACGCCGTTTACAGCGACCTCTGGCGCAAAAAGTCCCGCATCCGTGAAGAAGGCTACCGCCGTCCGCAGGACGCGCTGCTCTCGGTGCAGGGAGTCCGCACCACCGAAGAAGAGCTCAAGCCGCATCACCACCCGGTCTATGGAGTAGCGCACGCCGCCGCGGCTGGAGCCGACACCACCGCATCGCAGCCCTTCACCCTGCACAGTGTCGATCAGGCCGAACGCGAGCAGGTTGAGCGCCTCTACAACACACTGGTCGCTGCCAAGAAAAAAGCCGGCGAGAATGTCAGCGGCGGCATCGATTCCTTCACCACCTTCGTGCAGAAAAAAACCGAGCAGATCCGCAAGCAATACCACTGCGAAAGCGTCGAATACTCCGTCGAACTCGCCGACGGCCACGTGAAGCTGAAAGCCAAAGCGAAAACGTAGTGGCGCGCCTCAGATCGAACTGCCGAATTTCATATGAGACTCTTGCGACGCATTTTGATCACGATAGTCGTTACACTCGCGGTGATCTTCGTGGCCATTCGCTGGATTGGCCCTGTCGCATTTTCCTTCTATAGCGCGAAGAAAGCCCTCCCAGTTGCCAAAATCGTTCCCGCGGACTTGGTAGACGTGTCCGTTTCGCAAGCTCCCGGCATGAAGTTGTCGTATCTCGGTTACGAATTTGAGATTCCGTGGACCGATCTCGACGAAACCAAGACCACACTGTACCCCACTAACAAGCCTGAGAAGACGATGGCAGTCCTCGCCTTCAAATCTGGCCTCCGATTGATGGTGATGGCCGCCCCACCTCGGAGCTTTACGACCGAGATGGCGTCAGATTTAAAAATGTCGCCGCAGGCCGTTGAGGCCGTCTTCGGGCCGGGAGCGGCGACGTCGGACTATATCTTCGCGAGGAACGTCTACCGGTTCACGCCAGCCAGCATGCACTACTGGTCGCTGTCACCGGCCCTTCACTATCGTGAGCAAGTGTCGCTGATGATTAAGGAAATCATGCCAGTGAAGTCGGCTGAGACTGGAATCTTCAACCTCCATCACTTGGGGTATCAGGGGTTCCAGCAGGGCGATCCGCGAGTTCGACAGAACAACCTGCTGCTGCTGACGCTTTATGGAGCTGACGGAGCCATCGAGATTTCGATCATTCAGGACAAGTACCGCTGCCCGTCAGGCGTTACGCAGCCCGAGATTAATCGCATTGTGCAATCCTTGCACAAAGTCTCCCCGGATCACGGGAAAAGCTAGACACTTCTTCGTCTATGCGGCTATCCCCCTGCGCGGCTAGTTACTTTCGACTCAAGCCTTTCCTCCAGCATTGACTTCTCGGCAACTATGAATAAGATTTCCCCCGCAGCTTCAAGGCATTCGGCATCGCATCCCACGAAGCATGTCGCCCGATGTCTTAACCCTCACGATGGAAAGGCTCCTCCCAGGGCCACATATCTTGGGCGTTGCTGCGACCAATACATGTGGAGGACAAAAAATGGTAGTGAAGCGCGCACTTGGCTGTCTGTTTGTACTGACGCTTGCCTCGGGGATACTTTGGGCGCAAGGCCCGAAAGTAGCCCACACCACCCACACCGGACCCGTGGTTCCTATGAACGTGCCCGCGACTCCCCTCAAGACCATCTTCAGCAACCTTGGGCCGAGCGCCACGGATGCCTATAACGACACCACCGGCTACTACGTGCTTGGGCCGAACAATTCGGTCGGCGATGGCGAGCAGTGGATCGGTCTGCCCTTTACCCCGACGGCGAATTCTCATGTTTCTGAGATTTCGGTCGCCGTGGGTTGGATCTCGGGCGGCAAGGCGATCATCGTGGGTATCTACAGCGATGACGGTTCCGGCGACGTAGGAACCCTGCTCGCCAGCGGCACCACCAACAAGGTTCCGGCCTTCGGCACCTGCTGCGAGACCGTCAACGTGGCCTTTAGTCCGGTCGCGGTCACTGCGGGAACCCAATACTGGGTCGTAGTCACTTCGGATGACTCCGTTTCACCTGGCTTCACCGGCGTCTTCCAGTCCGCCAATTCCTCGACCATCGCTTACAATCCGGAGCAGGATGGATGGTTCACCTTCAGCGGCAACGTGCCGGCAGCCCTGGTGCGCGGCACCATCCCATAACCAACTTCAAACGCAATCGAAACCGAGCAGGCCGCGGAAACTCGCGGCCTGTTTTCTTGCCTGCTTTTTCCAGCGACTCATAATCATTGTCCTCAGTGTCATCCATTCATCGTTGTTATCCTGAGGCGCGTTCTTTGCGCCGAAGGATCCATGCAACTCGCCGGCGGCATCATGAGCGCTGGCGATGGGCAGAGAGAAAGTGCAGAGATCTTTCGTCGAGGGTCACGCGTTTCGCGAGCGACTCCGTTTCCTCAGGATGACAACGCGACTTGCCCCCCGGATTTCGTAAGTTGTTGAGAGTTCGTGCAAGTCGTTGAAGATTGGTGTAAGTGATTGAAAAGTCGTAGAGAGCGCTAGCAACCCGCTGGACGAATAATTTTTCGCGCCGTGAGCCCGACCACGAGCACGGGAATAATTATCGACGGGAGGGCCGTTTCCGGCTCCGCAATGGCCATCCTGCGAAGCGGCCGGAACGCCGCTGACCGCCCCATGGCCGCCCGGCCTCGAAACTGTCTCATTTTGCTACACGTTAAGTATAATATTGTAGCTACTGCAATGTATGCACAAACAAAATGCGAACATGAACTTTATCGTCGCCATCCACTCATCGTCCATGTCATCCTTGTCATCCTGAGGCGCGCCTTTTGCGCCGAAGGATCTGTGCAACTCGCCGACGGCATCACGGGCGCTCGCAGGGTGGTGAGACATTGCAGGTGGCGAGAGAAAGTGCACAGATCCTTCGTCGGGAGTCGCTCGCTTCGCGAGCGACTCCGTTTCCTCAGGATGACAACGCCGGGATGAAGAAAATCTGGACGAACAACGCCTGGACGACAGCCGACGCGAGCCTTTTTGCTGATAGAATTTTCGGTCACTCCATTCATATCTCGCATCCGGGGCCATCATGTCTTCCAGCACCGCAAGAATCCAGCGCGCCATTCTCAGCGTCACCGACAAATCCGGACTCGTCGACTTCGCCCGCAAACTTTCCGCCCTCGACATCGAACTTATCTCCACCGGAGGTACCGCCAAACTTCTGCGCGATTCCGGCATTGCGGTCAGAGACATCTCCGAACTCACCGGATTTCCTGAAATGCTCGACGGCCGCGTCAAGACGCTGCACCCCAAAGTTCATGGCGGCATCCTTCATCGCCGCGAAGATCCCAAGCACGTAGCCGCCATTGCCGAACACGGCATCGCGCCCATCGACATGGTGGTCGTGAATCTCTACGCCTTCGAGAAAACCGCCGCCAAGCCCGGAACCGCCTTCGAAGAATTGATCGAGAATGTCGACATTGGCGGACCGTCGATGATCCGCTCCGCCGCCAAGAATTTTCACGACGTCGCGGTCGTGACGTCTCCCGCTGACTACGAGTCGATCGCCGCCGAACTCGAACGCGAAGGCGGACGCTTATCGCGAGCCACAAAATGGCGCCTGGCGCAAAAAGCCTTCGCCACCACGGCCGCCTATGATTCCGCGATCGCCTCCACGCTCGAACGCATCAGCGCCGACTCGTTCCAGCTGCAGCCGGAAGCCGCGGCCTTCCCGCAAACTCTGCGCCTCACCTTCCAAAAGACTTTAGATCTCCGCTACGGCGAAAATCCCCACCAGAAAGCCGCTATGTACTCCGACGGCTCTGGTGCCGGCGTCGCCAACTCCCGCCAACTCCAGGGCAAGGAACTTTCCTTCAACAACATCGTTGACCTGCAGGCCGCGTGGGACCTCGCGCACGAATTTAATGGAGCCGAATTTGACGACACACCCTTCTGCGCCATCATCAAGCACACCAACCCCGCCGGCGCCGCAATCGGCAACACTCTTGCCGAAGCTTACAAGCGCGCCCTCGAATGCGATCCCGTGTCGGCTTTCGGGGGAGTAATCGGCGTCAACCGTCCCATCGACGCTGCCGCCGCCGAAGAGATGCACAAGCTCTTCCTCGAAGTCATCGCCGCGCCATCTTTTGACGAAGCCGCCAAAGCCAAGTTCGCAACCAAGAAAAATCTCCGCCTGGTCGAAGTGGTGCCGGCGAATCAGAAGTGGGTTCTGAAAAACGTCTCCGGCGGCCTGCTCGTACAAGACGCCGACATGCGTCCGCTCGCAGATGTCGATCTGAAGGTTGTCACGCAACGCGCTCCCACGCCAGAAGAAACCCGCGCGCTGCTCTTCGCCTGGAAGGTTTGTAAGCACGTCAAGTCCAACGCCATCGTTTACGCCCGTGACGGCCAGACCGTGGGCGTCGGCGCCGGACAAATGTCGCGCGTCGACGCTGCAAAAATCGGCGCCATGAAAGCCCAACTCCCGCTGAAAGGCACGGTCGCCGCCTCCGACGCCTTTTTCCCGTTTCCCGATGGCGTCGAAGAAATCGCCAAAGCCGGCGCCACCGCCATCATTCAGCCCGGCGGTTCACAACGGGACGCCGAAGTCATCGCCGCCGCCGACCGCCTGGGCCTGGCCATGCTCTTCACCGGAGTCCGACATTTTCGCCACTGAGGGGAATTGTTGATTTCTGATTGTTGATGGTTGATGGAAAGCCAGACGCGGATTGTAAAGATATTTTGTGGCCCTTGTTTAATTCTGGTTTTCAATCCACAAATCAAAAATCAACGATCAACAATCCCCACCAGTCCCTGTACCTCCGCTCGCTGGATTTTTCCCATCCCGCCGCGGCTCGCGGTAGAATAAAGGCACCTTTCCCCCGGCGGCTTTGCATCCAATTAGCTGACGCTCCGGAAGCGCATGATCATAATCAGGACCCGCATGAATAGAATTTTTCGCCTCTTTTTGATGCTCTCGATGTCAGCCGCGGTCGTCGCGGCCGGCCAAACCACTTCCGCAGCGCCCGATTCCGCTGTCGACTCCAAACCCGCGCCGGCTTCTCCCGCAGCGAACACGCTCCACAAAGCCGATCGCGCCGCATCCTACTACCACTATTCGCTGGCCCATTTCTACGAAGAGATGGTCACCGCCTACGGCCGCAGCGATCTTGCCAACAAAGCCATCGAAGAATATCGCCTCGCTATCGACGCCGACCCGGCAGCCGAATTCCTGACTTCGGGGCTGGCCGAACTCTACGTCAAGACCGGACGCATCCGCGACGCCGTCATCGAAGCGCAGGACATCATTAAGAGCGATCCCAACAATCTCGAAGCCCACAAACTTCTGGGCCGCATCTACCTGCGTTCTCTCGGCGACATGCCCGGAGGCAACAGCTCCGACAACGTGCTCAAGCTGGCCATTGAACAGTACCAGGAGATTGTCAAGATCGAGCCCGACAGCGTCGACGACCACCTGCTGCTCGGCCGCCTCTATCGCATCGACAACGACATGCAGAAGTCGGAAGCCGAGCTCAAGACCGCCATCAAGCTCGACCCCAGCTCCGAAGAAGCGGTCACCACGCTGGCTATGCTCTATACCGACGAGGGCGACACTGCGCAAGCCCTGAAGGTCCTGGCGTCAGTGCCTGACGCCGCCCGTTCCGCCAAGCTCTACGCGGCTCTGGGCGCGGCCTATGAACAGCGCAAGGATTACAAGAGCGCCATCGACGCCTACAAGCACGCCGTCATTCTCGATCGCGACAACCTCGACGCGATTCGCGGCCTGGCGGAAAATCTCTTTAACGATGGGCAGCTCGACGCCGCTCTCGAGCAATATAAGGTCATCATCGATTCCAATCCCGAAGACGCGCAAAGCTACGTCCGCATCTCTGAGGTCTACCGCCGTCAAGCCAAGTACGATGAGGCCCTCGAAAGCCTGAAAAAGGCCGACGCGCTGGTTCCCGACTCCGCCGAAGTTGCCTACAACATGGCTGCGATTTATCAGGCGCAGGGCCGCTACGATGACGCGGTGAAGCTGCTGCAGGATCTGCTCAAGAAAACTGACGCCACGCAGGCCGACCATACCAATCGCGCTATCTTTCTCGAGCGCCTCGGGATGATTTATCGCGAGCAGGAAAACTACGCTGCCGCGGTCGATACCTTCCGCAAGATGCTGACCCTTGGCGATGACAACGAGCGCAGCGGATACCAGGAAATCATCGACACTTACCGCGATGCCAAGCAGTGGCCGCAAGCCACCGCCGTAGCCAAAGAAGCCGTGCAGAAGCTGCCCGATGACCGCGACCTGCGCATGGTGCTCGACGCCCAGCTGGCCGATACCGGCGAAGTCGACAAATCCATCGCCGATGTGCGCGCCATGCTCAAGGGCACGCCCGAAGATCACGACGTCTATCTCCGCCTCGCAATCATTTACACGCGCGCCAAGCGCTGGCCGGAAGCGGAAGATTCTCTCGATAAAGCCGAAAAGCTGTCCGTCAAGAACGACGACAAGGCTTACGTCTGGTTCCTGCGCGGCGATCTTTACCAGCGCCAGAAGATGTTCGATCAGGCTGAAACCGAATTCAGAAAAATTCTCGCGGTCACTCCGCCCACCGACCCGCAGGCCGCCGCCACCCTCAACTATCTCGGATACATGAACGCCGATCGCGGCGTAAAGCTCGACGAGTCGCTCAACTTCATCAAGGAAGCAGTCAGCCTCGATCCCACCAACGGCGCGTACCTCGATTCGCTGGGCTGGGCCTATTTCAAGCTGGGCAAATACGATCTCGCCGAAGAAAATCTCACCAAGGCCGAAGCGCACATGGGCTCCGATCCCACTGTGCAGGAACACCTCGGCGATCTCTACCAGAAGACCGGGCGGCTGAAACTGGCCGCCGCTCACTGGGAGCGCTCCGTGCAGGAGTGGAACAAAACCATTCCCGCCGAGCAGGACACCGAGGCCTTCGCCAAGGTCCAGCAAAAGCTAGACGCCGCCAAAGTAAAGCTAGCCAAAGAAGATTCCCAAAAACAGCAGTAGGAAATCTGGGGATTTAGATTTGCGGGGCCGGGTTTCAGACTCGGGCGCCCCGCTTCTGGCCGATTTTGCCGGAGGTGGGGATTTTGACTTGCTAAACTCCAGCCATGCCTCCGGATATCACCATCCGTCCTGCCACTCCCGCCGACATCGCTGCAATTGTCCGCCAGCGGCGAAAGATTTATGAGGACATGAGTTACAAGGAGTCCGAGGCACTCGACGCCATGGAGTCCTTATCGGCCAGCTACCTGACCAAAGCCCTGGCCGAGGGCTCATTCCACGCCTGGCTGGCTTTTGACGGAGAACGCGCCATCGCCGGAGCAGCCGTAATTATCACTTCCTGGCCTGCTCATCCCTACGACCTCGAATGCCGCCGCGCCACCATCCTCAATGTCTACACCGACCCCGAATATCGCCGCCGCGGCATCGCCCGCCAACTCATGCAAACCGTCATCGCCTGGTGCAAAAGCGAAGGCCTCGCCCGCGTGACTCTCCACGCCAGCGACCAGGGCCGCCATCTGTACGAGTCATTGGGCTTCGAAGACAGCAACGAGATGCGCCTGAAGCTGCGCTAGTCGAGAGTCCCGAGTGCTGAGTCGCAAGAGCGTTGGGAATGTTTTTGCTCGTGGCTCGGGACTCGCGACTACCTGCTATCTGCTATTCTTGCCCCATGTCGGCCTCTTACGCGGTGCAAGTTACACAATCCCGCGGACGCCGCTTCCCCGAGCCTCACCACCCCTACCGCAACGATTTTCAGCGCGACCGAGACCGCGTCATTCACGCCCGCGCCTTCCGCCGCCTGGAAGCGAAAACCCAGGTCTTCACGCGCCGCTACTCCGACCACTTCCGCAACCGCCTGACCCACACGCTCGAAGTCTCTCAAATTTCCCGCACCATCGCCGGAGCCCTCGGCCTCAACGTCGATCTCGCCGAAGCCCTCGCCTTAGTTCACGACATCGGCCACCCTCCGTTCGGCCACGCCGGAGAAAAGGCCTTGAACGCCGCCATGCGGCAGCACGGACTCTCGTTCGATCACAATCTTCACGCGCTCCGAATCGTCGAAGATTTCGAGCAGCGCTACGCCGCCTTCCGCGGCCTCAATCTGACTTTCGAAGTCCGCGAAGGCATCATTAAGCACTCGCACGACTACGACGCGGTTGCCGAAGAAAAGACGCACCCCGAACTGGCCGAATACTTGCTTGATCAGCGCCCGCCGCTCGAAGCCCAGCTCATCGACCTCACCGACGAAATCGCCTATAACACCGCCGACCTGGACGACGGATACGAAGCCCATCTGCTCACGCTCGACGAAATTTGCGAAGGCGTCCCACTCTTCGACCGTTTCTATCGCGAAGTCAACCAGATTTATCCTGACGTCCCCGACAAACTGAAATTCAACGAGACCGTGAAGCGCATCCTCAACCGCTTCGTCGATGATCTGATCAGGAACACGCAAAAGCGGGCGGAGCACGCCGGAGTCCGCACCCTCGACGACGTTCGCACTCATGCCGGGCGCTTAGCCGCCTTCAGCGCCGGAGTCGACGCCGAGCGCAAGCAAAGCAAAGATTTCCTCTACGAAAATCTCTACTACAGTCCCGCGCTGGCCGATGAAAAAGACGACGCCGAACGCGTGGTCACCGAACTATTCAATTTCTGGATGGACCATCCCGACTCGCTTCCCCACAACTACCAGGACAAAGCCAAACAAGAATCCTTGCCGCGAGTCATCTGCGACTACATCGCCGGCATGACCGACCACTTCATCTTCGAGCAACACGAAAAGCACTGCGGCAGAACGCACTAAACGCAGCCAGTTGTCGTCATGAGCGAAATTGTCGTTCGCGAAGCGGACGGCAATGCAGTCGAAGGATCCCTATCTATTAACAGGCTTATGTAGCGACAGCCGCCCTCGGCTATCCGGTCGAGCGAAAGCTCGACGGGATTCTTGTCGCCACCCTGAACGAACTTCCGAAGTGGTATGCAACTCATCGCAGCAAGTGGACCTTCCAATTACCGTCACCCTGGGGCACACTTTCTGTTCCGCATGAGACCGTTTCGGCACACTCTCACCCTGCTCGCACTGTCCGTCTGCCTGGCCGCGGCGCAGTCCGCCCGCCAGACGCTCGACGACGCCTGGTGGACCGGCCCTCTACTGGCCCCGAATGCCAGCACTTTGCCGCGCGGTCACGTCCTGATCGAGCCCTATCTCTACGACGTAATCCCGCAGGGCTTCTATGATTCCAGCGGCACGAAACAAAGCATTCCCCACGCCAACGAGTTCGGATCGCTCACCTACATCAACTACGGCCTGTTCAATAAACTCACCGTCGGCGTGATTCCTGTCTTCGGCTACAACCAAATCAGCCAGGGACTGAACAGCTCCAGCGTCGAAGCCGGCGACCTGACTGTGCAGGCGCAGTACCGCCTCCATCTTTTTCACGAAGGCAGTTGGACTCCAACGACCTCGATCGCTGTGCAGGAAGCGCTGCCCACCGGAAAGTACGACCAACTGGGCGAGCACCCCAGCGATGGCCTGGGCGCGGGCGCCTACACAACAACAATCTGTTTCTACAACCAGACGTTTTTCTGGATGCCCAACGGCCGCATCCTGCGCACCCGCTTCAATGTCACCCAGGCATTTTCGAAATCCGTCAACGTTGAAGACGTCAGTGTCTACGGCACAGTGCAGGGATTCCGGGGCCACGCCAGTCCCGGCGCCGCCCTGTTGGTCGACCTGGCCGCCGAATTCAGCATTACCCGGCACTGGGTGCTCGCCAGCGACGCCACCTATCGCCACCAGTACAACACTGCCGTCACGGGATACAACATCTCCGACCCTAACGCGCCGATTCTGCTCAACTCCGGCTCAAGTCAGGCCTTCGCCCTGGCCCCGGCCTTCGAATACAACTTCAACAACAAGGTGGGAGTGATTCTCGGGACCCGCCTGTTTCCCGCCGGCAAAAACACCACCGACTCCATCACGCCCGTGATCGCCGTCAACATCGTCCATTGAGCCGCTTGCAACCCAAAACCAACTTCCTGTAAACCTGAGTTTCAAAGGATGAATCCCACTCAAAAGGGCAGAAAACAACTGCCCCGTGACCGGAGGGTGTGAATGGCTGGACTAAAGAACGTCGTATTGATGCGCTTCGTTCCCGAGCGATCTCAAGCCGGGCTCGCGGTACTGCGGGTGTGCACAGGCGTGACGCTGTTTCTGCGCCATGGCCTGGAAAAGCAACCGGCCCACTGGGCGCAGTTTATGGCGCACTTTCCCGACCCGATCGGGCTGGGCCCGCATCCTTCTTTTCTGATCGCGTTCTTCTCGGATTTCGTTTGCGGGATTCTGCTCACCATCGGCCTCGCCACGCGCTGGGCAGCTCTCTATTGCCTGGGAAATATTTTTGTAGCCTGGGCCTTCGTCCATCACTTCGCGTTTTTCGGCAGGGACCCGGGCAGTGGCCACGGCGAGCTCATGATTCTCTACCTGGGAGCGTTGCTGACGCTGCTGCTGGCCGGCCCCGGCGCAGCCAGCATCGACCGCATTCTGGAACGGAAGCCGTAGGTCAGGAGGGAGTTAGCGAAATATCGCCATTGCCGGGCATCCAGCGGGCATCGATTCGGGCATCGACCGGGCTTTGAGCGCCATCGCCCCAGTGGGTCAACCCGGAGCGGTTCAGAGAAAAGCAATAGGTCACCGCCAGAAAACGTCGTAGAATGCCAAAACGTTTCGCTCGCCGGAGGTACTCGTGTCCAAGCAGATCGACTACGAGCTAGCCCAGTACGACGAATACATGGAGCATGCCCAGCATCTCGCGGAATTGGGATGTGCCGCTGAGGCCGAAGCCTTCGAAGCGCTGGCGGACCTCTGTTACGAAAAAGCAAGGATGTTCCGGGGAATCGACGACATCAGCGCCTCGCGGCAGATGGGACCCTCCGCAGCGTAGGCTGGAGTTGAATCGCCTTTGCAGTCGCGACGGGGCAAGGAGCGAAACCGCTGGTTGCGACGGTTACTTTTCGATCTCGGGTAGCGGAGCAACAATCTACTCATCCTTGCTGATGATTGAGGCGGTGCACTAATGTTGAGGTATCTCGACCCACCATATGCGCTCTGGTCGATATGGCACCAGCTTTCGACGCTGCAGCACTGGTTGGTTTACACGCTGTGTGTCCTTTGTTTGTATGCGGGATTCTGCGTTGCGTCCACCCTCTCGCGGCTTCGCTCGATTAAGCGGCTTGGGATGGAAGACCCCTCCGCTCGTCGCGCCGTCGTTGTGCTCCGAAATCGCTGCGCAAACCTACGCTATGCAATCCTTGCCGAGTCTTACCTGTTCGGGATTGTTCTGTTCATGGCTTTCCAGTTCATCGCCCGCTTCATCATGGGCAACGATCCGCAGGGCCAGATAATTGCGATATTCGTGCTCGATTCGGCTTTTGCGACGAACGTGTTTGTTGTTTTGCTCATCCTCCATCTGGCTCAATGGCTTGTCTCCACCAGGCTCAGCAGGTACTCAGACGGCCTCTTGCAAATGGGTCCTGCACGCCCTAGCCTGTCGTAACATCTCCATTTCACTCATCGACTGAGCCTGAGGGGGAGTAGGAAGCATTGTTTCTTCGCAGGATCATTCAAGGTAGGATCATTCAAGGTAGGATCATTCAAGGTAGGATCGTTCAAGATAGGATCGTTCAAGATAGGATCGTTCAAGCCGTGTGGCGAACGGGCATCTCTTGCCGCGATGTCCCGGCTCAGCGTGTTCCCTCAGGAGGCGAATGGCCGGGTGCGCCGCTGCTCGGGTGCTTTGCGAGAAGCGGGGCTTTCGACTCTGGGGGAAGAAAACCGCAACCATGACCACAACCCCTGCCGCCTTCGCCGTCGCCGCCGCCTGCGCCGGCCAGCGCCTCGACCAGTTCCTGGCCTCCGGGCTCGAAGTCAGCCGCGCCCGGGTGCAGCAACTCATTACCGCCGAAAAGGTGCTGGTCAACGACGCCCCGGCCAAAGCCTCGCTGAAGTTGCGCGGAGGCGAGCGCATTACTGTTCTCACCCCGGCCGCGCGCCCGCCTCTGCGCGCCATTGCCGAGGATATTGCTCTCGACATCTTCTACGAAGACGACGATCTCGCCATCATCAACAAGCCCGCCGGCATGATGGTCCACACCGGCGCCGGCGCGACTGAAAACACACGCAATCGCGGAACTCTGGTCAACGCCCTTCTGCATCATTTCGCCAGCCTCTCCGCTGTCGGCGGCGAGCTGCGTCCCGGCATCGTCCATCGTCTCGACAAGGAAACCAGCGGGCTGATCGTAGTCGCGAAAAACGACGAGGCGCATCGCAAGCTGGCCGCGCAATTCGCCCGCCGCGAGGTCAAAAAGACTTACACCGCGCTGGTTCACGGATGGCTGAAGAAAGATTCCGGCACAATTTCCGCCAGTATCAGCCGCGATCGCGTGCGGCGCACCCGCATGACCACGCGCCAAGCCGGAGGCCGCGAAGCCATCTCGCACTACAAAGTGGTGCGCCGGCTCGACACTCTATTCGGCAAATTCACCCTGCTCGAAGTCAAGATCGACACCGGCCGAACTCACCAGATTCGGGTTCACTTGTCATCGCTCGGCCATCCCATTGTTGGAGACAAACTCTATGGCGCGCCCGCCGAGCTGAAGCCCGCAGCGTCCGGCGGAAAGCGAACCCGCCAGAAGCCGGAGAACATCAATCCAATCGTTCTGCCGCGAAACTTCCTGCACGCCGCCCGCCTGCAATTGATCCATCCGCGCAGCGGCCGAGCAATCTCACTCGACAGTCCGTTGCCGCCGGAGCTGCAGCACTTCCTGCAGGCCGTCGAAAGACCGGACGCGCCAGACATCGCGGCGAAGGCTCCATGACATCCCACCATGGAGACGCACACCTGCGCGGGGGCGATATAATGTCTTATCGGATGACTACCTTGGGGACCAGAGTTTTGCGCGTAATTGCTTTCGTCATAGGGGCGGCGCTTTTTGCGCTGCAGTCACCGGCGCAATCGCCGGCACCCGCGTCTGCGTCGTCGACAGAGCGGTCGTCGCAGATGCCCTCTGGATCCAGCGCGCCGGCCCAGCAGCTTCAGAGGCCCGGCGATCCCGTTCCCACCGCCGCCGACGCGGTCACCACCATCCGGGCCACGACCAACGAAGTGAATGTCGTCTTTACCGTGACCGACAAGCACGGCAAGCGCGTCACCGATCTGAAGCAGTCTGACTTTACGGTCGACGACGACAACAAGCCGCCACAGGAAATTCGCAGCTTTCACGCCGAGACCAATCTGCCGCTGCAGGTCGGACTGCTCATCGACGCCAGCAGTTCCGTGCGCGACCGCTTCAAGTTCGAGCAGGAATCTGCCATTGAATTCCTCAACCAGACTATCCGCCCGCGGTATGACAGCGCGTTTGTGGTGGGCTTCGACGTGACCCCGGAGGTCACCCAGGATTTCACCGACAACACCGATTTGCTCGCCCAGGGAGTACACGCACTGCGCCCAGGCGGCGGCACCGCACTTTTCGACGCGCTTTACTATGCCTGCCGTGACAAGCTGCTGAAAGCTCCGAAAACTACCACCGTGCGCCGCGCCATCATTCTGCTCAGCGACGGCGAAGACAACCAGAGCCACGTCACGCGCGAAGAGGCGATCGAAATGGCGCAGCGCGCCGAAGCGATCGTGTACACCATCAGCACTAATGTGAGCGGCACCAAGGGCCCCGGCGACAAGGTGCTCGAGCGCATCGCCGACGCCACCGGCGGGCGTCCGTTTTTTCCTTTTCAGATTCGCGATGTGACCAACGCCTTCGCCGAAATTCAGGACGAACTCCGCAGCCAGTACGCCATCTCCTACAAGCCGGCAGACTTCAAAGCTGACGGCCATTACCGCACTATCGAAATCGTCGCCCGCGACCAGAAGAACTTCCGGGTGCGCGCCAGGCGTGGCTACTACGCGCCCGCGCAGTGACTGGGGAGACGCTGCCCTCGCCGGGAGACCTGGGGTTCATGTAGGGACAGCCGCCCTCGGCTGTCCGTCGAGCGCAAGCTCGATTGTCTCTTCGGGGGAATGAGCTGAATTTTGTCCGAGGGAGATCCATGGTACGAGTCGGGCTTATTGGATTTGGTCTCGCCGGCCAGGCATTTCATGCGCCGGTGATTCGCGGAGTTGCGGGCATGGAACTCGCCTGCATCCTCGAACGCCACGGCAACAAGTCGAAAGAGCGCTATCCCGAAGTCCGCGTGGCGCGCACGCTCGAGGAATTGCTCTCCGACAAGACCATTCAGCTATGCGTGGTCGCCACGCCCAACGATTCGCATTTTTCCTACGCCAAGGCCTGCCTCGAAGCCGGACGGGATGTGGTTGTCGACAAGCCGCTGACACCGACCATGACCGAGGCAACGCAGCTCATGCGGCTTGCCGCCGACCGCAGCCGCCTTCTCACCGTCTATCAGGATCGCCGCTGGGACGGCTCTTTCCTCACCGTGAAGAAGCTGGTGGCTTCCGGCGCGGTGGGCGAGGTCGTGGAGTACGACGCCCGCTTCGACCGTTTCCGCCTGGATGCCAAGCCGAATGCCTGGCGGGAGAAGGCCGATCATCCCGCGGCCGGCGTGCTGTGGGATCTGGGCCCGCATCTGCTCGATGGCGCTCTGGTTCTGTTCGGCGAACCCGAGTCCGTTTGCGCTTCGGCATTCTGCCAGCGGCCGTCATCACAGATCGATGATGCCTTCGACGTGATCTTTCAGTACCCGCGCCTGCGCGCGACTCTGCGCGCCCGCATCATCGCCTACGCTCCCGGCCCGCACCTGCTGCTGCACGGCACGGGCGGGTCTTACATCAAGTACGGCATGGACCCGCAGGAAGAGATCCTGCGCAGCGAGCACTGTCCCGATGGTCAGGACTGGGGCGCGAACTGGGGCCTTGAGGCGAAAGATCACTGGGGAACTTTAACCCGCGTCGGGGAACAGCCTCGCAGAGTCGAAACCGAGCGCGGTGACTATCGCGGCTTTTATGCCAATGTGCGCGACGCGATCGAAAAGAAAGCTCCGCTCGACGTAACTCCGGAGCAGGCTCTGCGCACCATGCGCGGAATTCTCCTCGCCCACAAGAGCAGCCGCGAAGGCCGCACCGTCCGCTGGACCGAACCCGTGGACTGAGGTGTGAACTGAACTCCGGGAGGCAGAGGTTCAAAGACCAGTTCTCCTATGATTCCGGTCGTCGTTTCCCCTTGACAGGGGAAACCCCTAATCGGTACCATTTTCTAAAGAACCGACCGACCGGTCGGTTTTGAGTGCAGTCCGTGATAAAGGGCGGGCGGCATTCCAAAAGCAAGGGCTTCTTTCCTCCCCCTTGTATGTATGAGAGGAGCACGCAGTGGCTACCATTTTTTATGAGCACGACGCCAAGCCCGAAGCGCTAAAGGGCAAGACCATCGCCATTCTTGGCTACGGCAGCCAGGGACACGCACAGGCACAAAATCTTCGCGACAGCGGCTACAAAGTGATCGTCGGTCTCGATCCCAGCCGCCAGAGTGCGAAGCAGGCGCAGGCCGATGGCATGGTCGTGGCGCCGCCCGATGAGGCCGCTAAGCGCGCCGACTGGATTCACGTCCTCACTCCCGATGAGACCCAGGCCCAGGTCTACGACCAGTTCATCAAGCCATATCTGCATCCTGGCAAGATTCTCGGCTTCTCGCACGGATTTAGCATTCATTTCAAGACGATTGTTCCGCCGGACGATGTCGATGTGGTGATGATCGCGCCGAAAAGTCCGGGCCATCTGCTCCGGCGGGTTTACAGCGAAGGCCGCGGCGTGCCCTCCCTGATTGCCATTCAGCAGGACTCGAGTGGCCGCGCGCACGAATTTGCGCTGGCTTATGCGCACGGCATTGGATCGACGCGTGCGGGGGTTTTGCAAACCACTTTCCGCGAAGAAACCGAGAGCGACTTGTTCGGCGAGCAGGCGGTGCTCTGCGGCGGCCTGACCTCGCTCATCAAGAAAGGATTCGAAACTCTGGTCGAAGCCGGGTACGCGCCCGAGATTGCCTATTTCGAGTGCCTGCATGAGATGAAGCTGATCGTCGATCTGATCTACGAAGGCGGCCTGGGACGCATGCGCTATTCGATTTCGAATACGGCCGAATATGGCGACCTGACCCGGGGCGAGCAGGTTGTTGGCGATGCCACGCGCGCGGCGATGAAGAAAACGCTGGCTGACATTCAGAGCGGCGCATTCGCGCGCGAATGGATCAAGGAAAACAAAGACGGCGGCTATAACTTCGCCGCCTTGCGCGAGAGGGAACAGAAGCATCCGATCGAGATTGTGGGCGCGCAACTGCGCGGCATGATGAGCTGGCTGCCGAAAGAAGGGAAGAAACCCGCCGAAGCGCCGAAACAACCCGCCAAACAGGTGGTGAATGCTTAGGGGAGCCGAAATCGTTTTGCAGTGCCTGCGCGCCGAAAGGGTCGAGTTGATGTTCGGCTATCCCGGGGGCGCGATCATGCCTTTGTACGACGCGCTGGAGGGCAGCGGCATCCGGCACGTGCTCACGCGGCATGAGCAAGGCGCAGTTTTTGCGGCTGAAGGCTATGCGCGGGTTACCGGCGAAGTGGGCGTGGCGATCGCTACCAGTGGTCCGGGCGCAACCAACCTGGTCACAGGGATTGCGGACGCGAAGATGGATTCGGTTCCGCTTGTGTGCATCACGGGGCAAGTTCGCAGCCCGCTGATCGGTACGGATGCGTTTCAGGAAACCGACGTTTTCGGGGTGACGTTGTCGCTGACGAAGTGGAGCCGGTTGGTCCGTACGCTCGATGAAATTCCCGAAGCCATTGCGGAAGGATTTCACTGGGCGCGCAGCGGACGTCCGGGTCCAGTGCTCATCGACATTCCGACCGACATACTGAAGGGAAAGAAGGAATTTTCCGGCCCGGTCAAGTTCACGCCGCACGCGCGTCCCGCAGAGGCCAAGGCTGACGGCGGTTTCACCGATACCATCGTTGCGATGCTACAGCAAGCGGCGAAGCCGGTTGCGCTCATCGGTGCGGGAGCGAAGTTGTCAGGAGCGATTCCGGAATTGCGCCGCCTGCTCGATGAATTGAACATTCCCACCTTCGCCACGGTGCACGGGCTGGGCGCTGTGCAGCCCGAAGCGCCTTACTACCTGGGCATGGTCGGCATGCACGGAACTCGCGCCGCGAACACTGCCCTGAGCGAAACCGATCTGCTGCTGGTTTTTGGAGCGCGCCTGGACGATCGAGTCACCGGCGAGCCGACGCGCTTTGCGCCCCATGCCAAAATCGTTCACTTTGAAATCGATCCCGCACAATTGGACCGAGTGCGTCCCTGCAATCTGCCGGTAATCGGAAATCTGGCCGAGACGATTCCGGGGTTTCATGCCGAACTGCGGCGGCATTCTCTTCCTGACTTCAGCGGATGGCGCGCCGTTGCCTGCGGGGCGGAGCGTGCGGAACTCGATCCGCGCGGCCTGGCGCAGCCCACCATTCGATTTCTCGACGAACTTTTCAGCCGGTTGCCGCAAGACAGCGTGGTCATCGCCGACGTGGGCCAGCACCAGATGTGGGCCGCGCAGCGCTACCGTTCTTCCGCGCCGCGCGGGTTCATTACTTCCGGCGGGCTGGGAGCGATGGGCTTCGCCCTGCCGGCAGCGGTCGGCGTGCAACTGGCGAAGCCTGACACCTGCGTGCTGTGCGTTTCGGGCGATGGCGGATTTCAGATGAACATCCAGGAACTGGCCACGGTTCACCGTCTCGGCCTGCCGGTGAAGATGGTGATCGTCGACAACAAGTATCTGGGCATGGTGCGGCAGTGGCAGCAGCTTTTCTACGAGCGCAATTATGCCGAAACCGATTTGAGCGACAATCCGGATTTCGTCGAGATCGCGAAGGCGTACAAGATTCCGGCGCGCCGCTTGAGCGAAGATGCGATGCGCGAGTATCCGGTTTCGGCCTATACCGGCGACCTGATCGACGGATTCTTACACTCGCATGGACCGGAGTTGCTGGTATTCGATTGCGCTCCCGAGGCCAATGTTTTCCCGATGGTCCCGGCGGGCGCGGCGCTTTCGGAGATGTTGTTGGAAGAAGAACCAGAGACGGCGCAGTAAGGGAGAATCCCCACTTCTGGCAAAACCGGCCAGAAATGGGGCACCCAGAACCTAGGGAGCAAGACATGCAAGCTTTTCAGATTCGTTATCGGAACACGCAGGGCACGTTGATGCGCATCCTGAATGCGGCCTCGCGGCGCGGGCTCGACATTCCTTCGGTGCACGCCGAAGCGGCCGAGCAGGATCACCAGGTCACGCTGGTGCTCGACGTGAATTCCAAGCAGGTGGGCCAGCTTTATCGCGAGTGGTATGCGATTGCCGACGTGACGTATGTGCGCTCGGGTGCGGCGCAATCTGTGGAGTGGAGGTCGCCGCATCCGCCGGCCACAGTGACGATCGAGGAGACGCGGGCAGCGCGCGCGTAGATTTTGAGTGGCATCAGCTGGGCAAGCATGACGACCTCCTGGGCAGCGTCATGCAACTTGGGGAACCTGCTACGCGGGTTCCCCGTTTTTTTCTCTGTTGAGCTGCGGCCCGAGATGTCAATGAGTGCTAGCGCCTGTATTCGCCAGCCGACAAGAATTGTGATTGCCTCGACGCGCCACGAAGATGCACGATAGCATACCTCTATGCGAAGAACCATCTTCTTGCCAGCCCTGCTGCTCATGCTGACGGCATGCAATCATCCGTTTACCGCTGACGTCGCCATGGACGCGCATGTCCCCGGTGCGTCGAAGCTCGCTGGAAGGCTTTATTTGAGCAACAGCCACCTTCGCATCGAATGGGGGCCCTTCACCGATGTATTCGATCTGAACAAGAGGACTGGCTGGCGCTTTATTACTGGGACGAAAACGTACATGGACCTCGGCGACAAGGACCTATCGACATATGCACCGGAGATGACGAACGGCTCATTATGCCCGCACGCCCAAGTGCCGTCCGCCTGCAAACTGGTGGGCCACGAGGAACTAGACGGGCGGAAGGCGAACAAATGGGAGCTCTGGAATCCACATGGGTTTCACGTCTATTTCTGGACGGATGAGAAACTGGGGATCACCCTCCGTTCCGAAATCGGTGATGCGACTTATCAGGTCAAAAATCTTCGGGCCGGGACTGTCGCGGACACGATTTTCGAGCTTCCGGCTGGATACGCAAAATATGAAGGACAGTGGAGACCGTAGCTGGTCAGAATGGCGATGAACGCGCGACCGGAAGCATTGAAAGCCAGCTCGCAGCTTGTAGTGCTTCGTTTGTCCAACAATTCCTGTCTCCTGTAATCTCTTGCCATGGATCTCAAGCACAATAGCCGCGGAATTACCGATGGGCGCGATCGCGCTGGCGCGCGCGCCATGTTCAAGGCCATTGGATTCACCGACGCCGATCTCAGCCGTCCTCTGATCGGCGTGGCCAATACCTGGATCGAAACCATGCCGTGCAATTTTCATCTGCGGCGGCTGTCGGCGAAGGTGAAGGAAGGCATTCGCGACGCGGGCGGCACGCCGATGGAGTTCAACACGATCGCGATCTCCGACGGCGAAACCATGGGAACGGAAGGTATGCGGGCGTCGCTGGTGAGCCGCGAGTTGATCGCTGATTCGATTGAGCTGGTCTGTCGCGGCCAGATGTTTGACGCGGTCGTGTGCGTGGTGGGATGCGACAAGACCATTCCGGCGGCGGCGATGGCGCTGGCGCGGATAAATGTTCCGGGCATCGTGCTTTATGGCGGGACGATTGCCGCGGGCAGCTATCGCGGGAAAGACGTCACCATTCAGGATGTCTTTGAAGCGGTCGGCGCCAACGCAGCCGGGAAGATTACGGATGACGAACTTCACGCTTTAGAAAACGTGGCGTGTCCGGGAGCGGGGGCGTGCGGCGGGCAGTACACAGCCAATACGATGTCCACGGTGATGGAGATGATTGGTCTGTCGCCGATGGGGTTCAACAGCGTGCCGGCGATGGATTTGCGGAAGGATCAGATCTCATTCGACTGCGGCAAGATCGTGATGAACGTGCTGAACACTGGCCTCAAGCCGCGCGACATTCTGACTCGCGAAGCGTTCGAGAATGCCATTGCGTCGGTGGCCGCGTCGGGCGGGTCAACCAACGCAGTGCTGCACCTGCTCGCGATTGCGCGCGAGGCGGGAGTCGAACTGGAGATCGACGACTTTCAGAGGGTGAGCGAGCGGACTCCGCTGCTCGCCGATCTCAAGCCTTCGGGCAGATTCGTTGCGGCGGATATGCATCGCGCGGGGGGCATTCGCCTGCTGGCGAAGCGGCTGATGGACGGGAAACATTTGCATCCGTCGGCGAAGACCGTGACTGGGCAGACGATTTCGGCGGAGGCGTCAAGCGCGGCTGAAACTCCAGGGCAGGAAGTCATCGCTCCGCTCAGCAAGCCGTTGAAGGCGACGGGGGGCTTGGTGATCCTGAAGGGCAATCTTGCGCCGGAGGGTTGCGTGGCCAAGATCAGCGGTCACGAACGGCTGGAGCAGCGCGGTCCGGCGCGCGTTTTCGACTCCGAAGAAGACGCCATGTCCGCGGTCATCGGCAAGAAGATCAAGGCTGGCGATGTCGTCGTGATTCGCAACGAAGGACCGAAAGGGGGTCCAGGAATGCGCGAGATGCTGAGCGTAACCGGTGCGATTGTGGGCGAGGGACTTGGAGATTCTGTCGCGTTGTTGACCGATGGGCGCTTCAGCGGCGCGACGCACGGGCTGATGGCCGGCCACGTCTCGCCGGAGGCGGCGCTGGGAGGTCCCATTGCCGGCGTGCGCGATGGCGACATGATTCACTTCGACGTGCGCAAGCGCCTGCTCGAAGTCGAAGTCAGCGATGAGGTGTTGCGGCAACGCATGGCCCAGTGGAAACCGCCGCAGCCGCGATATCCGACAGGCGTCTTCGCGAAATATGGGGCGCTGGTTTTGTCGGCGTCGCAGGGCGCGATTACGCGGCCCAGGTAGGTTCTTCCCCCAGCCCAACACGACAGCGCGACGATATAACTGCGACGACGCCTATTTCGCCGGCAATAAAGTTGCGGCCAGCACGACCACGTCCGCGTCGTCGGGCAGCGTGATGCTCTCCACCGTCTTCGCCGGATTCACTGTAAAGCGGTAAGCGTAGAGATTGAACTGCCGCTCATCCTTGGTGCCGTTCTCGTAGTTTCGGTATGCCATCGCCACCGATTCGTATTCGTTCGGGAAATTCTGCGGAGTAAACCAGTCGCTGAAGCTCTGCGTGTATTTCGAACTCGTACCGTCGGTGTAGTTGACGGTGAAGGTTTCGGACGATTGATCCCCTTCGATTCCCGTCGCTAACAGCGCCAGCGTCGAATAAGAGCCTTGTGTGACTGTCACCGATTGGCCGCTGCAGCCGATCGCGTCCAGTTCGTTGGCCGGGCCGAAGGTGAAGAGCAGGCCATTGAGGACGCGCGAAGACGTGAGCAGGTTCGCCGAGTAGGAATATCCGTCGCCGTCGAGCCCCCCAGTCGTATAGGTCGTGCCATCGCTGTAGATTCCGTACAGGTTGAACTCGGAAGACAAGTCCACCTGCGTGCCCGCACCAGTCGTCCCGACTCCCGAACTGACGGCCAAAGCGATCGGAAGGGTTTGGGTGATGCTGCCGGAAACTCCCGTCAGGGTGACGGTAGAGAATCCAGTAACGGCGGTAGAAGAAGCTTTGAAAGTTACTTTTGCCTTGTTGCCCTGCTGCTGGATCTGCGCCTGGACGCCTTTGGGAAGGGCCGACAGGCTAAGCGTCACCGTGCCGGTGAAACCGTTCACGTCGGTGATGGTGATTCCGGAACTGGCCGTGGCACTCTGGTTAAGGTACACACTGCTCGGCCCCGAAATCGTAAAGCCGGGGTTACCCACAGCCGTATTGATCGCGCTGGCATACTGCGCCGCAAGGCCGGTTCCCACAAAGTCGTCGTAGAGCCACATGGTGCCGCCGATAATGTCGCACTGGCTGTGCCACCCGGCCATGATCGTTTCGACTTCGCTAGGCGTGTCGACTTGATCCCAGAGTCCCGGAAAAACCGGGACGGTGCCGAAATCCCATCCCGAGCATGGAGTGTTTCCCGCGCCACCCGAGTAGGCCTGCAGGTGGACTCCGTCGACGGTGCCCGCGAGATGACTGTTAATTTCCGAAACCAGGCTGATCCAATAACTGTTGTTGGTGTAGGGATCGGGGACAACGTGGTACCCGAGTTTGCCCAGCATCACGGCAAACTGAACGGTTGTGGCCTCGTTGTAGCTGTTTTCGTCGTCGAAGTCGATGGCATCGAGCGCCGGGATGGCGGCTTTCAGCGCGGCAAAGTCTTTATAGAGAATGCTGGTTGGACCGACGCCCTGGGCCTTGACCAGGGCGGTGATGTCCTCCCAGTCGCCATAATTGGAGGAGCCCACGCTGAACGTGACCCGCTTGACCGTTCCTTGTTTCAGCTGCGCCATCTGGGCGGGAAAATCGGGCCAGGTCTGGTTGCCGACGTAGACGCCGCCGGAGGTGAGCGGAAACTCGCCGTTGAAATTCAAATCGCCGACGCTGCTGACTTCGACGCTCCACACAATGGCTTCGGTGAATCCGGAATTCTCGATCTCGGTGATGTTGGCCGCGGAGTTTTTATAGAACGGTCCGCCGCCGAAGATTCCCGTGTATCCGGTCTGCGCGAACGCCGATTCAACCGGGAATGTCAGCAGCAGCAGGAAGAGAAGGATTGCGGTGCGGCGAAAAAGCGCTGGATGGCAGAGATCGATGGATCGCATTTTTGTAAGTTTTCCTTGACCTTAGTTTGGGGGCTGACGATTGGCACTGGCATCGGCGGATGATGCGAAATGGCGTCGCCCAAAGTTGCCGGGATTATACACGAGAATCGATCAAACCCTTTGCCCGGCAAGCCTTTTCGGGGAAGACCGCCCAGGTTTAACCTGATTTTCGGCGGTCTAGAACCAGTCGCTGCGGTAGGCGACCCACCAGGAGATAAAGAGGATGGGGATGGTGGCGAAGAAAGCCCACCAGAACGGGAGGAGGAAGTCGGCCAGCAGGCCGAGCAGGACAAAGACCATCCAGAAGATCTTTTTCTCCATGGAAGCGATTGTAGGCCAAAACATTGTAGGCCAAACAAGGGTTCTCCGCGTCTTGCTCATACCCGGCGGGCTGTGAAAAACTAGGGTTTAGCCTTCTTATTCCAGCGTAGTTTGAAGGGCATCGCTTTAAGGGCATCGTTTCAAGGGCATCTATGGCAGCGGCGCGGACGTTATTCGAGAAGATTTGGGATGGGCATCTGGTGGCGCAGCCGGCGGGGCGGTCGCCGATTCTTTACATCGATTTGCATCTGGTGCATGAGGTGACTTCGCCGCAGGCCTTTGATGGTTTGCGAGTTTCTGGAAGAAAAGTGCGTCAGCCGGTGCGAACGGTGGCGACCGTTGATCACAACATTCCTACCGAGCCGCGGGGAACTCCGATTACCGATTTGATTGCGGCCAAGCAGATTGCGGCGCTCCAGGCGAACTGCAAAGAGTTTGGCATCCGCCTGTTTGATATGGATTCGCCGGAGCAGGGGATCGTGCATGTGATTGGTCCGGAGCTTGGGATTACGCTGCCGGGGATGACGATCGTTTGCGGTGACTCGCATACCAGCACGCACGGGGCTTTTGGTTCACTGGCGTTCGGGATTGGGACCTCGGAGGTGGAGCACGTTCTGGCCACGCAGTGCCTGGTGCAGCAGAAGCCGAAGACGATGAAGATCGACGTGCGCGGGCGGCTGGCCGAGGGCGTGACCGCGAAAGACTTGGCGCTGGGCATCATCGGGCAGATTGGCACCGACGGAGCCACCGGACATGTGATCGAGTACGCGGGGCCGGCAGTGCGCGGGCTCTCGATGGAAGGGCGCATGACCCTGTGCAATATGAGCATTGAAGCGGGAGCGCGGGCGGGGATGGTGGCGCCGGATGAGACGACGATCGCGTATGTTGCGGGAAGGCGCTTCGCTCCAGTTGGCGATGAGTGGGACAGGGCTATCGAGGAGTGGCGGCATCTGCCGACGGATGAGGGGGCGGCGTTCGATAAAGTGGTGGAGATCGATGCGGCACAGTTGTGTCCGTTTGTCACGTGGGGGACGAATCCGGGGATGGTCGCTCCGGTGACCGGGCGCGTGCCGGACATCAAGACGCTGGAAGATCCGGACCGGCGCGCCGCAGAGCTGGCGCTGCAGTATATGGGACTGGAGCCGGGACGGAAGATTGAAGAGATTGGGATTGATCGCGTGTTTATTGGATCGTGCACGAATTCACGGATCGAAGATCTGCGGGCGGCGGCGCGGGTTGCGAAGGGACATCGTGTGAGTGCGCAGGTGCGAGCCATGGTCGTGCCGGGATCGCAGGCGGTCAAGCGGGAAGCGGAGCGGGAGGGATTGCACCGGATTTTTCAGGACGCGGGATTTGAGTGGCGCGAGTCGGGATGCTCGATGTGCCTGGGCATGAATCCGGATATTTTGCAGCCGGGGGAACGGTGCGCTTCGACCAGCAACCGGAATTTTGAAGGGCGGCAGGGACGCGGAGGACGGACGCACCTGGTGAGTCCGATGATGGCGGCGGCGGCGGCGATTGTCGGGCATTTCACGGATATAAGGAATTGGAAGTATCAGTGATTGTGAGTGTCGAGAGGTCGCCTGTGTGGGAGGTTTCTCAGGGCTAAAGCCCCTCTGTTTGGGGGCGGCTCAATCGCAGCGATTGAAGCGCTGCGCCACCCAAAAACCCTGCGTCAACCAAGAGCACTTCGGAAGCCAAAAACGCTGCGCCGCGCGAGGATCTTGCGCGCGCAAAGAATGAGGAACCATCGATGAAACCATTCACCGTGCATACCGGGCGCGTGGCGCCGCTGGACCGGGTCAACGTGGATACGGACCAGATTATCCCCAAGCAGTTTTTGAAGAGGATTGAGAAGACGGGGTTTGGGCAGTTTGTGTTTTATGACTGGCGATTTGGCGTCGATGGGAAGAAGATTGCTGACTTTGTTTTGCACGAGCCGCGATACGAGGGCGCGAGCATCTTGGTTGCGGGCAGGAATTTTGGTTGTGGTTCGTCGCGCGAACACGCGGTTTGGGCGCTGGCCGATTTCGGATTTCGCGCGGTGATTTCGTCTTCGTTCGCCGACATTTTCGCTAACAACAGCACAAAGAATGGATTCCTGACCGTGCGTCTGAGCGAGGAGGAAGTCGCCACGCTGATGCGGCGCGCACGGGAGATCGACGGCTATCAGGTGACGATCGATCTGGAACAAGGTGAAGTGCGCGACGAGCACGGGTTGCGGGCGAAATTTCCCATGGACGAATTCGTCCGGCATTGTCTGCTGAATGGGCTGGATGACGTGGGTCTGACCCTGCAGCACGAGCCGGAGATCGCCGCCTACGAAAAGCGGCATCCGGCACCAGTTGCGTTGCAATCCGCCTAGGTTTCGCTACGATGAATTTTCGCAGAGCCGATTTGCAAAGTTAGATTTGCGAATGGTCAACACAGGTAAAGAATTGTAAAACCTTTACTCCGGGCTTGACCTGCTTGGCAGCGCGGTTGATCCTACTTAAGCGGGTTCTACCACCGAAACTGCGGTTCTCAGTTGAGCCAAGGGCTGGTTACCTTGGCGCAGAGAAATCCAGCCTCCTCGGCGAAAGTTGCTGAAACGAGCCTACAATATTTACGTCTAATACTAGGACTTCTGCCCAGTTCGTGCAAAGTGGGGCAGTGAACCGATTCTAATATGCGATTCTAATATGAATGATCAACTTGCTCACAAAGGGAGTCCGAGCGCGCCGTTCGCGTTTCGCGCGATCGCCCTCCTGACGGTCGGAGCGGCTCTGTTTTCTCAAGGGTGCAGCAGTGGTGACGCAAAGCAGCAGGCGCAGGCGGCGGCTCCGCGCGCGGTGGCGGTTGCGGTAGCGCAGGTGCAGAAGCAGGACGTTCCGGTCTATCTGACGGGCCTGGGAGCGGTGACGGCGTTTTATACGGCGAACATCAAGAGCCGCGTCGACGGGCAGATCATGAGAGTGAACTTTCAGGAGGGGCAGATCGTCCACGAAGGCGACCTCCTGATCGAGATCGACGCGCGGCCGTATCAGGTGCAACTCGAGCAGATGCAGGCGCAGCTGTTTAAAGATCAGGCGTCGCTGCGCGATGCCAAGCTGAACTACGACCGATATGTGGCGCTGATTCCTTCCGGCAGCATCGCACAGCAAACCGTCGATACGCAGAAGTCGACGGTAGACCAGCTCGACGGCCAGGTGCGAACCGATCAGGCGCAGATCGATAACGCCAAGCTGCAAATCGTTTACTGCCACATCACGGCTCCGTTTACGGGGCGAGTTGGATTGCGGCAGGTCGACCCGGGGAACATCATTCATGCGACGGATACGAATCCCATGCTGATTCTGACGCAGCTGCAACCGATTGCAGTGATCTTCACCCTGCCTGAAGACCAACTGCCGATCGTGGCGAAGCGCATGAAGCAGGGGACGCTGGAAGTGGATGCCTTCAGCCGCGACGATCAAACCAAGCTGGGTACGGGCAAGCTGGAAACGATTGATAACCAGATTGATCCGACGACGGGCACGGCGAAATTGAAGGCGGTGTTCGACAACAAAGACAGCCAGTTGTGGCCGAACCAGTTCGTCAATGCGAATCTGCTGCTGGAAACGCGGAAGAACAGCACGGTGGTGCCGACGGCGGCGATCTTGCGCGGACCACAAGGCACTTTCGTCTATGCCGTCAGTCCCGACAAAACGGTGCAGGATCGGGAAGTTACGGTTGCGCTGACCCAAGGAGACACCACGATCGTCAGCAACGGACTGAGCGAAGGCGAGACAGTGGTGACCGACGGCCAGGATAAATTGCAGCGAGGCAGCCATATTGAATTCCGCAGTGGTTCGCCTGCGGGAACGGCTGCCGGCGTGACCAGCAGCATTGACAGACGGGGCGCGGGAGGGAGAGAGTCCAGCGCGCCAGTTTCGGAAACACAAAAATCCGCTTCCCGGAATTCCGCCCGCCAAAATTCAATTCACTCCTCTGCTCATCCAGGCTCATGAGTCCTTCACGGTTATTTATTCTGCGGCCGGTCGCAACCTTCCTGCTGATGGTTGGCGTAATTCTCGTAGGCTGGGTTGCGTTCCTGCAACTGCCGGTGTCGGCGCTCCCTGAAGTCGATTACCCGACCATTCAAGTGATGACGTTTTATCCGGGCGCGGACCCGGATGTGATGGCGTCGTCGGTGACTTCGCCGCTGGAGCGGCAATTTGGCCAGGTGCCGGGCCTGAGCCAGATGACTTCGACCAGTTCGTTTGGCAGCTCGGTGATCACGCTGCAGTTCGGGCTCGATCAGAACATCGACGTCGAAGAGCAGCAGGTGCAAGAGGCCATCAATTCGGCGTCGACTTACTTGCCGACGGATCTGCCGAATCCTCCGATCTACAACAAGGTCAACCCCGCGGACGCCCCGATTCTCACGCTGGCGCTGAGCTCGGATTCGCTGCCCCTGTCGAAGGTGGAGGATCTGGCGGACACGTCGCTGGCGCAAAAGATTTCGCAGCTGCCGGGCGTGGGACTGGTTTCGATCAGCGGCGGGCAGAAACCGGCAGTGCGCGTGCAGGCGAACCCGACGGCTCTGGCCGGCTACGGGCTGAGCCTGGAAGATCTGCGAGCGGCCCTGATGCAGGCCAATGTGGATCAGGCCAAGGGAGTGATCGACGGAGTCCGGCAGTCTTACACGATCGGCGACAACGATCAGCTGTTTACCAGCGAAGACTACAAGCCGATCGTAGTCGCCTACCACAACGGTGCGCCGGTGAGGTTGAGCGACGTGGCCAATGTGATCGACTCTACCGAGAACAATCGGCTGGCTGCCTGGATGAATCTGACCCCGGCGGTGATCGTCAACATCCAGCGGCAACCCGGCGCGAACATCATCAGCGTGGTCGACCGGATCAAGAAGCTTTTGCCGCAGTTGCAGGCGTCGCTGCCAACCGCGGTGAAGGTGGATATTCTCACCGACCGGACGCTCACGATTCGAGGCTCGGTGAAGGACGTAGAGTTCGAATTGATGCTAGCCATCGCGCTGGTGGTGATGGTGGTGTTCTTGTTCCTGCGGAATCTTTCTGCGACCGTGATTCCCAGCGTGGCCGTGCCCCTCTCGCTGATTGGAACCTTCGGCGTGATGTACCTGCTGGGTTACAGCCTGAACAATCTGACGCTGATGGCATTGACCATCTCGACGGGATTCGTGGTCGATGATGCGATCGTCATGATCGAAAACATCGACCGCTACCTGGAGGAGGGAGATTCGCCGCTGGAAGCGGCATTGAAGGGATCGGGCCAGATCGGGTTCACGATCGTATCGCTGACCGTTTCTTTGATTGCAGTGCTGATTCCGCTGCTGTTCATGGGCGACATTGTGGGCCGGCTGTTCCGCGAATTTGCGGTGACGCTGGCGGTGACGATTCTGGTTTCCGCGGGAGTATCGCTGTCGCTGACGCCGATGATGTGCGCCAAATTGCTGAAACATCGCAAGGAAGGCGAGAAGGGCCGCTTCTACGACATTACCGAGGATTATTACAACCGCATCATCGCCTTCTACGGCCGCACCGTGAAGTGGGTTCTGAAACATCAGACGGCGACTTTGTTCGTGACCTTCGGGACTCTGGTGCTGACGCTGTTTCTCTATGTGATCGTGCCCAAGGGCTTTTTCCCGGTGCAGGACACGGGCGTGATTCTGGGCATATCGGAGGCGCCGGACTCCGTTTCGTTTGAAGCCATGGAGCAGCGGCAGCAGGAACTGGCGAAGATCATTCTGCAGGATAAAGATGTCGAGAGCTTGTCGTCGTTCATCGGCGTGGATGGAACCAACACAACGCCGAATTCGGGCCGAATCCAGATCAATCTGAAGCCGCGTGACGAACGCTCCCAGGACGCGTCCGCAATCATTCGCCGCCTGCAGCCTGCACTGGAGAAAGTGGAGGGCATTACGCTCTACATGCAGCCGGTGCAGGATCTCACGGTGGAAGACCGCGTAAGCCGGACGCAATTCCAGTATTCGATTGAAGACGCGGACGCGCAGGAACTGGCGCAGTGGACGCCGAAGCTGGTAGCAAAGCTGAAAACGCTGCCCGAGTTGCGGGATGTAGCCACGGATGAATTGAACAATGGGCTGCAGACGAGCATCGCGATCGATCGCGATACGGCGTCGCGACTGGGAATTTTTCCGCAGGCGATTGACAATACGCTGTATGACGCGTTCGGGCAGCGGCTGGTCTCGACAATTTTCACGCAGCTGAACCAGTATCACGTGGTGCTCGAAGTGCTTCCGGGGTTTGCGCAGACCCCCGAAGCGCTGAAAGATATTTATATCCGGCCCAGCACTACCTCGGCGAACACGGGCGCGCCCACGGCCAACGGCTCCTCGGTCACGACCAGCGGTGCACCGGTGCCGATTTCTACGTTCACGCATATGAAGTCGAGTCCCGCGTCGCTGGCGGTGAATCACCAGGGACAATTCCCCGTGGTCACGTTCTCGTTCAATCTTGCCCCCGGCGGATCGCTGGGAAACGCGACCAAAGCGATCCAGCAGGCGGAGAAAGATATTCAGCTGCCGCCCAGTATTCATGCGGCATTTCAGGGAACCGCGGCGGCGTTTCAGAATTCGCTGGCGTCGGAACCTTACCTGATTCTGGCCGCGGTCATTACGGTTTATATCGTGCTCGGAGTTTTGTACGAGAGTTACATTCACCCGGTGACGATTCTTTCTACGCTGCCTTCGGCGGGTGTGGGCGCGATTCTGGCGCTGATGGTCACGGGCAACGATTTAACCGTGGTGGCGCTGATTGGGATCATTTTGCTCATCGGCATTGTGAAGAAGAATGCCATCATGATGATCGACTTCGCCCTCGAAGCCGAGCGGGTAGAGCACAAGCCGCCGGAGGAAGCGATTTATCAGGCGTGTCTGCTGCGCTTCCGGCCGATCATGATGACAACGATGGCGGCGTTGCTGGGAGGATTACCGCTGGCGCTGGGATCGGGGACGGGTGCGGAATTGCGGCGGCCGCTGGGCATCACGATTGTCGGCGGATTGTTGCTTAGCCAATTGCTCACGCTATACACGACGCCGGTAGTGTATTTGTGGTTCGACCGCATGGCGCACAGATTCGCGCGTTACCGGATCGGCAATCCGATCACTGAGGAGGCTATGCCGGCGGACTAATCGCGGTGAGTAGACGCTGCCGGCCTAGACCTGCTGATTTCAGATCATGAGTATCTCGGCTCCATTTATCCGGCGTCCGATCGGCACGTCGCTATTGGCGGCGGCGCTGCTGCTTTCGGGAATTCTCGCGTTCAATTTCCTGCCGGTGGCTTCACTGCCGCGAGTCGATTTCCCGGTCATCAGCGTTGGCGCCCAGTTGCCGGGCGCGGACCCGCAGACCATGGCTTCGTCCGTGGCCACGCCGCTGGAGCGGCAATTCGGAAGAATCGCTGCCATCAACCAGATGACTTCTTCCAGTCAGCTGGGCTCCAGCAGCATCACGATGCAGTTTGACCTGAACCGGAACATCGACGCCGCGGCGCGCGATGTGCAGGCCGCAATCAATGCCGCCCGCAGCCAGCTTCCGGCGAACCTGCCAAGCAATCCGACGTATCGGAAGGTAAATCCTTCGGACTCCCCCATTCTGATTCTGGCTTTATCGTCGGACACCGTTCCGGTGCCGCAGATGTACGACGTGGCCGACTCTATTCTGTCCCAGAAATTGGCGCAAGTTAATGGAGTAGGACAGGTTTTTGTTTGGGGTTCCGCGCAGCCCGCGGTCCGAGTCGAGGTAAATCCCATGCTGCTGAACAAGCTGGGAGTTGGCCTTGACACCGTTCGCAACGCTCTGAATGCCGTCAATTCGAATACGGCCAAAGGCCAGGTTTCCGACGGCACAAGATCCTTTTCTTTTACCGACAACGATCAGCTGTTCAGCGCCGATCAATACCGGCCGTTGATCGTTTCCTACAACAATGGCGGCGCCGTACGAGTAGGCGACGTGGGCGAAGTCGAGGATTCCGTGGCGGATGTTCGCAACATGGGCCTGGCCAACGGCAAGCCGGGCATCCTGATCCCGATCTTTCGCCAGCCTGGCGCCAACGTCATTGACACCGTGGATCGGGTTCGCGCGATCTTGCCATACCTGCAGTCCTCGATTTCACCCGCCATCAGCCTGACGGTGGCGATGGACCGCACGGTGGTGGTGCGAGCCTCGGTAAAGGACATCGAGACGACCCTGTTGATTTCCATTTTCCTGGTCATCCTGGTCGTGTTCCTGTTCCTGCGGACGGTTCGCGCGACGGTCATTCCAAGCGTTGCGGTACCCATGTCGCTGATCGGAACGTGTGGCGCGATGTACTTGCTCGGATATAGCCTCGACAATCTTTCACTGATGGCACTTGCGATTTCAACCGGCTTCGTGGTGGACGATGCCATCGTGGTGCTGGAGAACATCACGCGTTACGTCGAGCACGGTATGGATGCGGTGAGAGCCGCTTTCAAAGGGGCAAAGGAAATTGGATTCACGGTAGTCTCCATGAGCGTGTCGCTGGTCGCCGTGTTCATTCCGCTTTTGCTGATGGGCGGAATCGTAGGCAGGCTATTCCGCGAGTTTGCCGTCACGCTGAGTGTCGCCATTGGCGTGTCGCTTATGGTGTCGCTGACCGTCACTCCGACCATGTGCGCAAAGTTTCTACGAGCAGAAAAGAAAGAAAAAAAGCACAACCTCTTCTACCGCACGAGCGAATGGCTTTTCGACGGGATGCTCACCGTTTACACCCACGCTCTGCGCTGGGTGCTACGACACCAGCCAGTGACGCTGACCGTGACGATCCTGGTAGCGGTTCTCAGCGTTTTCCTGTACATCAAAGTTCCCAAGGGATTTTTCCCGCAGCAAGACACGGGACGAATCGGAGGGGCAGTCGTGGCCGCGCAGGATACGTCATTCCAGTCCATGAGCAACAAGATGCATCAGTATGTGGGCATCGTGATGAAAGATCCGGCCGTTGATACCGTCGTTGCATTCGCAGGCGGCGGGTCGCCTTTGAATCAGGGCCGCTTCTTCGTGATGCTGAAGTCGCTGGAGCAGCGCGGCGCCTGCAAAAAGCAGCACTTCTGGGAAACCTGTCGATATGTCACCGCCGATGACGTGATCAATCGCTTGCGCGGGCAACTTGCGGTTGTGCCGGGAGCGACGCTGATCATGCAGGCGTACCAGGATCTGACCATCGGCGGCAGGTATGGCAATGCCCAGTATCAATACACCCTGCAGAGCGCGAATCTGGACGACTTGAACAAGTGGGCCCCGCGGTTGCTGGACAAGCTGAAAGAACTGCCCGAATTGCGCGATCAGAACTCGGATCAACAAGACAAGGGACTGCAAGCCAAGCTGGTGATCGATCGCGATACGGCTAGCCGCATGGGCATTACGGCGGAGACGCTGGACAATGCGCTTTACGACGCATTCGGACAGCGGCAGGTTTCCACCATGTACCGGCCGCTGAATCAGTATCACGTGGTTATGGAAGTGGCGCCACAATTCCAGCAGACTCCGCTGGCCCTCGAAAATATCTATCTGCGCTCAACCGCTGGAACGCCCGTGCCTTTGGCCGCGTTCACTCACTATGAACCGTCGAACACGCCGCTGGCGGTAAATCACCAGGGCCAAGTACCCTCGGTTACAATTTCGTTCAACCTCGCGCCGGACATTTCCCTTGGCCAGGCGACTCAGGCGATCGAAAAGGCGGAGCGCAGCATTGGGTTCCCTCCAACGATCGAGGCGAGCTTCCAGGGAACGGCTGCGGCGTTTAAGGATTCGCTGTCGAGCGAGCCCATCCTGATTCTTACAGCGTTGATCGCTGTCTACATCGTGCTGGGCATGCTGTATGAAAGCTTCATCCATCCCATCACGATTCTGTCGACGCTGCCGTCCGCGGGAGTGGGAGCATTGCTGGCGCTGATATTGACGCACAATGAACTGAATGTGATCGGGACGATCGGGATCATCCTGCTGATCGGCCTGGTGAAGAAGAACGCGATCATGATGATCGATGTGGCGCTGGAGGTCGAGCGCACCCAAGGAAAGAAGCCGGTGGACGCGATCTATGACGCGTGCATTCTGCGTTTCCGCCCGATTACGATGACCACGATGGCGGCGCTGCTCGGCGGGCTTCCGCTGGCGCTGAGCAACGGGACCGGTTCTGAACTGCACCGGCCGTTGGGGATCACGATTGTTGGCGGGCTGATTGTGAGCCAGATGCTGACGCTGTTCACCACGCCCGTGGTCTATGTCTATCTGGACCGGCTCCGGCTGGCGCTGCGCGGAGGAGAGGGGCAGCCGCTTCCTGCAGCCGGAGCAGAGCCTGCCGGGGCTTGACCTTTTCCCTTATCCCGACAAGTCGACTACACTAGTAGGTCGGTACAACCTGGCCGAAGAAATTCTGCATCGCAGCAGCTTGTGGCAGCCGCGCGGGCGCAGCGGCCATGTCGTCTACCCTCGGCCTCGGAGTTGGCAAGACGGAACAGCAGACTGTGCCAGCGGCAGCCCCTCGCTTATGATAGTGGGAACGGGTAGGGCTTGAGCGGGTGATCCGCCTGAAGCGTTCGCCGGCAGACGAGCGATTTTCCAACACTTCGTGCAAATTTTTCTCAGGAGTCAGGGATGCTAAAGAAAGCAGGGACTCTGTTGCTGATCTGTGCGAGCTTGGCTGCATGGATCAGCTGCGGCAAGACCGCGACGCATTATTTGTACGCGGCAATTCCGGCATCGAACGAGATTTACGCCTATCGCGAGGACCCGAACTCGGGGATCCTGACGCTGCTTGCTCTGAGCCCGATTGGCGCGGGCATCGGAGTGCAATCCCTCGCCCTTCATCCTTCGAACAAATATTTGTATGCGGCGAATTCCGGCGAAAGCGACGTTTCTTTGTTTACGATTTCGAGCGACGGCGCGCTCAACGAACAGTTGCCGCGTCAGACGGTCGGCGTGGAGCCGACCATGCTGGCAATCGACCCGGCCGGGGCATATCTTTATGTCGCCAACGCGGGATCCAATAGTATTTCCGTTTTTTCTATCAGCTCCAGCAATGGGTCGCTGACGCCGATTACCCAAAGCTCTTCAGGCGGCCCGCAGGCTCCCCTAGGGTTATCGCCGATCAACATGAAGCTGTCGCCTTCGGGAAACGTTCTCTATGTAACCGGTCAAGGTGTGCTGGGAGGCGAAGTGCAAGCCTTCACCCTGACTTCCGGGCAGCTTGCTCTGGTTCAGACGCCCTTCCAGGCGGGAAACAATCCTGCCGGTCTAGCGGTCAGCCCCAATGGCTATCTCTACACGGCCAATTCTTTGGATAATTCGATTTCGGAATTCTCCATCGGGACTGGCGGCGCTCTGACTCCGATTGCCGGGTCGCCGATTGGCGAAACGTATTTAAGCCCTCTGGCGCTGCTGGTCAGCAACTCGGGGAATTTTTTGTGCATCGCAAATGAAGGATCGAGCAATATTGCGGTGTACTCGATTGGCTCGGACGGCTCGCTGAGCGTGGTATCCACTTCGCCTTTTGCCAGCAACGCGGAGCCTGCCTTCATCGCTAGCGACCCCAACAGCGACTACGTATTTATGGGTAATCAGTCGAGTCCGGCGGTGCAATCGTTCGGCCTCTCCGGCGGCAGCGGAACCCTGACGGAAGTTGCCTCTTATCCGCTCCCGGGGACGGCGACTTCGATTGTGGTCGTGCCATAAATCTGGGATGGGCGAAACTCTGGACTGCAAGATCGAGCGAATCGGCGCGTGCTTCGTCACTCACATGTTTTGTGCACTTAACGTTTGCGCATTTAACAAATGAGTGACAATCCACGACAGTGGGGCTGGGACAATAATGTGGATGCGGGCGGATACCGGACAATTGACCCGGGCCAACTGAGGCCGCGCCGCAATGTCCCACTAGGCGTTGGTTAAGGCGACGCTTGGGGCTGGGAGCCCACACACATGAAAATCGCCAGCGCTGCAAGCGCGTTTCCTAAGAATTATTACTCGCAGAAATTTCTGCTCGAACAATTGCAGGAATACTGGGGCGACCGGCTGAGGAATCCTCAACTGCTGGCGCGGCTGCACCGTAATGTCACGGTGGAGGGCCGCTATCTGGCGATGCCGACGGAGAAGTACTACGAGATCGCGACCTGGGGCCAGGCCAACGATGTGTGGATTGAAGTCGCTCAGGAATTGGGAGAACAGGCGCTTTGCCGCGCCCTGCACCATGCCGGACTGGATGCGGGAGAACTGGGCGCGTTGATTTTTGTGTCGGTGACGGGGATATCGAGTCCGTCGATCGACGCGCTGCTCATCAATCGCATGGGGCTGCCGGCAAATATACGCCGGATGCCGATTTTTGGCTTGGGCTGCGTGGCGGGTGCGGCGGGAATCGCGCGCGCCGCCGATTATGTGCGGGCCTATCCCTCGCAGGCGGCGGCGCTGGTTTCGGTGGAGCTTTGCTCGCTTACGATACAGCGCGACGATCTTTCCGTGGCGAACCTGATTTCTTCGGGATTGTTTGCCGACGGTTCAGCAGCTGTGATCGTTACCGGCGACGACGTGAATGCCACGGGGCCGGAGATTCTGGCGACTCGATCGGTATTTTATCCGGATACGGAAGAAATGATGGGATGGAAGGTGACGGAGAAGGGTTTTCGAATTACGCTGTCGCCGGAAGTGCCGGTGCTGATTCGCGAACACCTGGGACACGACGTGGATGCGTTTCTTGCCGATCATGGGCACACGCGCGGCGACATTGGGAACTGGGTGCTGCATACGGGTGGGCCGAAAGTGCTGGAAGCGACGGCGGCGGCGCTCGATCTGCACAACGGGCAGCTTGATGCGTCTTGGGATTGCCTGAAGCGGGTGGGGAATTTGTCGTCGACGTCGGTGTTGGTGGTGCTCGAGGACGTGATGAAGAACCGCCGTCCGGAGCCGGGGACATTGGGAATGCTGGCGGCGATGGGGCCGGGCTTTTGTTCGGAATTGCTGCTGCTGAAGTGGTGAAACGTGACTGGGACTGTTCCCAAAGAGACGGATGTTTTCGTGATCGGCGGTGGGCCCGCAGGATTGGCTGCGGCGATCGCCGCGCGGCAAAGAGGATTTCGTGTGATGGTGGCGGACGGAGCTGTGCCACCAATCGACAAGGCCTGCGGCGAAGGCTTCCTGCCGGACGGGATGGCGGCGTTGGAGCGGCTGGGAGTTCAGGTTCCTTTCGATGAAGGCCGGGCGTTTTGTGGAATTCGCTTCTTGAACGCAGAGCTTGAGGCGGATGCTCGTTTTCCTGGAAACGGTTCGGGACTTGCAGTACGGCGTACGGTGTTGCATCGGGTGATGATGGAGCGGGCCGCGCAACTGGGAGTGGAGTTGCTTTGGGGCACTGTGGTCAGTGGAATTTCTGCAGACAGAGTTCATCTCGGAAGTGAAACGGTTCGGGCGTGCTGGATTGTCGGCGCCGATGGAGCGAATTCGCGGGTGCGCCGCTGGGCGCGTATCGAGAGCCGGCCGCGGCCTCGCTTGCGATATGCATTTCGGCGGCACTATCGCATGGCTCCGTGGACCGATTACATGGAGGTTTACTGGGGCGAACGCTGCCAGGGGTATGCTACTGCCGTCGGTCGCGATCAGGTTTGTGTAGCGCTGGCATCGCACAATCCCAACCTGCGGCTCGGGCTGGAGGATGGATTGCTCGCCTTGCCGCGATTGAGGGCGCGATTGCGGGGAGCGGAGATCATCTCAGCAGAGCGGGGAGCGGTTACAGGCAATCGTGAGTTGAGGCGAGTGTGGCGCGGAAACATCGCGCTGATCGGCGACGCGTCGGGAACCGTGGACGCGATCACCGGGGAAGGAATCGGCTTGGCGTTCAGTCAGGCAGTGGCGTTGGCGGAATGTTTCGAGTCCGGTGATCTGGAGCCGTATGAGGCTGCGCATCGCAAGCTTTCGCTGCGGCCGCGGTGGATGGCCCGATTGATGCTGACTCTGGATGGGCGGCCCCGGTTGCAGCATCGCACCCTGCGCGTTTTTCAGGCGCACCCGCAGATTTTTCAGCGAATGGTCGCACTGCACGTGGGAGCGCTGCCGCCGGTGAGGCTGATATGGGACGGCTTGAGTTTGGGGTGGGGATTGCTGACCGCATAAATGATGAGCGCAACTACCTGGAAGTCAGCCGTTTTATTTCTTCTGGTCACGACAGGCATTGCAGCAAGCGCCCAGCAAACCACGCTTCAACTCGATCCTGCCAAAACGACAATCCGGTTTACGTTAGACGCCGCCCTTCACACAGTACACGGAACATTTCAGACGAAGCCAAGCGTTTTGCAATTCGATTCTGGATCCGGCCAGGTATCGGGCGAAATTGTGGTCGATGCGAAAAGCGGCGAGACCGGCAACGGCATGCGGGATCGAAAGATGCATAAAGATGTGCTGGAGAGCGAGAGCTACCCGGAAGTTTCTTTTCGTCCGGATCGAATTGAGGGCGTCGTCGGAGACGGCAAGTCTTCGGTGAAGGTGCACGGGATGTTTCGCATTCATGGCGTGGACCGGGAAATTACCGTGCCCGCAGAGGTTGCGATTTTTCCCGATCATTGGACAGCGGCGCTCCACTTCACCATTCCATACGCGAAGTGGGGGATGAGAAATCCGAGCACTTTGTTTTTGCGAGTGAGCGATTCCGTGGAGATTGATATCGCTGCCGCCGGGACGGTCGTGCAAAACAACTCTCCCGCCGGTAGTGGTGTTCAGTAACCCCGCTGTGCCTTGATGCCTTTTCCTTCGACGCACACGTAGGTGTGGCCTGCGCTGAGATTCTTGTACTCCTCTGTTCGTCCGCTCGGCCAATCGATCACGACGCGGTCAATTCGATCGCGCTTTTCAAGGCCGAAAGTGAGCGAGAATTCCGATTGCGAGAGGTAGCTGGACCCTCCCTTGACCATTTGAGATTGAGTCAGGCCGCCCTCGAACACCTGCACCGTTGCGCCGATAGCATCGCGGTTCGACTTCGTGCCTACCAGCCGAAAACGAATGCTGCGATTGCCCGCCAGTTGATCGTTGCGATAGAGATATGCGGGGCCGTTATTCGTGGTGAGCAGGAGATCGAGGTCGCCGTCTCGGTCGAAGTCCGCATAGGCCAGTCCGCGGCCTACTTTGGGTTGATCGAAGCCTCCACCAACTTCGGCCGCGACATCCTGAAACCCACCCTTTGCGTTGTTAAGAAAAAGCTGTGGCGATTGGGCGTATCCGACGTTGCCGCGAATGTTGCGCACGGTCTCATCGATGTGTCCATTGGCGACGGCGAAGTCGAGCCATCCGTCGAGGTTAACGTCGAGAAACGCGCAGCCGAAACCCAGGCTGTTCTTCGAGGCCAAGCCCACTCCGGTTTGCGGTGCAATGTCTTCGTAGGTTTTGCCGCTGAGGCGGTAGAGACCGATCATCTCGTTATCGAAGTTCGTGATCACAACACCGGGAGAGCCGGAGTTCTCGAAGTCGGCCACATCGATGCCCATCCCGGCGCGCGCCTTGCCTTCGCTGCTGAAGGCGAGTCCGGCCTCGACCGCGGCATCTTTGAAGGTGCCGTTGTGCTGATTGCGATAAAGCTTGTTGGGCTGGGTGTCGTTGGCTACGAGCAGATCGGGCCAGCCGTCGCGGTTTTCGTCGAGCATGGCAACGCCCAGAGACTTGCAACTCGTATCGAAAATTCCGCTGGAGGCGGTGACATCTTCGAAAGTGCCGTTGCCGCGGTTGTGAAAGAGCCAGCAAGTTTCGCCGCGATAGGCTTCGGGAGTGCAGTAGGATTTGTGCCTGCCGTCAAGGCTGCAGAAGACGTCGTGCTCGGGCGACCACTTCACGTAGTTGCAGACAAAAAGATCGAGCAGGCCGTCGCGGTCGTAGTCGAACCATAGAGCTGAGGTGCTGAAGGCCTCGCGTTTGCCCAGGCCGCTGGAGACGGTGACATCGACGAACGTGCCCTTGCCGGTGTTGCGAAAGAGGCGGTTTTGTCCCACACAGGTGATGAGAATGTCGGGGAATCCGTCGTTGTTGTAGTCGCCGACGGCTACACCCATGCCGTAGAGTTCGACATCGAGTCCGGCGCGCCTGGTTACATCGGTAAATGTGCCATTGCCGTTGTTGTGGTAGAGGCGAAGCGTGGTGCGGCTTTTTTTGTGGCCGGGCCAGTCGGAGCCGTTGATCAGGAGGATGTCCTGCCAGCCGTCGCCGTCATAATCGAGAAATGCGCAGCCGGAGCCGAGCGTCTCGGGAAGGAATTTGCCGCCGAAGGCTCCACTGTTGTGCAGGAATCGAATGCCAGCTTGGCCGGTCACATCGGTGAAGCGAAAACCCGGCGAGGCTGTTGCCGGAGTTGTTCCCGCTTGGGCTACGAGAGCATCGAAATGAAGCAGCGGCTGGCACGAGGCGAGGCTTGCGATTCCCCAAAGGAAAGAGCGGCGATTCACGGAACGCTCACCAACCCGGCGCGAATGGCGTACACAACGAGCTCGGCAGTTTTGTGGATCCCTAGCGTATTCATGATATTGGCGCGGTGAACGGCAATCGTGTTGGCGCTGAGATCGAGTTCCGTGGCGATTTCTTTATTTGACTTGCCATCGACGATCATCTGCAATACTTCGAGTTCGCGCGGGGTAAGCGCTCCGTTGCGCTCCCCTTTCAGCACGCTGCGCTGCTCGACTTCGGGATCGAAAACCGTCTCCCCCGCGGCGACTTTCCGGATGGCGGCGCCGAGTTCAAGGTCCAGGGCATTTTTTAGAACGTATCCCCTGGCTCCGGCGTCGATGGCCTGCCGCACCCAGGTACTTTCGGTATGCATGCTGAGCATAAGAACGGCGGTGTCGGGAGAATCGGTGATGATTTCGCGCGTGGCCTGCAGACCGTTCATGCCGGGCAGAGCGCAATCCATGACAACGACCTGAGGATGAAGCTGCTTTGCCAGTTTGATGGATTCCTCGCCATTGCCCGCCTCGCCGACCACTTCCATATCGGATTCGTCTTCCAACATGCGCCGGAAGCCTCGCCGGACAAGGCTGTGGTCATCGACGAGCAATACTGTGATCTTCTTTTCCATAAGATTCCGCTTTCTCTCTCGGGACAGCAATGTGTACCAGGGTTCCACCTTGCGGGGAACGAGAAAAAATAATCCGGCCACCCATCAGCTCGGAACGCTCACGCATCGCGACCAATCCGATGCCGCGCTTGTTTGGGCGCTCCGGCAAACCGACACCGTGATCTTCTACTTCCAGTTCCAGCACGTCGGGCAAGAAACGCAGGCGCACCCACGCTTGTTTGGCGCCGGAGTGGCGAGCCACATTGTTCAGTGCTTCCTGCAGCACGCGATAGACGTGCACACCGGCACTGCCATCCACAGGGAACGGTTCACCCTGCTTCTCATAGGATATTGCAATTCCGGTTTGTCTTTCCACGGTGGGGATGTACCAGTCGAGAGTGGCTTCCAGTCCAGCCTCGTCGAGCATGACGGGATGAAGCGCCTGCGAGAGACTGCGAACGCTCTCCAGTGTGGTCTGCACGGTCTGGAGAACCTCTTGCAGATCGGCCCGGAGCGAGGAGCCTTCGGGCGCGTGGGTTCCCGCGCGGCGCAGCATAGAGCCGATGGCGGTGAGAATCTGGCCGAATTCGTCGTGCAATTCGCGCGAAATGTAGCGCAGCGTCGATTCTTGCGTGGCAATGAGCTTTTGTGCCAGTTCGCTGCGGCGTTTGGAAATCTCAGCCAGACGCGCGAACAGGCGCCGGTTCCAGCGAATCAGGGACAGGCCGTTGAGCAGGATCGCCAACAGAGTTGCTGCGAGAAAGACATAAACTTCACGCTGCACCCGGTCATAGATCTGCACGATGCGATGTCCGGCCTGCTCCTGATTCTCGCTGTTCTGCACCAGCAGCCGGGAAACGGCCGCGCTCAGCGCCGCCTGCCGCTCCTGCAGGGAAAGCTGAATCTGATCTCGCGCCTCTTTCTGCTTTCCATCGCGGGCCAGGGCGAAGACGCGGTCGACAGCGTCCCAGAACTGACCGAATGAGCTGTTGAGAAATGCGCTTTGTTCGGGCGTGCGACTGGCGGCGGCAAAGCCGGACTCCAGCCGCATAGCATCCTCGAGATCGGTGCGAATGCGCTGGAACTGCGAAGACCAGGCGGTCAGAGGGTAAGGCTCGTCGCCGCTGACCATATCGCGCATGGCCACGGCCAGCAGGCTGAGGTCGTTCTGGATTCTCAATAACTGCAGTGAATCCTTGCGATTGCGGTCGACCATGTCCGTCTGCAACTGGCGCAGACCGTTCACCTGCCAGGTGATGTAGGCTGAGTAGGCCACGACCGCCGACAAGGTGACGATCAGGCCCAGCAGCAGACCCACAGTCGGCGAACGCTCCAGGGAAGACGGGCGAGGCACGCCCCCGAGCATACAACGGCTGGGCGTGGCGTGTCACAGGGCGCCGCGAAATCGCGGATGTGTGACAATGCAGTAATAATGAAGCGGACCGAGGTCCGCGGGAGTCGAATAGTAGATTGAGTTCTCCAGCAAAAGAAGCCGCGAAACCCCCGAAACTCCAGCGACTGAAGGCAGTGTGGCCGGAAGTCTGGCGGTTGATGCGCCCGCGCCGCGGGCTGCTGGTGCTGGGGTTTGTATTGATGGTGATCAATAAGATCGCGGGGTTCGTGCTGCCCTATTCGTCGAAATTTCTGATCGACAACGTCGTGGTCAAGCACCAGACGTGGATCCTGCGGCCCTTGGTCTTCGCGGTTTTGCTGGCCACGCTGGTGCAGGGCACTACTTCCTTTTCGCTGACGCAGTTGCTGTCCAAGGCGGCGCAGCGGCTGATCGCCGATCTACGGCAGCAGGTTCAAACGCACATTTCTCGTCTGCCGGTTGCCTTTTACGACGCCAACAAGACCGGCGCCCTGGTGTCGCGGATCATGAGCGATGTGGAAGGCGTGCGCAATCTGCTGGGCACCGGGCTGGTGGATTTCGTCGGAGGTTTGGTAGCGGCGAGCATAGCGCTCGTGCTCTTGCTGCGGACCAGCGTTCCGCTGACCCTGATCGCTGTGGGATCGTTGGGGTGTTTTGCCTTGACCTTGAACAAGGCGTTCTCGACTATTCGCCCGATCTTTCGTGAGCGTGGCAAGATCAATGCGGAAGTTACAGGACGGCTGACGGAGTCGCTCGGCGGCGTCCGGGTGATCAAAGGCTATCACGCGGAAGAACGCGAAGAGAGAATCTTCGCGGCGGGTGTGAAGCGCCTGCTCGACAACGTGATGCGCACGCTCACGGCGACCTCGCTGATGAGCCTTTCTGCCAGCGTACTGCTGGGAGTGGTCGGGGCTGCAACCATGTATGTGGGCGGGAGACAGATGACAGCCCATAGCCTGACTCCTGGAGGGTACATCGCCTACAACCTGTACCTGGTTTTTCTGGTCGCTCCGATTATGCAGGTGGTTTCGATTGGGACTCAGATCACCGAGGCCCTCGCCGGGCTCGAGCGCACGCAGGAGATCATGCGCGAGCGGCCGGAGGATCAGGACCCGATGCGTTCCGTGGGCCTTGCCGATATTGTGGGCGCGGTCGAGTTTGAGGATGTGAGTTTCAGCTACGACGGCGTTCACGAGGTTCTTCACGATATTTCTTTTCTGTCGGAACCGGGCACGGTTACGGCGCTGGTGGGCTCGTCGGGGTCGGGCAAGTCGACGACCATTGGGCTGATTTCGGCATTCTACGTGCCAATCAAAGGCATGGTTCGCGTGGACGGTGTGGACCTGAGCACGGTGCGGCTGGATTCGTTCCGCACCCGCTTGGGAGTGGTGCTGCAGGAGTCGTTTCTGTTCGACGGAACGATCCGCGAAAACGTGGCCTTCTCACGCCCCCACGCAACCGAGGAAGAAATTATGCGCGCCTGCCGCATCGCGCGCGTGGACGAATTCGCTGAAACTTTCACAGACACATACGACACAGTGGTCGGTGAGCGAGGCGTGAAACTTTCAGGTGGCCAGCGGCAGCGGATTTCGATTGCCCGAGCAATTCTGGCGGAGCCGCGGATTTTGATTCTGGATGAAGCAACGTCAAGCCTCGACTCGGAATCGGAACAAATGATTCAGCAGGGGCTCGCCTATCTTATGCAGGGGCGCACGACGTTCGTGATCGCACACCGGCTTTCAACGATTCGCCGCGCCGATCAAATTCTGGTCATGGAACAAGGGAAGATCGTGGAGCGCGGCACGCACACACAGCTTTATGCGGCGCGTGGACGATACTACGATCTTTACACGCGGCAGCACGGAGTGGAGGACAACCTGTTCCTAGCTCCAGGCGAAGGCGATGCCGTCGCCGTGGAGGGGAATGGTGCGAACGGCAAGAATGGCGACGTGAAGGCGGCGGACGCGCTTCGCGTGCTGCGGGGAGAGATGCGGTAGATGCCATCGGCCACTCCAGGAACTCTTCCCCAAGCTGGCGCGGTTGCGATCCGCAGCGAGAATCTCTGCCGGCACTACCGGATGGGCGAAAGCGTGATTCGGGCTGTCGATGGAGTTTCGCTTGAGATTCGCGCCGGCGAATTTGTCGCTTTGCTGGGCAGTTCGGGATCGGGCAAATCGTCGGTGTTGAACCTGATTGCTGGATTGGATCGCCCAACTTCGGGAAGCGTCGTTGTTCAGGATCGCGATCTGGCGAAACTCTCGCGCGAGGAGCTGGCGAAATACCGGCTGCACGTCGTGGGCATGGTGTTTCAGTCGTTCAACCTGATCGCCAGCATGACGCTGGCGGAAAACGTGGAATTGCCGCTGCGTTTCGCCGAGGTCGATCGCGGGAAACGCGACACACTGGCTCGCGAGGCTTTGGAACGTGTGGGCCTGCGGGCGCGGATGAATCATCGCCCGAGCGAGCTTTCCGGTGGAGAGCAACAGCGAGCGGCGCTAGCGCGGGCGCTGATCAATCGGCCGCAGCTTCTCCTGGCCGATGAGCCCACGGGAAATCTCGATAGTCATACCGGAATCGAGATCATGAACATGGTGCAGGCGTTGAACCGGGACTTGAGAATGACCATCGTGATGGTGACGCACGAACGCGCTCTGGCGGAGCGTTATGCCCAACGGATGATTTTCCTGGCCGACGGGAAATTGGTTGGCGATCAACCGAACCCATCGTTTGGGGCTCCCGCTGGGGCGAGAGGGAGCGAATCGTGAAACTTGCCGACTTGACCGAACTGGCCCTGCGAAATCTGCGCGAATCGCTGTTGCGAAATTCGCTGACGACAGTGGGCATTTCGGTTGGAGTGGCATCGCTGGTGGCGATGCTTTCTCTCGGAATCGGCCTGCAGCAGTTGTTCTCGCGTCGCCTGGAGAAGTCTGGGTTATTTGACACGATTGTGGTTACTTCCCGGCGCGAGTTGCGCGGCATGGGACGCGCCGAGGAAAGAACCGGGCCTACGCCGGGCGAGAGCCGCGTTCTCGATGAACCCGCGCGCCAGGAGATCGAGCGCCTGCCCCACGTGAGTGAGGCTTATCCGGACATTCGCTTCGTGACCGAACTGCGCTACGATGACAAGCCGCATCTGACTATGATTTCCGCGCTGCCCGAATCGGCAAAATCGAATGATGCTTTCGAAGGAATGCAGGGAAGATTCTTTTCGTCGGACACGGCGGCGGAAGTGATCCTGCAAAAGTCGTTTGCTGAAGAACTCTTAGGGAATACTCCTGGTCTCGGTGCGCCGGAGCCGCCCGTGTCGGAATTGGCAAAACCGCTGCTCGGGAAGGAATTGACCATGCGCTACGCGCAGCGTGCAGCAGCTCCTGCACCAACTTCCCCGAAGCCTGCTGAGGCGAATTCTGCGGACAGCGATCTTGCTGGCGCAGCATATTCCGTCATACCGCGTGAGCAGAAACTTACGATTGTTGGCGTCGCGGATCTCGATCCTGAGAGCATGCGCGGTCCGACGCGAGCGAAAGTATTTCTGCCGTTGAAGCTGGCGGAAAGCCTTCACGTGATGCAGCCCACTGATCTGCGCGAAATTTCACGAGCCGCGAGCGATCAACCAATTTATTCGTCGATCAGCGTGCGTGTGAAAGATCCCGCGCAAGTGCAGACGGTGGAGAGCGCCATCAAGAAAATGGGATTCACGACGTTTTCGATTCTCGATGCCAGCCGCGGTTTGCAGCAGGTATTCCGGGTGTTGTACGCATTTCTCGGGATTTTCGGCAGCCTGGCCTTGATCGTTGCCTCCATTGGGATTGTGAACACTCTGGTGATGGCCATTCTTGAGCGCCGGCGCGAGATCGGCATTATGAAGGCCATTGGCGCCAGCGACGGCGACGTGAGGAAGCTTTTCTTCGCCGAGGCCGGCGCTATGGGAATCCTGGGCGGAATCATCGGAGTTGCGTTGGGCTGGTCGATCGGCCAAGTCATCAATTTTGGCACGAACATCTACCTCAAACGGCAATCGTTCCCGCCGGAGCATTTTTGGGCGGTTCCCTGGTGGCTGGTTGCGTTGGCCATCGGGTTCTCTTTCGTCGTGAGTCTCATCTCCGGACTGTATCCGGCCGGACGCGCTGCCAGACTCGATCCGGTGCAGGCGCTGCGCTACGAATGAACTGGCCTGCGCTAGCGAACTCCCCGCGGCATCGGCTTGCGCTGGCTCTCTTTTTCTCGATGTTCTTTTTCTTTTTTTTCTTTGTTGGCGGGGCGACGGCGCAGAGCCGGATCGACTGCAACGCTCTGCACAGCCGCATTCTGAAGCAGATCGTTCACTATTGCGTCTATCTGCCTGACGGATACGATGCGGGAACGACCGCGCATCCCCGGCGGTATCCGTTGCTATATTTTTTGCACGGCCTGGGCGACAACGAGCAAACACTGTTCAACAGCGGTGGATGGACGCTGCTCGACGATCTGCGCCGTCAGCACAAGATAGGCGACTTCCTGATCGTTGCGCCCGAGGGCAGGCGCAGTTTTTACATCAATTCGGCCGACGGTTCGGTGCGCTACAGCGATTTCTTCCTCCAGGAATTCATGCCTTACATCGAAAAGGCTTATCGAGTGCGCGCAGGCCGCACCGGGCGCGCCATCAGCGGAATTTCCATGGGAGGTTATGGAGCTTTGCGGTTTGCCTTCGCGCATCCCGAACTATTTTCCGCCGTAAGTGCGCAAAGTGCGGCGTTGATTACGGAATCGCCGAAAGAACTCGATGCGGCGTCGCTGTCAGGGGCACCACTGATGGCTGTGCTGGCTCCAGTTTTCGGGAAGCCGATCAATGTCGCGCATTGGAATAAAAATAATCCATTCCTGCTGGCCGAGCAAAATGCTCTTGCCCTGCGAAAGCTGGCAATCTACTTCAACTGCGGCGAAGACGATAACTACGGCTTCGAAAAAGGCGCGGCTGCGCTGCACGCTGAATTGCAGAAGGAAAACGTGAGCCATGAATATCATTTATACCCAGGCGATCACACTCTGACCTATTTCCTGGCGCACTTCGCCGAGGTGATGGAATTTCATTCCGCAGCTTTCGGATTGTCGGAGAAAGAGACGAAACCTTCGAAGAATGTTCAAAAATAGCAATCCACCAAAGGTCAACGCGGGGCGTAGCCTAGCTCGCGCGCCTCCGGCCGAGTTGGGCTGAGACTGTGGTGACGATTGTTGTAAACTAGCGGAAACGACTGATTCTCGTCACGCCTTCGGCGGGGGAATGCGTGAGTGCTTGAAACGGGCAGTCTTGAAAGCCGATGTATGGTATCCGGGAACTCTGCCAACTGATTAAATACGCGGATACCTATCCCCCACGGCAAGAGCGGAACACGTGCACTGTAGTAAGACGGTAGTCATTGCGGAGAGTTGGCCGAGTGGTTGATGGCACCGGTCTTGAAAACCGGCATACGGGAAACCGTATCGGGGGTTCGAATCCCTCACTCTCCGCCATAGCGTGCCACTGTCTCGTAACAGGAAGTTAGTACCTCGCGACTCCCCATTCCAAGCTCGAAGGAAAAGATTTCGGTTGACACGGTTCTTTATCGTTTTATAATTGTTCTTATTCAATAACCATGCGTCTCTCCCATGCACGGTTCCGTGAGCTCGCCGCGAAGCACGGCTTGGCGGTGACCCACCAGCGTCAGGTGGTCTATGAGGCCGTCATCGCTTCCCACGGGCACTATTCTCCAGAAGACATTTACGCCTCGGTCCGGCGCCACGTTCCATCGATCTCTCTCGCCACCGTCTACAACAATCTCCGCCTTTTTATCGAGTGCGGGTTGCTGCGAGAGGTCACTCCTCACGCCTCCACGTTGCGCGTGGACGGCAACATTGAACCTCATCACCACGTGGTGTGCTCCCGCTGCAAATCGGTGCAGGACATTAAAGGCGACTTCATCGATTTGAAGCGGCTATCCCGGCAAGTGCCGGACGGATTTGATCTGACGCAGCCGTTGATCGAGGTCTTTGGCCTCTGTCGGCGCTGCCGCGCGAAAACGTAGTTTTTTCAGGCAGTACGCAATCAAAACTCGAAGGATGGAAACATTATGGAAAATACACTCGCGACTTCATCGGGGACTGTTGTTCCCGAAGCTAAGGAAAAAAGAACCGCAACCGAATCGAAGTGCCCGGTAGCGCACGGCGCTCACAAGTCCCATACCAATGCTGATTGGTGGCCGAATCAGGTGAACGTGAATATCCTGCATCAGCATTCCCCGCTGTCTGATCCGATGGCTAAAGAATTCAATTACGCCCAAGAGTTCAAGACGCTCGAACTGAATGCCGTGGTCAAAGACCTGCATGCCTTGATGACGGACTCGCAGGAGTGGTGGCCGGCCGACTTTGGCCATTACGGTCCGCTTTTCATTCGCATGGCGTGGCACAGCGCCGGTACGTACCGCATCGGCGACGGCCGGGGCGGGGCCGGATCCGGTCAGCAGCGCTTCGCCCCGCTCAATAGCTGGCCCGACAACGTGAACCTCGATAAAGCGCGCCGGCTGCTCTGGCCAATTAAGCAGAAGTATGGACGGAAGATTTCCTGGGCCGATCTGATGATTCTGGCCGGCAACGTTGCCCTCGAATCAATGGGCTTCAAGACGTTCGGCTTTGGTGGCGGGCGCGCGGATGTCTGGGAACCCGAAGAGGAAATTTATTGGGGACCTGAAGGAACGTGGCTCGCGGACGAGCGTTACTCCGGGGATCGTGACCTCGAGAATCCACTGGGCGCGGTGCAAATGGGTCTGATCTATGTGAATCCGGAAGGGCCGAATGGGAAGCCGGATCCCATCGCCGCGGCGCGGGATATTCGGGAAACCTTTGCGCGCATGGCGATGAACGACGAGGAAACGGTCGCACTCATTGCCGGCGGACACACCTTCGGCAAAACTCACGGCGCTGCCGTTCCCGCTCAATATGTTGGGCCCGAGCCGGAAGGTGCCGCCATCGAGGAGCAAGGCCTCGGGTGGAAGAATAAGTTTGGGAAAGGCCACGGTGGTGACACCATCGGCAGCGGCCTGGAAGTCATCTGGACCACGACGCCGACGAAGTGGAGCAACAACTTCTTCAACAACCTGTTCAGCTATGAATGGGAACTGACGAAGAGTCCGGCCGGCGCGCATCAGTGGACACCGAAGAATGGCGGAGGCAAAGGTACAGTGCCGGATGCTCATAATCCATCGAAGCATCATGCACCATCGATGCTGACCACGGATCTCGCGTTGCGGTTCGATCCCGCTTACGAGAAGATTTCGCGGCGCTTCTACGAGCACCCGGATGAGTTCGCGGACGCGTTTGCGCGGGCATGGTTCAAGCTGACGCACCGCGACATGGGGCCCATCTCGCGCTACCTTGGCCCGCTGGTTCCGAAGGAGACCCTGCTGTGGCAAGATCCCGTACCCACCGTGGATCATAAATTGATCGCCGAGAAGGACATTACTGCTCTCAAGGCTAAGATCCTCGCGTCCGGACTGTCGATCTCGCAACTGGTCACGACTGCCTGGGCGTCGGCGGCGTCTTTCCGTGGCTCTGACAAGCGCGGCGGCGCGAACGGGGCGCGCATTCGTCTCGCGCCGCAAAAGGATTGGGAGGTAAACCAGCCTGCCGCACTGGCCAAGGTTCTCAAGAAGCTGGAGGCGATTCAAAAGGAGTTCAACAGCTCCCAGTCCAACGGGAACAAAGGGAAGAAGGTCTCGCTGGCTGACCTGATTGTTCTGGGCGGATGCGCAGCCGTCGAGGAAGCTGCGAAAAGAGCCGGACACAAAGTGAAGATCCCATTCTCGCCGGGACGCACGGATGCTTCGCAGAAACAGACCGACGTGCACTCGTTCGCCGTGATGGAGCCGATCGCTGACGGGTTCCGCAACTATCTGCGAGAGGGACAGATCCCGTCGGCGGAGGAATTCCTGGTCGATCGGGCGCAGTTGCTCACGCTGACTGCCCCCGAGATGACCGTTCTTGTCGGCGGCCTGCGCGCCCTGAATGCCAACTTCGATCACTCCAAACACGGCGTCTTCACCAACCGGCCCGAGACGCTGACCAATGATTTTTTCGTCAACCTGCTCGACATGAATACGAAGTGGGAGCCCTCGGCTACCTCCGAGGGAGTGTATGAGGGGCGCGATCGCGCGACAGGCAAACTCAAGTGGACAGGCACACGCGTCGATCTCGTCTTCGGCTCGAACTCGCAGCTCCGCGCTCTCGCGGAAGTTTATGGGTCCGACGACTCGAAAGAGTCGTTTGTGAAGGACTTCGCGGCAGCGTGGAACAAGGTAATGAATCTGGATCGCTACGACCTTGCCTGAGCGGCGATTAAGAATCTGTTGTTGTTTGGTTCTGCTGCGGCTCAGGTGGCGACCAGGCGACCGACGCATGCTTCTAACGATCACATGCGGTCCTGATGGCGCGACTTCGGTCTCCTGTCACAATCTGATCCAACATGCGCCATGGGCTGCCGTTGCTAAAGGCAGCCCATGATTCGCGGGTTGGGAAGCGGTCGCAGGTGCATGCTGCCTGGTCAGCCTGCCGCTTGCGCTCCGCGGCAAGCTGCGCAGTATCCGCCAATCTCGAGGCGTGAAATCAGCACGCGGAAGCGGCAGTCTTTCTCGACCTGCTGTTTGAGTTTCTCGAACTCGTCGCTGACAAACTCGGCGATCTTGCCGCAGCGCAGGCAGGCCATATGGATATGGTCGCGTCCCAGCCTGCGCTCATAGTAGTGGCCTTCGCCGTTGATGTGCATCAGGTCGAGTTCGTCGATCAAGCCTTGACGCTTCAACAGCCGCAAGGTGCGGTACACGGTGCTGCGGTCGACGCTGGCATCGATCTTCTGGGCCTTGCGCAGAATCTGGCTGGCATCCAGATGCTTGCTGGCCGTCTCCATCACGCTGAGGATGGCGCGGCGCTGCTCGGTCATGCGAATTCCGCGCTCGGAAAACTGAGCCTGCAACCGGCCGGGCATTTCGGTTCGGGGTAGCGGCATCGGGGCGTCTCCTATCGTGGCAAGTTGTCGCAACGGTGCTGCGACGAAATCTTGCGCCAGTGCTTGACGGAATCACCGGTTATCCGTGACCATGAATGTATCTCAGATGCGAACGAGTTGCAACTAGCGTCTCATCTGGATTGCCCCGTTTATGATCCTTCGCACACCCAAGGGAGAGCGGCTTGGCTTCTTAGATGCGACTCAATTGCAACTAAGAGATCCCTGCCGGCTATGGACGATCTTCGCGGGAGCGCGGCGAACGTTCTCGAATACACTCCGAGGTCTATTCTTCTTCTGCCTGCTGGGAAGAGCCTTCGCCGGCGTGGGTGGCAGCATCTCAGTCGCCATCAAGGACCCTACCGGGGCGGCGATTGCCAACGCTTCGATCGTTCTGGCGAATGCCGATACCGGCATCCAGCAGTCCGCGGTCACCGACAGCCGGGGCGCGTATACCTTTCCAGTACTTGCGGTCGGCAGCTACGTTCTGGAAGTAAACCACCCCGGCTTTCGACCCTACCGCCGCACAGGAATTGTGCTCGACGCTAACAGCGCGCTGGTGCTGGATATCGTCCTGCAGGTTGGAGAGCGCACGGACGCGGTCACGGTCAGCGAGAGTGCGGTCCATCTGGAGACTCACAGCAGTCAATTGGGAGATGTGATTGACGGCGAGCAGATGAATGCCGTGCCCTTGAACGGGCGCAGTTATACCGACCTTCTCTCGCTTCAGCCTGGGGTTGCTCCTTCGACTTCGATCAATTCAGAAACCGTTCAAGATGTGGGCGCGACCGCGCTTTCTCCTTCTGGCGATCTGAATCCGGGCACGATTTCCATCCATGGCCAGCGCGAATTCGCCAACGCCTTCATCGTGAACGGCAGCGACTCGGAAGAGGATGTAAACATGGGAACGGCAATAATTCCGAATCTCGACTCGATTGCCGAGTTCCGCATTCTCACCAGCAATTTTGACGCGGAGTACGGAGAATTCAGCGGGGGCCAGATCAACGTGATTACCAAGTCGGGCAGTAACTCATTTCACGGCGATCTTTTCGAGTTTCTGCGCAATACGGATCTCGACGCGCGCAATTACTTCTCTCCGAATCGCGCTACGTTCATTCAGAACCAGTTCGGGGGGACCGCCGGAGGGCCCATCCGGCGAAACAGACTTTTCTTCTTCTCCGACTATCAGGCCACACGCCAGCGTCAAGGAGTAGACACGGGATTGATTCCGGTGCCGTCGGCGGAGGATCGCGCAGGGAACCTTTTGGACTTGGCCAGTTCTTTCTACACAACTCAAACTGTAAATGGACAATCGGCTGTAGTCCCTTCCACGGTCAGCGGGCCCGCTTGGGCCAACACGCTCTCGGAAAGCTTCCCCTATCAAGTCTACGCCGGGGAGCCTTACTATTTTCCGGGCTGCACGAATACGGATTATTCCACTTCGAGCACAACGGCCTGCGTTCTGCCCACGTTGCAGATCCCGACCAGTGCGTGGTCCGTGCCTGCGCAAAATCTGCTGCGTTATATCCCGGCGCCGAATGCTTCCGGCGATCAGTTTGCAACCTCTGCTTACAATCAGGCGCTCCGTGACGATAAAGGCTCTTTTCGCCTCGACGCCAGCACAGGCTGGGGACTGATTTCCGGCTACTACTTCCTGGACGATTATTCGTTGAACAATCCTTATCCAGTGGCGCAGGGCGGAGCCAGCGTGCCCGGTTTCAATGCGCTCTATGACGGTCGAGCGCAGCTATTCAGTTTAGGGGACACCAAGACGTTGAGCGCAACCGCGGTCAATGAACTCCACTTCAGTTACATGCGGGCATTCAACGATCTTGGCAAGCCACAAGGCGGCTTAGGCGTCAGTTTGGCATCTCAGGGATTCGTGACCTCGTCAGGCACGCCAAGCATCGTGGCCCTGGCGCCGCAAAACGAAGGCGTCGAGAATCTGGTCTTCAACAATTTCTCTACCGGCACCAACACCAACGAGCTGAAGCAGGCGAACAATACGTTTCAGTGGCTCGACAATTTTTCGAAGGTCATCGGCCAGCACACAATCAAGGTCGGTGGAGAATTCCATTACGATCAGGTCAACGTCAATCCGATCGCGCAGTTCAACGGCAGCTTCCTGTTTACCGGCAGCGAGACAGGGGTTGATTTCGCCGATTTCCTGTTGGGAATCCCGAGCCAATTCAACCAGAGCCAGCTGAATCCTTTCTATGGCAGGAACAAATACGCTGGAGTCTTCGCCCAGGACAGCTGGCACGTAAGATCCAATCTAACTCTCAATTACGGTGTGCGCTGGGATCGCATCGAACCGTGGTACGAGAAATACAACCAGATTTCAACCACGGAGCCGGGCAGGCAGTCGGTGGTGTTTCCGACCGCGCCCGTGGGAATTCTGTATCCCACCGATCCGGGAGTGCGGCGGACTCTTGCTCCTCCGGGAGATGAATTCTCACCTCGCGTTGGCCTCGCGTATTCGCCGAGTATGTCGAGCGACTCGCTGCCCGGCCGGATTTTTGGAGGCCCGGAACAAACCAGCGTGCGAGCCGGCTTCGGCATGTATTACACATCGATCGAAGCCCTCACGCTGGGAGTGCTGGCGGCCAACGCCCCGTATGGAACCACGTACAGCAGCCCAGCGCCGCCGATGTTTTCGAATCCCTTCATCACGGCTTCCAGCGGACAGAATCTCGGGCAATATTTCCCGGTCACGTTCGCTCCATTGAATTCCTCCAGCAACCATCCCGATCCATCTCTGGACTGGTCGCAATATATACCCATCAGCGGCATACCCGCGTATCCCGTTAACAACCGGATTCCATACAGCGAACAGTACATGCTGTCGATCGAGCGCCAAGTCGGGAACGGTACGATTTTCGGCGTGAGCTACGTGGGCAATGAGTCGCACAGGCTGCTGGTGCTGGTGGAGTCCAATCCTGGTAATCCCGCTCTGTGCCTTAGCCTGAGCCGGACCAGCGAAGTGTTGCCGGGATCGCCGACGTGCGGGCCTTTTGGGGAGAGTAACGTATTCCAGACGGCCTCCGGCCCCGTGAACGGGACACGTGGCCCGCTGGGATCGAATTTTGGCAGCGATACCAACCAAAGCACCATCGGCAACTCCAATTACAACGGACTCGAACTCAGCCTGCGCCACACCAGCAAGCATCTGCAATTGTTTGCCAGCTATACCTTCGGCAAATCCATGGATCAGTCTTCGAACGTCGGCGAAGAGGTTAACCCGATCGATCCCGCTCTTAGCCGTGCTTTGTCGGCCTTCGACGTGACCCACAACTTCGTGGTCAGCTATGCCTATGACCTTCCTCTGGAGCGCCTGCTCGGCGCCTCTAACGTTTGGACCAAGGGTTGGACGGTTTCCGGAATCACCCATTTCAGCAGTGGCTTCCCCGTCACGCTGCTCAATTATGGTGACAATTCTTTGCTGGGCGCCGAGCCTAACGGCATCAACAATTATGGAGTAGACGAGCCGCAATACACGCCCGGCCCTCTGAAACTGAACTCCAACCCGCGCAACGGCAGGGCATACTTCAACACGTCGCTGTTCAGCCTGCAGCCGTTGGGTACGCCAGGGGATGCCAGGCGCCGATTTTTTTATGGTCCGGGGCTGGACAATTACGACATGGCGTTAATCAAAGCTGTCCCTATGAACGAATCCCGATCGCTGCAATTCCGCCTGGAGGGATTTAACGTATTTAATCATGCCCAATTTTTCGGGTCAGCCTCGGTGAACGGCAATATCAACAGCCCCACGTTCGGAGAGGTCGTTAGCGCTGCTTCGCCCCGCCTGATGCAGGCGGCGGTCAAGCTGATTTTCTAGTTATAACCGTGTAGCCGCCCCAGGCGCTTTCCTGCGACTTTCAGACAGGCAGCCGCATCGAATTGGAGTGCTAATATAGTGAGTTGGGTCCCAACAGGGGAAGCACTCATAACAGATCGCCAGGGCCCGGCAACGCCAGCTAAGAGCGTCAGCCGTCAGCACGGCGTTGATCACGAGGAGAAAAAATGGCAGGCAACGGAATTGTCGAAGTGACCGATGCGAACTTCGACCAGGATGTCTTGAAGTCAGATAAGCCCGTTCTGGTGGATTTTTGGGCAACTTGGTGCGGCCCCTGCCGCGCTATCGCCCCTATCGTGGAAGAGCTGGCCACTGAGTATCAGGGCAAAATCAAGATCGGCAAAATGGATGTCGACTCCAATAGTGCGACACCCATGCGCTACAAAGTGACTGGCATTCCGACGCTGCTGGTTTTCAAGGGCGGACAAGTGGTCGAGCAATTCGTCGGCTACAAGCCCAAGGAAATTTTGACGCAGGCGTTGAACAAGCACGTCGGGTGAGTCGGGGTTCCGGCATCAGTTCTTAGTCTTCAGGGAAGAGCGCCCGGGATTGGGTCCCGGGCGTTCTTTTGCGGATCAGTGCAGAAACATAGATCGACGCAGTTCAGTACTTCCTCAGCACCCCAATCACCCGCCCTTGCACATCCACTGAGGCCGCCGGCACGATGATAGGCTTCATGGTCACGTTCGAAGGCTGGAGGCGTATATTGTCGCCCTCGCGGTAGAGACGCTTCAGGGTTGCGTCGGTTGAATCCACCAGCGCCACCACGATGTCTCCGTTGTGCGCGGTGCGGGTCTTCTCTACTAGAACGTAATCGCCGTCGAGAATGTGCTCGTCCTGCATGGACTCCCCCCGCACTTCGAGAACAAAAACTTCTTTCGAGCGTACAAAATCGGCGAGGGAAATCGTTTCGGGATTCTCCACTGCCTCGATCGGCTGACCGGCGGCGATACGGCCGACCAGGGGCAGCACTACGGCAGTATTCACACTCATGGCTTGCTTCAGTCGTCCTTTAGGCGGTAGCAGATCGATGGAGCGGCTGCGATTGTAATCGCGCGTGAGCAGTCCTTTTTTCTCCAGATTGGTGACGTGCTTGTGCACGGTTGCCAGAGAAGATAGCTCCAGCCCCTTGCCGATTTCCTCAAACGACGGAGAATATCCGTGCTCCGCCACGAACCGCGAAATGAAGTCGTACACTTCCCGCTGCCTGCGTGTGATGGCCATGCCGCAATTATTGGCGAACAGAAGGCGAAATACAAGCGGGAAATTAGGCGCCCGCGCAAAGGCCCGCCTGAAGAGGAAAACTATGCGGCCAACATTGCCAGAGTTTCGGCCAGCACGAGCGCCCCACGAGCGATGTCTTCAGGCGACGCATATTCATCTGGCCGATGGCTGTAGCCGTTGCGGCAGGGAATAAACAGCATCGCGACGGGCGCAATCCGCGAGATAAAAAGCGAATCGTGGTAGGCGCGGCTCGGCATGGTAAGAAAATCGAAGCCATGCTTCCGGCAGGCTTGACCGAGGGCCGAAACGATGGCTGGACCGCACTCGGCGGGCGCATCGGCGTTCAGCAGTTCGCAACGAATTTCAGCATTGCGTTTGGCAGTCACCTCGCGGCAAGTCTGATTCAGGATTCTTATGACGTTGTCACGACGTTCAAGATCGGTGTCGCGAATATCCACGCTTAACCGCACGCGTGAGGGGATGCTGTTGACCGCACCCGGGAAGACGTCGCAGATTCCCACCGTCGCGACGGTGTCGATTGCTCCACTGCTTCGCGCCGCGCGTTCGAGAGCGAGGATGAGTTCGGCGGCGGCGCAGAGAGCGTCGAGACGATCTGGCATGAGCACGCCGCCGGCATGTCCGCCCGATCCTTCCACGGTTACGCGCAGGCTGGCCGGAGCAGCGATTCTTTCCACGATTCCCAACGGTTTGCGCTGTCGCTCCAGCACCGGGCCCTGCTCGATGTGCAGTTCCACGAACGCTTTGTAATACCCCGTGGGCAATTTCACGTCTTCCAGGGTGCCAGACAAACCCACTTTCTGCCGAACTTCTTCCACCGTGGCGACGTCGTTGTCCGTCAATTTCCTGGCGGCTTCGGCGGTCAGAGTGCCCGACAGCAAGCGGCTGCCCAGGCAGCCGATGCCAAAGCGCGTGGGTTCTTCCGAGGTAAAGATGAGCAGCTCAATCGGGTGCAGGGGACGAAAGCCTGCGCGTTGCAGAGCGCGGATTGCCTCGAGTCCACCGAGCACTCCAACGACTCCGTCGTACTTTCCAGCGTTCGGTATTGCGTCGATGTGCGATCCCGTGCCAACGGCGGAGGCCTTTGAATCCGAGGCCGTCCAGCGCGCGAAAGTGTTGCCAATCGCATCTTGCCGCACGGCCAGTCCGGTCTCTTCGCAGCGAGCTTTCATCCATGCCCGCGCTTTCAAGTCGGTGGGCGTGAAAACGACGCGGGTGACAGCGGGCGGTTCGGCATCCGAAAATCTCGCCAGTTCTTCGATCTCGGCGATGAGCCGCTGCTGATCAATCGTAACGTTCATCGCGCTCCGCCCAAGGGATGCCGGTTCCAATCTTTGTAGATGAGGTACTTAGCCGGGACTTTTCCGATGGCGCCAAACCACTGCGGACACCACGGCCCCATCCAGATGAAATCGCCCGCGGCCACGGGATACCACGAATCTCCGAGACGATAGATTCCTCCACCTTCCAGCATGATGAGGCCATGTTCCATAATGTGCATCTCGACCTGGCTTAGCGCGGCTCCTGGCTGGTACACCATCGTATTCACCGCGAAGTCAAAAGACAGTTCATCGGGCAACAGGCATTTCACTTGCAGGTCAGGATCGTCGTTGAGCGCATGGGATGAGACCTTGTCTTCGCTAGAGACGATCGCCTCGGGCGGGGCAATTCCATGCAGAGACTGGTAAGTCTTTTCAATCACAGCTGCGCGGCTTGGTTTCACCGCAATAATTCGATGCGGTAATTCCTGGGGAATGTACGCATACCCTCGAGCGGTGAGTTCGTGTTGTTCGCCGGTTAATTCCAAGCTGATGGCGCCCTCGATCACATAGATAAAACGTTGAGCCGGTGTGCCTCCCAGTGTTCCGCCAGCTTCGAACTCGGCCGTGTATTCGGTGAATGCCGCGCCCATGGCCGGTCCGGCATGCACAACGGCTGCGCACATCCGCATTCCGGGGAGCGGGGTTCGCACGAAAGTCTCTGCCGTCAATAGCAGGTGGTTCCGCTGTTGCGAGCTTCGCGTTTGACCGAGATTGGCCAACCCCGCATCACTTTCACCGAGATTATGCACGGCACGTCCTTTTCTGAAATGGAGCCGACGAAGCTAATTCATCCAGCAAATGTAAACCGCACTCGATTGCCTTCGCCACGTCCTCTACTGCAACCGACTCGGTTGGATCGTGGCTAATGCCCCCCGGAGTTCGCAGAAAAATCATCGCCGATGGGACTCTCTCCGCCAATATCATCGCATCATGTCCCGCTCCACTCGCCATGCGGTGTGGCTTGCAGCCGGTCTTCAGAATCGCCTTTTCGATTTGAGCAGACAGTAGCGGATCCATCGGCACAGCCGGCTGATTCATCTGCGTGCTGAAGCGAAGGGACAAACCACGCCGCTGCGCGATTTCACGAGCTCGGTGAAGGATCTCGTCACCCCCCCGTGTTCTCACGTCATCCTCCCGGTGACGCACATCCAGACTCATCTGCGCCTCGCCCGCAATCACGTTGCCCGCCCCCGGCTTCGGCCGCACGGATCCAACAGTCGCAACCAGCCCTGGAGTTGCCTTGGCCGTTCTCTCGACAGCAACGATCCACTCAGCAGCGCCGGCGACCGCATCGAAACGAAAATCCATCGGCGTTGTTCCCGCATGGTTAGCCCGTCCGACGAACGTAATCTCCAAGCGGCTCTGACCCGCAATGGATTCGACGATCGCCAGCGGCAGACCTAACTTCTCCAACACCGGCCCCTGCTCAATGTGAAACTCCAGATAACCGCAGACATCACCTAGTGCTCGAGCCTTCGCAATTTCATCCGGGTTCAGCCCAAATTCTTCGAGCGCTTGCCGCACTGAAATTCCGTGCGCATCACGCACGGCTAGCAAATTTTCATCGAGCCGCCCCACCAACGCGCGGCTGCCGATGAATGGCGTCCCAAACCGAACGCCTTCTTCCTCCGAGAAACCGACGACCTCGATCGCGTAGGGTAGCCGGCGCCCATGCAGTCCTTGCAACAGTGCTACTGCAAGTATGACCCCTAGTACGCCGTCGAAGGCCCCGGCATTCGGAACCGTGTCGAGATGCGAACCCACAAGCAGACGCGGCGCAGCCGGTTCTTCGGCTGGATACACCGCGCGCAAGTTCCCTGCCGGATCTACTTGTGTCGTCGCCCCCAGCGGCTCCAGCCATCGGGCAATTTCCCGATGAACGTCGCGCATCGGCGGCGACAAAAACGTCCGCCGCGTGCTCCCCGAGTCCTCGGAGAACAGCGCCAGGCACTGGCACCGGGCAATTACTTCCGCTGCGAGATTTGCGCATTCCTCTTTCACTCACGTAGCCGACGCAGACGGGTGGATCCTCAGGCTCTACGCCTCACGGATGATTTTCGCCGCCACCCAGCCAACCAGAACAAGCGCGATCAACACTTCCCAGCCAAAACGGTTCCCGTAAGTCCCGACCGGATAATGATTGCTGAGCATCAGAAATACAACGGGAACAGCCATGAACGTATTGTGTTTCGAGCGCAGCTTGGCTTGCGCCCCGAGCCATGCATCAAATTTGCCTCCAGCAGCCGACGCAGCCAGCATTTGCCTTTGCGCAGGCAGAATCCGAAACCAGACATTGGCCGTCATGATGGTTCCGTAAATTGCTCCTACGTGGATGTACGCGGCGCGGCCGCTGAGCAGGTGCATCAGGACCCAGGAAATTGCCGCCGTCATGATAAACGCAAACCCCACAAACGCCGCTGGGGACTGGCCTATGGGCGAGCGCAAGGCGAAATCGTAGATGAACCATCCCGCTGCGATCGCCCCCAGACCGATGCCGATTCCGGCCTGCTTGGAAATATCTGCCACGTCCGGATCGACAAGTCCGCTCCCGAGATAATAGACGAGAACCAGCAAGGCCATGCCCGCGAGCCACGTCATTAGGGCTTCCCAGCGAAACCACCTGACCTGCCCGGCGCTCACTCCCAGCGTTTTTTTCTTTTCTACGGTGTAAAAGCCCCCGCTGTGAACCATCCACACTGCGAGCGGCGTGCCGTCCGCCGCAGCTTCTTTCTCCATTTTGACGAATTGCCGGTCGAGCCAGGTGAAATAGTAAGTCTGGCCGACCCACATGATGCCGGCAAACACGTGAAACCAGCGCACGCCGAGGTTCAGCCATTCTCGAATCGAAAAATCCACTCTAGCTCCCCCGATACGTGGTGTAGCCGTTCGCGTTCAGCAGCAACGGAATATGCAACTGCGATTCGCCGTCGCGCACCCGGAACGTAACCTCGACGACAGGATATAGCGCTTCGACGTTCTGAGCGCTGAAGTAACTCGCGGTATCAAACACCAAACGGTACAAGCCCGAAGGCAATTCATTTCCAGGCAGCAACTGCGAGCAGCGGCCGTCATGGTCGGTGCGCGAGGAGTTCAATCGCTGCCAATCTCCAGACGAGCTTTGGAATTCGAGTCGCACCGGCATGTCTCCGGCGGGCTTGCCACGATTCACATCCAAAATGTGCGTAGAGATGCGCTTCATTGCTTAAGCCATTTCTTCAATCGGAGATTCGTGATTTTGCGCTGCTCTTCGGCCGCCTCGCGGAGTTCGGTAGCAAGGTCATTGCCCATGCGGCGCGTCAAAAGTTCCAGCATTTCAGCCGCGGATTTTCCCGTCGCACATACGATGAACACTCGACCGAACTTCTGTTCGTATTCGCGATTCGCCTGTGCGAATGCCGACAGAACTCCTTCTCCGCCATCGGCTACGCTTTGCTGCTCCCGCGCCGACCAAGTCGCAGACTGGGCCGAAGCAACCGATGGCGCCCTCCGCTCGCCAATTCGTGGATGGGTCGAAAATGCTTCCTTCCAGTCCTGCTCTGCCAATCCCCGCCAAATCTCGTCGGACACCGCGATGAGGGACGACTCTTCCTCGAAGGGCCGGCGCGACGCCAATCCCCTCGCCCACGCCATCGAACCACAGCAGGGAAGAATTTCCTCCACAGCATCCTGCGTTGAGCGCAAGTTCCAGCGTTTCAGCGCTTCGCTGGTATCACGCCCGTCCGCAATCAACTTCTGCAGAAACTCCGCCACTAGATTTCCGACTACCGCAGAACGGTAGGCGGCGGTTGACCGAATATCGTCGATCGGCCGAATCTCACTGGCGGCAGCTAGCCGCGCCGATTGCACCAGTTGCGGGTCAACCTTCTTCCCTTTCACGATGCGCTCCACTTCTCTGAGACGGAGCGGCGTTGGCGCTACGCTGCCGGCCGCGACGCGGATATCTTGAACAACGTCAGCCTTTACTCGCCCCAACGCCGCAATACACACTTTTGAAATTGCCTGCGCATTCCGCGCTCCTACTTTGCGCGAGTACGAAATATATCCGGCAAACCGCCGCGGCAGGCAAATTGCCTGGATCAGTTCATCCGCTGCCAGCAGAGTTTTCTTGTAACCTGTATGAAAATCTAAGTAGCTGACGCGCCGCTGGCCGCGCTGGGAAATCAGAATCAACTCTGCCTCGTAGACCAGCAAGGCCGGCAGGGAATCCGCGGCGGGCGATGCATTGACGATGTTTCCGCCGAGAGTTCCACGATTCTGATTCGCAATCCCTCCTGTCCAGCGCGCTGCGCTGACCAGCAGCGGGAATTCCCGCTTCACGATTTCATGCTCGCCCAAATCGGTGTAGGTGTTGGCGGCGCCGATTCGAACTTCATCGCCGGAAACTTCGATTCTGCGCAATTCGGGAAGATCCCATAGACTCACGAGTTTTCGGCTCGCGAGTTTTCCGGCGGCATACTGCACCATGATATCGGTGCCACCCGCGATCGGCAGCCATTCACCGGGTTGCTCGGCGAGCAGCGATACCACGGCCGACAAACTCCCAGGCGCAACCAGTTCGTAATCAGCGGGATCTGATCTCATCGTGCATTGCTACGATTTGAAATTGCTATGAATCGAGGTTGCCAAGATCCGAATCTCCGCGAGCAGATGCTTGCTCGATTGCTTCACAAATTTGTGCGTATCCGGTGCATCGGCAGAGATTACCAGAAAGCGCTTCTCTGATCTCACCTGCAGTGGGCCGCGGCTGCCGTGTCAACAAATGGGTCGCCGCCATGAGAATTCCCGGAGTGCAAATGCCGCACTGCGCCCCACCCCACTCCAAAAATGCCTGCTGTAATGCGCCTAAATGCGATCCCCCGGCTAGTCCTTCAACTGTAATGATAGTTGTTCCCTGTGCCTGCAAGACGGGCACGAGGCAACTGTTTACCAGAGTGCCATTCATGAGCACGGAGCACGATCCACACTCGCCTTCTCCGCAACCTTCTTTCGCGCCCGTGAGCCCCAGATCCTCCCGCAAAACATCCAAGAGCCTCGTCATTGGATAGGCGCAGACCGTCCGGTCTTCGCCATTAACAGTCATGTGAATCTCGCATTGTCCGCGTGACGCGCTCATCGAACTCCCTGCGCGGCAAGAGAATCGCTTGCTCGGGGATGCTGCTTCATCGCTTCAAAAATATCTTCTGGCAGAAGCGGGATCGAATCGAAATTTGCATCCAAAGCATCTGCAACGGCGTTCACGATCGCCGGAGCGGGGCCATCCATCGGCAATTCTCCAATGCCTTTCGCGCCGAATGCTCCGTGTACATTGCCCAGTTCTTCAAAGTACACGCGAATGGGAGGCAAATCCGCGGACGTCGGCATGATGTAGTTGGTCATTTGCCCGTTTTGCATCCGGCCATTCCGCCAGGCAACTTTTTCGTACAGCGCAAAGCCGATGCCTTGGGCGACACCCCCCGTGATCTGTCCGCGAGCCAGCACCGGATGCAGGACTCGGCCCACTTCCTGCAGCGCAACAAAGTCATCCACGGTTACACCGTAGCTGGCCATGTCCACGGTAATTTCGGCGATGTAGACAGCCCAGGTGTAGGCCGCATAGGCCTCACCGCGATATTTCTGATCGTCCCAAAAGATATCCGACGGCGCTTCGTAGCGCGCCCACGATTTCAGCTCTCCGCGCTCGGCAATGTGTTTCGCGCATGCCGCGCGGAAGTCGTCCCGCGAATATCCTTCGTGGAGCGATCCCGAGGCCAGCAGGGTCTGCAGGATTCCACTCGCTGCCGATTGCACCAATTTCCCCACAACCATGACCGTGCGAGAAGCCACGGTTGGACCGCTGTTCGGAACTTTCTCGGTGTCTGGCTGGGCTATTTCGACGTCTTCATAGGGCAGTCGCAACGTTTCCGCGGCGATCTGGGAAAGCACGGTATTCGTTCCCTGGCCGAACTCCGTGCTCGATACCAGAACGCGCACTCGTCCATCCGCGCAGCCCTCGACGCCCACAACCGAGGCCAGGTAGCGCTCGCCCGACCCGGTGAAGCCGGCCCCGTGCAAGAATGTGGCGATGCCGATTCCTTTTTTGTGCGACGATGATTCATTTTCTAGCCGGAACCGATCTTTTTTTGCACGATAGTCCGAAAGCTCGAGGGCCCGATCGAGAAGCTTGTCGAGATCGATCGGCTCCCGGATCGCTTGCTCGGTGGTGGTCGTCTGTCCCGGCTTCAGGAAATTTCGGCGCCGCACTTCCACCGGAGAAATACCCACCACCGCGGCGATGCGATCCATGTGGCGCTCCATGGCGAACAGGCTTTGCGGAGCGCCGAATCCACGGAACGCCCCGTGCGGTGGGGCATTGGTCGCAACCGCCTTCGCACGGATTCGAACGCTGGGCCAGTAATAAGGACCGCCCGCGTGAATCGTCCCGCGCGACAGCACAACGGACGAGAGCGTAGCGTAGGCTCCCCCGTCGATCACAAACTCGATCTCGCCTCCCAGAAGCTTGCCCTCCTTGTCGACTGCAGTGCGGTGCCGAGTTCGCGATGGATGCCGCTTGGTCGTCGCCGCCATGTCTTCCATGCGGTCGTAAACGATCTTCACCGGCTTGCCGGATTTCATCGCGAGCAACGCGGCGTGTCCGGCGATCATCGAGGGATACTCTTCTTTTCCTCCGAAGGCTCCACCGGTCTCGGTCTGCACCACGCGAACTTTGTCCTCGGGCAGGTCGAACAGTTTCATGAGAGCTTTGTGGACATAATAGGGACACTGCAACGAGCCCCACACCGTGATTCCCCGCTCGCGGTCGAAAGTGGCGATCATTCCGTTGTTTTCGATGTAGAGCTGTTCCTGCGCACCCGTCGTATATTCGCCTTCGACAATGTAAGCGGCCTTCTGCCAAATACTGTCGACATCGCCCTTCTCGACCAAATAAGTCTTGAAGGTGTTGTCTGTGCCCCAGATAATTTCGGCGCGCGCTTCACTCGCTTCAATCGTGAACAGCGCCGGCAAAGGATCGTACTCAATCGCGACGGCCTCGACGGCCTTTCGAAGCAGGTGCCGATTGGGATGCGCCAAAAGCAAAATCGGTTCCTCGGGATGATTGACCACGCCGTCTGCCAGACAGGGCTGGTCGTCCAGGATCAGGGCTACATAGTTCTTCCCCGCAATATCCTTGGCTGAAACGACTACGAATTCGTTCCAAGCAATGCCCGAACCGAAGCCGATTCTCCTGATCTTCCCGCGGGGAATGCTGCTACGCACGGTCGCACCGTAAAGCATTCCGGGCAGCACAATATCGTCGACGTACTTCGCGCGTCCGGTGACCTTGTCCGAGCCTTCCTTGCGCGGGACCGACACTCCGATGATGTTTTCAGTTTTCACGTCGTTTCAAGTATGGCAGACAAAGCTTGTGCTCGGTGTCACTCGCGGAACTCGCGTCCTCGAAGCTCTCCCGGAAATTCTCCATCCGCGAAAACCAGGTCGCCGCGTAAATACGTCCGCCTGACCACGCCTCGCAGTTTTTCCCCGAGGTATGGCGACACCATATGGCGCTGATGCAGACGGTTCTCGGTAACCATGAACTCCTTCTCGGGATCGAACACAACCAAATCCGCGTCGAAACCCTCTGCGATGCGTCCCTTGCGCTTGTCACATCCAGCCAGCCGCGAGGGTTCTTCGGCCATCCAATGTGCGATGTCCGTCAGTGCAAATCCGCGCCCTTCCGCTTCGGTCCACATGACCGAAAGGGCCGTGGAAAGGCTCGCAATACCGCCCCACGCACTTCGGAAATTTCCTTCTCCCGGACACTTCATTGCGGGAGGACATGGGGAATGATCCGTGGCCACCAGATCGATCACGCCGGCTTTCAGCCCTTGCCACAACTGCTCGCAATTTTCCCGGCCGCGGATTGGCGGAGCGCATTTGTATTGTGTCGCGCGGTCGGGAATCGCCTCTGCCTGCAGATGCAGATAATGCGGGCATGTCTCCACGGTGATTGCAAGCCCATCGGCGCGCGCTTCCTGCAACATCTCTAAAGCCAGAGTAGTCGCAAGATGCACGATGTGAAGACGAAATCCGTACTCGCGGCACAATGACAGCATCAGTTGGATCGCCCCAATTTCTGCTTCATCCGGACGCGACTGCAAGTAGGTCTGGTAGCGAGTCCACTCGGCATCGTGCAAACGCTCGGTGGCGGCGTCGATGGGGCTGGGAAGTTCCGCGTGCACCAGCAGCGGCAAGCCTGTTCGCGCGACGCGCGGCAAGGCCGCACGGAGATCCTGTTCGCAAACCATGGTGAATTCTTCGATGCCCGGGTGAACCAGAAAGCACTTGAACCCGCGCACTCCGGCATTCGCCAGCGGTTCGATGTCGTCGTGATTGCCGGCGACCACTCCACCCCAGGCCGCCCAGTCCACGCGGCTCTGCCCCTGCGCCGCGGAGCGTTTCGCTTCGAGCGCGAGCACATTCGTAGTAGCCGGCACGCAATTTAATGGCATGTCCACCAACATGGTGTAGCCTCCGGCTGCCGCTGCGCGAGTTGCGGTGCGAAATCCCTCCCACTCGGTTCGTCCGGGCTCATTGATGTGTACATGCGAGTCCACAAGGCCGGGTAGCAGAACCGCGTCGCCAAAATCCTCTCGCACCACGTCGGGGGGCACTTCCGACAGCGAGACCACACCGCGAATTCGCTCGCCCTGTACCAGCACCGCTCCCGGCCGGATTTCCTGCGGCGTTACCACCCGACGCGAAATAAAGGCTTGTAAGCTCAAGTTTCGGCGCTCCCAACCGTCAAGTATGAGCGTAAAGCCTATCGGGAAGCGCCACTGTTTTCAATCGGAAAGCCAGCGCACGAGCGGCATCCAGAACGTTCTTATCAGTTTCGTGATTCCCGCTTATACTCCTGCTGAGAAGAAGCGGCCGCGAACGAGTCCATGTCGACGAATTTGCGCGAATCCGCAGCGCTGGTTTCAGCACATCGTCGAACGCTATGCGTTGACCGACCAAATCAATGGACGCCAACCCGATGGACGAGTCTTTCATGACCCGCGCGATTCAGCTCTCGCTCGATAACGTTCGCTCTGGCCAAGGGGGGCCATTCGGCGCGGTCATCGTGAAAGACGGCAGCATCCTTGCCGAAGGGGTGAATCGTGTAACCTCGACGAACGATCCAACCGCGCACGCCGAGGTCGTTGCAATCCGTGAAGCTTGTGCGAAACTTGGCGCGTTCGAACTAAACGACTGCGAGATCTATACGTCTTGCGAGCCTTGTCCGATGTGCCTGGGCGCCATTTACTGGGCGCGCCTGACCCGCATTTACTATGGCAACGCCGCCGCGGATGCCTCCGCCATCGGATTCGACGATTCGTTCATCTACCGCGAATTAGGGCACACGCTGCCCCAGCGCGCGATCCCGATGGTACAAACGATGCGCGAGCAGGCACTCGCCGCCTTCCGCGCTTGGCAGGAAAAGCCGAACAAGATTCTGTACTAAGCAGCTGTCCTGCAAATTTGAGCGTGGGTGAAATCTGCGCGACTGCACCGCCGCTCAGCTCTGACTCGTATAGCCAAGCCCCGCCAGCATCCCGCGCATATATGCGAAGCTCCGGATCACTCCGGGCATCGGGTCGTCGGGATGAATCTCATATTCTAGATCGACGAAGCCGGAATATTTTATTGCGAGGAGCGCTTCAAAAATCTTGCGCACGGGCATGAGACCGTCTCCAACTGCGACCTGGCTTTCTTTGTCCGTGAAATTGGTGAGGTCCTTCATGTGCATATTGAAAAGTCTCGCGCCGGCTGCGTGGACTGCCTGCACCACGTCGGTGCCGGCGCGAACCGTGTGACCGACGTCGATGCAACATCCCATGCGCGGATCCATGCCCTTCACGGCCTTTAGCACATCGAGCGGCGACGGCCACAACTTGTCCTCTGGACCGTGATTGTGGATCGCAAAGCGGATGTTGTACTCCTTTACAAATTTTTCAAGGCGCGGCAGCGTCTCCGGCGCAGGATCGCCGGCAACAATCACAGGAATGTTTCCCCGTTTGCAGTATTCGAACTTTGCCCGTATGTCGGCATCTTCGTCTTTTGAGAAGTAAATCGCGCCCGTGGCATGAAGCTTGATGTTCGCCGCGGCATAGTCGCGCAGGGCCTCGGCCTCTTCTTCGGGGTCCATGGGCAGATGATCTTTAACGTCTTTTGCGTTCAGGTCAGACACACTCAACTGCTTCATGAATCCGATGAGCTGCGCGCGGGTGAAATTGCGAAACGTATAACTCGCAAGACCCAGGCGAATGGGTGAATCTTGATTCGCCGCGAGTGCCTGGTGAGCGACGGCAACTGCCTTTCCGGGCAGAGTCAGCGCAGTCGCACCGAGAGCAGTAGAGCGAAGGAATTCGCGTCGCGAAAGAGTATCGCTCATAAGTGCGGCGCCCATCCTTTCTCGTATTCGCGCCCCCAGAGTGTCATCGCTTCGGCGTCGCCCTGTATGCGGCCGTCTTTGCTGTCGAGATTCAGCTCGCGGTTCATTTCCCATGCGATGTTGGAAAGCTCCAGCATCGTAACGGAGATGTTGCCTTCCGAAATCGGGGCGTTGAGCCTTTCTCCGTTGCGAATTCCCGCGATGAAGTTCGCAAAATGCGCGTCTGTCATGGAATCGCTCCCGATCAGGTCGAAGGAGGATGTTTTGCTGCCCGCCTTGAATTCGCCGGTCTTTTTCCCTTTGAGATCGTATAGCTCGTAGCCATCTCGATCGACCAGCACCGTGCCATTCGTTCCGGAGATGGTCGAGCCGCGATCACGACCGTAATACTTCATGCCCTCACAACTTTTTCCATCCCAGGAAATCATGGCGTCGTCGTACTCGAAGCTGGTGACCAGCGTGTCATAAAATTGCCAGTCGTCTTTGAAGTGATATCGGCCGCCCGACGAGGTGACTCGCTTTGGATAGTCCAGGCCCAGTGCCCAGCGGCAGACATCGACTTCATGAGTGCCATTGTTGAGCGCTTCGCCCGTCCCCCAGATCTTGAACCAATGCCAGTTGTAAGGGTGCACATTGTCCTTATAAGGACGGCGCGGCGCCGGACCCTGCCACAGATCCCAATCCAGTTGCGGGGGCACGGGCACTTCTTTCCCGATGCCGATCGACTTTCTCACATTCACGTACCAGGCCTTCGCCAGGTACGGCCGCCCAATCACGCCGCCGCGGATCTTCTCGACAACCTCGATCGTATGAGGTGAAGAGCGCTGCTGCGTGCCCATCTGCACGAGCTTCCCGTATTTCTGCTGGGCTTGAACCAGCATCGCTCCCTCGGCCGGATTGTGGCTGCACGGTTTCTCGACGTAAACATGCTTGCCCGCCTGCAGTGCGGCGATCGCCATGGGTGCATGCCAGTGATCGGGGGTGGCGATGGTGATGGCATCGACATCTTTCACTTCGAGAATGCGGCGAAAGTCTTTGTCGGCCGCGGGAGCCTCGCCCATATGTTGTTCCGTAGCATCCGCGAATTTTCGCAGAATGTTGTCGTCCACATCGCACACATGCGAGATACGGGCAGCGTGCCGATTGGCCTTCAGCGCGGCGAGGTGAGCGTAGGCGCGGCCATTGAGACCGATCACCGCGAAGTTGAGCCGGTCATTGGAGCCAAGAATCCGACCGTAGCTTTTGGCGGTGGCTCCCAAGGCAAGCCCCGCCGTGCCTACTGCAAGTGCGTCCAGAAATTCACGCCGTGTAACCGTCATGTCTTCTCCTTGGCTGCGGATAAATTCCAGCCTCCGATTTGCCGTGGAGCACAGTCCCGCCTTTACCCACGCCTATATTCTGAGATGGCAATCCAGCGCTGTCTCGTGTCCGCCGGTTGCCATGCGGGAATCTAAAGCGGTAACTATGCTAATCCATACCGACGTCCTATTTTCTACCGAAATCGGCTCGCCCAGCCCGCCTGGATCTCAACTCAGAAGCTCAGAGTTGCTGGCCTTTGCTTAGTTCCAGAACGAAGTACGGTATCGCGGTCTGAGTCCAGGCATTTGTTCTCCGTATAATTGCACCATCATGGGCCTGTCTCTTGTTGCATCGGTCCGATGGCTCTTTGATCCGCCAAGCACCGGGCCACAGCGACTATTCCCGCGATGGATATTCCTCCGCTTGCTGGGTGCAATCTATTTCTCCGCTTTCTTTTCGCTCGTATTCCAGATTCGCGGGCTCATCGGTCCGAAGGGCATTCTTCCTGCCGGCAGTTATCTTGAAGCGGTTGCCCAGTCGCTCGGCCATTGGGAGCGCGTGTGGTACGCGCCCACGCTCCTTTGGTGGTCGAGCGGGCCGACAATGCTGAACGCGCTGTGCTGGGTAGGAATGGTGGCGTCCCTGCTGCTCGTACTGAACTTCTGGCCTCGCGGGATGCTCGCCATTTGTTTCGTCTGCTTCCTTTCTTTTGTGAGCGCCGCCCAGGACTTTTCCGGCTACCAATCGGATGGCATGCTGCTCGAAGCGGGATTCATTGCCTTATTTTTCGCGCCGCCAGGCCTGCTTCCAGGCTCGGGAAGAACCCATCCCGCTTCGCGGGCGAGCCTGTTTCTGCTGCAATGGGAGTGGTTCCGCATCTACTTCGAATCTGGCGTCGTGAAACTTCTCAGCGGCGATCCGCAGTGGCGCCATTTCACCGCGATGGATGAGTACTACCAGAACGGACCTTTACCGACATGGATTGGCTGGTACGTGCAGCATTTGCCGCACTGGTTTCACGCTGCGACTGTCGGCGCCACGCTGGCACTGGAACTCGGCCTGGTGTGGATGCTGTTTCTTCCGCGCCGCTGGAGGGTTGTGTGCTTCCTTATTGTGACGCCGTGGGAAATTGGCGTGATCCTCACCGCAAACTATACGTTTCTGAACTATCTGGTTCTGTCCCTCGGCGTGCTGCTGCTCGACGATAAGTTTATCTTGGGCAGGTTGCCGGCAAAGTGGAGAACGCGATTCGAGCATTCCACGCCGAATTCCGAAGGCATGCCGTCGCTGCAAAAGGATTCGCGGAAATGGATCGATCTCTGGCAGACGGATCTCTGGAGACCGGATCTCTGGAGTCAGAAGCGCCAGAGGCTGGGCCGCTGGTTGCATCCTGCGAAGCGATCACTGAGAGCCATAATGCTCTCGTGGATTTTCTATGCGACTACGGCCGAACTGATTTGGACCTTTGGGCAGGTTCCACTGCCAACCTCGCCGGTGAGCGCACTGGAGCCATTTCGCATCGCCAACCGCTACGGCCTGTTCGCCGTGATGACCCGCGGACGGTATGAGATCGAGTTCCAGGGTTCGACGGACGGTCAGAACTGGGTGCCCTATCATTTTCGCTACAAGCCCCAGGAATTGAATCAACCACCCGGAATTTACGCTCCGTATCAACCGCGGTTTGATTGGAACTTGTGGTTTGCATCTCTGGGATCGTGGCGTGAGTATCCGATTGTGCCGAACACGGAAGTGCAACTGCTCTCGAACGACAAGAACGTGCTCGATCTCTTTGCCGGCAATCCTTTTGCCGGCGCTCCTCCGCGTGAAGTTCGTGCGCTGTTGTGGCAATACTGGTTCACTACGATGGACGAAAAACGAAAAACTGGACTGTGGTGGCATCGACAACTGCTCGGCCTTTATGCGCCTACCCTGGAGCGGACAGAAGATGGCAAAATCAGAGTTCTCGAATGGCCGACGGTCGAACCGCGAGAGTGAATGTGACTGCGTAACTGAGAAAATTGAATGATTCAAAACTGGAGAAACTCGAAAACAGTGTAATGTTTGAGTCCGATTGCTTCGTATTATCCAGTTGCGGAACATCTAATAAGCATGGCGTACAAACCCAACGCTTGCGTAGTTGGATCTGGTCCGAACGGACTGGCGGCAGCTATAGTCCTCGCGCAGGCGGGGTTTCAGGTCGAAGTACGCGAGGCGCAGCCGACTCCAGGTGGCGCGGTTCGCAGTATGGACTTGACGCTGCCCGGATTCACTCACGATTTCGGGTCAGCGGTGTATCCCTTGGGTACCGGCTCGCCTTTCTTTTCTTCTCTGCCTCTGCGCGACCACGGGCTGGAGTGGATTCATTCCCCCGCTCCGCTCGCTCATCCCCTCGATGACGGCACTGCGGTCGTATTGGAACGCGATCTCGCCCATGCCGCCATTTGCCTGAAGCCCGACGGCGATGCATGGCGCAGGCTGATGCAACCGTTTGTCGAGCACTGGCATGCCTTCGCACCGGAAATCCTTCGGCCGGCGCTCGCGATCCCCAAACATCCGTGGCTCATGGCGCGTTTCGGGATTAACGCCCTATCTTCAGCGAAAACCATCGCACATCGCTTCCACAGCGAACGAACCCGGGCGCTGTTCGCAGGCTTAGCGGCCCACTCGTTTCTCAGTCTTGACGAGCCACTGAGCGGGGCATTCGGTCTATTGATGGCAGTGCCGGCGCACGCCGTCGGCTGGCCCATTCCACGCGGAGGGTCGCAATCCCTCACGCACGCGCTGTGCAGTTATTTTTCAACGTTCGGCGCCAAAGTGATTACTTCGGCGCGCGTTGACTCGCTCGAATCCCTGTCGGACTTCGATCTGATTCTCTGTGACCTTACCGCGCGACAACTTGCCGCAATCGCCGGTCCGAGTCTGTCGGATAATTACAAGCGCCAACTGCAAAGCTTCCGTTGCGCTCCGGGCGTTTTCAAAGTCGATTACGCATTGAGCGCACCGATCCCGTGGAAAGCATCGGACTGCCTGCGAGCCGCGACGGTACACTTAGGCGGAAGCTTTGAGGAGATCGCCGCTGCAGAAAAAGCGGTGCGTAGCGGGCAACATCCAGACCGCCCGTTCGTCTTGCTGGTTCAGCCAACCTTGTTCGATCCCTCGCGCGCCCCCGCGGACAAACATACGGCCTGGGCTTACTGTCATGTTCCCAACGGATCGAAAGTGGACATGCTGCCACGAATCGAAGCTCAGATTGAGCGCTTCGCCCCCGGCTTCCGTGAAGTTATTTTGGCGCGGCGTGTTTTTTCTTCGGTCGACCTGGAAGCCATGGATGCGAACCTGGCTGGAGGCGACATTTCAGGGGGTGCGATGGACCTGCGACAGATTTTATTTCGTCCGACGCGGCGACAATATGCGACTTCCGCAAAGAATATCTACATTTGCTCATCGTCCACGCCACCCGGAGGCGGCGTACACGGCATGTGCGGATATCACGCCGCGCACATGGCTCTGGCAAGGCTGTAGCTTCACTTCTGCCTGGAGTAATCAGTTTGCGGAACTTTCTGAGTCAGTTGCTTTGGCGTCGGCATTTGAGATTGATCCCAGCCGCCGCCCAGAGCCTCGATCAGAGAAACTGCCGAGGTCATCTGCTCCACCTGAATGGTTGCGAGAGTTTGCTGGTCGGCCAGAAGCGTGGTTTGCGCCGTAACCACGTCGATATACGCATCGATTCCGGTCTGATAGCGTCCCATCTCCAGGTTTAGAAACTCCTGGGCATGATTGACCGCTGCCTGCTGCCGCTCGATCTGCTGCGAGTAAAGACGAACCGCCGCCAGGTAATCCTCGACCTGCTGGAAAGCAACCAGCACCGTCTGGCGGTAAGAAGCGAGATCGGAATTATAGGTCGCGCTGTACTGATTCAACTCGGCGCGATACAAGCCTCCGTTGAAAATCGTTTGCGAAACAGAAGGCCCAATCGACCAGAAGCGACTGGGCCATGTGAACCAGTTCTTGAATGTAGAGCTTTCAACACCACCCGAAGCCGCCAGCGTGAGGCTGGGGAAAAAAGCTCCATAGCCGATGCCGATTGTGGCGTTCGCCTCTGCCAGTGTTCGCTCAGCCGCCGCCACATCCGGACGCCGCTGCAGCAACTCCGAAGGCACACCCACGGGAATGGGCGGAGGAGACGTCAGCTCCGGCCGGGCAGGAATGGAGAAATCAGATGCGACCTTTCCCGCCAGCACGGCAATCGCGTGCTCGTACTGCGCACGCGCAACTTTCAGATTGATGGCTTGCGATTGCGCGGACTCCAACGTCGACTGGGCTTCCACCACGGAAATGTAGTCGCCCACACCCGCCTCGTAGGCCGCCTTGGTGACCTCGAGCGCCTTCTGGTCAGCCGCGACCGTCTTGTCGAGAATCTCCTGCAGCGCGTCCTGTCCGCGGATTTCGAAATAATATTCCGCCAGACTTGCCTGCTCCGTGAGTTGCTCATTGGCCAGATCGGCAGCGCTGACCTGGGCGGCGTATTGTGCCTGCCTGACCTCATTGCGAATCTTCCCCCAGAGATCGGGAACCCACGAGACATCGATGGGAAAGGCCCAAATGGTGCTCTGCTGCCCACTGTTGGTGGCCTGGCCAGTCGAACTGGTCGTTCCATTTCCTCCTGTGTTCGCGTTGAAAGTGTTCGACAAATCGGCCGAGGCTCGCGACCGCTGAAACGATGGATTCGCCGTGACCGTCGGCCAATATTGCGCACGGGCCTCGCGGATTTCCGCGCGGGCTACCATCAGGTTTTCGAAATATTCCTTTATATTCTGATTGTTCAGGTTCACCTGCTCTTCCAGCGCGTTCAACTCCGGATCGTTGAAGATCTCCCACCATTTTCCACGGAGCATGGCGTCTTGCGGGCTTGCCACTTTCCATCCCTGCGTGTCTTGGAAGTTGGTAGTCGATTCTTTGTAATTGGACGCCGCCGGCGCGGGGCCGGCTGGGGAATGATACTTTGGCCCAACCACGCACCCGGGCATGATCGCCACGGCAGCGATCGCGCACACAGCGACCGCGAGCCAATTCGACGTAGAACACGAGAGAGGTTTCATCATACATGCTCCGGTAAAGCATCAGTTCCAGGAGCGTGCGGCTTGCCGCCCCACAGCCACAGCCGTATGCGATCCAGCTCCAGGTAAACCACGGGAGTCGTGTACAGCGTGATCAGTTGGCTCAGGAGCAACCCGCCGACAATCGTAATACCCAGCGGCCGGCGAAGCTCTGAACCAGTGCCCGTACCGAACGCCAGCGGAAGAGCGCCGAACAGCGCGGCCATGGTGGTCATCAGAATAGGCCGGAAACGCAGCATACAAGCCTCGAAGATGGAGTCTCTCGTGTTCATGCCTTGTTCTCGTTCCGCCATGAGCGCGAAATCGATCATCATGATCGCGTTTTTCTTGACGATTCCGATGAGCAGCACGATGCCAATAATGGAAATCACATTGAGGTCCATATGGAACAGCATGAGGGCCAGCATAGCTCCCACGCTCGCCGAAGGCAGCGTCGAAATAATGGTCAGCGGATGAATGAAGCTCTCATACAAAACTCCGAGCACAATGTAAACCGCCAGCAATGCAGTGATAACCAGAATCCACTCGTTCGAGAGCGATTGCTGATAAGCCTGCAGCGTCCCGGCGAAAAATCCCTGAATGGTCGACGGCGTGCCCAGTTTTTCTTCCAGTTGCTGGACTTCCCGCGTCGCCTGGCTCAAGGAAACATTGGGAGCAAGGTTGAATGAGACCGTGACCGACGGAAACAGGCCGGTATGATTTACCTGCAGCGCGGTAGTATTGGTTTGCGCCTTGGCAAAGCTGGCAATCGGCGTCATTGCGCTGGCATTGGTTCCGTTGCTGTTGCTCTTGATGTAGATGTAATTCAAATCCTGCGGAGATTGCCAGTATTGTGGCGCCACTTCGAGCACGACGTAATACTGATTGAGCTGCGTATAAATGACCGAAACTTCAGACTGCCCGAACGCCGAATAAAGCGACTTATCGAGTGAATCAGCGGTCTGACCGAGGCGCGCAGCTTCGAGCCGATTAAACGTCAGCAACTCCTGCAAGCCGCCGTTTTGCTGATCGCTGTTGACATCTTGCAAGCCTGGAAGTTTCTTCATATTGGCGAGCAGCAGCGGCCCCCAATGCACAAGATCTGCGACATTGTCAGACTGAATGGTGAACTGATAAAGCGCAGCGCTCGACCGGCCGCCGATGCGGAGATCCTGCACGGCCTGCAGAAAAGCAGAGGCGACCGGCAGGCGGTTCAGCTTGGGACGCAGTCGATTGATGATTTCCTGTGCCCCGATCTTGCGCTCATTCAGCGGCTTCAGCGCGATGTAAATGAATCCCCCATTGCTGGCGCCGTTGCCGCCGGTATACGCGTTTACATTGGCAACCGCCGGATCTGCCTTGATGACTTTCACCAGCGCGAGAATCGACGAATTCATGAAAGGGAAGGAGGCGTCCTGCGGTCCCTGCACCGCGCCGACCAAAGCACCGGTATCCTGCTGCGGAAAGAATCCCTTGGGAATACGAAAGATCAGAAAGAAATTCAGCCCAATCGTCAACAGTAAGACCATGATGGTGAACGCTGGATTCTTCAAGACCCATTCCAGCGACACGCGGTAAATCTCCAGCATCCCGGAAAAGAATTTCTCGCTCCAACCGTATACCCGCCCGTGCTGTCCGGGTTCCTCTTTCTTGAGCAGATGCGCGCACATGGTGGGCGTGGTAGTGAGCGAAATCACCATGGAAACAACGATGGCCGTAGCCAGGGTCACGGCAAATTCCCGGAAAAGGCGGCCGACGATTCCCGCCATGAGCAGGATCGGAATAAACACAGCAACCAGCGACATGCTGATGGAAAAAACCGTGAAGCCGATCTCGCGCGCCCCCTTGAGCGCCGCCTCCATCGGATTCATTCCCTGCTCCAGAAACCGGGAAATATTTTCCATGACCACGATGGCATCGTCGATGACGAAACCCGTGGAAATGGTGAGCGCCATCAGTGACAGGTTATCCAAGCTAAAACCGACCAAATACATGATGGCAAACGTGCCGACGAGAGATACCGGCACCGCAATGCCGGGAATCACCGTGGCCCGCGCATTGCGCAGAAAGAAGAACACGACCAGAACGACCAGCACCACCGAAATGATCAAGGTGCGCTCGACGTCGTCGACAGAGGCACGAATGGTCGTTGTCCGATCCAAAACAATCGTGGCATTGATGCCCTGTGGCAATATTGCCTGCAGGAATGGCAGCTGCGTACGAATGCGCTGATTCGTATCGATGATGTTCGCCCCGGGCTGTCGAAAAATAATGACGGTGATCGAGGGATGCCCGTTGAGATATCCCGCCGTCCGCAGATTCTGCGTGGAGTCGACCACGTCGGCGACATCCGACAAGTGAATCGCCGTACCGTTGTGATAACCGATGATGAGCGGTTTATATTGCTCAGCCTGCGAAATCTGATCGTTCGTAATAATGTCGGCAGTCATCGCTCCGTTGCCGAATCGACCGCGGGGCATGTCGGAATTTTGCAGGCTCAGGACGGACTGGATATTGGCAATCGTGAGACCGCGGCTCTCCAGCTTCGTCGGGTTAACCTCAACCCGTACCGAAGGAAGCGCTCCACCACCCACCACCACCTGGCCGACGCCTTGTATCTGGGAAAGCTTCTGCTCGATGACGGTAGAGGCTTCGTCATAAAGCTTGGGCGTTGGGTATTTATCAGAGGTGAGGCCCAGAATCATGATGGGCGCGTCCGCGGGATTCACTTTCCTGTAAGTCGGATTCGCCGGAAGATTGGCCGGAAGATAGCTGCGCGCTGCATTGATCGCGGCCTCCACGTCTCGCGCAGCACCATCGATGTTGCGGGAAAGATCGAACTGCAAAGTGACCGATGTGCCGCCCAGGGAACTCGATGACGTCATCTCCGTGACGCCGGCGATGTGGCCGAATTGCCGCTCCAGCGGCGTGGCCACCGAGGACGCCATAATTTCCGCGCTGGCTCCCGGCAAAGAAGCCGACACCGAAATGGTCGGGAAATCGACCTGCGGCAGGGGCGATACTGGCAGCACCGTAAAACCGATCGCCCCGGCAATAGCGACCGCCAGAGTCAGCAACGTCGTGGCCACCGGGCGCCGGATGAATGGTTCGGAGATGCTCATGCATTCTCCGGATGCGCTGCTGAACCGCCGGTGTCGGCCTGCCGTTCGGGTTTTCCCTTGCTGAAGCGTTGTGCCAGACGGTCGAAGAAAATGTAAATCACCGGCGTTGTGTAAAGCGTCAGAACCTGGCTGACCAGCAGACCGCCAACCATCGCGATGCCGAGCGGACGCCGCAACTCCGAACCGTATCCTCGCCCCAGGGCCAGCGGAATGCCGCCCAGAAGAGCCGCCATGGTGGTCATCATGATCGGGCGGAAGCGGAGCAGGCTGGCCTCATAAATGGCGTCAGTCGAGTTCTTTCCACGCTCTCGTTCGGCTTCCAGCGCGAAGTCGACGATCATGATGCCGTTCTTTTTCACGATGCCGATCAGCAGGATAATGCCGATGATCGCAACCACGCTCAGATCTTGCCGGAAAATGATCAGCGCCAGCAGCGCGCCCACACCCGCCGACGGCAGCGTGGAAAGAATCGTTACCGGATGAACAAAACTTTCGTACAACACGCCGAGCACGATATAAACCGTTACCAGTGCCGCCAGAATCAGCAGCGCCTCGTTCGAAAGCGAATTTTCAAACGAAGCTGCAGTCCCCTGAAACTGGGCCTGCAAGCTGGCGGGAAATTGAATCTTCTCCGCAATGTTGTTGATATCGCTGATCGCGGTGCCCAGCGCGGCATTGGGCGCAAGATTGAACGACACGGTGACCGAGGGAAACTGCCCTTGATGATTGATCGACAAAGATTCGGTCGTGTTCGAGACGTGAACGAAGGCACTGAGCGGCACGGCGTTGGCGCCTGTGGCGGATACGGTTGTGTTCGGTGTAATCCCGCTGAAACTGCCGCCGTTGAGTGATGTGCTCGCGGGAGCGTTGTTGGCAGAGGTTATCACCGTTCCCGTGGGTTGCAACGTCGCGGCCGATGGAGTGTAGAGCACCGAAGTGGTGGTCGCATTCGAGCCCGCCGAGCTCGACCCGGACGCGGAAAACGACGTTGAGGCTGCGGCCCCCGTCGCACTGGAGGACGCGCTGGATTGGATATAGAGCGCACTCATCCTGGCAGGATCCTGCTGCCATGCAGGCTGCGTTTCCATAATCACGTGATATTGGTTCAGCTGGGTGTAGAGAGTATTGATCTGCCGCTGCCCGTACGCGTCATAAAGCGTATTGTCAACGGTCGCCGAAGCGATGCCCAGGCGCGACGCCGTCACGCGATCGATATTCACGGCGATAGCCTGCGCTCCGGTCTGCTGATCTGTAGCCACGTCCTCGAGGCTTGGCAGCTTCTTCAGTTGCTCGACGAACTTCGCCGTCCAGGTGTTGAGTTCGTCGATGTCGGGATCTTCCAGCGTGTATTGATACTGCGTGCGCGAGACCCGGTCGTCGACAGTAATATCCTGTACCGGCTGCATGTAAAGATGAATGCCTTGTACATCGGCCAGCTTCTGTTGCAGCCGTCGGATCACGTCCGACGCGTTCAGCTCGCGGTCTTCGATGGGCCTCAAATTAATGGCCATGCGCCCGCTGTTGAGCGTGGTGTTGGTCCCGTCGGCGCCAATAAATGACGACAGGCTCTGCACCGCCGGGTCTTGCAGAATGATCGAAGCCAACTCCTGTTGTTTTTCGGACATCGCGGCGAAAGAAATAGACTGCGAGGCCTGCGAGATGCCCTGAATCACGCCCGTGTCCTGCACCGGGAAGAAGCCTTTAGGAATGACGATGTAGAGAAAGACCGTAACCACCAGAGTGGCCACCGCGATCAGCAGGGTCAGGGTCTGATACCGCAGAACAACTTTCAAAGTGCGTCCGTAAAACGCGATCATGCCGTTAAAGGCGCGCTCCGACAGCTGGTACCAGCGGCTCTGCTGCGACTCCGGCTCGTGGCGCAGGATGCGCGAAGACATCATCGGCGTCAGAGTGAGTGAAACCACGGCCGAGATGACAATGGTGACGGCCAGAGTCACGGCAAATTCGCGAAACAGACGGCCCACCACGTCCTGCATAAAGAGCAGGGGGATGAGCACCGCAATCAGCGACACTGTCAGCGATAAAATCGTAAATCCGATCTGCTCTGCGCCTTTCAGCGCCGCCTCCATCGGCTTTTCACCCTCTTCGATGTAGCGCGAGATGTTCTCGATCATTACGATCGCATCGTCCACCACGAACCCGGTGGAGATGGTCAACGCCATCAACGAAAGATTATCGAGACTGTAGCCGAGAACGTACATGACTCCGAACGTGCCCACGAGTGAAAGCGGCACCGCAACGCTGGGGATGATCGTCGCTCGCAGGCTGCGCAGGAAAAGAAAGATGACCATCACCACCAGCCCGATGGTCAGCATCAACTCGAACTCAACATCGTCGACCGAAGCGTTGATGCTGGTGGTGAGGTCGGTCAGCTCCGTGATCTTCACCGCCGCCGGCAGATTCGCCTCCAGCGACGGAAGAATCGTCTTGATGCTCTTCACTACACTGATGGTGTTGGCGCCCGGCTGCCGCTGGATATTCAGCACAACCGCGGGAGTTTTGTTCATCCAGGCCGCCAACTGATTGTTCTCCACGCCGTTCACCACATCGGCAACATCTTTCAGCAGCACCGGCGCGCCGTTCCGGTACGCAACTACAACCCGCTCATAGCCCTCCGCGTCCGAGATTTGGTCGTTGGCATCGATCTGGTAGTCCTGCCGCGGGCCGTCGAAATTGCCCTTGGCAGAGTTGACGCTGGTCTGGGTCAACGCGGTGCGCACATCTTCCAGGTTGATCCCGTAAGACGATAACTTGGTCGGATTGAGCTGAATCCGCACCGCCGGTTTCTGCCCGCCGCTGATGCTGACCAGTCCAACTCCGTTGAGCTGCGAAAGCTTCGGAGCGAGCCGCGTGTCGATCAAATCTTCGACCGCCGACAGCGGCATGCTGTCGGATGTAATGCCCAGCGTCAGGATCGGCGCGTCCGCGGGATTCGTTTTGTTGTAAACCGGAGGCGTGGGCAGATCGGCCGGCAGATAACTCTGCGCCGCGTTGATCGCCGACTGGACCTCTTCTTCAGCCACGTCGATGTCGAGCGACAGGTTGAACTGCAGCACGATCACTGACACAGTTCCGGCGCTGGTCGACGTCATCTGGCTGAGGCCCTGCATTTCGCCGAACTGGCGTTCCAGGGGCGCTGTGACGGTTGTTGCCATCACGTCCGGACTGGCGCCCGGATAGAACGTCAACACCTGGATTGTGGGGTAGTCTACTTGCGGCAGAGCCGAAATCGGCAACTGCTTGTAAGCCACCAGGCCCACCAGCAAAATTGCTGTCATGAGCAGAATCGTGGCTACCGGCCGCAAAATGAATGGGCGGGACGGACTCACGGAGCGTTCCCCTCGCTCGATGTCGCGGGCAGAGGCTTCTGGGAAATTGTGATCTTCGCGCCGTCCTGCAATTTATCGAAGCTGCTGTCGGCAACGACTTCGCCTTCATTGACACCCTGTACCGCCGTCTTTCCGCCATCGGCGACGCCGGTTTTCACTTTGCGCATGTTGGCCTGCGAATTCTGGATCACATACACAAATGCGACGCTTCCATTGTGTTGAATAGCAGAACTGGGCAGCAGAATCTGGCTTTTAAGGGTCTTGACCAACAGCCGCGTATTCACAAACTCATTCGGATAGAGCGCGCCTTTCTGGTTGTCGAACTGCGCGCGCACCTTGATGGTTCCCGTGGTGGTGTCGATCTGGTTGTCGAAGGAAGTAACTTTGCCTGTGGCAATCTTTTTTTCGTTGGCTCGATCCCACGCCTCTAAAGGCAGATTGATGCCATGGTGGGGTTGAGTCATCACTTCGGAAAGACTGTCTTCTGAAATGGTGGCCACCACCGTGATGGGCTGGGTCTCAGTGATGACGACGAGTGAAGTCGTGGCGTTGGCCGTTACCAGGTTTCCGGGGTCGACCAGCCGCAGGCCCACCCGTCCGCTGATCGGCGCCGTAATGTGGCAATAAACGACCTGCACCTGGTCATACTGCAATGTGCCTTGATCGTTCTTCACCGTTCCCTGGTCCTGGAGAACGATCTTTTCCTGGTCTTCCAGCGTCTGCCGCGGAATAGCGTTCTTCGCCCACGCATCCTTGTAGCGGTCTAAGTCCATTTGCGCTTGCGCCAGCATGTTCTGATCCCGCTCCAGAGCGCCTTGCGCCTGAATCACCGTCGCTTCATAGGGCCGCGCATCGATATCGACCAGCGGGTCACCCTTGCGCACCATTTGTCCTTCTTTGTAGTGAACGGCCGTAATCACTCCTGTGACCTGTGCCGTGATGGAATCCGTATACAGCGCGGTTACTGTCCCAATCGCGTCGAGATAGACGCCGATATCTCCTTTCTCGGCGGTTGCGGTAGTAACGGCCACGGGACCGCTGACCCCGCGCCGGCCTCCGGCTGCGGCCCCCGACGACTGCGCCTTCTGTCCCTCGTCGTGGCTACGGAGAACCCAAAAGATGATCAGACCAACGACGAGCAACGTAACAACCCAAATCCAGTATTTCGGTTTGCTCCGTTCCGGAGCGTCGCTCGTCGAGGAAGGCTGATGATCGGGAGGAATGTAACTGCCAGATCCTTGCTGATCCATGTGATTTTTCGTCAACTAAATCGCTAACGTCCACAAAATATTACATTTGCGCCGCCGTCTAGAATCGAAAACTCATTGGATGCAGCGATTATGCCTTGGAATAGTGTGTGATTTTGTGGAAAATTGTAAATAAATGCAGAATTAAAGAGCACGCGGAGCGTTTTCGGCTTGCCTAACTTTCGACTCCCTCCTCTGGGATAGGGGATTTCCTCCTCTGGTATCCTTTTCGCCGGAGAAAGAACATGCGTAATCCGGTATTCGCTTCTATTGTTTTGCTCGCGCTATCGATTCCTGCCTTCAGTCAGAATTCCCGTCACCCGTTCGTCTTCGACGATGCCGCCAGCCTGCACAGCGCGCTCGCTGTTGCGGTTTCACCCGATGGCAAAAGCGTTCTGTACCGCGTACGCTTCGGTGGTGCCAAGGGTCCAGACAACATCGAATGGCACCTGATCGCGCCGACCGGCGGCGAGTCCCGCAAACTCACGATTCCCGACAAATTCAAGCCCGCCGGATTCACTCGCGACGGTGCTCTCTACGGTACATATGAAGTCAACAGAATGCCGCAGTTGGCCACTTTGTCGCTTCCCGCTCCCAATACCGCGGCGGCGGCGGCCGCCACGCCCGTCCCCTTGACCGCCCTGCCTAAAGGCATTCAGTCTGCTTCGATTTCGCCCGACGGTTTACACTACGCCATCCTGGCCGACCCGCGGCTTCCGGACCCGCTGGCAGACGTTCATACCGTCATTGAAGCCGGGCTCACCAGCCTCTACGTTGTCGCTGCCGATGGCTCCGGCGGCGCCTGGTGGTGTCCGGCACTGCATGACGTAGGAGAGGTCGTCTGGTCGCAGGATGGCTCGTCCCTCGCCGTATTATCCCAAACGCCAAAGATCGGCTTTCACTACGTGCGCTCCTTCATCGACGTCTGCAACTCCACCGGAGCACGGCACATCGCGACCATCGATAACTCAACCCAGAGCATCGGCTGGATCGACGGCGGCAAAAACCTAGCATTCCTCAGCACCACCTCGCCCGTGTTAACGCCCGACCATGTATGGACCGTTTCGGCCGCCGGCGGAACGCCGGTCGATCGAACCCCCAAGCTCGCAGGGAGCGCCCTGCAACTTTCCGTCGACGCTCGTGGAAATGCCTGGGTAGAAGTGGCTCACGGCGTCCGGTCAGAGATTGATTCCTTTCAGAACAACTCGTTGACCACCGCCTACACCTGGCCCGACGGAACCATCGATAACGGCCCTATCTCGCCCCGGATCGCATCAGCGCCAGATGTGCGTGTTTTCACCGTGGCCGATCCGCAACACGCCTCCAACGTGGCAGTCCCACATGACCACGCTCTGCAGCGCATTACCAACGAAGGCGAAGAACAACTCGCCAAAGTCGCTTTGGGCGAAGTCCGTGCCGTTCACTGGACCAGCAAAGAAGGCATGGCGCTCGAAGGCATCGTCACTTTTCCCTCGAACTACCAGGCAGGCAAGGCATTTCCTTTTCTCGTGTTTCCGCACGGCGGCCCCGAAGCCAACGATTCGCTTCGCCTCGACTGGTTTGCCCGAACCATCTCTGGTATGGGATACGTCGTGCTGCAACCGGAATATCGCGGCTCGACCGGATACGGCACCGAATTCCTGAGCGCCATTTATCAGCACTTCGGCGATCGGGCCTATCGCGATGTGGATAGCGCCACCGACTATGCCATCGCCCAGGGCTGGGCCGACCCCAATCGCCTGGCCATATTTGGATGGAGCGCCGGCGGGTTCATGACCTCGTGGACCGTCACCCAGACGCATCGTTACAAAGCCGCCATCGAAGGCGCCGGCATCACCGATTGGCTCACCTTCATGTGGACCAGCGACGTGCAGCAGATCGACTACGACGCTCGCTGGACCGACAAAGATCCCAACGCGTTCTTCGCCTTCTCCGCCATGATGCACTCCGAGGACGTTACGACGCCGCTGCTCGTGCTGCACGGTGCCGCCGACCAGCGTGTGCCCACCTATCAGGGAAGGGAATATTTCGAGATCCTGGCAGCGCGCGGCAAAACTACCCGCATGGTCACTTACCCCGGTTCACCCCATTTTCCGACCGTCTGGGAGCAGCGTTACGACGTCTTTCATGAAATCGCCGCCTGGCTGGCCCGCTATAACCCGTAAACCGGGCCCATTGAATCTTTATCGAGAGTGCAGCCGGTGAGGATCACGGGCAGACGAAGAATTGATGCTGCAAAAAAGGAAAAGCGCCCTCGACTTTTCAGTCCAGGACGCCTCGGCAGCCCTCCCCCAGAACTGCCAAACCACAACCGGATATTAGAATTCCCTTCATTTGCTGTAAACGTCACTTTGGTAATGGAGAAAATAGCGCAGAGTTAACAAGATCAGCTTTCACGAGACAGAGTCAGCAAGATAACGACCTGCGGTTATTGCTTCTGCCAGGTTTGACCGTCGTCACTCGTGATCCAGACCTCGGGAGTGGAGGTCCTTACCGTTCCGTGCTGCGCGTCGGAAAACTCCAGGCTCACGACGTCGCCCGTGAGAATGCTGCCGGTCGCAGACGGCAAAACCCGCACCCAGTGGGTGCCGGCATCGATGGAATGATAGAGTGCGCCCCCGGAACCGCCCGCCCAAACGTCAACGCCCGTCACGGCCACCGCGCGGAAGCTTGGGGCGGTGGTCTGCTTCTGATCCTTCTTGAGCACGCCAGTTTCAGTTTCTCTGGCACTCGCGGAATTGAACGCCAGCGAAGACGCTGCACTCGCCGTCACATCAACATCCTCCCAGGTATTGCCCCGATCAAAAGAACGCTGTAATGCGCCGGTCGAAGTAATCGTCCAGCGTGGGACGGGCGCCGACAAAGAAGCGCGTGCCAGGGGGCCGCCGACTGATTGCTGCATGGCCGGTTTGGCTTTGCTGAGAGAAGATACTTCGCCGCTGGAAAGCTGAGCGCCAGACTGGTTGGTTAGCGAAGTCTGAAGAGCTTGCGAGTCCTCATTGATCTGGGAATTGACGATCTGGGAATTGATCCGAGAGGCCGGGCCATTCACCTCCACCGTCTGCGAAGCCGCGGGAATCTTGGCGGTTACATCTACGTTCTGCTCGGCTGCGGCTCCCGAAGGGGCGACGGGGAAGGCTCGCCCGCGCACCAAGCCTTGCTGCTCTCCTCGTTCCGGCATCACGGGATTAAAAGTTGTAGTACCCATGGCCGGGGCGCCAACTGTATCACCCTGCCACGCCTTTCCTGGCGGCGGCACGGCGCGAGCCATCGTCCGTCGCTCAGGCGCCAGCGATTCAGATCTCGGCCCAGAAAGCCTGAAAGCCGACGCGCCGGCCGAATCAGCCGCATGATCAGGGGAACGATCAGCAGATAACGCCTGCGGTGCAACCAGAACTCTCTCCGGCGTGCCGGTTGTCGCTGCGGCGGCGGCTCGAGTTGGAACCTCGCCGCCAATTTCCTTGTCGCGATTGTCCTTCGCGACCATCACCGTCTTTCCACTGGTCGTTTCGGACACGCCCTGCCCCGTATGGTGTTGAACTTCGAGCGCCCCGAGTGCGGCAACGATGACGATCCCGGCGATGGCGAATCCCCAACGCAGAGCCGGCCAGGTGAGCCACGCACCCGGCGCGGACCGGATGGAGGTTTCTACCGGCTCCGCCGGAGGCAAGGCGAAGGCAAGCACGTCCCGGCATTCGCCGCAGCGCGCCAGATGATCGATCACAGCAGACCGCTCGCGTTCCGGCAGCGATCTCTCCGCGAACGCCGTCAGCAGATCGGGGTCCGGATGATTCATTCTGGACTCCGCCTCTCTCAACCGCTGGCGCACGATATTGGGAACATTCTGCATTTTGCAAATTTCATCTGTCCGCCCAATGGCGATTTCTGGCGGCAGAATGCCTTTACCCTGGATCTTGCCTCACCTGGACTTCCACTCTCTTTTTAGAGAACGCGGCTGATGCAGATTCTTGCGCTAGACTGCGGCGAACATCTACCTGCAGATCGCGCACATCGGCTTCCATGGCTTCCTCGGCCTGGCGCCGCGACAGGCCCCGGCGCGCCAGACCGGCGACAATCTGCTTGCGCAAACCCTTGGCCAGCTTGTCGATTTTGCGGCTGATGGTGGACTCATGCACTCCCAAACTGCGGGCGATTTCGGCTAGAGTCCGGCCGTCGAGATAATACGCGCTCAACACCATGCGATCTTCACTGGAAAGCAAAGAGAGGGCTTCGTCAGTCGTTTCCCCAAGCCGTTTGTCGCTGAATGTTGCCGGCTCCGGCTCAGGATCGGGTGCCCGAAACTGAACCCCATCCTCGTTTTCTTCGTCGAGACTGACCAGCCGTTTCGCGCGCCGGTAACGATTCACATATTCCTGCGCCAGAACCGTCCGCAGCCAGCCTTCGAGCGACCCCCGGCCGGTATAGGACGCGAGCTTTGAAACCCGACGGCCGTCGCGCGTCGTCGTCCCGTAAAGATCGGCGTAAAGTGTGTCCGCGAGCTCTCGGGCGGCGGAGTCTTCGCGGGCAATGCGCAGAGCCGACAAATAGAGTTTCTCGCGATAGCGGGTCAGGAAAGTTTCCCAGGCCGGATTACTGCCCGCGGCGCAGGCTCGCGCCAGCGCCAACTCATCAACCCGCAGGCCTAGCAAGAATGTCCGAATCTCGGTTCCGGTCGCCGATGCAGGAACATACTTTGCGCCGACCTCGCAGAGAATCTCGGCAAAAGATTCACGGCTCAACCCGATTTTTCCGCACTCCACTTTGGCATGCAGTTCGCCGAGCAGATCGTCTACCACCGTCTGCACTGCGGAGATTGGCTTGGGTGAGCTCATGTGCGGTTGAAAATTTAGGAGTTCATCGTTGTGGCTTTTCCTCCGCACAACGATTCGTTCGCCGCTAAATAGAACCCTGACAACTGCAGTATCTCTCCCGATGCTATCAATTTATTAGACGCGCGGCCCGTGAATTTTGGCCGCAAGCTACGCACTTATTTTCGTTCTTCTCCCGAACTGGAGATGGATGGGGCGCCCAGCAGGGCGGGGCGCACTCGTCCGGGCTCGGGAGGAAACCTTATGAGTCCGAGTGTGAGTCCGAAGATTTTTCTGTCGGTGATGGCGCTCGTGATTGTTACCGGACTGGTGGTCGTAGACCAGCGGCAAGCGCGGGCAGGGGAAGCAACTTCCGCCTCGGGCTACAAGGTGCTGGAACCGATTCGTCACGCGAATCTGACGATTTTTCCTGTGGTTGCGGAGAAGAGTTATCCGACCGGCGAATTTCTCACTCTAGATGAAGGTTTGCGCTCCGGTGAAGTGGTCGTCACCGAAGCGGGCAACGTGGAGGGATTGATTCGCCGGCGCCCGGTGCCCGCGATCCAGCGCGAGGGCGCGCAAGTGAATCGCCTCGTGCTCATCAACAACTCCAAACGCCCGCTCTTGCTGCTGGCGGGCGAGATCGTCACCGGAGGCAAGCAGGATCGCGTCATCGGCAAGGATCGCATCGTTCCGCCCGAAAGCGATCCAGTGGACTTGAGCGTGTTCTGCGTCGAGCCGGGGCGCTGGGTCGCGACCAGCGAGCATTTCGGTGCCTCGGAATCGATGTATGGCCAAACGCAGAATGGTCCGGTCGCGCGTGTGCCTATGGCGATGATGGCGCAGCCGTCAGTCCGCGCCAAGGCCATGGGCGACAAGGATCAGGCCGAGGTTTGGGCGGAAGTTAGAAAACAAGAAGCGGCCGAGACCGTGCAAGTTTCTGGTGCAGCTCCGGCGGCAGCCACTGAATTATCCCAGACCAGTTCCTACGCCAAGGTGATGGAAAACGAAGAGGTGAAAAAACAAGTCGACGCCGTAGCCAAACCGATCGAGCAGAACTATCAAAGCCTGATCGCGCAACTGCGCGATCGTCATGCGGTCGGAGTGGTGGTAGCGGTGAACGGCCGCATCATTTGGGCCGATGTCTTTGCCAGCACTGATCTGCTGGGAAAATATTGGCCCAAGCTGGTGCGCTCGTATGCCTCGGAAGCCGTCGTCACCCGGACGAAAGAGGTTGAAGTGACTGTTCCCCGCGCCCAGTCGTTCCTTGAAGACATGGAGGGACGCAAGGAGACGATCGAAACCGAGCCCGGAATCTATCGTCATACTGAAGTCAATGGAGACGGATTCAAGGCCTTCGCCTTGACCTCGCTTCTGCCCAAGACCGGCTTCGACGTGCACGTGGCCAAGATGGCGGAGTAAGCGGATGTGCAAGTGAGACATCAAAATGATCCGCAGGGATGCTGCTTGCACCCTTTTGTGGCGAGGAAATTTCCGTTTCCGCGTTTACTGCCGGGCGGCGTACCACTCCCGCCACGCGGCGGAGTCGTTGGACAACCGCTGCCGGGTGATGTCTCGCAGCGCCTGAAAAGCCCAGGCGTGAGTCTGCGGATCGAGTTGAGGATCGTCGGCGTAACCCAGCAATCGCGGAACAGCCGCGAGCCGCTGCTCGTGAGTAAACATGCCGGACTGAGCCAGTCCACACGCTGCCCGCTCGCGCACGCGAGGCGAAGGATCGTCATGCATCGCCGCCAGCAAGGGTTCGATTGTCTGGCTGCCGCCAACCAGCGCAAGACCGTCGACCGCCCAGCTTCGCGATTCCTCGTCGGAATCTTTCAGGTGCGTGGTTAGGACCCGCATTACCTGCTCGCTCTCGACGCCGCGGTTTCCCATCAATCCCAGCGCCCACAGCGCCCAGATCTTTCTCGCGTGATCGGTCGACCGGACGCACCTCAGCAGATAGTCGAAGCTGGCAGAGTTCATCCCCAAGCCATAAGCTGCGAGTTCAATCTCAATGCCGGACTCCCGCACGCGCATGTCGCTCGAGTTCAGCGCCGCCGTAGTCAGAGTCGCGATCTGCGGATTCCACTTGACTTGCCCCTGCCAGCCGTCGATACGCGCCGATATCTGATCCACCGCTCCGTCCGACTCACCGATAGCTAGCTCGAGCAGATCCTCCGCTTGCTTCTGCGGGTTCAGCCGATCAATCTGACCTGAATCCATAGCAGCCGTCGACGCCGAACTTCCCCGCATCGGCACAGGGCTCGCAAACTCGTGAACCGCGTCATGGGCGCTTCCGATTTTTGCCACCAGGACCGCAGCAAGTACGCCGATTGCCATGGCAACAAGCTGACCGAGCCGCAGCTGTCTCCCGGAATGCGCAGCCTCCCGACCGGACGGGGACGCATCCGAGTCCAGTCCCAGTTTCTCAGAGAACGTGCCGCAATCGCCGGTCGATGGCCAGCGCGGATCGGCCACTGACGCGAGTTCTAACCCGCTCTCCTGCCCTAACAATGAAGATGACGGCCCAACACCCATATAATGAAAAGTCTAGGTTGAGCCTCGAAATGCGGAAAGTTACTTCTGTCCGGACCCTTGCGTGTACAAGGTCGGAGAAGCGCGGCATCGCAAACGGCCACGCCACTTGATCCCTATGTATTCTTGAAGGAGGAATAATGCTGGCAAGAATCGTGTGTTGGATGTGTTGTGTGTTCTGTACAGCCGCGCTGTGGGCCGCTCCCGGCTCGGGATATCACGTAATCAAGACTTACACCATCGGAGGCGACGGCGGCTGGGATTATCTGAAAACCGACGCTGACGCCCGCCGCGTCTACATTTCTCGCGGAACTCACGTCATAGTTATGGATGCCGATTCCGGCAAAATCGTCGGCGACATTCCCGACACGCCGGGCGTGCACGGCATCGCGCTCGCTCCGGAGTTCGGCCGCGGCTTCACCAGCAATGGACGCGAAGGCACCGTAAGTATTTTCGACATCAAGACCCTGCAAGTAACCGGTAAAGTCAAGGCCGGCGACAATCCCGACGCGATCCTTTTCGATCCGGCGACCAAGCGTGTCTTCACCTTCAACGGCCGCAGTCACGATTCGACGGCCATCGACGCCGCCAGCGGGAAAGTCCTCGGCACCATCAAACTCGATGGCAAGCCTGAGTTCGCCGCCAGCGACGCGAAGGGAGAAATTTTCGTCAACATCGAGGACAAGAGCGAGCTGGTTGCGATCGACCCCAGAAAACTGGAAGTAAGAGCGACATGGCCGCTCGCGCCGTGCACCGAGCCGACTGGACTTTCGATCGACCGCGAGCATCGCCGGTTATTCGTCGGCTGCGACAACAAGATGATGGCAGTAGTAGACGCTGACAGCGGCAGGATTCTGGCCACGCCCGCCATCGGCGAGGGCGTGGACGCAACCAGATTCGACGCGGAGACCGGCCTGGCTTTCGCTTCCTGCGGCGAAGATGGCGTGCTCTCGGTCGTAAAAGAAGAGTCGCCCGGCAAGTTCAGCACCCAAAACGTTCCCACCCAAGCGGGAGCGCGCACCATGGCTCTGGACTCCAAAACCCATAACATTTTCGTGGTGACGGCGAAGTTCGGCCCGCCTCCGCCAGCCACCGCCGACAATCCGCATCCACGGCATTCGATTCTTCCCGGCACCTTTGTAGTTTTAGTGGTTGGGAAATAGGAGCCATTCCGAAAACTGATGCACCGGTTCACCGGGCTTGAAGCGCCATGCCTCGCCGAAGGCAGCTTACTGCGCCGCCATCTTCTCCAACTCTGCATTCAAATGCACACTGCTTCCGGCGCTCACTTTGAGCGTGCGTTGCCAGTCTCTGAATCCAGCCCTCTTCACCGTGACTGTGTGATCGCCCTCTGCCACCTGCACATCGGACGGAGTGTTGCCCACGAAACTTCCGTCCACTTCGATGTCCGCACCAGGGGGATCCGACTCGAGATGTATCTTTGCCGACGAGGGACTCGACTGCGTGTCGCTCGCCGCCGTTTCTTCCGCCGCCGGAGCAGGCGGCTGGAACTTGGCGATGTCCAGCTTCATGTCTCCATTCACGTAAGCGGTAACCTCGGTGCCCTTGGGAATGCTGATATCCTTGCCGTGCATGAAAAGAAAGAATGGCGCAGCCGGAAAAAACAAAATCCCTGTCGCCACCATTCCACCTACCATCGCTCCGGTGTGACCTCCGCCTTTCATATCCTTGACCGCGCGCAGCGCTGCTTTGTCGCCGTCGAGCAGCTTCACGTAATCGATGTTGATGTCGAGTTTTCCGCCGCGTGCCATCCTTCGCTTCGGCTGCGCCTCGGTCACCGTCGCGAACGCAAGCCCGCCCTTCGGAATGACGAGAGTGCCCTTCACGCTGACGTCCTCGAGAACCTCAAAATCGACCGTGTCGCCGACGTGGGCGTCCGCCGACGAAACTGTGCGATTGATTCTTAGCCGCACGGGTGTTGAATCTTCCAGCACAAATCCTTTCGGCGGGGCGGGCGCCGAGACCTGCGACGCTTGGTCGGGCGGTGACGCAGGTTGATTCTGCTGCGGGGCTGGGGCCGGCTGTTGGGGTAGATTGGATTGGGAGGCTGCGGCAGAACACAGCAGCAACACGCAGTAGAGAAATACGCTGGACTTCATCACAACGCTCCGGTGGGGCAAACCTTCCAAAAGCGGGGGCCGGAGAAGATTTCATTATCCAGTGCATTACGCGATTCGGCAATGATTCTTTGTGTACCAACGAAAAAGGGAGCGCTTTGGCGCTCCCAAATTGGAAACCGGGCACCGAGAACTGGGCACTGAAACGCTTCAGTACTTCGGCACTTTCGGGTCCACGCGATCTGACCATGCCGTGATCCCGCCGGTCAGATTGTGGACTTTCTTGAAGCCTGCCTGTTGCAGGAAGGCGACTGCCTTAGCGCTGCGTCCGCCCATTTTGCAGTGGACTACGATCTCCTTGCTCGAATCGAGCTCGTTCACGCGCTTGGGCAGATCGTTCAGCGGAATCAGATATCCGCCGATATTGCAGATCTGATATTCGTGGGGCTCGCGCACGTCGAGCACAAATAAATCCTCTTTCGCGTCCAGCCGCCGCTTTAACTCTTCCACCGGAATCTCGGGAACGCCGTTGCTCACAGGTTTTTCCTCTCCGCGAATGCCGCAAAACTCGTTGTAGTCTATCAGCTTCGTCACGGTCGGATGGGTGCCGCAGACCGGGCAATCCGGATTCTTGCGCAGCTTGAGTTCGCGGAACTTCATGCCCAGCGCGTCGATCAGAAGCAAGCGGCCGATCAGCGGGTCGCCGATGCCGAGAATCAGCTTGATGACTTCCGTCGCCTGCATCACCCCGACGAGTCCCGGCAAAATCCCAAGCACTCCACCTTCGGCGCATGAAGGCACCAGACCCGGCGGTGGCGGCTCGGGATACAGGCAGCGGTAGCACGGGCCATCCTCGGTCGCGAACACGCTGGCCTGGCCTTCAAAGCGGAAGATGGATCCGTAGACATTCGGCTTGCCGGTCAACACGCAGGCGTCGTTGACCAGGTAGCGCGTAGGAAAGTTATCGGTACCGTCGGCGATGATGTCGAAGTCGCGAAATAGTTCGAGAGCGTTCGAACTGTTGAGCATGGTGTCGAAGGTCCGCAAATTCAGAAACGGGTTGATGCCTTTCAGCTTGTCGGCTGCTGAATCGAGCTTCTTGCGGCCTACGTCGGCGGTCGAATGGATAATCTGCCGCTGCAGGTTCGTATAGTCGACCACGTCGAAGTCGACCAGTCCCAGCGTGCCCACGCCCGCCGCCGCCAGATACAACGCCAGCGGCGATCCCAAGCCTCCGGTGCCGATGCACAGCACACGCGCGGCCTTCAGTTTCTGCTGACCTTCCATGCCGACTTCGGGCATGATCAGATGCCGCGAGTAGCGCAGGATTTCGTCTTTACTGAGCGTTACCGGAATTTCTGTAGCAGTCGCCATAATGTCCTCGTCGAGCCTTCCTTCGTGTACCTTCGTGCCCTTCGTGGTTGAGCGCCTTTCTGTTCGCGGTGTCCGTAAAAGTTGTCCGCTGGAATTGAATCGGCGAAGCCCACGAATGCGGGGCTAACGGCAGGCAGGCCAACAACAGCGCATTGTAATGAACGGACTCAATTCGGAGATCCCGGTCAGGCGGCGCCCCCGGCGATCGAAGGCACAATCGAAATGTTATCACCATCCTTCAGCGCGGTCGCTTCCTTCTGCAGGTAGCGGATATCTTCGTCGTTGACGTAGAGATTCACGAAAGCCCGCAGCTTACCGTCGTCGGTGTAAAGATGCTTGCGCAGATCGGGATGCTGCGCGACCAGCGCAGTCATCGCCTCAGCGACGGTCGATCCGGAAACCTCGACGAAGGCCTGCTTGCCCACATACTGCCGCAATGGCGTAGGAATAAGGATCTTGCTCATAGACTTTAAGTTCGCTCCAAGCTGTCTTTTCAATCACATCCAAAGGATCAGAACAGTGTATGCGACTGACCGTGATGGATAACAGACAGATGCTTTTGGGGCCATGAAAGTCGCAACAAAGGGCGGAACAAAATCCGCGGCGGTCAGCTACAATCCCATCCACGTCATTGAGCACAACCGATAGCCTACCTGCCTCCAAGCACTCTGCCCTGCGCAAGGCGGGACTCTTCTATCTCGTCTTCGTGATGTTCTCCTACACGACGGGCGGGCCGTTTGGCCTGGAAGACATGGTCACGACTTCGGGGCCGGGCATCACGCTGGTTTATCTTCTCGTACTGCCGTTTTTCTGGTGCATTCCGGTATCGCTGGTGTCGGCCGAGTTGACCACCGCCATGCCCGTCGAGGGCGGATTCTATCGCTGGACCCGCGCGGCGTTTGGCGACTTTTGGGGATTTCTTTCCGGGTGGTGGAACTGGACGGCGTCGTTTCTGTTGGGCGGTGTGTACGCCGTTTTATTCACCGATTACCTGGTCTTCTATTTTCCGCACATGAGCTGGTGGGAACACTATGCGATTTCGGTTGCGCTGGTGGCCTTGCTGACATGGATCAACGTGCGCGGGATTCAGATGGTCGGCCAGGTGGCAACCGCGCTGGAAATCTTTATCTTCATCCCTGTCATCGCGATGGTGGTGATCGGGCTCGCCCACTGGCACCAGAATCCGTTTACCCCGTGGGTGGTGCCGCATCAGGCCACGTTCAAAGTTTTCGGTGTCGGCTTGGCCCTGGGATTGTGGCTCTATTCGGGCTATGAACAGCTCTCGACTGTCGCCGAAGAAGTCGAGAATCCGCAGAGGTCGTATCCGCGCGCGCTGGCGCTGGTCGTGCCGTTGTCGATGGCGGCATATTTTCTGCCGACATTGGCCGGACTCGCCTCAGCCGGCCACTGGCAGGACTGGCATACCGGATACTTCTCCGAAGCGGCGCGGCTCATCGGCGGGACGTTTTACGGTTCCCGCTGGCTCGGGGCTTCCTGGTTGGGCACGTGGATGACTCTAGCCGCGATGGTGGGCAACGTGGCCCTGCTGAACTCGACCATCCTCACTACTACGCGTATGCCCTTTGCCATGGCCGAAGACGGATATCTTCCGCAAGCTCTCACTCGCAGGCACGCGCGCTACGGCACGCCGTGGCTGGCGATCGTGGCCTCGGCTGTGATCTATGCCTTGCTGGCGTGGCAAAGCCTGGCGGAGCTGATCTCGGTTTACATCTGGCTGCGGTCGGCAACCACGGTGCTGACCGTGCTCTCTGCCTGGAAGCTGCGGCGCACGCAGCCGGAGTTGCCGCGTTCCTTCAAGATTCCAGGCGGACGCTGGGGATTGCTCTACGTGGTCGGCGCCCCGGTGGTGATGGCGCTGGTTGCCCTGCTGGGCAGCGACCGCTTTGGGATGATCGGCGGGGCGGTCGCAATCGTGGTGGGACCAGCGGTCTATGTGCTTCTCAAGAGGAAGGCACCGTCGGCCGTTTAGCTGACCAGTAAGGCTGTCAATTTGAGTCCTCTTGATGCCAGATGCATTCGCTCAACCAGGTGGTCGCGGAGCGCAGCGGGAAGTCGGGACCAGTTCTCGATCTGCGGCATTACTCACCCTGGGCTACTCGCCAAAGATGAAACGCCCCATCTCATCGCCCAGCTGCTTCACTTCTTTCGGATCGGCCGCGGCGCGGAAGCGCTCTGCCAGGGCGAAGAAGGCTTTTTCTTTCTCCTTCTGCGCCTCGAGCCCCTGCTCGACCAGTTCGACCAGCACGCGGTTGTCGCTGAGGCGCCTTTTTCTGGCGATACGCTCGACTTGCTCGGCCAGCCGGCTGGGCAAGGTAACGCTCCTGCGAACCTGCTTGGGGATTGCCATGGCACCATCATACACCGTTCTGGTGCATTGCTGTCTCTGATCGGTACTGGGTCAGCTTGGAAATTGAAGCTGACCCAGTACCCTCTGATCTGGTTCCCAGAGAAAAGGAGCCGAGACCATCCATCCCGGCGCAGTCTCTGTTCAACTCGCCGCGAGCCGGCGACCCGCCAATAAAGCTCAACTCACCCAATCCAGAAGCTTGTACCAAACTCCCGCTAGCGGCAGGAACCATGGCTTGCCGTTGTAAAGTCCCAGCGGCGCGCCGGGAAAGTCGATGCCAACGAAGGGATTTTCGGGTCTGTCTCCGGCCATGAGCTCTGCGATTTTCTGGCCTTGATAAGTCGCCATGGCCACGCCGTGCCCGGCGTAGCCGACGGCGTAATACATGCCGTCGAGTTGCCCGGCGTGCGGCATGATGTCGAAGGCGAAGTCGAGAGTCCCTCCCCAGACGTAGTCGATGCGCGCGTCGGCCAGTTGCGGATAGACCTCGATCATGCCGCGGCGGAGAATTTCGGCGCTGCGGCGGATGGTCTGATGGGTCTCGGGGAAAAATGCGGCTCGGCCTCCGAACAACATGCGGCGGTCGGGAGTGAGCCGGTAATAGTAGAGATAGTTTTTCGAATCGTAAATCATGCGGTTGCGCGGGCTGAGTTCCTGCGCAAGTTTCTCCGGCAGAACTTCGGTCGTGATGATGAACGACCCGATGGGGATAATTCTCTTTTGCAGCGCCGGCGTGGCCCGGCCCGTGTATCCGCTGGTTCCGACGAAAACTTCATGCGCCCAGAGCGAGCCGCGCGACGTGGCGATTTTCCAGCCGAGTTCTCCCTGACGCGAGTCGCGCTCGACAGTCTGCACCCGAGCGTGCTCGAAAATCTCCGCACCCGCTTTCATCGCCACCCCGGCCAGTCCAGCCACATAACGTGCCGGATTGCACCCGGCGCTGACCTCATCGACCATACCCCCGTAGTAAATGTTTGAGCCAATCTCCGAACCCAGCTCGTCCTTCCGCACCACACGGAGCGTATGGTTAAACTCGCGGGCGATGACTTCCGCCTGGCGGGCGTAGTCGTCGAAGTGCTTCTGCTTGCAGGCTGCTTCCAGATGTCCGCATCGCGAAAAGTCGCACTCGATCTTTTCCTGCGAAACAATCCGCTCCACGCAGTCGATGGTTTCCAGCGAGGCCGCGTACATGCGCTGCGTGAGTTCGCGCCCGTAGCGGGAGATCAGTTGGTTCACGCCCAGCTTCAGGCCGGTCAGCACCATGCCACCGTTACGCGAACTGGCGCCCCATCCGATCGTCTCCGATTCCAGCACCGCGACCTTCGCTCCGCGGCGGGCGAGGGTTCGGGCCGCCGAAAGGCCAGTGAATCCGGAGCCAATCACGGCAACGTCTACACTTTCAGGAATCGGTTGCGCACTGCCGGCGGGGAATTCCGTTGTCGTCAGCCAATAGTTACGTTGTTGCAAGGGCATGGGAAATGGATTCTCGAATAAAACGGCAACAAGTCAACCACAGAGGGCACGGAGTAAAGGGTCCACGGGGCGCGACCCAGCATTTTAACAGCGGCCGCTCCCGGCAGTACATGTACTCACGATGCAAATCCGGGGACGCGCCGTCCCCCTCGGTAATCTTGCCGCGGTTACTCGCCTGCCCCTAGTCTGTAAAGGCATGGCTTTGCGTTGCCTCCTGTTTACTGCCGACGAGGGAACGGCCGATCCCATCCGTCAGGTTCTGGCCGGCCTTGGTGTCGAGGGAGAGCACTGTTCCGTGGCCGTCGACGCGGTTCAGAAAATCACGCAGGAATCACTGCAGATCGTCATTCTCGATTGGGACGCTCAGCCGGAAGCCGCCTTGCTGCTCAAGACCACGCGCGAGCGCAAGGCGAACGAGCGTCCGCTGACTCTGGCGATTGTGAGTGATGACGCGAGCGTGCCGCAGGCACTGCAGGCGGGTGCGAACTCGATTCTGCGCAAGCCCATTCTCATCAATCAAGTCAACGATACGCTGACGACCGCGCGCGATCTTTTGCGGGCCAAGGAATCGGCGGCCGCACAGGTTGCTGTCACCGTTGCATCGGTCCCTCCGCCGTCGCTCCCGGCAAGCATGGCTTCGGCGAACGAAAAAACGCTGCGCGCCGGGGAGTTTCTCCAGGCTTCTCCCACAGCTCCCGGCGGGCAGTTCGAGACCGAGTCGGATGTATCCGGGTCAGGTGAACCGTCGCTGAGCGAACCGGTGGACGCGCTGAAGGATTTAGAGCCGATGGCTGCCGCAGTAGCCGAAGAAAAGCCGGCCGCACCACCCCCAACACCCTCGGCGGGACCGGACGAGCCGCGCGGTCTGCAGTGGTATTTGAACCAGCGTGCGGGAACATCGCCGCCACGCGCGCCAGCCCAGCCCTCGGCGTCACCCGCGCCCACAGCCGCGGCCAAGGCGGAACTCCTGGGCTTCGACCAAATGTCGTCGTCCTCGCCGGCTTCTTATGGCCAGGAAAGCGCACGGCAACCACCAGCATTCGCGCCGGCGGTTGAGCCCGAATCCGCTCGACATGATTCTGACCACCATGATTCCGATCGGCCAGCTGCGCGGGAGCGCAAGCGCGAGTCAAAAGAGGAAGCACAGCTGTTTGCCTACGTCACGGGCGTAGGCGAGGAATCGGAAGAGAAATCCCGTCCGGCCTTCAGGCTGGGCAAAGGGACGATCATTGGGGCGCTCGTGCTGGCTGCGTGCGCAGTCGTGGCCGCGCCGCAAGCTCCATGGCACGCCCGAGTGGGGGTGCTCTGGGGACGAGGCCAGCGGACAGTCCATGCCTGGCTCAATCCCCAGCTCGTAATTCCAGCACAGGCCCCCATCACCCACGAAGATTTCGGCCGTGCCGGCGACGAATACAAACTTCCGGTCGCCGAAAACATTCCCGACGCTACCACCGATCCCTCGCAGATTCGCGTGGAGCCGGTCATCGACCCGACTGCCAAGAAGCCCAATAACGCCGGAGCGACCAATGATCAGGCGGCGCCAGCCGATGCTGCGACCGGCCAGCCAACCAACCCGCCGCCATCGACAAGCGCTCCAGCCCAGCCAAATCCGGCGGGATCGTCCGCCGTACCGCCGCCAGCGACCAGTGCGGCGTCGACCGCCACCTCCGGAACCATAGCTCCGACAGCCGGCGGGCCGTCTGCGACTACGCCGCCCGGCGCAGCCTTGGTGCCCCCGCATACCGACGTGTCCTCGACGGTTCAACCGGCGCCGGCTCAGAACGCGGCGCCCGCGCTTCAGCCCGTGCCACAGAAAGTTCCCCAGATTCATGCGGTTTCGGCCAGCGGCAATCCTCCCATTCCGTCGAGCTTATCGTCGCAGATGGGTTCGATGACTCCGGACGCCAGCGGCAACAAAGCCCCGGAAACCGCACTGGACTCGATTGAGCCGGTCGCCGTGCCAGAAGCTACCGAACGTAGCCTGCTCACCAATCAACCGCCGATTGCTTATCCGGCCAGCGCTAAAGACCAGCAGGGAACCGTAACTTTGCAAGTCCTGATCGGCCGCGACGGCGCCGTTCAGGACGCCAAATTCATGCAAGGATCGTTTGCCTTTGCCCGCAACGCCATCGACGGCGTGAAGCAGTGGAAGTTCAAACCGTATGTGATGAACGGCCGGCCGGTGTCCGTACAGACGACGCTGACCATGAGCTTCAGGCCAGGGCCATAAGTTAGACCGTAGAGACAGGCTCTAGGCTAAGCGGGGTGAAGTTCCGCCAACCCGGTTGACCCAACTTCACCTCGTACGTCTGTTGCTCCGGGGCTGCGCCCGCAGCGTATTACCGAAGAGGGCTCAAATTGAGCAGCCGGGGCATCGAAATCCGCATCTAGAGAGATATAATAGTAGGAGTTTCTCAGGAAGTACTTCCTTCCAGAAGACGGCCAAAATTTGATGTCCATGAAAATTAAAGCAGCGATCCTCGTTACCTCCTTTGCTGTATTACTGTTTGTCGTCGTGGGTTCCATGGGAGGCGTGCATGCCTCCTCGAACGACGGCGCGTACCGCCAGTTGCAGGTTTACAGCGAAGTGCTCTCGCGCGTGCAGAGTGAGTACGTCGAGGAGCCCAACATTCCGAAGGTGACTGACGGCGCCCTGCACGGGTTGCTCGAATCGCTCGATTCCAACTCCGCCTACATGACCCCCGACGCCTACAAGGCGTACAAGGCTCACAAGGCTGAGGGCAAGGCGGGAATCGGCGCCGTGATCTCGAAGCGTTATGGCTATGCCGACGTTGTTGCCGTGCTGCCGGGCTCGCCCGCGGAAAAAGCGGGCATCGAGCAGACCGATATCTTCGAATCGATCGAAGGCCACAGCACGCGCGATATGTCGCTGCCGGAGATTCGCAACCTGCTGGCCGGCGCTCCCGGCTCGATTCTGAACGTCGAAGTGGTGCGGGCTCGCCGCGCCGAACCGGAGAAGGTGGCGATCACCCGTGACATCGTCAGCATCCCTCCGGTCACCGATAAACTGATGGACGATGGCATCGGCTACGTGAAGGCCGAGGCTCTGACCAAAGGCAAAGCGCAGGACATTGCAGCCAAGATCAAGGCGCTCGAAAAGTCGGGCGCGAAGAAGATTCTGCTCGACCTGCGCAACGACGCAGAAGGTGACGAAAGCGAAGGCATCGCGGTCGCCAATCTTTTCCTCAATCACGGGACCATCACGTATTTGCAGGGCCAGAAATATCCCCGGGAGGCTTTCAACGCCGATCCGGCGAAGGCGATCACTGCGCTGCCGGTCGCGGTCCTGGTCAACAAAGGCACCTCCGGGGCGGCTGAGATTGTGGCGGCGGCGATTCTCGAAAACGCTCGCGGCGACGTGGTCGGCGACAAGACTTTCGGCGACGGCTCCGTCCAGAAGACTCTGGATCTGCCCGATGGCGGAGCCCTGATTCTCTCCGTAGCGAAATATTATTCGCCGAGCGGCAAGGCGATTCAGGATACCGCGATCACCCCCAACGTCCTCGTAGCCGACGCCGACGATTCTCTCGGCCCTGATGGCGACGGGGACGACGGCACCACGCCCGCTAGCGATGCGGCCGCTCCCAAGAAGACCGTGGACGACCAACTGAACAAAGCTATCGAGGTGCTCAAGAGCCGCAGCAGCTAGAATTTTCAGGGGCTGAAGCCCGAGGTTTTTCGCGGTTTACGCGGCTGCGCTCAGGGTAGTTCCTGAACAGCCGCTCTTTCACCGATCGCGCGCCGCCTGAAGCGCGCGATTTGTTTTGCCGCCCCGAGCCGGCGCTGGCAAGATGCTATCCTGACCTCATCCGTATCTCTGCATGAAGTCTCTCTACGAAGATCTTCCCGATGTAGAAGTGGGTGGCCGCCGCGTCGTCGGTCGCGTCCTCTTCGGTCTGCTCGTCCTCATCGCAGCTCTGGTCGGCGCCACGGCCGGACTTTTGCTCGTCTATACCACCGACCTGCCCCAGGTCGACGCGCTGGAGGCCTACCGTCCCAGTTCGATCACCGAGTTATACGACGACCACGGCCGGGTTATCGGTTCGTTCGCCCTGCAGCGCCGGGTGGTGGCCACTTATGACGATTTCCCTCCCGTGCTGCGCGAGGCCCTGGTTTCCATCGAAGATAAAGATTTCTACAGCCACTCCGGCATCAACTTCTGGCGCATCGTGGGCGCGGCCTATCGCGACATCGAATCGGGCGGCAAAGTGCAGGGAGCGTCTACGCTCACCATGCAGCTGGCGCGCAATCTCTTTCTCTCTCCCGACCGCTCCTTTCATCGTAAGGTGCAGGAGGCGATGCTGGCCATCCAGATCGAGCGCCACTTCACCAAGCCGCAGATCTTCACTCTCTACGCCAACCAGATTTTTCTCGGCCACGGCGTTTACGGATTCGAAGCGGCCGCGGAATTTTATTTCAGCAAGCCGGCGAAAAATCTGACCCTCGAGGAGGCCACTCTGCTGGCCGGTCTCCCGAAAGGCCCGGTGGTTTATTCGCCGATCAACCATCCCGACCGCGCCCTGAAACGCAGGAATCTAGTGATCAACGCCATGGAGGAAGACGGCAAGATTACCGCCGCGCAAGCCGCGACCGCGCGAGAAGCGCCGCTCGTCCTGCATCTAGCGCACGATCCCAATTCGCTCGCTCCTTATTTTGTAGAAGAAATTCGCCGCTACCTCGAAAACAAGTACGGAGCCGATCAAGTTCACGAAGGTGGATTGAAGGTCTACACTTCGCTCGACGTCGATCTGCAGAAAGCCGCTAATCAGGCTGTGCTCGACGGTCTTGCAGCCTACGAGCGCCGGCACGGATGGAAAGGACATCTGGAGAATGTTTTAGCCGAAGGCCTGGATCTGGGCGGTAATTCGCCGAGCAGTAATTCGTCGAGCAACAACGCTGGCAGCAGTAATGCAGCGGGTAACAACGCTCTCGAAAGATACGTGCATCCCGACTGGGACGACGAACCCGAGCCTGGTGGATATATCCACGCGTTGGTCACTTCCGTGGGCACCGGAATCGCCATGCTGAAATTCGGCCGCTACACCGCCGCTCTCAGCCAACCCGACGTCGCTTGGACCCAACAGAGGCTGGCGGACATTTTGAAAGTTGGCGACATCTGTTACGTCAAGATTCTTTCGCTAGGATCGAACGGTGCGGCCCGCGTCAGCCTCGAACAGGATTCAGGCGCGCAAGGCGCGCTGGTCGCCATCGACAACGCTACGGGCGGGATCAAAGCCATGGTCGGCGGGCGAGATTTCAACGAATCGAAATTCGACCGCGCCACCCAAGCCCTGCGGCAAGTCGGCTCGTCGTTCAAGCCATACGTATACACGGCGGTGATTGACCAAGGCGCCAGCCCCGACGATACCATTCTCGACGAAGCCGTGAGCTTTGAAACTCCGTCCGGGCCATATACGCCGCACAACTACGACGACAAATTTGAGGGCATCATTACGCTGCGGCGCGCGCTGGCGCAGTCGCGCAACATTCCGGCGCTGAAGCTGGCCAATAAGGTCGGAATCAAAACCGTCATCGACTACGCCGAGCGCTTCGGCATTACCGCCAAACTGCCGCCTTATCTGCCGGTGGCGCTGGGCGCGGCCGAAATCACTCTGATGGAGCAAACCGCGGCTTACAGCGTGTTTCCCAACGACGGCGTGCGCGTGACCCCGCGCTACATCACGCGCGTAACCGACTACGAGGGGAGGGTGCTGGAAGAGGACTTCCCCGAAGTCAAGGACGTGGTCAGCGAACGCACCGCCCGCATCATGACCTCGATGCTCGAGGGAGTCGTCCAGCACGGCACTGGTATTGCCGCGTCCAAGCTGCCGTTCCCAACCGGCGGGAAAACTGGCACCACCAACGATTTCACCGACGCCTGGTTCGTGGGATTTTCTCCGACCATGACCTGCGGAGTCTGGGTGGGTTATGACGAGAAAAAATCTCTGGGCGCGAAAGAAACCGGTGCGCGCGCCGCGCTTCCGATCTGGATGAACTTCATGGCGGCTGCGATGGCCGGTAAAGATGTCGGCGAATTCCAGCCGCCGCCCGTCACCGCACACCCCATGCAGAAAGTCGATACGCCGGATACGGCGCCGGCAACGGACGAAGCACATTAGTAGCGCCGCCGTCCGGCGGCTGTCCGGGCGGGGCGACTCGCCCGCCGCGTCGACGGCGAGGAAGCAGCCAGAAGGATCCAACTTGAACGCAAACCCTCAAGAACAGCCAGGGAGAAGCGAGGACCAATAATGACGAAGGCAAACTTGTTCACTTCATGGATGATCGTGTCGCTGCTCGGGCTTTGCGCGGTTGCGCAATCCTCGGTGCAGAAAGATCCCGGCGCTGAACCAGCCATCGAGCAGGTACTTCGCACCCAGCAAGACGCCTGGAACCGTCACGACCTCGACGCCTTCATGGCCGGATATTGGAATTCTCCCGACCTCACGTTTTTCTCTGGGGCAAAAGAAAATCACAGCTGGCAGGCCGCGCTCGACCGCTATAAAGCGACCTACCAGAGTCCGGGGCACGAAATGGGCAAGCTCGACTTTTCCGGTCTGCGCATCGAGATGCTAGGGCCGGAAGCTGCCTTCGTTCGCGGCGCCTGGCACCTGACCATGTCCGATGGAAAAACGCCGCACGGTCTCTTCACTCTAGTGTTTCGCAAATTCCCCGACGGCTGGAAGATAATCCACGATCACACGTCGGCGGCGGAATAGCAGCGAGCAGTGAGCAATGAGCGGTGAGTAATGAGCAGTGAGTAATGAGCAGTGAGTAATGAGTAGTGATCTCTGGTTCTTTCAATCTTCGGATTACCGGTTATTTATTGCTGCTTGCTGCTTCCTCCTCATTGCTCACTGCTCACTGCTCGCCACTCACTTCCGCCCCATGCCCTTGTCCATAGCCTCGTTCGCCAGCCGGTCGGCTTCCTGATTGTGCTCGCGCAGCGCGTGGCCAATCGAGAACCATTGCAGCTTCGCGATCAACTCTTTCGCCCGCGCGTGCAAATCCTTGAGTGTCGCGTTCTTCACTTTGTAGATGCCTTTGATCTGCCGCACCAGCAGTTCCGAATCGCTGATCAGCTTCAGCGCCTTGGGCCCATGTTCGACCGCATACTCGAGCGCGGCAATCAACCCCTGATACTCGGCGAAGTTGTTGGTCTGGTGCCCGAGATATTCGCTGAGCGCGGCGACTTTGCGTCCGGATTCATCCTGGATCACGACGCCGTAGCCCGCCGGCCCGGGATTGCCCCGCGCCCCGCCGTCACTATGCGCGATCAAATAATGCTGGGGAGGAGTTTCACGCGCTTCGAAGAGAGGTCTGGCGCCGGCGCTGCGCGAGGAGTAAGAGGGCATGATCGAGTTTACAACGGCTGCCTCGATACCACTGGGGCTAAAGCCCAATGGATTCAGAACGCTTACGCGGCCCTTAAGGGCCGCTCTTCCACAACTCCTCCGCCACGCAAGGGCCGCTCTTCGACATGGCTCACCGGCCGGCGGCCAGCCGTGTTGCCAGCCGCGGCGGAAGTTTCGCGGCGAAGATGCGGTCCTGCGCCGATTTCAGATTGTATGGTGTGCGATGGAAGTGGACGACCTGCGCGTCGGTGTCGAACAGCGCGTAGGCCGCGCGCCAGTCGCCATCGCGCGGCTGCCCGACCGACCCTGGATTGATCAGATACCGCGTCGACGGCTTCAGTTGCAGCGCCACCGATTCCGCCTGGCCCACCGTGCGATACTCCGGGCGAAATCCATCCGCAGATGCTCCATTGGCGAAGAATCCGCCCTGCAGATGCGTATGGCCGAAAAATGTGAGCGGGATGTTCAGCGCAATCAGCGGCGCCAGCGCGTCGCCGAGCGAGACGACATATTCGTCCTCGTCATTGGGGGATCCGTGGACCAGTTGCACATGGGGGAAATCCGGAACGGAAACCGGACCGTGCGGCAAGTTGCGCAGCCATTCCAGATTCTCCGCCGTCAGTTCGTTGCGCGTCCAGATAGCCGCGGCTGCCGCCATCGGGTTGAAATCGTCGAGCGCCATCACGCCGGTCGCAGCTTTGTCGTGATTGCCGCGGACGAAAGTTTTGCCCAGCTCGCGGGAGCGTGTCGTCACTTCGTTGGGACTCGCGCCGTAGCCAACGATGTCGCCAAGATTGACGACCACATCGTAGGGCGGAGCCGAAGCCAGACAGGCATCAAGAGCCTCCAGATTCGCGTGGATGTCGCTCAGAACCAGTATGCGCAAGAGTCACCGGACAAGTTGCCGATTATAGACCAAAGGTTGAGACCGCAGGCTGGACTAAGATGTTTAGACGAGAACGGCGGGACCCGAGAACGGCGGGACAAAGATCAGGAGATAAAGACCGGCGTGGTCGTTGGGAGATTCGCGAATGGGATGGCGCTTCAAAGGAAAAACGCCGCTGTGGTTCAAGCTGGTCGCGGGCCTCCTGGTGGCCGACGCGACCGCGCATTTCATTCTGCAATGGACGGTTTCATCCTGGGCATCGCCAGTGCGGGACGCGCTGCATCCGAGTCCGCTGCCCTTTCGCGACGGCGTCGTGTACTTCGTGGCTCCTGAAGTTGGCTGGTATCTGAATGCCTGGTGGATCGCGGTGGCATTATTTCTTGTGCTGGTGGTGCTGCTCGTGGTGAATCGTGATCGGCTGGAACGCACACTCTGAGCGACATTGATCTCGGCATTTACTATCGACGTTTGACTATCGGGCGTGAATTGTCGGGCGTTGACTATCAGGAGTTAATTACCGGGCAGCGGGCCCAGTGACCCGGAGCAACTTCGACGAGCGGCGGAAATGAGAGCGCGCACTCAGGTATCCGAAATTCGCAGCGCGGCTCGAAGGCGCAGCCCGCAGGCATGGCGTGCAGGGCCGGAACCGTGCCTTCGATCGTGGCCAGGGGTTGCGCGCGGTCGGTCTTGAGGTCGGGAACCGCGTGCAGCAGTCCACGCGTGTAAGGATGCGCGGGCGCGTGAAAAATGTCGTGCTTGTTGCCGACTTCGATCAGGTTGCCGGCATACATCACGGCAACGCGGTCGGCGACTTTTGAAACCACCGCCAGGTCATGCGAGATGAAGAGCATGGCCAGCCCGAACTTTGTCCGGAGTTCGGCGAGCAAGTCGAGTATCTGTGCCTGGATGGTGACGTCGAGCGCAGTCGTGGGTTCGTCGGCGATCAGTAACTGCGGACGGTTGACGATGGCCATCGCGATCATGATGCGCTGGCGCATGCCTCCGGAAAGCTGGTGAGGATAGTCGCGGGCGCGGCGCGCGGCCTCGGGAATGACAACATCGTTCATGGCCGCGATGGTGCGCTGCCATGCTTCCTTTTTCGAGGAAGCTTTCGAGGAAGCCTTTCTTGACGAACTATGGTGCGCCAGCACGGCTTCGGCAATCTGATCTCCCACACGCATGACGGGATTGAGCGCAGTCATTGGTTCCTGAAAAATCATGGCGATGCGCGAGCCGCGCAACTGGCGCATGGAATCGTCGGGAAGTTCCGGGAGATTCCGCGCGTCTTTATTTTCTGAGAAGCGAATCTCGCCGGAAACCTGAGCCTGGGGCGGAAGCAGGCGCATGATGGCGAGCGATGTAACCGATTTGCCCGAGCCGGATTCGCCGACCAAACCGAGAACTTCTCCAGCCGCGATGGAAAAACTGACATCGCGGACGGCCACCAAGGATTGGCTGGGGATAGCCGCGTTCGGTTGTCCGGCCAGCCGCGGTGCGGCGGGGCTTCCCGATCGCGTAAAAGCGATGTTCAGGTTGCGGATGTCGAGCAGTGGAGGCACGAGGTCATGTTAGCAGCGCCTCGCGTACGGGGAACAGCAGGTCCCTCCGCTGCACCGTCGCTCCCGCTCCGGCCGGAATGACAAAATGCCTTTGGTGGATGCGAGTGACGTTCGCCGCTCAGAAATTACTGACCTCTATGCGGCGATCATGGCGGTGAGCGCGCCCTCCAGTTCCAGCAGCTTGCGCTTCACGTCCAGCCCGCCACCGTAACCGCACAGGGTTCCGTCGGACGCGATCACGCGATGGCATGGGACCACGATTGCCACCGGATTGCGATTGTTCGCCATGCCGACGGCCCGGAATCCCTGCGGACGGCCGACGGCGCGGGCGATGTCGGCATAACTGCGAGTTTCGCCGTAGGGAATCTCTACCAGCGCCCGCCAGCAGGCAAGCTGAAACTCCGTTCCGCGCAGATCGAGTGAGAAGCTGAACTGACGCCGCTGGCCGGCAAAATATTCCTCGAGTTCACGCTGGTAAGGCAGCATCACACTCTCGGACTCTTCAAAGCCTATGGTTTTCTTCGACTGCTTCTCTGAGCGCAGATCGCGCGGATTGGGCCGAATGGTCTGCTGGCCGGGCAGACGCGTATCGAACTCCAGAGCCACTAACCCCTTTCCGGAAGCGGCTAGAAACAACGGACCCACTGGAGATGTAAACGTAATGGAATGAAGGATTTCCATAGATTTAAGGTCTTTCCTCGTCGGCCTGCGTCCAACTACGATACCATGCCAGGGTACGGTGGTTTTGCCATTCTGATTCGCTCCAGTTGACAGAATGCGGCTTTTGCCCCAAAGTGTGTGCGTCAGTCCGGAGCATGAAGAAAGCCCTCCTCATCTTCACCGCCTTAGTGCTGGCGCCGACGCTGGTGGTGAGCCTCGTGCTATTGGCTGCCGGCGACTGGCTGACGATCGGCCAAACCGATGCCGGCGCTACGATTTCGGTCAGTTCCGTCCATAAACTGAGAGATAACCAGCGGGTCGCCCTGGTTCGCGTCGACTACAAGAATCCTGCGCAACTGCCGCAGGGCGGACCATTTGTCGAGATGCGGGCCCGCGTCCGCTTCAACTGCGCCAGCGGCGCTGCCGTTCCCTCCTCTGAGTGGTTTTATACCCGCGACCGAAGCGGGCGCTTCGTGGTCAGCAAAAAGGCCTGGCACGACGACCAGTTCGGCAAAGCCCCCGAAGGCGGATTCGCCAACATGGTGAGCAAAAGCGTCTGCAAGTAACCAAGAGCTCCCTCCAAAGATTTCCACAGCCCTTTACTTCTCAAGATTGCACATCCGTAACCTAGGACCTACTTCCATGCCGAAGGCTTTCCGCTTATTCTGATAGCGACGGGAAGTTGGACGAGCATTTCGATTTTCGACCCACCTGGTATGGATTCACTTCGACTTTATGGGCTGGTTGCCGCAGGAGGCGTTGCCCTCCTCGGGGTTTATGCGGTATTGCGCCGCAAGCCGAAGAGCGCCGACGCCCTGGAACGCGAGCGCCGCGCGTGGCTTGAAAGCACGGGACGCATCACCGACGGCACCGTGATCGACGTGCAGGAACTCGCCCCTGTGAACAATCATCACCCCGCCGTCATGCTGATTTATAAGTATGACGTGGCCGGCGTCTCCTATGAGTGCTCGCAGGACGTGACTTATCTGCGGCAGTGGATCAATCTGCACTCCTGCCGGCTCGGGTTGCACACTTCGGTGAAATACGATCCGCAGAACCCCGGCAATTCGCTGGTGGTATCGGAAAACTGGATGGGATTGCGGCAGTAGCCGGATCGCAGCTTGTCGATCCCAGGTAAAAACGGCGGCGTTTTTTCAATCAGCAATCGCAAAGCGACGATCGAAAATTTCTTTTCTACTGCCACTCCACATGCATCACGCTATTGTGCTTGTCGAAGGTGATGAGCAGGGTCTTGTCGTCGCCTCCGATCAGGTCTGCCGAAATCGTTTTGGAGAGATCGACGGTCTGGTCTGCGGTCTGGGCGCGGAACCGCAGCAAGTGCTTTCCCGCCGGAATCTTCAGGGTCTCGGAATCCAGGCCGCGCACTTCGCCGAACACCATCAGATGTTTTTGGGTTCCGCCGCGCAGGGGCCGGCTCAGCGTTTGTTGGTCATCCACCCAGACCGTGAGCGTTGCGTCTTTGAACTGATGCCGCACCGTAAGCTCGACCATCGACGATGCCACGACCACTTCCTTGACCGGTTGGACGCTGTTGGCTGGGAGCACTTTTGCAGGCTTTTTCCGCAGAGTCACGGCACGGACGGTGGGCGCCGCATGCTTTAGCGTCTTCCTCTCGGCCCTCACATTGGAAGCGGGAAGGGCAGGCACTGGCGGGACTTTAGTGGTCTGGGCTCGATCTGGCCGGGCCTGAGTTGGCCGAGGCTGACCTGGCTGACTCTGATTCTGATTCTGGTGGAGCTCCTCAATCTGCGCCGACTCCTCCGCGGTGTCCCGCGAGCCGGTCAGCAATTTCGACTGGACTCCCACAATCACCAGCATGATGATCGTCGCCATACCGAGGACGATATCTCTCACTGGCGCTTTCCGAAGAGCGCTGCGGATCAGCTTGGCGGCATAGGCCAAACCGACCACCGGCTCTCCGCTCAGCGCCGATTGTGCGGTCCGTTGCGTCCGCGTTGCCGTGACTGAACCAGCTTTCGAACCGGCTCTCAGGAACGAAGTCGTGGAGTGATGTTGCTGGTGCTGAACCTGCAAGAGACGCAGATCGGCGGCAAAATCGGCGCCGCACTGGTAGCGTGCTTCCGGATCCTTCTCCATGGCGCGTGCGATCACTGCGTCCAGTTCGCGCGGCAGATTCAGGTCGAGCACGCTGGCTGCCACCGGCTCGCGGTTGGCCACCTTGTAGCAGACCGTAGTGGCACTGTTGCCCTGAAACGGCGAATGTCCCGTGCTCATGGCATACAGAATCACGCCCAGCGAAAACAAATCGGAGCGGCCATCAGCGCCCTCGCCGCTGAGTTGCTCCGGCGCCATATAGGCTGGCGTTCCCAGCACCCGGCCGGGAAGGGTGAAGTGCGCCAGATTCAGCTTGGCAATGCCGAAGTCGGCGATTTTAGCGTGGCCGGTTTGCGTAATCAGGATGTTGCCGGGCTTGATGTCACGATGGGTTACACCTTGGCTGTGAGCGTAATCGAGCGCCGTGGCGATTTCCTCGGCAAGTTGCAATGCCTTCTCGATCGGGAGTTTTTTCTCGCGAGCCAGAATCTTGTTGAGCGCTTCTCCGGCCACGTACTCCAGCACGATATAAGGATCGTGGTTTTCGGGTTCTTCTCCGACATCGAAAATGGTCACGATGCCGGGATGATGCAATCGTCCGGCTGCCTGCGCCTCGTTCAGGAAGCGCTTGCGGAATTCATCTTCGGCCTCAGGGTCCTGACCGCGCAGCACCACGGTCTTCAGCGCGACCAGGCGGTCAATCTGCGGATCGCGCGCCTTGTACACCACGCCCATGGCGCCGCGGCCCAGTTCGCCGACGATCTCGTACCGGCCAAAGCGTTTGATTGCAGGATTTTCCATGCAGCCGTCGTGAGCCTTCCGAAAAACACTTCGCCGGGGAGGGTTCCCCTTATGTTACCGCCACCTGCGCCACGATCCGGCAAAGACGGCGCCGGACATCGTTACCGCGGTAATCCCAAAGTGACTCAACCGCGCGAGGATTTGGCAACAAGGGATTTTGATCGAGAAAAAACCGGAGCACCGGGAACTGCTTCTAGCTGCCCGGTGCGAACCCGCCGCTTTGCGCGACGGTCATGCGCAGGTACTTGTAGGGATTTACCGGAGTGTCATTGATGCGGACTTCATAGTGCAGGTGCGGGCCCGTCGAGCGGCCACTCGTCCCAATATATCCAATCACATCGCCGCGATGCACAGCCTGTCCGGCAGTCACTGCGAAGCCGGAAAGATGCCCATAGCGAGTACTGATGCCGTTTCCGTGATTGATCATGATTGCCCGGCCATAGCCGCCCAGTTCATCGGCGAACGTCACAATTCCGTCGGCCGGAGCGATCACCGCGGTGCCGTAGGCACTGCTGATATCCACGCCGCTGTGGAATGCGCCTTCACCGTTGAATGGATCAATCCGCTCCCCAAAGCTCGCCGTGATCTGGCCGTCCACCGGCCACAGGTTCGGAGCCGAGTTCGCCTTGAACCAGTCTGCGGTCGTCGCGTTCCTGGTCAGCCCCAGGGTTAACCCAACCATCGTCGCCCCAGTCAGGGCAGATGCGCGAAGAACATGCAACTGGTCGAGCGAGGAGCTGACCTCCGCATCCTGAATATGGTCCTCAGCCGCCGTCACTAGCGTGGGCTGCTGCTTGAGCCCGTACAACGCGGAAACCTCCCCGGCGATCGAGCCCAGCGAGGCCACCTGCACATCGCGCTCTTTGGCCACCTGCTCCAGGCGCGAATAATTATTCTTGAGCTGATCTTTTTCGGTGCGCAACTGGTTGAACTGCGAAACTTTCAGCAACATCCGCGTATAAGAACTGGCAATTCCGGTCAGGCTGAGAAATCCGATCGCGGCCCCGACCACGAACACATAAAGGTAATGGACGGGAATAGAGATTTTGCGCAACTGCCCGTCGTCCGCGCGGGCCACAAAAAGGATGTAGAAACGCTTCTGCAAGTCGCTCCTCGGTTTGTAAAAAACTTTCTAATCAGGTCCGGAATTCCAGGCCAAGTTCTGAGGTTGCAGAAAGCCTGTTCGGACCACCTGATTCTCTTCGGGCTACGTCCCATCTTGGGAATGGAAATTCTCTCGCGCCCTGTGCCTACCGGAACCTGCGACCTGAGCTTTGAAACCGCCTTTGCCCGCAATGCCAACTGCTTGCGGAACTTAGCTCGGTCAAAAGATTGTGTGAATGACTGGTTAACGGTAACAAACTGGGTTCCCCATGTCAACGGAGTATGAGGTCAATCTCAGTTACGGAAGGGGAGGTAACCAGCGGTCACCAGGAGCCCATTACCACTGGCCCCAAGGCCCACCCGCGCCCGGACCAATCTCATCCTCATGGCCGTCCTGTTGCTACACGGCGCTTTCGCACCGGACCAGATGAACTTATCCCTCCGTGTCCGCGACCTCGGCCCTCCTCGCTTGCGAGAAGGCCTCCGATCCACTGAACATGAGAATCCTCTTATCCCGCCATCGCACCTCAATGCTTTGACCCGCATAAATGGCGGCTGGCAGGCATCTTCACCGCTCCGTTACGACCGGCCGCGTAATGTCCTTTCTCCTGCCCGGCCGAAAAAGTAATGTCCCATCAGTAGTCCCGCGTCTTGACCCTTTGGAACTTTTCAGCCGCCCGGTCGCGCCCCACAATGGGTTTGAAAGTGGAATCACAAAGTCTTCCCCTCGAACGTTTGTAAAAGAACCTCGAACTTATGGATAAAGCTTTCGCCACCACTGTTGCCCCAATGCCCTCCACCCGCAGAGCCGCGGCGCGCGCCGCACTGGTGGAATTGAACGATGCATCGCGCAACCTCCTGGCCGAGTGTTTCCGGCAGTTTGGCATCGAGACCGTAGTGATGACAGGCCAGGCCGCCGAACGTCTGGCCAAGGAAAAATTTGAGGCTTGCGTGTTAAGCCTGGGAGCAGATGTGGCTCCAGTCATGGAGGCGGCGCGCAGCTCTCGCTCCAACAGCCGCTGCGTCATCTATGGCGTCGGCGGCAACGCGCAACAGGCCATGAAGTATTCCAAATATGGCATCAATGCCATGTTTCATTCTCCGCTGGAGCGCCCGGCGGCGCTCAAGCTGGTGCGGGCCACGCACAACCTGGTGCTGCACGAATTCCGCCGTTACGTCCGCATTCCGGTGCTGACCGAAGTCTCGGTGGTCGGCGACAAACTGCGCTTCAACGCCAGCAGCATCGAGATGAGCTCCGGCGGAATGTCTGTAAAGACTCCGGAAGAAGTCTCGATGGGCGCCAACGTCGAAGTGTCGTTCTCCCTGCTCACCCTGCCGCGCATCACCGTGCGCGGCGCGGTCAGCTGGCGCAAGCCTAAATCGTTCGGTGTGCGTTTTGACATCAATGATGATCGCCGCCAGAAAGTAAAAGTCTGGATCGATTCGTATCTGGAAAACTGACCATGTGTGGCGCGGGAGATCCTGCCCGCGCGTCTCAGATGGAAAAAATGCCGGAGCAGCCATAGAAATGGAGGGACGGCCGCCCTCGGCTATCCGGCCGAGCACAGTTCGACTGCCCCACCACACAGCCCGCCGCTGCAATCTTCTACCCGCCGCGCGAGCCCCGTTACAATATCCCCGTGCCTGAAGCGAGCACTCAGCAAGCCCCCGCCGTCCCGCAATCGGCCTCCGGTCCTCGCCAGTGGACCCTCCGCCAGCGCATCATTTTGCGCATCATCATCTTCTTCGGCTACTGGACGATCCGCCTCCTCGGCCCCACGCTGCGCGTCGCCGTCTCCTACGAAGACGGCGCGCAGGACAAACTCGATGCGCGCCCGCTGATCGCTTCGTTCTGGCACTCCTGCATGATTCCCGCGACTTATATTTTTCGCAACATGGGCATCCGCGTGATGAGCAGCTTCAGCTACGACGGCGAATACATGGGCCGCATCATCCGCAAGTTCGGCTTCGTCGCCGTGAAAGGCTCGAGCAGCCGCAACCCCGTTCGGGCGCTTCTCGGCCTGCGCCGTGCGCTCGAAGAGGGATGGACCGTCGCTTTTACCCTCGACGGTCCGCGCGGCCCGCGTCACAAAGTCAAACCGGGGCCGGTCGCCCTGGGACGATCCGCGGGCCTGGCCTTGACTACGTTTCACGCCGCCGTCGAAAAGGGATGGACTTTGAACAGTTGGGACCGCATGGTGATTCCCCGTCCGTTCTCGCGCGTGCTGGTGCGAGTGGGAAAACTGATCGCTGTGCCCAAAGATGCGACTGAGGAAGACCTGGTTCGCTACACGGACGAACTGCAGGCAACGTTAGATCGTGTGTGCGAGTTCAGCGAGGCCAACGTGAACAAGGCGGGCACCAGCGAATTCCCTTACTACAGGCGACAGAGCTGTTGACTGCCGATTGATGCTCGCTGATTGATGCTTGATGATTGACGACTGCTGACTTTTGATTGAAGAACCGGCGGCCTCCGGGATTCAATCAACCAATCAGTGATCAAACGATCGGCAATTCCTGCCCTACTCCATGTCTGATCCCAGAATCTGGTATCGATATTTCTTCCCGTCCCAGAAGACCACCGAAGACGTGTTCTCGCCCTCGCCCTGCTCTTCCATGTAGATCCCGAGAACCGTTTTCTTTTTCAGCGTGAGGCGTTTCACGGTCAGCGTCTTGAAGGGCAGGTTGATCAGCAGGAACTTGGCTTTGGGCTTGTCGGCGCGCCAGGCGTCTTTTCCGGCGCCATGAATAATCAGCAGGCCCAGGCCCCGGCGCTCGGGGTCGTCGGAGGCAAACGTCGAGGTAATTTTGACGTCGCCAAAACCAAGAAAGCTGTCGTAGGGATCGGCGACGGCAAAGCCGTATTCATCCCTATCGGCCATGGGATTTCTGCAGCGCGCCACCACCACCAGGTCCTCGATGCCGTCGTCGTCAAGATCGGCGACGAACTGCGGAGGACCGGGGAGCAGCGAGCAGTTATCGCCAAACTGCTTGTGAATAAAAGCGTCGGTGACCGGCGGCGACGGCGACTTGGCATGTGCCGGAGGCGGAGGCGGCTGCTTCTTGGACGCTGCGGCGACTGGAATGACAGGCGAAGAGGCGATCAGCGCGGCAAAAACGAGTGCAGCGAAGACCAGTGCAGCGAAAATCGAGAACGCTGATAGGGGGAGAGCAACAGATTTATTCGACGACATGTCCCTACTCTAGTCCGCTTCCCGTGCTGGATGGTAGAGACTGAGTAGTGACGGAGGTAACGGCTTTGTGTGGGGCCGGGTCGAAGCCTGCCCTTGAGCGAAGTCGAAGGAACCGCGGCCGTGCCGAGCAAGGCTGCCGTCAACGCCGAAAATGTTCCCACCCGCGAGCTTCGAGCTCGTACCCGACACCCTTCTCGTTGCGGACAAAAATGCCCGGCGAGCGCGTAATGACCCCAATCTGCGTAAGCGCCACGCCGCCGATTTGCGCTGGAACGCGCTTGCCCTTGGGCGCGGTGAAGAGCAATTCGTAATCTTCGCCGCCATGCAGCGCCAGATCGAGCGCGACCTCGCGCGCCGGTTTGCCCACGCGCGCGCAGGGAATCAGCGCAGAAGCGATTTCGGCGCCCACCCCGCTCTCCTCGCAAATGTGCGCCAGGTCGGTCGAGAGCCCATCGCTCAGATCGATCATCGCCGAGACCAATCCCTTCTCGCGCAGAACGCGCCCCAGCTCAATCCGCGGCTCAGGATAAAAATGACGGGAGTACTCGCGCGGGTTCACCTTCTTCTTGGGCTTGGTTCTCATGGCGAGGACCGCCGCGGCCGATCCGCCCAGCTCTCCACTGACAAAGACGCGATCACCCGCGCCAGCTCCCGACCGTAGCACAGCTTTACCCTTCGGCACAGCGCCGACAACGACAATGTCCGCCAGAATTCCGTCCGGCGATTCCGCCGTATCGCCCCCAGCCAGCGAAACGCCATATTTCTCCGCCAGGCTGACGAGGCTGCGGACGAACCGCCCCACCCACGCCTGCGGCAAATCGCGGGGCAGCGCCAGTGAAAGAAATGCCGCAACCGGCTCGCCGCCCATGGCCGCAATGTCGCTCAGCCCGCGCGCCAGGCATCGATGCCCCACCGATTCCGCCGCATGCCAGTCGCGCCGAAAGTGAATGCCCTCGAGCGAAAAGTCAGTCGTGACCAGAATCTCGTTCCCGGGAACAATTCGCAGCACGGCGCAGTCATCTCCAATCCCGGTCACCAGATTTCTAATGGCCAGGTTCTTTCCGCGTCCCGGCAGCGAGGTCTTCGCAATTCGGCGAATTTGCGCAATCAGCATTTTTTCAGGAAGTGGCACGGTGCCTACAAATATATAGCGTTACATAGCGATGGCACGCAGCCGGCGTTTCGGCGAATGAAGGGCAAAAGGCATCGTCATCTGCTGCATCTCCCGTCTCAAAACGATACACTTCGAGCGGCCGTTTTTGCGCAATTTTTGACTTTTCGCGCCCCGCCAACGGGAAGATCGACCACCCGCAACCCCAACAATCCACGCCACTTACGCATTATGCACGGCAGCGTACGTACAACTCTGTCTTGCAGAATGTTAAGAAAAGAAACATTGCAACAAACCGTAGATGTGTTCCTGCAGGAACACTTTGTCAGAAATTGAAGACGGACTAACCCTGCCAGCGGCGGAACAGCAACGCACCATTGGTGCCGCCAAAGCCGAAGGAGTTCGACATGGCGTATTCGATCTCAGCCTCGCGCGAGTGGTTGGGCACCAGGTCCATGCCGGTGGTGTCGGGATCAGGATTTTCGAGGTTGATGGTCGGCGGCAGGATCTGGTCGCGCAGAGCGAGCACAGTGATGCCGGCTTCGAGTCCTCCAGCGCCGCCCAGCAGGTGGCCGGTCATCGACTTGGTCGAACTCACCGCAAGTTTGTGCTCGCCAAAAAAATTGCGGATGGCGTGGGCTTCCAGCGTGTCTCCGATGGGCGTGGACGTGCCGTGTGCGTTGACGTAGTTGACCACGTTGGGCGTGACGCCGGCGTCGCGGACCGCGTTGCGCATCACGCGGAATCCGCCGGCGTGCTCGGGCGCGGGCTGCGTGATGTGATAGGCGTCGCCGCCCATGCCATAGCCAACGATTTCGGCAAGGATGTTCGCGTCGCGCCTGCGGGCATGTTCCATCTCTTCGAGGATCAGTATTCCCGCGCCCTCGCCGATGATGAAGCCATCGCGGCCCTGGTCCCAGGGACGGCTGGCCTTCTCCGGATCGTCGTTGCGCGTGGAAAGCGCGCGCATGGCGGCAAATCCGCCGACGCCCATGGGCGTGATGCCGGCCTCGCTGCCGCCGGCAATCATGACGTCGGCGTCATTGTGCTGGATGATGCGGAACGAATCCCCGATGGAATGAGCGCTGGTGGTGCAGGCCGTCGCGGTTGCTTCGTTCGGACCCTTGGCGCCAAAGCGCATCGAGACTTGCCCAGCGGCCAGGTTGATGATGGCTGCAGGGATGAAGAAGGGCGAGATCTTGCGCGGCCCGCCTTCCAGCAGCGCATTATGCTCGCGCTCGATGAGATCGAATCCGCCAATGCCGGAGCCGATGTGGACGCCGACGCGTTCGTCGTTTTCCGGCGTGATCTTGAGGCCCGACGACTTCATGGCCTCGTCGGAGGCGGCGATGGCCAGGTGGATGAACCGCGCCATCTTCTTCAACTCTTTTTTTTCGATGAAGTTCAGTGGGTCGAAGTTCTTGACCTCGGCGGCGATCCGGCAGGCGAAGGCGCTGGCGTCGAAGTGAGTGATCCTGCCCACGCCGCTCTTGCCCGCGAGCAAGCCCTTCCATATTTCTTCGCTGGAATTGCCCACGCCGCAGATCAAGCCGAGTCCCGTGACTACGACCCTGCGCCCCAACTATTTCCCCGCCTTGGCGTGCTTACCGATGTAGTCGACCGCATCCTGCACGGTGCGAATCTTCTCGGCGTCTTCGTCGGAAATCTCGATGTCGAAGGCCTCTTCGAAGGCCATGACCAGCTCGACGGTGTCGAGCGAATCGGCGCCCAGATCGTCGACAAATGACGCGCTGGAGGTGACTTCGCCTTCATCGACTCCCAACTGCTCCACGATAATCTGCTTTACTTTCTCGTCTACGGCTGCCATGTGTCTCCTCGTTTGCTTCTGAATCAGATTTGAATTCGGTAGTTCGGTTGCACAATCGCGGCACTCTCTCGCCCGCCGGGCTCCGGCTCGCTCAAATTCCTACCGTAGGTGTAAATACGGAAGGGCCTGTGTAGTGTAATGGTCCCGGCGAATTGGTGTAAAGACAGGCTTGCGCCGTTGCCGGCGGGGCCACCGCTGACTTGGGATCACACATCTGGAATCCTAACGGGTGGTTGTCGCTGGGGTCAAACGCGGCGGAGGATTATGATGGGCAGCGAGCCGCGGCCCGATACATCCGGGGCGCAGCGTAAGGCCGCCTCGACTTCGGTCGGGGGAAGCTGAAGGCGGTTTTCCACAAATGAAGCGAGGAGAGTGGAACTCGTATGCGCGCCGTTGTGCAACGCGTGAGCCGGGCCCGAGTCACCGTGAACGATTGGACGAGCGGGGAAATTGGTCTGGGATTGCTGGTTCTGCTGGGCGCTGGACAGGATGACACCGAAGCGGACGCGACGTACCTTGCCGAAAAGATTGCCGGCCTGCGGATTTTTGAAGACGCAGACGGGAAGATGAACCGCAGCCTGACCGATGTGGGCGGCAGCCTGCTGGTGGTCTCGCAGTTCACGTTGTATGGAGACGCGCGGCGCGGCAAGCGGCCATCGTTCGATGCGGCGGCTTCGCCGGATCTGGCGCGTCGGCTGTATGAATTCTTCGTGCAGCAGATTCAGGCGGCGGGACTGCGCTGCGAGACTGGACGCTTCCAGGAGACGATGCAGGTCGAACTGGTGAATGAAGGGCCGGTAACGATCCTGCTGGATTCGAAGAAGGAATTCTAAGGCTGTGGGTCGGCCGTTTTACGCGCGATCGCCGGATCGCGTAATCTGGCGGCACATGCTTCGACGCCCTCTTTTCTTCTGGTTGCTGTGCGCGGCTGCGGTCGCGATGATTGCCGGGCCGACTGCTCCGCGCCACGCCGACGGCTATCAGGTCGTTCACACCTACCCGCACGATTCCAATGCCTTCACGCAAGGACTGGTTTTTGTGGACGGTCATCTCTATGAGAGCACGGGCGAGAACGGAAAGTCGTCGGTTCGGTTGGTTGATTTATATACGGGACAGGTTTTGCAGAAGCATGACTTGCCGGGAGAATATTTTGGCGAGGGGCTCACCGACTGGGGCAGTACACTGATTCAGTTGACGTGGAAGGCGCACACGGCATTCGTGTATGACCGGTTCAGTTTTTCTCTGCTGCGCACTTTCGAATACAAAGGCGAGGGTTGGGGGCTGACGCACGATGAGACGCAATTGATTATGAGCGATGGTACTTCTGAGTTGCGTTTTCTGGATCCAAAAACATTTCGCGAGATTCGGCGTATGCGCGTCGTCGACGAGGACGGGCACGCGGTCGAGAACTTGAACGAACTGGAATATGTGCACGGCGAGATCTACGCCAACGTCTGGCACAGCGACGAGATTGCGCGCATTTCTCCGCACACGGGAAGGGTGTTGGGCTGGATCGATTTGAGCGGGATCATTGACAAGCGCGAGTTGAGTGATCCAGAAGCGGTGCTGAACGGGATTGCTTATGACTCGGCCGGCGACCGGTTGTTTGTCACGGGGAAGTTGTGGCCGAAGCTGTTTGAGATTCGGGTGGTGGGGCGACGGTAGCGGATCGCGGCGGGGTCAATGCCAATACGACCACCCAGGGCTAAAGCCCGGAGCAGCGCGAAGCTTTACGCGGCGCTGAAGCGCCGCTCTTCCACCGCAGTATGCCCTTGCATGAAGCGCCGCTCTTCGACCGCGGTATGCTCTCGCGCCAAGCGCCACTTCCACAGCGTTCTGCTCTGACCGCGGGCTGTCTTCTCGCACCGAGCTAACGGGCTTGCAGGATTGCGTCGGCGACGCGGGCTGCGTCGAGTGCGGGCTTCACGTCGTGAGTGCGGATGATGTGCGCGCCTTTCAGGATGAGCGCGACTTGCGTGGCCAGAGTGCCGTACAGACGATCTTGTACGGGCACGGCTTTGCCGTTCTGGGCGAGCATGCGTCCGACGAAGGATTTGCGCGAAGTGCCGGCGAGCAGGGGGAAGCCGGTGGCTTGCAATTCGGTGAAACGAGCAAGCAAAGGATAGTTCTCATCGAAGTTCTTGCCGAAGCCGAAGCCGGGATCGAGCACGATACGTTCGCGGCGCACTCCGGCGAGCACGGCCTTTTCGGCCCAGTCTTTCAATTCACGTTTCACGAGTAGGACGAGGTCGCCGGGCGGCGGAAGCGTGCGCCATTCGTCGGGACGCCCGCGCATGTGCATGAGAACGGCGCCACATTTGAGATCGGCGACAGTTTTTGCCATTTGCGAGTCCCAGCGAAATCCGCTGACATCGTTGACGATCTCGACTCCGGCGTTAACGGCGGCGCGGGCGACCGCCGCTTTATAGGTGTCGACGGAGAGAATTGCGGTGGGATGTTTCCTCTTCAATTCGGCGATCACCGGGAGTATGCGGGCTAGTTCTTCTTCCGCGGTGACGATGGGTTTGAGAATTGTGCCGCGGTCCTTTCCGGGCTCCTGCGGCTTCGAACCTGGCTGGATGGAGCCCGCGGACTCAAGGCGCGCGCCGGGCCGGGTGGATTCGCCTCCGATGTCGAGGATGTCGGCGCCCTCCGCGAGCAAACCTTCGGCGTGGGCAATGGCGTGGGCCGGGTCGAGAAATTTGCCGCCGTCGGAAAACGAGTCGGGCGTGACGTTGACAATGCCCATGATCAGCGTGCGCTTGCCGAGTTCGAGTGAACGCGAGCCGAGGCTCCATTGGAAAACGGATCGCATGTGGGCATGATTCTAAATTAGGCAGCTGATTTGGGTTCAGGCAGGGAACTCATAGAGAGAAGACTTCACCACAGAGGAAACGAGAAAGACGGGGAACTCCAAGCTCGTGCATCGTTTATCTGCGGCGCACGGCGGCTTCGCGTTTGCGCAGGCCGTGGAGCGCGCCGGGGCCGGTGCCGGTGGGCGGTTTGCGCGTGCCCTCGAGCAGTTCCTTTAGGACCGTGGCGTTATTGCGCTCGGCATTTTTGGAGGCAAAGAGCAAGGTCACGCGTTTTCTCTTGCGCGAAAGCTGGTAAAGCTGGTGCAGCGCAGTCTCGGCTTCGGGATGCGAGAGTTCTTTCAGATATTTCTTGCGAAAACCTGGCCAGTGCTCGGGCTGCGCGTGATACCAGCGGCGCAGTTCGTTGGAGGGAGCCAGGTCACGCAGCCACTCGTCGACGGCGGCAGCGGTCCTGGTGAGGCCGCGGGGCCAGAGCCGGTCGACGAGGATGCGGACGCCATCTTTCGACGATGGCGGTTCATACACTCGTTTCAGGACGATGGCCATGGTTTTTCTTCTATTATTGTAATGCGCTTTGGGCGCGGTGTTTGGGACTACGGAGGTTTTAAGGTTGAGATCGTTCGGCTGCCTGGTGGTGGATCGGAAGAACAAGAATCTAGCGGAGCGGTTGCGAGGTCAATCTGGCGCATTCTTTTGGAGCGCGATGGCTGGAGTGGTTGTGTTCGCGGGCCTTTCGGCGTGCGACGTTCAGCGGCGCAAATCAGATGCGGAACTCGGACTGAATCCGCAACAGGCGGCTGGCCGAAAAATTTATGACCACGATTGCGACCGGTGCCATGAGGCGTACTCGACGCACGACAAGAAGGGGCCGAGTCTCAAGGGAGTATTCAAGAACAAATATCTGTCGCAGAGCGGACTGCCGGCCAATGATGAGCGAGTGACGGACATCATCCGGCTGGGGCGCAAGGAAATGCCGGCGTACAGTCAGACGCTGAACCAGCAGGATCTGCAGAATCTGCTGGCGTATATGCACACGCTATAGATTCAGCGTTTTTTCCGCGGCTCGGCAAAGACCGGGCGCATGATTTTCGAGGCACGATCCAGACATGAAGAAGGCCGTGAATTCACAGCTTTTTCGCGAGCTGCCGTCGGTAGACGAGTTGATGCGCTTGCCGACCGTCGTCGCGCTCGCGGCGAGCCATGGTGCGGCCACGGTGACTGATGCTGCGCGCGTGGTGCTAGCGCGTTTGCGAGAGGAGATCGCATCTGGACTGCTGGACGAGGAATCTCTGCCGCTTGCTCTTGTGGGAGTTGCCGCTGCGATCGAGGGGCAGGTTCAGCGCGCCGTGAGTTACTCGCTGCGTCCGGTGATTAACGCCACGGGAGTGATTCTGCACACGAATCTGGGGCGGGCTCCGCTGGCGGAAGCGGTCTTCGAACATGTCCGCGAGACGGCCGGGCGGTACTCGAATCTGGAGTTTGAGGTTGAGAGTGGCGAGCGTGGGAAGCGGGACGTGCATGTGGAGCGGTTGTTGCGGCGGGTGCTGGATGGCGTGACTTTGGGAAGTGCGGGCCTGGGGGAAGATTCCGCCGCGCTGCGCGCTGGCGGGACGGCCGAGGCGGCCGTCGCCAGATCGGGCGAGGCAGCGTCTGCGTCGGCACGGGTCTCGACCATTGTTGTGAACAACAATGCGGCTGCGGTGCTGCTGGCGCTGAATACGCTGGCGGATGGCGGCGAGGTTGTCGTGTCGCGTGGGGAGTTGGTTGAGATCGGGGGATCGTTTCGGATTCCGGATGTGATGGCGAAGTCTGGCGCGGTGCTGCGCGAAGTGGGCACTACGAATCGCACGCGGGCGAGGGATTACGAGGCCGCGATCAACCAGCGGACTCGGTTGTTGCTGCGGGTGCACCGGTCGAATTTTGAGATCACGGGATTTATCGAGCAGGCGCCGACTGGCGAACTGGTCGAGTTGGCGCGCGCGCACGGCTTGCCGCTGATGGAAGACCTGGGCAGCGGAGCGCTGGTTGATTTGCAGAATTTCGGAATCGGTGGCGAACCAGGCGTGCTCGACAGTTTGCACGCCGGCGTGGACGTGGTGACTTACAGCGGCGACAAGCTGCTGGGCGGGCCGCAGGCCGGGTTGATCAGCGGGCGAGCGGACCTGGTGGGGCAGATGCGGTCGAATTCGCTGTTTCGCGCGCTGCGCGTGGACAAGTTGATCTATGCCGCGCTGGAAGCGACGCTGCTGGCGTATGTGAAGCGCGAGCATGACTCGATTCCAACGCTGAAGATGATGCGTGCGACGAAAGAAGAAATCGGGCGGCGGGCTGAGGCGCTGGCGGAGCGTGTGCGATCGGCAAAATTGCAGGTTGAGGTGATTGATGGCGAGTCGGTCATTGGAGGGGGAGCCGCGCCGTCTGCGGTGCTGGCTACGCGCCTGCTCGCGATCAGTTGCGCGGGCCTGAGCGCGGACGAGCTGGCGGCGCGGCTGCGGGCGGCCGATCCGCCGATTGTCGCTCGGGTGGAAGAAGGACGCGTTCTGCTGGACTTGCGGACCGTGTTTGTGGAGCAGGATGATTTGATTGCGGGGGCACTGGAGCGCATCGCAGCGTGATCGTTGAAGGATCGCGCCCGACTGCCGCTCCTATTTTTCCGGAACCAGCGCCTGGATCCGAGCTTGGGAATTCTCATGATTATTGGCACGGGCATTGACATCGCGGAGGTTCCTCGGATCCGTGAGGCTATTGAACGATTCGGCGAGAGGTTTTTGCAGCGAATCTTTACGCCCGGGGAAATTCGTTATTGCGACTCCAAGGCGAACCGCGTGGAGCGCTACGCCGCGCGGTTTGCGGCAAAGGAAGCAGCGATGAAGGCTCTGGGCACGGGATGGAACCACGGCGTGCGCTGGCGGGACTGCGAAGTAGTAAGGATGCCGGGAGGGCGGCCGAATATTACGTTCCACGGCAAAGCTGCGGAATTCGCCGCGAAGCTTGGGGTGAAGCATGCGGCGCTGTCGATCTCGCATACGGCGGAGCAAGCCATCGCGCAGGTGATTCTGGAGAGCTAGGGTCGTGCGAGCGTCAAGTTTCCAGTCATTAGTTTAAGTTTTCCAGTTTCTCGTTTTAACTCCTCGGCTGCGTGGCGGGTGGGCTGGAAGCTGGAAGCTACGACGTCCACCAGGAAGAGTCAGGCTTGCGCGCCGAATCGCTCGGCGGAGCGTGCTTTTGCTTTGGCCGCTTCTTCTTCGCGATTCTTGGGCGGAGAGCTGGTTTCGAGCGAATGCAGAAGACGCCGCGACACCAGCGTTACTTCCTCGACCGCCGTGAGAAACGTGGCTTCGTTTGCCTTGGAGGGTTTGCTGAACCCGCTGATCTTGCGGACGAACTGAAGGGCCGCAGCGCGGACTTCGTCGTCAGTCGCGGGAGGCTGAAAGTTGAACAGGATTTTGATATTGCGGCACATAGTTCACGACCTAAAACCGATTCCAATTATTGCAGGTCCGGTGGCAGGGGATCCGGCAAAAACGCGAGACGGAGCACTTCGCGTGCAATCTGCGCATCGGTCCACTCGGGATGGTCGTGGCGAATCCCGGCGCGAGCAAGATCGCGCGCGAACAGACTCATCTCAAACGCCATGAGGAGACGTTGTTCTCCGGTGGTGGACCGGTCGATGTGCAGCTGAACGGCTCTGGCTGCGGGGCTTGTATCGCTGATCCGCATGGCGGAATAGTAGCATGGTCGTTGGGTTCATCGGCGTAACCATGCAGCCGCTTAGAATCCAGAGCCGTCATGCTATAATTCTTTATTCTCAGTCGCTTAGAGCACGGGAGGACTGTATCGACAAGCGTTTTATCCGCATCAACGATCGCATTCGGGCACGCGAAATTCGCGTGATTGACGACGAAGGGCAGTTGCTGGGCATTATGCCGCCTTACGAAGCGCTCAAGAAAGCCCGCGAGAAAAATCTGGATCTGGTTGAGATTTCGCCTACTGCGCAGCCTCCCGTATGCCGCATCATGGATTACGGGAAGTATCTCTACCAGCAGGAAAAGAAAGAGCGCGAAGCCAAGAAGCACCAGAAGACGATCACCGTAAAAGAGGTCAAGTTCCGCATCAATGTGGACGACCACGATTACGAGACCAAGAAAAATCATGTGCTGCGTTTTCTGGACGAGGGCGATAAGGTCAAGGCAACGATCTTCTTCCGCGGGCGCGAGATGACGCGCACCGGGCTGGGACGCCAGATTCTGGAGCGGCTGATTAAAGACGTGGAACCGCATAGCATTGTGGAGTTTCGCCCTCGGCAAGAGGGCAACACGCTGCACGCGATTCTGGCGCCAAAGAAGTCCGAGGTTCCGAAGAAAGCCGAGAAACCGAAGCCTACGGCGGCCAGCGCGCCGAATCCAAATGCGCCACCCGCGCAGGTCGCGAAGCCGGCGTCGTAAGAGCGAACGCAGATTCCACTCCTTCGACTACGCTCAGGGTCGGAATGACAGCTCTTTTCTGAGCGGCCATCGGATGCCGGAAGCGAGAGGGAAAACACTGACAGCCGAGGGCTGACTTGAGGAACTTATGCCGAAACTAAAAACCCACAAAGGCGCCGCCAAGCGCTTCAAGAAGACTGCGACAGGCAAAGTGAAGCGGGGGCATTCGCACCTGCGCCACATCCTGACGTCGAAAGACAAGAAACGGAAGCACAAGCTGGGCAAGTCCGCATTGGTGAGCGATGGAGATCTCGCCAAGGTGCTGCGGATGATTCCGTACCAGTGAGAAGCAGTGACCAGTGGTCGGTGATCAGTGGCCAGAAAACCCCCAAGCGGCGTTTTTCTGACCACTAGCCACTGATCACTGAGCATCGCTTCGGGCGTGTGAAGAGGCCTTCGATCGCTTTCATGCGAATCGTCCTTACCTCCAGCCGCCATAAAACGAAAGCAAAAAGGAGAACACCATGCCTCGTGTAAAACGCGGGACCAAACGCCGCGCCAAACGGAAAAAGATACTCGACCGCGCCAGCGGGTACTTCCTCACCAAGTCGAAGCTGTACCGATCCGCCAAGGAAGCGGTCGAGCGCGGGCTGAAGTTTGCCTACTCCGGCCGCAAGCAGCGCAAACGGCAGTACCGCTCGTTGTGGATCGTGCGCATCGGTGCCGCCGCCAAGCTGAACGGGATGAGTTACAACCAGTTCATCCACGGGCTGAAAGTTGCGGGAGTCGAACTGGATCGGAAGATTCTGGCGGACCTGGCGGTAAACGATCCGTCGGGATTTGCGAGTCTGGCGACGCAGGCGAAAACGGCGCTGGCGTAGCTCTTGGCGTTCAGCCGTCGGATTTTCAGCGAAACCGTATTTTCAGCGGATTCGGGAAGGGCACGGCTTTGGCCGTGTCGTCTGGAGTTTTTCCCTTAATCTTGTCATTCTGAGCGACACGAAGAATCTCTGCATCCCGCGGGGAGTTGCATAGGTCCTTCGCGCAAAAGGCGCGCTCAGGATGACAACGCTTTCGTATTCAGCGGCATCGTCGTCATGGCATACACCGTTCCCAAACTGACGGACTATTCGGCGGCGGCGCTGGAGAAGGCCGCTGCTGATCTACTTTCCGCAAGCGACCAAGAGTGGCAAGCGGTACGGAATGACTCCGACTGGAAGGCCTATCGCGATCGCTGGATGGCACGCAAGAACGGCATCCTGACGCAGATCAATGAGCTGTGGCTGAAAGGTGCCCCGAAAGATTCGAAGCGCGACGTGGGCTCCAAGCTAAATGAGATCAAGGAGCGAGTAGAAAAAGACGTCGAAAAGGGCCGACGCTTTTCAAAGAATTATCCGATTCTGCGCGAGTATTTCTCCTCGTCCCTGGTCGACATCACGCTGCCGGGGATCCGGCGGGCGATCGGAGCTGAACATCCTGTCGTTAAGACTTCCCACGAGATTGTTGCGGTGTTTCAGAAGCTGGGATATTCGGTCGCCGAAGGTCCTGTGGTTGAGACGGACTACTACAACTTCGAGGCGCTGAATTTTCCGCCGAACCATCCGGCGCGGGATACGCAGGATACGCTGTTCATCGCGAATCAAGTCGGCAAACCGTTGCGCCAGCGGTTGCTGCTGCGCACGCATACGTCTCCGGTGCAGATTCGCACCATGGAGAAGCAGCGGCCGCCACTCCGTATCGTGATTCCGGGGACGGTGCATCGCAACGATCCCTTCGACGCCAGCCATTCGCCGATGTTTCATCAGATCGAAGGCCTTGCGGTCGACACAAACATTACTTTCGGCGATCTGAAAGGCACGCTCGATCACGCCATGAAGTCGCTGTTCGGATCGTCGGTGAAGACGCACTTCCGGCCGTCATTTTTCCCGTTCACCGAACCGAGTGCGGAACTGTATGTGACGTGCTTCATCTGCGGCGGCAGCGGGAAACGTGGGCCGGACAACGCGCAGTGCCGCCCGTGCAAGCAGACTGGATGGATTGAAGTGCTCGGGTGCGGCATGGTCGATCCCAACGTGTTTGAGTTCGTGAAAGACAACGGCTACGACCCGAAAAAAGTTTCCGGATTCGCCTTCGGCATGGGCGTGGACCGGCTCGCGCTGCTCAAGTACGGCGTGGATGACATTCAGTTGTTCTTCCAGGGGGATGTCAGGTTCTTGGAGCAGTTTGGGTAAAGCAGCTCTTAGCTATTAGCTCTTGGCTTTTAGCTAAGAGCCAAAAGCTAACAGCCAAAACTATTCATGAAACTTTCTCCACAATGGATTCGCGACTATGTTGACCTCTCGGTCGATGACCGGCGGCTTGCGGAGGATTTGACTAATGTTGGGATCGCGGTTGAGGGAGTCAGCGGTTCAGGTTCTGACACCGTTTGGGAGATGGAGATCGGGACCAATCGTCCCGATGCGATGAATCATTACGGCGTGGCGCGAGAAGCGGCGGCGGTCTACGACGCGCCCCTAAAAGAGGTGGCTGCAAAATCCCCACTTCTCGCAACAAACGCGAGAAATGGGGCACCCAGTGCGGAGCCGGGTGCGGCGTTTCCGATCGTTGTGGAAGAGCCGAATCTTTGCCCACGCTTTTCCGCGCGGGTGATTCGCGGGACGGGCATCAAGCCGCCGCCGGAGAAGATTGCGCATCGGCTGCAACTGCTTGATCAGCGGCCGATTTCGAATGCTGTCGACGCCACCAACTATGTTCTCTGGGAGATCGGCAAGCCGACGCACGTCTACGACATGGACCTGCTCGAGGGCGGGAAGATCATCGTTCGCAAGGCTCGCGCCGGCGAAGTGCTGAAGACGCTTGACGGCGTGGAGCGCAAGTTGACTACGGAAGATCTCGTCGTCTGCGACGCGAAAAAGCCGGTCGGCCTCGCCGGAGTAATGGGCGGCTACGACACGATGATCACGGAGAAGACCCGGAACATCGTGATCGAATCGGCGTGGTGGGATCCGGGAACGGTGCGCAAGATGTCGCGGCGGCATGGGCTGCACACTGACGCGTCGCACCGTTTCGAGCGCGGCGCAGATTTCGAATCGACGATTTTGTCGTGCGACCTGGTCGCGCAAATGATTCTGGATTCGGGCGGCGGTGAGTTGCAAGGCGATGTCCTCGATGTCGTATCGAAAAAGATGGATCAGGCGCCCGTGCTGCTGCATGTCTCTGAAGTAAGGCGGATTCTCGGCGGGAACCTGGACGCGGGACAGATTTATCGGCTGCTGAAGCGGCTGGGCTTCACAATGATTCCCGAAGGCCAGGACGACGCGCGATTCTGGGTAAACATCCCGAGTTGGCGGCTCGATGTGGAGCGAGAAATCGATGTGATTGAAGAAATCGCGCGCCTGCACGGCTACGACAAGTTCTCGAACACGCTGCCCGCCTACAGCGGCGCCGTGGTTGAACTGCCGCACATGCCGATCGACGCAGCTTTGCGCAAGCGGGCGCTGGCCCTGGGATACAACGAGGCTTTGTCGCTCACGTTTATTTCGCATGCGGATGCGGAAAGATTTTCGGCGGCGGGAGCGAAGGTGCTCGAACTGGAGAATCCACAGAGCGAAGAAGCGTCGGTGATGCGGACATCGCTGGTGCCGGGCATGCTCGACATGCTGGCGTGGAATCTGAATCGCGACGTGGCCGAGGCGCGGCTGTTTGAAATCGGCAGCGTCTATGAGTCAGCCGCGGAGGGGCGGGTTGAGCCGAGGCGCGTATGTCTGGGCGCAACGTCGGACTGGGTGAAGAATGCGTTGCCGGCCGGCGGCGCCCTGGACGTCAGCAAGGGCGAACAGGCGGCTGCAGTCGAGACGTTCCGCGGATTCAAAGGGGATGTGGAGAATCTGCTGGCGCTGTTTGCGAATGAAGTGAAATACGAGCGGGAGACGGCGGAATATTTTCATCCCGGGCGTTCGGCGCGGGCGCTGGTGAATGGCGCGGTGGTCGCGCAGTTTGGCCAGGTTCACCCCGAAGCAACTGGAGCGCGCAAGTTGCGTCAGGAGGTCTTCCTGGCGGAGTTTGATCTCGAACAGTTGTATAGGATCGGTCTGCGCCTGCCAGGGTTCGCTCCACTCGGAAAATACCCGGCAGTGGTGCGGGATTTCTCATTTGTGTTTGGCGATGAAGTTTCGTTTGAGCAAATGCAGAGCGCCGTCTTGGCGGCGGCAGTGGCGGAGTTGCGCGAGTTCAAGCCGGCGGAGATTTTTCGCGGGGCTTCGATCGGGGCGGGAAAATATTCGATCCTGCTGCGAGTGAAATTTCAGTCGGAGGAGCGGACGCTGCGCGAGGACGAAATCGCACAGTGGTCGGGCGCAATTGTCGCGGCTCTTACCGGACTGGGCGGCCTGCAGAGAACGTAAGCACGCGCGAGCCTCTCCGCCGTTATTTCGTAGTCTTTCCTCGTATCCGGGCATATCCAGGCTTGATCGTCTGATAAATCAGATCGCAGCGCTTCGCATAGGGCAGGAACGCGCTCTTCATCGCGTTGATCGTGATTTTTTCGAAGTCGTCGACGGTAAGACCGAAAGTCTCTGACGCGGCTTCGAATTCGCGGGTCATTGAAGTGTTGCTCATCAGGCGATTGTCGGTATTGAGGGTAACCCGGAATTTTTCCTGATAGAGAATTTTGAAGGGATGCTGCTCGAGGCTTGGCGTCGCCCCGGTGTGGACATTGCTGATCAGGCAGATTTCGAGCGGGATTCGTTTGTCGAGAACATACTGCGCGAGGTCGCCGAGTTTGACCGCCTTGCCGTCGGCGACCGCGATGTCGTCGATCAGGCGCGTTCCGTGGCCGATGCGGTGGGCGCCGCAGTACTGAATCGCCTGCCAGATCGATTCCTTTCCGAACCCTTCGCCCGCGTGAACCGTAATGTTGAAATTTTCACGCTGGATGTAATGAAACGCGTCGACGTGTTTCTTGGGCGGGTAGCCGCCTTCCTCGCCCGCCAGATCGAAGCCCACGACTCCGCGCTCGCGGAAGTCGACCGCGAGCTCGGCCATCTCGAGGGAGACATTCATGTTGCGCATGGCACAGATGATCAGTCCCGATTGAATGCCGAACTCCTGGCGACCACGCGCCATGCCCTTGAGCACTGCCGAAACCACCTGCTGGTGGCTCAATCCGCGGGCGGTGTGAAAGATGGGCGCGAAGCGCGTCTCGTAATAGACGACGCCGTCGCGGCTGAGATCTTCGGCTTGCTCGTACGCGACTCGCTCGAGAGCTTCTTCGGTTTGCATCACGGCGATGGTGTGCCGGAAACCTTCCAGATACTTGGCGAGGCTTCCCTGGTTCGCGCCTTGATGGAACCATTGCGCGAGCGCTTCGGGATCGCTGGTGGGTAAGTCCGAATAATTGGCGGCCGCGGCCAGTTGAATTACGGTAAGCGGACGCAACACTCCGTCGAGATGCTCGTGGAGCAGGACCTTGGGCAACGCTTTCAGAAGAGATTTTTCCAGTTTCATCTTCATCTCCGTCCCAGACCTTTCTGCGCCGGCTGACCAAAGGATAACTCACCCGATCCACAACGAGGGATGCGCTGCGTTGTGGCTGCCGCCGAGGACGGCTTCCGGCGATCACGGTGCAATCGGGGCAGCGATTGCATACACTGATTTGGTGATGACACCTGGCACATGCCGGAGAGTTCGCGTGATCGACTCGCATACCGGAGGCGAGCCGACGCGCCTGGTGGTGAGCGGAGGACCTGACCTGGGGAGCGGTCCGCTGAGCGAGAGGCTCGAACGCTTTCGCGTCGGCTACGACGAGTTTCGCTCCGCCGTCGTGAACGAACCGCGCGGCTCCGACGTGATGGTGGGCGCACTCCTGTGCGAACCTGTCGATCGCAGGTGTGCCGCGGGAGTCATCTTTTTCAATAACGTCGGCTATTTGGGAATGTGCGGCCACGGAACGATCGGACTGGTGGCGACACTTGTGCACATGAAACGCATGGGGCCGGGAGAGCACAAAATCGAGACTCCGGTGGGAACGGTGAGCGCAACTTTGCATGAGAGCGGCGAGGTGACCGTCAACAACGTTGTCAGCTTTCGCAGCGCGGCAAACGTAGCGGTGACGGTTCCCGGATATGGCAAAGTTCACGGCGACGTTGCCTGGGGAGGAAATTGGTTTTTCCTGGTGCGCGATCACGGGATCGAGTTGACGCCTGGGAATGTTGAAGAACTCACGGCCTTTACCTGGGCGATCCGGCAGGCGCTGGGCGCGAGCGGCATTACGGGGGAGAACGGTAAAGAGATCGATCACATCGAACTTTTTGCGCCATCGCAAGTGCCGGGAGTTCATAGCAAGAATTTTGTGCTGTGTCCCGGCAAAGCGTATGACCGGTCTCCATGCGGCACCGGAACCAGCGCGAAGCTGGCTTGCCTTTATGCCGACGGCAAAATTCGCGAAGGGGAAATCTGGAAGCAGGAGAGCATTGTGGGTAGCGTGTTTGAAGGGAGCGTGCACGTGCGCGACGGGAAAATCCATCCCAGTATCAGAGGATCGGCGTTCGTGAACGCGGAAGCCGAACTGGTGCTCGATCCGCGGGATCCGTTCTGCATGGGCATTCGCGGCTGAGCCAGACACATGAGCGACGCGTCTTTTGATGTGGTGATCGTCGGCGCCGGGATTGTGGGCGCAGCCTGTGCGGACGAATTCGCGCGCCGGGGCATGTCGGTCGCGGTCGTTGACCGCGAGTTTGTTGGTGGCGGCGCCACAGCCGCGGGCATGGGGCACATTGTGGTCATGGACGACTCCGAAGCCCAGTTCGCGCTGACGAAATATTCGCAGCAACTCTGGCAGGCGCTCCGGCGTGAGTTGCCCAGCGATATCGAATACGAACAATGCGGGACGATCTGGGTTGCAGCGGACGAAGAGGAAATGTCTGAAGTGCGCCGCAAGCACGATTATTATTCAGCGCGAGGTGTCCCCACGGAGGTGCTCGACGCACAGAGTTTGAAGCGGATCGAGCCTAACCTGCGCGAGGGCATGGCCGGCGGACTTTTAGTTTCAGAGGACGCGGTGTTGTATCCACCGTGCGCGGCGCGGTTTCTCATGGAACGCGCAGAGAAACGAGGAGCGGAGCTGCGGCTGGGCGCGGCGGTTGTGCAGATCGGTCAGGGATGCGTTGCGCTCTCTGACGGCTCAGAAGTTCGCGGAGGAATCATCGTAAACGCAGCTGGAGCAGATGCAGACGCACTCACTCCCGGAATTGGAATCAAGAAGCGCAAGGGTCATCTGGTGATCACCGATCGTTATCCGGGATTTCTTCGGCATCAATTGGTCGAGCTTGGATATCTGAAGAGTGCTCACGCGGTCACGAGCGATTCGGTCGCATTCAACGTTCAGCCTCGGCAGACGGGCCAGATTCTGATTGGTTCGTCGCGGCAATATGGAGCGGAGCATAAGGAGGTCGATTATGCCCTGCTCACGCGGATGTTACAGCGAGCGCGGGAATATATGCCAGGCTTGGGGCCGATCTCCGCGGTGCGCACGTGGACGGGATTTCGCGCAGCCACGCCCGACAAACTGCCGCTGCTTGGTCCCTGGCCGCCCGACCCGTCAATTTTCCTCGCAACCGGACATGAGGGACTAGGAATCACGTCATCGCTCGGAACTGCGAGGATTCTGGCAGATCAGATCACAGGCTCGAAAGCTGAGATCTCAATCGAGCCCTACTTGCCCTCGCGCGCCGCGAAGGAACACGCGCATGCCTAGCCATGTAACAGTTATGGTGAACGGTCTCGCGGTCTCAGTGCCCTCGGGCGCAACCGTCGCGGTGGCCATGGTGATGGCCGGGCAGGCCTGCCGAACATCGGTGACCGGCGAACCACGCGGGCCGTTGTGCGGGATGGGCGTGTGCTTTGAATGCCGCGTGGCCATCAACGGAGTTCCGCATTGCCGAAGCTGCCAGATCGTTTGTGAGACCGGCATGGACGTAAGAACCGATGGATAAAATTTCGTCGCAGCGTTTCGAGATCTTGATAGTCGGGGCGGGCCCGGCGGGCATATCGGCTGCGATCCGTGCCGCGGAGGGTGGCGCGCGGGTTGGGACCGTCGACGACAACCGTGCGCCCGGCGGACAGATTTGGCGCGCAGACTATGGAGGTACGCGAGCACCCGACGCCGCGCGCTGGACCAATCTGCTGGAGACTGCTCCGATCACGAAACTGTGCGGCACGCGAGTATTCCATCAGCCCGAACCCGGCGTTCTTCTGGCTGAAGGGTCTGACATTCTATACGAACTGCATTACCGAGCTCTGGTGATTGCGACTGGAGCGCGGGAGCGCTTTCATCCGTTCCCCGGTTGGACGCTTCCGAACGTGATGGGCGCTGGCGGATTGCAGGCGATGGTCAAGAGCGGACTCCCGGTCCGCGGCAAGCGAGTCGTTGTTGCCGGGAGTGGCCCGCTGTTGCTCGCCGTGGCCGCATACCTTCGCCAGCATGGAGCGGAGATTCCGATTATTTGTGAGCAGGCGTCGTGGCGCAGCATGGCAAAGTTCGGAGTTGCGCTGTTGAGCGATCCGGGAAAGATTGCGCAGGGATTGAAACTCAAGCGGGAGCTCATCGGAATTCCGTTCGCGGCAAATAGTTGGCCAGTGGCGGCTCACGGGCGGCAGGCGCTTGAGAGCGTCACTATCTCGCGGGCGGGAAAGTCTACGACGATTCCATGCGATTATCTGGCTTGCGGTTTCCATCTCGTTCCCAACGCGGAGTTGGCGATGTTGCTGGGCTGCGAAGTAAACGGCGGCTATGTGAAGGTCGACGAATTCCAGAGAACGTCGGCTGAGAGTATTTTTTGCGCCGGCGAACCGACTGGAATCGGAGGAGTTGAATTGTCGCTGATCGAAGGGCAGATTGCCGGCCTCGCCGCCACAGGCAGGATCGCGGAGGCGAAAGCACTATTTGGGAAGCGGCGAAGAGCGCGGCGTTTCGCGGAAATTCTGGATCGAACATTTCGCTTGCGTCCACAGTTGGCCCGCTTACCTTCCGCCGAAACCGTCGTTTGCCGCTGCGAGGATGTAACCTATTCGCGATTACAAGCGCATGCATCTTGGCGAGGTGCGAAGTTGCATACGCGGTGCGGCATGGGTCCGTGCCAGGGAAGAGTGTGCGGACCGGCGGCCGAGTTTCTTTTCAACTGGAAGCCGGATTCGGTTCGGCCTCCAGTGTTTCCGGCCCGCGTGGAAAACCTTGCAGCCCTTTACACACACCAGGAAACCGAACGCAACGCGGTCAGCAGAGGTAAACAATGAATCGTTCTTCGACCATCTGGAAGGGCGTGATGCCGGCGATTACAACCTGTTTCAATGGCGATCTCAGCGTCGATCACGGCTTCATGGCCGAACACTGCCGCTGGCTTCTCGACAACGGCTGCACGGGGATCGTTGCTCTCGGCTCGCTGGGCGAAGGGGCAGCGCTGGCGTTCGACGAAAAGTCGGCAATTCTGCGAACCTGCGCCAAAGCGATTGACGGCCGCGGAGCATTCGTCGCGGCTATTTCGTCGCTCACAACTTCTGAAGCAGTCGCTCTCGCGCAAGCCGCCACAGACCTGGGCTGCGATGGCCTGATGGTCTTGCCTCCGTATGTGTACAAGGGCGACTGGCGCGAAATGAAGGCTCACGTCGCTGCCGTATTCGAAGCCACGCCGCTTTCCTGCATGCTGTACAACAATCCGGTTGCATATGGAACGGATTTTCTCCCGGAACAGATGCAAGAGCTGGCAAGGGAACACGAGAATCTCGCAGCAGTCAAGGAGTCGAGCACCGACGTCAGGCGAGTGTTTGCAATTCGCACTTTGCTTGACCGGCGGCTTGAAATCCTGGTCGGCGTGGATGACGCTGTGCTCGAAGCGATTGGGGCTGGGGCGACTGGGTGGATCGCGGGCCTCGCCAACGCTATGCCGCGGGAATCTGTGGACTTGTTCAACTGCGGCCTGAATGGCAAGAGTGACGCGGCTTTCGAGCTGTACCGCTGGTTCCTGCCGTTGCTTCGGATGGACACTGTTCCGAAGTTCGTGCAGCTGATCAAATTAGCGCAGGCGGAAGTTGGGATGGGAAATTCCCGCGTGCGGCCGCCACGACTCGAGCTTTCAGGAACCGAACTTGAGCAGGCCAGAAAGATGATTCGCGAGGCGCTGCAATCCCGTCCACAAGTTGCGAGCCCGGCGTTGCCGTACAGAAAATAACCTGGCATCACAATTTCAAAGAACGCTCAGGAACTGGCTCGCATGTCGCTGGACGTTCCTCCTGCGGCGGGCACATATCCGTTCGTGGTGTAATCCATCACCATGCGATCGGCGCTGAAACGCCAGCCCAGCGTGCGGATGGCGCGTTTCATACGGCGAATCCAGCCGCGGGGAAGGCCATCGCGGTCGCGCTGGTAATACAGCGGAATCACTTCCTCGCGGAGCGTGCGCAGTAAATCTTCCCCATCGCGGGCATCATGAACGTTGACGTTGGCGTGAGTTCGTCCGGTGCCGATGGCGAAACCGTTCATGCCGTCGTAGGCTTCCGCCCACCAGCCGTCAAGAACGGAGAGATTCAATCCCCCATTCAGCACCACTTTTTGACCGCTGGTGCCGGAGGCCTCTTGCGGCCGTCGTGGATTGTTGAGCCACACGTCGACGCCCTGCACGAAGTGGCGGCCGACGTTGATGTCGTAGTCCTCGACAAAAACGAACTTATCGCCAAACTGCGAATCGCGCATCAGTTCGGCAATCTGCTGCAAGACGCGCTTGCCGGGCTCGTCGAGCGGGTGCGCCTTACCGGCGAACACGAACTGCAGGGGACGCTTCGGATCATTCACCATCGCGGCCAGCCGTTCCATATCCTTCAAGATCAGATTGGCCCGCTTATAGGTTGCGAAGCGGCGGGCGAAGCCGATGGTGAGCGCATCCGGGCTCAAGGTGCGTTCCAGGCGTTCGAGGACTTCCTCCGATTCACCGCGCCGCTCGGCTTGCGCGACGGCGCGGCGCCGGACGAATTCCAGAAGCTGCGACTTCAAATTGAGATGCGCCTCCCACAATTCTCCGTCGTCGATGTTCTGAATGCCTTCCCAGATTTTGGCTTCGCTGCTGCGCTGGTGCCATCCGGGACCCAGATGGCGATCGTAGAGGCGAAACATCTGCGGCGCCAGCCACGAAGGAACGTGTACGCCGTTGGTAATATGGCCGATCGGAACTTCGTCTTCCGGCTTGCCGCGGAACAAATTGGTCCACATGGCGCGCGAGACCTCGCCGTGCAGCGCCGACACGGCATTGGCGCGCCGCGAAAGCCGCAGCGCCAATACCGTCATACAAAAAAGTTCGTCGTGGTTCGAAGGATTCTCGCGGCCCAGCCCCAGCAGGCTGTCCTGCGAAAGACCGAGCGCTTCGCGCAAGGGTCCGATATGCTCCTCGACCAGCGCCGCATCGAAGCGGTCGTGCCCGGCGGGCACCGGGGTATGAGTGGTGAAGACGACTTCGCGGGAAACTCGTGGCACGGCGGCGTCAAAGGCGATGCCTTCTTCTTCCATCCGCATGCGGATGGCCTCCAGCACAGCGAACGCGCTGTGGCCCTCATTCAGATGCAGAACTCCGGGCGAAATTCCCAGAGCCTGCAAGGCACGCAATCCGCCCACTCCCAGCAGAACTTCCTGGCGAATCCGAATCCGCAAGTCTCCGCCGTACAAACGCGAGGTCAGCTCGCGGTCCTCGGGAGCGTTGCCTTCCACGTCGGAATCGAGCAGCAGCAGGTCGCGCCGTCCTACTTTCACGCGCCAGACTTTAGCCTGGATGCGGCCACTGCGGGTTTCAATTTCGACCGCGACTGGCCTTCCGTCTTTGCCGATGGCCACTTCCATGGGCAAATGATTGACATCCGTTTCCAGATATTCTTCCCGTTGCCATCCAGTGAGGTCGAGGCGCTGGCGGAAATAGCCCTGCCCGTAAAACAATCCAATGCCGACCAGGGGAATATCGAGATCGGAAGCGCTCTTGATGTGATCGCCGGCGAGCACTCCCAATCCGCCGGAATAAACCGGCAGTGATTCATGGATGCCAAACTCGGCAGAGAAGTAGGCGACCGGATGTGGCCGCAAAACAGCGGCATGCCGAGTGCCCCAGGTGCGATCCGATCCCAGATACTCCAGCAGCCGGCGATAGGCATAGTTCACGCGGCTGTGCAGCATCAATTCGGTGGCGCGAGCCTCGAGCTTGGCCAGCGGCAGTTCTCCCAGCAACGCCACCGGATTATGGTTGAGATCGTTCCAGCGGGCCGGGTCGAGATCAAGGAACAGGCTGGAGGCGTCGTGATCCCAACTCCACCACAGATTGCGCGCCAGTGCCCACAGCCGCTCCTGAAGCGGTGCGATGAAGCGATCGAGCGTGCGGGCTTCACTGACAACCGGGGCCAGTTGCGCGGCCGCCTCGGTCAACATGCGAATTTCGTCGTCGCTGAAAACCCGCGCCTCGAGGGTCTGGACTACCAGGACGCCCTGCAGCACGCCCCGATCGACCAGGGGAACTCCCAAAAATGACTGGTAGGCCTCCTCGCCTGCCTCCTTGAAATACTTGAAGCGGGGATGGCTCTTGACCTGGCTGACCGCGACTGGCCGGACTTGCTCAGCCACCAGACCGGTAAGTCCTTCGTGTACGGCCATCCGAAGACTGCCGATGCACTCCCGGCGCAGTCCAACGGTTGCCGCCAACACCAGGTTGCCGCGATCGGGCTCCAGCAGGTAGGCCGAGCAAACGTCGGTTCTAAACCGTTTGGCGATCAGGGCCACGACGTTCATCAGCGTCTCCGCCGGTTGCGCTCCATCGCGGGCCAGATTCTCGATCTCCTCCGACGTCAGCACATGCCTGGCGTCATTCGTACTCACGGCCTGTTCCATTTGTTCCGCTACCTCTCCGTTCCGTATCCATCCAAGGATTCTTAAGCCTGTGTCGGGTCTGCGGGCTCAATCCGCCTTATCTTCTGGTCATGTGGTCATGCCATATTCATCGATGTCATATTGATCATGTCATAGTCGGCCCTCTTGCGCGAACCGGGGACAAGATCGGATGAATTATCTTAACGGTGAAGCGCGTCTGGTTCCGCATTTTTTGTTCGGCTTGGCAGGATTGAAATCCGTCTTAAGCGAAATGGAGTCACCGAAACCGGCTGTGCAAAGGAAGATTGCGCAGACCTATTGAGAAGGAGTAGAATTTCGGCCATTCCAGCCTTCACCAATCGGAGATGTGCGTCCAGCCTGCGATTTGGTGACGTTTCATCTCGCAACATCGCGGTCCGCGAGGTCCGCGAGGGAAGCTATGGATAGTCCCGGCTACGCTTTTACGGGCGGCTTTTGAAATGAAGAGACGAACTGTGTTCAACAAACTTCTCCATCGATTCCATCGATCGCGTCACGATTTATCGCGCCAGGGAGCAGCTCGAATGACAGGAACTACCGCACGCCTCGTTCGGTTTGGCACAGGATTATTGGGACTGGCCGCCTTGGGATGGTTTTTGACCGGCCATGCGGCCGAGCCCACCCCAGAAGGGTTGCCCACCGACTGGACTCACCAGCATGTCATCTTTTCGCAGCCCGGAACGGCGGAGCAGGCCCAGCGTGTGGGCGGTGACCTTCGCTATTGGCAGCAGTGGTATCGCCAGAAAATGAGCCGCGCTCTGGCGGAGCAGGCAGCACATGCGGCCACGTATCCCGTATCCTCGCGCGTCGGGAGCCAGCAACAGAATGCAGATTGGTCGGAGAATCTGGGCAGCGGAGCCAGCGCCGGCGCTGGCAATTTTCCCGCGAAGTATTCTTACCTGACCAACAGCTGGAACTGCGGTCGCAACGCGAAGCCCGATTATGTGGTCTTCGGCACCGGGCTGCAGGGAACATCGGGCCAGGCCAGCATCGTAGCCTACGACAACCTTTACTCCGGGTGCAGCGGAACTGTTCCTCAGGTTTATTGGGCCTACAACACCGGGGGCCAGATGTTGACGTCTCCGGTTGTTTCCGAAGACGGCAAGCAGGTGGCCTTCGTCCAGACTGACGGTGGATTCGGAATCGTGACCCTTTTGAAGTGGGCCTCCTCGGCCACTGAGTCCGTGACTTCCCCGTCGACCCTTGTTCCGGTGGGTCTTAGTTCGTATCGCGCTTGCGTCGCGCCCTGCATGACCGAGGTTTTCATAGTCGACGGCCAGGGGACGGAGATTAATGACACTACGTCCTCTGTCTTCGTCGACTACACGCACGACACTCTTTGGGTTGGTGGTGCACTTGGCTGGCTGCACAAAATTACCGGCGTGTTTCGAGGCACACCGGCCGAGGTGACGACCGGCGGGTTCCCCGTCCAGGTCTATCCAGCTGACCCGACCTCCCTCTCAAGCCCTGTCTACGACTTCGCATCGACCGACGTATTTGTGGGAGATTACGGCGGCTATTTCTATCGCGTGAATAGCAGCACCGGCGTGGCAACAAGGTCCGCCCAGGTCGATCATGAAACCGGTCTCGTCGCCGCTCCGATTGTGGACTCGACTGCGGAACTGATCTACGTCTTTTCCTCGAATGATGCGAGCACCTCCTGCTCATCGGGCCCATGCGCCGCGGTCTACGAGTTCACTCCCACGTTCGCCTCTGGAGCAAAGCCTACAAGACAGACTGTAGGAGTCGGCAGCACTTTGACGACTCCGAACCCTCTGTATGAGGGGGCTTTGGACGGCGCCTATGAGACATCGACGAATGCGACGGGAAGCCTCTTCGTTTGTGGCAACACCGGCGGAGATCCGACGCTCTACCAGATCACGATTACCAAGGGAGTGTTCAAGTTGCTGGCTACAGGGCCTACGCTGGCCAGCAGCGCGGCCGGGTGCTCTCCGGTGAGTGACGTTCCCAACCCGAACATATCCTCAGTCACCTCCGAGTGGATTTTTGCCAGCGCCAAAGCCAGCGGAAACGGCAATTCGTGCGCCTCAGGCGGCTGCATCATGAACTTTGCGAACAAGGCCTGGACGGCTGCAACCGCTTACGTGGTAGGGCAAGAGATAATGGACGACCATTTCCAGGTGCAAGTGGCCAGAACCCCCGGCACGAGCGGCGCCACGGCTCCCGCCTGGGCCATCGCGATAGGTGGAGGTACTAGCGATGGCACGACTGGGTTGACCTGGGTGAATCAGGGCCCTCAGACCGCCGGGCACGCTCCCTGGGCGGCGACCAAGGCGTACGCTTTGCACCAGGAAATCCTGGACAGCAACGGCAACATCGAGGATGTCAACACGCCTGGGACGTCGGGATCCACGCCTCCCACGTGGAGTACAACTGTAGGCGTTGCGACCAAGGATGGTTCCGTTTCGTGGCTGAATGTGGGAACGCTTGCCACGGCCAGCCTGGCCGCCGCCGGCGGCACTAGTGGGATTATCATGGATAACACGGTCCCGCCGGCCGAACTCGCCGGGGCGTCTCAAATCTATTATTCGACCCAAACCAATCAGACTTGCGGAACCTCTGGCACAGGCGGTTGCGCCGTACAGGCCTCGCAATCTGCTTTACAATAGGCATACTCAAGAAGACGCACTGAGAGATAGGTTCTCCTATGACTATGAAAGATTCATCCTCTGATACTCCGCGCACGACCGTTGCCAAGAAACCTTACGAGAAGCCAGCCTTCCGCCACGAGCAGGTGTTTGTGACCTCGGCGCTTTCGTGTGGAAAAATAAGTATTACGCAAGCCAGCTGCGCGGGGAACACCAAGGCGTCATGAATTCTTCTGCGTTGACCTTCGACAGGCGTGCTCTTAAATGCGAAATGGCGGCCGAAATACTGGGTTGCTGCGGCAGCCTGCGCGTGCGCGCCACTGGCCTGAGTATGTTGCCCACAATCTGGCCCGGCGATACTCTCATAATCGAGCGTGCTGACGGTGTTGATGTCGCCGAAGGAGACATTGTTTTGTTTCGCTGTGCAGACCGGTTCGTTGTTCATCGCGTGGTAACCAAGCGAGTGGGAGCGACGCGGATGGAAACGAAAACAGACGCGCGCGGCGCCGGGACGGTACAGACCCAGGGAGACGCACTACGCCGCGCCGATTCTCCTATTTCGGAGAAGGCCGTGCTGGGCAGAGTCGCCTTGATCCTGAGGAGCGGTAAGGGCATCGAGCCGGGCAGAAGTCTTCGCCGTTCCGACCGCGCTGCCGCGACATTATTCCGGCATTCGGAGCTCGTTGCCCATATCGTTGCGGGGGTACACAACATCCGCCGCCGTTGCGCTGTTCGAAATTCGAGCGATCGCGTTGTTGGTCCGCAGAGCGTCCCTTGCCAGAATTGACTGCCGAAGTCGAGCGCCTCAGCCTCGTGATTGAAATCGGAGGCATGCCCGTGCGTGTCAACACCACCGACCCTGGGTTTGTCGCCATGCTGCAAGACCGTTATGCTGGATACGTCACGGAATCGGACCGAGCGGAAGTCGAATTTGACGTTGACCTCACGCCGCTTGCAGTGTCTGACCCTGACGCTGACGTGCGCGTGACCCACCGTTCCGGCCGATGGTCGCTGGTGCGGGGAGACTTTCGCGCCGAGTGGTCGCCCGCGTCGCGCACCGGCCGTATTCGCCAGTCCGCCAATCCCTATTCCATCGACGCCGTCCTTCGCATCGTGCATACGCTCGTTCTGGCCCGTCAGGGCGGCTTCCTGATGCACTCGGCCAGCGCCATCCGCAACGGCAAGGCTTTTTTATTCGCCGGCGTCTCCGGGGCGGGGAAAACCACCATCTCGCGCTTGGCTCCTCCAGATGCCACCTTGCTGACCGACGAGATTTCTTATGTCCGCAAGCTGGGAGACGGCTATATTGCTTTCGGCACTCCATTCACGGGGGAGCTGGCCAAGATCGGCGAAAATGTTTCGGCGCCGATTGCCGCGCTCTACCTGCTGGCGAAAGGTCCGGAGAATCGCATCGACCCAGTTGCCCCCGGCGAGGCGGCGCGCTCCGTTCTTGCCAATATGCTCTTTTTCGCCGAAGATGAAGAACTGGTGCAGTCGACTTTCCATTCCGCTTTCGAGTTTGTCAGCCGCGTGCCGGTTTCCCGGCTCACTTTTGTGCCCGACACACGGGTGTGGGAGATGATTCGATGAGCCGCCTCTATCTCTCGCGCAATCCACGAGTGGCCGCTCGCAGTCTCGACGGCGAGATGATGATCATGTCCGGCCGCGATTCGACTTTGTTCACCCTTAACAAGACTGCGACTATCCTATGGCAGGCTGCTGACGGCGCGACCCCGCTTGACGAAATTGTCGACCGTCGCATTTGCTCCGAGTTCGAAGTGGAGCGCAACGAGGCGTTGCTCGACGCCGAGTCTCTGGCCCGCGAGCTTGCCGGCCACGAGATTTTGCAGATTTCGGACGAGCCCATTCCGCAGCGCAATTCGCCCACAGGAGAAATCCGATGAGCCGCCTCATGGAGGAGATGAGCGCGAAAGCGCAAGCGCTGAATGTTCCGCTCAGCGTCCACCTCGATCTGACTTATCGCTGCAACGAACGTTGCGTGCATTGTTATCTCGATCATGACGACCACGGCGAGATGACGACTGCAGAGATCAAGCACCTGCTCGACGAAATGGCTGAAGCGGGAGTGTTCATTCTCACATTGAGCGGCGGCGAGATTTTTCTACGCAAGGATTTCTTCGAGATTCTCGAACATGCGAGGCGGCTGATGTTCTGTGTCAAGCTCAAGACCAACGCCGTCCTCATTCGCGAACGGGAAGCGCAGCGCCTCAAGGAGCTACACGTCGAGTCCATCCAGATCAGCATCTACTCGCATCGCCCTGAAGTTCACGACGCCATCACCCTGATCCCCGGCTCGCTGAAGCGCTCGATCACAGCCATCCGATTTCTGAAATCGCAGGGGCTGAAAGTCATTATCGCCAACGTTCTGATGACGCAGAACATGCAGGACTATCCCGGTGTACGCGCGCTGGCCGCGGAACTCGGCGTAGAGTGTACTCTCGATCCGACGATCACTCCCATGATGGATGGAAACCGCTCGACCCTTAGTTTGGGTGTGGACCCCGAGGCCCTGAGGCAGGTCTTTCGCGATAAAGCTCTGGTCGAAGACGTGGACGAGTTCTGCGCCATCCCGGCCCCGGTCGGTGCGGACGATCTGGAAACGACCCCGTGCAGCGCCGGCCACAATGCCTGCTATGTTTCTCCGTATGGCGAAGTTTTTCCCTGCGTCGCGTTTCCACTTCCTACGGGGAATGTGCGCCAGCAGCGCTTTGTCGACATCTGGCGCCATTCCGATCAGATGAATGAAGTGCGCTCCATCCGGTTGAAAGATCTGACCACCTGCACTTCGTGCAGTCACGTCTCGACTTGCACGCGCTGTCCCGGCCTCGCCTACATGGAGGGCAACATGCGCGGTCCCTCGACTCTGGATTGCCAGAAGTCCTTCGCGAGAACCGGAGTTCCGTCGGCGAACATGCTCAACAAGAAGCGTGCCGCTGCGAACCTGGTGCAGATCCGAGCGCTTCCCCCGATGGCCAGCGCAAGCGCGTGAAATTCGCGCCCGCGAATCCAACCTCCGCGGCTCTCGACTTCGCAACGCCGGATGAGTTCGCGGTTCCAGATTATAAAATGCCCGCGACCAGCGCCACGCTTGAGCCCGAGTGGTCGGTTCTCCTGGCCGCTTGTTCCGTAATTCCCGCGACGGAGAAACATCGCCGCCTTCGCTCGCTCCTGCAGCAACCGATTCGCTGGAAATTCCTTCTTGATCTCGCCGACCGGCATGGCACATCGCAACTTCTGCATCAGTCGCTGGCGGGCATCGCAGAATCAGTGCCAGGCGATGAAATGCGCTCGTTACAGCAGAGCCATCAGTTGAACGTGCACAAAGCTCTGCGATTGTCGGGGGAACTGATTCGTGTCCTGGATCATCTCTCCAGCCTGCGAATTGAAGCCATTCCTTACAAGGGGCTGGCCCTGGCAGAAACTCTGTATGGCGATATCGCCCTGCGACAGTCCGGCGACATCGACTTGTTGATCCGCCCCCAGGATTTTTCCCGTGTGCGCGAAGCAGTGCGCGAACTCGGATTCACGCCGCACACGTCTCTTTCCGAAGCGCAACAGTGCGCGTATCTCGAGTCCGGATACGAATGTTCCTTCGATGGCACGGCCGGTCCGAATCTTCTCGAAGTGCAATGGGCAATTCAGCCCCGGTTTTATGCCATCGACTTCGACATGCCCGGGCTGTTTCAGCGTGCAGCCACGGTCAGCGTCGCCGGTCAGTCCATGCGAACTCTTTCCAACGAAGATTTGTTTCTCGTGCTTTCGGCGCATGCCGCCAAACACGTTTGGGGAAGGCTCATCTGGCTGTGCGATCTGGCGCGTCTGATGACTTTGCCCAATTTGAATTGGCCATGGATTGCATCCCAGGCCCGCGCTTTAGGAGTCGCGCGCATCCTGAATGTTTCAATGTTGATGGCGAATGGGCTCTTGGGAGCCGGCATTCCGGACGCCGCATCGAGAGCGGGTCTTACCGGAGACGCGGTAACGCCATCCCTCGCCGAAGAGATTCAGACTTACATCGTCAGAGAGACTCCTTACAACGTGGAATCGTTCGCATATTTTCGGCTGATGATGAGATTGCGCGAAAGACAAGCCGACCGCCGCCGCTTCTTGCAGCGCCTGATCCTCACTCCCGGCTCCGGCGAATGGGAAGCCGTCGAACTTCCTGCCGCGCTATTCCCGCTGTACCGGTTAGTCCGGCTCTCGCGGCTGGCAGCAAAAATGTTGCGCACCTAGACGACGCAGCTGGAAATGGCTGCACGCATGACCGCCAGTGCATTACTCATGCCGGCTGCTCAAGACGGGCCGGTTTCCAGTCTCGCAAAAACAGACCATACATCACGACGCCGCCGACCAGTGGCACGGCCAGTCCGGCCTTGAGGGCGCCCAATTGACTCGACGAAACTCCCACCAGCCAGGGGAGGCAGCTGCCTCCCAGATTCGCCATCGTGAACATAAGCGACCCTACCCGCGAGGCGTCAGCGCCAAATTCACGCGACAACAGCGAAATCGTAATCGGATAGACGCTGGAAAGTCCCAGCCCAGCCAGAAAAGTGCTCAGGGCGACCGCGACCAACGAATGCGACAGAAGCAGCCCCGTCATACCGGCGCATGCCAGGAGCAGCCCGCCCTGCGCAAGTCTGACCTCCTCGATGCTACGCAGTGCCAGCGGCGCTGCCCACCTTCCCAGCGTCAGCGAAGCATAAAAAAAGGAAGGCGTCATCAGGGCCATGGTTGTCGTCAGAGTTCCCAGGCTTTTCGCGTAAGATGCGACCCATCCCCCGAAACCGTTTTCCGTCCCGACATAAATGAAAAACAGCGCTACCAGAACCAATAGAGCTCGATTTCTCCAACTGAACTGCAGACTCTTCTTTCCTTCCGCAGCGCGGCCGCTTGCAGGTTCAACAATGGACGCCGGCATCGCCGCAATAGCGATCGCAACTACCACTGAGAGTCCGGCCACGAACAGCAGCAGCGACGGCACGCGGTGGATCCTCACCGCCGCCGCAACCAGAAATGGGCACGCCACCGCTCCCACGCCCCAGCTGAAATTGAGCGTATTCAGCGAAGCGCTTCTCCGTTCAGGATTCACCTCTGCCACGACCAGATTCGCCGCCGGCACTGCCAGCCCAAGTCCGGCCCCGTAGCCCGCAATGCAAACCATCCCCAGCAGTCGCGAACCGGCCAACAGTGCGGCCACGCTCATGCCGATCAGCACAAGCCCCGCCTTAATGGCAAAGCGAAATCCGAAACGAGAGACGAGAATTCCCGACAGGCCCACCGCAATCGTCGAAGCCAGGAACTGCGCCGTGAACAATGCTCCCGCCTGGGAATAATCCAGTGACCAGCGGGTTGAAAGGGTCGGCAGCAGAGGGCCCAAAAGCACGGTTACCACGCCGATCGGCACAAAGCACGCATAGGCGGCGAGTGTGAGAGCCTTGGCCGAAGCCAACTTCGGGGATGTTTCAATGGGGGGCATGAGAATCAGAGGGAGCGGGTTTGCTGGCGTACTGGAGCGAGCCTAGTCCGAGCCGGCGGCCCTCGCGGTAGATTCTCGCACGACCAGCTCAGGTTCAATCGCAATTTCCGAAGGATACTCTTTCTTGTCCTCAATGCGCTCGAGCAGGCTCTGGGCCGCCACTTCTCCCATGCGTCCCAGCGGCTGGCGCACCGTAGTCAAACTTGGAGTGTGAAATGCTGCGCCTGGAATATCGTCAAATCCCATGACAGATACATCCTGCGGAACTCGCAGTCCCTGCTCCTGCAAGGCCTTGATCGCTCCGATCGCCGAAATATCGTTGTAGGCAAACAGGGCTGTGAATGGCTTCCGGCGCGCCAACAATTGCTTGGCAAACGGATACCCCAGCATCGGCGTGGCATCGTCGCTGTCGATCTGCACCGTGAGCTCGGGGTCGATCTTCATCCCAATCTCCGCGGCCACCTTACAGATTCCCTCCCAGCGTTCCTTGGAATCCGAGCTCAGCGGATTTCCCTTCATGAAAGCAACGCGTTCATGCCTTTGCTCCTTCAGGTAATTGAGCGCCAGCACCGCCGCGCGTTCGTGATCCAGCACAATATTCGTGACGCCCTTGATCTTCCTATGACCAGCCACGGCAACCATCGGCAATGCCGGCGTGTCGCTGATCGTCGTATCCACGGTGATGATGCCCTCGACCCCGCGCTCCGCCAGAATGTGCGAGTACCGCTCCAGCAGTTCGGAATCATGCCGATGCGCCACCGTCAGGAAAAAATAGTCGCGCTTCCTCAAATACTGCTCAATTCCGCTGATGATCGCCGAACCATAGGAGTCTCCGATCTCCTCGGCAATCACTCCGATGGTATAAGTTCGCTTGTTGCGCAGAGTCCGTGCGAAAAAGTTTGGCCGATAATTGAGTTCCTTGGCCGCCGCGTGGATTCGGTTCTTCGTTTCCTGTGGAATTGAGCGCGCCGAAGGTGCGTCATTCAGAACGGCGGAAACCGTGCCCGGCGTCAGCCCAAGATGTTGGGCGACGGTCTTGAGCGTGATCACTGCCGGCTTCTGGCCAGATTTCTTGCCCGACCCCATGTTGCCGTCTGAGCTATCTCGCAATTACCCCTCGCCTCCAAGCCTGGTGGCTACCCAGCATTCGCCCTAACGCCGAAATCCGCCATTGCCTGATTGTGCGTGGACCGTCACGCACGCGCAAACCTTTCGCTGTTCGGCTTCGATCCGCTCAGCGCGAAAAACAGAATGTACAGGTAGCAGATAACCGGCAAAAAGAATGCATGGTGAATGCCGATATGATCGGCAATCCATCCTTGCGCCACCGGGATAATTGCTCCTCCCACAATCGCCATAATCATTATTCCAGAACCGTCGCCAGTCAATGGCCCAAGTTCGGCCACGCCCAGCGTGAAAATGCTCGGGAACATGATCGAATTAAAGAATCCGACCAGGATGATGCTATACATCGCGGTGTGTCCGGTGGTCAGCATGGAGATGGCGACCAGCGCCGTAGCGCAGACGGCGCAGATTCCCAGAAGCTGCCCGGTCTTCATCTTCTGCAAAAGACCCGACCCAATGAATCGCCCAACCATTGCGCCTCCCCAGTAGAAGGCGACAAAACTGGCAGCCGCCTTTTCCGTCAAGCCGCCAATCTCGGGCTGCGTGAAGTAGTTCACCAGAAAACTGCCAATCGCTACCTCGGCCCCAACATAAACAAAAATGCCGATTGCGCCAAAAATCAGGTTCGGATGCTTCCAGATCGAATCATTCACCTTCTCGCCGATTTTGCGCTGGGCATGTTCGATCTTGGGCAGCTTGAAACTGCCGATCGCGATCGCAAGCACGACCAGCGCGATGCCTAACCCGACGTAGGGCGCCTTTACGCTTGCTGCCTCATGCAAGCGATAAGCCTGCAGCGCCGCCGGCGCCATGGCACGGACTTCCTGCATGGTTTTGGGCGCTGCGCTCAGAATCAGGATGCCGCCAAAGAACGGCGCCAGAAAAGTTCCCAGCGAGTTGAAAGCCTGCGTCAGGTTCAGCCGGCTCGAAGCCGTCTCCGGCCTTCCCAATACCGTAACGTAAGGATTCGCGGCTACCTGCAAGCATGTGGTCCCGGCCGCAAGCACGATTAATGCAGCCAGAAATAGCGGGAACGATGGAACGCTGGCGGCCGGTACAAACAGAAATGCTCCCACCCCCATCGTGAGGAGGCCAACCACCATCGACCGCTGGTATCCGATCCAGTCGATGATTTTGGCAGAAGGGATTGAAAAAATAAAATACGCGCCAAAGAATGCAAACTGAATCAGCATCACCTGCGCATAGTCCAAATCGAAGATCGGCTTCAGGTGCGGGACCAGAATGTCGTTCAGGCACGTCAGGAATCCCCACATGAAAAACAACGTGGTCACGGTCGCCAGCGGCGCCCCGTAGCTCGTTGCCCCATTCGGCAACGTCGCGGATGCCGATGTATTCGGAGCTGTGATCGCCATGAGTTCCCTTCTTAACCCTCCCACCGCTTGCGAGACGAACGCCGGTCATCATAGCATCGCCCGCCTCTGATCACAGGTGTCTTTTTCGGTCCGCACATCGAATTTGAGGGGCTAGAAAATCGTTCTTCTAGCTTGACACTCGGATGCTCCAGCAACGAGAAGCGGACTGGTTGGATTCCGCGCAGAAATATTCTGATCGGATGACGGAAAGATGACGGGAAGCCGATCCGATGATCAAGCCGTCAGTTCAACTAGCTATGCGCCGGCGCTCTCTGCTCGGTCAGTTGCCGGGCAAGAAAGCTCAAGTACTCTTCCATTCCCTCCCCGGTTTTCGCCGACAAACGGAAGATTTGCATTCCGGGCCGGACCGACTGGATGCTCGCCCGCGCCGCGTCCCAGTCAAACTCAACCGCAGCCGAGAGCTCATTCTTGGTCACGATCGCAACGTCGGCGCTGTTGAAGATCGTCGGATATTTCAGCGGCTTGTCTTCCCCCTCAGTCACCGACATCAGCACGAGCCGCATGTTTTCGCCGAGATCGTACGACGACGGACACACCAGATTCCCCACGTTCTCGATAAACAGAAAATCGAGTTCATGCAGATTCCAGTCAGCTAGCGCATTCTGCACCATCGCTGCCTCCAGATGGCAGAGCGTCCCAGTCGTAATCTGTTTCACCGGCGCCCGGCTGCGCGCCAGGCGGATGGCATCGTTCTCTGTCGCCAAATCCCCGACCAGCGCCGCGACCCGGTAATGAGGCTGCAATTGTGTAAGGGTTCTTTCGAGGAACATTGTCTTCCCCGATCCCGGACTCGAAACCAGGCTGACCACAAACACTCCCGCCGCGCGGAACTGTTCACGGAGAGATCGCGCGATGACATCGTTCTGCTTCAACACATTTCGTCGCACTTCGACCAGACGCGGCTCGCTCATTTCGGCACCTCTAACTTCTGGACTTCAGATTCCTGCTCCGCTCCTCGCGCCTCGTTCATTTCCGCGCCGTCCTCGATCTCCAGCGCAAATACCTCAAGTTCCTTGCCCCGGCGCACGTCCATCGTCGGCGTGCCGCACTCTGGACAGCGAAACGACTGCAGCGACTTCAGGGCTCGCTCCTGACAGCAGGGGAGGCAATAGACGACAACGGGAATATCTTCGACGATCAGCCTGGATCCCTCCAGCGGCGTATCCTGACAGGCTACTTCATAGGAGAAGAGAAGCGCATCTTTGACGACGCCGGACAGCGCTCCCAGCCTGAGATGCACTGCGCTGACGCGTGCTCTGCGGCGCCCGGCTTCTTCCAGGGCCGCGTCGACAATGCCCATCGCAATCGACAGTTCGTGCATTCTTTGACCTCGCCTATCTGTATCCGCTTCGGGGAGCGAATCCTGCCTGGCAGAATTCTGCCGAACTATTTGGAAAGCTGGCCAATAAAAACTCCGAAGGGTTCCAGCATCACCACATCGCCAGCCGCCGAAGACTGCCCAGTCGCAACCAGGCTGGTTGCCGACGTGTACCCGTTCTTGCTCAACTCGAGGTTCACCTTCTGCTTCATCCCAGACATGTTCAGAGCAACCAGCACTCCCTGATCCTTATAAACTCGCAAATACGACAGCACATGCTGATCGCTTTCATTGAGCGGAACATAGCTTCCATCCAACAGCGCTTGGTTGCTGTGGCGCAGCTTCAGCACCGCCTTATAGAACGACAACACGGAATTCGGATTCCCCAACTCATCCGCGACATTGTGCGTCTTGTAAGTCGGAGGCACTGGAAGCCACGGAGTTCCCTTGGTGAACCCCGCATTGGGGCTCTCATCCCACTGCATGGGAGTGCGTTCGCCATCGCGGCCCTTTTCCTTGGGCCATCCTGTGCGGCCGATCGGATCTTTTACGTCCTCTTTCCGCGTCGGCGGCGTTGTCTTCATCCCGATTTCTTCGCCGTAATACAGGATCGGCGTCCCGCGAAGAGTCAGATACAATCCCGCCATCAATTTCGCGATCTGATCGTTGTGCATGCCGTCGCCATACCGGTCGTAAGAGCGAACGATGTCGTGGTTGCTGATGACGAACGTCGGCCAACCTGTGGCGGAATTCACCGCCGCAATCTGCTTGCGAAATTCTGCCGGTGAAAGCTTGTTGACCATGGTAAAGAGAAAATCCATGGGAAGCTGCAGTTCGTTATTGTCCTGCCCGTAATAACGGTTCAACTCGGCGATGTCGCGGGTCCACGTTTCGCCGATCAGCACCGCGTTATATTCGTCAGCCACGCTGCGCAAGCCGCGCAGCACCTCGTGCACCTCGGGCAACTTTGTGTTGTAGACGTTCTTCTCGATCGGGTCGCCGAAAGCATTCTTGCCCGGAAGTACGGGATTGTCTTTCAGGTCGGGATCTTCGAACAGCGTGTCCACCGCATCCAGGCGAAACCCGGAGACGCCCCGCTTGTACCACCAGCGGGTTACATCAAACATCGCATCCTTCACGGCGGGATTGCGCCAGTTCAAATCCGGCTGAGCGGCATAGAAATAATGGTAGTACCACTGGCCGGTGGCCGGATCGAACTTCCACGCCGAGCCTCCGAAGGTCGACAACCAGTTATTCGGCGGCTGGTCGGGCCCTTTGCCATCGCGCCAGATATACCAGTCGCGATGCTCCGAAGTGCGGGAAGACTTGGAGTCGAGAAACCACGGGTGCTGATCGGAAGTGTGATTCACCACGAAATCGAGAATGATGTGAATGCCGCGCTTGTTGGCTTCCTTGGTTAGTCTGTCGAAATCGGCCAGCGTGCCATACATCGGATCGATGTTTTCGTAGTCGGAGACATCGTAGCCAAAATCAACCTGCGGCGATGGAAAACAGGGCGTGATCCAGATGGCGTCGACACCAAGATCCTTCAGGTAGTCGAGCTTCGACGCGATTCCGTTGAGGTCGCCGATTCCGTCATTGTTGCTGTCGGCAAAGCTGCGGGGATAAATTTCGTAAAACACCGCATGTTGCCACCACGGGTGACCTGCAGCGTCGACCGCCTTTCCCCGATTCTGCGCTGATATGGGAAGCACCAAGAGACACATACTCAAACATAAACAAACAAAAGCGGACATCGGCCGCATGTTTTTCACCTCATTCGCAGAGCCCCATTAAAGAATAGCGGAAAAGTCCGTTCCAGAGTCTACGCTTCTGCGCCTCAACCCGCGAGAAATGATCATGCAGGGAAAAATGGACGACAACTTTCTGCCGCAAATACGCATCGGCAGGAGTCGATCGCGGCTGGCCACTTGAATGGGACTCGCATCGCATCGGCGGAACTTGCAAAGTAGTGGCTCACTGAATATAAGAGGGAGGGCGAATCTTAGAACGACCCTGGGGGCAAGGCAATACGAACCAGGTAACAAGAACCAGGTAACACGTAACAGCTAACACGAACTGGGTAACGACCTTTTGTTTTCTTCACGCCGTTTCTTTCTTAAATCTCTCAGCCGCTCTGCGCTGGTGCTGCCGCTGGAAAGCGTGCTCACCCTGGCGAAGCGCCGCTGGCGAGTGAGTGCGGCTTCGCCACAAGCAGGCACTATGCCCGGCGCACCGGTTGCGGACGATCCGGGAGTCAGCTTCGTCAACATTGGCCGCGAGTCCGGACTGAGCGCGAAGACCATTTTCGGCGGCGAACACAAGAACAAGTATCTGCTCGAAACCACAGGATGTGGCGCGGCATTCTACGACTACGACAACGATGGCTGGCTCGACATTTTCCTGGTGAACGGCTGGCGGCTCGAAGGTTTTGCCACCGGCAGTGAGCTCACCTCTCATTTGTTCCGCAACAATCGCGATGGAACTTTCACCGACGTCACCGTTAAGGCCGGAGTCGCTCGCTCCGGCTGGGGACAGGGCGTTTGCGTCGGCGACTACGACAACGACGGTTGGGACGATCTGTTCGTCACGTATTTTGGCAAGAACGTTCTTTACCACAACAACGGCGACGGAACCTTCACCGACGTCAGCGAGAAGGCAGGCGTGGCAGGCAAAGGCACGCGCTGGAATACTGGCTGTGCGTTCGTCGATTACGATCGCGACGGGCACCTCGATCTGTTTGTCGCCAATTACATTGCGCTCGATCTGGCCACTGCGCCCGTACCGGAATCCGGGCCCTGTCTTTACAAGGGCATCATGGTCGCGTGCGGTCCGCCGGGCTTACAAGGCGGGAAGAATATTCTCTACCACAACAATGGCAACGGAACTTTCACCGACGTTTCAGAACCGTCCGGAATTCTGCGCGCCAACGGCACATATGGACTGGGTGTGCTTACCGCGGATTTTGATAACGACGGCTGGCCCGATATCTACGTGGCCAATGATTCGACGGCGAGCGCACTCTACCAGAATAAGAAAAATGGAAAGTTTGAAGATATCGCGATCGAGGCCGGCTGCGCGCTCAGTCCGGATGGCAAGCCACAGGCCGGCATGGGCGTCTCGGCCGCCGACTACGATCTCGATGGAAATCTCGACATCGTGAAGACGAATTTCGCCGGCGACACGCCGTCGCTTTATCACAATCTTGGCGGAGCGAACTTCGAAGACACCACGTTTACCGCCGGCCTGGGGGCGCACACGCAATACCTGGGGTGGGGCTGCGGCTTCTTCGACATGGACAACGACGGCTGGCCCGACATCCTTATTTGCAATGGCCACGTTTACCCCGAGGTCGAGCAACTCAAGACCGAAGCCGGCTACGCCCAGCGCAAGCTGCTTTATCAGAATTTGCACGACGGTCACTTTGCAGATGTTTCTCTACAGGCTGGGCCGGGCATTTCCGAGCCGAGTCCCTCGCGGGGCGCGGCTTTCGGCGACTTCGACAACGACGGCGACATCGACGTTGTCGTCAATACGGTGAACGATTACCCGCAGTTGTTGCGCTGCGACTCGAAGCTCGATCACAACTGGATCAAGATCCGCACGATCGGGACGAGGTCGAATCGCAGTGGCATCGGAGCGCGGCTGGTCTGCATCACGCATGTCCCGGGTGAAACCAAGCCGCACCGCCAGATCGACGAAGTGCGCAGCGGCGGAGGGTATTTCTCTCAGAACGATCTGCGCATCCACTTCGGCTTGGGGAAAGCAGAAAAAGTCGATGTGGTCGAGATTCGCTGGCCCAGCGGACAAGTGGACACGCTAAGAGACGTCAATGCGAATCAGGTGATCTTCGTCAAAGAAGGCGAGGGCATCACGCGCACGATGCAGTTTGGGGACAAGGCGAAGGCTGCCAAGTAACGGTCCGGGCCTTCTTAGTGGATTCCGCCGCTGTAACGGAGCCTTCCGTTGAGTACGCAACATCCAAAACCAGCAGCAGCGAAACACGACGGCGCGCCAGCAAGGAGAAATTCTGGGATTGCATTAGGCTAGGTCGATGTTAGGTGTGGAACCGAGGGGCAAGCACTCCAGCCCGAGAGCGTCGACCCGATTTCAGCGCAACAAAAAACGGCAGGGCCGACCCCCTGCCGTTCCGTAATCTCGAAAATCCGGGCTACTTCTTGTTCACCGACTTCTTGAGTTCGGCACCAGGGGTAAACTTCGCGACTCTGCGGGCGGCGATTTTGATAGTGGCTCCGGTTTGCGGGTTACGCCCGTTCCGTGCCTTTCTCTGCGACACCGAGAATGTGCCGAAGCCTATCAATGCTACCCGGTCTCCTTTGCGGAGTGCGGATGTAATGCTGTCCACGGCGGTATCGATTGCAGTCGTGGCCTGCGCCTTGCTGATTTCACATGCGCCTGCGATCTTATCGACCAGATCGGCTTTATTCATAGTTTCTCCTCACAGGTCTCTTTCGTGCCCAGCCTGCACCGGGAGGTAAACTGGCTTTAGCTGAGTTGGGAAACCTGACGGCTTGTATTGTCCTCCCTCTTTAGAGAATGTCAACTGTGAAAATCCGCGCCGGAAGCCTGTTTTGCACCTCCCGCGCCCGAATTGGGGCCAGCAGCGTGGTTTTTCACACTGTAGGGCGAGGTTTTCCTACGCCTTCCACAAGCCGTGGCGGCAGTTCACAGGATGTACACAGGATGTACACGAGATGTCAGCCTTTCCGCCTTGCGCGAAGCGCGCGCTCAGGGCAAAGTCGAAATAGAATAGTTCTTTGGAAGGTGGAAGATTGTCCCAGGTGATCAAGGCTCCCGCGGAAGTTTGTCCGATCTGTGCAGGCACGGGATGGAAGAACGTCAGCGGTCAGGAACGGCGGGTGACCCGGTGCGACTGCCAGTTGCGCGCACGCTCGCAGTCGTTACTGTCCGCTGCCCGAATTCCGAAGCGCTACGAGCACTGCGAACTTGCGACATTCGAGTTTGACGGGCCTCACCGACATCTGGCTCCCGCCCGTATGGCTGCCTGTAGATTTGTCGAAGAGTACCCGATGGACAGGACAGGCCTCCTGTTCGTCGGAAGCTCCGGTCTGGGAAAGACGCACCTCGCGGTCGGCATTGCAAAGGCCTTGATCCGAGAAAAAGGGGTCGAATGCATTTTCTATGACTACGCGGAACTCCTGAAACAGATACAAGACTCATACAATCCCTCAGTGAATGCCACCGAACTCGGCCTCCTGCGGCCGGTCTTCGAAACCGAGGTGGTAGTGCTCGACGATCTTGGCTCGGTAAGGCCGACCGAGTGGAGGTGGGATACTATTAGGCTTATTCTGAATTCGCGTTACAACAAGAAGCTCCCTACCATCATTACGACTAATTTCGCGGACGAGCCAGCGACGGGTCTGGCCGATCCAGACGGAAGGGTAACTGAATCATTCGACACAGCGCGCGCCGCTGCACGGAATGACACCCTAGGTGACCGTATCGGAGAAAGAATGCGCTCCAGGCTGCACGAAATGTGCCGCCTGATCGAGATGGAAGGTGGCGACTTCCGCGAAGGTATGTGCAGCGCGAACGCCATCAGCGTGGCCTGCGCAGGATGCCCGAGCTGCGGCCAGGAGAATGTCTACAGGCGTGTTGGAGCATTCCGGAAACCCTTGAATTCATCGCTCCGAGTTTCGATTACCTGCAGAAAGTGCGGGTCTGTCTTCCACGTGGCAAAGAACGCGCTTCAGATCTGCAAGAAGCTCAGGAAGGATCTGGAGCCTGATTATCCTCTCAAAAGTCTTGAATGGATGTAGGTCGTCCGCGTGAATCCGCCAAAAATTCGTTTCGCTCGCGAGCGGGTTGGATTCGGTGAGAACTAGAGTAGTTCCGTGCTGACCCACCGCCTGGAATTCGCTCCTGAGCGGGACGCCGAAGTCTTCGCGGCAGCCCCCGCCGCGCCCGCTGTCTTCCTTCTGCGAGGGGAAGACGCCCAGGCGGACCCTTACGTCAGCAAGACCGCCAATCTCCGTCGCCGCTTGCAGCGCTTGCTCGGGCCAATCGAGGAACGCACAAAGAATCTCAACCTGCGTGACCGCGTCCGTTGGATCGAATACACGCCCGCCGGATCGGACTTCGAATCCGGTTTCCTGCTCTACTCGGTGCTGAAAGCGGCGTTTCCGAAAACCTACGCAAGCCGCATGCGCTTCCGCTTTGCCCCTCTGGTGAAGCTGCATCTCGAAAACGAGTTTCCCCGCGCTTCCATCACCACGCGGTTGGGCCGGCTTAATGGGGGTAATCTCTACTACGGCCCGTTCGTCTCGCGCCTCGCCGCCGAGAAGTTCATGAACGATTCGCTCGACTTCTTCAAGATGCGGCGGTGCGTTGACGATCTTCACCCCGATCCCAAGTTTCCTGGCTGCATTTATTCCGAGATGAAGATGTGCCTCGCCCCGTGTTTTAAAGGCTGCACCGACGACGAATACGCGACGGAAGTAAAGCGGGTACAGTCCTACTTCGACTCCCACGGAGATTCGCTGCTCCGCGAATTCTCGGCGGAGCGCGAAGCGGCGTCAGAAAAGTTGGCTTTCGAAGATGCGGCAGCGATTCATATGCGAGTAGAGAAACTCAAACCGGTAGTCGGCCAGAGCCCCGAGATCGTTCGCCGCCTCGACCACCTTTCGGCGCTGATCATTCAGCCCAGCCCGGTCGCAGGTTCGGTTGCGTTCTTCCGCGTGGATGCCGGGAGGATCGCCGGGCCTGTACCGTTCACCATTCAGCCCGCCGAGCACGCCAAGTCGCAATCAATGGAGGCGCGCGTGCAGGAGACCCTCGCCTCGCTGGCTCCAACGCATGCAAAATCCGCGCTCGAAACCATGGAGCACCTGGCAATTCTCAAGCGCTGGTACTATCGCGGCAGCCGTAGCGGCGAAATCTTCTTCGCCGACGCTAAGGGCGAACTCCCGATGCGCCGCGTGGTGCGCGGCATCTCGCGGGTATTCCGCGGCGAGAAGCCAGAGCCGGAAGCCGTTGCTCCTCCCGCCGATTCCTCGTCCGTCAACAAGGCTTGAAAAGCAAATAGAAAAGGGCGGTCGAGAGACCGCCCTACTAATTCTTCGCTCATCCGAGTGAATCCGTGAAAATCCGTGGCCGAAGAAGTTCTAGATGTCGAGGTTCTTCACGTCCAGCGCATTTTCTTCGATGAACTTGCGGCGCGCTTCGACGTCCTCGCCCATCAGCGTGGTGAAGATAGTCTCGCACTCGGCGATATCCTCGAGCCGCACCGACAGGAGCGTGCGCCGCTCGGGATCCATGGTCGTTTCCCAGAGCTGGGGCGCAGTCATTTCGCCCAGGCCTTTGTAGCGCTGGATGGTGAAATCCTTTCGTCCTTCGTTAATGACATGATCGCGAAGGTCGCGAACGTTCGTCTTCTCGACAAGTTCGATATCGGTTTTGCGTTTTGTCGGCTTTGCGGTCTTTTTCTCGCCTTTGTCGCCGTCTTCCGCGTCAGCTTCGCCTCCGTCGCTGTTGGCGTTCGCCGGCGCTGCCTTGACCAGCGTTTCAACCACGAACGGCGGTTCCATGAACGGCTCGATCAGCTTGAATTTCGAAATCAGCTGCCGGCATTCCGCGCTGGAAGCCAGTTCCCAGTTGATGACATGTTCGGCGCCGTGCTTGTTCACGAAACTCACTTCCCACAGGTTGTGCTCTTCATCGAAGCGGGCCTCGACAGTCTTGAAGCCTTCGTCCTTCTGCAGCTTCTTCAGTTCTTTTTCCAGGCGCTCGATTTTCTTCGGCGGCGCTTTCTTTTCGCCTTCAAAGTCCGCGCGCTTCGCCAGATCGAGTTTCGGCACGAGTTCGGTCACGCGCTCGTTGCGCACCCGCTTGTCGAGCTTGTCGAAAAATCCCAGGTATTCGTCCAGCACGGTCATGAAGCGGGCCAGATCCTTGCCCTCGACCTTGGCCGCGCCCTCGCCGTAGCGGACGCTCAGGCCTTCGGCCGCGCGCTTGACCATGACCTTTACGAAGTCGCGTTCGTCTTTGATGTACTGCTGCGACTTGCCCTTCTTCAGCGAGAACAGCGGCGGCTGCGCGATAAATACGTTACCGCGCTTGATCAAATCCTGCATGTGGCGGAAGAAGAAGGTAAGCAGCAGCGTGCGGATGTGCGATCCGTCCACGTCGGCATCGGTCATCAGAATGATTTTGCCGTACCGCACCTTGGTCGGATCGAAGTCGTCATTGCCAATGCCCGTGCCCAGCGCCGTAATCATGGCACGAATTTCTTCATGCGCCAGCATCTTGTCGTAGCGCGCTTTCTCTACGTTGAGAATCTTTCCTTTCAGAGGAAGGATTGCCTGAAAGCGCCGGTCGCGGCCTTGTTTCGCTGTGCCGCCTGCCGACTCGCCCTCGACCAGAAACAGTTCGCAGCGACCGGGGTCACGCTCGGAGCAATCCGCCAGCTTGCCTGGCAACCCTCCGGAATCGAGCGCACCCTTGCGCCGCGTCAGATCGCGGGCCTTGCGCGCCGCTTCCCGGGCGCGGGCCGCTTCTACCGCCTTGTTGATAATTTTCTTGGCGACTGTCGAATTCTGCTCGAAAAATGCTCCCAGGCGTTCGTTCACAAACGCCGTCACAATGCCCGCGATATCGGAATTCAGCTTGCCCTTTGTCTGCCCCTCAAACTGCGGCTGTGGCAGTTTCACGCTGATCACCGCGACCAGGCCTTCGCGCACATCATCACCCGTCAGATTCTCTTTGACGTCTTTGAACAGGCCCATCTGCTGGCCGGCGTAATTGATGGTGCGGGTCAGCGCGGTGCGGAAACCGGAAAGGTGCGTGCCGCCATCGACCGTGTTGATGTTGTTCGCAAAGCTGAAGATCGACTCGGAATATCCGTCGTTGTACTGCAGGCCAATCTCCATCACCACGCCGCTGCGCTCCGCCTCCATGTAGATCGGCTTGTCGTGCAGCAATTGCTTGCCGCGATTCAGGTGCTTGATGAATTCCGCGATGCCGCCGTTGTACTTGAACTCGCTCTGCTTGGGTTCGCCCGTCTTGGAATCGGTCGAGCGCTCGTCAGTCAGCGTGATCTGCAATCCCTTGTTCAGGAACGCCAGTTCGCGCAGGCGCTGCGCCAGCGTGTCATAGTTGTACTCGAGTGTCGTGAAGATCGTGGAGTCGGGGGTAAAGTGAACTTTCGTCCCGGTCTTCACCTTGGCGACGCCGGTTTTCTTCAGCTTGCTGGTCGGTTCACCTTTCGAATACGTCTGCTGCCAGGTCGCGCCATCGCGCCAGATTTCCAGTTCGAGTTCCTGGCTGAGCGCGTTCACGCACGACACGCCAACGCCGTGCAATCCGCCGGAAACTTTGTAAGTCGAGGAATCGAACTTCCCGCCGGCGTTAAGCTTGGTCATCACGACTTCCGCTGCGGAAACTTTTTCGCCGTCGATCTCCATGTCGTCGACCGGAATGCCGCGCCCGTCGTCGACCACCGTGATCGAGTTGTCGATGTGAATCGTGACGTCAACTTTGGTGGCGAATCCCGCCAGCGCTTCGTCGACGGAGTTGTCGACCACTTCATAGACGAGGTGGTGCAGCCCGACCTCGCCGGTCGAGCCGATGTACATCGCAGGCCGTTTGCGGACGTGCTCCATCCCGCTCAGGACTTTGATCGAGTCGGCGTTGTAGTCGCTGCTGCTGCCGCCGTTGCCGCCATTCACGCCGCTGATCGGAGTCACTTTTCCGTTTTTTGTCTTGGTGTCGACGATGGGAGTGTTGATCTCTTTAGTGGCCATTCCGCTCCGCGAAAATGTCCCGAATTTTTCTGCGACCCGCGCTTGCTTTTATCCCTGGAATCTGGCTGGAAAATGGCTCATGATCCGCCCCTTGAAGAGCCTCTGCGAGAGACTTCAAGTTATTGAAATTGCTAATACTTAGGATCATCGCCCACTGTAAGGATTATACCACAAAACAGCAGGCCTTTCGGCACACGTATGGACGCGGAAGCGGAGCAGTAATGCGCGGTTGAAGTGAGATCTGCCCGCCGAAATGCAGACAAGAAAGGGCGGCACGAAGCCGCCCTTTAGGGAAGCAAATGAATGACCTACGCCGTAGCCGGCCGTTCTCCGCCCTTGGCGCGCCCGGGCTGTAGGTCGGGCTTGATCACGTGCTGCACACCGTCGTCGGGCTTCGACGGAGGAGGTTGCACCGGCGGGAGTTCCTGGCCATCCACCAGCATTTTGATTTCGTTGGCGTCGAGCACTTCGCGTTCGATCAGCGCGCGCGCAATCCTCTCGAGTGCGTCGCGATTGTCGGTCAGGATCTGCTTGGCTGTCGTGTAGCCGGAATTGACCAGCTTGCGCACTTCCTGGTCGATCTTGATCGCCGTGTCTTCGCTGTAATCGCGATGCTGCGCAATCTCGCGGCCCAGGAATATCTGCTCCTCTTTCTTGCCGAATGTCATCGGACCCAGATCGCTCATGCCCCACTCACAGACCATCTTGCGCGCCATATCCGTGGCCCGCTCAATGTCGTTGCCCGCGCCGGTGCTCATCACGTTCAGAAACATCTCCTCCGCGATGCGCCCGCCCATCAGGATAGCGATTTCCGTCTCCAGATAATTCTTGTAATAGTTGTGCCGGTCATCGACGGGCAACTGCATCGTGACGCCCAGCGCCATGCCGCGGGGGATGATTGTCACCTTGTGCAGAGGATCGGAATGCGGCATCTTCGCCGCGACCAGAGCGTGGCCAGCCTCGTGATACGCCGTATTCTTCTTCTCGTCATCCGTGAGCAGCAGCGACTTGCGCTCCACGCCCATCAGCACTTTATCTTTCGCCAGTTCGAAATCGTACTGCAGAACCGCTTTGCGATTCTGGCGCGCCGCGGCCAGCGCCGCTTCGTTCACCATATTGGCAAGGTCGGCGCCGGAGAACCCCGGCGTGCCGCGCGCCAGCACCGAGAGATCGACATCTTCGGCAAGAGGAATCTTGCGTGTATGTACACGCAGGATTTCTTCGCGACCGCGCACATCCGGACGGCTGACGACCACGCGCCGGTCAAAGCGCCCAGGCCGCAGCAACGCCGGATCCAGCACGTCGGGCCGGTTGGTTGCAGCCATCAGGATGACGCCTTCGTTCGATTCAAAGCCATCCATTTCGACCAGCAACTGATTCAGTGTCTGCTCGCGCTCGTCGTGCCCTCCGCCTAAGCCTGCCCCGCGATGGCGCCCAACGGCGTCGATCTCATCGATGAAAATAATGCAAGGCGCATTCTTCTTGCCCTGCTCAAACAAATCCCGTACGCGGCTCGCGCCCACGCCCACAAACATCTCCACGAAGTCCGATCCCGAAATCGAAAAGAACGGAACGTTCGCTTCGCCGGCAACGGCCCGGGCCAGCAGCGTCTTGCCCGTTCCCGGAGGCCCGACCAGCAACACGCCTTTCGGAATCCGCCCGCCCAGCTTCTGAAATTTCTGCGCCTCGCGCAGAAATTCAATAATCTCGCGCAGTTCTTCCTTGGCTTCCTCGACGCCAGCCACATCTTTAAACGTGACTTTCTTCTGCTGCATTGAGAGCAGACGCGCGCGGCTCTTGCCGAACGACAAAGCTTTGTTCCCGCCCGTCTGCATCTGCCGGATCATGAAGAACCACAACGCGCCCAGCAGGATCAGCGGAGCCCAAGTTCCCAGCAATTGCAAGGGCAGGCTCCCGCTGTTGATGTCGCGGAAATTGATGTTCACGCCCTTGGTCTGCAGGTTCTTCAGCATCTCGGGAGTGAAGTAATTGGTGGGCGCGGTGGTGTGGAATGCGGAGCCGTTCTTGTATTTTCCGCGCACTTCCATTCCGTTGACGGTGAGCTCGGAGATGTTGCCCGAATCCACGTCACCCATGAACTGCGTGACGTTGATTTCCTTGTCTTTCTGTCCGTCGCGGGCTCCCTTAACGACTTCCCACAACAAGAACGCCGAGACGATGATGAGCAACCAGAACAGCGCGGTTTTAACAGTCGAGTTCACCTGAGAAAGCTCCTAAGTTCGGCATCGGTGGCTGCGCGCCCCCGAGCCTCCTACAGCAAGTTAGATGCTCTTGCGTAAATTTCGATTGGCAAAGTACTTAAGACCCCATTCTACATTTTCCCGTGCAAAAAGGCGCGTTTCTCACGGAATGACTTAAGTCACTGTAGCGCCACAGGTTGCAGCTGGATTCAGCGCAGCCCGCCAGAGGGGTCGACGGTGCCTCCCATGGCGTTGGGCGGCGCGTTCCTTCGCCGCATCTGGCGGATCATCAAAAACCACAGCGCACCCAACAGAATCAGCGGCGCCCAGGTGCCAAGCAACTGAAGTGGCAGACTGTTTGTTTGCGCATCCCGGAACCGGATTTCGACTCCCATGTCCTGAAGAATGCCCAGGTAAACGGCCGGGTTGCTCGGCCCGGTGAGCTGAAATGTCCCTTTCCCATCACGATACTCGCCGTCGATATGGGTCCCGGTAACCGTCACGCCGGCGATCTTTCCGGCTTCTGCCTGCGATATGAACGCCGAGTACTCGATCTCGGAAACGCTTGCGTTCGCAGGCTTGGAGCGAACCGACTGCCAGAGAAACCAGGCAGTGAAGACGATGAAAAACCAAAACACGAGAGTCTTGAAAGTCCTATTCATACTTCAGTCGACTTCTGCTCGATCGTCGTCACCTAGTTCGCAGCTGCCAGATACGGCAGGTTGCGATTCGTTTGTTCGACCGCACCCAGCCCGTAGCCCACCAGAAAAGTCTCGTCCACCAGAAATCCAAAATAGTCCGGCTGCAGCGACACTCGCCGCGCCGACTGCCGGTCCAGCAGCGTCGCCAACTTCACCGAAGCCGCGCCCCGCGCCCGCAGATCGCTCATCAGAAACTCGGTGGTCACGCCGGAATGGACTAACCCCTCGACCAGAAGAATGTGTTGCCCGCGAATGTCGGGCTCATGGCTGAAGAAGATCTCCATCACGTCGCTGGCCGATCCGCTGGGCGGCCGCGTGTACTTGGGCTTGATGAACTGGCAGACCACGGGAACCTCGAGTGCGCGCACCAGATCGGCCTGAAACATGAAGGCGTTTTCCAGCACCGCCAGCATCTGCACGGTGTGCCCTTTGTAGTCGTCGGAGATCTGCCGTCCCAGTTCCTTGACCCGTTTTTGAATCTGCTCGGTGCTGATGACCTGTCGCAGTGGCTCGACTCGCGGACCGTTCATGAGGTTCGTCTGCCTCCCGGCGCATCCCGGCTCAATTCTACGTCGACGGCGGCTCGCGGGTGGCCTTTTCTGTAATCAGCTCTTCTGTAACCCGCGTTTCCGTAATCAAGATCGCTCGCCGTCCCGCCTTCGCCCGCAACCTTGCTGGCAGAGGAAAGCCTCGCAGCCAGACGATCTCGTCGCCACTTTCATTTCTACTCACTACCACCGGCCACACTCTGCGTTCTGGCTGCGACGCGTGACGCTCCTGCAGGAGTTCCTTGATTTTCTTGGGGGACTTCGTGTGAGCCGGCCAGAATCGGTCTCCCGGACGCCAGTTCCGCACCCGTAACGGCCCAGGCAGAGTTTCCGCGTCCAGAAGATGCTCAGGATTATATCCCGCAGCATCGTTCCCCGGAATTACGCTTCCCGGTAAAAGGCTGGCTGCGATGACCGATCCGGTTTCGTGAATCGTCACCCGCCCAGGAACGGGGAGATCATACTCGTAGTCCCGAGCAGGGGCGGGCTGGCGCAGGTCAGGGGTAAGGAACACAAGTTCCTCGGGATGGCGTTCAACCTTCCAACCCAGGGGAAGTGAGAGTTCTTTGCCAAAAGAATGCTCGTCCGCGGCGAAGCGCAGAATTTCCTCGACGTGCCTGAATTCGAGACCGAGGCCAGCCTGTTCGCCAATTGCCTTGACCAGCCGACGCTGCACAGCCAGCGGTTCGCCCAGAAACCACAACCGGTCAACTGTCGCGTTCATCACCAGCCACGCCGCGTTGTCGATGAGGGACCGCAGATCATCGAGTCCTGGGTGCCCCACTTCTCCCCGGTTTTGGGAGAAGTGGGGATTTTGACTTTGACCGGTGCCCGCCGACGAGATCTGAACGAGCCCTGCCGTCTTAGACAACGCACGCGCCCACTCCGGCTCCGACCAGTGCACCGCAGTTCCCATCCACCCCGCAACTTCGTTTTCCCAGTAGTCCTCCTCTCCGCGCGCAATCTCCGCCAGCTCCGCCAGACTCTCCGCGACCGCAGGATTAAACTCCTTTTCAAGTAAGGGAACGACCAGCTTGCGCACCCGATTCCGCGTGAACCCATCGTCGCTGTTGGTCGAGTCCTCACACCAGGTCTGGCCAAGGTCTTTGAGATATTGCTCCACTTCACAGCGGCGAACCGCAAGCAGCGGACGGACAATCTCGCCGCAAACGTCACCATCATCGTCCTCAACCGCAATTCGCGGATAGATTCCACCCAGCCCGCGCAACCCCGATCCCCGAATCATGCGCATGAGCACCGTTTCGGCTTGATCGTCGAGCGTGTGCCCGGTAACGATCTTGTCCAGGATGGAGTTGCTCAGGCCGGTCTTGCTCTTGGGTGGCGCAGCGCTTTCAGCGCTGCGATTGTCCTCTCCCCCTTGAACCGGGGCTTCAGCCCCCGAGGGACATTCCTCTCCTTCCCCACCCAACAGATAACGAAAGAACCCGTACCGCAACTCCCGCGCCGCCGTTTCCACGCTGACATGCTCGCTGGCCGCCTGCTGCGCAACATCGTCAGTGTCCGCGTGAAACTCGAGATCATACTCGCGCGCCAGGCCAGCCACGAATTCCTGATCGCCGTCAGATTCTGCCCCGCGCAGCTTGTGATTGAAATGAACAACGGATAGGACAATCCCCAACTCGCCCCGCAATTCCAGCAGCAGCCGCAGCAGTGTGACCGAATCAATCCCGCCAGAAACGGCCACGCCAACGCGATCCCCAGCCTTCAGCAGTTCCTGCCGCCGAATGTGGCCAAGCACGCGCTCCGCCAGGGAATGCACGGCAACATGGTACAACGGCGAGCTGGCGCTCGCCGGACGGACGAAGGCGTCCGTCCCCACATGAGCCCTACAACGCGGCGGTCTTCTCCGCGATCAGCTTCCGAATCTTCTCCACGAACTCCGCCGCTGGCATGTCTTCCGTCTTTTCTTTCCCGCGCGTGCGGACGTTCACCTTTCCCGCCTCCGCCTCTTTATCCCCGACCACGAGCAGGAACGGTACCTTCTGCATGGCATGCTCGCGGATCTTCGCATTCATCTTCTCGTTGCGGGCGTCGACTTCGACGCGTATGCCAATTTCCTTGAGCTGCGAAGCGACTTTGTTCGCGTACTCCGCATGCCGCTCGCTGATCGGGATCATCGCTACCTGCACCGGCGACAGCCACACCGGGAACGCGCCCGCGTAGTGCTCGATCAGGACGCCAAAAAAGCGCTCGACCGATCCGAACAGTGCGCGATGCACCATCACTGGCTGCTTTCGAGACCCATCCTCTGCCACATACTCCAGGCCGAAGCGTTGCGGCAGGTTGAAGTCGACCTGCACGGTCGAGAGCTGCCACAACCGTCCGATGGCATCGACCAGCTTGATATCAATCTTCGGCCCATAGAACGCCGCTTCGCCAGGGATGGTCTTGTAGTCGACATTCTTGCGCTTCAGCACATTTTCAAGCGATTGGATGGCGCCGACCCATTGCTCTTCGCTGCCCACAAAATTCTTCCGGTCGTTCGGATTCCACGTGGAAAGCTCAGTCTGGTACTGGTCGAAGCCAAAATCCTTCAGCACGTCCAGCGCAAACTCGAGACAGCCGGTAATCTCGCCTTCAACTTGCTCCGGCGTACAAAAGATGTGCGAGTCATCCTGGGTGAACCCGCGAACCCGCAACAGGCCGTGCATCACGCCCGAACGCTCGTAACGATAGACGGTACCCAGTTCGCCCAGCCGCACCGGCAGATCGCGATACGACTTTAGCGAGTCTTTGTAAATCAGGATGTGGCCGGGACAGTTCATCGGCTTCAGGCGATACTCGGCGTCGTCGAGTTCCATCGCATCGAACATATTCTGCGAGTAATAGCCTTCGTGCCCCGAGGTGTAGAACAGCTGCCGCCGCGCCACGTGGGGCGTGTACACGAGCGAATATCCGCGCTTCAGATACTGCTCACGCATCCAGTCTTCCATTTGTTTGCGGATGATGCCGCCCTTGGGATGCCAGAAAATTAACCCCGGCCCGGCCAGTTCCTGAATCGAAAACAGATCGAGTTGCTGGCCCAGCACGCGGTGGTCGCGTTTCTTGGCCTCTTCGGCCTGCTTGAGATGGTCTTCCAGTTCCTTCTTCGAGAAAAACGAAGTCCCGTAAATGCGCTGCAGCTGCGGATTCTTCTCGTCCCCCAGCCAATACGCGCCGGCAACATTCAGCAGCTTGAACGCCTTGATCTTTCCGGTCGACGGAATGTGCGGCCCGCGGCAGAAATCGGTGAACTTGCCGGTGCGGTAAATCGAAATCTTCTCATCGGGCTTGGTGAACTGCTCGATGAAGTGGCACTTCATGAAGTCGCCGTCTTTTTTGAACTCGGCCAGTCCCTGGTCGCGGGGCAGAAATTCGCGCGCGTAGGGAATGTTCTGCTGCACCAACTCCTGCATCTTCTTCTCGATCTTCTCCAGATCTTCCGGCGTGAACGGAGTCGGACGGTAGAAGTCGTAGAAGAATCCGCTCTCGGTTGCAGGACCGTGGCCGAGCTTGGTCTCGGGAAAAAGTTCGAGCACCGCCGCGGCCAGCAAATGCGCCGAAGAATGCCGATAAACTTCGAGCGCCTCGGGATCTTTGTCAGTCAGCAGGCGGAGGCTGGTGTCTTTTTCGAGCGGTCGGGTGAGATCGATGAGATCGCCGTTCGTCTTCGCCGCCAGCGCCGCATCGGCCAGGCGCGGGCTGATCGACTTCGCAATGTCGAGCGCGGTCGTGCCCTTGGGAACTTCCTTGTCGCTCCCGTCGGGGAGCTTCACATGAATGCTGTCAGCCATAAGTGCGGAACCTGCAGAAGTATTGAATCTCTCAGTCTAAAGAAGGCTGTTGGGAGGGTCAAACCTTACCTGGGGTGAGAACAGGACGGGAGGGAATATGCACCCACTGCGGCCAGCCGCCCGCTGAGGAGGAATATGCAACCCCTAACGCCTCCACTTCGTCTTCCGTCCCCTTGGCGAATCCTTATCTAGTCGAGGTTCTCTTGCATGAACATCGAAGCTCGTATGCACTTTTCTTGACGGACCTTTTTCTTGGGCAAGTAGCCAGAAATTTGAAGTCTATGATGCCGCCCTGTTAATCCCGATGATCGCAGCTCTCTGTGACCGTCTCGATGAAATTCAGGCGGTAAAGGGCGGAAAAGAGAACTTTCGAGAGCTGCTGCGGAAGCCCAATGGGGAATTTCGTGGAAAGCTAAAAAACTATATGAATTGCTGGTGGCCGGACGCGCGGCTCAAAAGGGCTGCAGAACGACGCGGGGACCCCTTTCCTAGTCCTGCCTCGATCGTAAATGGCGCCCAAGGCTCAAAGCTGTCGCGAATTTCCAAACCTAAAGGATGAACCAGCTTTTCCACAATCTGCAGATTAGACGGGTTGGTATCCGCGTGTGAAATCCAAACTCTTAACCGGAGACCTTTGCTTTCGGCCAACTCCAGTGCGAGACGAATTAGCCACTTGCCATAGCCCTTCCGCCTAAACGCCGGACGAACGAACCACTCTTCCACTTCGATTCCGTCGGATCGCTCGATCGCGAAGAGCCATCCGATCCGTTCATCGCTTGGATCGATAAACTCGCGGCAATGGAACATTCCGCCTCCGAACTCGCGAAGCCCCCATGCGCCGCGCTTGAAACCAGGGGGCTCTTTTGGTGAATCATCACGACTACCGATAAAATCAGAAACCCATCCCTCGCACCAACTAGTCTCGAATGTCTCGTAATCGATGTATCCGAAGCCCTTGTCACCCCAATCTATGCCCCACGAATTTTGAAACGTCAGCCGACCTTTTGAGTCGTCATATCCGACTAGCAAAACGGAGTGGCTACCGACAAAAACATCCCCACGACGGAGTGCGGGTATCTCGCCGTTCGGTGCGTTGCCCCATCGCTCCGTGATGTCGAGACTGACTAAAACTGGGAGGGGCCTTTCGCTTCCCATAACTTTTCGACACTCATCCAAAGTGCGTACTCGCTGATACCTGCCCATCCGGTACTTCTTCGCCTCCGCGTCCAAATTTGGAGGTTCGCGAGGAGGCCATTGGCTGCCGCGAGGCCACGAATCCTCTGGCGGGAGGCCCCAACCAAACGCGATTCTTTCCCCCGTGATCGGCCAGACGCCTGTGCCGGGCTCGCCTGGAAACGTTCCTTCAAGCTGTCGGGCACGAACGAAGCCGTACGTTATGCTCGGGTTCTTTGGGGGAAGAATGATTTTCATTGGTGTCGCTTACATTTTACAGCGACCTTGGCGGCGGTTCCTAGCAGTGCATATTCCCTCCCGTCCTGTTCTCACCCCGTCAAACCTAACCCGTCAACGCGTAGCCGGCGGTATCACGGGAAGGCAAAGCTGCGACGCTTTCTGACTGCGAACCGGCTTACGCTCCCAGGCCAGTCTCCTGCCGCAATCTGGCGATGTCTCTGGCCGGCGCGCTCCCGAAGAAGCGGCTGTATTCTCGGCTGAACTGCGACGCGCTCAGATAGCCCACGCGCTGGCATGCGGTACCCGCGTCGGTCATCGTCGACAACATCAGACGCCTCGCTTCTTGCAGGCGCAGCACCTTTTGATAGTGCAGCGGGCTCATCGAAGTGACCGACTTGAAATGCTCGTGGAACGAGGAAACACTCATGTGCACCATCTCGGCCAACTCTTCGACCTTCATAGGTTGGAAGTAGTTGTCGCGCAGCCAGGAAATGGCCTTCGCCACCCGGTGGACGCTGGACTCGGCAAAACCCATTTGCGCCACCCGCGCACCGATGGGGCTGCGCAGCAGCCGGATCAAAATCTCATCCATGATCAGCGGGGCGAGCAGTTCCGCATCTCTGGGGTGCGCCAGGCAGTCCATCAGTCGGGTTGCGGCGTTGACGATGCACTCGTCCACAGGAGTGATGTAAACCCCGCTTCGCTCTTGCACCGGAGGCAGGCCGTGCGGGAAGACCTTCAGGACGAGTTCGGCAATCTTGTGTGGGTCGAGTTCGAGCCTGAGTGAGAGATATGGCTCTGAGTGGCTGGCTCGCGTGACCTGGGCGGCAACCGGCAGCGCAACCGAGAAAACGATCATACGCGATGCATCGTATTCGTAGACTTCATCCCCTACGATGACGGTCTTCGCCCCTTGCGCGACGATGCACAACGACGACACGCGAAGCGCGTGCACGCATTCCTTGTTCACCCGTGAGAATCGACTGGCGAGCAAACCGGGAACGCGTAACTCGAAACTGCCGTCGTGAGGGGCGTAGGCCGCAATCAGGCGGGCGAGTTCACTCACGTCTGCATGGTTCGCAAACTTGTGTGCGCGCCGTAGAGCAACCACTTTGCCGTTAGCTCTCACTGTATCTTTCACCGCTTCGAGAATACCTCCTTTTGCGGTCATGCTGGGAGTGCACCTCACTGCACGGGGACGACCACGGCAACGTCGAACTTGGAATAGTATTTCTTCACGTCGCCGGCCCCGTACTTGCCGCGGAATTTCTCGACCACAGACGAAACCTGTTTGGCCTCGGTAATAGGAATCGCTTTCAGGTCGGCCTCTTCGCCGCGTGCGCCAATCCGAATCGACGAGTTTTTGAGCACGTTCCTGTACCACTGTGTACACGATCCCTGCACCGGGAGAAGGTAAAGCTTGTCTTTGTCCAACACGAACCAGACCGGGATGGAGATGGTGCGTCCTGACTTTCTGCCGGTCACACTGATTTTAATTTCGCGATATCGCGAAAGGCGGTCGGTTAGAGAATCGGCGTGCGGTGCCTTCTCGCTCATCGAAAACCTCCTTTATCTCTCGGCGCGGTATTGCTCGTCGGTGACGTGTTCCATCCAGTCGACCACCTTGCCGTCCTTCTTTTCCTGAATGGCGATGTGCGTCATCGCAGTGTCCGGGGCGGCGCCATGCCAATGCTTCTCGCCGGGGGAGAACCAGACCACATCGCCCGGCCGAATCTCTTCGACGGGCCCTCCCCAGCGCTGTGCCCGGCCGCAACCAGCCGTCACAATCAGGGTCTGACCGAGCGGATGCGTGTGCCACGCGGTCCGCGCGCCCGGCTCGAAAGTTACGCTGGCGCCTTGAACCAGGGCCGGATCCGGCGCCTGAAACAGCGGATCAATCCGCACCGTCCCGGTGAACCAATCTGCCGGGCCTTTGGCGGAGGGCTGTGAGCCAACTCGTTTGATTTCCATTTCCGAACTCCACGGAGCTATATGTCCAATGACTTAGCGGGCCGCCTAGGAATGCTCTCGTTTCCCTGGCCGTTTCAGAGACCGGTCATTTTCTCCAGGCGTTCCGGATACCGGTCACCCTCTAGCTTGATCTTAGACGCAGCGGCATCGATGTCCCGCAGGTCGTCGGACGTAAGCTGGATCGACACTGCTCCAATGTTCTCCTCCAGGCGACTCAGCTTCGTCGTACCTGGGATCGGAGCGATCCACGGCTTTTGCGCGAGCAGCCAGGCAAGCGCAATCTGAGCCGGAGTTGCGTGCTTCTGCTTCGCGATGCCGCCGAGCAGGTCAATCATGGCCTGATTCGCCTTGAGAGCCTCCGGCGTAAAGCGAGGCAGCGTGCTGCGAAAATCGTTGCTCGCGAAGGTCGTGCTCTCTTTGATCGCTCCCGTTAGAAAGCCCTTGCCCAGTGGACTGTATGGGACCATTCCGATTCCAAGCTCCTCCAGCGTAGGAATGATTTCCGCTTCCGGCTTCCTCCACCACAGCGAGTATTCGCTTTGCAGCGCCGTGACTGGCTGCACCGCATGCGCCCGGCGAATCGTCTTCGCGCCCGCCTCGGAAAGCCCGAAGTGTTTCACCTTGCCTGCCTGAATCAGTTCCTTCACCGCCCCCGCCACATCTTCGATCGGTACGTTCGGGTCAACCCGGTGCTGATACAACAAGTCGATGGTCTCGACCTTGAGGCGCTTGAGCGAGCCTTCGACGGCCTGCTTGATGTGCTCTGGCCGGCTATTCACTCCCGGCGGTGCGCCCGTCATTCCCCGGGGATCCTTGTCCGGGCTGACGTCGAACCCAAACTTCGTGGCAATCACCACCTTCCCGCGAAACGGCGCCAAAGCCTCACCCACCAGTTCTTCGTTCAAACACGGGCCGTAAACTTCGGCGGTATCAAAGAAAGTGATGCCGCGGTCCACCGCGGCACGCAGAACGGCGGTCATCTCCCGCTTGTCTTTCGGAGGGCCGTAGGAAAAGCTCATTCCCATGCAGCCCAGGCCGATTGCCGAAACTTCCAGATTACTTTTTCCCAGTCTGCGTTTTTGCATTACTTCTCCTTGCGACCTATCGTCAATCGCCTCGTCTCATCTGGCTTCAATGAGAATAGACCGTCGGCTGCCCAGGTGTTTGCCTGTTTCGATGAAGTTCTTGCCCGATTCTCCGAAGGCCTGACCTTCCCGCGACACGATTTTTCTCGACGAAAAGAAAAAGGGCGGGCCAAGGCCCGCCCCTCTTTCGAAAAAACTTCTCTACATCGCAACATCCTTGATGTGGGTCGCGATGTACCACGTATTGCCGAACGAGTCTCTCACTCCGGCGCTGCGATCGCCGTAGAACTGGTCGGTCGGCTCCTGGAATGAAGTCGCGCCCGCGGCTACAGCCTGCCGATAGACGTCATCCACGTTGGGCACATACAGATAAAACATTGCCCGCATGGTCTCATAAACGCCGTGAGCTTCGCCCATTTCCACCACGGAATCGCCGACGCGAATTTCAGCGTGGTGCACAACGCCGTCGGCAGAGGCATACTTCCTCAACTCCTGCGCTCCGAAGGCGCGCTTGAGGAAGGCGATCAGCGGTTCGGCCCGCAATGGGTGCAGATACGGATTCACGCTGCTCAGCCCCTTGGGCACGTGGCTCTTCCCCTTGGCGGTCGCGATGTACCAGAAGTTGCCCGCCGGATCTTTCACGCTGCCCGAGCGCTCGCCGTAATCCTGATCTGCCGGCTCGCTAATGGATGTGGCGCCAGCCGCGATGGCTCTCTTGTAGACCGCGTCGGCATCTTCCACATAGACGTGCAGGGCATTGGGCTGCAGTGAACCGGGGAACTTGCGTCCGGGAATGCCGCCGCCGACCATCAACAGCGAATCGCCGATGCGCACCTCAGCGTGTATTCCGCCCACCGGCGTTTCGGTGCGGAACTTCTCTTCGGCTCCAAGCGCCTGTTTTACAAAATCCAACAGCGCCGGAGTATCCGCAGCGACCAGATACGGCGTGACCATGCGGAAGCCGCGCGGAACCGGGTTCACTTTCGGGGCGTCTTGGCCAGGCATCTTCCCGCCCTCGGGGCCGATTGTCACCGATTTCATTCGGCGGTGCATTTCGTCGACCGACATTTCTTCCTTAAGCGTAGAAATTGACCACGTGTATCCGAATGGATCGAGCAGGGTAGCGTCCCGGCGCCCGTAGAACTGATCCCTCGGCGGCAGGACCACTTTCATGCCCGCCGCCTCAGCTCGCGCCGCGAAAGCGTCCACATCGTCAACGTCAAGGCTCATAGCGATCGGAGAATGGCCCCATGTTTCGGCGCTGAAGCGCCCACCCTCGGGCCACTCTCCGGTGATGTTGATGGTCGAGTCGCCGATCTTGATTTCGGCGTGTGGAATCGATCCCCCCACCTCGAAGCGGAATATTTCTTGTGCGCCCAGAGCCTGCTTGTAGAACTCAATAGCTTTGGCAGGATCGCGGAACGGGATTCTCGGCGACGCACTCGCGCGCATGGACGTAGCTGACTTGGTAGAACTTCTCTCGGCAACGACGGGCTCGGCAACTGTAGACATACTCTTCTTCCCTCCCAATTCGGATTTCAATCGTGCCTTGAAACTCGCACTCGGCAGATTGCGCAAGTCCGCCGCGATGCGCACGAGAGGTTCGAGACCGCCTTCCACCTTGCCCGGCTTGCTGTTGGTGCGGGAGAGCATCGCGTCGACAGCTTTGTTCAACCGCTCAATCTTCTTCTGCTCGGCGTTGCTCTGACCGCCGTTCCCCCGATGGAGAGAGCGCTTAGGCATCGGCACCCTCCAAGCGCGCGCGTAAATTGGTCAGCGCGCGAAACTGTAACTGCTTCACAGCCCCTTCTGTTTTACGAATTTCGCTAGCCACTTCCTTGATGCTTTTCTCTTCCACAAACCTGAGGACCACGACGCGCTTCTGCTCGACCGGCAACGTGTCGACCAGCCGAAACAATGTCGCCCGGCGCTCGACTTCTTCAATCTCGGCCGGACTGGTCTTCCCTGATTTGACCTGGGCCGACTCGATCGCGGCATCGTCCGACACTTCGCGCCCGGAGCGCTGCCAGCGGTCGGAAATCAGGTTGCCGGCGATCCGAAATAACCACGCCGCAAACGGAATCCCGCGCCACTCGAAGCGCTTCAGATTCGCCAATGCCTGGTGAAAGACTTCCGCGGTCAAGTCTTCGGCTTCGGCCCGGTTTCCCACCCGGCGTACGGCATAGGCGTAGACTCGTTCGAAGTTAATCTCGTAAAGGTCGGCAAAGCGGGCGGGGTCCTGCTGCGCAGCTTCGATCAGAAGCCGCTCGTCCGCTTCTTTCTTCAGAGCCTTCACTTTCCAACCTTCAACGAATTCTCCGCATCTCGGCCTTACACAAGGAATAACGAGGCGAACCGGGAAAAGGTTACGGCAAAAATCTACGATTCCTCCTCTGGACGCGAGGCATAATACAGGGCTTCTAATGCGGTCTGCACCTTGGCCGACACTGCTTCCAAGTCCCGTACAGTCAACCCTGCAGTCGGGATCGGTTGGCCGACGCGCATCTCGAGCGGACGGCACTTGATGTGATACGTATCCATCGGCAGCAGCTCGTACGTCCCAACCAGCGCGACCGGAACAATATCCACCTGCGCTTTGATTGCCAGAAAAAACGCTCCCGGCAGAAACGGCTTGATCTCGCCATCAGGAGAGCGGCCGCCCTCGGGAAAAATCACCAGCGGCATGCCCGCCTTCAATCCCTTCAACGCCGTGCGGATGCTGCCCACCGAGCGCGAGGGGTTCTGCTGATCGAGACAGATTTGCCCTGAGCGCTTCAGTTGCCAGCCCACGATTGGGTACGCCAGCAGCTCTTTCTTGAAGGCAATGCGGAACTGAAACGGCAGATTCTTATAGAGAACGGGGATGTCGAGAGCGGAGGCGTGATTGGCCGCGTAGACGAAAGGTTTCGAAGTGTCGATCTTGTCGAGACCGATCACTTTCACCGGAGAAGAAATCGTCTTCATGATCAGCCACGACCAGGCATAAGAAAACCAGTGCAGCCGGCGGCCGGTGCGGTCGAACATTCCGCCGGGCAGAGCCACCAGGCCGAGGAACAGCGTGTAAAACCAGATCAGCGGGTCAAAGATAAAATAAGAACGCAGACGGCTGAGCCAACCATATTGGCGGCCAGGGATCGCGTGCGGACTGCGCCGCGCAGGAGCCAGCGGAACAACCGGCGGCCCGCTCCGGCTTTGCTCCTCTTCAACTTGACCGTTCTCTACCTGACCCAGCGGTGAATTCACTTCCTGCACAGTTCCATTCTAGGGGATAATCGGCGTCCGGCAATGGCTTAAACCTTGATTCCGAGGAGACTCATGACCTCGCCGACCAGGTAAATCGAGCCCGTTACCACGATGATGGCGCTCGGCCCGGCGAGGCTGCGGGCTCGCTCCAGAGCTGCTTTCACGTCTGCGATCTGCTCAATTTCGGCGCCCGTACGCATCCCGGCCTGTTGAATTTCTTCGGGAGATGCCGCCCTCGGATTTTCGGGGCGGGTGGCGACTACCCGCTCGGCCAGGGGGAACAAAATATCGGTCATTTCCGAGATTGCTTTATCCCGCATAGCACCGAAAACAAAAATCAGCGGGCGGTCTTCATAGCGCTCCGAAAGGGCGGAACGCAGGGCCCACGCTCCTGCGGGATTGTGGGCGACGTCGAGGGTAATTTCCGGCCATCCGGAGCGAGGCTGGAGCAACTGGAATCGGCCTGGCCAGCGCGTCTCCCGGATGCCGCGTTCGATCGATTCGGGTGTGATCGCGGCGAACCCCTGCTTGCTCAGCTCCTCCGCCGCAGCAACGGCCAGCGCCACATTGCGCAACTGGTGCCGGCCGACAAGAGGAGTTTCCACCATAATTTCCTTTCCCATCACCTGCAACGGATACCGCAGCCGGAACTCGCTTTTCTCGGTACGCGGCACGTAGTACTCGCGACTGCCCGGCGAGACCGGCGGCACATACTGCACGGCGCTGACGCCCCGCGCTCCGAGATCGAGAATCGTATTGCCGATCACGTCATTGGCTTCGGGCTGCTGCGGCAGGGTCACCACTACGCCGCCAGGCCGCATGATTCCCACTTTTTCCCGCGCGATCTCGCCTACGGTGTTGCCCAGGAATTTCTGGTGATCGAGTGAGATGTCGGTAATCACGCTGACCAGAGGCTCGACTACATTGGTCGCATCCAGGCGGCCGCCCATGCCGACCTCAAGGGCTGCGATTTCAACTCGTTCGCGCGCGAAATGCGCGAAGGCGATCGCCGTCATCATCTCGAAGAAACTGGGATGCCAGGGCAACTCCCGCTGCTCGATCAATCGTTCCGCGACCCGGTCTACTTCGCCGTGCAGCTTGGCAAATTCATCGTCGCCGATCTGTTCTCCATTGACGCGAATCCGTTCGTTGATCCGCATCAGGTGCGGCGAGGTGTAAAGTCCGGTTTCCAATCCCGAGGCCCGCAGGATTGATGCTAGAGTCGCGGCGGTTGAGCCTTTTCCGTTGGTCCCGGCGATGAGCACGGAGGAAAAACTGCGCTCAGGATGATTCATAGCCTGCAGCAGCACGCGCATGTGCGCCAAGTCGAACTTATGCGACGGCGTCTGGGCCAGTTCGTGGCCCAACGCGAACATGCTCGCGACCGCGGTTTCGTAAGACATGAAGGGGAGCTTCTAGCCGTCAGCTTTCAACCTGCCATTTAGATTATCAGCAGAGTTTCTGAGTTTAGAAAGGGCGGGGCTCTCACCGATTATTGAGCCGCGATGGGCGCGCCTGCATTGGCTGAAATCGGAGGCTGGCAGCCGCTTCAAGCCGCCATGAAATCCAGTGCCCGGGCGATATAGGGCTTCAGTTGCTTGCGTGGAACGACGGCGTCCAGCATTCCGTGCTGCAGCAAGAATTCACTGCGCTGGAAGCCCGGTGGCAGCTTCTGCCGGATTGTCTGTTCAATGACGCGAGGGCCGGCAAAACCGATCAGCGCGCCGGGTTCCGCAATGTTCACATCGCCCAGCATGGCGAACGACGCCGTCACCCCACCGGTCGTGGGATCTGTCAACAGCGAAATGTAAGGGACGCGGGCTTGGTCGAGGCGCGCCAGCGCCGCTGAAATCTTCGCCAGTTGCATCAGGCTGATCACGCCTTCCATCATGCGCGCCCCGCCCGAGGCCGACACGATAATCAGCGGCGTCTTGGTATCGGCCGCGCGCTCGACCGCCCGTGTGATGGCTTCCCCCACTACCGCGCCCATGCTGCCGCCGATGAAGGCATATTCCATGACGCTGGCGATGACCGGCCTGGCCTGCAGCTTGCCCCGCGCATTGATGATCGCGTCTTTCAGGCCCGTATCGTGCTGCGCCTGCTTCAGCCGCGAGGAATAAGGCTTCAGGTCAACGAATTTCAGAGGATCTGTCGATCCCAGATTGCCGTCGAAGGTTTCGTACTGATTGTCGTCAATGAGCTGGGCAAGCCGGGTGCGGGCGTCGATCCGGAAATGCTTGTCGCACTTGGGGCAGACGTTCAAATTCTCTTCCAGATCTTTTTTCCAGATAATCTGCCGGCAGCCTTCACACTTCACCCACAAGCCTTCGGTGCGGACAGTTTTCTCCCCTGAATTGTCCAGATCGCCGGATTCGCGCTTAAACCAAGCCATAAGAACGGTCGCGAGTACCGAGTACCTAGTACCGAGCAAGTCCCGGCTGCGGCGGACATTTGCGTTTTCTCGGTACTCAGTACTCGCTACTCAGTACTCAATTCCCCTCTGCGCCATCACGCCTTTTTCGTACGCGTGCTTCACTTGCCGCATCTCGGTTACCGTGTCGGCAACCTCGACAATTGTGGGGTGCGCGTTGCGGCCCGTCAAGATGACGTGGACCATCTCCGGTTTCCTCTTCAGGCTCTCCACCACCTTGGACGGATCGAGCATGCCGTAGCTGATGGCGTAGTTAATCTCGTCGAGGATTACCAGGTCCCATTCACCGGACTGGATTGCTTGGTCGGCCTCAGTCCACGCATCTTCCACCATGCGCACGTCTTCGGGATCGGGTTTCTCGGCGCCGACTTTTACGAAGCCGCGTCCCATCTGTTTCATCACAAATTTATCGCCGAAGGCCTGCGCCGCATCGAGCTCGCCGTAATGCCACGAGCCTTTCAGGAATTGCAGCATCAGCACCCGCATGCCCTGGCCCACGGCCCGCAGAGCCGTGCCCATGGCGGCCGTGGTCTTGCCTTTGCCGGGGCCAGTGTTCACGATGATAAGACCGCGACGGATATCAACCATGCCGCATTCGAACGATTGATTCTACTAGAAGAGGCTTCGGCTCGCCGCTGGTCCACGGAAAAATCGCTGTTCGGGAATGGACACTCCGGTCCTTTACTGGACAATGGTTTGTGAGATGCCTTTCGATTCCGCATACATCTTCGGCAATTAGCTCCTGCACGGCATGGTAGAAGAGTTGCAATGATCAATGATCAATGGTCAATGATCGAGGATCGAAGGTTGCGGTCTCGAACCGTTTCCACGGCACTTTTCTCTGGAACTTTTCTATGAAACTCCAGCATCCAATATTCCGTACCTTGGTCAGGCGAACCTGTGTCCCCTTGCAATCTCCCGGAGGTCTCATCGTGGTCAACAAGTGTTTCCTGTTCTTGTTGTGGGGCGTCTTCCTGGCTTTGCCGGCTTTTGCCGGGCAGCACGTTGCGGTTCATCCGCGAACTTCCTTTGAATCGGCGGAGCAGGCGACGATTCGCGAGATCATCGATATGGAACACCAGGCCCGCGAAGCCAGCCTGCACCGCGATGCCGACTTTTCCCAGCGCACCTTGGCTGACGACTACATCGCCATCACTCCGCTGGGTCAGGTGACCACCAAGCAGGATACGATCTCGGCGCGCAAGAGTGGCCAGCTCCGCTACGACACCATCGACGTCAGCGACATGGTGGTTCGCGTCTACGGCGACACGGCTGTGGTCACGGCGCGTGCCGATGTGAAAGGCCACCAGCTCGGCGAAGACTTTAGCGGGCCATATCGCTATACGCGAGTCTGGGTGCGCCGCACCGGCCACTGGCAAGCCGTGACCTACGAGGCAACGGTCACCCAATAGAGTGATTCAAGCTCGGCTCAATGCCCGCAATGATAGGGATGTCCCTTCAGAATGGTGAAGGCGCGGTAGACCTGCTCCAACAAGACTACGCGGGCCAGTTCGTGCGGGAGGGTCATTTTGCCGAGAGAGATTACCTGCTGGGCAGCGGCCAGCGCGGCTTCACTGAAACCATCGGCCCCGCCGATCGCGAACACCAGCGGCAGCGGATTGCGGTCCTGATAATCGCCGAGGAACCTGGCGAACTGCTCGGACGAAAATTCCTTGCCCCGCGAATCCAACAAGACCAGCGTTGACTTGGTCGCGCCTTTGCCGCGCGCCAAACGGCCGCAGAGTTCAAGCAGTGCAGTTTCGTCGCGCAGGGCAATTCCTTCCACCGCCGCGTAACGCGAGATTCGCTTGAGATATTCCTCGGTGAGCGCCTGAATCGCCGGTTCCTTGGTCTTCCCGGTCTTCGCGATCCATGCGATCTTGAGCTTCACGGCCAGGCTTTCATGTCATCCAGTGCCCTCAGATTTTTCGAAGGGCCCTAGGTTTTCTTTTTCTTCTTTTTGGCGCTCGGCTTGGCCGCTGACTTTCGCTTCTTTGGCGCCGTTTTCTTCGTGGCGGTTTTCAAATCGCCCGGCTGGAGCCGTTTCGCCGACTTCCACAGCCGCTCAAGATCATAAAACCTGCGAGCGCTCTCGGAGAAAACGTGGACCACGAAGTCTACGTAGTCGACGAGCACCCATTCGGCCTGGTTGTAGCCTTCGACATGAGTTGCCCGCAGGCCGGCAGACTTCAGCCGCAATTCCACTTCGTCGGCGATGGCCTGCACTTGCCGGGGATTGGTGCCGTTGCACAACACAAAGTAGTCGGTGAATGCTCCCGACCCTTTTTCCATTTCCAGGATGCTGAGTTCTTCGGCTTTCTTGTCGAGGCAGGCTTGGATGGCGTCGGCAACTTGCTTTCTAAGTTCGTTCTTCTTCATTCGATGGTTGGAGGTTCGCGGTCCGTTTCCGTTTTATTGTAACCGAAGGTTCGTGGCTCGAGTTCTTGCCCGCGAGACGTGCTTCTAGATGATGCGCGCGGCGCGGGGGCGATCCTGAGTTGCGTAAGGGATCGCGGTGTGCCAAATCCACTTCGCACAGACGGGCGATGAGAGTACGCGGGTTCAGCAGCGTTTTTTCTGGCCTGGGGTGGGACTTGGATTTTCAATTTGGGAAATATTACTGGTTGGTAACCCTACCCCCCTCCCCCTGATCTATTGGAATCATCGAGTTAGCGGAAAATCGTCAAGAAAATCCTAGGGCTGCAATAAGTTGCGGGCAAAATCTTGAGCCGCAAGGAGTTAGCTGCACCTTGGAGGTCAAAGAGCGAAAGACGTTTGGATCAGAATGCGCGGTAAGGCGATAGAAGTCAATGGTCGCACCGGAAGAATGAGAGGCGGGTTCCGAAATTGGGAAATAAAAGAGGCGCCCTCGCGACAGCCGCCGCGACGGCGGCGCTACTTTTTTCGGGGGCGCATCAGGCTCGCTTCACGAAACGCAGGGAGGCTGAGTTCATGCAGTAGCGGAGGCCGGTGGGGCGCGGGCCGTCGTCGAAGACATGGCCGAGATGGGCGTCGCATTCGGTGCAGGAGACCGCGATGCGAGTCATGCCGAGGCTCATGTCGCTGATCTCGCGCACGTTTTCTTTGGCGATGGGCTGCCAAAAGCTGGGCCATCCGGTGCCGGAGTCGAACTTGGTGGCGGAGTCGAACAGCGCGTTGTCGCAGCAGATGCAACGGTAGAGGCCTGGGTCGTGCAGGTTCCAGTATTTGCCGGTGAAAGCGATTTCGGTATCGGCGCGGCGGGTGATGTCGAACGCGTTGGAATCGAGCTGCTTGCGCCATTCGGCGTCGGTCTTGACGACCTTGGCGATAGTCACTTTTTTCAGGCGCTCGCCGGCGTCGGAGAAGAGGACGACTGTGACTTCTTTAGGCTGACGGCTGGCCGCGGCGACAACTTCGAGGGCGCTCGACCTGCGCCACTGCCAGAGGGCCAAGCCTCCGAGCGCGGCGGCTGCGCTGGTTAGAAATGCCCGGCGGCGGACATCTGCCTGGTCTTCCGCGGCATGCTTGGGATCAAGATCGGAATCGAACATGGATTCTCTCCTAATGTTGTCTTACCGGTTGGTGTAGAGATCGGGGAACTCCTGCTTCAGGTGCGCAACCTTAGGCGCGTCGTTGAACATGATGTAGGGATTATCCGGATGCAGGGCCGCATAGTTCTGATGATAGGCTTCGGCCGGATAGAAAGCCTGCAGCGGAACGACTTTGGTTACGATGGGATGGCGGAAAACTTTGGCCTGGTCAAGCTGCGCGATGTAGGCCTCGGCGATGCGCTTCTGCTCGTCGCTATTGAAGAAAATAGATGACCGATATTGCGTGCCTTCGTCGGGTCCCTGGCGGTTGAGTTCGGTGGGGTCGTGCGCGACGGAAAAAAATACGCGGAGCAATTCGCCGTAGGTGACTTGCGACGGATCGTAGACGATCTGCACGGATTCGGCGTGGCCGGTTTCGCCGGTGCTGACGGTTTCGTAATCGGCGGTATTTTTCGATCCGCCGGAATAGCCGGAGGTGGCGCTGATTACGCCTTTCACGTGCTGGAATACGGCTTGGACTCCCCAGAAGCATCCACCGGAAACGACGGCGGTTTGCCGCGCGGGAGTGGAGGCGCGGGGAGCGTCGACGACGGGCGCGGGAACGGCAGCGGCGCCGACTTTGGCGTTGCAGGCTGTGGCGGCGAGGAGCGATGCCGCGAGAACAAAAGCTAGCCGCGAGTAAGAAGGGGTCATAAATTGGTCTCCCAGTCAGGTTCCTCGGTTCATCTCCCTATTCTAAGTACGCAGGAACGTGGCTGCCAGATTGGAGTGGCGAGGGCGGGAAAAGTTTCAGGGCTTGCGCGAGGGTAGGACCGGTGACCGGCGCGAGGAAAAACAGGTTCCTCCCTTCGGTTGGAATGACGAACACTCAATATTGGCCGGAATGACAAAGACTTAGGAGAACAAAAAGGGAGCACGGTGTGTGCTCCCTTTTTCTGCTGGCGACGCGGGCCCGGCTATTTGCTTGATCCGGCTGAGGTGCCGTCGGTGGATTCGCCAAGATCGAGAGCGAACTTCTTGCCTTCGAAACGGACGCCTTCCAGCGCGGCGGTGCCATCGTCATTGCGCTTGACCACAGCGGCGTCGTTGCCGGCGGGCGAAGGCAGATCGATGACGTGGGCCGGCACTTTGGCGACGACAGTCCTACCCTGCTTGATGCTGAGTTCGACGTTGGGGCCGGTGCCCTCCCACTCCAGCTTGTAGTCGCCGGGCTTGAGTCTGGTTCCATTGACTATGGTGGGATCGTGCAACTGCAGGCTGGCCTTGGTGGCTGCGAAAGCGCTGGAGGCAAGCAGCAAGGCTGCTCCGATTACGAGAGTCTTGGAAACTGTCGCGAACTTTTCGGTTGCGAATTTCATCGCTTCGAACTTCATGCCTTCGAACTTCATGGACGCTCCTTATTTCTTTCCCGAAATTTCGTCGGGAAGCGGTTGGGGCGGCCCCGGTTCGCGACCAGTGCGAGAAAGTTCTTGTGTTTCCCCGCGAATGGCCTACAATGCTGCCGCTGGGGTTAAGCACGCGAGGCGAAAGCCTGCGTTGCTGCGCTGGGGGTTTTCTCACCTGGGCCGCCAAACCGAGCGTGAGAGAATCCCCAAAACCCCGCTAGAAGTGCCGCTTTCTTTGTTGGCCGGAGTCACCTCTGCCCCGGCTGTTCATTCCTCTCCGGTTGAATACGGAATCGCGGCGCTGGAAGTTCCGTGCCGTAAATCGATCCCATTGCCCACGCTTTTTTATTGGACGATGCCAGCACCGGTCTGGTAGCAAAAAAGCTTGCGTGGCGCGTTCTCACTTTGTGGAACAACAGAGCGGTGTCTCGTGTTGTGGTCAATTTGTATCAGACGTATGTTGGGGATATTAAAGCTTGATGAGAAAGTGCTTCGAGGGCGGGATTTTCAGGAACTATCGTGATGCTGCGTCCGTATCCTCATCCTGGGTTCGCGCGAGCGGTGTCAGTAGAGGTGTGCGGCTTTTAGCTAAACAAGTAACGAGCGCGTCTTGCGACAATTCGCGGCAACGACTGGGGAGGGATTTGGCATGATCGAACTGGTTCACCTCCGCAAAGAATATGACAACGTAATTGCAGTCGACGATCTTTCTCTTACGGTTCCGCAGGGAGAAATTTTCGGATTGATCGGGCCGAACGGCGCGGGCAAGACGACGAGCATTCGTATGGCGAGCGGGCTGCTGGCTCCGACGCTGGGGCGGGCACTGATTGCCGGTGTAGATGTTGCGGCGGAGCCGGAACGCGCGCAGCAGTACGTCGGATATCTTTCGGACTTCTTTGCGCTTTATGAGGATTTGAAGGTCTGGGAATATCTCGATTATTTCGCGCACGCTTACAAAATGGCGGAGAGTGAGATTCCGGGGCGGATCACGGAAGTGATCGCGCAGGTGAATCTCGAAGTGAAGCGCGATGCGATGATCCGCGGGCTGTCGCGGGGGATGAAGCAGCGGTTGGGGATTGCGCGGGCGATTATTCACCGGCCGCAGGTGATGCTGCTGGATGAACCGGCGTCGGGGCTGGATCCGAAGGCACGTCTGGAACTGCGCCATCTGCTGCTCTCGCTGCGCGATCAGGGCGCGACGATTTTGATTTCTTCGCACATTCTCACGGAACTGGAAGGTTTCTGCACGTCGATCGGGATTATGGAGCGCGGGCGACTGGTGCGCAGCGGAAGCATTGAGGAAGTCACAGCGGCGGCGAGTTCCACGCTGCAAGTGCGGTTGAGCTGGGCGGGAGATTCGCTGGCGACGATCGAGGAAAAACTGAAGAGCGATACGCGAGTATCAGACGTGAATCTGACGGCGGGTGAGGGCACGTTTCGCTTCAGCGGGGCCGAGGAGGATCTGGCGCCGGTTCTTGCCGGCCTTGTCACAGCGGATGTGAGGGTAACTTCATTTGGCGAAGTGAAGCAGACGGTCGAAGAGCTCTACATGAAGCTGTCGACTCACGAGGTGATGTGATGGCTGCGAATTTTTCCTGGGCGAATCTTCTGTGGGCGAATCCTGAGTTCGTGCGGCACCGGCGGGCGGAGTTGCGGCCGGTGCGCGCGATCACCGTGGCCGTCGTGGTGCTGTTTTTGTGCGCGCTGCTCGGCCTGGCGTGCTGGAGCTACCAGCAGAATGAGCTGGCGACGGCTCAACGCGGAGCGGAAGAGTACGCGACCCAAGCCTGGCAGAATCGGCTGGCAGATGTGCAGGAGCATTTCGCGCAAAAAACCTGGCTGTTGTTTTATCGCTGGCTGATCGGGATTCAAGGCATCGCGCTGACGTTCTGGACGCTGTTTTCGTGCGCGCAATCGGTTTCCGGCGAACGCGACCGCAAGACATGGGATTTCCAGCGAACCACACGGCTCGCGCCGGTGGAAATTCTGACCGGCAAACTGTTGGGAGAACCGGTGCTGGTGTATTTTGCGGTGCTGTGTGCGGCACCAATCACTTTCATTGCCGGCTTGGCGGGAGGGATTTCTTTCGCCACGGTCACTTCGGTTTTTGTTTTTCTGGCAGCGACTTCGGTATTTCTTGGCTTGGGCGGCATGTGGCTTTCGACGCTGCTGGAGAGCCGTACGCGTGGGGTGGGATTGATTGGAGCCCTGGCGCTTTATGGTCTGACGCTGGGCGCTTACGGCATGCGGGACGGCGGACTGCCGGGGCTAGCGGCGATGAGTCCATTGCTTGGATTCATCGATATCCTTGGCGCCAGCCCGGGTTCCGCGTTGTATCGATTTCCGGCGGTGCTGTTCGGCCACACAATTCCCTGGTTGCTGATGTGTGTGCTGCTCTGCGGTTCTTTTAGTGGTTGGCTGGCGCTGATGCTGGTGCGGAATTTGAAGCGCGACTATCCGGAGATTCGTCCGCTGTCGCGCTGGCAGGCGGTTGGGTGCGCCGCGTTTCTGAACTTTCTGATTTATGCGCTGCTGAGGCCGGCCGGGATGCACGATACGTTTGCGCGGCAGGTCCGACAAGGATGGTTCAGCGATGCGAGCAGCGTTGCGATTTTCGCGGTGGCGATGAACGGCCTGATTCTTTTCCTGATGGGGCTGGCGACACTGACTCCGCAGGAACGGCTGAAAGTGTGGCGCCGCAAACGCACGACCGGTGAATCGAAGATGTTTGCCGACGATGGCTTGCCATGGCCGTGGCTCGTGATCTCGGGTGTTGTCGCCTATGCGCTGATGGTTTGGGGACTGCTGGCGTGGGACCATGCGCTTCCGCTGCAGATGCACACGCTGCAGACGGCCGCTCTTTGTCTGCTGGTGGTACTCGTCTTTGTGACGCGGGACGTCTTATTCCTGCAGTGGTGCATGCTGACGCGTCTGCGGCAGCCGGTGGTCAAGGGATTCATGTTTCTGTGCCTGTATTATGCCGCGGCCGCGGTCATAGCTGGGTTAGCCGGCGTGTCGTCGACCGATGCGTCCTACACGACGCTGGCGCTGCTTACCCCGGTCCGCGCATTTGATTCCACGAGGGAACTGACATTCTCGGGGAACGTCATTGCTGGATTGGTACTGCAGAGCGGAGTAATCGGGGTGATTCTGGTGGTGATCAGCAACCGGTTGCAGCGGCCGATGCAAAGCGGAGCAGCGGCGTAAGCTCAGGGGCCAAGGCCCAGCGTTCTTGGACGATTTTCGTGGGCCTAAAGGGCCGTTCTTCCACGGGCCGACGACGGGGCGCCACGTTCTTAGTCGGCGTCCCCGTGCTGGCGTTCGACGGACCAGATTGACGCCTGGTCTTTCTCGAACGGATAGACGTGGACCATCCAGTTGAAGACCACCGGGATGAACCTTCCGCCGGCTGCGTTGCAGGCTTCTTCGGTGTGGATCGATCCTTTGAAGCCAAATTCTGCATTCGGTCCCAGCGACTTCTGCATGCGTTCCGCGATCGGCATATCAGCGGGCGCGCGGCAGAAGTTCACGTGCTCGTGCCATTGAGCGATGCTGAGGGGGACGCGTTCGTTGAGTTGATCTTCGGTGAAGCGCTTGGGAGCGGTGTACATCACACCGACGAGTTTGTAGTCGTCGCCATGTTTTTCGTAGAGCAGCGATGTGGGGCGCTCGGGGTCGAACTCGAACTGAGCTGCGATGGCGTTGCGTCTGCTGGTGAAGTGATAGATCTTCTGCGGAATTTCGGGATGGAAAATCTTGAAGCCGTCGGCGAGGGCGACGTGGTAGTCGAGATACTGTTCGGCGGCTTTGCGCGCGGACTCGACGATTTTCTGCGCCCGCTCGGCGTCGCCGGGCTGCGGCTTGCGCAACTCGGTCATCTTCATATGTGGGCCCATATCCATGTGGCCCTCCATGGAGTGCATGGCGCCGGCGTTGGCGTCGGAGTCTTTATCGTTGTCTCCGCCCATGGGCATGTCTTTCATTTGCATGTTCGACATGTCGTGGCCCGACATATCCATGCCGGGCATGGATTGCTGAGCGCCGGATTGCTGAGCGCCACTGGATGGCGCGTTTTGCGTCTGTCCGTTTTGTGTTTGCCCCCAAGCAACGCTGCAAAGAAGGACAACAACGAAAATAGCGAATTGATCCCGCATGCGAACCCCCATGATTCTCTCCTGTTATTAACCCTGACGCAGCCGGGATGTTTCTGCAAGATCATCCTGGTTACCCGCGGTTACAGCGGTAATCCTGGCCAGGAGTTTACGGATCTTGACGATGGCGCAGACCGACTCGCGATCCGCATTATTTTTTGCGCGGGTTACTGCAATGGCTCGGAGACGTGTTCGTGCACGATGAGCCACCTGCCGTCTATATTTTCGAAGATGGCCGTCCAACGGAAATTGCCCATCTCGACCTTGCCGGCATTGGTGGTCATCTCTTCGCCGACCGTGGCGGTGACCCAGACCAGATCTGCATGGGGATGGATCGCGAGATCGTCGTTGAGGGTGAACTTAGCGGTCTTATAGTTGGCGACGACCGCTTTTACGCCCTTGGAGTATTCGTCGAAGCTACCGTATTTGAGCGGCGCGATGTCGAAATAGGTATGCGGGCCGGTGGCATAGTACTGCACGACATTGTCGGGATTGAGAGTGGCCCAGCCGTCCCAGAACTTCTGCAGATAGGCTTTGTCGGGCGCCGGGCCGGCGGACTTCTTTATAGACGATTTCTTCATCTGCGCGGAACTGGACAGGGTTAGGACCAGCAGGCAAAAAGAAACGGCGAGACGGCGTTTCAGCATTGGATATTTCTCCTGGGACTTCGGCAGAAGATGCGACGCAATTTTCCCATAGGCCGGAGGATACAACCAAATGCTTCAACCACGGAGGGCATAGAGGAACGCAGGGAGACGGCGGAATTTTGTTTGACCGGGCTCGACGGCGCACGCTAGAATGGTGGAGTTTGCCTGTATTCGCCGACCCGTTCTGGGGACGCCTGCCTTGGCTCAAGAAGCGCCGGGGCGGAAAACACAGCAAGCAGAAGAAATCAGCAAGACCTTTGGTTGCGCCCGTGTGCGCTCTTGGGTTTGAGTTGAATGGTCCCGATGCACGTTTCGTTGGCGGGCTGAATTTCAATGACATTTGACAACGGCATTTGACGGAGGCAGACGTATGTACGCGGTTATCCGCGCCGGTGGGAAGCAGTACCGGGTGGCGCCCGGCGATGTGATTCGAGTAGAAAAAGTGGGCACGGGCACTGACGGGCTCGTGGAGTTTCCCGTGGTCGCGGTTTCGAGCGAAGCGGGCCAGGTGGCGAAGCAGGGGGACGCGCGCGTGGTCGGCGAGGTGGTCGAAGAAGGACGCGGCGCGAAGATTCTGGTCTTCCATTACAAGCGCAAGAAGCAATACAAGAAGCTGCGCGGACACCGGCAGTCGTACACCGCGGTGAGGATTACGGAGATCGCGTCGGGCGGGCAGAGTTTCAAGGCTCCGGAGTTGCCGAAGAAGGAAGCGAAGCCGAAAAAGGTTAGAGCTGAGGCTGAGACGCCGGCGGCGGAAGCGAAGGCGGCGAAGAAGAAGGCTGCTCCGAAGAAGCCGGCTAAGAAAGCTGCCGGCAAGAAGAAATAGATTTGAAGCGGCGAGGGCAAGATGCCTTCGCGACAGCCGGCGGGACGCCGGCGCTACTTTTCGAGGAAATATGGCGCATAAAAAAGGACAAGGCACTTCACGAAACGGCCGCGATTCGAATTCGCAGCGGCTTGGATTTAAAGCTTTCGGCGGGCAAGTCGTGCCCGGCGGGACAATCATCGTGCGGCAGCGCGGAACCCGCGTGAAACCTGGGCTGAATGTGGGCCGCGGCAAAGACGACACGCTCTTTGCCAAGATCAGCGGGCGCATCAAGTTCATGGACAAGGGACAGATGGGCAAGTTCGTGATGGTCGAGCCGATCGAAGCGAAGTAGCAGCAATTCTTCCGGCAGTCGCGGGCAGCAGTGCCCGCGCCACACGATCGCGCCACGCAGCCTCGCCTTCGGGACGGGGCTTAATTTTTTGGACTGAAATTATGTTTATCGATGAAGCGCAAATTCGGGTGAAGGCTGGCGACGGCGGGAATGGCTGCATGGCCTTTCGGCGCGAAAAATTCGTCCCGCGCGGCGGGCCTTCGGGCGGGGATGGCGGCAAGGGCGGCGACGTCGTCATGGAGTCGAGCGAACGGCACAACACGCTGGTGCATTTCCGCTTTAACCCTGAGTACAAGGCCGAGCGCGGGCGTCACGGCGAAGGATCGAACAAGACCGGGCGCGAGGGCGTCGACGTTCTGCTCAAAGTTCCGGTGGGAACGATCGTTTACGACGAGGAAACCGGTGAGAAAGTGTTCGATTTCTCTCAGTCCGACCAGCGCATCGTGATTGCCCGCGGAGGCCGCGGCGGGCGCGGGAATGCGCGCTTTGCCACGTCGGTGCATCAGGCTCCCCGAGAGCACGAAGAAGGGCGCCCCGGCGAGGAGCGCAGATACCGGTTGGAGTTGAAGTTGCTGGCCGACGTGGGGCTGGTGGGATATCCGAACGTGGGGAAGTCGACATTGATCTCGCGGATTTCGGCGGCGCGGCCGAAGATTGCGGATTATCCCTTCACCACGCTACAGCCGAATCTTGGCGTGGTTGTGGTTGGCGACCCGCGGCATGAAGTCAGCTTCGTGGTCGCGGATATTCCGGGACTGATCGAGGGCGCGCATTCGGGAGCTGGGCTGGGCACGCAGTTTTTGCGGCACATCGAGCGCACGCGGCTGCTGGTACATCTGGTCGATGTGTCAGATGGCAGTGGGCGGCCGGATGTCGCCAAAGATGTGGATGTGATTCTGGGCGAACTGGACAGCTTCGGGGCGCATCTCGAAGAGAAGCCGATGATTATGGTGGCGTCGAAGATCGACGTCGCGAATCCGGACAGAGTTGCAAAGCTGAAGAGGTACTGCAAGAAAAAGAAGTGGAGGCTGTACGAGATTTCCGCGGTCACGGGCAAGGGGATTGAAGAGTTGAAGTATGCGATGGCGGAGGAAGTACAGCAGTTGCGGGAGAAAGACTTGCAGCACGCGACCGGGACCGCGAGTTAGGCGCTGGTACTGCGGGAGCTAAAGGCTCGGTCAACTCTCCGCAGCGCTAACGCACGGCTCCCGCTTCGGGTTTGGCCAGATCGATCTTCACGCCCGCGGCAGCGGCCCGTGCTGAAAGTGGTATTGCAGAATGCGTGCGGCAAGCGCTGGGCTCAACGTCGTATCGTGAGGCTCGACGGTGCGCACGACTTCTCCACGGCAGACGACCTCAGTGGCGGTGAGTCCGGCGATTTCGGCGGGGAGCACCAGGTTGATCTCGAGTTGCGAATTGGGTTGCAGGAGTTCTTCGGTTTTGAAGAGCATTCCGGAGCGGCTGATGTTCTCGGTGGTGCCCTCGTGCCATTGGTTTTCGCCGAGGCGGCGATAACGCAGGGGCAGGTGAAGCTGGAATCGTTGGGCACGGGTGGGCGAGATTTCGCGCACAGGCGCAGGCTGGCGGGTGGATTGAACGGACATAGCGACCTCCGGGGGCGGAGTGGCGTCGAGCACTTCGCGGACAATGCGTTTCAGATCGCGAAGATTGAAGGGCTTCTGCAACAGGCGCACACCGGCGTCGAGCATGCCGTTGTGTCCGACAACGTTTTCGGTGTAGCCCGACATATAAAGCACTTTTACGTTCGGGCGAATTTCTGAGATGCGCTGCGCAAGCTCACGGCCGTTCATGCCGGGCATGATCACATCGGTGAGCAGCAAGTGAATGATGGCCTCGTGCGCCACCGCAATCTGCATCGCGACGGCACCGTCGGCAGCTTCGATCACGCGATAGCCCTGCTTTTCGAGGTACTGCCGGGCCAGGTAGCGTAGATTGGCTTCATCCTCGACCAGCAGGATGGTTTCGGTGCCGGGTTCGACTCTTTGAGTATCCGCCGGGGCAGCGACTTGCGCAACGCCCTCTTCGGCCGATGCGACGCGGGGCAGATAAATCTTGAAGGTGGTGCCTCTTCCCACTTCGCTGTAGACCCAGATGTATCCTCCGCTCTGCTTGACGATGCCATAGACGGTCGACAGGCCGAGGCCAGTTCCCTTCGTTCCTTTGGTGGTGAAGAAAGGTTCGAAGATGTGGGATTGCGTTTCCGAGTCCATACCCACGCCGGTGTCGCTGATGGCGACCATGACATAGTCGCCGGGGCGGAGTGGGGCGTGATGGCGGGCGTAGTCGTCGTCGAGGGTTGCGTTGGAGGTCTCAATCGTGAGCTTGCCACCCGAGGGCATGGCGTCGCGGGCGTTGACGGCGAGGTTCATGACGACCTGTTCGATCTGCCCGGCATCGGCGCGCACCTGCCATAGATTGGAGTTCGGAACCATCACCAGATCGATGTCCTCGCCGATCATGCGGGTCAACATCTTGAGGTTCTCGGTGACGACGGCGTTGAGGTTGACGATCTTGGGGGCGAGCATTTGCTTGCGGCTGAAGGCCAAAAGCTGGCGGGTCAACGACGAGGCCCGTTCCGCGGCGCTGGCGATTTCCTGCGCCGGAGCTCGCAGTTCGGGCTCCGAGACCAGACGTTCGAGCAGGAATTCCGAGTAGCCGGAAATCACCATCAGCAAATTGTTGAAGTCGTGGGCAATGCCGCCGGCGAGGCGGCCGACGGCTTCCATTTTTTGCGACTGGCGCAGTTGTTGCTCGAGAGTGCGGCGCTCCGTGACGTCTTCGGCAAACAATTCGAAGACCACCCCACCTTCGTGGCCGTTGGTTACGGAGCGGCCGGAGACGCGGACTACCGTGGTGGTGCCACCTTTGCGGCGCCACTCGGCTGTGAGTCCTTTGAATGGAGACGAGGAGCGGAGATAGTCAGCGAGATCGAACCAGCGGTCGTTCTCAGAATAAAGACTAAAAATGTGCTGGCCAATCAGTTCTTCGGGTAAGGCGTAGCCAAGCATTTGCAGGAGGGCGGGATTGGCGTCGAGAATCTTGCCACTGGCGTCGCAGCGGCAAATGCCGTAAGGCGCGTTGGTCACTAGGGAACGGAAATTGAGTTCAGAACGGCGCAAATTTTCCTGCACGGCGCGCAATGCCGCGTTGAGCCAGCAAATCAGCATGGCCAGGAAGAAGAACAAGGAGAGGCGAATAATGGCGGTACGCAACTGCGCGGGAGTGTGCTCGCCAACCAGCGAGAAATAGGCGCCCACGGTGAGTGCGAACGCAGTGGCGACGACGCCAGGCTTCCAGCCGCCATACCATGCGCTTACCATGACGGCTACGCCAAACAGGGCCAGGCGGCTCTCCGAGACGTCAGCGAGAAGGACCGTGGGGATCAGCGCGAGTGCCGTACTGAGCACGGCGACTCCATAGCGAAGGATGGGAGCGCGAGCGGGCGGGATGCGAAGTAGGGGGAGGGTTACTCGCATGTCACCCATGCTAGTTCCAAAATAGGAAAGGTGCGAGTTACAGGAGTACATTTCGCTTTCGCGAAGGTGCCAAATCTGGTACGGCGGATGGACATCCGGCCATTGGGCAAGTGGCCAAAGGGACCATGCCCGCAATAACAAAACATCTTCATCGGGATTTGACTTGCATCTGAGGTTGCAAATCTGGAGACTAGGCGGATTCGGAGACACGATATTTCGGGCTGGATTTTCTCTCACACATGAACATCGGTCTATTTGGCGGGACTTTCGATCCAGTGCATCATGGACACCTGGCGCTGGCGCGGGCGGCGCTGGAGCGCTGCAAACTTCATCGCATTTATTTCGTGGCGGCGAACCTTCCGCCGCATAAACAGAAACAGCCGCTTTCTGCGTTCGTGCATCGCTTTTCGATGCTGGCCCTGGCTACGGCGGAGGAGAAGGCGTTTGTGCCGTCGCTGCTGGAGGCGCCGGAGGAGGAATCTGGAGGCAGAAAACGTCAGGAAAAGCCCAACTACACAATCGACACGGTGCGGCGGCTGAAGCAGTCGTTGAAGGCGAGTGACAGATTGTTTCTGCTTATCGGAATGGATGCGTTCGCCGACATTGCGAAGTGGCATCGGGCGGAAGCGTTGTTTCGAGAGGTCGAGTTTATCGTGGCGGGGCGTCCGGGATATTCGCTGGCGGACGTAGCTAATGCCTTGCCCGAGAGTCTGCGTCCACGTGCAGAAGTGACCAAACCCTTTCATAAGCAGCCCGCCACGGGAGACCTGGTGCTGCCGGGGGCCGCGATTCATCTGCTGGGAGATTTGCGGCAGCCGGCCTCCGCGACGGCGATCCGCGAGGCTGCTGCAGCGGGAAAGCCCCTGGGAAGGTTTGTGGAGCCCACGGTCGCGGGATATATCCGCAAGATGGGGCTGTACAAGTAATCGTTGTTTGTTGGTCATTGTTCGCCGGTCGTCCGTCGTCGGTTATTGTTCGTCGGTCATCGGTCGTTGGCTAAGTCGTATGCGTTGAGAGTTCGAGCCGCCTTGCTGCTGCTGACAAGTGCGGTCAGCTACAATTGGGTGGACTAACGAGAAGCGGCCAACGACTAGCGATTGCAACCACGCTTGAATGCATTCGAGTGCCGATACCTAAGGAGAACGTGACCATGTCTCAAAATCACTACACCACCAAACGCAAGCGCCGGCCGAAAAATAACAAACGGAAAGACTCGACGGCCGCCACGATGGCGAAGCTGCGCCAACTCGCGGCAGCCGATGCGAAGAAATCAGGCTAGCCGACGGCAGGATCCTACCTTGTCCACACCCACCTAACCGTGCGCAAGCGTGGCCGATTCGATGCGGGTGTTCGCACCCAGAACAATCAAACTCTCAACTGTCTTTTTCCCACCCGCCCTGGAACGATGCAGCTCAGGGTGGGGACCGGGGCGCGAGTTGCGAATTGCTATGCGCTGTTACCGTCGGGGTTAGCGGTGCCGGTGCTTTTCAGGCTGACGGTGTCCTGCGGTTGTGTGCTTTTCTGTTGCGGTTGAGGCTTGGAAGGCGGTGGTGTCGATTCCTGACTGGTTTGGCTGGCATGAGAACTGCTGATGGGATTGACCATAAACGTCAGATCGGCAGCACTCGCGCAGGCTTTAGGAAGGAAGATTGCACCGGCAAACTTTAGTGTGAAGAGCTTAGAAAACTCTGAAGTTGCCAGGTGCCGGGAAAGCACATTCGCTTCCGTTCGCACTTGTGCGCTCTTGGTTCTGTTCGCCCATGGTTTCTTCTCTCGTTTATTTCTTCGCTCTGTTTTCTTCCCTCATGGACGCTGACGAGTAACACCGAGGTCACGCCTCGGTGACCAGGAATTTCTCTCCGGGTTTGGCGTCGGCTTTCTCTGCCGGAACTCCGGTGGCGGTGACGTCCTGCACAAACTCGCGGCGGCGTTCCGGCTGGCCTTTGCGTTCTATCACACGAACGCGTCGCGTGGGCATATTGCTGGGCTCGAGGCTGACAATGCGCCCGTCGCGCACGTGAATCTGCGAACGGAACCAGTCGGTGCGGAACATGCGTCCGGCCGCGTAGAAAGTCATGGCAGCCGCAATTGGGCCTTCGAATTCGCTTCCGGTACAGGCCAGAATGCGGCGGCCCATTTCCGCCGTCCAGGTCGTACCTCCGACTAACGGATCGTTCAGGCGGCAGCGTTCGAAAGGCATAGCGTGGGTGAGCTTGCGCAATTGGAGCAACTGCAGCAGCACGGAAGTCTTGGCCAGGTTGGTAACGACAACTCTGGCTTCGGTGGGGGAGATGCGCTCGATCTTGACGTGCAGGTCTGGTGTCCACTCACGTTCGAATTCTTCGCGAGCCAGCGCCAGACCTTTATCCGTGGACTCAACGTAGCGGAGGGTGGCGCGAGCCAGGATTATGCTGAAGAATGTGGTCACGATGGTGGCGATGACGGGTATGTAGCTGATCAGCGTGGAGAAGGGAATGCGGAACGAGTTGACCAACTGCATGTGCATAGGCGGTTCGTTGCTTTAGCTCAGGCTGCTCGCCGACTCGCGTCGTCAGCCAGTGACGAAGTCGCGATCACGAGGGCTGGCTGACGACTCGGAAGAGTGTAGCGAGCAGGCGGGGAGGGCTCCAGATACGCATGGTCGATGGCTGGTAATGCACGCGGTGGCTGGACTTTAGTAACTTCGCCCGGTTTGGCGGCGTGGATTCGTTTTGGCCGCGTCAGGGCAGAGAAATCATACCGTCAGCGACAGGGTGGAAGTTTGTGCGCCGACTTCGGCGGTCGTCAAGTCGCTGCCAAGGCCCTGCTCCAGATTCTGCCCGAGAGTGCTATAAGCCTGCTGTGCAGTGGATGGATTTACCGGCGAACCGAAAGAATCGATTGCCTGGCCAGAGTTGTTGCTCGATCCGGGTTCCATGGGAATGCGCAGACGATGATCAAAATTTAGGCCTCCGCTTTGGCTGCCAGATCCGGAGGCGGTCGATTCAGGGTCGGCGGCCGGCGCGATCGAAGTTGCGCTCGTCGGCAAACTCTGTTGCTGCAAAACGCTGGTCTGCGCCGTGGAGAGGCCGCCGGACTGGAACTCCGCAGCCAGCGACTGAAACTGTTGCGCCACCTTCTGCTGTTGCTGGTTCTGGAAGCTGGCGATATTTTGTTGTGCGCTGGCGGAGATGGCGGAAGCAAACATTGAGGTGATCCTCCTTTGGAAACCCTCGGTGAATCGTGATCAATCGAACATGTCGTTGAACCGTGTCAGCGAACTGAGAGCACGTCTTTCGCCACGGGGATTCAAGGGATCCCGCTTTCGTTTGATGGTTGATGGGGTTGAAGTTAGCCAGCCGATATGGCGTGGGATGGGAATCATGGCGAGCTAGACGCGGCCGCCCTCTGCCCAGTCGCGGCGGCAAAATCTGCCCATGATGCGGGCTTTATTCCGATCGAGTGGTGGGTCTGGAAGCCGGCTATTCCAACACGCTGTCTTCGAGCTTCTTTCGGCTCCAGTCGGCGGCGGCTTGAGCGAAGGCCAGAACGATGGGATGCGGCTTTTTTTCGGTCGATGAGAGCTGCGGCTGAAACAGAGTGGCCAGGAAGAAGCGATGGGTGGGTGATTCGATGGCGCGAATTTCGCCTTGCGGTCCGCGCGCCACCACGGGGAAGCCGGCTTCCATCGCGGCCCATTCGAATTCGGGATTGATTTCGAAATTGCAGAAGAATTCTTCGGTTACGGTGTCTTTGTCTTTGCCGTAGAACGATTGCAGGTAGGAACCGGGTCGAAGGCGAATCTCCGGTACAGCGCCGGAAAGTTTGGGCGCATCTGCCTTGCGGCCGGGGACTTCGCAGGCTACGGGATAGATAATGATGTTTTTCGATCCGGAATTATTTTCGGCGCTGTCGGCGTCTTTGATGCCCAGCACGTTGCGGGCAAATTCGATGAAGGCGTATTGGAATCCGCCGCAGGTGCCGAGAAAAGGCCAGTCGCGGCGGCGGGCAAACTCGATGCCCTTGAGCATGCCGTCGAAACTTTTGTAGGGACTGCCGGGCGAAGCCCACAGGCCGTCGAAGCTGGCCAGTTTTTCTTCCACTCCGGCGGCGATCAGCGAGGGGGTGGGGAGCCATTCGGATTCGATTTTCGTATCCAGCTTGCGGGCGGCGTGCTGGATGGCGTCGTTGGTGGCGTGGTGAGACCGGAACTCGTTGTTGAAATCGCCCAGGATTCCGATGCGGACGGCGTCGCTCACGCGATTGATTGTACTAGAGGACACACGAAGGACTGGAGTGAACCACTGGAAGCCGGGTTAGGAACGTGGTGCCTTCGCGACACAGGACTGAGAGCATTCCATTCGCCGGGGATCAGAGGAGATGCTCAATCTGCAGAAAAGCGTAGAGGCTAAGCAGTGCCAGTGCCGGGCCGCCCCAGATCATCAAAGTACACTTCCAGGCAAGAGCCTGGGCGACTTCCCGCTGGCTGCGCCACGAGATGAGGAACGTCTTGTTGTTGCTGCCTTTCATCAGAACGACCGGAGGACGCGCGTCGAAACCGAGCTGCTCCACGGAATCTTTCCCGTCAGAACCATGACCAGAGCCGTTGCCGTTCCCTGGGTGCGAACCCGCGGAAGGATCGGCGATAACCTGAATCTGCGAGACGCCCAGCCCGGCGGCGCTCCAGGCCGCGGGGTTGGAGATTCCAGCTTTGAACAGAGCCGCTGCAACTTTTTGCTGCTGCGTCATCTCCGAGGTTTTGATGGACCCAGATTCTCCTGACAAGTGAATCACCTGCGGCGGCGCGGCATCAACGAGAACCGCAGGCCGAGGGGCAGATACGGCTTGGGCGAAGTCGTCTTCCGGCGCGCGAGTGGTCAAGGAAAACGAGCCAATCGACAGTGAAAGAGGCCTCGACGCAATGGTTCCGAGAGCCTCGGCGTCATGCATCGGTTCCGGGGTGACCTCAAGGCCGGAATTGTCGGCCAGAGTGCCCAGGATGAACAGCGAATTCTTCGGCTTGATGCAGAACTCTTCGACTTTAAGTTTGTTGTCGGTGACGACGCCATGGCGCGAGAGGAAGCTGTTGACGCTGGGTGGCGCGGGATCTTTGATGGTGAAAAACGAATTGCAGAATTCTTGCTTGAAATCGCAGTGCAGGTCCAGATCGGCACCGTGCGGGTCGACCAGGACACGGCCGGTGTTGTCGTCCACGAAGAACGGCAAGTGCATGCACTCGCCAGCAACCTTCACCCATTGCTTGTTCTTGCCGTTCTGTTTGTACTCCCAGATCAGGGTGCGGTAGTAGTAGCAGGGGCGACCCGTGAGAGGAGCGATCATGGTGTAAGGACCGACAGCCTGGCCGTTTACTTCAACCAGTCCCATGGAGGCGCTGCGAATCCTGGAGAATGGAGTGTCAAGAATCAGGCGTCGGCGCTGCAGCAACTGGAATCCGTAGACGAAGATTCCAATTCCCGCGCCAAAGCCAACCGCGCACCACAGGATGAGCGGCGCCGGGGACGACGAGCGATGGATCAGAAGCGCGGTCAGGACAGTCGCAATCACCGAGGCAACCTACGGGACGGGATCGACACACGGCCCCACTCAGGCTAGCGAATGCGAATGCGCCCTGGCAGCAGAAAACGGCGGGCTCCGCTTACGTTGGTAATTCGGGGCAGGTTTCCTTCGGAGTGAATCGCCAAGCCGGGATTACGGCGAGTTCACTCTTCGCTATCGGCGGCATTCATCGCCAGCGAGAAGTGCTCTGTTTATTCGTTGGCTGGGCTAAGTCCGTGGAACTCCGCGCCCGGCGCTAGAATTTGACCATGATGTCGATGTCGACCAACGATTCATCTTTGCGCAAATCGGGCGTCCACAAGCTGCTGCCTTGCGCTGAGCAGGCGGTCTGCGCCAGGGCTTCGTTGGCAGCCATTGAGAGCGCCGAATTATCCCCGAAACCAGTGTTCCCTCCGTTCATGCACGCGTAGTATTGGGGAAATCCGTTGTTGGTATAGGGCACTCCGCCCGGGCCCGGCGGGGTCACTCCGCCGTGTCCAGACCAGTAGGGCACGCTGGCATGGCGATAGTCGTACTCCCATCGGAAGGTCAGCCACTGCTTGGGCATGTAGTCGTATGTGAGCGACATATCCCAGGCCTTGAATTGGTCCCCAGGATTGCCGGTGAAATAAGGTGCGTTGATCGCGGCGGAAGACGCGGTCTCGCCATTGATCGGCGGCAGCAGGACGAGGTAGCGTCCGGGGTTGTTAATTTGGCCGCCGCCGATGGTGAGCCCGTAGGTATCCTTCTTGAACCAGGTGCGGTCGTAAAGCATGTAGCCGATAAAGCTCTGTTTAGGATCGATTCCGCCCTGCGGGAAATTGGCGCTGGGCTGCGCCAGCGGGTCTTTCCTGTTGCCGTGACAGCTCACGCCAGCCAAGGTTGCGGTGCTGGGCCCGAATTCGCAGCCCAGATCGCCGGTGAAGGTGAACGCCATCTTGTCGAGGAATTGCCCCGGCTTATCGAAGTATTTGATTTCCACGCTGTTATCAGTGTGAATACGGCCGCGATTCGGAATGTAGAGATCGTCGTGCCCCAGACCATAGTTGTTGGAAAGGATGTTCATCCAAGGTTTCGGAGTCCACTTGATCTGACCGCCCAATCCCTTCCTTGAGTTGGAGGAACCGTACGATTGCCAGCCGTTGATGAACCAGGGCTCGATTTTCAAATGCGGCGTGGGGAAGATCTGGACGCGCAGACCTTCGAAAAACCAGGGTGTGTTGGAGGAAACGTACGACGGCTGGTAGGCCCAGTTATCGAAGTTGTAGTAGCTGAACAGGCCGACGTAGGACATGAAAATTCCCGCGTCGATGTTGATCCCGTTGAGCACGTCAAGGTGATATCCGCCGTAGGCCTCCGACAGGTAACGATCCGCGTCAGCAATGTCCCATTGCCCCTTGGCGTAGCTGGGATCGTTGCGCACCGTGGCCGTGGAATACATGCCGAACTGCGTCATCAATCGGGCGCGAACATTGTCGAGGTGAAAGTCGCCGCCGACGCCGAGTTGCTCCAGCTGGATTTCGTTCGAGCGAAACAATTCGCTCGATCCGCCCATTGAATCGTCCACGGGCTTGTTGAAATCGTAGCTGTAGGTAACGTCAGCGCGAATTTCAGGGGTGAAGAATTTTGTGTCGAACGCCGTGTCCTTGTTGCGCGGGTTGCCGTTGAGCCAGGTCCAATCCCAATCGGAGAACGGTGCGATCTTTTGCTTTTTTGCGGGCGGAGTGGCTGAGGAGTCGGCGGTTTGCACGATGGCCGGCGTCAGCACTACCGGCGCTACTGCCTCGGCCGCTTTCGGCGAAGTTGCCGAGGCCGGAATTGTTATAGCTGGAGCTGCTGTTGGGGGCCCAGTCACTGCAGTTGCTACCGCAGGCGTGGGTGGCTGGACCGGGACCGCATGGCTCTTCAGTTCGGCCAGCTGCGCACTGATCTGATCCATGCGGGCTCTCATTTCCGCGAGCTCCTTTTCGAGCGTCAGCATCAAGGCTGGATCCGGAGCCGTGATGGATGGGTTAGCCGTAGAGAGTTTCGGCGCAGCGGTTCGGCTGTCGTCGGAGTTCTCGCCAGATCCACCTGGCAAAGGCTGGCGCATCGCGGCCACTTTCGTCGGCGTGCCCGGTTGCTCCTGGGTTTGGGCGAAGCACAGCGAAGTCGCGCCAAGAACGAGGCTCAATATGAGTACTGGAGGGAAAGCGGAAACCGCCACGGTCTTATGCGATAGAGTTTCGATCATTTTCAAGAATCCTTTCAGGAATCCTTTCCCGTCCAAAGTCCGGGTCTTCATGGAATGAATGATTGCCCAGTGCGATTGGCTGAACCGCCAATCGTCCTCTCCCTGCCGCGTTTTCGGGGTCTAAACTGGCATTACATAGGAAGGGTCGTAAAAATCGCATAAGGTATTCATAAAGAGCGCGTAAACACTCCTGGCGGAGGTTTTTGACACAAGCATGTCGAGCGCGAGGCAGGACAGTGCGTGTTCAGGAACAGAAATTAGAGATTAGAGAGAAAGTGATGTACCGGGGACAACGATCGGGTAACGCCGTTCTCTTATCCGCCTGCCTTGAGTTCCGTGAGGACCTGCTTGGCGATTTCTTTCAGGGTCTCGAAGACGCCGACGCCCTGGAAGGCGACGGCTTCGACGACCGGTTCGTTCTTCTTGCGAAGTTCGGTAGAGAGAAGGTCGACCGGCAGAATGTTGGGCAGGTCGCGCTTGTTCAGCTGGAGTACGTAGGGAATCTTGTTGAAGTCGTAGCCGTGCTCTTTCAGGTTCGACATGAGATTGTCGAGGGCTTCAACGTTTGCGTCCTGGCGCTGCTCCTGCGAATCGGCGACGAAGACGATGCCATCGACGCCGCGCAGAATCAGCTTGCGGCTGGCGTCGTAGAAGACCTGCCCGGGGACGGTGTACAGGTGGATGCGAGTCTTGAAGCCGCGAACATTGCCAAGGTCGAGGGGCAGAAAGTCGAAGAAGAGCGTACGCTCAGTCTCGGTGGCCAGCGAGATCATCTTGCCCTTCTGCTGGTCCGCAGTTTTCTGATAGATCACCTGCAGGTTCGTCGTCTTGCCGCCGAGTCCGGCGCCATAGTAGACGATCTTGCAATTGATTTCGCGGGCGGCGAAGTTGATGAAACTCAAAGGCTTTCCTCTAAATGCGGGTACACCCTCAGAGGGCGACTGCGCACACAAATATCCCTTTACGGAGGCTCGCGCTTTTATATCATACGAAGGCTATTGAAAGCAGGTTACTCAGGTGACCCTTTGGATGCGTTGAGCCGATTTTGGGATCATGCAAGGGGTTCCGGGAAAATCTTTACCGGGGGACGGGACAGTAGCCATCTTTGGCCGTGACCCTCAGCCCTCTCCGGTGCACGATGACCTCGATGTTGCGGCAGGCTGAACCACCAGCGATCGGCAGTGGGGAATATCCCAGAGTGTATTGATTGCGGGCATCGGAAGTGACTTCGTCGTAGGCGTTTTCAATCGCGTTGCGGGTGAGTTCGCCGTAAACCTGTCCGCCGCCGGTGGCCGCTGCATATCTGGGAAGGATGTCGCTATAACCCTGGAGGAAAAGGTGGTGGATCCTTTCCACCTGTTTGAAGCCAGGAAGCGCACTGCTGTCTAAAACGACGGCCTTGACCTGGATGTCGCGGGTCTCCAGCACGCGCAGGACGTCGCGATAACTCGCCTTGCTGCCTAACTCGCGGCCGTCGCTGATGACGAAGATGACTTTCCGGCGATCGCGGCCACGCTTACCCAGGTCGAGCGCTGCCTGCAGGATGGCGTCATTGAGCACGTGTGCCTCCCGGGGCGGCGTGTTGACCGGGGCGATGATTGGGCCACCGGCCGGAGCTCCGTTCACCTCCGCGCCGGAGGCTAGCGGTCCACCGAGCACGGGGGGGCCGCTGCTGCCGCCGCGCACCGACTTCAACTCATTAAACGCGATTTGCAGTCTCTGGGGATGCTCGGAGAAATCGCTCACCTGGCTGACTGTGCTGCTGTAAGTGTAGAGCGCAACTTCGTCGTAGGGGCTGAAAGCGCCTACCAGGGCAGAATACGTCTGACTTACCTTCTGCAAAGCGACGTCGGGCATGCCGATATCGAGCAATATCGCGACGGAGAGCGGATAGGGGTCGCTGGTGAAAAAAGTGAGCTTCTGCTCCCGGCCGTTCTCGTTGACGGTGAAGTCGCTGGGGCTTAGGCCGTCAACGCGGCGACCGTCGGCGTCTTTCACCATCACGGGAATCTGCACAAAGTTGGTAATTACTCTCAATTTATAGAGATTCTCTGCCGGATTGATCTGGTTCCTCGGCATGCTCCCCGGGGCTATGGTTTGGACCGGCGGCATGGGCGGAGGGTTTTGCTGGCCGGTTTGCGGCGTGGACTTGGAATCCTGGCCCGGCTGATTTTGCTCTCTGGGGCCCGGTTCGGCAGAGGCGGGCGAGCCGGGCGGGAAAGCGGGCTTGGGGGCCGGCGGCTGCACAGTTGAGGGCGCGTCTGGAATGTCCTGGGAAGACTGCGAGTTAGCCGGGGGCTGGCTTTGGGTTTGGCCGGAGCCGGATTGGGCTTGAGCAGGGAATGCGGCGAATGCCAGGCAGAATAGAAAAGCCAGGAGCGAAGGCGCTATCGCGCTTTGCCATCCTCGAGTGCTGATTAGCGCCATGATTTCCCTCATCTTATCAGCAACGCTGGTCAACAATGCTGGTCAACAAGGCTGGTCAGCAGCCGCTTCCGCCACGCCCGTAGGAAAACTCAGCTGACTAGCGTAAAGTTGCCACGGCAAAACTTCCCACCCTTGGGATGCCAGATCCGAGCCACTTGGTGCATCTAAGTTACAGGATTAGACTAACAAAGAATCCCAAAGAGAATCTCCGCATGCCTAAATTTCTTGCTTCGACCCTCAAATTGGTTCCCACCGCGGCTCTGGCCGCTGTGTTGATGGCCGCGCCTTTTGTGGTCGCCCAGTCGTCTCCTGGGCAGTCGTCCTCAGGGCAAACGGCCTCAGGGCAATCGTCTTCCGGGCAAGCAGCCTCCGGGCAGTCAGCTGCCCCGCAGGGTAGTTCTCCGCCGGCGAGTCCCGCACAGACCGGGCAGGGTCAAACCGGGCAAGACCAGACGGGGGGGAATCAGCAGCCTAGCGAGACTCTGAAGGTAAACGTCAATGTCGTGCAGCTTTTCTTCAACGTGAAAGACAAGCATGGCATGCTGATCCCGAACCTGACCAAGGACGACTTTCAAATCTTTGAAGACGGCAAGCCGCAGACGATCAAATATTTCGCGGCGGAATCGAACCTGCCGTTGACGCTGGGAATGATGATCGACTCAAGCGGCAGCCAGCGCAACGTGCTCGATATGGAGAAAGAGGTGGGCGGTGCGTTTCTGCGCCAGATTCTGACGGATAAAGATGAAGCGTTCGTGATCAGCTTCGATATCTCCGTGGACCTGCTGCAGGATTTTACCCGCGACGTTCGCCGCCTGCAGAGCGCACTGAACAAAGCGAAAATCAACGTCGACTTCACCAGCGGGGGAATTCCCGGACTGGGCGGCGGACCGGTTCCGCAGCAGAATTCGCCGGGGACGCTGCTTTACGATGCGGTGTATCTCTCGGCGCATGACATGCTGGCCAAGGAAGTGGGGCGCAAGGCGATGATTCTGCTGACGGACGGGCAGGACGAAGGCAGCCGGTTGAAGATTCAGGATGCGATCGAAGCGGCGCAGAAAGCGGATGCGATCGTATATGTGCTGCTTTGTGCCGACCGTGGATTCTACGGCGGAATGGGGTACTACGGCGAAGCGGATATGAAAAAGCTGACCGAGCAAACCGGCGGCCGGGTGATCAACGTGGGCAACAAGTTCGACAAACTGCGGGAAGCATTTGACCAGATCGCAGCCGAACTGCGCAGCCAGTACAATGTGGGCTACACGCCGACCAACACGAAACTCGACGGCACGTATCGCAAGCTCGAAATCAAGAACAAACAGAATTACAAGATTCAAGCGCGCGCCGGATATTACGCGGGCAAGAACCAGGACTAGCGGTCGAATACTGTCGCGGACAAGCCAGGCTGACCCTGATACACTCTTTGCCTTGGAGGTATCCCATGCCTCGGTTCTCCCGGCGTTCGTTCCTGCATCTTTCCATTGCGGCCTCGGCTGCATCCGCATTTCGCCCCATGGGCGAGGCGCAGATGGCTTTGGCGGCACGGCCAGCATCGCACGCCGCCAATGCGGTGGTGATCGATTCCAACGAGAACCCTCTGGGGCCGAGCCAAGCGGCGCGGGCGGCAGCGGCGGCCATCATCCCGGAGGGAGGACGATACTCGTTCAACCTGAGTCAGGAACTTGCCGCAGCGTTCGCACAGGCGGAGGGACTGAATCGCGAGTGGGTTGCGGCCACGGTAGGTTCGACACCTCCACTGGGCCTGAGCGTTCTGGCCTTTACTTCTTCCAAGAAGAGCTACGTTACCGCCGATCCCGGATATGAATACGGAATGATGGTGGCGGCCGGCAATGGTGTCCGCGTGGTCAAAGTGCCGCTCACGAAAACGTATGCGCACGACGTTAAGGCGATGCTGGCTGCGGCGCCCGATGCCGGAGTTTTCTACATCTGCACTCCTAACAATCCGACGGGGACGCTGACTGCGCACTCGGACATTGAATATCTGGTGGCGAATAAACCGAAGGATTCGATCGTGCTGGTCGACGAAGCGTACATTCACTTCAGCGAGGCGGCGCAACCCACGCTGGATCTGGTGAAAGCCGGAAAAGATGTGGTTGTGCTGCGGACGTTCTCAAAGATCTATGGACTGGCGGGCCTGCGCTGCGGATTCGTGATTGCGCGGCCGGACCTCTTGCAGAAGGTGATGCAGCGCGGCGGGTGGAACCCCATGCCAGTCACCGCGGTGGTCGCGGCCAAGGCCAGCCTGAACGATCCAGAGCTGATTCCGGAACGGCGGCGCATCAATGCCGGCGTTCGCCAGCAGACTTTCGACTGGCTTGAGCGCAACGGGTATTCGTACATCCCGTCGGAGTCGAACTGCTTCATGCTCGATACCAAGCGGCCCGGCCAGCAGCTGCGCGAGGCCATGGCGAAGGAAAACGTGCTGGTAGGGCGAATCTGGCCGGTGATGCCGACTTACGTTCGCGTGACCGTCGGTACGCAGGAAGAGATGGAGAAATTTCAGGCGGCGCTTCAGAAGGTCACGAAGTCCTAGGGCCGCTTCTGCGAACTTTGGCTGCGGAGTTTGGCATTCTGCGCACTCCCGTTTACCATGTCAGCCGATGACCCGCGAGACGTCGGTTGATTCCCGGCAGGAAATTCTACGCACTGCCGCGCGCCTGTTTCAGCAACGCGGCTACGACGCTACTTCGATGAACGACGTGGCGGCGGCGCTGAAGCTGAGCAAGGGCGGGCTTTACCACCACTTCCAGAGCAAAGACGAAATCCTGTTCGAGATCATGAATCACGCGATGGATATCACCCAGGAGCGGGTGCTCGCGCCAGTGCGCAACATTGCCGATCCCGAGAGCCGGCTGCGGACTTTGATCCGTCTGCACATTGAAGTTGTGCTCAGCCCGCGCGACCGAGAGATTACGGTTATGCTGCATGAGAATCATCCGCTGCCGCCGGCGCTGCGCAAGCGGATCAATACGCGAAAAAAAGAGTACGTTCACTTCGTGGAGAACCTGATCGCGGAGGTGCAGCGGGTCCGCCAGGCGAAGGGCGCAGTCACGGCGCGCGCCGCGGCTTTCGCCTTGCTGGGGATGGTCAACTGGATTTACCAGTGGTACAAGCCGGAGGGCGACCTGCAAGCGCACAACCTCGTCCCGCAGTTTACCGAACTGGTCTTCGGGGGCATCTTTGCGTGAAAGGGCTGCGGCGACACGGATCGCCGCTACTTTCGCGACGGGATCCAATAAACTTCTTCTTTGATAGCGCCTTTGTCGGTGAATCCGCGACGCTTCAGGATGGCTTTGCTGTGCTCGATCATTTCGGGATGCCCGCAGAGATAAGCGATCGTATTGCTGGCATCGAGTTCCCAATGGTCCGCATACTTGCGAAGTATGTCGTCGGCGCGGCCGATTTCGCCTGCCCAGTCCGCGTGATCCCAGGGGCGGCTGACCGTGGGAACGTATTTGAACCATGGCAACTCGGCATCGAACTGGACCAGTTCCTCGCGATAGCCAAACTCCCATGGCCGGCTCGCGCCGTTGAGCAGGAAGAGTTTGTGGGCACCGTCGAATCGTCCTTCTTTCCAGTCACGGGATAACGTGCGCACGAAGCTGACAAATGGAGCCACGCCGGTCACGGTTGAAATCAGCAGGTGGTTAGTGCGCCCTTTTTCCGTGTCGAGCGAAAATTTTCCCTTGGGGATTTTGCGCATCAGCAACTGGTCGCCGGGTTGCAGTTGATGCAGCAGCGGGGTTAGAGCGCCTTCGGGTACGAGCTCGAAAAAGAATTCCAGTTCGTCTTCCATGGGCGAAGATGCGATCGAATAGGGGCGTTCGATGCGCTTGCCGCCGGCTTCGACTCCCAGAGTGGCATACTGGCCCGGGACAAATTTGAATTCCCCCCCGCTGCTGATGCGGATCATCCATAAGTCTGGAGCAAAATCGACGCGCTGGGTTATGTGCGCGTGAAAGAACTTCTCGTCAGGAACGGTCATCTTAAGTTGGCTCCCAAACCGCCAGAAATTGACAGGACAGCAGTGGTGCAGAGATCGAAAGTTCGACCAACCGAACGGTCGTCCGGTACAAATCGAGGTTCCGATATCCTAGCCTGAATCCGCCGTTTTGGGAAGGCCATTGCCCGATAGCTCCGTAGGTCTCGGACGTTCTCGGGCTTTAGCCCTCGTGGTTGTTTCCGCCACACGAACGCAATCTCGTAACCCGGTCGGTGAACACGAAACCCACGCCCTTTACCTCTTCCCTATTTCTTCTCTCCCGAATCCCCTGGAATCATCCTGAACACCACATCCTGCGCCTTGGAAGTCACTTTCTTCTTCGCGTCCGTAACATTCTCGGTCAGCCTGCCCTTGAGCACAAAATATCCCTCATCCCCCGGATTCTTCCCATCCCCGCGCTCCACCGCCCCGGCAAACTCAAACCACACACTATGCACAATCTTGGTCGTGAAGCTTAACTTGTTCCCATCGATCTTCCCGCTCTTGAAAAACTGATCCAGAAACGTGTCCTTGTCGGTCTCCCCATCTCCATATCGCGAAATGAACCCCGTGACGATCCCATCGTCCTCCACCGTCACCTGCACAAATTCGCCTTCTTTCAGAAACGTGTACATTCCGGAATACTGCTGCGCGTTCCCGGCATCCTTCTCCGCAGACTGCGTCGCCGGCGACGCGGGCTTCGCCTCCTGCGCGGCACTCACGCCAATCATCGCCACCCCCAACACCATCGCGCCGAAAAGATCCGACATTCTCATAGATGTTCTCCAGCCACAATCCTACTACCCAAGGCCGGGTGCCCCACTTCTGGCTGATTTTGCCAGAAGTGGGAATTTTCTCCCCGATCTCGCCAACATCTCACTCGATTTATCCCAGTGAGTGCCCTGCATGGCCTATGGCTCGCATGGCCTCTGAGCTGTAAGGTGCCTTAGGCGAGCTGATTCCAGGCAAGGTTGCCGTTCACTGACACTAGTCCTAACCTGGGAACGGATACTGCTGCCCCATGCCCTCCCGGCTATCCCAAACCCCGTTCCTGCATCTACCATAGACAAATGTCCGTGGCGTCGTTAGAAGGCCAGCTCGATCGAATCTCGCACCCCGCGCCGGTTCCGCGGCTTCTGGTCGAACTGCCCTCCCGGCGGAGAGTCTTTTTCACGAACCTCCGCGATCTAGTTTTTCCACGCCGTCTGACGCCGCTGCAGCTCCGTTCCGCTCCTGCGCCTTTCTGGCGTGACGTATTTGTAGAGCGCCGCCTGCCGACGGCCCCGTTCCTGAAATCCGCCACCGCTCATCTCTTGGCTTGCGCGCTGCTCGTCGCCTTCACCCGACTGTTCGCGCTCCAGCCCGTCGCAGTTTCCGCGCCCGCTTTCGATCACACCCAGGTGGTCTATTACAGCCCGTCGGAATATCTGCCGCCTATCGACACGCGCCAACCCCAGATGGCTCATCCGCAGAAAGCAGACCCGGAATTCTCCCGCCAGCCCATCATTTCGGTTCCACGCGAGCCCGACAACCGCGCCCAAACCATCGTCACCCCTCCTGACGTCAAACTGAAGCGTGACATCGCCCTACCCAATATCGTTGCCTGGTCTGACGCGTCACAGAAGCCGCGCTTGGCCCCCCCTCCGCTCACTCTGGCCGCCGACATCACACGCATTGCGCCCGATCTGAATTCCGCAGTCGTCGCTCCGCCAGATCGTGTTGATCAGACCCTCCGGCCCGCTCCTGCTCTCAATGCGCCGCAGCCCGCGGTCATCGCACCTCCGCCCACCGTAGATCTCGCTTCCAACCGTGCGGTCGGCGAGATCAACATCGCCCCGGCTTCCGTCATCGCCCCCGCCCCGTCATTGCCCGTCGCCGAGCAGCGCGCCGTTCCCGCTGGACGGTCGTCCGCGATCGCGCCGCAAGTTGTCCCACCGCCGCCCCCGGTTTCTACGGGACCTTCTCCAGATTTCGGCTCCCGCGGCCGCGTCGTCGCCCTTAACCTCCATCCCTCCGTAGGCGCGCCGCCAAACCCGCCCGCCGGCAATCGCCGTGGAGCATTCGCCGTCACTCCCGAAGGCCATCCCGGAGCCTCAGGCTCACCAGGCTCAGCCAGCGGCAAAGAAAATGGAAGTGAATCAAACCGCAGCACCGCGGGCGATCTTCCCAGCGGCCTCTACGTGGGCAGCGCCCCCAAAACATCGCCGGTTGCCGGCGATCCCGCGCCGTCAAACTCAGTGAACCCGAATCTCATCGCCAGTCTGCGTCAGCCGCGCGTAACCAGTGCTCCGTCCCACGCCACGTTGGCTGACGCCGCCAAGCTCTCCGAGCCCGAACGCGCCATCTTCGGCGGCCGCAAGTTCTATTCCGTCACCCTCAACATGCCGAACCTCAACTCTGCGGGAGGCAGTTGGGTCATCCGCTTCGCCGAACTGAACCAGGAGTTGAAGGGTGACGCATCGCTGCATCGCTTCGGAAACGACGAGGAACCGAACGCCTCCGATCTGTCCCAGCCCCAGGCCACGCGCAAAGTCGATCCCGCCTACCCGCTTCAACTGATGCGCGAAAATGTCGCCGGAACCGTAATCCTCTACGCCGTGATCCACGCCAACGGGACGATCGGCAACATCCGCGTCCTGCGCGGAGTCGACCCCCGACTCGATAAATTCGCCATCGAAGCGGTAGCACAATGGAAATTTATTCCCGCCACAAAAAAAGGCGCCCCAGTAGACGTCGAAGCCACCTTCCAAATTCCCTTTCGCCCTGTCAGAGCCGAAACGAATTTCTAGAAACGTCTACGCCGGAATGCTTTTCTGGAGATAGCGCGGGAGACACAGCGAGTGCCCGATTCTAGGCGCGTTCTTGGCGGCTGGAGTGGGCGTTTTGACTTTCTTGATTCTTGTCGAAGGAATAGAAAAACAGCTACCCGCCGCTGGCGCTCTTCTTTCTTTCCAGCGCCGCATAAATCGCCTGATCTGTGCAAACTTCGTAATACGACCGCTCCGTCCATCCCTTCACTGAAAAATCCGCCGAATCGATCCGCGGAATCCGGCTCTCCCGCACCACAATCTTGCGAAAAATATCGCGATCCACCGGCACTGTCGCAATCGACAACTTGTACTCGCCCTTATCCGACGATGCCATCTGCGGAGGCAATCGCACCTTCAGCGGCTCCAGCGTAATTTCTTTCTGCAACTTCTTGAATGCCGCCTCATTCATGCGAATCCCGCCAAGATTAAAGCTTAAAATCACGTCCTCCGGATTCCCATCCTCATCCAGCTCCGCCGACTGAAATGCATACACATGGAACGGTCCTGCCTGCGGTTCCATCACCTTGCGCGCGCGCTTGTTGCACGACGACAGCCGGTCGCTCTCGTTCAGCGCCTCCGAAATCATGATCTGATGTTCGCCGTCCATCAGATACAGCGGCGCAGCTTCCTGCAGGGTGATCCCCACTCCCAACTCCAGCTGCGGCATCCCAGAGCGCTGCATTAGCTCGTTATATCCGCGCACAATTTCGATAATCTCGCGCGCCAACACGCACATCCGGCTCACCGCCAGCCCCGGCTCGCCCTCGCGCTCCAGAATCGCCAGAATGATCGCGTCGCCTTCCAGAAAAACTTTCTGCGCGCCATATTTTTCCAGCAGCTTGTTCACCGGATCATAAAAATTCAAGCTGAAATACGACGCCGGATTCATCCCTTTCTCCATCATCGTGCGCGTCAGCCGCGTCGAGTCGCGCACATCCGCCTTCAGCACCACATGCCGCAGCACCCGGTCCGAATCGCTTTCCTTCTGCTCGTCCGGAAGCAGGAACTCATACAGCGTCCCATTCACCCGAGACAGTTCCTGCAAGCGCTCGTTGGTTACCAGGTTCACCGAATCGAGCGCGCCATTCAAAACCTCCAGCCGCCGCAGGTCGCGGTGATATTGAAAGAAATCCCCCAAAAACCGCGCCGCCACTTTGGCCCGCTCCGCCCCGCGGCAACTCGCTACCTTCGATACCGCCGAATAGAGACTATTCGGCGAAAGCTTGCCATGCTCCTGAATCATCCGCTCCACGCGGTCGCACTCCGTCCGGTCCGTGAGCGCATTCTTCAACTGCTGCGGATTGATTCTCGGCGCGTACTCGCTCAACAACGGCACCACGTGATACGACGCGATCACGTTCTCCATCACTCGTTCATCTTCAAGCAATCGCACCCACGCCGCCAGTCGCTCCGCCTGCGCCGCGCCTTCATCCGAATCCTCCGGCGTTCCCGTCCCCACCAGCAAGCGCGCATTCTCCGGCACGTTCATCCACGCATCGAGCGTGCCGGCAATGGCCTCCTCGCCGTAGAGCGACCTCAAATACGCCGACACAATCTCGCGTATCCGCCCGTACCGGTCCGCATCGCGGTCCCAATTTCCCAGCATCACGTAATACTCGGCACACAGATAATCGTCGCGGCCGTCTTCGGAATAAAGTAGCCGGTTCACGAACAGCGGATAGGTAAAGTACGATCCCGCGTTCGTCTCTTCACCAAATAATGACCGCCGCGTCCGCGCCAGTGTGCTCTTCTCGATTTCGCGCAGCGTCTCAAAAATCTCCTGCCCCGTCTTGCGCAGGATGATCTTTTTTCGCACCTGGAAGGCCGCCAGCTTCTCGCGGTATTCATGCGCCTTCTGCTGCCGCATGTTGTCGTAGCTTTTGATCGTGACCCGGCAGCGCTCCAGCACCTGCGCGAACTGGTGATTCAGCTCGGTGCGCAGAAGCTTGGTCACCGCCAGCCGCGCCAGCACATCGACCGCCAGCTTGTATTCTTTTTTCGCGCGATTCAGCGACGCCACCAGCATTTCCGTCAGCAGCGACTTCCACTCCGCCGGATCGTGCTTCGGCCGCGCCGCCCTCCCGGCCTGTGTCCGCATCCAAGAAGGCCCTTGCGACGACTGCGGCTCCTCCGCCGACAGCAAGCCCTCCAGCTCGCCATGCCGCGCAATCATCCGCGCGATATGCGCCCGCGCCGCCTCCACTACCCGCGTACTCAGCACCACGTCGTGGCGCAGGTTGTCCACGCCCAGCGCCAGACCCTCCAGAGACACGAATGGCGTCGACGCGGCCAGCTCCGGCAACGCCGGCTTCTCCGGCGCCCCGCCCAATCGAAAGATAGGAAGTCTCGGCATCAGAAATTGAAGTATGTAGACGTTACAGGTGCGTCATCCTGATCGTAGCCCGGCTTCATCCAAGAAACGCCCAAGCGAAGCCAAGGATCTCCCGCTCATCGCTCCTCGCTCCAACCACGCGATCCGACGGAAGTCACTGATAACACATCTACATATCGAGCCTAGCACGCAGAAGGGAGCGGCTAAAGTTACCTAGGTTACCGCCATCGCCGCTGATCGGAGGGATCTGTCTGTGGGTCCGGTCTCGGACCCGGCAGGCCGGGCGCCAGCTCGGCTGCGGCCTCCTCCAGGTTAATTTTTCCGTGAAATTCCGCGCCCCCGATTGACCCCGCTCCAGAGCGGCATTAGCCTGCTGGCATCATGAGCAAAGACGATCTTGACCAGCTCCGCCAAGCGTACAAACAGGCCGTCGATAACTGGGTCGCCACCATTCGCGCCGAAGAAGCCTTAGCCACTCCCGACCACTCCATGACAGCCATGGAGCACTGGGACGACGCCCACTTCAAGGAGCACGACGCTCACATCAAAGCCACCGAAGCCCGCGATGCCTACAAAGACGCGTTGCGCTCCGTGAACTACGGCATTTAGCGTACGTGGGAGCCGCTGGGGGCAGAGTAACGATTCGACACTGAATGACCGAATGACTCAATCTTACGGCTGCGTCCCCGCCCCCAATATCTCCTTGCTCCCGCCCTGCGCCACCACCGGATACACCGCACCCTTGCGCCGCCGCAAATCCCGCGGCAAATCCGATTTCAGCAGCCACAATCCCGCGGCGACCGCAGCCGCCCAGGTCACCGTCACCAGCCCGAGTTGCATCAAATCCAACAGGCGGCTGCCACGCGTCGAAGAGGCGAGTGGAACGACCTTCGCCACTTCAAAGCTGATCCCGCCCGCGACCGCAGCGGTCAGCGCGGCCTTGCCCAATTCGCCCCAGCGCATCTCGCCCAGCGAAACGAACTTCTTCCAATGCAGCAGCCACGCCAGTGCAACCAGGTTCGCGCCGATCCCAATGTCGGAAGCCCAAGCCAGCCCCACGACTCCGAACGTATGGAACAGGAACGAATACACTGGCAGCGAACACGCCGTGATCACGCTCACCGCGGCCATCGGAGTGAACGTGTCGCCAGCGGCATAGAAGGCCCGGGCATACAGACCCTGCGCCGACCACAAGGCCAGGGAAAGGGAAAACCAGAAAAAGTAGACCGCCGTCATCTGTGTGTCGCCGAACAGGAACTTTCCGCGGCGATACACGAGATCGATCACGGGAAGCGCGGCGGCCATCATCCATCCGGTAGCGAGAAATGACGCGGCCGATACGCGGTAAACCGAGTCGTTCACCGTGACGGCAAACTCCTTCAGCTTCCTCTCGTTGAACAGCCGTGCGAAAAACGGCAGAGACGCCTGCCCCGTCGCCTGCCCCAACACGGCGATGGGCACGGCGAACAAGCGCTTGGCATAATTGAGACGCGCAATATCGCCGACGCCGCTGGCCGCATAATGGCGCAGAATCCAGTCATCGGCGGTGACCAGCGACACGCCCAGCATCAGCGGCACCGAGAGCCGCACCCACTCGAGAAACGCGGGATTCATCACATCAAACGACGGCCGGTAACCGGTTCCAATCTTGGCCGCACCAATCACGCTGGCCAGAAACGGTCCGGCGAAACTGCCGATCAGCGCGCCATAGGCCAGCGATGCGATGCCGAAGTGCCGCCCGCCCACAACTCCGCCGAAGATGATGAACACGTTGTAGATCAGCGGGCCAAACGCCGGAAACAGGAACAGGCGGTGCGACAGCAACACCGCCGAAACCACTCCGCCGACATAGAAGAAGATCTGCGCCGGCAGCAGAATGCGCGTCAGGTGAACGCAGAGAGCGATCTTATCGGGCGAGAATCCTTTGACGAACCAGCGTACGAATTGCGGCGCGTAGATCTCGGTGAGGACCGTCCCCACAAGCATCACCGCCGTCATCACGGTGATGATGATCGAGAAGGTCTTCTGCGCGTCGGCATCGCGCTTCTCCGCCAGAAACTTTGTGTAAATGGAGATGAAGGTGATGGAGGCGGCGCCGCCGGCGACAATGTAGTTCAGAAAGTCCGGCAGCGTGAACGCGGCGACATAGGCGTCTGTCTGCGACCCCGCGCCGAAGGCATAGGCGATGTAGGCCTCGCGCGCGTAGCCGATCACGCGGGACAGCATCACCGTGCCCATCAGCAGCACAGTCGCCGAGAGCGCGGTGTGCTGGTGAGAGGGCCGGAGAAAGCGCAGCAGTTTCGTCATTGAGACCCGATCGGAAGCTCAATCTTATCGGAATCTCAAATCGCCAGTGTTGACCGACTCGCGTCCCGTCCAGAGCGCGTGCCGAAACAGAACTATGCGGCTAGCTGTTTGTCATTGTCATTGCCGTTCCGGCGAAACCCAAACCTTGCCGGCCGAGACTAAATCCACACTCTGCACTTCAGTTCTCAGCCGCACTTGCACGAATCCAGCTTTTTTCGGCGGCTTGGCCAGGAACGTCAGCAAGTACTGGTGCGTAAGGCGTAGTGCGAACTCGTCAAGGTACGGCGCAAAGGCGACGGGCGGCCCGGTCATGCCGATGTAGTAACCCTCGCCTCCGGTTTTGTCCGCCAACTCCGCCAGATAGATTTGTCCCCAGTAAGTCTCCCAGTAACTGTGCCCGTAGTGGCCAGCATCCGGGCTGTAAATCGCGGAGACGATGACGCCGGCGCGCGCGGCGTCGTCGATGGCCTCGGCCAGATATGGATCATCGAGATCGCGGCTCCCGTAATACCGATCAATGCCGTCGGTGACCATGAAGACTTCATGGCGCGCATCGCTCGCCGGCCATTTCTTGACCAGATCACTCAACGAGAAGTAAGGACTGGCGTTTACTCCGCCAATCCCCATGGGAAGGCGCAGAGCTCTGGCGGCCTTGGTGTGATCGCTGGTCAGATCCTGCAGGATTTTTGCGGTGCCGTTCTGCATGTAGGCGACGCCAATTTTCGCGGACTCCGGCTGCCCGTTGATGAACTTGCGAAGGTCGTCGAGTTGCGTTCCCAGACTTGAGGTGGAAGCGTCGTCGATCAGGATGAAGAGTTCGAGTGCAGCGTGGTCTCCCTGTGCCGGGACCCAGTCGGTCACGGTGTCGCGGTCGCGGCCCTGGTAGACCATGACATCTTCTTTGTTGACCGGCGGCACGTCATGGCCGTGATGAGGCTCAACTGTAACCACCATGTGTGCGGGAACTCCGTTGGGGGCCACGGCTTGTTGGGCGAGAATACCGGTTGCGCCGAGTGAAGCGGCGAGCAGGAATATCAAAGCAGACAGAAAACGAGAATTGGGCATGATGCCTCCTTCCATAAGAGCCTCCACTGAGACCCTTACACCGAAAACGACAAGCAGACACCTTCAATCCATTAGATGCTCGAAAAAGGCGGGCGATGGCGCTTAGTTGGGGCGTCAGGCGACCGTATAGCCTGCGAGTAGTCGGCTCGGGAGAACGCCGGGGTAGCTGCTCGCGCGTGGCTGCAGAGCTTGGTCACTATTGACCTTCAACGAGACCCTCCGAACCGCGGCGCAGAAGGCAAGTATTCGTTGATAGGACGATCATCGCGCAGCGACGGCGTCGCGGGCGATTCGGCGATCATGGCGTCGCAACTCCATTCGCGGTCGGAACATAAGAACACAGGGCCGCGAACTCGGGCAAGGGTTGAACGGCGCAATGACCTGTTGGCGTAGCGCTATGTCGCACAAGGACTTGAGAGATGAGCTGGAATTGAGGCGTAGTTGCGATTCGGTGCATTGCCTGGATGCGGCGACACACTGCACAGTAGCCACCGTGAGCCGATTGCTGGAGAGCGGCGGCACGGAGGCGGACATGGCAATTCCCGTTTCACAAGCTGGTTTACGAGGAATGACGAACTTCTGCGAGCAGGTTGATCCGCAAGTTCTGCGCGATCTTCGCCGTACAGATGCTGGCGATAAAAAGATGCGGCGCACGCCTCCGTCTGGCGACATGCTGCGGGTACAGGAAAGCTGGTTGGCGACGGCAGAGAAACAGGCGCTGCTGTGGCTGGCAGTGCGCACACCGGAGCGAATCACTTCGGATCATCTGACCGTACTGGGGCTGGCGGCGCAGATCGGGGCTGGCGTCTGCTATGCGCTGGCGAGATGGAATCGGTATGAGCTGGTGGGGGTGATTGCATGCCTGGCGCTCAACTGGCTGGGCGACTCGCTGGATGGAACGCTGGCGCGGGTGCGTCAGAAACTGCGTCCACGATATGGATTTTATGTGGATCACATGGTCGACAGCTTTGGCGCGCTGGGGCTGATGGCAGGGTTGGGGCTTTCTGGCTACATGCATCCGTGGATTGCAGTGGGCCTGCTAGTGGAGTTTCTGCTGCTGTCGATCCAGTCCTATTTGGCGACGTATGCTCTGGGCGAGTTTCGACTTTCGTTCTGGCGGTTTGGGCCGACGGAGTTGCGACTGTTGCTGGCCGTGGGAACCCTGGCGCTGTTTTGGAAACCGTTGGTCCACGTTCTGGGCTGGCAGTTCCGGCTGTTCGATTTTGGCGGCGCTATTGGGATGGCGGGGATGGGGCTGATGGTCATGGCGTTCACGGCACAAAACACGGTGCGGCTGTACCGCGAGGAAAGGATTCCGCAATGAGCAATCACTCTATTCTCGTGCGGTGGATGAAATTCAATTTCGTCGGCGGGATGGGGGTCGTGGTGCAGTTTGCGGTGTTGTTCCTGCTGAAAGGCGTGCTGCATTTTCATTATCTGATTGCAACGGTGATCGCGGTGGAGGCCGCTGTCGTCCACAACTTTGTCTGGCACGAACAGTTCACATGGGCGGATCGAGCCGGTGCCGATCGAACCATGCCGACCTGGAGAGTGCGGCGGACCTCGGGGGCTGAAGCCCCAAATTCCTTCAGCGCGATAATCCGAGCGCTCAAGCGCTGCGCCGCCCAAAAGCTATTGGGCCCGAATATCCGGCGGTTGTTTCGTTTTCACCTTGCCAATGGAGCGATCTCGATTCTCGGCAACGTGTCGATCATGAGGGTGATGGTGGGCGAGGCGCGCATGAATTATCTGGCCGCGAATGGGATCGCGATCGCGCTTTGCTCGGTGGCAAATTTTGTGGTCAGCAACGCGTGGGTGTTCGAGGACGAACCGTTGGTCAAATCCTAGGAAGTTCTAGGAGGAAATCTTCAAGACGACCTTGCCGTAGTTTTTGCCTTCTTCGAGAAGCCTGTAGGCCTCGACGGCGCGGTCGAATGGAAAGATGTGGCCGATTTGCGGCTCGAGCTTGCGATCGGCGAGCTCCTTTTGTTCGATCCAGGCGGAGAGCTGTTGCCAGGCGGGTTCCATGATCTCGGGCTTCTGCGACAGATACGTCAGCCAGAGTCCCTGCACGCTCGCGGATTTGGCGTACATGGCGCGCAGGTCGAGTTGCGGGGGTTTGCCGGTGGCGGTGCCATATTGGATGACGCGTCCGAAGTCGCGCAGGCAGCGCGTGCTCTTGGCGGTGTGCTCGCCGCCGAGCATTTCGAAAACAGCGTCGACGCCTTCGCCCTGCGTGAGATTCTTCACCACTTGTTCATAGTCATGCTTTTTGTAGTTGATGGCGTGCTGTAGGCCGAGCGCTTTGACGCGGGCGAGTTTTTCGTCGGAGGACGATGTGCCGAACATTTCAACGCCGAGGAGACGGCCGATCTGGACCGCAGCGGTGCCGACGCCGCCGGCGACGGCGTGGATGAGCACGCGCGGTCTCTGGTTGGATTTGGCGGAATCGAAATCCCCACCTCCGCCAACACCGGGTTGAAGCGGGGCACCCGATTCTGATCGACTTCCAGTCATGCCGGACTGCCAGTAGGCCAGATAGGCGGTGAAATAGTTTACGGGGAAGGCGGCGGCTTGTTCGTCGGTCCAGTGGCCGGGGACCGGCCATATCATGTTCGCTTTGGCCGAAGTTTTTTCCGCGAAAGCAGCCCATTGCGTGTATCCCATGACGCGGCGCCCGGTGGATTCTTCGACACCGGAGAATTCGCGGCCGGCGATGAGTGGGGGCGGAGGCGTGCCCGGGTACCCACCTTTGGCGGTCATGAAGTCGGCGAAGTTCAGGCCTCCGGCGGCGACTCGGACGATGGTTTGCCCAGGCTTTGGAGTGGGCTCGGGAACATCCTGAATGGAGAGCCCGCCGCATCCGGTGAGCGCGGTGATGACCACGGCTTTCATGCAGGAAAGTGTAGCAAGAGCGGGCGGTGAGTGTCCGACCTGGACTCCGCCTGCGAAGGAATCGGCGAGCAAAATCCCCACCCTAGCCGCCAGGACCACGACTAGGGATGGGGTACCTCCGGAATTTCCACGAATTAAATCCCATTGCCCTTTCGCATCGGATTCCGTCAGCGGATTACATCACCACAAAAAGCGCGATGCGTACGCCGGGGTGCAGCAGGTCAAAGAGGAAGTACTCGCCGTCGATGTAGTCCACATAGCAATCGTCGGTGTAGGCCCAGCCGACGGGCCAGGGATCGACGAAAAAAACCGTGTAACCTCCATAGACGAAGCCAGATTGGCCGCCGCTAACGGTCGTGCGCCAGCCCCATATTTTTTAGGAGGCGTTAACCGGCAGGTATATACTCATGGCGTTAGATTCTGATCGTCCGGCCGTGCCCCAGCCCAGGCCGGAACGGGGCGTACATTCATTCCCCTAATTCACGCGCCCCGCATGTGCAAGGCCGGTTCCCGCCAAGGGGCGGCGAGGAGCGGCACGGGTGCATCGCCCAGTCCGTGGGAAGAGTGCACCCGCGGGGAGGTTTAGCCGTGGACCTTATTTTTGTACGTCTTCTTTTTATCGTCGTCGTCGCTGCTACCTGCTTCGTCATCGATCCCTTCAGCCTGCCGCGCGTTTGGGATGCGGGCGTGGGCGCGCTGATCGGGGCTTCTATTGTTTTGTTCGAATGGAAGCTGCGCACCGTCAGCCTGAAGCGCCTGATCGGGGCTGCGATCGGCAGCATTCTGGGTATCTGCGGCGCTTACCTGTTTGCCCTGGTCATTCGCAGTAGTGTGCCTTCGGGCAGCACACAGAGTTTTCTGCAAATTCTGGTCATGCTGCTGATGGCTTATGTCGGCCTGATCGTCGGAGCCAACAAGGGAGACCTGCTCAACCTGGCCGCGCTCGGGGGAATCTTTGGCGGTGAAAAACAGGGCAAGAAAAGCTATAAGATTCTGGACACCAGCGTCATCATTGATGGCCGCATCGCCGACATTGCCGAAACCGGATTTCTTGACGGCATTATCGTGACCCCACAGTTCGTCTTGCGGGAGCTGCAGCTGGTGGCCGACTCCGCCGACTCGCTCAAGCGCAATCGCGGGCGGCGCGGATTGGATATCCTCCAGCGCCTTCAGAAAGTTGCCAACCTGACAATTCAGATTGTGGAAGATGACTTCCCTGCGGTGCGCGAAGTCGACTTGAAGCTGATCGAACTGGCAAAGCTTTACGAAGGCAAGATCATCACCAACGATTTCAACCTGAATAAAGTGGCGCAGCTGCAGGGTGTGGAAGTGCTGAACATCAACGAGTTGGCCAACTCGCTGAAACCGATTGTGCTGCCGGGCGAGACCATGCGCGTCTTCATCCTGAAAGAAGGCAAGGAATATAACCAGGGCGTGGCGTATCTGGATGACGGCACCATGGTTGTGGTGGACAATGCGCGGAAGATGATTGGCAAGACGATCGACGTTTCGGTCACGTCCGTGCTGCAGACGACCGCGGGCAAGATGATCTTCGGCAAGTGGGATGAGCGGGCAGCATATTCCCGGCAGGCGGTGCCGGCGGCTCATCAGCCCGTGGCGGTGCAGGTACCGGTACCCGTGCCCCCGGGACCAGCCGCGGTCGTGTCTCCCAGCGCCGCGCCAGAGTCGAAACCCGGGGCGTAGCGCTTTCAAGACGAACTGATAAACTCGCGAATTTGAACTCCCGCGGTCCCGCTCGTATACTTACACCCCGCCATGAAGGTTGTTGTGATTATTCCGGCTGCGGGCCTGGGGACGCGCATGGCGCCCATGTCCAGCGCCAAAGATGCGAAGTCGGGGAAGGCGCATCCCTCGAAACAGTTCAGCGAACTGGCGGGTACCCCGATCCTCATCCACACCCTGCACAAGTTCGCTGCGGTCGAAGCGGTGAGCGAAATCTGGATCGCGCTGCGGGAAAACGAGATTGAAGGCTTCCGCGGACGGCTGGCCAAAGACGCACCGGAGACTCTCGCCAAGAAAATCGAATTCGTCGTGGGCGGAGAGCACCGGCAACAATCGGTCGAGCACGCGCTGAACGCGATTCAGGCCACGGCCGACGACATCGTACTGGTGCATGATGCGGTGCGGCCGCTGGTGACACCGGAGATTATTCACGAAGTGATCGAAGCCGCGAAGAAATACGGCGCGGGAATCGCCGGACTGCCTGCCGTAGACACGGTGAAGCAGGTGGAACGAACAGCCGAGGGCGCGATCGTCAAGGCCACGATTCCTCGGGCAAGCGTTGTGCTGGCGCAGACCCCACAGGGATTCCGCTACAGCGTCATCAAGAAGGCATTCGACGAGGCGGCTGCCGACGGATTCATGGGAACCGACGAGGCTTCACTGGCGGAACGATCGGGACATGAAGTCGCCGTGGTAATGGGCTCGCCGAGAAATATCAAGATTACGAATCCCGGAGACATGGAACTGGCGGAGTTCTATTTACGGAAATGAGCCACGGATTTTCACGGATCGTCACGGATAAAATCTTTTCGGGCAGCGTAGACTCGACGGTGATGAATACTTCTTCTTCCGGCCTGAAGCACTCCGAGTTGACCGATAAAATCATCGGCGTCTTCTACGACGTTTACAACGAACTCGGATACGGATTCCTCGAATCCACATACGCCGAGGCCATGGTCATGGCTCTGGCACAATCTGGACTCACGGCGGTGCGAGAAGTTCCGGTACCCGTGTGGTTTCGCGGGGAAAAAGTCGGACAGTACTTCGCGGACTTGTTGGTTGACCGCACGATTCTGCTGGAGTTGAAAGCGGCGAGGTCGATTGAGTCCGCTCACGAGGCCCAGCTTCTGCATTATCTTCGGGCCACCGAAATCGAGGTGGGCCTATTACTCAACTTCGGATTGCGTCCCCAGTTCCGGCGGCTGCTTTTCGACAATGACCGAAAGAAAATCCGTGAGAATCCGTGCGAATCCGTGGCCAAGGTTTCTGCATGAGGATTGGCTACGGATTTGACTCGCATGAATTTCGGCCGGGCGTTCCGCTGAAGATTGGCGGGATCACGCTGGCGCATGATAAGGGCCTTGGCGGACATTCGGATGGCGACGTGCTGCTCCACGCCATCACTGATGCGCTGCTGGGCGCGATCGCAGCGCCGGATATCGGAGCGCTGTTTCCTCCGTCGGACCCGAAGTGGAAGGGCGCGGACTCGATGATCTTTCTACGCGAGGCGCTCAAGCGCGTGCGGGACGCGGGTTACGTACTTGCGAACGTAGATGCCAGCCTGATTCTTGCCGCTCCGAAGATCGGTCCGCATGCGGCCGCGATTCGCACGCGGGTCGCGGAGTTGCTCGGCGTGCCCGCCGATTGTGTGGGATTGAAAGCCAAGACTCCCGAGGGATTGAATCTGGAGAATGCGGCGATCGCGCATGTGGTGGTCCTGCTAGAAAAAGCGGCAGCAAGAAAAGCCGTCCGCAAGAAGAGAAAGTAAGCGGAATGAGAGCCGCTGATTTCTTATTCGGCGGTTAGTGCCTGATCTGCTGGGCTGCTTCGATCAGCGCGCGGAAGATGGCGCGCGAGGGTTCGTCGTCATCCACCGAGCGCTCGGGATGCCATTGCACGGCGACAACGAAATGGCCGGGGGCAGTTCCCTCCACGGCTTCGATGATGCTGTCGTCGGGGCAGCGGGCGACGATGCGGAGACCGTTGCCGATGACATCGGCCGATTGATGGTGGGAGGAGTTTACCGGCAGGATGAGTTTGCCCCCAGGGGCCGAAGCCCTGTTCTTTTCTCGGTCTTGATCGGCACAGCTCAAGCCGTGCCCCTCCCGGTTTCCATTTTTCTCTGAGCCGCATAAGATCTCAGCAAGTTTTGAATCTGCTTCGATTTCTACTGTGTGCGCGACGGCTATTTTCTTTCCCGCTTCGTGGTTTACTTTTGCGCGCGTTTCTTGTGGTAGGAAATCGGGGATGTGTTGGATCAGCGATCCGCCGAAGTGCACGTTCAGGCTTTGCAGGCCGTAGCAAATGCCGAGGACCGGCTTGCGGAATTTGTGGGCGTCGTCAAGCAGGAGATCGTCGACGGCGTCGCGGCGCGGGTCGGCGGCAGCGGTATGCGGCGAGCGGGCGGCGTGGAACCTGGCGGGATCGACGTCGGCATTGCTGCCGGGCAGGAGGACACCGTCGCAGCGCTCGATCATTTTCTTTGCATCGGACGTGCTCTGGTCCAACGGAATGCGTACGGGCTCGCCTCCCGCGAGGGAAACAGCGCGCTCGTATTGAGGAATGGCGCGCTCGCCGTATTCGTGATCGGTGGAGTGCGGCATAGGGATGGCGATTTGGGGCGGCATGAACTGATTGTAGCGCCGCTAAAACGGCCGGGCTTTCGCCGGGCGGACAGCCGAGGGCGGCTGTCTCTACATGAGCTTCTTCAGGTCATTCTCTCGATCGCGGATAAGGTTTTGCTCTGGCGATAGTGGCGGACTTCCATCACCACCGAGAGCACCAGGATGATGCTTCCTGCAACCAGCGCCATCGGAACAGCGATCATGCGGTAAGCGACGCGCATATCGGGATGTATGTGCCGCAGCGCGGAAACAATTACCGTCCCGAGGATCGCCAGCAGCAAGCTCACGGCAAAGCAGATGAGCGTGCCGAGAAATGTCACCAGCGCAATGCGCACAGGAATGCCGTACCAGCGCGGGGGGCGAGATGGAGTCGAAGGCATGGATTCGTCATCCATTCTACTGGTTTGGCTGTGTCCACGGCGGGCTTGAGCTGTGGTCTCCACGCGGGCATTTCTGTGGGCTAGTGTATAAGATAGTAGCAATGTCGCAGGCAGCCCCAGCAATTACGCGGAGCCCCGCAGAAGTGGTACGGTTGACGCCGGTTTCGCAGGCGGCGAATGGAATCTGCTACGCCTCGGCGGGCGAGATCGCGGTCAACTCGTTCGACCTGGAGCGCATGATTGCGGCCGTGCCCACGCGGATTGCGTCGGCGCTGGAGCGCAAAGCGTATTACTTTGTGCCGCTGGCGGTGAGCCAGGGCGAGGAGACGGTGATCGCCGACCGCTACGATGTGGCGCTGAGCGACAACGCGGTGTGCCATCGCAATTTGAATCTGGGCGATTCCCAGTGCGTTTTTATTTCGACGCGGCTGATGGACGACAAGTTCTCGGTGGCGTTCGAGTTTTATATTAACGTGGGACATGCGCTGGTCGAGCGCGCCGGAGTCTCGCGCGAGTTCAGCGATCTGGCTTGGGCGCAGGTGGAAGCGGGCGTGCGCGGCGAGACTTCGCTCGACGCCTGGGAGGCGCGCAAGCTGGCCACGGCCAACGGGCCGGATGCGGAGCGTTACAAGAACGAGTATCTGGAGGCTACGTTTTCCGATACGATTTCGATTTATCTGCTGTCTTTGTACCTCGACGTGGATTATTACGATTTGCGGGAGCGGGATTATCCGCTGCTGGCGCCGTCGGCGCTGGCCGAACGGCTGCGGAAGATTGCCGAGTTGTTTCCGCCGAATTCCGGGTTTGAGTTTGCGGTTCTCTACAAGCGGCACGGGTAGGGCAACTTTTTTTTCGCCGCGGATTTGCGCGGATCTTCGCGGACAGGGCGACTACATCGAGAATCGAAGTCCCCACTCTAACGCCGCACAAAACGCGACGTTAGAATGGGGCACCCTCGCGGTCCTTCCGCCCTATTTACCGTTCGAGATTACGAAGTTCACCGTGCTGACTTGATTACCGCTCACGGTCACTGACTTCTCCCAGGTTTTCGGTTCGGTGAAGACCGGGCGCTGGACGCTGCGTTCCGTGAGCACGTCGTAGGCCTGCTCTTTGCCGGCGAGTCCCCAACCCTCATGCCAGGCCACGATCTGATAGGTTCCGGGCGGCACGTCGGTGAACTCGTAGCGTCCGCTCTCATCGGTGACAGCATAGTAGGGATGGGTCACGACCATCATCTCGGCGTTCATCCAGACATGGCCTCCGTTGCAGCGCAGGTGAACCAGGCCGGGTGTGGCCATGGTGCGCGCGGTCACGCGGTCGGTGAAAGGAAAGGGCAGGTTGAAAGAAGCGGCGCCGTCCATGTGAATGGTGTGTAGGGTGGCGTCGGAACTCTTCATCTCCAGCGTGCCGTTTTGCGGGACGAGGAGAATGTGGGGTATGTAGTGGCAATGCCTCTGGTCAAGGTGGCGGCGTTGCTCGGGCAGGTCCATGGGCTTGCCGCTGGAGATGTCTTTGAGGTAGACGATAGTGTTGGCCACGCCGTCCTGCGGTCCAATGATGAGGCGCTCAAGGTCCTCGGACTTCTTCGAATCGGGATCGCAGATCTGCGGATCCTTCGTGACCGGAAACTCCAGGTTCCGCGGAACCGGCCCCGACCATTTGACGGTGCCGGAAATCGTGCCACCGTCGTTCACAGTGATGACTCTGTAGTCGCTTTGCGCAAACAATGCCGAAGCGGCAGCTACGAACAATGCCAGCAAGAAACTGTTCCAAACGACTCGGCTCATATCCGTCCCCTTAATGCTCTCTGCTGCCGGCGACGTGGCCGGGTTGTTATATGCAGGAGCGCAAGATTTGGCCGTACTAAACCACGCCCCGGCAACCACAGGAGCTTCCGCTGCCAGCATGCTGCGAGCGGCGTCCCGGACCGCATCCGGGAGAGCACTTGTGCGTGCGGGGTTTACCGATTGGTTTCAACGGAGGAGGCCGTCGGCGGGCAAGCACAACCGGAACGACGGTTTGTGATTGAAATCACTATTAGAGTGCTCTTACCTAGGGTCGGAGTCGAGATTACCGAAGTCATTCGAGTGCCATGCCGAATTGGCCATGCCGAGTCGCTGAGCGGCCCGCGGAAAATCGAGCCCAAAGCGGCGGTTCGTCAAACCATCGACGACACTTTACAATCATCCACTCCATGACGATTACCGTGCGATCGTTCGCGAAAATCAATCTGGGGCTGCGCATTGGGCCGCCGCGGGATGACGGGTTTCATGAGCTGAGGACGGTGTACCAGACGATCGCGCTGCACGACGTGATTCGCGTCAGTATGGGTCGAGGGACGGGAATCGAGATTCGATGCGCCGATCCGCGGGTGCCGCGGGATGAGTCGAATACCTGTTTCCGCATCGTTCAACTGGCAATGGCTGCGCTGGGCGCGAAAGGGCGGGTGCTCATTGAAATTAAGAAGCGGCTACCCGTGCAGGGTGGGCTGGGCGGAGCGTCGGCGAATGCCGTGGCCACTTTGCTCGGGTTGGAGCGGGCGCTGGGCAAGAAACTGCCGGCAGCGGAGCGATTGCGCGTTGCGGCGGAAGTTGGGTCCGATCTGCCTTTGTTTCTGGTGGGTGGAACGGTGCTGGGGGTGGGGCGTGGGGAGCAGGTGTATCCATTGCAAGATTTGCCGGCGATGGCTTGCGTGGTGGTAACGCCGGAGGCGGGGGTATCGACTCCGAAAGCGTTCGCGGAATGGGACCGCAGGATCGGTGAGCAGGGGCTAAAGCCCTCCTCGTTGAAAGGTCCTGGAGCGGCGCTGAATGGCCATTCTTCCACAACACCCGCAAAATTGACGGCATGCAATGCCTCCGATAGAATGAATGAGCTTGGCCGTGAGTTGTCGGCGTGGCTGAGCGGGTTGCATTCCGGTGCTCCTTCTCATTTGTCGGCGAGCAGGGGCCGGGCCGAGAATCCGCTTCTCTGGCTTGTCCGGGCTGGGATCGAAAACGACTTCGAACAGGTCGTCTTTCCTGAGTATCCCGAGCTAGGTGAAAGGAAGCGTGCGCTTTTGCATGCGGGCGCGAGATATGCGTCGCTGTCGGGCTCCGGTTCGACGCTGTATGGGCTGTTCGCCTCGAGGGAGGCAGCGGCCAAAGCGGCCGGTAGCATGCGGAAACAGGGTTGGGCGGCACAGGCGACAGTTACTTTGACGCGGCGAGCTTATTGGCGGCAGATTTTTGGCGGGGTAGGTTCGAGCTAGGCTGGGATTGGGCCTCTGGGAGCATGGCCAGGGGTTCGGTCGGGGTGGTCCAGAGAATTTTTGATTGTTGATTTTTGATTGTTGATTGACAATACGGGCAGCCCCGGTTGGGGCTTTCAATCAACAATCGGCAGTCAACAATTGCTTTTACTGGACCGTCGACTAATGGTAGGTTGAGGCGCATTGCGGGCGTGAGCGAAGCGGGAGCCCGCAGCCGAAATCCTGAGCGTTCTTTGCGAAGGATCTCCTGCCAGGTGGCGGCGGACGGGAAACACTGGGCCGTCGACTAATGGTAGGTCAAGTGCCTTTGGAGCACTTTGTCTAGGTTCGAATCCTAGCGGCCCAGCCAAGAATCAGCTTTTGGCTGTTAGCTCTTGGCCCTTAGCTGAACTGAGCTCGGGCCAAAGGTGATTCAAGCTAAGAGCTAAAGGCCAAGAGCTAAGCAAGCCAGGAGCCCAGAGACAACCATGGCTACTTTAGTCACGCCGACCGAGAAGACGAACGAGAAGGTTGAAAAGAAGAGTCCACCTTTGACGGACGAAAAGCCGAGCCCGAAGCAGCGCCAGCGGGTGGACGAAAAGTTCAAGATTTTCAGCGGCACGGCCAACGAGCCGTTAGCCGATGAAGTCTGCCACTTTCTCGGGATGCCGCGCGGGCAGGCGCAGGTTACACGCTTCGCCGACGGCGAGTGTTATGTGCAGATCCAGGAGAACGTGCGCGGCTGCGATGTGTTCGTGGTGCAGCCGACCTGCCGTCCGGTGGATGGGCACCTGATGGAGTTGCTGCTGATGATCGATGCGCTAAAACGCGCGTCGGCACGGCGCATCACGGCGGTGGTCCCGTACTTCGGGTATGCCCGGCAGGACCGCAAGGACAAGCCGCGCAGCCCGATTTCGTCGAAGCTGGTAGCCGATCTGCTTACCACGGCGGGCGCGAACCGGGCGTTGATTGTAGATTTGCACACGCCGCAGTTGCAGGGATTTTTCAACATCCCGGTAGATCACTTGTTCGCTTCGCCGGTGCTAGTGGATCACTTCCGCAAGCTGGCGCTCCCGAACCTGACGGTGGTTTCGCCGGATGCTGGCGGCGTGGAGCGGGCGCGGTTTTTTGCCAAGAAAGTCGACGCGGCGCTGGCGATTGTCGACAAACGGCGGGTCGAGATGAATGTGGCCGAGATCATGCACGTCATCGGCGATGTAAACGGGCGGACTTGCCTGATCATCGATGACTTGATCGACACGGCGGGGACGCTGGTGAAAACCGCGGCCGCGCTGGTGGAAAACGGTGCGATCCAGGTTTATGCGTGCGCGTCGCATGCGGTGTTGTCGGGGCCGGCGGTGGAGAACATCCGCAACTCGGTGATCAAGGAAGTGGTGGTCACGAATACGATTCCGCTGACGCCCGAGGCCGATGCCGCGCGTACGGAAAAAGGCGGGAAGATTTCTGTCCTGTCGATTGCAGGATTGATTGGCCGGGCGATTCAGGCGAATCACGAAGAGACTTCGGTGAGTAAGTTATTTATCTAGGGTAGGAATTTTTGCAGGCGCCGGCAAGAAGCAGGTTCCTCCACTGCGCCGTCGCTAAGCTCCGGCTCCGGTCGGAATGACAACACTGTGAAGGGAATTGAGATTTATGGCGACTGCATTGGAAACCAACACACTGGAAGCGCATCCGCGGGACGCGGGCACAAAGAACGACGCCCGGCGCGTGCGTCTCGACGGTAAGATTCCGGCCGTGGTTTACGGGGCGGGCAAGGATTCCGTTTCCGTCAGCGTGGATCCGCGGGTGGTAACGCGGATTCTGAATTCGGAGACCGGCCACAACACGATTTTCGATCTGGTCAACGGCGGCGAACGCACCAAGGCGATGATTGTCGATTGGCAGTACGAGCCCATCAAGGGCAAGCTGCTGCACATCGACCTGAAGCGCATCGCCATGGATAAGGCGCTGAGAGTCAGCGTGCCGATTTTCCTTGTCGGCGAAGCCGCGGGCGTCAAGCAGGAGGGCGGCATCATGGAGCAGATGCTGCGCGAAGTCGAGATCGAGTGCCTGCCGGCCGACATTCCGAGTCACATCGATGCCGACGTCAGCGAATTGACGTTCGGCAAAGTGCTTCGTGTTTCCGATTTGCCGCATGGCGAAAAACTTAAGTTTTTGACCGACTCGAACCAGCCGGTGGCACACGTGACCTCGGTGAAGGAAGAAGTGGTCGCGACGCCCGAAGCGGTTGCGGCGGATGCGACGGCCGCTCCGGCCGAGCCTGAAGTCATCAAGAAGGGCAAGCAGGAGGCCGGGGAAGAAGGCGAGGCTGCGGCGGAAAAGCCGGAGAAGGCCGAGAAGAAGGAGAAGAAATAGCTTCGTGCCGGGGCCAGACGTGCTTTGCCTGGCATGGCCGGGTCTGAGACCCGGCCCCACACGGGCTCATTCGCGTGAAACTGATCGTTGGGCTTGGCAATCCTGGCATCGAGTATCAGTTCACGCCGCATAATCTGGGCTTTCTGGCGATCGACCGCATCGCGTCGAATTTGGGCGTGGAAGTTCGAAACCGGCAGTGCCGGGCGCTAACCGCGCGAACCGTGATTGCCGGCCAGATGGTATTGCTAGCCAAGCCGGAGACGTTTATGAATCTGAGCGGCGTCTCGGTGCGGGAGCTGGTGAAAGAGTACGAGGCGGCTCCGGAAGCAGACCTGATCGTAATTCAGGACGAGCTGGATTTTCTGCTGGGCACGCTGCGCATCCATACGCGGCGCAGTTCGGCGGGGCACAACGGAATCGAGTCGATCATCGGGGCGCTCGGCACGCAGGATTTTCTGCGGATTCGGATTGGGGTGGCGCCGGAGCGGAAAGTGGGAGACGGCGCGGAGTATCTGCTGGCTCCGATGAAGAAGAAAGATCTGGAAACGGTGGATGGAATTCTCGACACTGCGGAAGAAGCGGTGAAGGTGATTCTGAAAGAGGGTCCGGCGGCGGCGATGAACCGGTTTAACCGCAAAGAGCCGGACGAATAGGGAAGCGAGCCAAACGCGCGATTCTTGCGTCGCAAAGGACGCGACGCATCGCGCGGCTCGCCCAGATCCTTCGCGAGACAAAAAGCGTCCCGCTCAGGATGACAACGCGAATTTGGAGAAAACGATGAATCGTACTTATGAGCTGATGTTCATTGTTCGTCCGGATATGACGGAAGAGGATCTGGACAAACTGATTTCCACGCTGCAATCGGTGGTGCCGCCTGCGGGGGGAAACGTGGTGAAGGTTGAAAAGATGGGCAAGCGGCGGCTGGCCTACACTGTGCGGCGCTTTCACGATGGCATCTACGTGCTGCTCGTCGTCGAGGGCGGAGGCGCGGTGATCCACGAACTGGAGCGCCGCCTGCGAGTGACCGAGCCGGTCATCAAGTTCCTGACCGTGCGCATTGACGAGGAACAGAAGCGGCTGGCCAAGATCAAGGCTCTCCGCGACGCGCGCAAGAAGGTCAGCGCGCAGCCGGCTGCTCCGGCGGAAGCGCCTGCGGCTGCTCCGGCGGCCGAAGCTCCGGCGACAGTATAAGAGCAGTGGCCATTGATGAGTGATTAGTGGCCAGTTCTTGGCGCAATCGATAATTTGACTGGCCACTGGCAACTAATCACTGGCCACTGACTTTAGAGGAGAAATATGGCTGACGAAACAAAAGCACCAGAGCAATCGGCTTCGAGCGAGAGGCCGCGTTCGGAATTTCCGCGATCCGGGGGAGATCGTCCCGGTGGAGATCGGCCGCGATTCGGGGGCGGCGGGCGCGGGCCCGGCGGACCTCCGCGTGAGGGCGGACGTAAATTTTTCCGGCGCAAGAAAGTGTGCAAGTTCTGCACCGAGAGAATTGAAGACATCAACTACAAGGACTACCGCCTGCTCGGCCAGTTCGTGGCCGAGAGCGGCAAGATCGTGCCGCGGCGCCTGACCGGCGTGTGCGCGCCGCACCAGCACCGGCTGTCGTCGGCCATCAAGCAGGCGCGAAACATCGCGCTGCTGCCGTTTGCGGGAAGAGCCTCGTAAAGCAGCTTTTAGCCATTAGCCTTTAGCTCTTAGCTCAATCGAGTGGGGCGAACGGTTTTGGCGAAAGGCTAAGAGCTAACAGCTAATAGCTGAGACATTGGAGCCATCATGGAAGTCATTCTGAAAGAAGATGTAGCCAAGCTGGGAGCCCGCGGCGAGGTGGTGAAGGTCGCGGAAGGATATGGGCGGAACTTTCTTCTTCCGCGCAAGCTGGCCATTGAAGCCAACGACAGCAACAAAGCCGTCATCGTGCAGATGAAGGCCGCGGCTGTCAGGCGCTCGGCCAAAGAGAAAACGCAGGCCGAGGAGTTGGCCAAGCAGTTTGACGGCGTGTCGGTCGGGTTCACGCGCAAATCGGGCGAGCACGATCAACTCTTCGGATCGGTCACGTCCGGCGATCTGGCGGATGCGCTGACCAAGAAGGGATTCAACATCGATCGCCGCAAGATCCAGCTGCACGAGCCGCTGAAGACCGTCGGCGAGTTCACCGTCCCGGTAAAGCTGCACAAGGACGTGACCGCGCACCTGAAGGTGGTCATCGAGAAGGAAGCGATCGCCGCCGAGTAGCTTTGTCTCCCGCAATACGTTTGTAGCCCTGACCTAGGCGAAGGACCTGTCTACTCGCAGGCGCACAGGTCTTTCGCTTCGTGCAGGGTCGAAGAGCCCTTCGCTTGCCCTACAGTCAGGGCATTTCCCTTTCCAAACCTGGCGCCGTGCATTGTGCTCCACTGTTCTGTTTCCCTCTAACTCCCTGTCCCTGAATCACCTAGGCTCTGCGAAAAATCTGGGACCAGCCTATAATTTCTGCTTACGGTTCCACCGATTCTCCGTCTATTCCTGTGCAAGCCCGGATACGGCATGGCATCGAACGCGAACATGCCGGGCGGGTAGAGGCATAAACAAGAATGCCGGCCGATGCATGGGTGATATCACTTGCGATTGGCGAACGGGCCCACTCGAAGCGGAAGAGTGAACGGGTAGAGAGAGTCGACGAGAACCGAGATCAAGAGAACCAGGCTCGGGGAAACCAATCTCGAGAGAACCAGGACCCCGCGCGGGGCCGCATGGCTGGGTTAGATCGCCAAAGTCAAGATCGTCGCATAGACGACACGATGTTGATCCGAGAGGCCCAGCGCGGCAACCGCGCCGCCTTCGAGGAACTCGTTCGCCATTACGATCATGCGGTGCTGCGGCTCGCTCTCCACCTCACCGGCACCGAGCAGGACGCGCAAGACGTTTACCAGGACGCGTTTCTCAAGGCGTATAAGAACATCGGAAATTTCCGGTTCGAGTGTTCCTTCTACACCTGGATTTACCGGATCGTGACCAATCTGTGTCTCGATCATTTGCGCAAGAAGAACGTGCGCAAGGAAGATGCACCGGTCGCGAAAGATTCCGATGGTGGTGAGTACGACCTGCTCGATCAGGTGCCGGATGGGCGGGCAGGAGCCAATCCAGAGCGGGATTTGATGCGGCGGCAGTTGGGGGCGCGGATTTCGGGAGCGCTCGAAAAATTGACCCCGCGGGAGCGCATGGTGTTTGAGCTGAAGCATTATCACGGATTGAAGCTGCGCACCGTGGGTGAGATCTTGCATACCACGGAAGAGACGGCGAAGAATACGTTGTTTCGGGCTACGCAGAAGTTGCGCGGCGCGCTGGCGGATATGCGGTGAGTTGAGTGGTAGGGCTTGGGCGGTAGGAGTTGGGTGGTGGAGTTGGGTGGTAAGAGCTAGGGCAGGGCGGCCGCGCTTTCGCGCTGGCCGGACGGGCGAAGGCGCCCGTCGCCACATGGCCTCTGCTGGGACTTGTAGTGAGTGAAGGTGCAATTTATGAAATGTGAATGGGTTCGAGAGAATATCGTGCTTCAGGTTTATGGCGAACTGGCCGACGATGCCCGCCACGAACTGGAGCAGCATGTGGCTCGCTGCGCCGACTGCGCGGCGGAACTGAAGGCCGAGCAGGAGTTCTATGCGCTGCTCGAGCAGGATCGCGCGACCAATCAATTTATCAATGGCCCGTCGGCGAACCTGCTGGCGTCTTCTCGCATGCGTCTGCAGGAGGCGCTGGAGACCGCCAAACAAGGCAGCTTCTTCAGTCGCCTGGCGTTCGATCCGGCGAACTGGCTGCGGCAGGTGCGATTCTCGCCCGCGCTGGCTTCGGCAATTCTGATCCTCGGCTTCGCCGGCGGAGTTGGAACCACATACAAGCTTTACTCGCATACACCGCAGCAGGTCGGTCCCTCCAGCCCCGCTCAGGTCAACGATGCCTCCATTACCGGCATTGAATCCGTCACCCAGCAACCGGGAACAAATCAGATCAGCATCAAGTACAACACGGTTTCCACGCAGGAAGCCCAGGGATCGCTGAACGACCAGCGCATCCAGCAACTGCTGCTGTACGCAGCGCGCAATAACTACAACTCCGGTGTGCGCATGGATTCCGTCGGCCTGATGACCCAGAATCCGAGCGACACGCACTTCCGCGACGCGCTCATGTATGCGCTGCAATACGATACGAATCCCGGCGTGCGCTTCAAAGCTCTGGACGCCCTGGGACCGTATGTGAAGGATGACACGCGGGTGCGCGACAGCTTGCTGCAGGCGCTGGTGAACGATACGAATCCCGGCGTGCGCGAGGAGGCCTTGCGCATGCTGGAGCCAGTGAAAGCAGATGGCAGCGTGCGCGCCGTGCTGATGACACTGGCGGCAAAAGATTCGAGCACCTATATCAAGTCGCAAGCCCGGACTTTGCTGGCCCAATTGCCTGAGATCGACTAGAGCAGTTTTTTGGGATTGTTGAATTGTGCGGGCGATACAGCCCCGCGGCAGCCGGCGGGACCCTTCGGCGAGTTCAGGGCCTGGGCTGGCGGCACGAGACGAGGTGAACATTTTGAAACGAGAGCTACAAATCGTCGGGCTGGTTATAACGCTGGCCCTGACCCCGCTGTTGCTGGCGCAGGAGACGCATGTTTCCCGCGAAGGCGGCGGCTGGGGGCAGGAAATCACGGGCAATCTGGCCGCGGTAAAAAATCTGCGCGTGAAAGTGGATGCGGGTGCGGTGGTGGTGCGAGGCGGGCAGCAGCAAGGCATTAACTACGTCGTTCATACGCGGCTTAACACTTCCTCGGAACAGGACGCGCGCCGGCAATTTGACCAATACAAAGTGACCGCTTACGTGAAGGGCGACACAGCCTGGATCGTCGGGGAGTGGCAGACGCGAAGACAGCCGCACCATTGCTCGGAAGAGTTCTCCATCATGGTTCCGCGCGATATGACGTTGGTAAAGCTGGAAACCGACGGCGGCAATGTGGACGCCATGGGAGTGACCGGTCGCGTGGAAGCTGAGAGCGGCGGCGGCGGCGTGCGTCTGGATGACATCGGAGGCGGCGTCAATGCCGAAACTGGCGGCGGTTCGATTGATGTGGGCACGGTGAGCGGAGACATCGGGCTGCACACCGGCGGCGGTCCGATCGAGGTGCACCAAGCCAATGGCATGGTTACCGCAGACACCGGTGGCGGCAGCATCGAGATTCAGAACGGGGCGCAGGGTGCGAGCGTTGAAACCGGCGGCGGCAGCATTGAAGTGCGCCACTGCAACGGGAGAGTGAAAGCTTCTACCGGCGGCGGAAGCGTGGAAATGGGCGACATCGGAGGTCCCGTGGACATCGATACGGGCGGGGGCAGCATACGGCTCAATTCCGCCAAGGGATATGTTCATGCTGAAACCGGCGGCGGTGGCATTGATCTTTACGGCGTCCCGTCAGCGCAGGCGGAAACCGGCGCGGGCCCAATTACGGTAAAGCTGGTGAACACCGGCAGCGCGCCTCACGACTCCGAACTGGAGACTTCGGCCGGCGACATTACAGTCTATATTGCGTCGGATGTTGCGTTGGATGTGCGCGCCAGCGTGGATATGGCCAGCGGACACCACATCACTTCGGAGTTTCCCGATATTCACGTTCATAGCGAAGGCGATTGGGGCTCGAAGACGATTTCCGCGGAAGGCAAGCTGAATGGCGGAGGACCGGTGTTGAAAGTCCGGACCACTACTGGAGACATCAATTTCAAGCGCTCCACCCGCTGAAAACATTAGTTGAACCTGACCCACGAATCTGAAGTGCGGTAGACGGAAGGAAATGACCATGAGCAAATACGTTCTGACCAGCATCGTTCTACTGCCGTTACTGCTCAGCTGCTCGTATGCAGCGCAAAACCGGATCGTCGCTCAGGACGCTCCGCCGGCAATGTTCTGGAGCGAAGACGGCGACACCAGCTCGTACCTCGGCGTAGACATCGCCGACGTGACGGCGGAAAGGCTGAGCGCCCTGAAGCTGAAGGAAGAAAAGGGTGTCGAGGTCACGGTGGTCGACCAGGACGCTCCCGCCGGGAAAGCTGGCATCAAGGAACACGACGTGATCCTGACCATGAACGGAACTTCGGTGGAAAGCGCGGCACAGTTGCGGCGGATGATTCATGAAACGCCCGCCGGCCGGATTGTTGCATTTGGGCTGAGCCGCAATGGGCAGCCCATCACCGTAAAAGTGCAACTGGCCGACCGGCAGAAGGAATTCTCTTGGCCCAACATGAAAGACTTCCACGTCGATGTTCCCGCGATCGAAATTCCGCCCATCGATATTCCTTCGTTCCAGATGGTCATGGTCACTTCTTCGGCGCGCAGCGGGCTCACGGTGGAGAACATTACTCCCCAACTGGGAGAATTTTTTGGCGTCAAGAACGGCAATGGCGTGCTGGTGCGCTCGGTGGAAAAAGGCAGCCGCGCCGAGAAGGCTGGCTTCCGAGCCGGAGACGTGATCGTGAAGGTCAACGATCAGCCGGTGCATGACACCAGCGATTTTACCCATGCGGTGAAGTCACGCGACCGCCAGGGAGTTAGTGTTGGCGTGGTCCGGGACAGAAAAGAACAGAATCTGAATCTGACCCTGCCCCAGAATCACGATTCCGGAGGTATGTTCGAGGATGAGAGTCTCGACCACGAACCAATGTTCAACGCTGAACGCGCCATGGAGCTGAGTGAGTTGCAAAACAAAGTCGCCCAGATGCGGCCACAGATGGAATTGGCCGTGCAGCAGGCGGCAGAAAATTCGCGCAAGGCAGCGGAAGAAGTTCGCAAGTCGCTCTGTGATGGTCAGAAACTACTTCGTCAGCAATCGGAAAAGCAGCGCGAACAGTTCCGGAAAGAGCAGGAACAGCTCAAGCGGGAATTGGAACAGATGAGTCGCCAGAGCCGGCGGGGTGGACTGGATATTTAGCGCTCCTACGCCGCGACCGGGCTACCGGCTGGCGGCGGATTTGCGAGCCAGAGTGGTGAGCGACACGCGGTTTCGCCCGGCTTGCTTCGCGGCATAGAGTGCGTTGTCGGCGGCGCGCACCAGTTCATCGCGGCCGGCGCCGTGCTCGGGAAAGGCGGCCACGCCGGCGCTGATCGTGACCGTCCTCGGTACACCTGGAAACTGCCAGCTTTCCACCAGCCTCCGCAGTTTTTCGGCCACGCCCATGGCGTGCTGGGCGTTGGTCTGGGTGAGCAGAATCGCGAACTCTTCTCCGCCGTACCGGCAGACCACATCCATCTTGCGCAATTGCTGGTGAAACAGAGACGAGACCTGGCGCAGCACCTCATCGCCCAGCAGGTGCCCGAACTCATCGTTCAGCTTCTTGAACTGGTCGATATCGGTCATCACCACGGCCAGGCTCAGCTCGTGGCGCCGGGCGCGCTCAATTTCTTCCATGATCCGCAGCTCAAAGAAGCGCCGGTTGAAAATGCCGGTCAGCCCGTCGAGATAGGCAAGCTGTTTGACGCGCTCCAGGTAATGCGCGTTCTGAATCGAGCTGGCGCAAATGTCTGCGACCGATTCAAGCGACTGCAATTCACTCTCGCGAAAGGCATTGGACTCGGCGCTGTGCAGCGTAAGAACTCCCAGCGTCTGGCCAAACGAAATGAGCGGAATGCTCATGCGCGAAGCCGCCTCCGCGAACAGTTTGAAAGACGCGGATTCGAGATCGTTTTCGATGGCGGTTCCATTCGTGGCCAGAATGTGCGACCACGGGTGCTGGTTCGCGGGAAACCGTGAATCCAGTGCGAAGCAGGCTGTAAGCAAGCCTTCGTGCGCCCGCAGCACCAGATCGCCCTCGTCGCGCAGGAAAAGCGAAACGTGCGGAACCTGAAAGGCCAAGCGGATGACTGAACATACGCGCCCCAGCAGATCCTGCAAATCCATGACCGCGGTGCTTTGCTGCGCGATGATGTTGATCGCTTCCAGTTGCCGCGCCCGTTGCCGCTCCAGCGAGTACAGGCGCGCGTTCTGAATTGCGATGGAAGCCTGGGTTGAAAACAAAGTCAACAGATCGATAGTTTCGTCGTCGAAGTGATTGATCCGCTCGCTCTGGCAGTCGAGCACGCCCACCACCTCATCGCGCACCATGAGCGGAATCGCCACTTCCGAGCGAGTCGCCTGCGCGGCGCAGACGTAGCGCGGGTCTTTGCTGACGTCGGGCGAGTAGACGGGCTGTTTTTTCAGCACCGAGGCTCCGCTCAGCCCCTCGTGGACTCCCAGGCGAATCTGGTCGTGGCCCGCGTCCCAGCCGATCTGCGAACGAACACACAACTGCTGCGCCTCCTTGTCGAGCAGCAGGATGGCCACGTTCTGCAAATGAAAATAGTCACGAGCGATCTGCAGGATGCGCTGCAACACCTCGTCCAGATCAAAGGTAGAGAGCACAGCCTGGCCCGCTTCGTAAAGGACCGCGATTTTTTGCATTGTTGGAGATTGTACGTCCCGGAAGGATGGTTACCGAGGTTCCCGAAGTAACGTCCGCCGGCGGGGGCAGCACTTTAGACCTTAGCTTCTTGGGTCCTACTTCCATTTCCTCGCGGTGCGGATCAGGCCATAGGCCGCCAGGCAAAACCAGAAGTCGATCAACATGCCCAAGTCCAGGTGGGTGGGGCGATGGCGTGCCACCGCAGGAAACGACGGGGCCAGAACGAAATAGGCCACGTTGCCCAGCACGATTGCGAGGAACGCCTGAAGTAAATTGATCACCACAGGTGATTTAGACACCAAGCGCTCCTGTTCGGTTGCCAAGGTGTTTGAGCAGGCGGTATCCCCATCCTGCTACCATTCTTGCGGCCCACGATCATTCGCCGTGCGAAAGGAATGGCCGGAATTCAGAGCATGCTCGAACTTTCCACTCCCGTGCAATACGTCAAAGGGGTCGGCCCGCGCATCGCGGAAGTTCTGGCTGCCAAAGGCATCCATACCGTCGGCGACCTGCTTCATTATCTGCCTTTTCGCTACGAAGACCGGCTGAACCCACGTGGCATCGCTGAACTACGCCCGAACGAAATGGCGACCGTCATCGCCGAGGTGCGCAATTCGGGCTTATTCCGCACCCGCCGCATGCCGATTTTCCAGCTCACGGTGGGGCAGGGACGCACCCGCCTGCGCTGCCTCTGGTTCAACGCGACCTATCTTCAGGACAAGTTTAAGCCCGGCCAGATGATCGCTCTCTACGGCAAAGTGGAAGAGGATCAGCGCAGCCGGGAGTTGCAGATCGTGCAGCCGCAATTCGAGATTCTGGGCGATCCAACCGACTCCGGTGAGAATGGCCCCGAAAAGAAGGTGGCGGAGTCGCTGGAAGTGGGCCGGATCGTCCCCATCTACGAAGCCACAGGTCGCCTGACTCCGCGCTGGTTTCGCCGTGCCATCCGCACTGCGCTCGATAGTCTGACGCCCGAACTGCCCGACGCGATTCCTGCCGTCGTCCGCGGACGCCTGGGCCTGATCTCGCCTCGAGCCGCCTTGTGGAATGTTCACTGGCCCGAGCCGGGCGAAAGTCTGCAAGACCTGCAATCCTCGCGCACGCCCGCGCACCTCCGTCTGATCTTCGATGAATTTTTTTTCGTGGAGCTGGGCCTGGAATTAAAGCGTCGCGAGCAGAAGGCTCAAACCGGAATCGCGTTTCGTCTGGATGCCCGCGTCCGGGCGGCGATCAAGAAGATTCTGCCATTTCATCCCACGGCCGCGCAGAAGCTGGTCCTGAAAGAAATTGCCTCGGACATGGAAAGGCCTTATCCCATGCGGCGTTTGCTGCAGGGTGACGTGGGATCGGGCAAGACGATCGTGGGCTTCGAGGCGGCGATCATCGCCATCGAAAACGGCTGCCAGGTCGCGCTGATGGCGCCCACGGAGATTCTGGCGCAGCAGCATTATTTTTCCGCGCGGCGGATTCTTGAGAACGCCGGATATCGCATCGTTCTGCTGACCGGCTCGCTCGAAGCAGACCGCAAGCGCGAAATTCGCCGCCACATCGCGCAGGGAAATGCGCAGCTCGTCATCGGCACGCACGCACTGCTCGAAGAAAAAGTGGAGTTCGCGAAGCTGGGACTGGTCATCGTAGACGAGCAACATCGCTTCGGAGTAATGCAGCGTTTGAAGCTGATGAAGAAGTCGGGCGAAGGCGGCGAAAACGCCTATGTAGGTACGGCCGCCCCCGGCCGTCCAGTCGAGCGAAGCTCGACGGCCTCACCACAAGGCCCGCCCGCCGAGCCCGACGTCCTCGTGATGACGGCAACTCCCATCCCGCGCACCCTGGCGCTCACGCTCTACGGCGACCTCGATCTCAGCGTGCTCGACGAACTTCCGCCGGGCCGCACTCCGATCGTCACTCGCTGCGTCGCAGACGAGCAGTCCCCGAAAGTCTGGGATTTCGTTCGCAAGCAGGTTGCGGCCGGGCACCAGGCCTACGTGGTTTATCCGGTCATCGCAGAAAATGAGGAGACCGAACTCAAAGCCGCCGTCAAAATGTACCGCGAGTTGAGCGGCGACATCTTCGCCGACCTGAAAGTCGGACTGCTACACGGCCGCCTCGATGCCGAACTGAAAGAACAGGTCATGCGCAGGTTTCAGACTGGCGAGCTGCAGATTCTGGTTGCGACTACGGTCATCGAAGTTGGTGTCGACGTTCCCAACGCGACCGTCATGGTGATCGAGCACGCGGAACGCTTTGGCTTGGCGCAGCTTCATCAGCTGCGCGGCCGAATCGGGCGCGGTGCCGCCAAGTCGTATTGCATTTTGATGACTGGAGGTAAGGTCACCGAAGACGGCCAGCGCCGGCTCGACGCCATGGTGAAAACTAACGACGGATTCCGGATCGCCGAACTCGATCTCGAACTCCGCGGTCCTGGAGAATTTTTCGGCACGCGCCAGGCTGGCATGCCCAGCTTCCGCGTGGCCAATATTATTCGCGACGTCCAGCTCCTCGAAGCGGCCAAGCGCGAAGCGGCCGCGGTGCTCGCCGGACCGAACTCAGAAATCTCCTCCGAAGAAATCAGCCGCGCCCTGGTCCACATGCGGGCGCTCTGGCGGCATACCTATGGCTTAGTCGAAGTGGGGTGAAGCCCCTGCGACAAGCCTTACTGCGGACCAACCAGATACCGAAAGAAAAAATCTCGCGACTCCAGCGCCAGTTCCCGCCGCGCATCTTCCTTCTGAAACGTGTGCACGTCGTCTATTTTGATGAATGACACAGGCACGTGCGCAGATTTCAGCTTGTCGAAAAGTTCCTGAGCCTGCGAAATGGGGACTTCCTGATCCTTGGTGCCGTGCACGATCAGGAATGGCGCGTCCCCTTTGGAAACATGGAACGCAGGCGACGCGTCGCGCCAGACCTCCGGCTGCTTTGAGTACTCGGCTCCAAGAAAATTGGCAAAAAAAACATCGCCGTCGGGATCGCGACCGGTCGTGAAATCCGTTGGGCCGCTCACATCGACCACCGCTTGCACTCGACTGGAATATTTCTTGAGCGCCGGATCGGAATTATCCCGCGTATTTTCCATTCCCAACAGCGCCGCCAGCTGTGCGCCCGCCGAGTGTCCAAAAGCTCCGATGTTTTCGGGGTTCACTCCATACTTGCCCGCGTTCGCCCGGACCCAGCGCACGGCGCGCTGCACATCGTCGAGTTGGGCCGGCCAGCGGTTCTCGCCGTCTTTGAAGAGCCGGTAATCTACAGCGAAAGCGATGAAGCCGGATCGCGCCAGGAAATGTCCCATGCCGCGCATCGTGCTCTTGTCGAAACTGGTCCATCCGCCACCGTGTATAAGCAGTATCGCTGGCCGAGTCTGCACGCCTCGGTCGGAAGGCTCGTAGATGTCGACGTGCAACTCGGAACCATGAATCGAAGCGTAGGGAACGTTCTCTTCAACGGTCACGTCGTCAGACTGCGCGGCCGGCGCGGGAACCTGCGGTGGAGAACCCGCACCCACCCGCTGCGCCGCCGCAGTTGCCGGAAAGCCCGCGGCGAGTAATAGAGCGATGAGCGAACTAACTGCCGGTTTCATCTCATGATTGTACTTCGCAAGTTCGCCACGGGGCATAGTTCGCTAGGTGGCACGTTCGCTACGTGCTGAGTGTATCCCGTAGCGGCCAGGGGAATGTTGAACAGGAGTTGCCGAGCATCCCTCCGCCACTTAGTCAGGAGCAAAGCCGACCTGATAAAATCCATAGGATGTCCAGCACTTCCCAACTCATTCAGATTGAGCTCGCTCCACCGCCCCGCGCACCCAAGCCGCAGTGGCTGCGCGCAAAAGCTCCGGTGGGAGACAACTTCCACCATCTGAAAAAACTGGCGCGCGGGCTCGGCCTGCACACCGTCTGCGAGTCGGCGCAGTGTCCCAACATCGGTGAATGTTGGAATCATAAGACTGCGACCTTCATGTTGCTGGGCGATATCTGCACGCGCCGCTGCGGCTTCTGCGCCGTGCCCAAGGGAAGGCCCGAGCCCATCGATTGGGACGAACCCCGCCGCGTCGCTGAGGCGGTAGCTACTCTGGGCCTGAAGCATGCCGTGGTCACGAGCGTGAACCGCGACGACGACAATCTCGGCAGCGCCCGCGTGTTTGCCGAAACCATCCGCGAGATTCGCGAACTGACCCCGGATTGCCGCGTCGAAGTGTTGATTCCTGACTTTCAGGGCGTGGAAGAATCGTTGCGCATCGTGCTCGACGCGCAACCGGATGTGCTGAATCACAACACCGAAACGGTGCCACGATTGTACCGTGCTGTTCGTTCGGGCGCGCGCTACGAGCGCTCGCTCACTTTGCTGGAAAACGCAAAGAAACTCTCTCCCAACATGGTGACCAAGAGCGGAGTGATGGTCGGCCTGGGCGAGTCGAGCGAGGAACTGGTCGAAGTTTTTCGCGATCTCGGAACGCGTGGAGTCGACATTCTCACGGTGGGCCAATACCTTCGTCCCTCGAAAGATCATCTGCCCATTGCCCGCTTCTACGAGCCAGAAGAGTTTGTCTATCTGCGGAACCAGGCTCTCCGCTTCGGTTTCCGCCACGTGGAGTCCGGACCGCTGGTGCGGTCCAGCTATCATGCGCACGAGCATGCCGATGCCGCTGCGACACCCCGGGCGGTGACGTAGCTTGCGGCAGACGGGTTTTCCCGCCCCCGCCGTTCTTAAGAAAAACACGGATTTCAGAATTAGTATCTCCATCGAAAAAATCGGCAATGGGAGGTTTCTCCCATGGTGACCGTGGCGCTGGTAATTCTGGGATTCTTGGCCGGATTGCTCGGCGCGCTCACCGGCATCGGCGGCGGCGTGCTTCTGACGCCCGTTCTCGCCTTGTATTTCGGCATCCCCATCCGCGAAGCGATCGGCACCAGCCTGGTCGCGGTGATCACGACGTCGGCGGCCAGCTCGTCGGTGCATTTGCAACGCCACACCACAGATATTCGCCTGGGAATGACCTTGGAACTTGCGACCTCCTTCGGAGCCGCGGTCACGGCCTATCTGGTTGGCTATTTCAATCGCAACTTCCTCGAAGGAATTTTTGCCGCGTTCCTGCTTTACAGTTCGATCACAATCCTGGCGCGCGGCGGCAAAGTGAAGAAAGAATATGACGCCAACCCCGCACTGAACGGCGAGATAGGCGAGATGGAGGTCCCGCCCTACGAACCCAAACGTTATCCCCTGGGCTTGAGCGCGTCGCTGGTTGCCGGCGCGCTCTCCGGGCTCCTTGGGATCGGCGGCGGCCCCATCAAAGTTCCGGTCATGTTCATCTTCATGAACGTGCCCCTGATGGTGGCGACCGCGACCTCCAACTTCATGGTCGGCGTCACCGCCGCCGCGAGCGCAATCGTCTATTACCGCCGCGGTGACATTATTGCAGCCGATGCGGCGCCGCTGGCGGTCGGCGTGTTTCTTGGTTCGCTGCTTGGGGCGCGGCTGGCTCCGCGCATCAATCGAAAGATTGTGGTCTATCTGCTGGTCGGCGTCATGTTCTATCTCTCGGGAAGCCTGATTTTCCATCTGTTGCGGGGAGCGCTATGAACCAGGTCCGCGAACCCGCTTTCGATCGCGTGGTGGCGCTGGTGCTGGGAGGCGGCGCGTTTGGCGGCTTCCTGATCATGCTGGCCGGGCTCATCGCTGCGCTCTTCACCAGCAACCACATTCCTCTCGACCTTGACCGTGCCGGCGTACTGCTCATGCTGGCTACTCCGGTGGTGCGTGTGATCGTAGCCTGCTTCTTATTCTTCCGGGAAAAAGACTGGAAATATGGATGGATCTCGCTGGGCGTGTTCACGATTTTGATGCTCAGCGCCGTATTCGGGATCGGGGAACACTGAGGGCGTCGTTTCGGTCATCGCCAATCAGAAATTTCGTGCGATGTAGGCGTGCAATCGTTCGACCCTGAAGGCGGCGTCGCCTGTCTCGATTTGCAGCAGCAACTGCGCCGCGGTCAACTGATTGTGAAAGTCGAGAGCGGCCGAAGTATCCGGATTGCCGATCAACTGAATATTCTTGTCGATCTCGCGGCTCTCTTCCTGCAACGACTTGAGCCTGGTTTCCTGCACCGAGACGCTCTCCACAAGTTGCTGCCGCAACACTTCCATGTTGCGTATCACATCGCCTTCCTGCACTTTTTTCCATTCGCCATAGGACTCAACCGCCCGATCTAGATGCCGGTTGATCTCCCGGCTGGCGAGATTGTAGTTGATCGAAACTGCGCCGTAGGGCTGCGCTCCATAAGCGACCGGATTGACCTGCTGATGAACGCCGACCGAGAGTGCCACATCCCAGTTGTTCTGCCGGTTTAGTTTGTCCAACGCCTGTTGCTCGCTCACCTCGCCGTTCTGCTTTTCCGCGACCAGATCCTTCAAGGACTTCTCGCGCAAGGGCGGCACGTACAACGCTGCGATCTTCGCCTGCGTATCGGCGCGATCCGCATCCAGCTTGATTTTTGTGGTTTGCAGCGTGAAGAGCATCAGCCGCGTCGCGTTCCGTGCCTCGACCATCTTCGCCGTTTTTTCCATCAGCTGATCGATCGACTGCGAAGCTTGATCAATTAAAGTAAGGCGGTTGTTGAGAGCTTCTTTTTCCAGACTGGCGACCGCATATTGAATATTCTGCTGCGCTCCGGTCGTGGCCTTGTAGAGTTCGCAGTTTCTGCGCGCGGCTTCCACGGTGAGGCCCGCTTTGCGCAGATCGGAAAGCCCCAGCGACGCTCCCAACACCACTTGCGCGGGCAGGCCGGTCTCAGGCTGCGTCAGGCCCGCCGCTGCAATAGGCGTGCGCAGTAGGTCGCGCTGTGCCTGTGCCTGCTCCATCAAATAACTGCAATATGCCAGTTGGTCGTTGACGTCCGCCGCAAATGCATGAAGGGAGAAAACCAGAAAGACCGACGCCACGGCAAACTTCCAGGAATTCGGGCGCATTCACACTCTCCTCGAAGCAACTTATTAACGTGACATATATCAGAGCGAAAGGTCCCAGCAACAGGTCACAGCAACATGGGCTTGCGCCCCAGGAATACGGTTTTCGACTTGGCAGAGGCCGGATCGTCCAGATTCATCTGGATGAGGAAACCGCGGATCTGCGTCTTGAAGATGGGATGGAGGGCCTGCTCTTCGCCTGCGAATATCTGTTTCACGGTGCCCACTTTTCGGCACAGAATCATGTTGAGGTAACAGTCGTAGATCGCACTGCCGGCCACCGCGTAGGCCTGGTTGTCGTAGGGAACAAACGCAAAATACAGCGTCGTGCCGCCGGCGGCATTCAGATAATATGGACTCTGTTTGGCAGTCGCGATCGCCTCGCGCAGGCGATCGATCTGCCGCGATTCCTCCTGAAGCTGCTTCTCGGCAACATTGATGGCGACATCGAGTTGCGCGACTTCAGAGCGCAACTCCGCCTGCTTGACCAGCACATTCAGCGAATTGGTCCCGGTCGTAGTCTTATCGAGAACGCTGTCGGTCAGCAGAACCTGAGCGATTTTGCTGTCGGTATAGGTGTCGGCCGCCTGATTCAGCGCCGCCAGTTGCGTGGCCGCGTCACCCTGCGTGATCAATCCGGCAGCCAGATCTTTATTGATATTCGACTCCACTTGCTTCAGCTGCGCCAGTACGTTTTCGGTCTTTTCATTGTCGGCCAGTTTCTGCTTGTCGAGGGTCGAAAGTTCCGGGCCAGTGGTGCGGTCGTGAGCCTGCTCCCGGGCAATGGCCTCTTTCAGTTGAGGCTCAAGCTCGAGCAACGCGTCGCGATGTTTTTTCATCTCCGCGACGCCGCTGTCGAGCTTCTTGGTGTCCACTTTCAGATCTTCGATGGTCTGCTGGCTGGTCACCAGCTTCTCGCGAAAGTCGAGGCTCTTCTCGTCCGCCGCGGAAAGAATTACCGGCGCGGCCCACGAGCTGTTCACCGCGTAAAAGCCCATCACGAAGGCGTACACGACAATTCCCGCCAGCACGAGATACAGCACGACAATGGCAAAAATACGGTAGAGCGTAATGACCAGTTTGTAGTGCAGCGACTGTTTCGCCGCAGCCGTTTTCGTTTCCGAAGGAGGTTCGGAGCGAGGTTGATCGACATGAGCCTCCGAGGGAAGCTCGCTAACTGGTGGCGTTGCCAAGGGACACCTCTTGTTGTTCTTTGGTTCGAGTACCCCAGTCCGCCGAATCCATGGTGCACAGCGCCAGCGGCGTGAGAAACAAGCTGCTGACCAGCGACCATGCCACATAAGCCCCAAAGGCCAGCGGATGATTTACTGCTTCTTTGGCGCTGTATTTCTTGATCACCCAGGTGAGCACCGCTCCAATTCCGAGCGCCGCAACCAAAGGCAGGGGGCCAGCCCACGCCAGCGGATCGGAACTAAGTGCGGTCACCACGACCAGAAACCCGACCAGCGCGCCAACCGGCGTCAGCACCAGCGTGAGCACAGTGTTGGGATGAAGTTTCCACACATGTTGCGGCAGAGTCTTGAGCGTGAAGAAGAAGTCGCGCACAATGCTGCGCCGCCACCGGAGCTGCTGTTTGAAGAGTACCGATAACGTATCGGGCACGGTGGTCCAGCACAGCGCGTCGTTATTGATGTAGGTGCCGTATCCGCGCAGCAGCGTCTGATGCGTGAGAAAACGGTCTTCTCCCTGATTGACCGGAATGCCGAACCAGTTGCGGCCGCGTATGGCCGGCTCGATTTCAAGCAACAGCGTACGCCGGATCGCAAACAGGCATCCGCTGATGCAGCACACGCTGCGCGTCCAGTTCTCCGGAATCTTATAAAGTTGAAATGCGGAATAATAAATGACCGTCTGAATCGCGGTAATAATGCTGTCATTCGGATTCCGGACTCCGACTCGTCCGCCCACCGATCCGATTCCTGGTTCCGCAAAACATGCCGTCAGCTCGCGGATCGCGTCGGGATGGAAAATGCAATCCGAGTCGATCGAGATAATGACTTCCGCGGTCGAGTGCTGCAGTGCGTTGCAAACCGATCTCGCCTTTCCGCTGTTCACTGCATTTCGCCCGGTCCTTACGCGGATGTTGGTAAAATTGCGCTGCGCTTTCAGCATCCATTCGTAGCTGTCGTCGACCGAGCAGTCGTCTTGCGCAATCACCTCAAACTTGTCGTTCGGATAGCGGCTCTTGCTAATGCTCTCGATCGTCTCGTACACCGTCTTGCCCTCGTTGTAGCAGGGCATGAGCACGCTCACCGTAGGCTCGTAGGTGTAATTCTTCTGCGCCTTCGTGCTGGGGAAGGAAAACCGCATGATGATTCCCATCAGGTACTTGACCACGGAGATCACCAGGCAAAGTACCAGAATGAGCCAAAGAAGAATCGGAGCCATGGTCGCGGCAGCCTCCGGAATTCGGACACTATAACATCCGGGAACACCGCGGAATTCAGGAAAAATAGCGGCCTGATCCCGAGTATGTACCACAACCAGGCTTGCCTATAAAACTTCAGGGAGGAAAGACGTCTCAGAAGATGTGCAGCTTGATGCTCAGGTATTTCTTGGGATTCTCGCGGAATGCCTTCAGGAAATCGCGAGTATTCGTGAGCACGACGTTGGCGTTGTTGTACAACGACTCGTCTTTAAGAAACTTGCCGGCGGTGCCCTGGCCTGCTTCCAGTTCGGTCGTGATCTCGGATAGCTTTGTAATGGTGGTGTCGAGCTTCTTCGCCAGTTCCTCGTCTTTGGCCAGCCTGCCGATCGTGCCCTTGCCGGCGTTGACGTCCTCGGTAATCTTCTTCATGTTCGCCAGAGTGTCGTTGGCGTTATTGTACAGCGCCGGGTCTTTCACGAACTTGCCCGCTGTCCCCTTCCCCTGCTGAATGTCGTCGATGACGGAATTCATTTTGTCGAGAGTGGAAAGGAATTTGTCATAGGCATCGTTGCGGCTGATCAGCGCACCCAGACTGCCCTGCCCGCTGCCCACCTGCTCGACAATCTTCTGGAAATCGGCCACGGTCGCCGCGAGGCGGTTGTAGAGCGTGGGATCGTAAATAAGTTTGCCCAGCGAGCCCTTGCCGCTCTCCGCAAACGCCAGAATGCGGTCGGCACGCTTCAGCAGCGCGTCCATGTTCTGCAGCGTGCTCTGGCTGGCCCGCACCACTTCGTTAAAGTCAGGATGCACCAGCGTGGGCAGAGTGTCTCCGTTCCGCGCTTCGGGTCCGACCGCCTGCAAGCTTTCGATGTCGAGATAAGTTTCGCCAAGCACGCCCGCCGTATCGAGGGAGGTTGTGGAATCGCGCCGCAATGCGTAACTATATTTTGTGCTCACCTTCATCGTGACTTCGACGGGAGTGAGTTGCTTGTCCTTGTCGGGCACGATTTGGATTTTGGTGACGTTGCCGATGTCGACGCCGCTGAGCCGCACGGGAGCGCCAGGACGCAAGCCCTCCGCATTGTCGAAATAGGAATGTAATGTGATACGAGTCGTGAAGAGCCCTTTGGTTCCAGACATCAGAAACAAGAGAACAAACAGAGTCACGCTGGCGGCGACCACCGTAATGCCGACGCGCAACTGCGACCACTTGAGCTGCTTCTGGCTAGGCAAGCGATTTCCTCATAACCCCAGTTCGCGCGCCTCCGGTAAATCGAGTCCGCAGCTCAAGATCGCGATTTCCCCGCGCGGCACGCCCATCGCAGAATAATAACAAAACCCGGCGTGAGCCTAAGCCGTTTTCGCCCACAGCGCCGGCAAGAACGCCAGTGCAAGAAGATACGCCGCCGCGCCGCAAGCCAGAGTTGCGGTTAATCCGAACTGGATGGCGATAACCATGGCCAGCACCGACCCGAGCACGCTGGCCGCGGCATTCATCGCCCAAGCCCATTCGACGGCATTGTCGCCGGCCGATTCGCCGGCGGGAAACTCCGGCGCGGGGGATGTTGCAAGCGCGCGTAAACCGGTGGGAAACGGCATGCCCATCACGAATCCCAGCGGAACAAGAAGCAGGCCGCTCACCAGCAGACGATATCCGAAGTCCATCCCCACCAGCGCCGCCAATCTGCCGGGCAGAAAGAGAATGTCGACAACCAGAGCGAGAAATACCAGCACCAGCGGAATCCAGCCCATCTCCGCGCGCGGCAGCCATCGCCGGGAAAACAAGCTTCCAGCGCCGCTGGAGAGCATCAGCAGAAAAATCACGACCGTAAGCGCATAAGTGGGGTGACCGAGAAACAACACAAAACGCTGAATAAACGCGATCTCCACCATTATGTAGCCCAGGCCCACCGCGACAAAATAAAGTATCGGAAGCGGCGACTGGCGAACCCGCGCACGGCTCAGTGCCAGCGGCAAAACCAGAAACATAACAACCGCGGCCATCGAAATCACCAGCACCAGCAGCAGAACCAGCACCCCCAGGTTTACCTTCCAGTCGATGCCTTCGCGCAGTCCTGTCTCGCCCAGGATCTGGCCGGCCTTCAATGTGAAAAAAAAGAACGGTGCATTGTCGTTCACCGGAGCGACGTTGTATGGATATCTGGCGGCGAACGCATAAGAATCGTTGCTCGCGATCAAATCGGAAAATGCATTCTGTCCCGGCTTCGACGGCAAGTACAGCGGATTTAGTTCTGCATAGCGCCCGCAATGAGCTTCGACCGACGTTTCTTCCGCCATAGTAAACGGCGTCTTCTTGGCCAGCACGACGACCGGAATGCCATCCGCATTCAGCTCGCCCTGCGACGCGACGATGAAGTTGCGCGCCGGATTGGCGACGCCCAGGCGATGCAATGCGTCCATAGCCACGGCGACCACGCGCAGTGCCTCCCGTGGATGGCGAAACTCCCAGCGAGTGATGGCGATCATGCCGTCGGGCTTGAGATGTTCGAAATATTCCCGGAAAGCCTCGACTGTGTACAGATTATTTTCACTTAATGCGAACGCGCCCGCCGCGGTCGAAGCCCACGTGTCGACCAGCGTCATCTGCACCACATCAAAACGCTGCGGCGTCGCCCGCAGAAACGATCGCCCGTCGGTGACATGAATATGCACGTCGGGCCGCTCGTAAAGATGCTGCGAGTAGTCCGCATAGCGCCCGCGCATAATCGTCGTAGCGATGATTGGATTGATCTCGATCCCGGTCACGCTTGGACTGCCGTTCGCAACCGCCCGCAGAACGTCGACGCCGCCGCCCGGCCCGATAATGGCGAACTCTCCGTGCGGGCGCAGAACATTCGCCAGCGCCGGCGGCGCGGACATGAGATCTTTTTCCCACTCTGTATCGTGCCAGTGCGCCGGGTCTGCGTTCATGATGTAAGTAGATGCGTCGGCGTCAATGACCACCGCCTTCGCTTGTCCCTGACGGTCCACTTCTACCCGCGAAAGCGCGTTCCAGCGCGCGAACTCCACCCACGCCGGATCGCGAAACATCCCCTTGGCATAAACCACATCGATGAGGCGTCCGGAGTAGTTCGCTCCAGTCAGTGCTACCAGGGCTGCGGCGGCCAAGCCGGCATTTCGGCGTGCCACGCGAGTCTCCGACCAGATTGCCGCTGCCGCAGCCATTCCAATGGCGGCGACCAGAATCACGTTAGGGCCACCCAGCCAGTTCAGCAAAGGCACCACAGCCAGGCACGCCATCGCCCCACCGCAAAGATCGGCGCCATAGAGCCGCGGAATCCGGCGGGGCTCGCGCGCGAATATGATCGAGAACAGCAACCCGGTCAGGAAAAATGGAATGGCGGCGGCAAGATAGAGCGCGGTTAACCGAAGAAAGTTCTTTCCTGATACCTCTAACGCGACGGGAACATGCAGAACGATCTCGAGCACTGCGACCACAACCACGGAATTCGTCAGGCACAACCGCGACGCCAGCCCGCGCGTGCCGAACTCCGCCAGCCGCGCCTTCAGCAGATACGCAAACACGCCTCCCGCGCCCAGGCCGAGCAACGCAATCGAAATCGCCAAAAATGCGAAGTGATAGAAAAGTACGACCGAAAATAAACGCGTCAGCGCAAGTTCAAGCAACAGCGCGGAAAAGCTGGTCAGCGCCAGGCCTGCTAACAGAGTTGTTTCCGGAATCTCAACCCTGGTCGAGCTGAGAATGGGATTCGCAGCGATGACGGCCATAAGGAATCGGAGGCGACAGTCTAGCAGAAGGGTCAAGCCCCGTCTCTTCTTGGTAGAAACCTGTCGGCCTGCGAAGAGATGCGAGCCCCGTGCAATTCGGACGCAAACCAGTTAGTCTCTTTGAGGAACTCATTTCACCCATTCAGGAGATGCCAATGTCCGCACCCAGCCGCCGGCCAGAGATTCGCCGGCGCCGCACTCGCAAAGAAAAAATCCTCCATCTGCGCAAGCGCCTCGCCGCTGCCAAGACCGACGCCGATCGCACCCACATCACCGCCAAGCTCAATAAACTAGCCATCGGCTCGCCCGGCCAACCCCTGCTGAAGTAGGCTGCAGAAATCAGTCGGCCGCAGGCTCCTGTCCGCGTGGCTTTCGATCGCCATTCGCGACTTGGCGGTACACATCGAGAATCTGCCGCACGGAATTTTCCCAGGAAAATTTCGCGGCCTGCTCGTAGCCGCGCTCTTTCAGCCGATCGCGCAGATTCTGATCTTTAAGCACACAGTAAAGGGCCCGGCGGATCTCGAAGACGTTTTCCGGATTGACCAGAACCGCCGCTTTTCCTACCACCTCGGGCAGCGAGGAAGCGTTGGAAGTCACGACCGGCGTGCCGTGCGCCATGGCTTCCAGCGGAGGCAGACCGAAACCTTCATAGAGCGACGGAAATACAAATATTTTCGCCAGGTCGTAGAAAATCCGCAGCACTTCAATCGGGATGAATCCCAGAAACCGCACATCATTCTGCACTCCGCTGCGCACCACCGTCCGCCGCAAATCGGGATTGCCGGAAAGATCGTCGCCAATGATGATGAGCTTGAGGTCAGGGAACATCTGGTCTTTTTCGAGTTCGGTTTTCAACGCCGAAAATGCCTCGATCATGCGCACGACATTTTTGTGCGCGCTGATGCGTCCGGCGTAAAGCAGAAACGGATAAGTGACCTGGTAGCGCCGCGCGATCAAATCGCGGTCGGCCGCGCTGGCGTGCCCCCGCAGAAAACGGTCGTCGATGGCGTTGTAAACCACCTCGATCTGGCTGGAAGGAATCTCGAACAGCTTCTCGATTTCAGCTTTGGTGAAATTCGAAACCGCGAAAATGCGCGCCGCGCCGCGCAGCACCCGCCGCGTCAGTTGAAAATGCATCGACCGCCAGAATCCGCTCCGCTCGCGGGCACGCGATAAATGTTCCAGCATGTCGTGCACAGTCATCACATACGGGCAGGGCAGCGCGCGCGGGATGGAGAAAAGATTTGGAACATGCAGCAGGTCGCAGTCCTGGCGGCTCAGCACCGCGCGGAACTGCCGGTATCCTTGCACGGATCGTTCGCGCGTCAGCAGCGGGATGAATTGAAAATGGGAGGGAAGAACGCCGATTTCTTCAAATTTTGCCGGCGGCCCGATCAGCACGTACCGGTTCTCGCAATCGAGCCGGCCCAGCGTGCGAACCACATTGCGGATGTAAGTGCCGACGCCAAACTCGGTCATCCGCCGGATGTCGATGGCGATCTTCACCGAAGGCATTTAATCACAGAGGGCAGCTGGAGCGACAAGTGAAATTGCAGGCGCGTCGAAAGCAGAACCTGCGCGAATAAGAACCAGAGCCGGCGCTGACCGGCGCTTGTCCATGTAAACAATATTGTTTATAATCGACCCGTGACGAGCAAAGAGTTTAAGCGCTGGCTCGTGGGACAGGGAGCTGTCTTCAAAGCCGGCAAAGGCTCTCACCTTAAGGTCTATCTGAACGGAAGGCAGTCTGTCCTGCCCATGCACAATGCTGAACTTAAGAAAGGTCTGGTCGAGGCCATCAAAAAGCAGCTCGGCCTGAAGTAGGTGAGCGCGATGTTCCTTTATCCCGTGACGCTGAAGCGCGACCGTGACGGCGGATTTGTCGCCACGTTTAAAGACATCCCCGAAGCCATCACGCAAGGCGAGACCGAGGCCGAAGCATTAGCCGCAGCCCGGGACGCTCTGGAGACTGCCCTCGATTTTTACTTTGAGGACAATCGTGCCGTACCAGCACCTTCCAAGGCTAAGCCTGGGCAACCGGTCGTCGAGCTTCCCGCCAGCCTCGCAGCCAAGATCCTTCTCCTGAACGAGATGATCGAGCAACACGTGCGGCCCGCGGAATTGGCGCGGCGACTGAGGACCACCCCGCAGGAAGTCAACCGCCTCACCAACGTCCAACACACCTCGCGCATCGATGGCATCGCCGCCGCCCTGAAAGCGCTGGGCAAGCGGCTGGATATGAAGGCGGTGTAATAGGCCATCGGTATCAACGATTGTCCTCCGAATCGCCGGAGTCAAGCAACGCCGAACTCGGTCGTCCGCCCGGATGTCGATTGCGAGCTTCACCGCTGGCGTCTAACCACAGAGGAAGCAGGGGAACACAGGGAATTATGGGGCCTTGGATTCTCTTGTCTGAATTTTCCAGCCAAGTTTCTTCGCCATTTCGCGCACGTAGCGCTTCTGTGCTTTCAGCGTTTCCGCGGGATTGGTTCGGCGTTTCTTCTTTGGCGCGTCCACCGAGGCCACGTCAACAATCCTTACCCGAATTTCATCGCCCGCACGGAGAGGCCTCTGTTCGATCCACCGCACATGTTCGCCCGTCGAACTGTGAAGACCTCCGACTTGCAAGAACATGTCCGACGCCCCCTGGCGTGCAACGTAATTCACAATGGCGGTTAAAACTCCGTCATCGCCCACGCCAGCTACGCACAGCTTTTTGCTGTTCAGGTGAACCGTAAACGCTCGCATAAGATCGACCGTAGGAATTACGCGCGCACTTCCGCCTGCGCCTTCGCCCGTCGTTCTGCATAGAGCGGGAACGCCTCGCACAGATCGAGCACCTGCTTACGGACTCTCGCCAGCGCCGCCGCATCCGCGCGATGCAGCAGCACCTCCCCAATCCAGCCGCCAATCTGGCGCATCTCCGCTTCTTTCATGCCGCGCGTGGTCAGCGCCGGCGTGCCGATGCGAATGCCGCTCGGTTTGAGCGGAGGATTCACGTCAAAAGGAATCGCGTTCTTATTCACGGTGATGCCGGCCTGGTCGAGAGCCTTTTCCGCCTCGCTGCCCAATATGCCCTTGGAGAAAACGTCGACCAGCATGAGATGCGTATCCGTGCCGCCGGAAATAATTCGGAAGCCTTCGTCGACCAGCGATTGTGCCAGCGTCTTCGCATTCGTGACCACTTGCCGCGCGTAGTCGCGGAACTCCGGCTGCATCGCTTCCTGAAAACACACCGCCTTCGCCGCCATAATGTGGACCAGCGGCCCGCCCTGCATGCCGGGAAAAACAACTTTGTCGATCGCCTGCGCAAATTCGGCTTTCGATAGAATCATCCCCGCCCGCGGCCCGCGTAAAGTTTTATGGGTTGTCGAAGTAACGATGTGCGCGTGCGGCACCGGCGACGGATGCACCCCACCGGCAACCAGCCCGGCAAAATGAGCCATGTCAACCAGGAACAGCGCGCTGACTTTATCGGCAATCTGGCGCATCCGCGCGAAATCAATAATTCGCGGATAAGCGCTGCCGCCTCCAATAATCAGCTTCGGGCGTTCCTTCTCGGCCAGCTTCTCCAAATCGTCATAGTCAATGGTCTCGGTTTCTTTGGTGACGCCGTACGGAATGATCTTGTAGGTCTTGCCAGAAAAATTGAGGTGAAAGCCGTGCGTAAGATGTCCACCATGCGCGAGGTTCAGCCCCAGAATCGTGTCTCCCGGCTGCAGCACCGCCGCATAGGCCTCCATATTTGCCTGCGAACCAGCGTGCGGCTGCACGTTGGCGTGCTCGGCGCCAAATAGTTGCTTGGCGCGGTCCCGCGCCAGATTTTCGACCACATCGGCAAACTCGCAGCCGCCGTAATACCGTTTGCCGGGATAGCCTTCGGCATATTTGTTGGTGAACACCGAACCCGCGGCTTCGAGCACAGCCTCGCTGACGAAATTCTCCGAAGCAATCAGTTCCAAACCTTCGTGCTGGCGGCGGGTTTCGTTGTCAATCGCCGCGGCAATCTGCGGATCGGATTCATACAGCGGGCGGTACATCTTTGAACTTGTCATGGCGTTTCCCCGATTCGAGGCTGCAGAGTGTCATACACGTCAGCTCGGTGCAGTTCCATATAGCGTTCCGGAGCCTTCACCGGCGTAAACCCAAATTGCGAATAAAGTCCGTGCGCATCGCGGGTCAGCAGAATCCAGCGCCGCAAGCCCTGCAGCGCAGGATGCTGCATGATGCATTCCATCATCCACTTGCTCAGCCCGCGTCCGCGATGCGACTCCAGGACGAACACGTCGCCAAGATATGCGACCGTCGCAAAGTCGCTCACCACCCGCGCAAATCCTACCTGCGCGGGCGCCCCGCTTCTGGCCGATTTTGCCAGAAGTGGAGATTCTCCTCCAACATCATAAACGCCAAAGCACAGCGAGTGCTCGATCGACCGGTGCACAACCTCACGCGGAATGCCCCTGCACCAATAGCAATTCGTCAGGAAACCGTGAATCATGTCGAGATCGAGCCGCGCGGGATCCGTGCTGACCACGAACTCGCCGCGCCGCTGCTCGATAACGGCGCCAGCCCCGCCGCTCTTAACGGATCCCATCTTCACATTCTAAATCCGCGTTCTGCCTTCAAAACGCCGTCCGCAAAAACGACGTCAACTGCCAGCCATCCATGTATTTGTAGGGAGTCTCGCCCATCGTATAGTGGCCGCACGGCAGTACCGCAACCTTGTAGTCGAGCCCGTATCGCTCGAACTCTTCCACCACCTGCCGCGAAAATTCCGGCAGAAACGTCAGATCGTATTTCGCATATACGATCAGCGACTTCTTCGGCCAGCGCGAGAATTCCTTGAAGAACGACATGGGACTGATCGCCAGCCACGCCCGCCGCAACTCTTCCAGATCGATCTTTTCTTCGATTCCCTGCCGGATGTGGCGAGTCGACTGCCCGTGCCACACCACGTCGGCAAAGTAAGTTGACGCATGATTAAACACCGCAACCTTAACCCGCGGATCATGCGCCGCCGCGAGAAACGCATAACACGACCCCAGGCTCGTGCCTACGATGCCCAGTTGCGAGTAGCCCTGCTCTTCGAGCCAGTCGAGGCAGCAGCGAACGTCGATCACGCCCTGGCGCGCCGCATCCAGCGTGCGTCCGATGTTGGCAGAAACCGCGTAATCCGCGCGGCCGGTCTCGGCAGGCATCCGAATGTCGTGATACGGCATGCTCAGCCGCAGCACCGCCACGCCCAGAAGATTCAGCACGCGGCAGAGACTGACGTACGAGATCGCGTCGGAATTCCAGTGCGGCAGCAGCACCACCGCCCGCCTGCCCTGCACCGGAAACCAGCGGGCATTCGCCAGATTATTCTCCGGATACGGCGACTGCACCGGCGAGGTGAATCGCAGAAAGTCGGCAAACGTGCCTTTCACCTTGGCCTCAAGCTTCTGATCGGGAACTTCTCGCGTCGAGTGCACCTTCACTTCACGCCGCTCTAAACGAAAATCGTTCGGCCGCGCATAAGAGTAGAATTCGTCGCTCGCCGCAACAATGCGCTGGTTGTAATCGAGAAAGAACTTCTCCGGATTTTCTTCGTGTGGCGACGGACGCATTCGTCCGTCGCCCGAGCGCAGCGAGGGGGCTGGTATGCTGCCCGGTCGAAATCCGTTGCGGCAGGGCCAGTCCCGCGCCCACTCCGTGCCCCACTCCAGCGGCCGCACCACTCGGTTGTTATCCACCGAAGTGAGCCGGTTCTCCCAGTCGTACATCCACTGTGCGTAGCGCGAAGCCATGGTCAATCTATTACTTTAGCAAGTGCAACCAGAAGAAGCATGAGACAATCAGCGAATGGCCGCGGCATCAGTTGAAACGACGGCCGTTGCAACTGAGAGGCCGTCGCCGAGCTCGGCTGCCAACGGACAAATCACGAGGACCTGCATGTTTGAGGACCTTAAGAAACTCCCGAAGAAAGATTCCTGAGCCAGCACAAATCTTCATACGTCGCCTGAACGAACTCGGGCCGGCAGCGCTGCGCATCCAAATCTTCATTGCGGAAGATCAACTGCCCACCGCGCTCCGCGGCGCGTTGCGCTGCCGTCCAAAATGTGCGCGCGTGACCGAGGTGCAGAAGCCCGGTGGGGGATGGCCCGAGGCGTCCGCGATAAGGAGGAGGGGAATTGGTAGAGGGGATTAAGTTCACTTTGTCTATTACGCTATCGCAAGCCATAGGGGCGCGGCTATGGAGGGGGAGGCGGCGTACTCGATGTGCAGAACCCTTCTTGGGTCTTCGGTCTCCGTCTTCGAGGAAGCATGCACCACCAGCGGCCTCATCGCGAGGACGCCGCCCCTGCGAATCAGGCAATCGATCGGACTGACCTTCATGGCAAGGGCATGAATCGCGTCGTCATCGAGGACGCCCAACTTATGCGTGCCAGGCAGAACCCGCAACGGGCCGTTCAATTCGTTTGAGTCATCAAGGTGAATTCGCAATGCCAGAACCAGAGACAGAGGGGATGCTGGAGCGTGCGCGTAATGAATCCCATCTTTTATCGACCACGGGCCCCAGCCATCCAGATCCAGGCGGTTTTGCAGAGGCAGTGCCGTATCCTGGTGCCAGACGACGAGCCAATTCGACTGCGCAGATTTGTCGAAGAGCGTAGCGCGAAAAGGAAACGCTTCTGGCCCCAAAACTTCGCGCGCCAAGTCGATCAAGGACCGTTCTTGCGCCAGAGCTTCAACTGCTGGCAGTCTCATCGCGTGTCGCACACCAGCGCGACTCCGCCTGGGCGACGACTGGGCCATTTCATCTAGCAGACGCTCCGTTCTTTCGCACGGCAGGGCTTCGGGCAAGATCGCAAATCCACTCTCTTCGACTGCCGAGCGCCAGTGCATTGTCTATTGTGCCGCGCTGCGGGGAGCCATGGCCGGTGCTGTCTTTTCCGGCGTAATCTGCAGCATCGACTGCCCACCGATGTGTACGAAGCTCAACTCGCGCGCGGCCAGCAGCGCATTTACCGCGTCTCTGACTTTCGACCGCGCGATGAAGTTGCCGAAAAATATCTCCAGCTCCGCCTGCTCCGCGGCGATCACGCACTCCAGATATTTCGAGAGCAGGGCCGTGAGCGCTTCCTGCACCGAGAGTCCCACGCCCTCCTTGACTGCGTCCGGCGCCCAGCGATAGAGCAGATCCCAGACCGAACCTTCGCTTGCTTTGTAGTCGACGCGCGTGATGCGCAGCTTCAACCACAATTCGCCGAGCGCGCCATCGAGCGCGGCCAGCGAAACGCTCCCGCCCAGCGTTTCCTGCAGTTTCTGCTTCGAGATCGGGCCGTCGCGGCGGATCAGTTCGAATGCATCGCAGGCGAGCGCCGAATAAGCCGACCGCGACCCCGCCTTCGGCGCCAGCTTGGGATTGCGCTCGCCCACCAGAGCATAAAAATAAGGAAACACTGAGGCCGCCACCAGGAATCCATTGTTCTCGTCGAACAAGTTCGCCTCAAACGCCGTGCGCTCGCGCAACAAACGCACCATCAAATCCGTGGCCTCGGATGCGCGCGGATCTTTGAACGCGTGCTGCCAGCCCGGCAGGCGATCGTCCGATCCGACGAACGCGCCGATGAACGTCGGCGCCAGCAGCGCGGGGCGCTTGGGATACATCAGGCAAAATCCGACTTCTTCGAGAAAGGCGCGCGCGTTTTCGATCGTCCGGATGGGCTTGCCATCGAGACGCCATTTTTCGCGACGCAGTTGCTGAAGTTCGAGGTCAGTCATAAAAGCAGCCATGAGCCATGAGCTAGGAGTTACGAGCTACGAGCAGAAACCTAAGGCTCACAGCTCGAAGCTCACGGCTCCGAAGCTCCTAGATCAGCGCTAGATTCTCTTGAACGCCTTCTGAATGTCCTTGACAGAATAGCGCAGGACCACGGGCCGGCCGTGCGGGCACGAGTACGGGTGATCTGTCTTGGCCAGTTCCGCCAGCAGCCACTCCATTTTATTCTGCTCCAGCGGCATGTTGACCTTGATCGCGGCGTGGCACGCAATTGACGCCGCAATGCGCGCGCGAATCTTTTCCAGATTCAGCGACTGCTCTTCGCGCGCCAGTTGCTCGAATAATTCATGGAGCATGCGCTCGACCGCGGCGGCGTCCACTCCCGCCGGAGCGACCTTGACGGCCACGCTGCGCGCGCCGAACGGCTCGGCTTCGAATCCGTTATGCTGCAGTTCGCCGGAAATTTCGGCGAACACCGCCTGCTGCGCCGGAGACAGTTCCAACACGATCGGCATGAGCAGGCGCTGGCTCTCGACCTTCTGCGCCGCCCGCTGCTTCAGAACGCGCTCAAACAGGACGCGCTCGTGGGCGACGTGCTGATCGATGACCCACAATCCGTCTTCGTTCACGGCCAGGATGAACGAATTCCGAATCTGTCCCAGCGGCTTCAGCGTGGCCAGCGACGAGAGCGTCGGCTCTTCTTCGCGGACATCGAGAGCCGGAGCGCAACCGGTGTCGGGGATCGCATCAGCTTCGCGCGCGCCGGCCGCAGACCGCGACAACGAAACCGCCGCGTCGGCGTCGACCGCGATCCCGCCCTCAAAGTGAAATCGCCCGGAAACCGGCGGCGGAGCCGGCGCCTGCAGAGCAAATCCTCCAGCCGAATCAGGGGCGCCACTTCCCGGTATGCCTGCAAGAGATGGGAACTCAGCCGCAGACCCCGCGCCGGTCGCCGGATCCCAAGGCTGCGCTCCCGGACTCAATTCCGGCGTCATCGCGCCTGGGGTCAGCCCCGCGGACGTCAGCGCCTGGCTCGCCGTGGCGTGCGCCCGCATCTCGGTGACAAACTGCGGCACGGGACGCGCCTTCATCAGCGCGGCGCGCACCGAGTCGCGCACAAAATCGTGCATCACGGTCTGCTGGCGGAAGCGGACTTCAGTTTTCGACGGATGCACATTCACGTCGACTTCTCCCGCAGGCAACTCCAGAAACAGAAGCACCACCGGGTACACGGTTGGGGGAATAATATTTCGGTACGCCTCGGTCAGCGCATGCTGCACCAGCCGGTCGCGAATCAGCCGTCCGTTCACGAAAATAAAAATCGAATTCCGATTTAGCTTCTGAATCTCCGGCTTCGAGACGAAGCCGTGAATCCGCATCTCCCCCGGGTCTTTCTTTTTAACCTCGCCACCCTCCGTAATTTGGCCACCCTCCGCGACCTCGTCGACGTCCTCTTCCTTGCGCCGCCAGGGCGGAGGCTGCGGCAGCCCGAGATGCTCCAGCGCCTGCCGCGCCGCCACCGGAATGAGCTGATCGAGCGTCTCTTTGCCAAACACCTGATACACGCGCTCGCTGTATCCTGCCACCGGAGGCGCGACCAGCATGGCATTCGCCGCCGAATGCAGCTCGAAATGTTTCTCCGGATGCGCCAACGCATAATGCGTGACCAGCGACGCGATGTGCGACAGTTCGGTCGACTCCGACTTCAGAAATTTCTTGCGCGCCGGAGTGTTGAAGAAAAGATCCCGCACCGTGATCGAAGTTCCCGGCGGCAGCCCGGCTTCTTCGACGCGCGCAATTTTTCCGCCGTTGATTTCGATGACCGTGCCGGCAGCGTCATCCGCCACACCCCGCTCCGCTTCCGTCTGCTCCGCGCGCGTCTCCAGGCGCAGCCGCGATACCGACGCAATCGAGGGCAGCGCTTCACCGCGAAATCCCAGCGTGGCTACGCTGAGCAGGTCTTCGGCGTTGTTGATCTTCGAGGTCGCGTGGCGCTCAAACGCCAGCATGGCGTCGTCGCGCACCATGCCGCAGCCGTTGTCGGTAATCTGGATCAGCCGCTTGCCGCCCGCCTCCACGCTGATCTTGATTCGCGTCGCGCCCGCGTCGAGCGCGTTCTCCAGCATCTCCTTCACCACGGAAGCAGGCCGCTCCACGACTTCGCCGGCGGCGATCTGGTTGGCGACGGCTTCGGAGAGTACGTGAATCTTGCCCATGATGAAGTGGATTGAACGGTAAAGGCCAGTTTCGCAGATGCAAGGATGGAAGGCAAAAAGAGGCGGCGCTCCAGGGAGCGCCGCCCTATCTTCCGCTCTGGCGTGATTGTGATTCCTACTGCACGGCCAAAGTGATCTGTAACTGGCTCGTCACCGGATTCGCTCCGCCAGTCGTGGCATTGATGGTAATCGTGTAACTCCCCGGCGGCGTTCCCGCATTGCTGCTGCTGCTGTTATTGCTGCCGCTGCACGAACCGAGCCACAGCGTGGAGAATCCCAGAACCAGAATCAGCCCCAGCATCCGCATACCGTGCAGGCGCGAAGCCCGGTTGCGCGAGCCGAACGTGAAAACGATCCCGAGCAGGCCCGGCAGCAGCGCCGCATAGAAGATCCGCGATCCGCGGTCGAAAGGACGCCGCAACTCGCCAGTCGGAGCGGTGGTGGTGATCGAGACGGTCACTCCGGTCTCGGTCGTGGCGGTTGACGGCGATATGGTGCAGTTGGCTTCCGACGGCGCGCCACTGCAAGTGTAGGTGAGCGGCACCACCGTCGCCGAGCCGGTCACGAATCCGTTGGTGCTGGCTACCGTGACGTTCACCGTGGCCGCCTGCCCCGGCGTCACGGAGTAGGTCGCGCTCGGCGCGGACAGGGTGAAGGTTTCGGTGGTGGCGGTGACGGTGAGCGGCACAGTAGTCGTTACCGTCGCTCCTCCGCCGGTGGCACTCACGGTCACGGTTTGCGCACCTGTTGCCATGTTAGGCAGAGTCAAAATCGACAGGGTGCCATGGGCCGCGCCCCCATTTGGCGTCACCACGAGCGGAGTGTTGGGGCATGACAGGCCCGCCGGGGGGGTCGGACAGGTGATCGTGACCGGCGAGTTAAACCCGCCATTCGGAGTAACCGTAATCATCGACGTAGCGGTCTGGCCCGCGCTAACGCTGGCGGGTGTGGCAGCCGCGGCCGAGATTGAAAATGGCGCGGTGACGGTTACGGTCTGAGCGGTTGCAGTTGACGCGCCATTGGAGGAGTCGCCGCCAAAGCTCGCGGTTATTACGTTCGCGCCCATGGGGAGGGTCGAGGTGGCGAAGGTAGCGACCCCGTCGTCGGAGGTTGTGAGCGCCACAATTCCCAGCGAGGTGGACGCTCCTCCGTTGTTGCTGTTAGAGAAGCTGATATTTCCGACTGCGGTCGTCGCCGAGAGTGTCGCAGTGAACGTGACGCTCTGCCCGGTGGACACTTGGGTTGCCGACGGCGATACCGTAAGAGTTGTCGCGCTGCGCGTGGCCGCCCAGGCCGTGGCAAGGTTCGCCACGTTGACGGAACCAAGGCCGGCCACAAGGTTGTACCCAGTCGTCGGATCAAAATTGCCAGCGCCCGAAGCGCTGTAACCAAAGACGCCCGAGTTGGGGCATATGATCCAGGACTCGGACGTCTGGTTGCTAGGCTGACCAGGGTCGCAGTAGGCCAGGTTGTCACCGGTGGTGACCTGGTTGAAGGCGTGGTTTGTCGGCGTGGCCGCGAGCCGATACAGCATCGAGTGAATGTCGCCAAGACCAGGGGAGGAGGGTCCAGCCAGATATTGGTTGAGCAGCGCCAGGATTCCCGCAAAAACCGGGGACGCGACCGAAGTGCCGCCTACTAGCGACTCGTTCTGGTCCACGGCATCGAAGATCCCACTGGCGCAGGTGCTGGTGTAGTCCGCCGGAGTGGTGTCAGGGCTCAACGGGGTGCAGTAAATGTAGCCGGGAAATTCTGGAGACGCCAAGAAGGAAACGTCCGGAAGCCACCGCACTCCGCTGGTGTGGGGAGTAGTAATCACGAGATCCTGCTGCCACGTAGGTTGAGAGATGCCGCTCGTGCATACTCCTTCCATCGTCTCGCCGAAGCAGTTGCTGGCGCCGCCGCCGCCCTCGTATATCCAAATGTCCTGCTGCACTTGCTGGGCAGTCGCCGACGTTCCAAGTGCGACCCAACCGGACGTGCCGCCGCCGCTGCTGCAGAACGTATCGCCTTGAACCGGCGAATGGCAATAATCGGCGAACTCTTCATCATCATTCCACGGGGTTTCCGGAATGTACTGGCGCGCCGTGCCACCGTTGGCGGCGTTGGTAGTGTTCCAGTACGACGACGCGGCACTCGGGTAGGAATCGTCCGCCAGGGTGATGGCAGTTCCACCGGCGGCAATCACGTAGATGCTGCTGGCGGGATAATTGACCGCCAGCCCGCCCACCGCTGGGTCGAAAGGTGGATTCGCATTCTGCGGATTGTCGTCGCAGGCAGCAGAGCCTGAGTCGCCCGAAGAATTCACAACCGTTATGCCTTCCGCGGCGGCCTGCTCCAGCTCTGTCTCCAGGATTGTGGCCTCGGCCTCACAGAGGCCGTAGCTCATGGTGATGATCGGCGCAACCGGCGGGCCCGAGGAAGGATTGATGGCCGCGGCAAGAGAATCGTCAACTCCGTTGCCCGACGGGTCGGGGGCGTTTACGTAGATAATCTGAGCGTTGGGCGCAACTGCGCCCGACCATTCCACATCAAGGTCTGCCTCGCCGATGTCACCGTCTTGAATTGAGTCGGGCGCCCCCGGATCTGTTCCTATCAGCACATACTTAAAGTGGGGGTCGTCACAGGAGGCAATCGCTCCCGTGGTGTTGGACGTGCAGTTGCTAGCGCTGATGGATGGAAGTCCGAACCCCGAGCGGAAGTCGTTGATATCCGAAAGGAAGATGTCGGTTTCACCTATGACCGCTATGCTCTCGCCCGTGCCATCGATAATCGTGCCGTCGCTGGACAGAGAACTGAAGCCGTAAATTGTGGCGACATCGCCGGGTGCCAGAAAGTTTTTGAAGACAAAGCTGCCGTCGTAGTAATTGGGTCGCACGCGGGGTCCGGAGCCGACCCCGTGCTGGCTGGCGGAGTGCATCCGGAAACTGTTGAGGCCACGAACGCCAGTCACGATGCCCTGGAGGGCTGCCGGGATCATGACCGGCGTCGAATTGGCGAAGTGCTCCTCGCCATTAACGTCGTACTGATGAATCTCAGCCTTGAATGCGTTTTGAACCTGAGTTGCCGTGCCGCTAAATACAACGGTGTTCCGCCCGCCACCAATGCTCTGCACCTGGAAGCCGTTCGACTTCAGCCAGTTCGTAACTCGGCTCATGTCATTCTGGCTCAGGCCGAAGCGATCGGCATATTGGGCCGGTGTAAGCCACTTGTGATAATTAGCCGACGACGGGTCCTGTAGGTCGGCAAGAAGCTGTGTCAGCGCCGTTTGCTGCGTGGCTGATGGTGTCGTGACAAGCGTCATGTATCCAAGCCGCAAAGAGGGGTCCGCCGCGCCGCGGTCATATTTCGGTTGGGCCTTCGGATGCAGACTTCTCGCAAGCTGAACAACATGGCTGGAATCAATTGGCCCGGTAATCCGGTCGGCGGAGGCTGCGTAGGTTAGGCTGGAAAGGAGGGTAACTGCCAGGAATAGACACACATTCGCCCGACTGCTGTTCGACATAAACGCTCCCCTGCTGGCAAACTGCGGAAAAAGCCGTGTTTAACCTTATACGGCTTTAACCCAGTCTGATCAAGACTGTTGCGCCGAAGGTTGTATGAATGACAGAAAGTTAACAGTCCAAAGTTAACAGACCAAAGTTAACCTTCCGGGGACAGCATTCGAGGTGTGGCCGGCCGCGCGGGTGCGAGATGCTTCCACTCCGCTTCTTGATGCTTGCGCCTACCTGAAACGCACAGCTGGCAGGGCCGTTGGTCTTCACGTTTCTTTACAAAGAAAGCGCCACACTTCTTTACAGAGAAAGTGCCACACCGCAAGTGACCGCACAAGTCACGATTGCGGTTGAACGCTGTTCCGGGCGAATGGCTGCCGTATAATTTTCCTGCCCCATCGTCTCAGCCGCGCACATGTACCCGCCCGAACCCGCCAAATCCCGCCTCGCCTACATCGACTGGATGCGCGGCCTGGCCTGCGTGCTGATGTTCCAGACTCACTGCTACGATTCCTGGCTGGGAGGGGCGGCGCGGCAGAGCCGGTTCTTCATGTATTCGCAGCTGGGCGGAACGTTTCCTGCGCCGCTGTTTCTGTTTCTGGCCGGAATCTCTTTTGCGCTGGTCACCGATAAGTTGCGGCAGAAGAATCTGCCGCCGGGGCAGATTGCCCGCACCACCATTCTCCGCGGGGCGGAAATTTTTGGCTTCGGCCTGCTTTTTCGCGTGCAGGAGTACCTCATCGCATGGGGATGGGCCCCGAAATCCGATCTGCTGCGCGTCGACATCCTCAACACGATTGGGCTGTCGATGATGCTGATGGGGGTGGTGTGCTGGATGGTGCCGGCGTGGTCGGGACCGGGCAAGGCCGTGTGGGGACGGCCGCCAGAGCCTGCCCTGAGCGCAGTCGAAGGGGCTGTCCTGCCGGGCGAAGCCCAGCGGCGGGATGCAGGCTGGTCTGAATATCGTCTGGTCTTAGTTCTGACGGCGGCAGGCACGGCCACGTTGATTTCCCTGCTGACACCGCTCCTCTGGACTACCTGGCGGCCGCGGTTCCTGCCCTGGCCCATCGAGTCTTACATCAACGGCGTGCACAATCTGGGCACGCCACAGGCCTGGCTGTTTCCTGTTTTTCCATGGGCAGCATTTGCCTTCGCCGGGCTCGCCGTGGGATTCATTCTGCAGGCTCCGTGGTCGCGGGCTCGCCAAGTGACGGTCTTTCTATGTCTCGGTGCGGCCGGAGTCGTGCTGGTCGAAGTTTCGCGCTGGCTCGACGCGCAGCCGGGCCAACTCTATTCCGTCTATGACTACTGGCACACCAGCCCGGACTTTTTCCTGATCCGGGTTGGAATCCTGCTGACGATCCTGACTGCAAGCTACGCCTGGTGCCGCTGGGGCGGGGGATCTTGGTTCACGAAAGCATGGGGATTCAGCCCGCTTATTCAGCTCGGCCAAGCCTCGCTGCTGGTCTACTGGGTGCACATAGAATTCGTGTACGGGCGAGTGTCGATCCTGCCCAAGCATGGGATGGGAATCCGGGGCGCGTCAGCCGGTCTGCTGGCAATCACTCTGGCCATGCTGGGACTGGCCTACGCGCGCATCAGAACGAAAGGCCGCAGTTCTGAGATGCTAGCCTGGATCCTGCGCCGTCCGATCCGTGCAAGCTGAAACCGCGATTCAGGCGAACTGGCGCACAAACTCGACCACTTCGCGCTCCGCCCAGCGCCCGTCGTCCCCTGGATCACGGTTGCGTTGGGCGATGAACGCACAGTGCCCGCCGTCGGCTGTCTCCAGATAGGTAATATTCGGATTCGATGCCATGCGCCGGCGCGTCTCCGGCAACACGCGGATGAATGGATCATTAGCGGCGTGAATAATCAGCGCGGGCGCCGCAATCCGATCCAAAACTTTCGAGGCCGCGGCGCGCGAGTAATAATCGTCCGCGCCAGTGAAGCCGCAATAGTAGGCAGTAACGCGGTCGTCGAACAATCGCAAGGTCGAAACGCCGCGCAACCGCGTCTTGTCGAATTCCTTCGGGAAAAGGTTCACTTTTGCGCGAAACCTGCGGTGCAGCTGCAGCAGAAAGTAATACTCGTAAATCCGGTTGGCGGGCTCATGCAGCGCGTCGGCCGATGCCGCCAGATCCATTGCCGGACAAACCGCAGCCACGGCTCTGAACTGCGCCGGCGCGTCGCCGCCCCACTCTCCGGCCAGTTTAAGAACCAGGTTCCCGCCCATCGAGAAGCCGATCAGGGCAAAACGCGACACGCCATCGTTTTCCACCACGCTTCGCGCCACTGCCGCTACATCCCCCGACAGGCTGGAGTTGTAGAGAGTCGGCGCGTAGTGGTCCATGCCTCCGCAGTTGCGCTGATTCATCAGCACGACGTTCATGCCCGCGGCCAACGCGTTTCGCGCCACTCCGGTCATGTATTGCGAATCGGTTGAGCCCTCGAGGCCGTGAACGACGATGACGGTCAGCGCTTTCGCGCGATCTTGCGCTTGCCAGTAACACCAGCAGCGAATCTTTACTCCCGGCGTGACTTCGACCAGCCGCTCCTCTGGCGGAGGCAGATGAATCCTTCGCGGCAGAAAGAAACTGGAAAGCGTCTGCACGTGCCCGCCTCGCAGCCATGGCCGCGGCCGGAACGGCTCGCGCGGCAACCATGACCCTTGGGTCGCCGGCGCATCCTGCGGAACTTCCCCGCCGCAGGAACCGGAAATTTGCGAAGTCGAAATCTGCGAACTCGGGATTTGCGAACTCGGCACAAATTGATTCTAATAGGTACTGGAGTTCGCCATGCCCATCTTCGAATACATCTGCAAGGAATGCGAGCACCACTTCGAGGTCCTCGTGTACGGCAAAGAAAAAGCTGCGTGCCCGAAATGCCACGCGACCAAGCTCGAACCGCAACTCTCGGTGTTTGCGGTGTCCGCGAAGAGTTCCTCGGCTTCGCGGTCGTCCGCTGCATCCCAGCGCGGCGCTTGCGGATCCTGCGGCGACCCGCGCGGCCCCGGCGCCTGCTCGCTGGGCGATATGAACTAGGCGTCAGACTCCCAGGTCACGGGCCGTTCGGCGACGATGCGCCGCTTCAGGCCAAGCTGCCAAGGATGCGATTGCATTAAGGGTGCGACCGCATTATCGTCGGGCAGACTTCCGGTACTTCCGTAAGGTGACCCCGGTTACCTGTGTTTGCGGGCATTGCCGCTCTACCATCCTCGAAGTCACTGAGCACGGTGATCCGTGTTTTCCGCACCTCTGTACTTACTATGGACCGTCGGCGCCAGCCACGAGTGTTCGTCGAACTTCCCGTGCAAATCTGGGGCATGGACGCTCACAATCGTCCCTTCACTCAACCCGCCAGCCTGCGCAGTATCAGCGGGCGCGGAGCTACACTGCAGGGCGTCACCGCGCAATTGAAAGTCGGCGATGTGGTTGATGTGCAATATAAAGGAAATAAGGGGCAGTTCCGCGTCGTCTGGCTCGGCCAGCCGGGAACCAAAAAGCAGGGAGAAGTCGGGATAGAAAGTCTCAGCAAAGACGTTCTGCTATGGGATATCGATCCGCTGCGCTGCGCCGCAGGCGCCGGGCAGAGCTGAGGGACGAACAGGCAGGGAACTCAGCTGGAGCGGGACTCCACTCCATCTCCGAACGCGGGAAACAATGAACGAGCCTTACCGGGGATCGCGGGCAAACCGCTAAAACCGCAAGGCGACTTCCAACTCTACTGGACCATCGAATCCAGATCTTCCGGAGCGCCATGCCGGCGTAACAGTTGCGGCAGATTCTGGGAAAACGCCGAGCGCGGCAGCACCATGTCGCAGCCCACTTCGTGCGCCTTCTGCTTAAGGTCTCCCTGCACGTGCGAGAGGAATCCGATGATCGATGTGCCTTTCTTGAGCTTGTTCTTCAGTTTCGGGATCAACGTCAATGGCTTTACGCCGTTATTGTTGAGATCGAAGATGATCAGCGAGGGCTTCTCTTCGCCGTTCTGCTGCATGCGGTCCATCAGGTCTTTGTCGGTCTTGACGAACTCGACTTTGACATTGAGCTTGCGCGCCGTCTCCTGAATCTTCGCCATGAAAAACAGGTCTTCGATAAACGCAAAGATGCGCGAGTTGGCATCTTCGCTGACCGCCGCGGGAAGCGGTTCCGGCTCGGGCTGGGGATATTGGGCCGCAAATCCGGGCCTTTGCCTTCCCCCGCCTTTGTGGCCGTTGTTACCGGCGCCGTTCATCACCGCGCGGTAGCTGTGGTCCATGGGCGCGGTGTAGATGCCGTCTTTGTTTTCGCGGGCCAAGCCCTGGCCCGGCCGTTGTCCTCGTTGATTGTGTGGACGGCGTCCGCGCCGTCGCCTTCTTCCGCCTCCGCCACCGGAGGGCCTTCCTGGTCCAGCGTTCATAGTCCTCTCAAGCTGTGGTGCACGAACTGCAAAAGGTTGCCGATCTCAACCGGCCATCATTGAACATAACGGTCGCACGATTCCGCATTTTGGAGGAAAGGATAGCCCGACGCACGGCATCGGCTCCACGCAGTTGCGGGTTGCGACTGGGTACACTCTGGAACGAACCCTGACTTCTCAAACTACCGCGATTGGCAAATCAAATCTCTAACGTTAAATATCGGTTTTCCGTTATTCGGATCCGTAGGCGCCGCCTCGGAACGGCTGGCGCGGAAGACCTGCGCGGGAACGAGGCCTTATCGAGAACACCTTCATCGTACTCGTCCCGGACAAAGCGCGCAAGGCCCCTTGCGGTTACGGTTTTGCACAGGAGGACATGATCCGCAGACTTTGGCCCGTGTCGGCCCGTCTTAAGGCACCTGGAGGTATGAATTGGCTGCCAAGTTCGCTCCGGCGGCCGCCCCAGGCCGGGCATCGCCGGCTCTCACTAGCCCGATGAAACTTCGCGCGCCCACCGCTGCGCCTGCCAATAAAATCCGGCCACATCTTCGGATTTGAGATGGAGGCTAATGCACAGCTGCGCCACGGCCTCCCACTCCCCGCTCTCGTGGGCCAGCATCAACTGGTAGACGGGGCGCAGCGCGCTCGGTTGCCCCAGCAGCACAGCTTTGGTTTCATGCTCCAGCGGAATCTTCTCCAGCACGTCCGCTATCGGCATCTCCAGCATGGCATCGATCAGGGACAACAAGCCGAGCAGAAATAAATCCGAATCTCCATGCGGCACCTGCGGCGCCAGCAACTCGCCAAACCGGCCCCGCACCAAGGCGGATAGCACCAGGTCGCTGGTTTTCTCTTCTCCCGCGCCCACTGCCGCCACCAGCCGCACCCAGCGCCGCACCTCGCGCTCGCCGAGCATGGAGAGCGCATGCCGCACCGAGTGAATTTCGTTCTTGAATCCGAACATCGACGAATTCAGATAGCGCAGCAGCCGGTAGCAGACCGAGGCCTCGGCTTTAATCAGCCTTTCAAGCCCCGCGAGATCCATTTCAGGCCGCGATACCTCCTGCAGCATGCGCAGGTAATGCAGCCGGTTCGCCGGCATGTCGCGGGTGTTGAGCATTTCCGGACGACGGAAGAAGTAGCCCTGGAAATAAACGAAGCCCTGGTCTTGCGCGCGGGAGAAGTCGCCCTGGGTCTCAACTTTTTCGGCCAGCATCCGGCAGCGCCAGGGTCCGAAGCGCTTCATGATCTCACCACGCTGCGCCTCAGTGGTGAGCCTCAGGTCCACTTTGATGATGTCGGCGATCTCCGCCAGCGCCTCGCGCTTGTCGTCGGCGACAAAGTCGTCCAGCGCGATCATGTACCCGGCTTCCTTCAGATGCCGGCAGGCGGCAGTTACATCCGGGTCCGGCGGAACGTCTTCCAGCACTTCCACCACCGTGGAAGTCGACGGCAGCAGCGTGACCAGCCCCTTGATCAGCGTGTCCCTGGTGCAATTCACGAACGCCCGCCGCCCATCGCACAACACGTCCAGTCCCATCAGCAGGGACCGGTCGAGGGTGGCGCGCGAGGCCTCGTCCGTGTCTCCGCTGAACGCGTTCTCCAGCCCGTTGCGAAACAGCAGTTCGTATCCGAAAACCTTCTCTTCGCGGTCGAAGATCGGCTGCCGCGCCACGTAGAGCAGCTTCGGCTCTTCTACCCGCGCGCGCGCCGCTCCCTGTCCGGTCATTCCGGGTGCCGTTGGTTGTTCCGCCATCCCTTGTCCGTTTCCGATGTCCGTTCCCGATGTCCGTTTCCGAGCCCGCAGACTTATGGCCCATGTACGTCTATCGGCGGGGAGACCAGAAACTTGCCGACGTCTTGAGACCTTGGGTTTTCCTGCGAGAATTAGGGGAAACTCAGGAGGCGGGTTTCGTTGTTCGCAGGGAGTTGCGCCCAAGTTTCGGCTGGACTATAGTTTCGACCCGGCGGGACACGCCAGCGTTTCCTGGCAAAAGGAAAAGAGGCAAGAGAATGGAGATGAAGAACAGGAAAAAGGAGGGTGCCCGAGCATGAAGCGTTCCCTGGCGCTGCTGTTCGTCTGCCTGTTCGCTCTGGACTTCGCCGCATTCGGCGGCGGAATGCCGAGTGACCGCGCCGCCTACGTGGCCGGCACCGAAAGCCAGATCACGGAAGGCAGCGAGGGATCACCCTCCACCGGCAACGAAAAGGAATTTGTCTTCGAATATGACGGCGGACAGCTCGTGATCCCCTACGACCAGGTCGACGACCTCGAATACGGACAACAGGCCGCCCGCCGCGTCGGCCTGGCGGTTGCCACCGGCGGCCTCTTCGCGTTGTCGAAGAAGCGCAAACACTTCCTCACCATCGGCTGGAAAGACGAGCAGGGCAAACAACACGCCGCCGTTTTTGAACTGGGCAAGTCGATCGTTCGAGACACGATCGTCACCCTGGAATCCAGAACCGGCAAGAAAGTCGACTACCAGGACGAGGCGGCGCGGAAGAGCGGCATGGGCGGAGTGTAGGGGCCCAGGAAAATGGCGACCGATGCGCGAAGGCCAGCCGTGGAACAGCGGCCCTTAAGCGCCGCTCTTCCACATTAAAATTACTGGCCGGCGCGGGCGGGGGAGAGGTTGAGGCGGTTGGGAGCTTTCTTGCGGGCGGCTGCACCTTCGGTGCCGTAGACCAAGTCGGGGCTGCCGTCGGAATTGGAGGCGGCTTCGGCCAGGGTTTCAGCAAAAGCGCGATACGACCGGCTGATCTCTGGGCCTTCCTGCAAAACCACGGGCAAGCCTTGATCGATCGCGGGTGAAACCGTGTGGAACGCGTTGGGAACTTTCCACAAAACCTTGCAGCGGGTGACCTGCTCGATGTCTTCGTCAGTGAATCCGGGAATTTTCTTGTAGCGATTCAGAACAATGCGCAGACGGTCGCGGCCGGTGCCTTCTTCGAGGAAGGTGTGGATGCGTCCCGCGCTCCACAGCGTGACTACATCGGTCTGCGCGACCATGAGCACGGCGTTGGAAAGATCGGAGATGAGGCGCGTGGTGGGGTCGAGACGGCTGGAGACATCGACGACGACATAGCGGTAATGATTGACCAGAAGATCGAAGAGGCGGGCGAGTTCGCCGGGTGTGGGCTCGCTGGGATACGGTTGCTGCGATCCCGCGAGAAGATGCAATCCTTCTTTGGTCGGAGTCATGAGTCCGTCGAGGAGCTGGACATCCATGCGGTGAAGATTTTGCAGCGCGTCAAGCACGCCAAACTGCGGGCGCAGATTGAGATGCAGGGAAGTGTGCCCGATGGGCGCAAAGTCGACGAGAACGACGTCGCCGTGAGCCTGTTGCAAAGCGACGGCGGTATTGACTGCGGCCGTGGTGCAGCCGGCGCCGCCCTTGGCGCTGAGAAAAGTGAAGACGCGGGCCTTGCCGCCGCTGCCGGGCGTGCGCGTGCGAGTTGAGCTGAAGCGGGTAAGGGCTTCGAGCAGCGCGTCTGATCCGGCGGAGTTATCGATGTACTCACCGGCGCCAGCGCGCATGCTTGCGACGATGCTGGCCGGCTGAGTCATCTCGCCGTTGGCGAAGATGGCGATCTGCAGGGTGGTGGCGCGAATCAGTTCGATGGTGCGGATGGCCCGCTGCGGGTCTTGCTGGGAAATGTCGACGACGACGACTTCGGCGCGCGACTCCTGCAACTGGCGGAGAATGGAGTCGGTGGGTCCGGCAGGGAAACCGAGATGGCTAAAGACCGCGCGTCCCAGGCGCGTAGCTTCGAGGCGAGTTTGGAGAGCTGCCAGGTGCTCGCGGTCCTCGGTGAGGAGCGCGACGGCGATGCCATGCATAGCGCGGTTCTCGCTGATTTCTCTCGGTGTCTGCATGTTAGAAAGAGAAGGTACTCTCCGCCAAGTGACCTAGGTAACAGGCCGCATTCACGCCCACGCGCAAGCCGCGCCAAAAAACTCGAACCAGCAACTTCATTGGGGGGAAGCTGGAAGGAGGCCGAACGAGGTAGAACCCCGAAACGCTCACCTCTTTGCAGAGCATTGTAAGACAGAACGGCCAGATTGTGAAGGGAAGAAGCGCGAACTTATCGGACAGGCTCGGGTTGCGAGTGCAGGGCGGAGACGCGAGCGAAGGCGGCGGAGGACTCGGCGACTTCAGGAAGATATTCGTAGCCTTCGAGGCGAACCGCGACACCGATCTTGGTTTCGGCAACAGCCGGGGAATCGCAGGACGGCTGGGCCGGCTTCACCACGCGCAGAACGTGGCCACGGCAGCGCACACGCATGTTTTCTCCCAGAGTGATTTCGGAGGGCATGCGGAGGGTGATTTCGATTTCTGCGCCCTCGTGCAAGGCAACATCGGTGAAGAAGAAAACTCCCCGCGAACTGAGATCCTGAGTGAAGCCGAAGCCTGCCGCGGCGGGCGCAATCTGCCGCAAGGAAAGCGGAAGAAGATACGGGAACCTTTGTCCGACGCGGCGTTCAACTCGAACGGTAGGAGTGGTCATAGTTGAATCACGTCCTTTGGGTCGAATTCTTCTCGCCGCGACGCCGGGAAGCGTAACCGCTACTTTAGCGCACGGCGGGCCGGAGGAGAAGTTCCAAGTTAGTTACAGCGAGCAAAAGATTCCCAAATCGGTCATTTGGTTGCACTTAAAGGGCGGATTTGGGGACAAATCCATGATCTCGATGAGCTCGCTCTGTGGAAAACTTTGGCGCGCTCGCGAAAAGCGAAAACACCAGCAAAATCCAGAATTCGATAGTTCGGATGCGAACGTTGCACCCACGGGTTGCCGTTATACTGGAGCGCGGGGCGCAAGATCATCCAAAGTACAAGATTGTGGCCGAGTCGAAGAATCCCATCCAAGAAACTACTGCGCCGGTAGCGAGCGCGGAGACGCCGCGCTGGCAGGTGGCAGGACGCGCGCTGCGGCATCGCAACTTCCAGCTTTTTTTCGGCGGACAACTGATTTCACTGATCGGCACGTGGATGCAGACGGTGGCGCAGTCGTGGCTCGTCTACAAGCTGACGGGCTCGGGATTGCTGCTGGGGGCAGTGGGATTCGCCAGCCAGATTCCGGTGTTTCTGGTGGCGCCGCTGGGAGGAATTACCGCCGACCGCATGAACCGGCAGCGGGTGGTGATCGCGACGCAGACGGCATCGATGATTCTGGCGTTCGTGCTGGCGGCGCTGACGCTGATGCGCATCGTGACAGTGCCGGAGATTTTCGTGCTGGCGGCGGGGCTGGGAGTGGTGAACGCATTCGATATTCCCGGGCGGCAATCGTTTCTGGTCGACATGGTGGGCAAGGACGATCTGATGAATGCGATTGCGCTGAATTCGTCGATGTTCAACGGCGCGCGCGTGATTGGGCCGGCGGTTGCGGGTGTGCTGGTGGCGAGGTTGGGTGAAGGATGGTGCTTTTTCGCCAACGGCGCCAGCTACCTTGCGGTGATTGCCGGATTGCTGCTGATGAAGGTGCAAAGTCCGGTGCGAGCGCTGGGAGCGTCGCCCTTGGAGCACATCAAGGAGGGTTTTCGATTCGTGAACGACACGGCGCCGATTCGGGCGCTGCTGTTGCTGCTCGGAGTGGTGAGCGCGACGGGTATGCCGTATGTGGTGCTGATGCCGATTTTCGCCGACCGGATTTTGCATCATGGCGGGCAGGGGCTGGCGTCCCTGATCGGATCGCACGATCTGGGAGCGGTGCGGCTGGGCATTCTGATGGGCGCAGCGGGGGTGGGCGCGCTGCTGGGAGCGCTCACGCTGGCGGTGCGCACGGGCGTGAAGGGACTTAGCAAATGGGTGACGGTATGCTGCGCCGGGTTTGGCGTGAGCCTGATGCTGTTTGCGTTTTCGAAGTCGTTCTGGCTGTCGGTTCTGCTGCTGCTGCCGGTGGGATATTTCATCATGCTGCAGATGGCGTCGTCCAATACGCTGATTCAGGTGATGGTGCCGGATGCGCTGCGCGGGCGCGTGATGGCGGTTTATTCGATGATGTTCATGGGGCTGGCGCCGCTTGGAGCTCTGATGGGCGGAGCACTCTCGGACCGTCTGGGCGCGCCGTTGACGGTTGCGATTGGCGGCCTGGCGTCTGTGGTGGGTGCGGTCTGGTTCGGCATGCAGCTGCCGCAGATTCGTGGCGAGGCGCGCAAGCTGATTCTGGCGCAGCAGATGGCAGGCGGCCAGCCGGCGGAGGGAATGTCGGTGCCGGTGGCGAAGGATTAGCGGGCAGCGCTCCTTCACAAGACGGCGCTCTATGCGGAGAATTCCCGGCCGGTGGGCGGCGATTCTCGTCGTTATAACGCCCGGATTATAACGCGCGGATTATGACGATCGAAGGTGTCTGCTAATTGGTAGCGGCAGCGGTTCCATCCGACCACTTGGAGACCGAAATGATGAACTCGGTGATCGGCTCGGGAGAGTACTGATGTACGTAGACCGGGGAACCAGCGACACCTGCGCCCCAAAGCATGTCGTCTGTTTTCGGAAACCAAAACATCAGATGAGGATCTGCGTTGCCATACTTGCGGCCAAAATACTGTTGCTTCGACATCATGTAACACATGGAACCCGGCTCCGGCAGCGGCAGGTTTTTCTTATCGAATGCAGACTTGATGCTGTCGAACATCTGAGTCTTGGACAGGCCAGCCAAGGCCAACTGGGTCATTTTAAAGGTGAGCGGCAGGTGAGATCGTGCAGCCGGCGGATTGAGGCAAAGCGGGAGCCGTTGGTCGGGGTTCATGAACTCCGGGTCGTCGAAGGGTGCCATCCACGACCGTTCCACGAGACAAACGAACCCGTTTTTTCCTTTGACCGCCGTCTCGTAACCATGTTGTGCGAGGATCATGACCTCGGCATCGCGCGCGATGGATTCGGGAGCAGCGCTGCGGGCAAGAGCTATCTCGGCATGGCGATCGGCCATCAGATATTGATCAAACGGAGCCATCCTCGTATAAAGCGCCTGAGCTTCCTGTCCCTGCGCCTGGGCCGGCCACGGTAGGCTTAGCAGGATCACCAGCGCGAAGTTTCGCAATGCGATGGCCATACTTTTCTCGCAGTTCATTTCCGCTGCCCGGACTTCTTACAAGTGTGGAATATTAGGCGCCTCTACGTTCGCGCATCGTCAGGGGTTAGCTGGAGGGATTCACTGGATCCGCCGTTCCATCCGACCACCAGCCCGCGGGAACCATGAAATTGTCGATCGGTTCGGGAACGCCCCGGAACTGCGGATTCAGCATGACGGGAGAGTTGGGCAGATCCGCGCCCCAAGCGGAACCGTCCATGAGCGGAGTGTAAAACATCAGGTGAGCGATCCAGTTGTGGGGGGCGCCATCGGTAAGGTACTGTTCTTTCGACATCATGTAGGCCATGGCTCCAGGCTCCAGGGGCGGCAGCCCTTGCGCTACCACTGTCTTCATGGCGTCGAGGATCTGCGCTTTGGATTGACCGGCCAATACCATCTCGGTCTGCTTGTAAGTTATCGGAAGGATGGAACGCACCGCAGGCGGGTTGTAGCAGACCGGACCTCGAACTTTAGGGTTCCAGAAGTTCTTACCATCGAATGCGCCCATCCACGCTCGCTCCACCAGGCATACGAAACCATTCTTGCCTTTGACTGCCGTTTCATAGCCATGCCGTCCAAGGAAGAGGACGTCGGCATCGGCTGAGATTGAGGGAGGAGCTGCACTGCGGGCCATGGCGATTTCGGCGTCGCGAGTCATCAGATATTGCTCGACCGGGGCCATGCTGGGATACGGCGATTTGGCGTCCTGTGCCGGCGCCGGCCATGCGGCGGTCAACAGGATTGTCAGGGCGAAGGTGGACAGTGCGATAATCTTGCCTATCCCGCGTTTAAGGGTGGCCGCTCCGCTCTTGGCGAAAACCGGATGACATAACATTTTGTTTTCCTCCACATGCGGTCTTGCGATATACGTTGATATCAACAGTTATAGCCGCATGTCAACCATGATGAGCACTTCTTTTGAAACCACGATCCTGGTCCGCGACTCTTGTCTCTGCCTCCATGTACAGCGGGCGGCGCGGGCGCTGGCGCGCCGCTTCGATGACGCTCTACGCCCGCTCGGCCTGACCAACGGACAATTCTCACTGCTGATGTCGCTGAACCGCCCCAACCCGCCAGGCATGTCGGCAGTGGCGTCTTTGCTCGCCATGGACCGGACGACGCTGACAGCTGCTTTGAAGCCGTTGCAGCGCCGCGGGTTGCTCAAGGTCACGCCGGATCCGAAGGACCGCCGCGGCCGCTTGCTGACCTTAACGGCAAAGGGTCGGAAGTTGCTGGCGCGCGCGGTTCCAGTGTGGAAGAGCACGCACCTTGCGGTGGAGAGTCAGCTTGGCAAGGGCGAACCCGACCGCCTGCGGAAGACTCTGCGGGCACTTGCGTGATAGTGCTGGTTGGGCCGAGACTTTAAATCTAGCGGTATGCCTGCGCCGGGAGGCCGGTGATGCGGATTCCGGCGTGGCCTTTGTGTCGGATGCTGTAACTTTGCCGTTTCACTAACTTTGGGGGACGACCATGGCAATGGCAGGATTGAAAGTCAGCATAGTTCGGTACATTAGTGACGATCCTCAGCCAGGTATCGTCGAGTGCCGATTCCAAGATGCCTACGGTCGTCAATGGTCGTTCCTAGAAAAGACCTTGGTAGTGAGCGTAGAACAGCTGGACGATCGGAGCGTTTATCCGCAAACAGGTGTAACACCTTGCAGGATTGTCCAGCGATTCCCCGATGCCACCGGGCGGGAGGTGATCCGTATCAACAACGTCGAATCGGTGGAGGGCATCACTCAGTTCGACGTATTGCCGGAGTCAATTGTCGAGTAGCAGCCTGCGCCATTGGGTTGAATACTCAATTACACTCGTCGACCGCAACCGAAGGTCTACCGGTACGCTTGCGGCGGTAATCCGGTGATGCGAATTCCGGCGTGGCCCTTGTGGCGGATGTTGAGGCCGATGAGTAAGGCCGTGATTTGTTCGACGATGCGGGCGTTTTCGAGTTTGCCGCCGTCGAGCGGGCGGACGCCGGGAATTTTCGCGGCAAGTTCGCGGGTGAGTTGCGCGGCATCGGGATCGTCGCTGCAGACGATGACGTCGCAATCGAGCGCGGCGTCGCCGTTGAGCAACTCGGCGGAAACATTGTGGAAGGCGGCGACCACGCTGACATCTTTGGGAACCAGTTCGGCGGCCTGCTGCGCGGCTGAGCCTTGCCAGACGCCGATGGTGCGGGAGGCGCGCCCCCCGAGGCTGGCGGCGAGCGGGACGGTGGCGTCAATGAGAATGCTGCCTCCGGTGATGGAGGGCTTGAGTTGCTTGAGCAGCGCGGCCTGGCCTTCGAAGGGAACGGTCAGCACGAGGATGTCGGCGGCGGCACAGGCCGCGGCATTTTCCATGCCGGTGATGATCGCGGGTTCCCCGGCTTTGGCTTTGATCTGTGCCGCGGTCTGCCGCGCGCGTTGTTCGTCGCGCGAGCCGATGATGATGGTTTCTCCGGCGCGCGCCCAGCGCAGGGCGAGTCCGGTGCCGGCGGGGCCAGTGCCTCCGATGATGGCGATGGGGCGGATGGGGATCATGGGCAACCCCAGGGGCTGAAGCCCGTTCTTTTTTCCCCGCTTGACACGGCGCTTAAGCGCCGCTCTTCCACGGCGCTGCACGCGGGCGTGCTTTTCCCCGGAGTCGCGGGCATCGGGGACGCTTCGCTCCTGCGCACTTCTCTCGTGCGAATCTCGATCATGCGAATTCGGGCTCCAGCGACTGCTCGGTGGTGAATCCGGCTTCGTTCAGCGGGAGTTTGATGTTGATGCGCGAATACGTGGTGTTGCGCTCGGCGGGGATGCGGCCGAGTTCGAGAATCAACGACTGGAAATCTTCCGGGCTGGTGTACTGGCCTGCCGTCGCGCCCGCTTCGCGGGAAATATTTTCTTCCATCAGTGTCCCGCCGTAGTCGTTGGCGCCGGCTTGCAGGCAGAGTTGCGACAGACGGCGATTCAACTTCACCCAGGAAACTTGAATGTTGTTGATCGATCCGGCCAGCAGGATGCGCGCCAGCGCGTGAACTTTCAGATGCTCGGCGAGCGTGGGTCCGGTGCGCGCCAGGCCTTGCTGAAAGAGCAGAGTGTTTTGATGCACGAAGCCGAGCGGGACGAATTCGGTGAAGCCTCCGGTTTCGGATTGAATGTCGCGGAGCAGGCGCATCTGGCGCACCCAATGCTCGGGAGTCTCGGTGTGGCCGTACATGAGCGTCGACGTAGTACGGATACCGCAGCGATGCGCCGTGCGGATGACTTCGACCCATTGCGCGGTGGAAAGTTTGTTGGCGGAAAGGACGTGGCGAATTTCGTCGTCGAGAATTTCGGCGGCGGTGCCGGGGAGGGTTCCGAGTCCGTTGTCGCGCAGCATGGAAAGATAGTCGGCGAGCGGCATGCCGGTGAGTTCGACGCCGTAGACGATTTCCATCGGCGAGAACGCGTGGATGTGCATCTGCGGTGCGGCGGCTTTGATGGCGCGGAGAATATCACGGTAATAAAGCCGGTCGAGATCGCGGGGCAATCCGCCTTGGATGCAGACTTCGGTGCAGCCCAGTTGCCAGGCTTCAACGGCTTTGCGGGCCATATCGTCGAGTGAGTGAAAGTAAGTGTCTGATTCGCGGGGGCCGCGGCTGAAGGCGCAGAATTTGCATCCGACGAAGCAGATGTTGGTGAAATTCATGTTGCGGTTGACCACGTAAGTGACGATGTTGCCCGCGAGTTCGGCGCGGAGGAGGTTGGCCGCAACGAGCAGGCCGAGGAGGTCGTCTCCGTCGGAGTTGGCCAGCGCGTAGGATTCTTCGAGGGTGAGAGACGCACCGTTTTGGCTTTGTAGGACTCTTTCTAATGATGCGCGCAGAGTGGGGGCCAGGCGCGGGGCGATGTCGGACCAGTCGAGATTGGGGAAAGATTCGAGTTCGGAAGGTGCGAGTTGGCGGGGCATGGTTCTCCGTCGGTACAGTGTAGCTCTATGAGCGCCGCGCCACAAAAGCGATGTCATCCTGAAACCCAGCGTAGCTGGGTTGAGGGACCTGACGACAGATGAAAGTTTCGATGAGGTGATGGGAATGCCCAGGCCGCATGCATCAAGCTGATCTCATCTACGGCACAATTGTTAGCTGCAGATCGTCAGGTCCCTCGGAGAGCTATCGCTCTCCTCAGGATGACACACTTCAACTTAAACCTTGCCGATAGCGCTCTTGGCGAACGAGTCAACGGAATAAATCGGTGGAGGGATCGCGGAGCAACTTGTTAACTCCGCCGGCGCCGGGGTCGAAGCGGAATCCTCTAACGATGCAGGCTGGGGTGCGGTTGAGTTTGCCGCAGACCAGGCCGGCGGCGCAAGCTAGTTCATCAGCGATGGCTTCGACGCTGGCTTTCAATTTGTAGCCGTGTGAGTCAAAGTGGCCGCGGTCGTCACGGAGAGGTTTCATGCCGGCGATGCCGATGGCGAATTCGGTGAGGCCCTCGCGCCAGGGGCGTCCGAAACTGTCGGTGATGATGACGGGGATGGCGAGACCAGTGCGGCGTTTGATGGCGCGGCGGAGGTTGGCGGCGGAGCGGTCGGGGTCTTCGGGGAGCAGTAGAGCGTGGCTTCCGCCGTCGACGTTGGAGACATCGATGCCACTGTTGGCGCAGAGAAACCCGTGGCGGGTTTCGGTGATGAGGACTCCGTTTTTGCGGCGGATGACAGAGCGGCTTTCGCGCAGGGCGAGTTCGATGACGCGGGGGTCGAGGTTATATTGCTTTGCCCAGTCTTCTGATTCAGCGGAAGGTTGGATGGTCGCTAGATCGACGATCTGTCCTTCGGACTTGGAGACGATCTTGTGTTTGACGATGAGGATGTCGCCGGGACGGAGCGGGGTGCGATGTTTGCGAATTGACGCGAGGAGTTTGTCGGCGAGTGAATCGCCGGGATGGATTTCTTCGGCGAGAGGAACGGAGATGAAGTGAATTTCGGGGGCGATTTTCTTTCGCCTTTTGGGGGCCGGGCTGCTCATTACTTCATCCTAATGCGATTTCATCGTAATGCGTGGGCTGCGGAATCCTCCCTTTCGCAAAGAACTCGAAAAGGGTGGGGCAGCCTGCTCTGTAGCGGCGGTTAATTAGTAAATTGCTCTATGACTTGGGCGCAAGTAACTTGGGTGGAATATCTTCGGCCGAGAAGCCACGGAACGGGTTGGTTGGAACGAATGCGACTCCAAGGACAACGGTAGCGCCGCTGCATATAAGTTCGAAACCCGCCTTCCGATCTGCGACTATGTATAGTCGCGTTTTGTGCTGTTCTGGTACTTGCCTAGCGATCGAGAGGTCTGCAGATGCCCATGAAAACGGTCCAGCTATCCTACGGCAACCGGTCGCAGTGACGTAGACGGCTTCGCGCTCCTTCGGTCTCGATAAACAGATGGCGAGCCGAAGATGAGATACATGAAACAACCAAATCTTGGCGCGCGCCCCGCGCCAGGACGCTAAAAGTTGGTTGTCCTCGTCTAAATCAGGTATCAGTTTCATTATGCTCGATTGTATTCCCACCAAGTCCTGTGTCGTCTCAAGGCTGCACGGACTCCTCGCCGGTAAACACGTACTCGCGCGCTAGTTTCTGGGCGCGAGTTTCGCCCGGTAGCGAGACAAGTTGGTCCAGGTCTTGGGGATTGTCTACATCGACGGCGATGCCGGGCAGATTCAGAACCACACACGGCTTGCCCGTCGCCTGCGCAGCAGCGTGGTGGGGCTTGAAGCTGTCGTTGCCGAAGCGCAGAGGAAATAAGTTTGCGGGGCGCCGGAAGGCGGCGTTGGTGCCGCGTCCGTCCGCGGCTGGGACTAGAACGCTGCCTTCGGCGGGGGCGTACTTCAGGATTTCGTCGAGCTCCCAGGACTGAATCAGCGGAATGTCGGCGGGGATGACAAGCGTGCTGTCGGCGCCGCGTTCGATGCAGATTTGCGTGGCCATCTCGATGGCGCCGGTTTCTCCGGGATTGTCGGGGTCCGGGATGATGTCGAAATCGTAGCTGCGCGCGAGATCGATCGCGTAGGGATCGCTGGTGACGACTGCGACTGGCGGACGATTCTTCCAGTCATGCAGCGTGGCTAACACGTCATGCAACATGGCCTGCGCAAGTTTCGATCGCGAAGGCTGATTGAGAATGGTGGCGAGGCGCTGCTTTGCCGTTGCCGTGTTCTTGATGGGAACGAGGATCACGGCTCGCGGTCCAGACGGCGAAAGGCGGTGCCGGAGGCTTGGCCTTTGAGCGCATCGTTCTTGAGCGGATCACTCTTTTGCGGATCACTCCTTTGCAGATCATTCTTCTGCAGATCGTGGAGCAGGTTCGGGCAGGCGAACGAGAGCACTTCACGGGCGAGTGCGGCTTTGTCGTCTGCGCTGCGCATAACGGTTTGAGTGCACTGCACGCGCAGGCCGCCTTTGCGGAGGGCTTCGGCGGCGCGGGCATCGCGCGAGTCGCAGATCAGTATGTCGAGAAAATCTTCATAGGCCTGGGCGACTCCGGCGATCGAGCAGGACAGACCCTGGGCTTGCATGAGAATTCCGGCGGGACCGGCGACCGGAGCGTTGCCGACGATGGGGCTGACGGCAGCGATTTTTCCGCGGGCGCTCAGCAGAGCTTCACGAATGCCGGGGACGGCAAGAATCGGCCCAATGCTGGTGATGGGATTACTGGGCGCGATCAGAACCGCGTCAGCGGAAGTGATGGCCTCGATCACGCCGGGCGCGGGTTCGGCGTCGCTGGCTCCGGCAAAGCGGACCGAGTTGACGGGATCCTGATACCAGCGCTGCACGAAATATTCCTCGAAGCTCAACTCGCCTGCGGGAGTGTCGACGCGGGTTTCGACCCGCGAGTTACTCATGGGCAAAACGCGCGCTTTCACGCCGAGTTTGCCGGAGACGACTTCCGTGGCTTCGGAGAGCGTCTTGCCTTCAGCCAGCAGGCGTGAGCGGAGCAAGTGCATGGCCAGGTCGCGGTCGCCGGTGTGGAACCAGGTGGGCTCGCCGAGTTGCCCCATGGCCTGCAGGCAGAGGAAAGTGTCGCCCTTCACGCCCCATCCGCGCTCGCGGCTCAACATGCCGGAAAGAACATAGGTGATGGAGTCGATGTCGGGCGAGACGTAGAGTCCCCACCAGAGCAGATCGTCGCCGGTGTTGACGACGAGGGTGATGTCTTCGGCGGGCATGACCTGGCGCAGGCCGTCGACGAATTTGGCTCCGCCGGTGCCGCCGCTAAGAACGCAAATCATGCCGCCCTCTTGATTCGCGCGAAGCCATTGCTGTCGGCGGCGGCGCGGAGTTTTTCTGAAAGGAGGCCGGGCCGGGCGGTGATTGCTGGAAGAAATTCAGGATAGACCGGAAGCCGCTGCCGCAACCTGAATCCCTTGGCTTCGGTGTAGAGACGAAGCTGCTCCAGGTGTGGCCAGGGCTTTTCCGGATTGATGTAGTCGGGGGTCAGCGGCGAAATCCCTCCCCAGTCGTTGATGCCGGCGTCGGCTAAGTCTTCATAGTACGGCGCGGAAAGATTGGGCGGAGCCTGAATATTGACGTTGGGGAGTAGCAAGCGAGCTACCGCCACGGTACGCAGCATTTCTGCGTGCGTAGGCTCGGGCCATTGGGCCATGGGGATGGCTGGCTTGACGCGGAAGTTCTGCACGATAACTTCCTGAATGTGGCCGTAGCGGTCGTTCATATCGCGAATCGCGAGCAGCGTCTCGATTCGGTCTTCGGGCGATTCGCCGATGCCGATGAGCAGGCCGGTGGTGAAGGGCACGTTTTGCCTGCCGGCGTCTTCGATGGTGCGCAGGCGCTTGGCGGGAGCTTTGTCGGGGGCGTTGTCGTGGGCAGCGCCGGGAGCGAGCAGCGCGGAGTTGGTGGTTTCGAGCATCAGTCCCATGCTGGGGGAGACGGCGGCCAGGCGAGCGATCCACTCGGCGCTGAGCAGCCCGGGATTGGGATGCGGCAGTAGAGTAGTCTCGCGCAGGATGAGTTCGCACATGGCTTCGAGATAGTGCAGCGTCGACTTGTAGCCGAGATGGCGGAGGGTTTCGCGCATCTCCGGGAACAGCAATTCCGGCTTGTCGCCGAGGCTGAAGAGGGCTTCGGTGCATCCGAGTTTCTCGCCGGCGCGGGCGACTTTCAGGACTTCGTCCGGCGTCATGGTGTGCGCGCCGGGGTCGGAGGGATCGCGGCGGAAGGTGCAGTATCCGCAGTAGTCGCGGCAGAGATTGGTCAGCGGGAGGAAAACCTTGCGCGAGTAGGTGATGACGCCGGGCTTGAAACGCTCTTTGGCGGCGCGGGCAGCGGCGAGGAGTTCGGGGAGATTAGCCTCGGGGCAGTCGATGAGAGCGAGGGCGGCTTCGCGGGAGATGGGCTCACCGGGACGGAGGTTCGCAAGTAGAGCGGCGCAGTTTTCCTGGGCGACGGGAGTGATTGCGGTAAGAGCCACGTTGAATGGAAATGATACAACGGGGGCGTGGTAATGTGGGCGGGAGCAGGAGGGGGTGCCGGAGGAAAGCAGGTTCCTCACCGGTCTTCCTTCGTCAGACCGGTTCGGAATGACAAAGATTTGGAATGGTGTTTCGGAACAGTTCCGGATGACAAAGATTTCCCGGTCCGCACAGTGACTGACGATGGAGTTGAATTCTTCTGAATTTCGCAGAGCGATGGGCTGCTTCGCCACCGGGGTGACGATTATTACCCTGGCACTCGACGGCGAGGAGCATGGGGAAGTGCATGGGGAAGTTCATGGGATGACGGCGAATGCGTTTGCCTCGGTGTCGCTCGATCCGCCGCTGGTGCTGGTGTGCGTAGATCGCACGGCGAGCACGCACGCGCATTTGCACGCGAAGAAGCGGTTTGGGATCAACGTGCTGTGCCAAGATCAGCGGGCGATCTCGGAGTATTATGCGAATCCGGCGCGGACGCATGAGCGTGCCGAGGCTGAGGCTGGGGCGCGGTTTGAGCGAACTGCGCATGGGACTCCGATGCTGCATGGGGCTCTGGCGTATCTGGAGTGCCGGTTGCAGTCGGCGCAGGCGGCGGGGGATCACACGATTTTTATTGCTGAGGTCGAGGACGTGGTCGTGCGCGAGGGGGAGCCGCTGCTGTTTTTTCGGGGGGAGTATTGGAAGGTGGGAAAGGGTGTCGGGCAGTAGGTGATCATCTGGGACAGTATTGACGCAAGGTGCATAATTACCTGCTTGAGAACCAGCGCTCGTGGAACTCGTCCCTCAGATCGTCCCTGGGACAAATCGTGACTCGGACAGAGCGTGACTCGGACAAATCCCTCGCATCGTCCAACCAAAAAAGTAGCGACGGTTGGCATCCGTCGCCATCCGCCGCTTTTTCAGGAGGTATGAATGATGTTCGGTTTCAGAAGCAAGACTAACTCAGGTAAGCGCTCGCCGGCGAGATCACAAAGGTACCTCCCTATCTCGATGCCTCGCGAGTTCCATTATGAAAAACGTTTAACGCAGAGACCCTGCCGGGTATGGCGCCGGAAAGCCTACTTGTTTTTTCCCGCCATCAGCACACGCGCCGTCACCGCCTGATTGGATAGCATTCCTCCGACGATCAGCGGACCAATCGGAGTGTCGGCGATTCCCCGACTGTCGCTGCGCGCGTCGGACGTATCTTCAGAGATGGTTTCCCAGTGGTTGCCGTGCCCGTCGTAGGCGAAGGTCACGTCGGAGAGTTTGGTGGCTTTGCCGTCCGGGTCCAGGCCTTTGTAATTGTGCGGAGCGGTCGTCCCTCCCGAGAACAGAATTTTCCGTCCACCGACAACTCCTGCGACAATGGCGAATCGCCCCGGCCCGGGATGAGGAGGAAGTTTGCTCCAGACAATCTTGTTCCGATCCTTCTTTTCGATCTTGCCCAGCCAGCACTCGTCAGAGGCCACATAGGGGTTTCCCTCGCCTGAGTTTTTCCTGGCACCGTCGACGAACACGATCATGCCGTCGGTCAGGCCGCCGGCGTGCCCGAAAACCGGCGTACCGGGAAATGGCGTGGCCTGGCTCCACGTATTCTCCTGCGCGTCGTAGACCTGAACGTTGTTGACCGGACCGTTTTTCGAGCGCCCGCCGACGAGGTAAACGTAGCGGTCGTGCTCGACCCCGATCACAGCATTGTCGACTGGGACGGGAATATCTTCGCCGCGATACCAGCGCCGATCCTCCGGGAGATAGGCGTTGACGTCGCCGATGGTCAGTTCGGCGCCCTGCCCGTCGACCACAAAACCCCCGAATAGAAAAATTTTCCCGCGGACGCCGATGGCCGAAGCGCCCAGGCGACCGGCGACTCCCGGCACCGGCCGGGCGTCGGTCCACTTCCCCGACCGGAGGTTCAGGACGTAGACCTTGTTGGTGATGTCGTCCCAGGTTTTCTTCGGCCCGATACCCATCAGCGAATAAATGTCGAGACCGCCCCGCAGCACCGCAACCGCATTGCCGGAAACCGCCGCGGGCATGGGCGGAATTTTGGGCTCGTCCGTCGCCAGCAGTAAAACCGCGCCCAGGAAGGGAAATAACAGGAAGGGAAATAAGAAGACAGGCAGTTTTTTCATCGCTGAGATATTACGTCTTTGCGCAGCCGGCGGCAAAGGGCGCGCGATCGGACCAGCACGAACCACGGCAGCTAGAACCATGTCTTGCGCCGGTATTCGCGATAAGCCTCGCCAAACGCACTTTCCAGGACGCGGGCTTCACGACGGGCACGGACGGTCTGCAAGATCACCAGCACCACCAGAACACTCCACCAGACGGGTCTCTGCAACACCATGATGACTCCCGCGACCATCACTGTGCCAAAAACATAAATGGGATTGCGAATTCTAGAGTACAGACCCCTGGTGACCAACTCATGAGCTTCAGGCCGAATGGCAAACGAGCGGCCAAGTTGATACCGCGCGATCACGATGAAGGTCACTCCGACCACGGCTAGCGCCGTCCCGATGTAGCGCTCAACGTTCCAGGGAGTGGTCCATGTGACCAGAAGCCAAATCAGAACACCCACCGCAACGATTTGGACCGCTGTGAAAACTTGCAGCCGTCGGCCTTGCATGAATCCACTTCCCGTGTCTGTTTGAGCAGTCCTATTGAATCAACCCCTGACGCACACCGTGAATGAAATCGGTATATGCCGGAGTTTGTCCGCAATCGCGCATGTGGCTGGCGATCTGCCCACGATGATACGCGGAGTGCATGACGACGTGGGTAAGAACGTCGAGAATCGTATTCGTCCAGGCTTCGCCTTTGCTGTTCTTGTAAGAGATGGATTGGGAGACATCTCCCGCTGTGATGAGATCGAGATATTCGAGCCACAGCCGGCTCAGTTTGGCCGCTTCCGCCTCGAACTGCGCCAGATCGGGCTCAGGCCATACGGGGACTCTCTGCGGTTGCTGCTTCAGCCGCTCCAGCCATAACCGCTCCGCCGCCAGAATGTGCCCCATGAGCCGCAAGGAACGATCGTCGGCCCCGTTGCTGCGCATAGTAGAGAGAACTTCCTGGTTCGCCCACTCGTTATAAGCGAACTGGCGCCGCATATAGTCGGCAAGGTTCATTGAGACACCCTTTTCATGAAAATGGCCTTATGGAACCAATGTAACGGGCAGCGGTCAAACCTTCAATGGAGGGTCAATGGTATAACGATGCCCGGCGTCGGCTGCTTGACGTTGTAACGGTCCTGTCACATTTAAGAGATAGACTTAGGATCGTAATTCCAAACAGAGCGATTCTGCCATCTCAAATGCCAGTCAAGCGACGAGCACCCCGAAATCGCGAGACGCACGGCGAGGCGAACGCCGGCTCCCGCGCCGCGAGATCCCCGCACTCCGTATCTGAAATGAAGCTGGGCGGCCCGGATGACCTGGCGCGGCTGGCGCTGAAGGGCTGCCTGATTGCCCGTGATGCTGCATTCAATGTTCGCGACCTGCTCACCAATTCCTCGCGCATGGCGTTTCTGGCTATCAAGGATTGCGAAAAAGAGCTCGACATTATCGAACGGCAGATCGACGAGCAACTGCCCGCGGCCATCACCCGGGTGGGCGAGACCCGGGCCCGGCAATTGCTTTCCACCTTGAAATCGACGACCGACCTGGAACGCATCGGCGACCTGGTCATGAGCGTGGCCATGAGGGTGCAAGCGCGGACTGAGAAGATCGCGCCCTCCGACGTGCGCCAGCTTGTGGAAATGTCCGTCATCCTGCACGACATGCTCGACCTGATTCACAAAGGATTCTCTACCCTCGATCTGGAGTGCGCCCGCAAGGTGCTGCAGATGGATAAAGATATCGACCGTATCTGTCACGCCCTGTTCCAGAAACATCTGGCGGAAACCGTCTCCCAGGGAGACACGTCGCACTTCGAACTCTTGCTGATGGCGCAAGCTCTGGAACGCGCTGGAGACCACACGACCAACCTCGCCGAAGACCTCTATAGCCTCATCGAAGGCCGCAGCCTGCGGCATGTTCCCAAGAAGAAAGCGGCCAACTGAGGCAGTCTCAGCGCTGGTACTAAGTACTGAAGGATTCCTCTAAATTCATCGTCCGTTAACACGCGGGAAACATTCGCGCAACATTCCCCCAATAGAGTTTGACGGTATCGCTCCAGCCCAACCATTGCAGGGTCTGAACGGAACGCCGAGAGGAACTGCTCGAACCAGAAAATGCATCTGCCTGCCGAATCCTATAAAGAGATTGGGAGCACGAACCGCCTCGTACCTCTGCGGCCGGTAATCTTTGTCGTGGAAGACGAAGAGGACATCGCCCGGCTCATTTCCCACAACCTGCAAGCGGCAGGCTTTGAGGTGCAGAGCTTCGTCAATGGCGCATCGGTTCTCGTCGAAAGCATGCGAGAGATGCCTGCCCTCTTTTTGCTCGACGTAATGCTGCCCGGAACCGACGGCTTTGAACTTTGCCGCCACATCCGCCAGACCCCTGCGCTTTCCGCAACGCCCATCATCTTCCTGACGGCGAAGACATCGGAAGCGGACCGCGTCAAAGGCCTGGAACTTGGCGGCGATGACTACATCACTAAACCCTTCAGTCCGCGCGAACTGGTAGCCCGCGTCCGCAGCGTGCTGCGCGGACTCGGACCGGCACGAGCGACAAGCGAAGTGCTCCGCCTGGGCGATCTTGAAATCGATGTCTCTTCCATGACGGTCCAGGCGCAGGGCCGCAATGTAATGACCACGGTGCGCGAGTTTCGCCTGCTGGAATATCTGGCGGCACACCGCGGCCGCGTGCTCACCCGCGATCAACTGCTCGATGCGGTGTGGAAGGAAACTCCCTTTGTTACGCCGCGATCCATCGACGTCTACATCCGCCGCCTGCGCGAAAAGATCGAGCCCGATCCCCGCCATCCGCGCTACCTGAAGACGCTGCGCGGCATCGGCTATCGCTTCGAAGTGCCCAAGTAGGTGCGGGAATAATTTCATCGCAAAATCAGGATTCGCAGCGTCCAAGGCCAACAGATTCCTGGTTTTATCAGTGAAAATCCGCATCATCCGTCGCCAGGCTTTTTCGCAGTTTCCATTCCACGCCAGCCCTGCGTCATTTATGCTTTCCTATCCTCACTCGAATGGCGGCCAACAAGCCCAAACCGCTCTGGAAGGCCGACGACCAACAGGCGCGGCTTGCCGATCTGACGGCAGGCTCCGACGAGCCGGCAAAAGATAATCCGCTGCGCCGCGATGTTCGTTCGCTCGGCGCGGTCCTTGGACAGGTACTGGTGGAGCAGTCTGGCCAGGATCTGTTCGACTCCGTGGAACAACTGCGGCGACTGCTGATCGAACATCGCGAAGCGGTCCATCGCAATCCGGCCCGGGCCTCGCACAGCGATCGGATGCTGAAAGCGCAGGGAATCGTTTCGGCGATGGATTTGACTCGCGCCTATCAGGTCACCAAGGCCTTCGCCATTTATTTTGAACTCACCAATCTGGCGGAAACCAACCATCGCAAGCGCCGCCGCCGTGCAGGCAAGCTGGAGCGCGACCTGGCGGCCTTGCCGGGGTCGTTTCGGGGAACGCTGCTGCGCATGAAGGCGGCCGGAATCTCGCCCGATTCCGCTTTGGCCGCTCTGCGGCAAATCGCCATCACCCCGGTCTTCACGGCGCATCCGACCGAGGTGGCCCGCCTGACGGTCCTGCTGAAGCGCCGCCGCATCGCGCAGCAACTGGAACGGCTCGATTGGCTTCCGCTCACCGCGGAGGAGGCGGAAGATTGCGAAAACAGTATCCGCGCTGAAGTCACTTCGCTCTGGCAAACCGATGAAGTCCGTCTCGCCAAGCCCACGGTCGACGACGAAATCCGCATGGGCCTGCGCTACTTCCGTCTTTCCCTGTTTGATGCGCTGGCGAAAATTTACATTGAAGTTGCGGAATCGTTCCGCAGTGTTTATGGCGTCGAACTCGACGAGGCCGGATTACCCAATCTGGTGCGGTTCGGCTCGTGGATCGGCGGAGACCGCGATGGCAACCCGCTGGTAAAGCCGGATTGCATTCGCGATGCGCTGGAAATGGCGCGCGATCTGATCCTCCGCGAATATCTGAACAACGTTGAAGCACTCAGCGACCGCCTCAGCTCTTCGCGCCGGCAGACGGACGTCTCCCCGGAACTGCTGGCGCGGCTGGCATACTACGAACGCACCATTCCAGATGTTCACCTGGCCTGGGGACCGCACAACACCACCGAGAGCTATCGCCGCTTTCTTTCGTACATGTTTCACAGGCTCAAGCGGAGCCGCGAGGCGGTAGACGCCTCGGCCGCGTATTCCAGTGCTGCCGAGTTCGCGGACGACTTGCAGCTAGTTCGCAACAGCCTTCAATCAAACCGCGGAGAACGGCTAGCCCGAATCTACATCGATTCCCTCCTGCGCAAACTCCGCACGTTCGGTTTCCATCTGCACACGCTCGATATCCGCCAGCACGCCCAGGTGCACGCACAGGTGATGAAGGAGTTGGGCCCCGCTTGCGAAGGCACAGCCGAGTCGGCAGAGAGCCGCGAGCTCCTGGAAACATTTCGTACGATCGCAAACCTGAAGCAGGTTTTTCCGCCCTTTTCTATCCGCAACTACATCATTAGCGGTGCGGAATCTGAGAAAGATGTGCTGGCGGTGGTTCGGCTCGCGAAAGCGGGCGGCGTGCAGGTCGCCGGATCAGGCGACGATCCTGGTCTGATGCCGGTGCCGCTGTTCGAATCCATCGACTCGCTGCGGGCTGCCGGAAGCGTAATGCGCCGGCTTTGGGCCAATCCCGAATATCAGCCCCTGCTCGATTCCTGGGGACGCTGGCAGGAAGTCATGCTCGGCTACTCCGACTCCAACAAAGATGGCGGCATGCTCACCAGCACGTGGGAGCTCTACAAAGCGCACCGCGAACTGCATCGCGCGGCAAGAGAAAACGGAATCAAGCTGCGCCTCTTTCACGGCCGCGGCGGTACCGTGGGACGCGGCGGCGGCCCGACTCACTCCGCCATTCTGGCACAGCCGCCCGGCTGTTTTTCGGGGCAGATTCGCGTCACCGAGCAAGGCGAGGTGCTCAACTGGAAATACGCCGACACCGTTCTCGCCGAGTGGAATCTGGAGCTGATGATGGCTGCCAGCCTGGAAGCGCTCACCCGCCCCGGAGAAGAACAGGCTCCACATCCGCCGCGCTGGGAAGAAGCGATGGAGGAAATGTCGCAGACGGCGTATCAGCTCTACCGCCGCGAAATCGCAGAAAATCCTGAGGTGCTGGAATATTTCGAGCAGGCTACTCCGGTCAACGAACTGGACGCGGCCCGCATCGGTTCGCGGCCGGCCCGGCGCACGAAGGGCCGACGGCTTGAAGACCTGCGCGCCATCCCGTGGGTTTTCGGCTGGATGCAAAGCCGTTACGCCGTGCCAGCCTGGTTTGGGGTGGGACATGCTCTGGAGCGATTCGCCAAGAGCGGCCCTGGGCACGACCAACTGCTGCGACAAATCGCGCGCGGCTTCCCCATTTTTTCCGACCTGCTGCGCAACGTGGAGCTCGGCATGGCCAAAGCCGATCTCGATATCGCCCGGCTCTATTCCACCCTGGTCAAGAACGCCGCGCTCGGCAAACGCGTTTTCTCCATGCTGGAAGATGAATTCCTGCGCTCGCGCCGCATGATTCTTCGCGTCACCGGACAACGCGAACTGCTCGCTCGCAACCGCGTGCTGGCCCGCTCCATTCGCCTGCGCAATCCCTATGTGGACCCCATGAGCCTGATCCAGGTAGAACTCCTGCGCCGCAAGCAGCGCGGCCAGGCCAACACGGATCTGGAATATCCCCTGGGAGCCACCATCAACGGCATCGCCGCCGGCTTGCACAATACGGGATAGATCGCGCGGTCGCGGCGCTAACTTTCCCCACACCCCTCCGTCTGTAGTATGGTGATTGGTTGCTTGAAGTGTGCCTAACGCCTTCTGTACGGAACTTACCCAGGGCCTTATGCGTAACTTCCAGTGTTGCAGTCCGTTCAGTTCCTCACAATTTCCCCAGGAAGAAACCTTATGAACAACGTCCGTTTTATGGCTGTGCTCCTGTTCAGCCTGAGTACAGTTTTGTTTGCCCAGGAACAATCTGCCCAGCGCCTGCCCACGCACGCCGTCCTTGCCGACCCATTCACCGCCGGCGCGGTCGACGAATCCAAAGCGCCCCAACTCCAGCATTTCGACCCCGATCTTGCCGACAAGACCCTTGATCCCTGCGACGACTTCTATAAATACTCCTGCAACAAATGGCTAACCGCCAATCCCATTCCGCCAGATCAGGTTTTCTGGGGCACGGCCAGCGGCCTGCAATTATGGAACGAGAACCTGCTGCGCGAAACTCTCGAAGCCGCCAGCAAGAACGATCCCGGCCGCAGTGCGGTGCAGCAGAAAATCGGCGACTACTGGGCCGCCTGTATGGATGAGAGCGCCATCGAAGCCGCCGGCCTCAAGCCTTTGCAGCCAGAACTCGAACGCATCGCGGCGCTGAAGTCCAAGAAAGATCTCACACTCGAAATCGCCCACTTTCACCATCTCTATCCCGGAGCCTGGGAGGGAGGAGACAATCAGAGCGACGCTCCCTTCTTCGGTTTCACCGGCCAGCAGGACTATGACGACGCGTCCAAGGTCGTCGCCCAGATCGATCAGGGCGGCCTGAGCCTTCCCAATCGTGACTACTATCTGAAGACGGATGACAAATCGAAACAGCTTCTCGGCAAATTTCACGCCCACATTCAGAAAATGCTCGTCCTGGCCGGGGAATCGGAAGCCCAGGCCGCGGCCGACGCGGGAACCGTGATCGAACTCGAAACCGCCATGGCCAAGGCGCAAATGGATAACATCGCGCGCCGCGACCCCAAGAACATCAACAACAAAATGAGTCTCGCCCAGGTGCGCAAGCTCACTCCCGCGATTGACTGGGATGTCTACCTCAAAGCGGTGAAAGCCCCGGCCAGCGAGCATTACATCGTCACGTCTCCCGACTTTTTCCGCGCCGAAGAAAAGCTCATCGAAGATCATCCCCTCGACCAGTGGAAGGTCTATCTGCGCTGGTGGACAGTTCACCGCTCAGCTTCATTCATGACCAAAGCCTTTGTCGACGAAAACTTCGACTTCTATGCACGCACTCTGGCCGGCCAGCAGCAGAACCAGCCGCGCTGGCGCCGCTGCGTACACAACGCCGACCGCGATCTCGGCGAGGCGCTCGGACAGGCCTACGTCGACCGCGCCTTCCCGCCCGCGAGCAAGGCCCGCATGATTCAGATGGTTCACTCCATCGAGGCCGCACTCAATGCGGACATTCAGAGCGTGACCTGGATGTCTCCCGCAACCAAGGAGCAGGCCATCGTCAAGCTGAAAGGCATCGAAGACAAGATCGGCTATCCTTCGCACTGGCGCGATTATTCCAGCGTGAAGATCACACGCGACAGCTATCTGGGCAACATCGCGCAAGCTTCATCGTTTGAGTTCGAGCGCTGGGTCGCCAAGATCGGCCAGCCGGTGGACCGCTCCGAGTGGACCATGACTCCGCCCACCATCAACGCCTATTACGACCCGCAGCTAAACACCATCAACTTTCCGGCCGGCATTCTGCAACCGCCGTTCTTCGATCCCGCCCAAGACGATGCCGTGAACTATGGAGCCATCGGCATGATCATTGGCCACGAGATCACTCATGGCTTCGACGATCAAGGACGCAAGTTTGACGCCCACGGCAACCTGCACGACTGGTGGACCGCCGAAGATGCCAAACAGTATGACGAACGCGGCAAGTGCATCTCCGACGAATACACGCAGGATGTGCCCGAGGCCGGCCCCGGCGTCAAACAGAACGGACTGCTGACGCAGGGCGAAGACACCGCCGACAACGGCGGCATCCGCCTTGCCCTCTTCGCACTCGAAGCAACCCTGAAGCAGCAGGGCAAGTCGCTCGACGAAAAGGGCCCCGACGGATGGACCTATCGTCAACGCTTCTTCCTGGCCAACGCGTACTCCTGGTGCTCGAATATCCGACCGGAGATCGCCCGGATGGTCGTCACCACCGACCCGCATTCCATGCCGATTTTCCGCATCGACAACGTCATGTCGAACATGCCGGAGTTCCAGCAGGCCTTCGGATGCAAAGCCGGACAGCGCATGGTGCGAGCCAACGCCTGCAGGGTCTGGTGACGCGACTTGGCAAAGAAGCAAAAAGGGCCAGCCGAAAAGCTGGCCCTTATTTTTTGTGTAAAACAACCACAGCCCATGTAGTGACGGCCGCCTCGGCCGTCCAAGCCAGCGCGAAGCGCGGCGCCACACTTACAGAACCAGGCGAAGAACCGCACACGACGCTCGAAGCCCACGAAACGATTCCTACCGGTTAATATCCTCCTTATTCTGCAGCCGCTTTACATAATTCTCCAGATTCGCCTTGTTCGAATCCGGAGCGCTCACCAGCGACAACTTCACTTCCTTCACCGCATTGTCGAAATCCCCCTGAGCGCTATAAACGCGGGCCAGTCCCAGATGCGAAGTCCAGTAGTCCGGAAACTTCTTCGCGTTCGACCGGTAGATCGCGAGAGCCGCATCCTGTTTCTTCTCCCCCTGTAACTGGCGGCCATAAAAATAGAGTTGCAGTGCGCTTCCTTTATCCAGCGCCTTCACGCGAACAGCCTCTGCATCCTGCGTGCGTCCCATGGCCTCCAGAATCTTCGACTTGTTCAGCAAATTGTCATAGCGCTCTTCGTTTTCGATCGACAAATCCTCATCTTTCAGCGCCTCGTCAAGATTGATCTTGTTCGCCAGGAAGTATCCCGCTGCATCATCCCAGCCTTCCCAGTAATACTGATTGAGCCCGTACATTTGCCGGTGGATGCTGGCGGTGACAATGTCATTCACCTTGACTTCGATTTTGAACGGCACGGCTACTTTTTCCCAACGCATGGTGACGACGGTGGAGTCCGGCTTCACGTCATCGAAATCATAGGTCAGGGCGTCGTGCATCTCGGTCGCCTGCGGTTTCACCGTGACCCGCAAAGCGTCGTCTTCCTGTTTGTAGGAGAAACTTCCCCACGCCTGCGAATCCTTGGAGAAGATCACCGTCCACTCACTCTCGCCCGGGATCATGTGCATGCCATACGTCCCCTTGTCGAGAGGCTGGCCTTCAATCGTGACTGGATCGGTGAACGTGATCGTCGTATTCTCGTTCGCGCCCGCGCGCCAAACCTTGCCATAAGGCACGAGCTTGCCCCAGATCTGGCGCCCGTTCGCGAGCGGACGGTGATAGTTCACCGTGATATCGGTGATGCCAATGCGCTGCGTCACCAGCGCGTGCTGGCTCTGGCGGGGAAGATTGAGCATCAGGGTTTCGCCGGTCGCGGTTTGCGCACGGCTGAAACTCGCCGTCAACAGAACACTGGAACACAAAACAAGCAGACGAACTTTGTGCATGGAAACACTCCTTTTGAGCTGCTGGGATTGGGCAGCGGATTTTCGCCTACGGAATGGATGGTTGCCAAACAGGGATTGAACACGTGCGTTGAACCCGGCCAGACGTATCCCTTAGACGCACAGTAGTTTCTGAGGTAAGCAAGGATGGGTGAACGCACAGGAATGCAGGGCAAGCATTCGTGATTCCGGTGCAGGAATCTAATTTTGGGCTCCTAATCGGATTCGACGGAAGTTCATTAGGAAGAAAAAACTCTCTGGCCGCTTGACAAGAAATTGCTCCAGGCGCAGAATTCTCAAAGGCGAATAAAAAGCGAATATGCCTCCGCGGCCAGCATGCCCTGAGCAGCCAGCCCGGCGCTCCCTGAAATCTTCCCGAGGAACCTTAATGTCTTCCGCAGTGGTGTCCACTTCGGCGGCCCTGAGCCGCCCTTTTGTCTTTGACGCAGAGGCCGATGCCGATGTGCGTGGCGAGGTGCAGGGCGATGTGGGCTCTTCTTCAACAGTTCATAAAAAGCCCGCCGGCAAGCCGGAATCTTCTCCAGAAGCTGCCCTTGCCCGCGTCTTGCACTCAGCAATCAAAAATCAACAATCAAAAATTCTCCCAGCCAGCGTAACCTCAGCGTCGCACCTCGAAGTCCGGCCCGCGCCCGAGATGGTTCTAATCGGCATCCCCGCTCTCGACGCGCTGACCGGCGGTCTGCCCCGCGGTTGCCTCACTGAAATCTGCGGGCCCGATTCCTCAGGACGCACTTCCGTGTTCCTGGCCGCTCTGGCTGCCGCCACCCGCCGCGGAGAATTTTGCGCCCTCGTGGATGGCAGCGACGCGCTCGATCCGCAGTCAGCCATGGCCGTCGATGTGGATTTAGACCGCCTGTTGTGGGTGCGCTGCGGCGACGATTCTCCCCAAAAATCACGCGCCCCACAAAAAACTTCCCAGGCTGCGTTCAAGTTCGGACGCACCGGGTCGCAGCAGTGGGAACACTGCCTCGAACAAATTCTGCGCGCCACCGATCTGCTGCTCGAAAGCGGCGGCTTCGGCCTGATCGTCCTCGATCTCGCCGGCCTGCCGCCTCAGGCCGCACGCCGCATTCCGCTGACCACCTGGTTCCGTTTCCGCCGCACGGTGGAGTGCAAGCCTACGATCCTGCTGGCGATCGAACAACATCCCATCGCCGGAAGTTGTTCTTCCCTGCTGCTGCAGTTGGGATCGCGAGAACATGCAAATCCCTATGACGTCGCATCGCCAATGGATACTCTCACGCACGCGCATTTGTTTACTGGACTGAACATCGACGCGGAATTAATCCGCTCGCGAGATCGTAAACCCTCGCGCTCGGTTAGGTTCGCAACCAAAACCGCCTGGGCGGGATGAAGGAATTGAATCATTGAGCGATTCAATCATTGATTCATTAAAAATACCAGGATTAGCCATGACTCAGTGACTCAATAATTCAATGACTCAATGAATCGAATGTCGCCATGCCGTTCGCCTGCATTTACGTTCCGAATTTTGCGGTCGCGGCCGTACTCCGTGTCGAACCGGAACTAATGCCGCGCCCCGTCGCGATTCTCGAAGGGAACCCTCCGCTAGAAAAAATCGTCGCCGTCCACGAAAAAGCCATCCGCATGGGTATTTCGGTGGGCATGACCAAAGCACAAGCCGAACTCTGCCCGGAACTTGTCCTGCGCCAGCGCTCTCTGCTGCAGGAATCCTCCACCCACGCTGCATTGCTCGACTGCGCCCAGTCGTTCTCACCTTGCGTGGAAGACACCGCCTGCGACACGGTCATTCTGGATCTCGCCGGCATGGAATCGTTGTTCGGATCGCTGCCGGAAATTTCCCGCGCCATCTCGAATCGCGCGGCCACGCTCGGCCTCGCCGCCAATGTCGCCGCGGCCTCCAATCCCGATGCAGCCCTGCTCGCCGCCCGCGGATTATGCGGCATCACGGTCATCCCGGCGGGCAAAGAAGCAGAGCATCTCGGCTCGCTGCCTTTGGAGGTTTTATTCGCCGATCGCCTGGAGGCTGACGAAAAACAGCAAGCCGACCGTCTGCTCGAAACCCTCGATCGCTGGGGCGTCCGCAATCTGAGCTCCCTGGCTGCGCTGCCACAAATAGCGTTAAGCGAGCGCCTCGGGCAACACGGCGTGCATTGGCAGCAACTGGCGCTGGGCGCCGTCTCGCGCACGCTCGTCCCGTTAGAAACATCGCCGGTATTTGAAGAGGCCGTCGAGTTGGAGCATCCCATCGTTTTGCTCGAACCTCTGGCGTTTTTACTGAATCGCCTGCTCGAACAGCTCTGCACACGCCTGGCTGCGCGCGCCTTATGCACGCAAGAACTGCGTCTCACGCTGGAACTCGAAAATCACGCGTCATGCAATCAACAATCGGCAATCCACAATCAACAATCATTCGCGCAATTGGAGATCGGCAATCGAAAATCGACAATTTGTTTCGTTCGCACCCTTCGCCTTCCCTTGCCCATGCTCGACAGCAAAGTTTTTCTGAAACTGCTGCAACTGGATCTGCAGGCGCATCCCCCCGGCGCGCCTATCGTAAAAATTCATCTGGCCGCAGAACCGGCTCGGCCGCGTTTTGCGCAAGCCGGATTGTTCCTTCCTCCATCGCCCGAACCGGAAAAACTGGAACTAACCCTCACCCGTATCGCGGGCATGATCGGCGAGCACAAAGTCGGAGCGGTGGAAATACTGGACACGCATCATCCTGAAGGATTCCGCATGCGGCGCTTCGTCGCCGAAGTCTCGCGAAAACTTTCGCGCGACAAAAGCTCCGTGGCGGCAGCATCTCGCCCTGCAGAAAAAAATTCTGCCATCACCGCCCTGCGCCGTTTTCGCCCTCCACTGCGCGCCCAAGTCACCTTGGAAAATGGCCAGCCCGTGCATTTGGTTTGTAGAAAAAAAGAAGTGCAGGGCGATGTCGTCTGGAAAGCCGGCCCGTGGCGCTTCTCCGGCGATTGGTGGGAACGCGAAGCCTGGTCGCGCGACGAGTGGGATCTGGCTTTGCAAGCCAAAGAAAGCATCGCTCTCTATCGTCTGGTTCACGATCTGCTAAGTGGCAACTGGTTCGTGGAGGGAACGTATGACTGAAAAAGCAGCATCCAGCTGTCAGTACTCAGTAGTACTCAGTACTCAGTTAAAGCCGCCCTTACTGAGTACTGAGTACTGAGTACTGAGTACTGAGTACTGAGTACTGAGTACTGAACACTTGTTTGTAGAACTTCACGCCCGCTCCGCTTTCAGCTTTCTCGAAGGCGCTTCCCTGCCCGAGGAATTGGTCGCAGTTTGCGCCCAGCTCGGCATGTCTGGCATGGCGCTGCTCGACACTGACGGAGTTTACGGCGCGCCACGCTTTCATCTGGCCGGAGAAAAAGCAAAAATCAAAGCCCACATCGGAGCGGAAGTCACCTGCGGCCCGCTGTGCCCTGTCATCCCAAGCAATACCTCTTACTCCGTCATCCTGAGCGGAGCAGGCGCTTCACGAAGTGAAGCGCCTGCGGAGTCGAAGGATCCCTACCCCCAATACTCCACGAAGGGAGCAGGGATTCCTCGCTCCGCTCGGAATGACAAACCCTCGTGGAATGAAAAACCCTTTCGCCTTCCCCTCCTCGTCTCCACCCGCGCCGGCTACCAGAATCTCTGCCGCCTGATCACCAAAATGAAGTTGCGCGCCAAAAAAGGCGAGGGCGCAGTTACGGAACAAGAACTGAAGGAGCACTCCGAAGGCCTCATCTGCCTTACCGGCGGCGCCGAAGGCCCATTGGCCGCGGCTTTGCAGCAAAGCGGCATCGAAGAAGCCCTCCGCCAAGTCGATCAACTCGTCGGCATCTTTGGACACAAAAATGTCTACGTCGAGTTGCAGCGCCACTTCCAGCGTGAAGAAGAATTCCGCAACCGCGCCGCCATCGGCATCGCCGGTTCCCTCCACCTTCCATTGCTCGCCACCAATGGAGTCTGCTACGCCACCGCCAAGGCTCGCGAACTTTGCGATGCCTTCACCGCGATCCGTCACCACCGCACGCTTTCGACCGCCGGACGCCTGCTCTCCCGCAACTCCGAACGTTTTCTGAAATCCCCGCAGGAGATGGAGCATCTCTTCGCTGACCTGCCCGAGGCTATCGCCAACACGCTCGAACTTTCCTCGCGCCTCGAATTCACCCTCAACGATCTTGGCTACGAATTCCCGCGCTATCTCGTCCCCGAAGGCGAGACCATGAATTCATTTCTGAACCAGCGCGCATGGGAAGGATTCCACGCGCGCTACGGCCGCGCCAAACCTGAGATGCAGACCCGCGCCCGGCTTCAGATCGAAAAAGAACTGAAGCTCATCGAAAAACTAAAGCTTGCCGGATACTTCCTCATCGTCTGGGATCTCATCCGCTTTTGCCGCGAACAAAATATTCTCGTGCAAGGCCGCGGATCGGCTGCCAACAGCGCCGTCTGTTACTCGCTCGGCATCACCGCCGTTGATGCCGTCAGCATGGAACTTCTCTTCGAGCGTTTTCTTTCCGAAGAACGCGGCGAGTGGCCCGACATCGATCTCGACCTGCCCAGCGGCGACGAGCGCGAAAAAGTTATTCAGTATCTTTACAAAAAATACGGCGAACGCGGGGCGGCCATGACCGCCAACGTTATCACCTACCGCAACCGCATGGCGGCTCGCGAAATGGGCAAGGCTCTGGGATTTGATCCCGAAACGCTCCAGAAAATTTCCGCCGCGGTCGCCACCTGGGAATTCCGCGACGAAAACGACGCCCTTGATCGCCGCTTCCGTGACGCCGGACTCGACCTCAACCATCCCCGCCTGCGCAAATATTACGAACTGTGCCTCGCCGTGCAGGACATGCCGCGCCATCTCGGCCAGCACTCCGGCGGCATGGTCATCTGCCAGGGACAACTCGATTCCGTCGTGCCGCTCGAACCCGCGAGCATGCCCGGCCGCGTGGTCGTGCAATGGGACAAGGAAGATTGCGCCGACATGGGAATCATCAAAGTCGATCTGCTCGGCCTCGGCATGATGGCCGTGCTCAAAGATTCGATCGAACTGATTCGTGAGCATTACCGCGAAGAGGTCGACCTCGCGCATCTTCCGCAGGATGACTCTCAGGTCTATTCTTCACTGCAGCAAGCCGACACAGTGGGTTTATTTCAAGTCGAAAGCCGCGCGCAAATGTCGTGCCTGCCGCGCCTGCGTCCTACACGCTTCTACGACATCGTCGTGCAGGTCGCGATCATTCGTCCTGGCCCCATCGTCGGCCAAATGGTCAATCCATTCCTCCAACGCCGCCAGGGACGCGAAGACGTCACCTATCCGCATCCGTCGCTCGAACCTGTGCTCAAGCGCACGCTCGGCGTCCCGCTGTTTCAGGAGCAACTGCTGCGTCTCGCCATGATCGCCGCCAACTTCACCGGAGGCGAGGCCGAAGAACTGCGCCGCGCCATGGGCTTCAAACGCTCGCAGGCGCGCATGAAAGAAATTGAAGCCCGGCTGCGCTCCGGCATGACGCAAAATAAAATCCCGCCCAAAGCGCAGGAAGAAATAATTTTGTCGATCACGTCCTTCGCGCTCTACGGATTTCCCGAATCCCACGCTGCCAGCTTCGCGCTCATTGCCTACGCCAGCGCTTATCTCAAATGCCACTACCTGGCCGCGTTCACCGCTGCACTGCTCAACAACCAGCCCATGGGATTTTATTCGCCAGCAACGATCGTCAAAGATGCGCAACGCCACGGATTGAGGCTGCTCCCGGTGGACGTAATGCGGTCAGAATGGAACTGCACGTTGGAAACAGTGCCGAGGGCGGAGGAATCTCTCTCATACTCGCAACTCGGTACCCGCAACTCGCAACTCGCTCCGGCCCTGCGCATGGGCCTGCGTTATGTCCGTGGACTGCGTGAAGAGGCTGCCCAAGCGCTCGTCCGCGAACGCGCGCAAGCCCCTTTCGTTTCCATCCACGATCTCACCCGCCGCATTCCCGAACTTCGCAAAGACGAACTTACCACGCTGGCGGAAATCGGTGCGCTGAATCCAATCTCGAAATCCCTCGTCATTCCGACCCCCGAGCGCAAGCGCGGGGCTGAGGAATCTCGCAGCGCCCAACTCGGTACTCGGAACTTGCGACTCGGGACTCGCATTCACCGCCGCGACGCACTCTGGCAAGTCGAACGAGCCGTCCGGGCCTCCGGCCCGCTGCTCGAACAAAACGCGGAACCCGACGAACGCTCCCCGCTCGAACCCATGAACCACGAAGAGCGCCTGGTCGCCGACTTCCACGGCACCGGACTCACCGTCGGCCCGCATCCCATGGCCTACCGCCGTGCGTGGCTCACGGCCATGGGCATTCGCCGCGCCAGTGAATTGCGCGACCTTCCCAGCGGCAAGCGTCTCCGCATCGGAGGCTGCGTCATCGTCCGCCAGCGTCCGGGCACCGCCAAAGGATTTGTCTTTATCAGTCTCGAAGATGAAACCGGAGTGGCCAACGCCATCATCCGCCCCGACTTGTTTCATCAGAACCGCCTGCTGCTGGCCAGCGAGCGCTTCCTCGCCATCGAAGGAATTCTGCAGAATCAGGACAACGTCATCTCCGTCAAAGCCGAACGGGTGCAGCCGTTATTCGTCACCAAAGCCGAAACCGTCTCCCACGATTTCCACTAGCAGTGGCCAGTGATCAGTGATCAGTCAAAGCGTGACGGTTTTTCTGGCCACTAACCACTGATCACTGGCCACTGCTTCTTACTTCCCCGTATAGCTCACCCTCCAGATCGAATTCGACCCGTCGTCGCTCACCAGCAGCGAACCATCCAGCGCCACCGCGATGCCCACCGGACGTCCCCAAACATGCCCATCCGGCAGCACAAAACCAGTCAGGAAATCTTCATACTCGCCCGTCGCATGCCCTGTCTGATGCAGCGGCACGCGGATCACTTCGTAGCCCACGCGCACCGCCTTGTTCCACGATCCATGCTCCGAAGCAAAAATATCCCCGTGATATTCCGCCGGAAACTTGTCCGCCTCATAAAATGTCAGTTCCAGCGAAGCATTGTGCGGCTGCAGCAGCACATCGGGTACGATCGCTTTATCTTTCAACTCCGGATGCTTCCCCTGGTGTCGCGGATCCTGATGCGCCCCGATGTACCACCACGGCCAGCCGTAAAATCCGCCTTCCTGCACATGCGTAATATAGTCAGGCACCAGATTGTCGCCCAGCGCGTCGCGCTCATTCACCGAGCACCATAGTTCGCCGGTTTGCGGATTCACCGCGATCCCGCCGCCGGCATTGCGAATGCCGTAGGCATAAACCTTCAGCGTACAATTGGCCGGATCACACCATAGAATGTCCGCCCGGTCTTTCTCGTCCGGATGCGTGTCCGGATCGTCAATATTCGACGCCGAACCCACCGCCACGAACATCTTCTTTCCATCCCGAGAAAATTCCACAGAACGCGTCCAATGCCCGCCGCCCGAAGGCAAATCTGCGATATGCTGCGCTGGTCCGCTCGCCTTCAAATCTCCGTTGTGATACGGGAAACGAATCACTTCATTCGTATTGCCGATGTAAACCCATTGCGGGTCGGGCCCCGGCGGATAGAATGCAATCCCATACGGCCGCTTCAGGCCTTCCGCGAAAACCTCCACCTGTTCCGGCTTGCCGTCGCTGGTCATGCCCCGGAAAACGCGAATCCGTCCAGGTTCGCTCTCCGCTAGAAAGATGTCGCCGTTGGGCGCCGTGCGCAGCAGCCGCGGATTGTCCAGCCCCGCCGCGTAGAGTTCCACCTTGAATCCCGGGGGCGCCACCGGCCAAACATTATCCGGACGCGCCACCAGCGCCGCGGGGTTCCCTGCCGACTGGGTCGCATAGGGTTGCGGAAGATCATTCACCGTGATTTTGTGAATCGTCCCCGGCGACTCGTAGCGAAAATCTGTGAACGGCGGAGTCGGCGGGGGAGCCTTGACTGTGGACGAAACCGCAGGCGCGGCTGGCATGGCTGAAGAGGCGGAAGTTGCCGCGGCAGCACTCTTTCCCGCCGCCAGCGCCTCCACATAAGTCACAATCTGCCAGCGCTTCTGCTCCGGCAGAAATGCCCAGGACGGCATCCCGTTGTCTTTATCTCCCTGGGTAACGAACCAGAACACTTCGCCCTGCGGGATTCCGCTTAATTTGCCGTCGACCAGTGACGGCACATTGCCCGTGCCTTTCCCGGCTTTGCCGTGACAAGCCAGGCAATTCCGCGCATACAGCGTCTTGCCCGCGTTCACCGCATCCGCTTGCCCTTCATACGGATTCTTCATCGCCTTCGCCGAATCCGGCGCATCGTGAAAGTTTTTGTCCGCTGCGTGCAGAGTTACAGCCACGCACAGAGAGAAGAAAAGAAGGAAGCAGACTGCCGGAATACTCTTTTGGCCACTCCAGCACATGTTCGTCCTCACGTGTGAATTTCCCGTTTAGATTATGCGCCAGGAAATAAGGATGGAATGAAAATTCGTCCTGCCGGCTGCTCGATCTATCCCCGGCGATTCCGCCTTTCCTTGCGGCTGCGGCGTCTGCCAATTCTCGCGTACTGCGTGGTTCAGGCTTCTTATCCCCGACCTTGGAACACATTCCGCGCGAAATTCCACGATTGACGGCCTGTTTCATCCAGAGTAGCATTCGGAGGCTTTGATTGCTCGCACCACTGCCGGTAGCCCAACTATGAGAATCGCCCTTCGTTTCGTCACAACCTTACAGCTGACCCTTGCCCTCTCTGTCGCTGCGCTGGCGCAGTGGTCCTCGAACCCTGCGCTCAATCTCGCTCTGGCCGACAACAACAACGGCAGCGATCAGGTTCAGCCCAAGCTGGTACCGTTTCAAAATAAAGGCTGGTACGTGAGCTGGTTCGACGCCAATCCATCCACCCCTCCTCCAATCGGGTACGACGTCTTCTACCAGCGTCTGATGCCGGATGGCGTGCAACATCTTCCCCAGGGTGGCGAGATGGTCGCCGACCTCTCCAACAGCTCGACGGAAGACTACGGCCTCGACACAGATACCAGCGGCAATGCATTAATTGCCTTCCTCGACACGCGCGAAGGTTCCAACCAGCAGGTCACCGCAGCCAAACTCGGTCCTGAAGGGGGAAAGCTCTGGGGAAGGCTTGGCGTCCAACTTACCAGCGATTCCAATTTTCACGCCGCCCCCAAGATTACCGGCACGAGCGACGGTAACATCGTCGTCGCCTGGACCAGCAATAGCGACGTCGTCCTCCAAAAGCTGAACGCTGCCGGCGAGCCGCAGTGGGGCAGCGGAGTGGTATTCAGCGAGACCGGCTACGATTATTCCCTGGCCGATCTGCACGCCGCCGATCACGGTTCGGTGATCGTGTCCTGGGTGCGCAATTCCGGCTTCGGCAGCGATTCCCAACTCCGCGCCAACAAAGTCTCTGCAACGGGTGCTCTTCTATGGGGCACCGGCAACGTCGATATCTTCGATACCGGCTCCCTGCAGTTCGGGAACTTTCCTTACTTTGTTTACGATGGCAGCGGTGGGGCGGTCTTCGCCTGGTACACCAGCACCCCGGCATTGCAGGTCTTCGCGCAGCACATTCTCGCCGACGGCACCGAGGCCTTCCCGCACAACGGATCGGCCGTTTCTGCTAATCCGGCCAATGTCAGAGTTTCCCCTGCTGCGGCTTATCGCATCTTCACTCAAGAAGTTTTTGTCTTCTGGACGGAGGAAGACGGCAATCAGGTGCTCAACGGCGTCTATGGACAGAAGTTCAACTCGTCCGGCGTGCCGCAGTGGGGCGCCGACGGTCTGGCTATTGTGCCTCTCGGCGCCGATCAGCAGATTTTCGTCGAAACCGTGCCCATGGGCAGCGGAGCGCTCACCTTTTGGGTAGACCAGCAGAGTTACGGGGCGTCGACCATTCAAGCCGTCAAACTCTCTGGCAGTGGCGCCGCGCTCTGCCCGCAGTTCCCGGTTTCGTCGGTGCTCTCGAACAAGGCGCGTCTTGCAGCTGCCATCTCGCGCACCGGAACCGCTGCGGTGGCGTTCGAGGACGATCGCGTCGGCAACAACGGAATCTATATCCAAAACGTGAACCTCAATTGCTCCCTGGGCCAGGAAGAGTAATTCTGCGCCTGCACGCAGGAGCAAACTCCGTACCCCGCAAACCGCCGGTCACTGCCCCGGCGCGAATCCCAGCCACAGATCGTGCGGGACAACCAGCCTCGCTGTTAGACTGATGCCGGGGCCCTGGGCCCTCGGCATTGCTCGGCAGACCCGCTTCATGCATATCATCGAATCCATCCGCATTGCGCTGCGTTCGCTCTGGGCGAACAAGCTGCGTTCGGTGCTGACTCTGCTGGGCGTAGTGATCGGGATTGCCTCGGTCATTGCCGTGGTCACGTTCGTCTCCGGCATTAACGATTACGTCGCCAAGAAAATCTTCAACCTCGGCGCCGACGTGTTCATCATCTCGAAGATGTCGGCAGTGGAGACGAATGTCGATCACTTCCTGGAAGCCGAGAAGCGCAAGAACCTGGACCTGGAAGACTATGAAGCGGTGCGCGACGCCTGCCGCCACTGCGATTATGTAGGCGCGCTCATGCAGGGCACCGGCAAAGTAAAGCACGAAGAACAATCGATCGAAGACACCACGATTCAGGGCATCACGCCGTCCATCGCCACGATTCTCGATACTGACCTGACTTCCGGCCGCATGGTGAACGAAACCGATCTGAACAATCACCTGCAGGTAGCCGTCGTAGGCACCGATATTGTCGAACACCTGCTCAGCGCGGCCGACCCGCTGGGCCAGGAAATTCGGGTCGATGGCTGGACGTATCAGGTGATCGGCGTCGGAAAAAAGAAAGGCAAGACGCTGGGCCAGAGCGCCGACAATTACGTGCTGATCCCGATCACCGTCTACTTGAAACAATACGGCTCGCACAACGCGAGCATCGGGATTTGGGGCAAGGCGGCCGCGACCGGCGCGCCGCTGAATCAGGCGATTGACGAGGCGCGGGTCGCGCTGCGGACGCATCGCCACGACCGGCCGGGGCAGGACGACAGCTTCGAGATTGAAACCAACGCCAGCCTGCTCGGAATCTGGTCAGGGTTGAGCAATACGTTTTTTATGGCGACCATCGGCATTGCCGGCGTCTCGCTGGTGGTCGGCGGCATCGTCATTATGAACATCATGCTGGTGTCGGTGACGGAGCGCACTCGCGAGATCGGCATTCGCAAGGCGCTCGGCGCCCGGCGCGACGACGTGCTGCTGCAATTCCTGATTGAGGCGCTGATTCTGGCGCTGATCGGCGGCGCGCTCGGAGTTCTCTCCGGTGTCTTCTTCGCCGAGGTCGTGACGGCCTTGATCGGTATGCCGTCGGCGATCAAACTGTGGGCTGTCGCGGCGGGATTGCTGGTCGCAGCCAGCGTGGGCGTGTTTTTCGGAGTCTATCCCGCGCGCAAGGCGGCGCGGCTCGATCCCATCGTGGCGCTGCGCTTTGAAATGTAGAAAATTTTCTCCCATGATGCGCAAAGACGAATTCGGCGAAATTGTCCAGATGGCAACCGACACCATCCGCGGCAACAAGCTGCGCTCGGCGCTAACCGTGCTCGGGATCGTGATCGGGGTGGGCGTGGTGATCGGTGTTTCGTCGATCGGTCACGGTCTTGACGACAACGTCCACGACCTGGTGGCCAGCATCGGATCGAATGTCATTTTCGTCTTCCACCTGGACTTCTTCACCTTTGGCCGCATGACCGACGAAATGCGCAAGCGCAAGGAGCTTACCTATGACGATGCGCTGGCGATGCGGGATCTGCCACACGTCAAAGCAGTGTCGGCAGGTTTGCGCCTCTTCCGCCCCGAACTTGGAGTCGGCAGCTATGCGGTCAAGTACAAGGATAAAAAAGCGAAGAACACCATCCTCGAAGGGGACATGGCGGAGGCTAAGGACGTTTTCGACTTGCCCGTAGCCAGCGGCCGCTGGTTCAGCGACTTTGACGACGAGCACCGCGCCCCCGTGGTCCTTCTCTGTTACGACACCCAGCACGAATTGTTCGGCGATGAGGATCCGCTTGGGAAAGAAGTGAACATCGAGGGACGCCTGTTCGTGGTGATCGGCACGGTGTCGAAGATTAAATCGGTGTTTGGAGGCGGGAAAGATCCGAACGATAATCGCGTCTTTTTCCCGCTCAGAACTTTCAAGACGCTGCACCCGGAGATGAAGCAGTACATCATCAGCGTCAAGGCCACTTCGCACGACGATATGCCCAAGGCGATGGACGAGATTCGGGAATTGCTGCGGCGGCGGCGGAAAGTTCCGTTCGACAAGCCGGATAACTTTGCGATCATGACCTCGGACTCGATTTCCGATTTCTGGAACCAGCTAACCGGCGCGCTGTTTGTCGGCATGTTCGCGATTTCCAGCGTCGGGCTGATCGTCGGTGGCGTGGGCGTAATGAACATCATGCTGGTAAGCGTGACCGAGCGCACGCGCGAAATTGGCGTGCGCAAAGCGATTGGCGCGCGCAAACGCGACATCCTTTTGCAGTTCACGCTGGAGGCAATTATTCTGACCGCGGTTGGCGGCGTGATTGGTGTACTGTTCGGAGCGATTGTCGTGTGGCTGATTCCAGCGCTGTGGCCATCGCTTCCGGCCCGCATGTCGATGTTTTGGGTGACCTTTGGATTCTGTTCCGCTGCTGGAGTCGGGCTGGTCTTCGGGATTTATCCGGCATGGAAGGCGGCGAATCTCGATCCGATCGAATCGCTGCGCTACGAGTAGTGCACGCTCCCGAGTCTGTCGTTTTGACGCGCCGCATTTGGCCCCGAAGGATCTGTGCACATGCCGGCAGTTTTGAAGGATCCCGGTTTCTGAGCGCCGAAGGCTGCGTTCGCGCATGATCCATTCCGCCATCAGGCTCATCCAGTTCGTTGCAATCGCCGGCTGCATTTCCAGTTCTTCTTACTATCTGCTATGCCTCTGGAGCGCGTTTCGATTTCTGCGCGTGGGTGAAGCGAGCATGAGCGCCCGCTCCACACTATCGCTTCCTCCCGTCTCGATTCTTAAGCCGCTCAAGGGCACCGATCCGGATATCTACAAGAGTTTCCGCAGCCACTGCCTGCAGGATTATCCGGAGTACGAAATTATTTTCGGGGTGAGCGATCCCGCCGACCCCGCGGTTGTCAGCGTTCGGCAGCTCCAGCAGGAATTTCCACAGCGTGCGATTCGATTGGTAGTGTGCGACAAACTTCTCGGTTCCAATGTGAAGGTCAGCAATCTGGCGCAGATGTTGCCTGTTGTCCGGCATGAGTACTTGCTCATCAACGACAGCGACATTCAGGTCGAGCCCGACTATCTCAGGCGCGTCATCGCTCCGCTGGCCGACGATAAAGTTGCGGAGGGTAAAGTTACGGACAAACAAGTCGGCATGGTTACTTGCCTCTATCGTGGAGTGGCTTCGCCGACGCTGGGGTCTCATCTCGAGTCTCTGGGCATCAGCACGGATTTCTGCGCGGGAGTGCTGGTGGCGCGGCAGATCGAGGGTGGACTTCGCTTCGGCCTGGGATCGACTCTCGCGTTCCGCCGCGCCCATCTCGATCAGGCAGGCGGATTCTTGCCCATTGTCGATTTTCTCGCCGACGACTATGAACTTGGCCGGCGGATCTGGGACCTGGGCCGGCAGGTTCATCTTTCCGATGTCGTCGTGGAGACCCATCTTCCGCCCTACAGCCTGCGCGAGTTTCTTGCTCATCAATTACGCTGGGCACGCGGTGTGCGTGCCGCGCGTGCCGGTGGATACGCGGGAATGATTGCGACATTCGGCCTAATATGGGCCCTGCTCAATTTGATCGCGGCCCATGCCGCGCCGTGGTCGTGGGCCGTGCTCGGCGTCGTCGTGCTGCTGCGGCTGGCAGTGGCCTTTGCGGTGGGCAGGTCAGTGCTGCACGACCATCAGTTGCTGAAGCATTTGTGGTTGCTGCCGGTTCGCGATTTGATTGCGGTTCTGGTGTGGATTGCAAGTTTCGCGGGGCGCACGGTGACCTGGCGCGGCGATCGCTTTACGCTGAAAAACGGCCGGCTGACCCGCATTCCGCGTTGAGCTGCTCTCACCGGTCTCGAGAAATCAGTTCGAAGCATCCATCGCGGGTTACCCTGCCGGCGCAGCGTTATACGCGGGGTTCAGAAACCGCCTCCCGACCCTCGTCGAGCTTCTGGGCGAGCTTCTGGTTCGGCTTCTCGTCGAGAGCGGCGCGAATCTTTCCGGAGAGTTGTTTCAGGGTGTAGGGTTTTTGCACGAAGTTGGTTTCGAGATCGATGACCTTGTGGTCGAGGATGGTCTTGCCGGCGTAACCGGAGACGAAGAGCAACAGGGTTTCCGGCCTCAAATTGGCGAGTTCGGTGGCGAGCTGGCCGCCGCTCATGTTCGGCATCACCACATCCGTAACCACCAGGTGAATCGTCGCGCTGTGCTTTCTCGCCAGTTCGAGTGCATCGAGGCCGTCTTTGGCTTCGAGCACCGTATAGCCCTGCTGGTGGAGAAATTCAGCGGCGGCGCGGCGCACCGCCGCTTCGTCTTCAACCAGCAGAATGGTTTCTGATCCGCGGGCAACGGCTTCCATCCTCGCAGGCTCAACCTCATCCGCACGGTGCTGTTCGCCCACACACGGCAAATAAATTTTGAAGACCGTACCCATCTGATGCTCGCTGTAAGCCCAGACGAATCCCCGATTCTGCTTGACGATCCCGTACACCGTGGCGAGTCCAAGCCCGGTACCCTCTCCAGGAGGCTTGGTGGTAAAGAACGGTTCGAAAATATGCGCCAGATGTTGTGGCGGAATTCCCGGACCATCATCAGTGATCGTGATCAGGGCATAGTGGCCCACGGGAATCAAAGCATTTTTCTGGTCGGCATAGGCTTCGTCCAGCATCACAGCCGAAGTTTCGATGCTGAAGTGCCCGCCCTCCGGCATGGCATCGCGCGCGTTGGCGGCAAGATTCATGAGGATTTGTTCGACTTGCACCGGGTCGACCCGCACCCGTCCCAGGCCGGCGCCCCGCGAAAAACTGAATTCGATATCTTCGCCGATGAGCCGGGGCAGCGTTTTGGCGATGTCTGCGATCACCTGGTTCAAATCGGCCACGCGCAGCGCCTGCGGCTGTTTGCGGCTGAAAGCCAGCAACTGGCGGGTCAATTCGGCGGCCCGCCGCGCTGCCAGCAGGATTTCGCTCAACTTGGCCTCGACCGGACTGGGGCGCGGCACGCCGTCGAGCGCGAGTTCCGCGTAGCTGGTGATGATGGTCAGCAGGTTGTTGAAGTCGTGAGCCACACCTCCGGCGAGCCGCCCCACCGCGTCCATCTTTTGCGCCTGCAGAAGCTGGCCTTCGAGTCGAATACGCTCGGTGAGATCGCGCCCGTTGGAAATGAAGTGCGTGATGCGGCCCTCGGCATCGCGCACCGGGCAGATATTCTCCTCCACGTAATACAGCTCGCCGCTCTTTTTGCGGTTTGCCAGAATGCCGCGAAAAACATTTCCCTCCAGAACGGTCTTCCACATCGCCTGGTAGAATTCCGGCCCCTGCTCGCCCGACTTGAGGATTCGTGGAGTCCTGCCGCAGGCCTCGGTGGAAGTGAAACCGGTCAGCGCTTCGAATGCGGGATTCACGTACTCGATAATTCCGCCGCGGTCGGTCACCATCACGGTGTCGGCCGATTGCTCGACCGCCCGCGACAGCTTTCGCAGCTTCTCCTCCGCCGCCTGTTGGCCCTGCTGCATGGAGTGCAACGCGAGCGTGCTGCGGATGGTGCGAATCAGGGTCGCGCCGTCGAGTTGCGACCTGGTCAGGCAATTCCACGTGCCCCCTTCAATGATCTCGGCAACCGTTTTTTCATCCGCGCCTTCGGTCAGCAGAATAAAAGGCAGCGAAACGCCGACGTGCAAGAATTCTCCCAGAAGCCGCACGGCCTCGGCGTCTCCGGCTTCGTGCTCGAACAGCACAAGGCCGTAGGCATGGTGCTGCAGCATGGTCTTGGCTTCGTCGAGCGAGTGGGCATGGTCGAGCTCGGTGGGCAGGGCTCGGCGATTGCGCTCCAGAATCTCGCGGATCAGGAAGAAATCTTCTTCCTTCGCGCCCACCAGCAACACGCGCAAGGGTGCCGGGGCTAATACGGATTTGGCAACTGCGGTCACGAAGTGGCTCTGTTACTTGGTACTATCGGAGTCCAGCGGGAACTCGCGTTGCCTCAAGGCCGAGAGTTGCCCTGGGTCGCTGAGATAAGGCTCCCAAAAGGAAACAATGCCGGATTTGGAAGACGTCTGCCCCCATGGCAGACCTAACGATTGTCTCCATCCCAAAGGGAGAAATCGGAACTCGCAGAGCTAACCCGGATTAGAAAATCATAAGGTGTCGTCGGAAGTGCGATTGAAACTCGCGTCGCCGCCGCCAAACCTTCCTCATGTCTCCGCAGATTATCCAGCCTGATTGTCCGTGGTCTCATCCCTTTCTGTTGTGTGTTGGTCACTGTTTCGACTCTGCTGTTAACCAATTGGCCATTGCATCGTCTAATCTCAACAGATGCAGGCCAGATTCGATCCCGCGAGTGAAGAACAAAATCGTGGGAAACAAAATCGAAGGAACGCGGTGACCAGATCCTGCGTATAGATAGAAGGGAAGTTTGGCGGCCGCGAATCAGGCGGCATGAATCGGATATAGCTGCTTCGCGGTGCTTGTAGAGGCGTGTCGACATTTTCTTTGGGGGATGTATGGAAAACGGGCAGAAAGCAAACGGCTCAAGGCCGGTCGACCGATATGATGTCGGCCACGTGCAGGAAGTGATCCGCCAGGCGCACGAGGAACTGCGCCAGCTACTGCAACAGCGGGCCGAAGTCATGAAGCGCATCGGCACAGTCAAGCAAACCATCGCGGGTCTCGCCAATCTGTTCGGCGATGGCGTCTTAAACGAAGAGTTATTGGAACTGGTCGATCGCAAGAGCAACGGCCGGCAGCCTGGGTTCACAAAAGCTTGCCGCATGATCCTGATGGAAGCCGGCCACGCCCTGAGCGCGCGCGAGATTTGCGACTATTTCCAGCAGAAGATGCCGGCCATGCTGGCGCGGCACAAAGATCCGATGGCTTCGGTGACGACCGTGCTGAACCGGCTCGTCGAGTACGGCGAGGCGCAGGCCGTGCTTTCCAACAGTGGACGCCGGGCGTGGTTGTGGGTTGCCGAGTCGCAGACCCTAACCTCAACATCAAACCCGGCCGCACACCTGGCGCACGCGGGATAGCAAGCAATTCTTGATTGGTGATTGCCGCGAAAAGCAGCTCAGACCAGCCTATCCCGGCGGCAGCAACATTCCTTTCTCCAGATGCCGCGTTACATGCGCGTACGACGCGGCATGCGGATCGTGCGTCACCATCACGATCGTTTTGTGAAAGTCCTCATTCAACCGCTTCAGGATTTCCAGCACTTCCGTCGCCGAATGACTGTCCAAATCGCCGGTAGGCTCATCGGCAAGCAGCAGCGTGGGATCGCTGACAATCGCGCGGGCGATAGCGACGCGCTGCTCCTGTCCGCCGGAGAGCTGCTTGGGCAGATGACCAACGCGATCTTCCAGTCCGACCAGCTTGAGCGCGGTGAGCACATGATCGCGACGCTGTTGCGCCGTCAGTTTGGTCAGCAACAACGGCAACTCTACGTTCTCGAATGCGGTGAGCACCGGAATCAGGTTGAACGTCTGGAAGACGTAGCCGATGTGCTCGTTGCGCCAGCGCGCGATCTGCGCGTCGCCGAAGCGGAAAATATCCTGCCCCTGCACCAGCAATTCGCCTGACGTTGGGCGGTCAATCGCCGCGATCATGTTCAGCAGCGTCGTTTTGCCCGATCCCGACGGGCCCATCAGAGCCAGGAATTCGCCCTTGGCGATGTCGATCGAGACGTCGTCGAGCGCCTTCACTTCAAAGGCATCGCGTTTGAAGATCTTGCTGACGCCGCGAACCTGCACAACTTTAGTGCTCGTCGCCACGTTGGTTTCTGCGACCGTGCTCATGATGGCTCCTTCTCCAAGATTTTACGATTGCCCGTTGTTTAGATTGCCCCGTTGCTTTTAGATTGATCGTTATTACGATTCAGCTTTATTACGATTGAGCCATATTACGATTGACCCTTGATTTTGATTCTGTCCCCGTCCTTCAAAGTTGCCGGCGCGGTGGTGATGACGTTTTCGCCGCCGACCAGGCCGTCGACCAAGGCGCCGTCACTGCGCTCGCTGGTGATGTGAACCTCCCGCGCCACCGCTCTGCCGTTGAACGCGATGAATACAATTTTCCTGCCGTCACGGTCGTGCATGGCGGTCGATGGAACGAACACCCCCGCCGGCCCCGAGGTACTCTTCGGAGCTTCGTTGGCGAGAAATCTTACGGTGGCGTTCATCTCCGGCCGAAGCTGCACGCCGGGATACCTGTTGGGATTCAACACCTGCACTTTGACCTGCACCGTGGCTTTCTGCCGGTTCGCTTCGGGCGAAATCTGCGCGATCACGCCGTCGTACTGCTTGTCAGGATAAGCGTCGGTGGTGACGATGGCTTTTTGCGCAGGCCCGAGGCGCGCGAAGTCGGCCTGCGCAATATCGAGTTCGACTTGCAGGTCGTTCAAGTCCGCGAGCGACACGACCGATCCCTGCGGCCCTCCGGCAGCGGCGCTGGCAAATTGCGCGGTGATCAGCTCTCCTTTTTCCGCGGTGCGGTCAAGGATGGTGCCGGTCACCGGCGCGCGAATCACGGTGGCATCGAGCTGCGACTTGGCGTAGTCGAGCTGGCCTTGCGCCTGGGTGAGAGCGCCCTGAGCGCGGAGAAGTTCTTCAGGGCGCGGTCCGATCTTGGCCAGTTCAAACGCTTTGCCCAGCGAATCGGCACGCTCCTGGTCGGCTTCGAACTTGGCGGTAGCGTCGTCGAGTTGCTGGCGCGAGTCAACGCCCGCGCCGGCGAGTTCTCTTGTGCGATCAAGCGTTACCCGGTCATTGGCGAGCGTGGCCCGAGCCTCGTCCAAATTGTGCTGCGCTTCCTGGATTTCCTCCGGCCGCGACCCGTGCTGCAACTCCTCGAGATAGGCGCGCGCATTTTCCACCGCGCCCTTGGCCTGCTCATACGAAGCGCGAAATTCCTGATCTTCCAGCCGGACGAGCACCTGGCCTTCCTTGACCTTGTCGCCCTTTTCCACTCCGATCCACTGCAGGCGGCCGGTGACCTTTGAGTTCACGTTGATGGTGTGGTGGGCAACGATGTATCCGGTGGCCGAGAGCACAGTCGCGCCAGCGTCGTTCGAACCGGTCTCGGCGGAGGCGCGGACGACTTCGACCTCGGGCACGTCGGAAGAATACGCGCGATAGGCGAGGGTAACGATGCCAAGCAGGACCACGACGGCGATGCCGCCAAGAATGTAGCGCCGGGCCCAGGCCGGAGCGTCGCCGCCGCTATTGCCGCGCTGCGAGCGGTCGATGCGCAGGCTCTGGAGATCGTCGTGTTTGCTATCGGTTCTCGTTTCAATCGCCATAAAAAGAGTTACGACTCTAACTCCCTGGAAGTTTCGTAAGCTGCGCTCTATCCTCGCAGCGCCGACAGAATATTCTGCCGGGCTGCGTGCCACGCCGGCGCGAGTCCGCCCACGAAGCCCATGATCAGCGCAAAAATAACCGCCTTGATCGCAACCCCCGGCGTAATGCGCAGCGCGAATACGACTTCGCTGAACGTCACAGCATTGGACGTTCCCGTCTGCATTCCGTTAAACGGTAACATCAGCAGGATGCCGACAATCGCTCCGAGCAGGGCCAGCAGCAAGGACTCGAGTACGAAGGAAGTCAAAATCGCCGGCCGCGAAAAACCGATGACGCGCAGGGTGGCGATTTCGCGGCCGCGATACGCCACGGCCGCATACATTGTATTCATGGCGGCGAAAATCGACCCGATCGCCATGATCACCCCCACCACCCAGCCGATGACTTTAATGGGCGTGCCGGAACTGGTTTGCTTGGCATAGTAATCGGTTTCCAACATGCCTTCGAGCTTCAGCCGCTGATCGTCGCTCACGCGATTCACCAGTGCCTGGGCCGAAATGGGATCGGTTGCGCGCAGATAGGCCGAGGCGTATCCTCCCTGGCGGTCAAAATCGGAGGCCATCTGGTTCACGTCGCCCCAGATTTCCGATTCGTAGGCGGAGCCGCCCGCGTCGAAGACTCCAACCACTTTCCATGCTCCTTTGCCGAACTGCATGGTGTCGCCAATGTTGGCGTGAGTGAAGCGTTGCTGTATGGATTTGCTCACCACAACTTCGCGCTGGCCGGTTTGAAACCAGCGTCCCGCAACCAACTTCACGGCGGGCTGATTGTCTTTGCCGCCGGGAAGCAGGCGCATTTCGAGACCGTCGGGCATCATCCCGCGCACGGTCACGTTCACTTCGCCGGTGCCGTCTTTGCGCGGCAGAACGATGACCACGACCCACTCGCCCGAGGCCATCGGCTCACCGTGGCTGTCTTTGGCGATGCCGGGCAGAGTTTTTAGTGTGGGGAAAAGCGACGCGTCGAAGCCGCCGGAAAGTTCCGCTTCCGATCCTTTGCGCAGCACCAGCACGTTCAGCGGGCTGCCGCTGCTGACGAAGGCGCGGTCGAGTCCCGCGACCAGCGCCATGAGAAAGATCGCCGTGGTCACGGTGAGCGCGATGCCGAGCGCGGTCATGAGCGTGAGACCTTTGCGGAGCTTCAAGTTGCGGATGTTGTAACTGATCGGTATCGCCATAAATAGTTCTCACTCACCCAATGTGCCGCAATCCGTCGACAATGTTCATGCGCGAAGCGTTGAACGCCGGCAAGTAGCCGCTCACCAACCCCAAAGCCAGCGCCGCGAACAACGATAATGCGGCGGTTGGCGCATTCACTTTCATCGACAGCGGAACTCCCAGCGCGACAAAACTGCGCGTCAGGAACCAGATCAACGGGATCGCGGCCAGAATCCCCAAGACTCCACCCGCGACCGCCAGGGTCACCGATTCGCTGACAAAAATCGAGAGCACCCGCTGCCGGGTAAAGCCCAGCGTCTTGAGCACGGCCACTTCCCGCGTCCGGCTGCGCACCGACATGGCCATGGTGTTGGCCGAAACCAGCATGATGGTAAACACCACTGCGCCGCAGATTCCGAGAATGAATGCTTTCACATTGCCCAGCGAGGCGACGAATCCCAGCTGAAACGCTTTCTCGCTTTCCGTTTTGGTTTGCAGGGGCGAGTTGCGGAACATGTCGTCAATCTCCTTCGACACTCGCCCTACATCCTCGGCTGAGTCGATCTGCGTGGCGTACCATCCCGCCTGCCCCTTGAACCACGGCACCGCTTCTTCCAGATATTTGCTGTTGAAATACAGCGCGTTTTGCGGCGGATCGCGGTGGTAGATGGCGCGAATGGTCAACTCCAGGTTCGCCGGAAAAATCGTGCCCTGCAGCGTAATGTGGTCGCCAATTTTCCAGCCATACTTTTTGGCCAGGGTCACATCCACCAGCGCCCCGGTGCGATCCTGCTGCCACGCCTTCAGTTGATCCGGCGGGACGATCTTGTCGGACGCGACTTTTATGTACTCATCCGGATCGGTGGCCAGCTGCGCGAAGAAGTGCTCCGGCCGGTCGTCGATATAGCGGCCGCCGAACCAGGTGATGGGAGCGATCGCGGTCACTCCTCGTACAGCGCGAATTTTGTCGCGATAAAACGCAGGCAGAAAAAACGCCAGCGAGACCCGATCCCGCGTCACCACGCGCCGCGAGGCTTCGGGCGCAACCTGGTCGACATAAAACGAGCGCCAAATGCAGATCATGAGCGTCAGCAACAAGAGCGAGAAGCTGATGCTGAACACGGTCAGCAGGCTGCGCCGCCTGTTGCGGAAGGTGTTGCGCACGATGAAACTGCCCAGCGTCATAAGTTGGTCCTACATAAAGTGCCGTTGCCGTCGAGCTGCGCTCGACTGGACAGCCGAAGGCGGCTGTCCCCACATAAACCAAAACCAAACCGTCGGGACGACGGCGCTACTCACCCGATATGGCGCAGACCGTCCACAATATTTACCTGCGATGCGTGATAAGACGGCACAGCCGCGCTCAGCAATCCGACCACTCCCGAGGTCAGCAGCGCTATGGCCCAGATCCCCGGCGTCATCGTCAGCGGGAAAAATGTTAGCTGGGGCGAATGTTCGAACCCAAAGACCATCGCCCTGCCCAGGCCGGCGCCGATCACACCTCCGGCCAGCGACAGCGCCACCGCTTCGCTGACGAACAGCCCGAGCACGCCGCGGCGCGTGAAGCCGAGCGTTTTGAGCACCGCGACTTCGCGCGTGCGCTCGCGGATCGACATGGCCATGGTGTTGGCCGAGACCAGCAGCGTCGCGAACACTACCGCTGAGCAGATGCTGAGAATAAATGCCTTCACGTTGCCCAGCATGGCGACGAATTCCAGGCCAAACGCCTTCTCGCTTTCCGCCTTGGTGGGCTGCGGTGAATTGCGGAACATATCGTCGATCGCGCTGGCAATCGTGCTCACGTCTGCGGGAGACGCCGCCAGAACGCTGAATGTACCGGCTTGTCCCTTGAAGAAGGGCACGGCTTCTTCCACATACTTAGTGTTGAAGTAAACCGACTTGTTGTCAGGATTCGAGTGGAAGATGCCGCGAATGTTCAGTTCGAGATCCACCGGATAGATGGTTCCCTGCAGCACGATGCGGTCGCCCAGCTTCCATCCATATTTTTTGGCGAGGTAATCGTCGACGATCACTCCCTGGCGGTCGCGCTGCCAGGCCTTGATTTGATCTTCCGGCATCGAGATGTCGCGAAACGTCTTGAAGAATTCGTCGGGATCGGTGCCGAATTGCGCAAAAAAATTCTCCGGCTTCTGATCCTTATAGATTCCGCCAAACCAAGACACAGGCACCACCGACACTACGCCGGGAATTGCCCGGATCTTTTCCCGGTAGTAGATGGGCAGCGTGAAGGTGAGGGAAACGCGATGCCGGACCACCAGGCGCTCCGCCGATTCGGCGCTGCCCTGGTCGGCATAGAAGGCATGCCAGATGGTCATCATCAGCGTGAGCAGGAGCAAAGAAAAAGCGATGCTCAATACGGTAAGCGTGCTGCGGCGTTTGTTGCGGAAGGCGTTCTTGGTGACAAACCGGGTCAGAGTCATGAGTGAACCCCAGGGAGAACCGAGAGGCGGGCAGGCACGTCCCGGTGCGTCCAGAATAGACGAAGAAGCTCGCCCCAGACAACCGAACCGGATTCGCGCTGGCTCGTGGCCACAGGGTCAATTCCACGAATCGCCGTCATGCGTCTATATTTTCGCGGGACCTGCCCCGCCTGCAAGTGGAGATCGTCATCGCGCCCGCATGACAAATGTCACGGCGCCGCTTATCCATTGAAACTGCCGACGTAAGCGGAAGTTACGGTACGGAATTTCGGCCTTCAGCGTCGTGTAGCAGGCATGGTGCAGCAGCGTGAACGTTCTGGTCGCAAGCAGGAAATGCCGGAGGTGATTTTCAGCCCTGCCTCCGGCACGGCATTCGTGCAACGCCCGCGACGCGACTCCATGCACCCGAGGTCTGAGGTCCGACGCCGGACGGCTGACGCCTGAATTTCCGCTTACCTTGGTAACTCGAACGGAGGGAGGTACGGCGCTATCCTACTGATGCCCTATCCGCCGGCTTCGGGCCGGTCGAACCTTGTCGTGAGCGCGCGAAAGGGTTCGCGATGGAATGGAGCAAAGAGCGACATGCCTACGAAAATCGGCCCCTTCGAAATCCTCAGTGAACTGGCGAACTCGCCCACTGGCGCGGTGTACAAAGCCAACGACCCAGAGAGCGGACAAACGATTGCCCTGAAGGCGATCCAACTCAGCGCGTTCGGCGAAAACGGCGCGGCGCTGGCACAAGCGCTGCTCGCGGAAGCTGAAAGCACCAAGGCTTTGAGCAGCCCGAATATCACCAACGTTTACGGTGCGGGCGAAATCGAAGGCCAGTTCTGCGCCGCCATGGAATACGTGCAGGGCAACAGCATCGCCACCATGCTGGCCCGCAAAGAAGGATTTACGATCTGGGACCTGCTCGATATCGGGCGGCAGTTGAGCAGCGGGCTCGATCACGCGGCTTCGCACAACGTAGTTCATTACAGCCTGGAACCGGCCAAGATCATGTGCGGCTGGGACGGCACAGTAAAAATTCTTGGATACGGGCTTTCGAGCGTAGGCAACTTTGCGCATCACGTGAACGAGGGACTGCCCACCATTCTTCACTACATGTCGCCGGAGCAGGTGCAAGGCCAGCCCACCGATGGCCGCTCGAACCTATTTAGTCTGGGCGCGATGCTCTACGAAATGGTAACGGAACGGAGAGCGTTCGATCGCGACGACATCGAGTCGCTGCGGCAGAGCATTGTCGAGAGCACGCCGGTTCCGCCCATCCATGTAAACCCCAAGGTTCATCCGCTTTTGAGCGATCTGATCATGAAGGCGCTGGCGAAAGATCCCGCGCAACGCTACCAGCACGGACGGGAACTGCTCGACGATCTCGAAAAGTGCAAAGAGTCGAAGCCGCTGGCGGCAAAGAAAGCCGAGCCGGCGAAGGGCACCATGGCACCGGACAAGGCCAAGGCGGCCGCGCAGTCGAAATTTGTCACTCCGGCTGGAGCCAAGCCCAGCGCTCCGGCTGGTGCAACGCGGCCGGCTGCAATGGCCTCGCCTGCGTCCGGGTTGGCGAAGCCTGCGACCTCTGCAGCTTCGGCGGTGGCGCGCCCCGTGGCAAAGCCGGCCCCGACGGTTGCGCCGAAAGCTGCGGCTGCAGCCGCCGGCGTGGCAAGCGGCGCCGCGATGCCAGCGGCTTTTCCGGCAACTTCTCCAGCAATTTCCCCAGCAAGTTCTCCGGCCGCTTCCCCGGCCGACGAGGAAATACCCGAACTCGACCTGTCGAATCAGTTCATCACGGCCAGCGTGAAGGCGACATTGGCCGCCGCGGAACAGCCCGCGGCCCGTATGTCTTCAGCCGTGGCCGACGAGCCGGAAATCGAAACCTTTGAGGCGCCGGCAGAAGACGAGTCCCCGAAAATCGCCGTCGATCCAATGATGGCCGAAGGCGCCAAGAGCGGAGGAGGCGGGACGAGTTTTTCGGAAATCTCCGAATTGCCCCCGCTCAAGGAAGTTTATGTGGCGCCTCCGCCACCGCCGCCGGCCCCTGAGATTGAGCTCGTCAAGCAGCCGGCTCCCAGGGGGACGATGTTCGACGGCAACCTGCAAAATCGCGCCGATGAGAAACCCAAGGTTCAGCCGCGCGAAGTTGCCGAGAAGGCGATCAAGGAAATCAAGAACGTCCCGCCCAGGCTGATGCTCTATTCGCTGGGCGTGGCAGGCGCGCTGATCCTGGCGATCGGGATCGGGGTGACGATTTACATCCACAGCCAGAGTGGCGATGACGATGCCGGTGCGGCGCGGCCCACGCCTGTTGCAGAGACGCCGGCGGAGACTGACCAGTCTGCAGCCCAGCCGGCTCCGCAACAGGCCCAGGCCACTGCGCCAGAAGAAACACGGGCGGAGGGAGTGTCGCATCCGCCAGTAGAGAGCGCGAGGTCGCGCAATGCGCGCCGGAAGGCCGCTCCGGCAGCCCCCGTGATCGTTCCGGGACAGCTGGCCATAGATTCGACCCCACAAGGCGCGCAGGTGCAGGTCGATGGCCGCACCGATCCGACCTGGGTTACGCCGTTTGCGCTGACCAATCTTCAGCCCGGCAACCACTCGATCACGGTCAGCAAACCAGGGTACTCGACGGACACGCGTAGCATTGCGGTGATGTCGGGCAACCGCGCCTCGACGATTGTTCACCTGGCTCAGTTGATGGCAACACTGATCGTCAAGAGCAATCCAGCCGGCGCCAATATTTATGTCGATGGCCGTGACGTGGGCGCCAGGACTCCGGCGCAGGTCAGCGTGGACAAAGGCCAGCACGTGGTGCTGGTGCGCATGAACGGCTATCTGGATGAGACCATGAACGGGCAGTTTGTTCTGGGGCAGACCTTCAACTTCTCTCCCACGCTGCGGCCTCTGGGCAACGCCGAGAGCATCCACTCCGTGGGCAAGATGTCGCGGCTGTTTGGCGGAAAAGGCGTGGAGGCGGGGCAGGCGGTGTTGAGCATCCACACTCAGCCCAAGGGCGCGCAGATCGCGATCAACCAGCACGTAATGGAGAAGAATTCGCCGCTCGAGGTGGCCCTCGATCCGGGCAACTACGAGATCGACATCACGCTCTCGGGATACGCCTCAATCCACAAGGTGATCAATGTGGATAGGGGCGGCAAAGCGGTCGTGGACGAAGTAATGCAGCGGCAGTAGAGCGCACACTCCAACGCCCCGGCTAACGACCTGGAGTTTCCGGTGCGGTTTCTTCAGTTCGTTAGTTCGTTTTTTCTTCTTTGTCGGCTCTTCTTCTAGTCTCTTTCCTTCATTAAAGCCTTTCGCGGCGGTTTGATCGATTCGCCGTTCGTCTACGGTATTTCGATCATCCTTAAAGGCCGCATCTCTCAACCGTCTCTTCGCAGCCTTTTCGCCCTTCTTCTTCACCCAGCATCTGTTGGTAAAACGTTAGGAGTGATCACTCCCACAGCGGGCGTCGAGATCCCGAGCAATTCGGGTTTGCTGTCTGCGCCCTGGCTTTCCGATGTCCCAGTCTGTCCCTCACTCACGTGGGGAGGTTGCGGGGGTCGCGAGTTTCCTAGGACTTGCGCGTCGCTTCATCGGGGCCCTACGCGAACCAGACTATGCACATTGAAATTCTCAGTGAAGGTTATTCGTCACATTCTGAAAATAAATCTGTGGAAAACTCCAGCTTTCTCGATACAAAAGTTTACGATCAATTCATACTCCTTTCACATTCCTGAAACTGGGTTGAAACATGGTGCGTCTATGGTTGCTCCTCGAGCTGGCCTCCGCATAAAGTCTGCACGCTAGTGGTGTGCGTCACGATTGTGGGGAACGGGGCTGGCTCGGATAGAGGAGGAAGTGATGACGGAAAAACTATGCCTAGAAGCCCCCAGGAAGGCAACGGCTGTGCTGCTTGCACTGACCATCGCCCTGGGACCGACCGCTATACCTGCGTTTGCGGCGTCGAAGCCGGCTCAGAAAGCTCCGGCCAGAACGGCCACGCCGATCAAACATCTGGTCGTAATTTTCAACGAGAACTCTTCTTTCGACCACTATTTCGGAACCTATCCCAATGCGCTCAACCCTGCGGACGAGCCCAGATTCTACGCTGCTCCGAACACGCCAACCGTAAATGGCCTGACCTACGCATTGTTGAATAACAACCCGAACCTGAATCCGGCCAATGGCACTGGCGCCTCGAACCCGTTCCGGCTGGATCGCTCGCAAGCCTTTACCAACGACCAGGATCATGACTACATGCCCGAGCAACAAGCCTCGGACGGCGGGCTGATGGACCTGTTCCCGCTGAGCACGGGAACCGCGGGTCCTCCGCCATCCGGTTCGGGTGTGACCCAGACCAACGGCCTGGTGATGGGCTACTTTGACGGCAACACAGTGACGGCGATGTGGAACTATGCGCAGAATTTCGCGCTGAGCGACAACTTCCATGGATCGACCTTTGGGCCGTCATCGCCTGGCGTCGTGAATCTTATTTCCGGTCAGACCAACGGGGCGGTGAATATCCTGAACGGGACTGGCGATGAGGTTTCTGGCGGCCCGGATGGATCATTGACCTTGATCGGCGACGCCGACCCCACCGGTGATGTCTGCGCTTCACCCACCCGCGCGCAGGCCAATATGTCGAGTCTGACAATTCTGGACCTGCTCAAATCGGCGGGCGTAAGCTACGGAACCTTCATGGGCGGATTCAATCTCGGGATCGTGAACTCGAATGGAACGACGGGATGCGCCCGCAGCACGACTTCCCCAATCACCGGCGTGACCGAAAGCGACTATATTCCACACCACTCGTTGTCTTCGTACTGGCCCTCAGTCGCCAATCCGCAACACACCCGGCCTGCATCGATAGCTGAGATCGGTCACGACGGTCCGGCCAACCATGATTACGACACTCTGGATTTCTATGCTGCCGCGGCGGCTGGAAATCTGCCGGCAGTAAGCTTCTTGAAAGCTCCGGGTTATCAGGATGCGCACCCCGGATACTCGGATCCGCTGGACGAGCAGACTTTCGTGGTCACGACCATTAATTTCCTGGAGAAGCTGCCAACCTGGTCGAGCACGGCAGTGGTGATCACGTATGACGACTCTGACGGGTGGTACGACCATGCCCTGGGACCAATCGTCAATCAGTCGACCGGGCCGCAGGACGCGCTAACCGGGCCGGGAGCTTGCGGCACGGCGCTCACCTCGCTGCCGGGTGTCAACCCGTCAAATCCTCACGCCTTGGGCCGCTGCGGTTACGGTCCGAGAATCCCACTGCTGGTCATCTCTCCGTGGGCGCGGCAGAATTTTGTCGACCACACGGTGACCGACCAGTCGTCGATCGCGCATTTCATCGAAGACAACTGGCTGGGTGGAGAGCGCATTGGCCAGGGATCCTTCGACGGCATCGCGAGTTCGATCAGCCAGATGTTCGACTTCACCCACAACCGGGGCTTCGATGGAGTGCTCTTCCTGAATCCGAGCACTGGCGAACCTCAATTTTGAAGTACAATCAACCTCGTTTATCTCCAACGGGCATGCGAAGACGCTTCGCATGCCCGCTGTTTTCAAGGCGAATTTTCTGCCACTCTAGCCTGGGAGCAACCCATTGAGCGTCACACGGCGGGCATTTCTTCACGGCAGCGGAATTCTGGCGGTATCGGCAGCCCTGCACCAGAGCGGGTCGCGCGGGCCCGCACCCAAATTTCGCACTCAACTCACTGCCAGTTCGTTGGCCCAGTTTGTCGACCCTCTGCCGATTCCTGAAATTGCGCAGCCCCGCGGAAACCACCCCAGCCCCGCCGATCCCACGGTCAAGCTTCCTTATTACCGGGTCTCGATGCGGCAGTTCGAGAGCAGGATGCATCGCGACCTCAAACCCACGCGGCAGTGGGGGTTCGGCACGTCGGCAAGAGGCGCGGCATCACCGGGACCTACCTTTGAAACGCGCAGCGGCCGGGGATTGCTGGTGGAGTGGGTGAACGAACTTCCCGATCGTCATTTCCTTCCCATCGACCACAGCATTCATGGCGCTGACGCGGACAAGCCGGAAGTGCGGACAGTGGTGCATCTGCACGGGGCGAAGGCTCCGCCGGATAGCGACGGCTATCCTGAGAATTGGTTCGTACCGGGGAAGTCCGCGCTTTACCACTATCCGAACAGTCAGGAAGCGGCCATGCTGTGGTATCACGATCATGCTCTCGGTATTAACCGGCTGAATGTTTTTGCCGGATTGCTGGGCCTGTTCGTGGTGCGGGATGAATTTGAGGATTCGCTCGACCTGCCGCGGGGAAAGCATGAAATTCCGCTGGCCATTTACGACCGCGTCTTCGATCTGGACAGCCAGCTGAATTATCCGGTATCGGGCGATCCGAAGAAGCCGTGGATCCCGGAAGTTTTCGGGGACGCGATTCTGGTGAATGGCAAGCTGTTTCCGTATCTGGAAGTGGAACCGCGGAAGTACCGGTTTCGCGTGCTCAATGGAGCGAACGGCAGGTTCTTCCACCTGTCGTTATCGAACGGTCTCGTCTTCCATCAGATCGGCACCGATCAGGGACTGCTCTCCGCGCCGGTGCGGCTGGACCGCGTTTCTCTGGCGCCGGCGGAGCGCGCCGATCTGATTGTGGATTTTTCCGGGCAAGGCGGAAACCATGTCGTGCTGAAAAACGATTTCGCGAATGCGATCCTGCAGTTTCGCGTGGCGAAAAATGGAAGCCGGGATTCCGGCCCCATCCCGCAAAGCCTGCGCCCGGTGCCGAAACTTGCGGAGGCGGCCGCAGTCAGGACGCGGGCGTTGAGTCTGGTGGAAATCGACGATCTGGTGCAACGGCCGGTGACGATGTTGCTCGGCAACAAGCACTGGAGCATGCCGGTCACGGAAAATCCCGTGCTCGATTCGACTGAGATATGGGAATTGATCAATACGACCGACGACTCGCATCCGATTCACGTACACCTGGTTCGCTTTCAGATTCTCGACCGGCGAAGTTTCGATGTCGCCACGTACTGGACCAAGGGAGAAGTGAAGTACACGGGACCGGCGATCGCACCCGATGCGAGCGAGGCAGGATGGAAAGATACGGTGCGCGCCGATCCTGGCATGGTCACGCGCATCATTGCGCGATTCGAAGGATTCGCAGGCAGGTACGTGTGGCACTGCCACATTCTGGAACACGAAGATAACGAAATGATGCGGCCCTTCGATGTGGTCGCGGCGCGGTAGCGCGAGGGCTGCGAGTGAATCAGTTCGGCGCCTTGAAGTTGAGGGTAAGGTTGGTCTGAATCTCTACGGGCTCGCCGTCGAGCAGGTACGGCTTGTACTTCCATTGTCTGACGGCTTCGACGGCGGCGCTGGCCAGCCGCGCATCACCGCTCAAGATCTTTACCTTGCTGATGTCGCCGCTCTTAGAGATCGTCACTGCCAACTGCACGGCACCTTCAATGTGCATGGTCAGCGCGGCTCTAGGATAGATGGGCTGAACTTTCTTGATCAGCAATCCCTGGGACACACCCTGCGAAATGTGCACGCTCTGAAGCACGGGAGCGGGGGCGTTGGCCGAGTCGCTCACAAGGTCTGGCGGTGGTGCGCCTGCGCCTGTCGCCATTCCAACCATGCTGGGTGCGGCAGCGTCGGCCGCCTCAGTCTTCGGTTGCGTCTTGGGAACGGCTCCGCCTTTCACGACAAGCGGGGCGGGCTCGGGAGTTGTGGACGACTCAGATTTCTCCGGCGTTGACGCCACGGCTGCAGGCTTTCTGGTATGCGGCCTGGAAGCTGGCGCCTCGTTTTCAGGGGCAGAATCGGTGGTATCGGCGGCCGAAGTCGTAGTTTCATCTTTGCCTGCCGTGGCCGGCGCCGGGGGCTGCGACGCCGTCGAAGTGTCGGGAGCGGGCGTTGTAGAAGCGGCCGCAGGTTGCGGCGGAGCTGAATTTTCCGTCAACGGACGCGATATGGGCCGGGGCGACTGCGTGGGCGCGGTGGCGACGGGCCGACTCGCACGTCCCTGAAAATAGCTCCAACCAGCATAGGCTGCCGCGGCAACGATCACGACTGCGGCTACAACCAGCAGAATCTTCTTGCTGCCGCCGCTGGTTTCGGGCACGTTGGCGCCGCCAAAGGTAAATGTGGGCGCGGGCTGTGCTGCTGAGTGCAACTCGGATGTTTCCGCTTCAGACTTGGGCGAGTCGAACTCGTGGGTCTTGGTCGCCGATGACGCCGCGAGCGCGGGATCTTCCGCTTCGCGCGCCGGAGCCGGGGCGCTGGCGGCCGCGCCGCCCAGCGTGGCCGATGAACCGGCCTGCATCGCAGGCTTGGGAGCAGGTTTTGCTGGACTCGATGCGGGCGGGATCAACGATGCCGGAAACTTTCCAGCTTGAGAAAGCGGTGCGGAAATTTTGCTTGTTGCCGTTGGCGCGGGAGCAGTTGCCATGGGCGCGGGAACGTCGTCGTCCAGGCTGATCTCGGGAACCTCGTCCTCAACTCTAGCGGGAGCATGCGCGACGGGATTATGCGCAGCAGGGACCGCTCCCTGTGCCGGCCATGCCGGGCTGGCCACGGGCGGGCGCGGCGGAGCTGCCGCCGAAACTAGCGGCTTTACCACCGGGCCTGGCTTGGCCGCAGCAGGCTTTGGCGGAGCAGACGGAGCGGCTGCTGGGGTTGGCGCGGCGGCCGGCGCGCCGGGCTTGACGGGGTCGCCTTTGCGCAGAAGTCCGCGGGCCACGCGCAAGGTTCCCTTGGCCTGCTCGATATTGATGGGTTTGGTCAGGACGAGGTTGGCCCCAATGCGAAACGCCTTGGCAACCCCGGCCTGACCTTCCACGACAGCGACGGCAAGCGACGCCTGGTTGGACGTCGAGTTGCGCGCGCTTTTGAATAACAATGTGGCATTCTGCTCGTTATCGCAGTCCACTACCACAGCGTCGAAGTGCGTGCCCATCAACTTCTTAACTGCTGCGAACGTTTCAACGCAGGGCTCCACGTTGAACTCCAGCTCGCTCAGGACTTGCGTCACCGTGCGAGCGGTTTTTTCATCGGGGCAGAAGAGAAGAGCTTGGTAACCCATACTCAAGTCATCGTAGGTACAGTCGTAAGGGGCGGCAAGTTACGGGGGTAATTCAAGTAGTTGCCGGTCCCGAGGCGCGATTTCGCGAACCCCTCTGTTGCCGGGACTACTACAATGCCGTGCATGCGCGTGCCGCTCTGGCTCAAGATCGTTTGGACCCTCTGGCTTCTGGTTTGGGCGCCGGTCTATTGGCGGCAATATGGAGCGCAGAATTTTCTTTTCTTCTGCGACATTGGGAATGTTCTGGTTGGTGTCGGACTCTGGCTGGAAAGTCCGCTAATTTTCTCCTGGGTAGCGTCCGGGTTGTTGCTGATTCAGAGTCTCTACACGATTGATCTTGCAGGCGCGCTGCTGACTGGCCGGCATTTGATTGGCGGAACGGAATACATGTTCGATCCGGGGCTGCCGCTGTTCATTCGGCTGCTGAGTCTCTTTCATGTGGCCACGCCGCCATTGCTGCTGTGGGCGATCTGGCGCCTGGGCTACGACGAGCGCGGATGGAGGTTGCAGACGCTGACTGCTTGGCTTGTGGTTCCCATCAATTATTTCTGGCGGCCCGGGTTCGATGTGAACTGGGCGCATGGGCCATTTTTCCATGAGCAGCACTTCGTACCGGGGTGGGCGTACCTGCTCATCTATTTAATCGTGATGCCGCTGTGCGTTTATTTTCCGACACACTTGTTCCTGAAATGGCTGACGCGGCGCTGGCACACGGCTAGTGCCTTGCCTGGGATGAGAGGCTGATAAATGGACGGAGCTACTTCTTCGCGGGATCGTCTCTTTTACTCACCGATTCCGCCGGCGGGTATTCGATTGATCCTTTGAAAGCGGCTTTGTCTTTCTCGTGATGGTCGGGGAACGGCAAGCTCTTGCTGTCGCGCAGTTCGGCGATTTTTTGGGCAGCATTCTCGGCTTTTTCTTTTTCGAGGCCGGCATCCCGACTCAAATAGAGCGTTTGCGAAGGAAGCGCCAGGCCGCTGCCAGCATCTTCCATGATATCCATCATGCGCAGCAGAAGGTCTTCGCGGATGGCGGCATATTCGTTGAAGTCGCGGGTGAGAATGTAGGACACCACTTCGATACTGAGAGAAGTGCCGGAGATGTCGACCAGGCGGACGCGAACGGATTGCCCTTCGATCTTGGGATGGCTGTAGAGCAGGCGGCGAAGTTCGGCGAGCACGAAGCGCATGTGATCGGCCTTGGTTTCGGGGCGCATGCCGAGCTTGGTTTTGAAAAGAATCTTGTCGCGGCGGCTGAGGTTTTCTACGTTGATGGTTGCAACCGTGCCGTTGGGGATGGCCAGCAGGGTTCGCTCATCGGTACGAACGCGCGTGGAGCGCAGGCCGATATCTTCGACGGTTCCGGTACGATCGCCGAAGGTGCACACGTCGCCCACGCGAATGACTTCGTCTCCGAGAACGGAGACTCCGCCGAAGAGATTGGCGATGGTCTGCTGCGCGCCGAAACCGATGGCCAGACCACCGATGCCGAGGCCGGCCAGCACGGTTCTCATGTCGAAACCGAGGCTGTCGAGCACAGCGTAAACGCCGGCAATGAAGATGACGGCTTTGACGATGCGCTCGCCCAGCAACATGAGCGATCCGGTACCGGCGTGTCCGTGAGCCAGGGCACGGCGGCGCACGCGTTGCAGCGACCAGCGCACGACGCGCCAGGCGATCCAGGCGGCTCCGATGATCAGGGCGATGTTGCTGAACTGAAAGTAATAGTGCCGCGTGAGCAGCGGCATGCCGAGATCGCGCGCAAAGACCTGGTGAGCCAGCGTGCCGGTGAGCAGCCACGCGGGAGCGGAAACGGAGCGCCAGTTGGCGATATCGGCCTGGCCGCGCCGTCGCGCCCACCAGCGCAAGGGAATTCCAAGGAGTGCGAGCACAAGCCATCCCACGCCGGCGGCGATGGGCGCCGCTAGCAGCAGCGCGAACCATTGCCAGAGCGGCATCCCCGCAATCTCATGCTTCACCAACATGCCGCCGAGGCGCTTTCCGAGCAGGCGGGGAAGCAGCGTGTTCTCGACCTGCCGCGCTTCAACCTGATCGTAGAGTTCGGGAAGTTTGGCGAGAGTTTCGGAAGAGACGAGCCAGATTTTGCCGGCGCTGGGATCGGAGACGCGAACCAGTTCCAGGTCGGCTTCCACATCGCCCGAAGACATGGTTCCCAATTTTTGCCGGCCGAGCGGAACGCCTTCCTGCGGAGTTCCTTCCGGCTGAGTGAATCCGCCCACGCGCACGCTGGCTGCGGCCGGACTGTTCAACACGGAGTTGAGCTCGCTGGCAGTCTGCTCGCCCTCGGATTGCCGGCGCGACGCGCTCATCTGAAGATACTGCGCGGCGAGGGTGTAATTGCCGGACTGGGCGGCTTGCAGAAAGCCGAGCACGCAGCCCGAGGGCGTGGTGCGGTTCAGAGGATCCGAGGCAGCGGCGCTGGAGGGCTTCGAGCCTGGCTGCAGAATCTGAGTAAGCGCAGACTGAGCTGACAGCATTGGACAGACGGCGGCGCACAGCATGGCGCCGAGAACCGTCTTTACGAAGATGGTTTTGAAAAGTGAGAACATGACCTTTTTCTCGCCCGGACTTATGCGGACACGAGTGGCGGAGGAATCGAGCCGGCGAAAAATCATTGTATCGGAATGATGCTGCGATCTGGCTGCGGTGTTGGACGCATTATGCGCGCTTGGGACGGTAGATGTCCGTGGGTGTGCCGAAAAAAACTTCCGCGGCGTTCATAACCGTCTCCGAAAGTGTGGGGTGGGGATGAATCGTCTTGGCGACGTCGTGCGCGAGCGCTGCCATCTCGATGGCGAGCACGCCTTCGGCGATCATCTCACCGGCGCTGACGCCGACGATGCCGACTCCGAGTACGCGTTCGGTCTGCGGATCGATGACAAGCTTGGTCATGCCTTCGGGGCGGTCGATCGTAACGGCGCGGCCAGAGGCGGCCCAGGGAAATTTTGCGACTTTGATTTCGCGATTTTCCTTTTGCGCCTGGGTTTCCGTCAGGCCGCACCAGGCCACTTCGGGGTCGGTGAAGACAACTGCGGGGATGGCGTTGGGCTCGAAGGCGACTTTGTGTCCGGCGATGGCTTCGACGGCGGTGCGGCCTTCGTGCATTGCCTTATGCGCGAGCATGGGCTCGCCAACTAGGTCGCCGATGGCGGAGATCACGGGATCCTCGGTCTGCAGTTGCTTGTTGACCTGAACGAATCCGCGCTCGCCGACTTGCACGCGAGTTTTCTCGAGGCCGGGAATTTCGGAGTTGGGCTTGCGGCCCACCGAAACCAGGACGCGGTCGAAAAGCTTTTCCTGAATATTTCCGTCTTGCGCTTTGAGCGTCGCTCGGATGCCGTTGCCTTCGTCGTTGCCTTTGTCCAATCTGACTGCAGCCACGGTGGTGTTAAGCAGGATGGCGTCGAACATTTTTTCGAGGCGCTTGTGCAGGGGAAGGACGAGATCGCGATCGGCACCGGGAAGCAGGCCGGGCAACATTTCGACCACCGTAACGCGCGTGCCCAGCGCTGCGTAAACCGAGCCGAGTTCGAGGCCGATGTAGCCGCCGCCGACCACTAAGAGTGTGCCGGGAATATCTTCGAGATTCAGCGCGCCGGTGGAGTCCATCATGCGCGGGGTGTCGAGCTTGAGAGCAGGAACAATGGCCGGCCGCGAACCGGTCGCGAGAATGATGTGGTCGAAGGCGAGAGACTCCGACGAACCGTCGGATTGGGTTACGCGCAAAGTTGCGGAGTTTTCAAACGCGGCGCGGCCTTGCACATATTTCACTTTGCGCTGCTTGGAGAGGATACCCAGGCCGCCGGTGAGTTTCTTGACAACATTTTCTTTGAAGGAACGCAGGCGAGCGAGATCGATCTTAGGCGGGGCAAATTCAATTCCCCAATTTTTCGCCTGCTCCGATTCTTCGATCAATTTGGCGACGTGCAACAGAGTTTTCGACGGAATGCAGCCGCGGTAGAGGCAGACGCCGCCGGGATTCACTTCAGGATCGATCAAGGTTACGGTCATGCCAAGGTCGGCGGCCAGGAATGCGGCGGCGTATCCGCCAGGACCGGCGCCGACTACAGCGATGTTGAGGGATCGGGTCTCAGTCATGAGAAGAAGGTTTCCAGGGCTCAGAGTCTCAATGTTCACATCGGCGATGGTGCGCCGCCCGCAAATTGCATATATCCTTCGCTTCGCTCAGGATGACAAATTATCCCTGCACCGACAACAGGAATGGCTGCTCGAACGCTTCGGCGATCCAGCGCAGGAAGCGGGCCGCGTCGGCGCCGTCGATCAGGCGATGGTCGTAGGAAAGCGAGAGCGGCAGAATCAGCCGCGGCTCGAACTTGCCTCCATCTTTTTCTGGAATCCATTCCGGCTCAATACGCGAGCGCGAGAGGCCGAGAATCGCGACCTCGGGAAGATTCACGATGGGGGTAAAGCCGACGCCGCCAATTCCGCCAAGATTGGTGATGGTGAAAGTGCCGCCTTCCATATCGGCGGGGGTGAGTTTCTTGTCGCGCGCTTTTTTCGAGAGCTGCGACAACTCGACCGCCAGCTCGACGATATTTTTCTTATCGACGTCGCGAATGACGGGCACGAGCAGGCCGCGTTCGGTGTCGGCGGCCACGCCGATGTGAATGTATTGCTTGTAGACGATTTCTTCTTTTTCGATGTCGATCGAGGCATTGAACTGCGGGAAAACTTTCAGCGCCGCGGCGCAGACTTTCAACGCGATCGCGGTGACGGTCATCTTGCCGCCGGCTTCTTCGGCCTTGGGAGCGAAGCGGGCGCGCAGCTGCTCGAGTTCGGTGATGTCAGCGCGATCGTGCTGGGTGACGTGGGGAATCGTGTTCCAGGATTCGGCGAGATGCTCGGCGGTTTTGCGTCGAACGCCGCGCATCGAGACGCGCTCGATCTTGCCCCACTTGGCGAAGTCAGGGAGCTGCGGCGCGGCGAAGTGGCCGGCCCGCGCCTGGGTCTGGACCGCGGCGGTTGCGGCCGAGAGCAGAGCTTTCGCGAAAAGCTTCACGTCGTCGTCGCTGATGCGCCCGCCGGGGCCGGAGCCTTTGACCTCGTAAATGTCGACGCCGATTTCGCGGGCGAGACGCCGCACGTGGGGCGCGGCAGGAATCGGCTGGCGTTGTTCGGTTCCGGCAACCTTGCCCAGCTGCGCCGGCATACTGAAGACAGGAGCGGCGGGATGCGGCTGATCGGGCGGCAGGGCCTGCTCTTCGGTTTTGCCCTCGGCACGAATCGCCGCCTGAAACGCAAGGCGGGCGCCGTGTTGTCCGGAGACGTGTTCGACAGGAGCGGTGCGCGGGCGCGCCGACTCGGGCGCAGCGGAGACTCCACCTTCGAGGGTGAAGATCACCTGCCCGACTTTGATTTTTTCGCCTTCTTTTACTTTTATCTCTTTGACCACGCCGTTCACTGACGAAGGCACCTCGATCACGGCCTTGTCGGTTTCCAGTTCCATCACCGGCTGGCCTTCGGAAACCTTCGTTCCGGGCGCGATCATCAGGCGGACGAGATCGCCCTGCGAAATATTTTCGCCGAGTTCGGGGAGTTTAAATTCGGCGGGAGTTGACGGCGAGATGGCAGCCGCGCTGGGAGCGGAAAGTGCGGATGCCGTTGCCGGCTCTTTGGCTGCAATTGAAGCCGCTGGTTTCTCCTTCGGAGCCGGTGCGGCCGCGGCGGAGGATTGGCCCGAAGGCGCGACAGAAGATTTTGCGCCTGGTCCGTTTTTCGCGTCAGCGCCGTCGACGGTGAAAATAACCTGGCCAACTTTGATCTTGTCGCCCTCTTTGACGCGAATTTCCTGGACGGTCCCGCTCACTGAGGAAGGCACTTCGACGACGGCCTTGTCGGTTTCCAGTTCCATGACCGACTGACCGGCGCTCACGGCGGCGCCGGGCGCGACCATCAGCCGCACGAGGTCGCCTTGTTCGATGTTTTCTCCGAGTTCGGGAAGTTTGAATTCGATCACCGCGTCTGTTCCTCTTTATTTCGTTCTGTCCAGCAATTGCTTTTGTGCAGCTCGTGATGGGCGATCACCTGGGCCGAAGCCCGTGTTTATGGTGCCGGGATTACGCGGCGCTAAAGCCCCGCTCTTCCACGGTGCTGCAAGCGCCTACTCACACGGAGCGGCTCGTTCCCCATCTTCTCGCTGATCATCTTCTAGCTGATTGCGTCTAGCTGATCGCCGGGTTCACTTTGTCCGGATTAATCCCCAGTTCCTGAATTGCGCGCTTGACCACGTCTAGGGCTATTTTTTTCTCGCGCGCCAGCGCTCCTAGCGCGGCGAGCACAATGTGCTTGGCGTCGACTTCAAAGAAATCGCGCAGTGCGACGCGGCTCTCGCTGCGGCCGAAACCGTCGGTACCGAGGGAAACGAGTTGTCCCGGCACCCACTTGCCCAAACTTTCCGGCAACACCTTCATGTAGTCGGAAGCCGCGATGAACGGCCCGGCGGAGTCTTTCAAAGTTTGCGTGACGTAGGGAACCCTTGCCGGCTCGCCCGGATGAAGCAGGTTCCAGCGTTCGCAACCGGTGGCGTCGCGATAGAGTTCCTTGTAGCTGGTTACACTCCAGACATCGGCGGCCACTCCGTATTTCTCTTCAAGAATCTGCTGCGCCTTCAACACTTCGAACATGATGGCGCCGCTGCCGAGCAGCTGCGTGCGCAACTTCGCATCGGCCTTGGCCGAAGCGTTGAACTTATACAAGCCTTTCAGCACGCCTTCGCGAACGTTGCCGTTCTGCGGCATCCCGGGCATCGCAAGGGGTTCGTTGCCAACTGTCAGGTAATAGAAGATCGATTCCTGATCGACGTACATCCGCCTGATGCCATCCTGGATAATGATGGCGATCTCGTAAGCGAACGCAGGATCATAGGCAAGAAGATTCGGTACGGGCAGCGCGAGCACGTGACTGTGGCCGTCCTGATGCTGCAGGCCTTCCCCGGCCAGCGTGGTGCGGCCGGCGGTGCCGCCGACGAGGAATCCGCGGCAACGCATGTCGGCAGCGGCCCAGATCAGGTCGCCGATACGCTGGAAGCCGAACATCGAGTAATAAATGAAGAAAGGGATCGTGTTGATGCCGTGATTGGCGTAGGCCGTGCCCGCCGCGATGAACGAGCACATCGAACCGGATTCGGTGATGCCTTCCTCGAGAATCTGGCCGTTTTTCGCTTCTTTGTAATAGAGCAGCGTGTCCATGTCGACCGGTTCGTAATTCTGGCCAACGCTTGAATAAATTCCCACTTGCCTGAATAAAGCTTCCATGCCGAAAGTGCGGGCCTCGTCGGGAACTATGGGGACGATGAACTTGCCGAGTTCCGGATCGCGCAAGAGCTTGGCCAGCAGACGAACGAAGACCATGGTGGTGGAAACTTCGCGGCCCTCCGTGCCTTTGTGGAACTCTTCAAAATGCGCGTCGGGAAACGGCTTCATGGCCGCGGCGCGGACCTTGCGCTGCGGCATGTAGCCGCCCAGTTGCTCGCGCCGCGCCTGCATATATTTAATTTCCGGGCTGTCGTCGGCGGGACGATAAAACGGCGCGTTGTGCAATTCGTCGTCGGGGATGGGAATACCGAAGCGCGAACGGAACATCTGCAGTTCGTCTTCGTTCAGCTTTTTCTGCTGGTGGGTGATGTTCTTGCCTTCGCCGGCTTCGCCGAGCCCGTAGCCTTTGATGGTTTTCGCCAGGACGATGGTGGGCGAGCCGGTGTGATCGACCGCCGCTCGAAAAGCGGCGTGGACCTTGATGGGATCGTGGCCGCCCAGTCGCATGCGGGCGAGTTGTTCGTCGGAAAGGTGCTCGACCATCTTCAGCAGACGGGGATCGGCGCCGAAAAGATTCTGACGGAAGTAGGCTCCGCTTTCGACGAAATATTTCTGGTATTGCCCGTCGCTGATTTCGCCGAGGCGGCGCACCAACAGGCCGTCCCGGTCATTCTGAATGAGGCTGTCCCAGTCGGAGCCCCAAACAACCTTGATGACGTTCCATCCGGCACCGCGGAAAATCGCTTCCAGCTCCTGAATGATCTTTCCATTGCCGCGCACCGGGCCGTCGAGCCGCTGCAGGTTGCAGTTCACCACAAAGATCAGATTGTCGAGTTTTTCGCGGGATGCCAGCGTGATGGAACCCAGCGATTCCGGTTCGTCCATTTCGCCGTCGCCGAGAAAGGCCCAGACCTTGCCTCCGGTGGATTGCTTGAGCCCGCGGTTTTCAAGATATTTGATGAAGCGTGCATGGTAAATCGCCTGGATCGGGCCGAGACCCATTGAGACCGTCGGGAACTCCCAGAAATCGGGCATCAGCCAGGGGTGCGGATAAGAACTCAACCCTCCGCCCGGCTTGAGCTCGCGGCGGAAATTTTGCAGCTTCTCTTTCGAGATGCGGCCTTCGAGGTAAGCGCGGGAATACATTCCGGGCGCGGCGTGACCCTGAAAGTACACTACGTCGCGATCGCCGTTTTCGGTTTGCGCGCGAAAGAAATGATTGAAGGCAACTTCATAGAGCGTGGCGGCGGAAGCGAAAGTGGAGATGTGCCCGCCGATGCCCTCCTGAATTTTGTTGGCCCGCACGACCATGGCCAGCGCGTTCCAGCGAACCAGGCTCTTGATGCGGCGTTCCATTTCCTGACTGCCGGGAAACGGGGCCTGCTGTCGCGACGGAATCGTGTTCTGGTAGGGCGTGGTCGCGGAAAACGGCAGATTGATGCCGGCCTCGCGGCGCGCGTGCAGAGCCAACTGCTGCAGCAGACGTCCGGCGCGGTTGGGGCCGCCTTTTTCAAGAACATAATCCAGGGAATCGACCCATTCCCTGGTTTCTAAAACTTCCATGCCATCAGTTTCCGTAGGGGACACGTCTCATTTTCTCCGTCGCAAAATGCGGAATACTTCATCATATTCAATTGCACGGATTTTTGCTGGAGCAAGCGGGAGGTGGGTTAGAATCGCATCCACTTCCGTAACTTGCAGGAGAATTCCATGCTGCGAATTGTGCTGCTCGCGATCGTCGTGATTGTGGCCGTGCTGCTGGTGCCGCGGCTGCTGTCGCACTCGGCAACTCCAGCCGAGGGAAGCGCCGCTCCCGAATTTACGCTGCCTTCGCAGGAAGGATCGGCCGTGAGTTTGAAAGACTATCGTGGAAAATGGGTGGTCCTTTATTTCTATCCCAAAGATCAAACGCCCGGCTGCTCGCGCGAAGCGCACAACTTTCAAGTCGATCAGCCAAAGTATGCGGAGCGGAATGCGGTGGTGCTGGGCGTAAGCGTGGACAGCGTGGACTCGCACAAAAAGTTTTGCGCCAAGGAAGGACTGAACTTCAAGTTGCTGGCCGATACGAATCATACGGTGAGCGACGCTTACGGCTCGCTGACGAATCTTGTGTTCGTCAAGATTTCGGCGCGGCATACATTCTTGATCGACCCCAGTGGCAAGGTTGCGAAAGCATATACCAGCGTGGATCCTGTCAGGCACAGTGAGGAGGTTCTGGCGGAACTGGATGTGCTGCAGAAACATTTGGCGCGTTAACCGACGCCAGAAAATTAGCTCCGTTTCGCGCCTGGCATTGTGAACAGGATGGGAGTTTTACAAGGAGATGTGATGATTATCCAAATCGATGCAGTCGCACCGCAGCTGTGGATTTTCGTCGCTAAAGCTGCCGCCATTGCCAACGGCCAGACTATCGGTTTGATTTCCACCGGCTCCAACAAAACATCATGACGTAGGTCAATACGGTGGCGACGATGAGGTCAGCGGTGAATGCCGTGAAGATCGCTAGCCAAACGTTATTCCCGACAAACCGCGGAGGGTTGTTCCACAGGTAACGGAATGGCCAGAATGCGATCAGGCTGCTTGCACAAACAAAATACGGTAACGCTGATATAGATCGCTTAGCCGCCATTTTTACTCCCTCGGCGAGTTACCTTCGAACCGCTAGTGTAATCCGAAGTCCACTTTTTTGACCGCAAGAACGGCGGCGCCGGCAACTGAAGAAGTTCTTGCGTGCTGCATAAGAGCAGGTTAAAGACTGCGGCCACGCCGCCCAAGATCACCGTCGTAACGTCTCCATTGCGCTCGTTGAATTGCGCCCACTGCCCAACGCTCGCTAGCTGTCGTTTATCCGGCGCGCCGGAGGCAGCCCCCGAAGTACACTAGCGGGATGGCGACTGCGGCCAGCAACGACATGGGCAAGCGGCTGGGAACGCCGGGGCGCTACCGCTTTCCGCCCGGCTTTCAGCGAAATTTGCTGTGGTTTGCGTGGCGCAGGTTTCGTCCGGCCAACCCGATTTTTCTGTTTCAGCACCTGGCTAAAGAATATGGCGATATCGCGCACTACAAAATCGGGTGGAATCATATCGTTTTTCTGAATCATCCCGACTACATCCGCGAAGTGCTGGTGGTGCAGAACGACAACTTTGTAAAAGAGCGCACGGTGCGGCGCTCGAAGATGCTGCTGGGCGAGGGCATGATCACCAGTGAAGGCGGGCAGCACCGCGCGCAGCGGCAGTCGGCGCAGCCGGCATTTCATCGCCAGCGGATTCCGGAATATGCCGGCGGGATGGTCCGTGAGGCGGCGAATATTCGCGAGCGCTGGCGGCACGGCGAGCAACGCGACATTGCGCTCGACATGATGCATCTGACGCTCAATGTGGTCGCACAGACGCTCTTCGCCACCGATCTTCGCGAACGGGCGGGCGGGGAAGTCGAAGAATTGGCCGACGCCATCAACCGCATCATGGGGCTCTACAATTTTCTGGTGATGCTGCCGGCGGCGGAGTTGCTGGTGCATGTGCGGCCGCCAGGGCTGGCCGCGTTCGTAAGGGCGCGCAGGAGGATTGATGCCGTGGTGTATCGCATGATCGAAGCGCACCGGCGGCGAGGAACTGACGGAAGCAGCTTGCTCGATCTGATGCTGGCCGCTTCACCCGACAGAAGCGAGGCCTCGGAGCAGTTGCTGCGCGACCAGGTCATCACGATTTTTCTTGCGGGATACGAAACGGTCGCCAACGCACTCTCCTGGACGTGGTATCTGCTGTCGCAGAATTCGGAGTGCGAACGGCGATTCCACGCCGAGATCGATCGCGAACTGCAGGGCCGCCTGCCGACGTTCGACGATCTTCCCCGCCTGCGCTACACGGAGATGGTGCTGGCAGAGTCGATGCGGCTCTATCCGCCGGCATGGGCGATGGGGCGATGCGCGCTTGCCGATTTTCAATTAGGAGATTTTTTTCTTCCGGCCAAAACGACGGTGCTGATCAGTCAATTTGTCACGCATCGCGACCCGCGGTTCTTTCCAGATCCGTTGCGCTTCGATCCGGAGCGTTTCACTCCTGAGGCCAAGTCGAAGCGAACGAAATTCTCTTATTTTCCCTTTGGCGCGGGAGTGCGGCAGTGCATCGGCGAATCTTTCGCGTGGATGGAGGCCACGCTGCTCCTGGTGACGCTGGCGCAGGAGTGGAAGCTGAGTCTGGTTCCGGGGCATGTGGTCGAGCCGGAACCGCTCATCACGCTGCGGCCCAAGTACGGAATGCGAATGCAGGTACAGGCGCGGAGCGAATCGAAAACGGCAGTCGCCTGAACGCGTCACTTCTCCGCGGGATAGAGCATCCGGCAAGCAGCTTGATCTATTCCCGAGAACCGTCTGCGGCGCTTACAGTCGCGACTCGAATCGTGTTGCCGCTGGCAACGCCGGTAATCCGCACGCGCTCGCCCGCCATTTTTTTTAGTAGGTTCAGATCCCCGGCCAGCAAGTACATTTTGTCTCCGTCTACTAACGCGAAGCTGGCGCCGGCGTGAACACACATCCGGGTGCAATCGGCCGCCGTCTGGCCGAGTTTCGCCGAGTGGCGAGCCCCGCAGTGCGAGCACGTCACCACGCCTTCGTAAGTTTCTGCCGCGGCCTGCCGAGCCTGCGGCGGTTCAAGCCCTGCCGCCGTCGCGGTCCCCAGAGCGCCAATCGCCAGCGCGAGGGAGCAGGCGCTCGCCGCACTCACCCGCACAATCTCGATCCTGAGACGATGAAGTTTCATGGACGGGCGTAGCCTCCGCCGCGGTAATAGATGCACGCAAGCGATCGGCCGTACATCTCCGGAAAGCAGTGCAACTCGGCTGCCATGAACTTGCAATCTGGCAGAAAGTTATTCAAATCAGCAAGCGAGTCTCCATGCTTGCCCTTGTTGCTTTTTCCGCAGCAAAATGGCGCACGCTCGAAAGTTTTACAACTCCAGGCACAAAGCGCCATCGCCACGACACTCTCGAAGGATGAAAGAATTACATTCTCGGTTGTGCAAACCCGCTGCCAGGCCCTGAAGATTCAGGCTCAGAGGATTTGGCCACCTCGGTGCACGCCAATTTCCGTGGCCATATCTTTTTCTGGCTTCGACCTACGGTGAAGTGTGTATTGGCTGCATAAAACGCTACGGCGACAATGAGATGTGGCGGGCAACGTCCCGCAGCTAGCGAGCCGCTCTGGCGGACACGCCCACCGCAACCTGGGGTCCCGAGGAACAACCGAATGAGATTGTTAAGCGCCCGGCTCATCGTCTCTCTCATTCTCGGCGTAACCCTGGTGTCGCTTTGTTCCTCCTACTACCAGGCTGTGATGTTGAAACGCAGCCTGCGGAGAGATCTTCAACATCGCGCCGAAGTGCTGGCCGAAAGCCTTGCCGGGAACGTGGAGCGCGACCTGGAACGCGACTCCCAACGCACGCTGGAACGAACCGTGCAGCATTTCGCCAACCGCGAACACCTGATCGGTCTGGCCGTCTACGACCCGCAGGGGCACCCTCTCGCGGTCACGGCCACCTTGGACTCGCTAATGGCCAACGCTCCCGCAGTCGTGTTGCAGGCCGTCAAGGAAAATCAGGGCGCCGGCGGCTTCGTGAAACTGGGCCAGGCGTCGGTTCACATTTACGCGCTGCCCTTGCGGAGCGATGACGATCAGCTCGTCGGCAGCATGGCTATTGTTCACGATGCCGAATACATTCACGCGCAGAGCCGGAGTATTTGGCGCGAGGCTTTTCTGAGCGCTCTGGCGCACGTGTTCCTGATCGTTCTGATCACGCTGCTGATCGTGCGCTGGAGCATTGCCGGCCCCATCGCCCGCACCGCACATTGGATGAAAGCCCTGCGGACCGGGAGGGCGGGATCGGCGCGCATCAAAGTGCCGGACATGGAATTGTTCCGGCCGCTGGCCCGCGAAGTGGCCACGATGGCCGAGAGCCTGAATACCGCGCGCTCGGCAGCCGCGCTCGAAGCCCGCTTGCGCGAAACTTCGGAATCCATGTGGACGGCCGACCGGCTCGCCGTCAATGTTCGTGACCGCCTGGAAGATGGCCGGCTCTTCGTGGTTTCCAACCGCGAGCCCTACAGTCATATGCGGAACGGAAAATCCATAGAAGTGAACGTACCGCCCAGCGGCCTGGTCACTGCGCTCGAACCCGTACTCTATGCCTGTGACGGAACCTGGGTCGCGCATGGTTCAGGCGATGCCGACCTGGAAACTGTCGACCGGCACGATCGCCTGCAAGTTCCGCCCGACGATCCGCACTACACGTTGCGGCGTGTTTGGCTCAGCAAGGAAGAGGAAGCCGGGTACTACTACGGATTTTCGAATGAGGGACTGTGGCCGCTTTGCCACATTGCGCACACGCGGCCGCTCTTCCGGGCCAGCGACTGGAAGTACTACCAGGAGGTGAACCGGAAGTTCGCCGACGCTCTGCTGGAAGAAATGGAAAATGTCGCGCGTCCGCTGGTGCTGGTGCAGGATTATCACTTCGCGCTGCTTCCGAGAATGATCAAGCAGAGCCGGCCGGATGCGCGCGTGGCCATTTTCTGGCACATACCCTGGCCGAATCCTGAGGCGATTCGGATCTGTCCGTGGCAAGCCGACCTGGTTGACGGACTGCTCGGCGCCGATCTCGTCGGGTTTCACATTCAGGCACATTGCACCAATTTTCTGCAGACGGTCGACCGGATCGTGGAGTCGCGAATCAACTGGGAGCGTTCTTCCGTGCAGCGCCTCGACCATCAGACCTCGGTGCGGCCGTTCCCCATCAGCGTGGAATTTACCGACGAGCCGCCCGACGCGCCCATCACTTCGGCGTACGAAGAACGAATTGCGTTGCTCAAGGGTCTCGGTATCCAGGCCAATTCCATGGGCATAGGCGTCGACCGGCTCGACTATACGAAGGGAATTTTGGAGCGATTCCTTGCCATCGAGCGCTTTCTGGAAAAATATCCGCGCTATCAGGGATTTTTCACTTTCGTGCAGATCGGCGCGCCCAGCCGCACTCACATCAAGCGTTATCACGACCTGCAGGCGGAAGTGGAAGCGGAGGCAGAGCGCATCAACTGGCGATTCCAGGCGGATCAGTGGAAGCCGATCGTGCTGTTGAACCGGCAGCACAGCCATAAGGAGATCGAGCCCTATTATCGGGCAGCGGATCTGTGCCTGGTGACTTCTCTCCACGATGGCATGAATCTGGTGGCGAAAGAGTTCGTCGCTTCGCGGCACGACGAACTTGGCGTGTTGATTCTGAGTTGCTTCACCGGCGCGGCCCGCGAACTGCAGGACGCTCTGCAAATCAATCCTTACGACATCGACCAGACCGCCGAAGCAATTCGCGCCGCGCTGGAAATGCCGGCGGAGGAAAAACAACTGCGCATGCAGCGGATGCGTAAGCTGGTCCGTGAACATAACGTGTACCGCTGGGCGTCAACTTTGATTGGAGAGCTTTGCGAGGTTCGCCTGGATACGGCCGGAAGCAGCGAGCAATTCCGGCTCCGAGCATCGGTCGGATGATCGCGACGGGAGCCGTTGCGGAGAGCGAACCGGACCACGTGGAGCGAGCCAAAACAAATAAAAGCAACCCGGCAGCCCGGATTGCTACCTAAATGGATAGGTAATCCTATGCCCACTTCTGACAAGCCGCGCCCCCGTAAACCGAGCAAGCCGTTTTACTTCAATACCTCGGAACACTTGCTGCGCATTGGCCGGCAGAAGGCGGCCACGTTACCGGAATTGCTCGATGCCATCAAGACCTGTCCTGAAGGTTCCATCTTTCAGCACACCTTCCGCACCTTGCAGGAGCATCACTTCATTCGCCAGGGGTTTTCCAATGACTTCGCGCACTGGAGCCTTTCCGCCTGTAACGAGCCGATTCTCGCCGAGCAACTGGCTGGCGTGGATGTGCGCGAGTTCACCGCAATCGGAGGCCTGCGCCAGCGCATGGCCGAAATCGTGGACGAATTTCTGCAGGCCCATCCCCAGTCGAACTCACACGCGGCGAATGAGCCTTTCTATTTTTGCGCGGCCGATACTCTGGTCATTCCCACACCATTTGTCGCCGATTCTCTGCGCGCGTTTCTTGATGGGCTGAAGCGGGTCGGCGTGCACTCGATTCATCATCACTTCATCGAAGCGCGTCTGCGCCTGCACCTGATGTCCAACGATTTCTCGCAATGGCTGGAAGAAGAAATCGGGCTGCCTCATATCGCCGATTCCATCGAGCGCATCGACATCTACACCAACACCATGGAAGGCGTACGCCAGCAGATCGCCCGCCTGGTGGAACAGGCCGTGAACTAGGATCCGCTAACTTATGACACCCAAACAGCACAGCGCCGCCATTTCGCCATTTCCTCCGCAAATCGAACCTGAAAATGGACGAGGGACTATGACGGCAACCGCGTCGACCGCCGCCGCCGCGCGCACCAGCCGGCAACTTCCCGCGAGCGTGATGACTCCGCCGGCTCCGTCGCCGCCGCCGCATCTGGAAGATTACAAAAAAATCATCGGCCAGGGACAACTGGATGCCTTGCGCTTTTTGGCGCGCGATCTGAAGGGCAAGACCATCAAGATGGTCAATTCCACCGCGGTGGGCGGTGGCGTGGCGGAAATGCTCAATCGTCTCGTGCCGCTGTTGTCGGAACTGGAGGTGCCGGCGCACTGGGACGTGATTACCGGCGGCAACGACTTCTTCGAGGTAACCAAGGCTTTTCACAACGCGTTGCACGGCAGCAGTTACACGCTGACCAAGGCGGCGCAGGAAATCTTTTTGATGTACAACGAGCAAAATCGCGAACGCCTGCGGTTCGACGAAGGGATGCTCGTAATCCACGACCCGCAGCCACTCCCGCTGATCCGCTCGCGGGAAGCGAATTCCAGCCATTGGGTCTGGCGCTGCCACATCGATCTTTCGAATCCGGATGCTAATGTCTGGGAATTTCTGCGTCCGTTCGTCGAGCAATATGACGCGGCCATTTTCTCGTCGCAATCTTTTGCCCGGCAGCTGCCGATTCCGCAGTATCTTTTTTATCCCTGCATCGATCCGCTTTCGGAAAAAAACAAAGAGCTCGAAGAGTCTCAGGTGCAGAAGATTTGTGATGAACTCGGCATCGACCGCTCGCGTCCCATCGTCACGCAGGTCTCGCGCTTCGACCGCCTGAAGGATCCGGTGGGCGTGGTGCAGGCCTACAAGCTGGCCAAGAAATATGTCGATTGCCAACTGGTTCTGGCGGGCGGAGGCGCCAGCGACGATCCCGAAGGCGCAGCCGTGCTGCAGGAAGTGAAAGACGCAGCCGGCGACGACCCCGACATCATTATTCTCGATCTTCCACCCTGGTGCGCTCTCGAGATTAACGCTATCCAGCGCGCCTCCACGATCATCGTGCAGAAGTCGATCAAAGAAGGCTTTGGCCTCACCGTGACTGAAGGACTGTGGAAAGGCAAGCCCACCATCGCGGGCGCAGTCGGCGGCATCCCGAATCAAATCATTCACAAACTCACCGGCGTGCTGGTTCACTCGGTGGAAGGATGCGGATTTCAGATTCGCTACTTACTGACCCATCCGGAGTTTGCCCACCGCATTGGCGTCAGCGGACGCGAGCACGTGAAGGAAAATTTCCTGATCACCACGAATGTGAAGCGCTGGCTGCTGCTCTACCAGATTCTGCAGCGGGCCAAACCGCAACCGTCAGCCTAGATTTTAACGGCGACGAAGTGTTCTATTAGGAATGAAGGTAGGATGGAATAGGATTTGGAGGCGCGGGTCGGAATCGAACCGACGCATAAAGGTTTTGCAGACCTCTCCCTTACCACTTGGGTACCGCGCCCCTGCTCCATACGTTAGCGTTCCGGCCGCAAAAAGTCCATCAGTGGGGATTCAGGCCGCTGGGGGCAAAAATCTGGAGCGGGAGACGGGATTTGAACCCGCGACTTCGACCTTGGCAAGGTCGCACTCTACCACTGAGTTACTCCCGCTCAGCAAGAAATATTGTACCGCATTTCGTGCTGCGAACACCTCTGGCAGACATGCTTACACGAGTGCCGGCAGACCCTGATCTTTCGGCAGCTACGCCAGTTCTACTTCGATCTTTTTCGCACCGCGGTCGAGCTTCACGATGCGAAAACTTCGCACTTGCCCCGCCCGCGCCGCTTCCACCTTGGCCGGTCCGCCTGCGCCGCTCTTCCAGCGCGCCTGCAGCATGGAACTCAGGGAAGACAAGTCCGCCTTCGCGGGAGCCTGCGGCTCGCTCTTCGCCGCGCTCGCCGCGCTCATTTTGCACGCCGCGTGAATCCCATCGCCCAATTCGACGCGGGCGCCTCCGCCCGAATCATCCATCAGCCGGCCGGTGACCACATCGCCTTCATTGTGCTCGGACAGATATTCGTCAATCCCGGTCGGCACCAACTGCTTCATGCTCAAACGCATCTGCCGCTTCTCGGGGTCGATCGCGATGACCTGTGCCTGTACCACCTGCCCAACCCGCAGCACTTCCGCAGGCTGGCTGATCCGTTTCTCGGCGCTGATCTCGCTGACATGCACCATGCCCTCGACTCCTTCAGCCATCTGCACAAACGCGCCAAACTTCGTCAAGCTGGTCACCGGCCCCTGAATCGCCGATCCCACCGGGAATCGTTGCGGCGCGTCAATCCACGGATCTCCGAGCGCCTGTTTGAGGCCCAGCGAAATCCGGCGTTCCGCGGCATTCACACCTAAAATAACAACTTCGACGGTCTCGCCCGGCTTCACCACATCGCTGGCCTTGCGCACTTTGCCCTTAGACCACGACATTTCGGAAATGTGAATCAAGCCCTCGATGCCGGACTCGAGTTCCACGAACGCTCCGAATTCCATCAGCCGCGTCACCGTGCCGCGCACGCGGTCGCCTGCATTGAATTTTTGCGCCACCGCGTCCCACGGATGTGGCTGCAATTGCTTCAGTCCAACCGAAATCCTCCGCTTGTCGTCATCGTGCGCCAGCTTCAGCACTTTCACTTCGACTTGCTGGCCCACCGACAGCACGTCCACCGGCTTGTTGACACGGCCCCACGCGATGTCGCTCACATGCAGCAACGCGTCCACGCCGCCGACATCGATAAACGCTCCGTAATCGGTCAGGCTGCGCACCGTGCCACCGAGTACGTCTCCTTCTTTGATTTGCGAATACAGCCGGTCTTTGGCCGAGCGTTCTTCCTCTTCCGCGACGGCGCGCCGATCGACCACCACATCTTCATCCGCCACATCGAGCTTGATGATGCGGCAGCGAATCTCCTGCCCCACCAGATTTTCCATCTCGGCCGCGTCGCGCACGCCACTGCGCGAGGCCGGCATGAACGCGCGCACGCCCACGTCTACGCTGAACCCGCCTTTGACCACCGCCGTCACCGTGCCCAGCACTGCCGCCTTGTCGGCGAATGCCTTCTCCAGAGCCGTCCAATCCATCGGCCGCTCGACTTTGAAACGCGACAATTCGTAGTAGCCATCCGGATCGCGCCCTTTTACCGTGGCGACCACTTTGTCTCCGGGCTTCAACGTCTCGCCCTGCAGTGCGGCCAGCGGCATGATGCCTTCCGACTTGTATCCAATGTCGAAGAACACCGACTCGTCGGTCACGGAGAGCACCGTGGCTTGCAGCTGCCGGCTGCCTTCGGTCTTGTGCGAATGGCTCTTCTGGAACTGCGAAAGAATGTCGCCGAACGATTCTGCGGTCTCGGCGGCAGGTTGGGTCTCAGGAGTGGGTTGATTGGAAGACACTGGGTTTGACGTAAGAGGATCAGCCATGAATGGTTACAGCCTCGTCGCAGGATAGGAATTATTAGAATATCATCGCCGCGAAAGTAGCGCCGCCGTCGCGTGGGCTGTCCGGTGTGCGTCTCGCCCGCGGCGCAGTTCTACCGCACCGCCCACTGGGGATCTTCCTCGGGCTTCACGATCTGCCCGTCGCGCATGTGGATGATACGGTCGCCATACTTCGCCGCCTCGGGATTGTGCGTAATCATCAGCACCGTCTGCCCCAGTTCCTGATTCGACTTCCGCAGCATACCGAGGACGATCTCGGAGTTTTTCGAGTCCAGATTGCCCGTCGGCTCGTCGGCCAGCACGACTGCCGGTTTATTCACCAGCGCGCGCGCCAACGCGACCCGCTGCTGCTCGCCCCCGGAAAGTTCCGCGGGACGGTGACCCAGACGTTTACTCAAGCCCAGAAGTTCGGTGATGCGGCTGTAGTGCGCGGGATCGCGATCGCCGTTGCCGGAAATCTCCTGCGCGATCAGAATGTTGGAACGCGCGTCCAGCGTGGGCAGCAGATTGAACTTCTGGAACACGAATCCGATCTTGCGCTTGCGCATGCGGGTTCGTTCGGCATCGGAAAGCTTCGCCAGGTCGTCGCCGTCGAGCACCACGCTGCCGCCATCGGCGCGAGTCAGTCCGCCCAGAAGATAGAAGAGAGTCGATTTTCCGCTGCCCGAGGGCCCCACCACGCTGACAAACTCGCCCTTGGCCACGCTGAAAGAAATTCCGCGCAGCGCCTCGACCTCAATTTTGCCGACGTGATAAGTCTTGCGCAGATCTTTCGCTACGATAAACGCTTCATCCATGCCTGTTAAGAATCTTACACGAAGGCGGACGAGGGGGGACGGGAACACTGTGGCAGCCGCGAAACTGTACGAGGCTTGGCTGCTTACACCCTATTCGGGAGATTGGAGATCGAAAATCAGGAATCGAGAACAGAACGAAACCGCAAACTCACGCAACTCCCACCTGCCGTGCAATTTCCGCCGGCCGCTGCACCATGCGCTTGGGGCCGCGCTTGCGCACCAGCAACAGGCGGATGCGCTCCAGCAAATCGGCGGGAGCGTACATTCCTTTGGTGAGGAAGACGTCGGCTTGCGAGTCGTGATCGTAGATGCGTACCTTGCTCGAAATCAAAATCGCGGGAGTCTGCGGCGACGCCTGCTTGATCCTGGCAATCAGCTGCGGACCATCGAGCCCGGGCATGGCCATGTCGGCGATCACCAGATCGATGCCGCCCTGCAGGAAGCGCTGCAGCGCCTCTTCGCCGCGGCAGAAGCTAGCCACGCGGTAGCCGCGCGTCTCCAGCACGATCTTGCGATAAGAAAGAGATTGTTCGTTGTCGTCTACACACAGAATGGTGCGCTTCGGTTTCATCAGCCTTCCGCAATCTGTTGATGCGGTCGCCCGTCGCGGCTCAACAGAAGGCTTTTCTCTATATGAAGAATGTCAGAGCGAAGTGAATGCTAACGGGATGGATGCGCGCTGTAAAGTGCCGCCGATGCTAATGGGACTTTCTGCCCATTGACTTCTTGGCAGCCGGATGCTCCTCAATGTTTTTCGCGCTTTGCGGCATGCAAGTTAAAGAAAAATTTCTCCACGCATCACTTCAACCGAGTTGCCGCCGACGCGAACGTTAACCACGCGGTTACCGTCGCGCGCCGCCCGCACAAAAATTCGGCTGGGCCGCCGCATCTCGAGTCCTTGCTCGATGAGCACGCGCTCGTCTGGCTTCGCCACGCCGTGCGCCACCATCCATGCGGCCGTGCAGCCCGCCGCCGAGCCGGTTGCCGGATCCTCGCCGTTGTAGAACAGCATGCGCGAGTGCAGGCGCGCCGCTGGATCCACGGTTTCCCGCGCCACAAAATAAAAAAACTTTCCGCCGGTTCGATCGGCATACTCGCTCGCACGATGCAGATCTACCCGCAGATTCTGGATGACCGCCAGCGACTTCAACGGCGTGATCGTGTACGCCAATCCGGTCGACACGGTCTCGATCGGCAGCGTGGGATCGAAATCTTCCACTCGCAACCCGGTCGCCCGCGCGACCGCCTCGCGCTCGTGCTGCATCCCGAATACAGGCTCGACCTGCGTCATCTCTCCGAACACCGGTTCCCCGTCGGATTGCTCGAAGCGCACCGGAACCTTTCCCAGGTTCAAATCCAGCACTACTTCCTTCGCGCCGTTCCCAGCGCGCAGCGCGAACGCCGTTCCCAGCGTCGGATGCCCCGCGAACGGCAACTCTTCCTGTACGGTGAAAATCCGCACCCGCACGCCGCGTTCGTTTTCAATTTCTCTCTTGCGCGGCAGGACGAAGGTCGTCTCCGACAGATTCATCTCCCTGGCCACGGCCTGCATCTCGGCATCGCTCAACCCGCGCGCGTCGAAGAAAACCGCCAGCGAATTTCCCTCGAGCGGATTCGAGGAAAATACGTCCCACTGCGCCATCGCCAGCCGTCGAATCGCTTTGCTCATGACATCTCCCCGGAATCGTCCAGCAGAACCATCCACCGGAATCACGGATTTTCGCCGCTGACCTTCCCGTCAAGCAACCGATGAGCGCGGCCGACCGCGCGATGCAGAAAAGATCCTGCTCCCTGATTTTCAAGCGCCAAAAACGTTTGACAGCGTCAATTGCGGGCTTCTATCCTTGATCGTATGTTACGTCCCACCCCAGCCTGCGCGATGTGTTGTTGTTGTCCGGCGCCGGCGCGTGGGTAGGGACTCGCCGAAAATTCTTCCCAACCCACCCCGGCCAATGCGGGTGGGTTTCATTTTCATCCGTGTCGAGCCAGTCCTGATTGGGAGACTTGATCAGTAAGTGGATTGGTAACACCGGGAGCTAAGGCGGGCTTTCGGAATCTTGCAAAAATTGAATACCTAAGGAGAAACCATGAGCACCGCGACCATAACCGAAGTCAACAGCGTTCCCCGAATCAACGACACCGCGCCCGATTTCACCGCCGAGACCACGCAAGGCACCATCCACTTCCACGACTGGATCGGAGACGGCTGGGCCATTTTATTTTCACATCCCAAGGACTTTACGCCGGTCTGCACCACCGAGCTCGGCTACATGGCCAAGCTGCAACCGGAATTTGCCAAACGCAACGTGAAAATCATCGGGCTGAGCGTCGACCCCGTGACCAACCACAGCAAGTGGGCGGCCGATATCGAAGAGACGCAGGGCGCAAAAGTGAATTATCCGATGATCGGCGATCCGCAACTGAAAATCGCCAAACTCTACGGCATGTTGCCCGCCTCCGCCGGAGAAACCTCCGAGGGCCGCACCCCCGCCGATAACGCCACAGTGCGAACCGTGTTCGTAGTCGGACCGGACAAGAAAATCAAACTGCAGATCAGCTATCCCATGACCACGGGCCGCAACTTCGACGAAATCCTGCGCGTCATCGACTCCATGCAGCTCACCGCGAAACACAAAGTTGCAACCCCGGTGAACTGGAAGCCGGGTGAAGACGTCATCCTCACCGGCGCAGTCTCCAACGAAGAAGCGCAGCAGAAGTTCCCCGGCTTCAGGACCATCAAGCCGTATATGCGGGTCGCCGCACAGCCGAAGTAAGGATGGTTGTCCGTCTTCGGGACAACAACTGCAACCGGAGAAGGCACGGTCGAAATCAGGAAGCGCAAAGCTGAGGCCCTGCCGTAAAGCTGAGCGAGATGTAGGGCTTTAGCCCCTGAGCGTCCTGACGCAACAAGAAAAGGCCACGGATTTTGCAATCCGTGGCCTTTTCACTATCGTAGATGCGGAAGCGCATGCGGTCCGGTGATCGTCCCGGTCTTCAAAACCGGCGATCGTTATCTTGCGATAGCGATGGTGGGTTCGACCCCCACTCGCTTCCGCCAATTTTCAAGAACTTACAGTGCGAATCACTCCCCGCAAGCAACATCCCTTTGGGCTCGGCCAAAAAGACTTTCCCTTTCTGAACCGAGTGCCCGACCAGTCAAATATTTTTGGTTCGCCGCGAGGACCGCATCGGCGTGATCAGACCAACGATCAGGATAAGCAGTTCGACAGGCTGCCAACGCCGCGCGGGATGGCCTCGGTGAAGGTCATGCGGATCCCGTGCTCCGGTCGCAGGATCACCATGGGGCGCGGTTCGATGTTCTGGCCAGGGACAAGGCTGAAGTCGTATTTTCTGAGCAGAACACTCAGAATCATGAGCATCTGCAGCATGGCGTAGTTGCCGCCGATACAGCCCCGCGGCCCGGCGCCGAAAGGTAAGTGGGCGAAGGGCGTGTGACGCTTCTCGTTCCCTTTGGCAAAGCGTTCCTCGTCGAAGCTCTCCGGGTTCTCCCAATACTTCGGCGAATGGTGCGCGCCGTAGATGAACACCACGACCGTCGACCCTCTGGGTATTTCGACATCTCCGGCACGGTCATCGGCGAGAGCCATGCGGTCGACCATCCAAAATGGCGGATAAAGACGCAGCGCCTCCATGATCACCTGAGTCGTAAACTCAAACTTCGGAACGTCGGAGTAGCTCAGAGGCCTTTCGCCAAGCAGAGAATCGAATTCCTGCCGCACTCTCTCGACACAGTCCGGACGCGAGCTGAGCAGGTAGAGAAGCCAGGATAAAGCGTTCGACGAGGTTTCATGTCCGGCGACCAGCAGTTGCATGCTCTCGCTGAGGATGAGCTCATCGTCCATGCCGTGGCCGTCGCTGTAGCGGGCGTCCATCAAGATTTGCAGCAGATCGTGGCCGGGAGCCTCCTTGCGCCGCCGCTGGAGGTATTCGCGCAGAACCCCGAAGGCGCGGCTTCGCATTTCCCAGTGTCTCCGCAACTCGCCCGAGACGGCAAACCACGGATTCAGGTAGGGCTGGATGGTTTGCCGAACCATAAATTCCTGCACGGTCGAAATGGCCAGGCTGATGAGGTCGATGTCTTCTTCTTTCAGCCGGGCGCCAAACAGTGATTTACCCACCATCGCGAAGGTAATCTTCATCATGAGCGGGTAAATGTCGACCGGGCCGATGCGGGATTTTTGGTCGAAGTCCCGAAGCGAGTCGGCCAGGGAGTCCTGCATGATCGCGGACAGCACTTCGAGCTGTTTTCGCTCAAAACCCGTCTGGATGAGGCGCCGCTGCGTTTTCCAGGCTTCCCCCTCAGTCGTGAGAAGCCCCTTGCCCAGAAAATGGCCCATCCGCTTCTTTTGGATATGAGACTTGTAGTAATTCTCCGAATTGGTCTTCAGCACGTGCTGAATGACAACGGGATCGATGGTGACAATCGCCTCTTTGACGCCGCCGAAATAGAACCGGAACGTGTCGCCATGAAGTTCGGCGTACTTCGTGAGAACCTGTACGGGATTACGGGCCATGGCGCGCGAATCCAGGAAGGATTGGAATCGGGAGACGGCGGGTATGTTCTGCGGCAAGGTCACGCCTCGCTATCCAGCCGCTTCAGAAGAGAAACGCGATCCTCGTTTCCCAACTGTTTCAGGAGCAGTAGATGATGTTTGATTGCCTGCGTCATGGTGGGATGTTGCCGGTAGGGTACACCATATTCCTCGGCGGTCTGCTTCACAATCCGGGTCAACGGAGCATAGTGAGTGTGGCAGACAAAAGGGCACAGATGATGGACGATATGGTGGTTGAGCCCGCCCACCAGCCAGCCGACCAGCGGGGTTTCGGTGGCATAATCGGCCGTGGTCGCGAAGATGTGATCGATCCAGTTGTCGAACTCGTTGCGGGCTGAGGGAAAGTACGTGCTGTCGATCACGTGCGTGGTTTGGAATACGAGAGCGACGCTCAAGCCGATAATCAAATGGGAAAGCACGAAAGCCAAACCGACCAGAAGTGGCGATTTGCCCAACAGCACGACCGGCAAGATCAGCATGTAGGTGAGGTAAAACGCTTTGCCGGCAAACAGAATGACGTATTCCCGCACCGGATGCTTCGCGCGTTTCAGATAATCGTGCGAGGGAAAGAAGAAGCACTCAAAGTCCCTCACGAACACATAGTCGAGAGAAAACACCGCGTACATCAACAGCGCATAGATGTGCTGAAACCGCTGCAGGCGCGTCCGGGGTTCGTGAGGCGTGAACCGTAAGACCCCGCGCCCGGTAAGCGCATCGTCTTCACCGTGAAGATTGATGCAGGAGTGGTGCCCCCGATGATGCAGGATGCGCCACATGTATGAGCTGATGCCACAGACATCGAAAACGTAGTTCAGGGCTTTGTTGACGGATCGCACCGACGAGATCGCGTTGTGATTGCTGTCGTGGGCGATGTTCAGCAACAGGAAGGTCTGAGCGATGGCATTTAAAAGGTAGAGCCCGACGAAACCCCACGAATCCGGCTTGAGCGCGTAAAGGGCAATCCAGCTTCCCGCTAGCACTGCCAGCCCCACCGCAATTTTAAGCCACATCGCGAGGTCGGCCTTGGGAGAAATGTTCCCGTCGGAAAAGAAGTCGTCGAGGCGCCGGCGTAAAACTTTGGGGAATGAAGACTCCGGGGCCGAGTCAAGGACGGAGTCCCGTAGCGAGGCCTCCGATGGTACCAGATCTTCAATCTCCGGCTTCAGACTAATAACCGCCTCGTCTCGTCGCTGGCTCAATGTTGTCAGGTCGGCTCGATCATCCCCGGCCCGGTTGGCGGAGGGTCGACGACGCCAGCGGCGGATTTCGTCGCCCACACACCAACCCCTGGCGCAAGCGTGGAAGAATCGATGTTAGCTCGAAAACTTAAAGAAGATCAAGGGAATTTCGGGTCACGCGTCGCGCGCCGTAACCCTGCATGTTCCGGGAAGTGACTAAGGTGCTCATTCCCAGTTCCCAGCGTTTGAAATCTCTGCTAGCATAGGCGGCTCAGTGATATACAAGGAAGATGCCTTGACTCGGGTGATCCGACGCCGGGTGGGGCGTGTCTTCACCGGGCCAAGAGACGCATTGTCGTAAGAATGGCTGTGCCGCTGTTCTCAAGGTCGCTCTGCCCCTGTGCACGGGGAGCATTGGGACTTTTGTACGAAGTTTTTTCACTCGACGCAGGAGGTTAACGAAATGGCGGTGCTACCGCCATGAGGACCGATCCGATCTATGATGGCTTCGATTTTAGACAAGCTGGATAGTCTAGGGGAACAGCACCCGCACCGACTTCTCTATTCGTACATTGACGTCAATGGCAATCAGATTGGAGGCTACTCCTACCAGGAGTTCCTCCATCGCACGAAGGTGATCGCCGGACATTTGCGCAAGGAGCACGGCTTCAACTCGCAGGACCGTCTCCTGCTGGCCTACCCTCCGGGTCTCGAAATGATTTGCGCGTTTTTTGGCTGCGTGCGTGCCGGATTGATCCCAGTCCCCGTGTATCCCCCCAGCTCCCGCGGCTTCCAGGGCGCCTTGTACAAAATGGCCCACATCGCCAAGGACTGTCAGGCGACGGGCATCTTAACCAGCAAAGACTACCTTGGATCCCTGAAGACAAATCTTGCCAGAAGCGGAGTCTCGTCCTCCGGTGTCGACGTCGACTACATCTCCAGTCTTCGTTGGCTTGTTACGGAAGAGTTCGTCGATGCGATTGCAGGCGAAATTCCCAACGGCGCTTCAAACATTCTGTTTCTCCAGTACACGTCGGGGTCGACTCGAGATCCTAAAGGCGTGATGGTCACGCACGAAAATATACTGCACAATTGCCCGCTCGTGATCGATCATGACGCGCCGATAGTCGTATCGTGGCTTCCGCAATATCACGACATGGGATTGATTGGGTGCTATCTTTATCCTGCCCTCAAAGGCGGCACCACCTACGGCTTCGCTCCCACGGATTTCATTCAGCGCCCCACCTTGTGGTTTGATGCGATCAAAGCTTATGGAGCCAGCGCCTCCGCGGCGCCCAACTTCGCTTACGACTATTGCCTGCGCGCCGGGCGGGTTTCGAAGGAAAGTTTGGAGAGTTGCGATCTTAGCTCGCTCCGGCAGTTGCTGGTTGCCGCCGAACCCGTCAAGCCCGATACCTATACCAGGTTTCTGCAGGCTTTTCAGCCCTACGGACTCCGGTCGGAGAGTTTTTTTGTCGCCTACGGGCTGGCGGAGAATACTCTGGCGGTTTCACTCCGTGGCCGCAATATTATTTCCGTCAATAAGAATGCGGTCGCGCTGGGGAAAGCCCGCATGACCACGGAGGTTTCCGAAATCGGCGCGGCCACGCAAATCGTCAGTTGCGGAACTCCCCTGCCGGGCCTCACCGTAAAGATCGTGGATCCGGAGAAGCACGTTGCCCTGGAGCCGGGCCGAATCGGCGAGATTTGGATCGCAGGAGAGAGCAAGTGCCCGGGTTTCTGGAATAATCCGGAATTGACGCTGAAGCTGTTTCACGCCCGGCTGGTGGACGACAGCCCCTACGACGATGGCTACCTTCGCACCGGCGATATGGGTTTTCTCCACGAGGGCGAACTGTTCGTCTGCGGCCGCATCAAGGACATGATCATTCTCCGCGGGCAAAACTATTACCCGCAGGATATCGAGGCGGTGGTCGAGAAATCGTCTGGCCTGATCCGGACGAACTGCGTTGCCGCCTTCCAGATCCACGAAGACAGCGAGCCCGCGCTGGCCATCGTCGCCGAGGTGAAAAATCCCAAGGCGCTTCCCGACCCGCTCAAGATCGCAGCCGCGGTCCGTAATTACCTCAATGTGGAAGTGGCAGTGATTTCTTTTATCGCCTCTCACTCCATACCGAGAACCAGTTCGGGCAAGATCATGCGCCACAAGACCAAGCACATGTGGCAGCAAGGTCAATTCACCGTTCTGTCGGAGTTTTCGCGGGAAAAGGACGCCACCTCCGATTCAGTTGGCCAGTCGCCTTTCGACGTATTAAAAGCCCGTTACAACCTGACCGGCACGGAATCCTACAATCTGGTCGAAGCCGGACTCGATTCCCTGGATCTGGTTGTGTTCATGCACGAGATCAAGGAGCTGCTGAAAAATAAAGACGCCGACATGCTGGCGAGGCAGGTGGATATCGGTCTCGTGCAGCGAGTGAGCGTAGCCGAGTTGTTTCAACTGGCCGAACAGTTGGAGCGTGCTCCGGAAGAAGCGCTGGGCCCGCTGCGGCAGTCCCTGGCGGCTTTCCGCGAAGAGCAGCGCGTGGCGGAACAGCGGATGATGATCAACGACCGAAAGCTCATCTTCGAGCCTCCGGCGCCTGCGGCATTGCCCGAAACACCCATCCCGAATCATGTTCTGCTCACCGGCGGTACCGGCTTCATCGGACCGTTCCTGGTGAAAAGCCTGCTCGAACAGACTCACGCGAAGATCCACATTCTCGTCCGGGCTTCTGACGAGCATCAGGGCAAGCAACGACTAAGGGCGGCCATGGAATCGATGGGGCATTGCCCGGCGGAACTGATGCAGATGTTCGAGGCCCGCGTGTCTCCCGTTTGCGGCGACCTTGGCCAGAAGGATCTGGGATTGACGCGGGACGCGTGGGATTTCCTCGCCGATGAAATCGATACTGTGTTCCACAACGGCGCAACCGTGAACTACCTGCTCAACTATGACCGGATGCGGGACGCAAACGTGCTCGGGACGAATGAAATCTTGAGACTGTCGTTCGAAGGACGGGCCAAGAGCTTCAATTACGTCTCGACCACCTTCATCTTTGGCTGGGCGGTTAAGAAAGTTCTCTATGAAACCGACTTCAACGAGAATATGGAACTTCTCGATTTCGGATACAGCCAATCCAAGTGGGTCTCAGAGCAGGTGGTGATGGATGCGGGCCGCCACGGTTTGGCTACGCGCATTTTCCGGCCCGCTCTGGTCAGTCCCTCCATTACCGGCGGCGGCAACAACTTCGACATCGCCGTTCGTCTTGTAGCATTCATGGTGAATCACGGCATTGGAGTCGACGCTCTCAACCAGGTCAGTTTCGTTCCCGCGGACATTACGGCGAACAATATCGTTGCCATTTCCACGACTCCGGGCACGGAAAACAAGACGTATCACGTAGTGAGAGACGACTACGCGAACATGCTGGACATTACCGGCCTCATTACAAGAGCAACCGGCCGGCAATTCGAAATATTCAGTCTTCCTGATTTCGTTCCCGAGCTGATCCGGAGATGCAGGAAAGAAGATCTGCTCTTTCCGCTGCTGGATTTTCTGGTGAACTCCGTGGACAACATCTCGGCGATGGAGTTCAAGCGCTACGACAGTTCCTGCTATCAGGCGGCTCGCGATGCCTCCCGATGGGGCAAGCCGGACCCGACGCTGGAAGACACCGTCAACGGAATTCTGAAATTCATGCAGCGCAAGGGAATCATCTCGGTAGCCCCGCGCGAGTTCAACGCCGTGGCGAGCCGGTAGACGGTTCGGTCTACTACTACCTCACCAATGTGGTGCCGTCTTCCCACAACCACATTCTGCCTGGAGCGGGGAACAAATCGAAATAGACAACCCGCTGTTGATCGGGAGTTTCGCAGTCTTGGTATAGCCAAAATCCAGGAAATGTTTTCAATATATAGTCAAGTGCATCCGCCAGAGTAACGTCGTTCAGTTCACCCGAGATGCTCCGCACTCCCGGCGTGGGCGGGATGTGTTTCAGTCCTGGCAGCTCATAGAGGGGCGCCGAATAGATGAAAAAAGGCTCCCCAATGCCATGGGCCTGCATGAAAGACTGAACCTCTGGTGCACCGAGGACCACGTTTAGCGCCTCATCAGGGTCGGAGGTCCTGTCAAACGAAAGGTGATCAATCCTCACACCGAGGATGTCGGTTTGAACTCCAGCTTCCACGACCCGGATAACCCCATTTCTCCCCTGAGAGACCGCAATTCTACTGTCAATTGAGAACATAGCGCGGAGGGTGTCGACAGGATTCGCAGGATAGGGCTTCTGCGGCTCGCGAAACAGCGGCAAATCAGGAATGTAAACATTAGGCCCGCATTCGGCACTATATTGAATCGATCCGGTCGCTCCTGCTGCCGCGAGAACGTTCAAGATAGGTTGCGCCACGAAAGCGCCGCGAAAGCCTTTGGCGACAGGTTGGGGCTGCTGTCCCACTGCTGCAATGTCGAGAAGCAAAGCGAGTGAGGCCGCGGCAAAAATCCTGTCCATTAGAAAGACCTCCTTAATGCCCATAAACTTGCGGGCCGGACACTGAGGGAAAACCGAGCCAGACACGACGTTCCCCGGTTTTCCGCCGGGCCCACGCGGACGCCTCTAAGTGGCATAGCGACGTTACTGCTTCCGAAATACCAGCGTCTCCTTCACCTGCTGGCCGGTCGCCAGCGTACCTGATGTGGTCAGCGTCATCTGCGACCCGTCGGCGGAAACCACCCAGCGATCCCTTTGCGTGATTTGATCGTCGCGCCGGTAAATCGCATCGACCGTGTGCGCGTCCACCAGCTGCAGGGTCACGGTATCGTTGACGGAGTTTTTCAGATCGTATTCCTTGCCGTCAAAGCGGGCGCTATAGCTGAAGTCGCCCGAGAAGCGGACTCCTCCATTTCCTTCCGCTTCGATCTTCAGCGCTAACCCTTGCCGCATTCGTGTCTTGCTCAGATCCTCGGTCCACTCACCGGCGAACAAGTCATTGGCCAACCTCTTTCCCCCGCTCCGCGTCCACACCGTGATTTTGTCCGCACGGCCTTTCTGGGAAGTCGTGCTGGTTAACTCGTTGGCATCTTTCGACAGCTGGTCGTGAATGGTCGTCACGACGGCTCCATCTTTTTTCTCGGTGACTTCCACTTGATGCTTATCGATCCTGCGCAGCTCGATTTGATTGAATGCAGGATTGCCCGGCACCGGCGCTTCGTGGCCGTCCAGCTTCGCCGTAAAGTCGAGGTGGGCGTCGCCTGAAATCACCACGTGCACGGCACCGTGCTGAGACGTGATGGAGAGTTTGTTGGGAGGATTCAGCGAAGACTGCGCCGAGACCAGCGTCCAGGAGCCGATACGGGGATCTGCGGCGCCCAGTTGAAGGGCGGCCAACAACCCGAGCCACGCGAGTTTGTGCAATCGTCCTCCGGGAAAACCGTGTATCCTAACCACACAATAACTTAATACGAACCCGTCCGGAATGCGAACCCGTCCGCACCGGCCTCCGCGCGGGATGCGATCTCCTGAACGGTAACGATTTTTGCGTGACCTTATGAATCTTGCGCTTGTGCGCCGTTTCTGGCTGGCCGGCGTAGTCCTGGCGGCAGTTCTTGCGCTTCTTCCATTTTCCTTCCACGCCGAGCGCCATCTGGAAACGGCAACCCGCATCGAAGGCAGCGAGGCAGGAAAAGTCCCGCAGGAGTTGGCCGCTCGCTTTCGTTCGCCCTTCGTGGACCGCGTGGTCCTGGTGATTCAGGGACTGCCTCCTGCCGATTCGGAGGAGGGCGAGCAGGCGTTAGCAACCATTGAAAAGGCGTTGCAAGCGGAACCCGGCGTCTCCGGAGTCGTCTCCTATCTTGATTTTCGCGATCCAATTTTCCTGGGCAAGGGCGGAGGAACTTTTGTTCTGGTGGGACTCGCCTCGACCGAGGGCCCCGTCGAGTCGCTCGTCCCCAGGCTTCACGAACTGGAGAACTCTCTTGAAAACCAGTTGCGGGGCCAGTACCCGAAGGTGAAGCTCGAACTCACGGGAGAGACGCCGCTGAATTTCGACATTCGGAAAGCCAGTTCCGACGATGTACAACACGCAGAGACTCTTGCGATTCCTGCCACGCTCGCGCTTCTTTTGGTGGCTTTCGGAAGCCTGGTAGCGGCCCTGATTCCAGTCGCGGTCGGCCAGTTTGCCATCGCGAGCGCTCTGGCCATCGCAGGATTCCTCGCCCTGCGTTGGCACTTGTCCATTCTGGTTCAAAATTTGTCCACGATGCTTGGCCTGGGCTTGGGAATCGACTACGCGCTCTTGATGGTCAGCCGTTTCCGCGAAGCCATTGCCGCCGAGCAGAACGGGCTCACCGCTTCGGCCATCGCGGCACGGCAGGCAGGCCGTACCCTGCTGATTTCTGCCTCGACGGTGGCCATCGGATTCCTGGCTCTCTTGACTGTGCCCATCAGCGAAGTCCGTTCCATCGGTCTGGCCGGAGTCCTGGTGGCAGGAATGAGTGTGCTGCTGGCCAATACTCTGGTTCCGGCACTGCTGGCCGCGCTCGGTCCGCGTATCAATGCCGGCCGCGTGCCCTTGATTGCCAGTTGGGATGCACGCCGGGCGGCCTGCAAAGAAAACCGCTGGAGACGGTGGGGGAAGCTGATTGTCGCCCATCCCTGGCTTGCCATTTTCCTGGCCGGAGTCCCCTTGCTTCTGCTCGCCTCGCAGGCCGCACGGCTCGACACCAACGTCCCCAGAGGAGATTGGCTGCCGTCACAGGCGGAATCGGTTCAGGCGCTTCACACCCTGGAACACATGGATCGGGCCGGCATTGTTTACTCGTTGCGCGTGATTCTCGAACTTCCCGACTCCATTGCGCAAACCGACGCCGGCTGGAACGCACTCGATCGTTTCACCAAGCGGCTTGCCAGCGACCCCCGTTCCGAACGCGCGATCTCCCTCACGTCGATTGCGGACAGCAACCGGTCTAACCTCGTCAACCTCTCGCGCGAGACCTATCGAACCTTCCTCAGTCGCGACGGGCGCGCGGCGCTGGTTGAAGTGTTGCCCGCGACTTCCGTTTCCCTGAACGATCAAGTCGGCTGGGTGCGGGAGTTGCGCAATACCGGCGCGGTGGCTCTCACCGGCGTGCCCGGCGCCACTTTGCGCATTGGAGGCATTCCGGCGCTGACCGCCGATTATCAGACGATTGTCCGCGAACGCTTCCTTTCCGTAATCGCTCTGGTGGTGGGAGGCACGCTGGTCGCGCTTCTTGGCGGCTTCCGATCCCTCTTCGCCGCGGTGAAGGCCATCGCTCTGAACCTGCTCTCGGTCGCGGCTTCCTTCGGAGCCTTGGTTCTGGTATTTCAGGACGGACATGGATGCCGCCTCTTCGGAGTTCCTGAAGGCACGGCCAGCATATTCCCCATTGTGCCCATCGTCGCCTTCGCCATCGTCTTCGGACTGAGCATGGATTACGAAGTGTTTCTGGTCGCCCGCGTCCTCGAAGAGAGAAGGAGGGGGATGAGTGAAATGGAAGCGATCCCTGAAGGGTTGGCGAGAACTGCGGGACTGATCACGAGCGCTGCCGCGATCATGATCGTGGTATTCGCGGCATTCACCTTCGGCAGTTTCCTGGTGATCAAGATGCTCGGATTTACCCTGGCCATGGCCGTGTTAATTGACGCAACCCTGGTTCGCATTGTGATCGGACCTGCGCTGCTTCGCGTCGCAGGCGATTGGAACTGGTGGCCGGGAGGGCTCTCCACACGCGGCGCACCGGTTGTCGCCAGTGGCGAATGATATCGATCGATATGCGCGCCCACGCAGCCGGCTTATAGCCTTCCTTCTCGGTAACCTCGCCAACAGGACCGGCTGGGGGAAATGACGCGCGTGCAGACAATTCTTTCCCCGCGCAGGCAAAATATGTGACACTTGGCCCGAGGAAATCCGTCCCAAATCAAATGACCCCTTCCAAACTGACCTTAATGGTTGCCGCTTTCGCCTTCGTCGCCGCGCCGATGTTTTCCCATGAATTGAACTCGACCTTCGCCCGCGATCCCGGCCAACCCATCGATCAGCACTACACCGACCAGATTCACAAATACACCACCGATCCCTCCTTCACCTCGCCGCTGGTCGACTACCTCCCGGCCTCGAAAACCGTCCCCACACCCGCCAAAGTGCTTGGGGACGTCTCCGGCGCACCCGACATGCTTCCTTACGCGGAAGACGTCTACAAATATTTCCGGCTGCTTGAGGCCAGCAGTCCGCGCGTCAAAGTCTTCACCATCGGCCACTCCGAGGAAGGACGCGAGATGATTGCCGTCGCCATCGCCGACGCCAAACTTCTCGCCTCCGCAAAAGAGAATGACGCGCGTCTGGCTCAACTGGCCGACCCGCGCAAAATCGGCCTTGATGACGCCAAAGCCCGCCCACTCATCGACCAATCCTGGCCTGTCTACTACATTACCGGCACCATCCACTCGCCTGAAACCGGAGCTCCCACAGCCTTGATGGAGCTCGCCTATCGTCTGGCCGTCGACGATGCGCCTTATATCAAGTACATCCGCTCGCACATGATCGTGCTCATTACGCCGGTGGTCGAAGTCGACGGGCGCGATCGCATGGTCGACGTCTACAAATGGCACAAAGCTCACCCCGGCCAAATTTGGCCGCACCTTCTTTACTGGGGCCACTACGTCGCCCATGACAACAACCGTGACGCCATGGCGATGACCTTAGATCTCACGCGCAACGTTCTCGACACCTATCTTGGCTGGCATGCCCAGGTGTTGCATGACCTGCACGAGTCGGTTCCCTTTCTTTACGACAACACTGTCGGAGATGGTCCCTACAACGCCTGGGTCGATCCCACGCTCGCCGACGAGTGGGCCGAATTAGGCTGGAACAACGTTGCCCAGATGCAGAGCTTCGGCATGCCCGGAGTCTTCACCCATGGCGACTTCGATACCTGGAGCCCCGGTTATCTGATGTTCCTGGCCGGCATGCACAACGGCATCAGCCGCCTCTATGAAACCTTCGGCAACGGCGGCGCCGATACCGAGAAGCGCATCCTGCAGCCGGAAGATTACTCGCGCACCTGGTACCGCCAGAATCCGCCGCTCCCGGTGGTGAGCTGGTCGCAGCGCGATAACAACAATTACGAAGAAACCGCACTGCTTTCCACGCTCTCATACTTCTCGCGCAACACTCACCATTTCCTCGAGAACTTCTACAGCAAGAGCAAGCGCGCCGTCGAAAAGCCGTCGCTTGAAGGACCGGCGGCTTACCTCATCCCCCCCGACCCAGCCGATGCCAATCGCCAGATCGAGTTGCTCAAGGTGCTGCAGCGCCAACACGTCGAGATCGAACAACTCTCCGATGCCGTCACGTCCGCTGTTCCCGCGGAAAAGCGCGGCGACAAACCGAAGCAGGAAACCTTCCCCTCCGGCAGCCTGGTCGTCCGCATGGATCAGCCCTACTCCCGCGTCGCCGATGCCCTGCTGGACCGTCAGTTCTGGGCTCCCGGCGATCCGCAGAAACATCCCTACGACGACACCGGCTGGTCGTTTTCTCATTTGTTCAATCTGAAAGTCGTCCGCGTCGTTGATCCTACGATCCTCAAATCGAAGATGACTCCCGTGGATGATCCGGCGATGCTCGCGGGTAAGGTCTCCGGCTCCGGCCCGGTGCTTGCGGTCGCGAACACTGCTCAGGTTTCGCTTTTATCCCTGGCCTATCGGCTCAAGAATGCGTCCATACAAGTCGCCGAGAAGCCTTTTGATGCCGGCGGCCAACATTTCGCGGCGGGCTCGCTGCTCATCACCAACGCTCCCGACGACAGCGCCAAAATTCTTCACGATTTATCTCTCGATGCGTCCCGGCTCGGCACCGCGCCTTCCGTTCCGGTCCATGCCATTACAGCTCCGCGCATCGCCTTCATGCACACCTGGCTAAGCACTCAGACTGAAGGCTGGTGGCGCTACGCTTTCGACGCCGCCGGTGTCCCGTTCGATTACATCAGCACGCAGACCGTCGCCAACCAGCTGGACCTGCGCGCGAAATACGATGTCATCGTCTTCGCCCCCGTCGGCCGTTCCTCCACGCTCGAAATTCTCAACGGCATCCCCTCCTGGAATAATCCGATGCCATGGCAGAAATCCGAGCAGACTCCAAACCTCGGCGTCATCGACAGTACATCCGATATTCGCCCCGGCCTGGGCTACGAAGGTCTCGCTCATCTGAAGAAGTTCGTGGAGCAAGGCGGACTGCTGATCACCTGCGAAGACACAGCTCGGTTCGCCGTCGACACCGGTCTTGCCCCCGGCGTCAGCATCGCCCCAACCGAGGCACGACTCGTTGGCTCTGTGCTCAACACCGTTTTTGTCGACCGCGATAATCCAATCGCTTTCGGCTACGGCACCGGTGTCCCCGTGATCAGCGCCAATGGAATGGTCTTCAACCTCAGCAATATTCTCGGTCGCACGGGCGGACGCATTTTAATGGACCCGCTAACCGATCCCCTGGACCCTTACGCGAAACGAGCCACCGGCCGCGGCAGCATCGACGACAGCGACGAGCCGCAGGGCAGAAAGATCACTGAGCCCGAGCCGCTGGTGAAGCAGCAGCCCTGGGAGCCAAAGCCTTTGGATGAAGAACAGATCCGCAACAACCCGTTAGTGATTCCGGTGCAGAGCCGGCCGGATGTCATCTTGCGCTTTTCGGACTCGAAAACTCTCTTGCTCGACGGCCTGCTCGACAAGGCCGGGTCGATCGCCGAACATGCCGTGGTCGTGGACGCGCACCTGGGCCAGGGAAACGTCCTGCTGTTCGGCAACAACCCCGTCTATCGTGGCGAGACCGTCGGCACCTACGCTCTGGTCTTCAATGCCATTCTCAACTATCAACATCTAACCCACGCGTCCGCACCCGCCGACAAGCCGAGCGCGAGTCAGGCAGCACCACAACCAGGGTACCGGTAGACCGGGAGCATCTCCGGAAAAGAACATCTCGCTGCTCGACGGATACGTCAGCCGCCAGCCCGATGAATCGCCGTGCGCCGCGGCTAATCTCGTGAGTGTTGTACTAAAGTAACCGCGCCCGGACGGTTCGCGGCCGTATCATGATTCCGAGCACACCGTCTCCCCCTCACCGGCGTGCAGGAGATCCACCTATGCCGGAACGCAAGCCGCTCACCGCACTTTGCGTCTGGGTTTTCGCTGGCGTGGTTTTTGCCGGCGCAGTTTTCGCGAGTCCGCCGCTGGCTCGCGCTCAGGACGATTCGCCCTCTCTTGGCGACGCCGCCCGTCAGGCCCGCCAGCAGAAGCTCCAGGAGACCCAGTCGCAAGCCGCCGACGCCAAAGCAGACAATAACAATAACAAAGGCACGCCTACAAAAGACGCCGCCAGCACCGCACCCAACCCAGCCGCACAAAATAAGGAAGACGCTCAGAGTAACGACAGCAAGGATAGTAATAGTAAAGATAAAGACAAGAGTAAGGACGCTCAAACACCGGCCGCGGCCTCGACCCATCAGCCCAAACCCAAGCATGTCATCACCAACGATGACATTCCTTCCAGCGGCGGTCCCACCGGATACCGTCCGCCGCCCGGTCCGAGCAGCTCGAACCAGCAAGAGGAGCCGGCCGACAGCCAACGCTCCGATGGTCCCAAACCCGCCGCTGACTGGACATCGCAGATCCAGACGCAGAAAAACACTATCACCGCCTTGCAGGATCAAATCGCTCAGTTGAGCGATTCCATCCAGTACGCCGGCGCTAACTGCGTTTCGAACTGCGCTCAGTGGAACGAGCAACAAAAGCAAAAGCAGGACCAGGTCGAATCCATGAAGACCCAACTGGAGCAAGCCCAGAAAGCCCTCGAAGACATGCAGAACACAGCCCGCCAGCAAGGCTACGGCAGCGCCGTCTACGACCCGTAGCGACTCTCGCGAATTCAACCATGTGGCGACGGTCGCCTCGGCCGTCAAGTGGAAGAGCGGCCCTTCAGAGCCTGCCCTGAGCGCAGCTGCGGCGTAGAGTCCCCCAGAATAGTCCACTGGGCTTTCGCCGCCCTTTTTCACATTCCCCAAACCCACGCTCTCGTGCGAAATTAGTTCTGTGCCTCTCGTCGTTCGCCCATCACCCATTCACTCGGTCGGAGTCTACACCACCACCGCCATCCGCAAAGGAGCCCGCGTGGTCGAATACACCGGCCCGCGCATCACTCCCGCAGAAGCCGACCGCCTCTATGACGGCGCCGCGCGCACCTATTTGTATGGCTTGGATGACGGCAAGACGGTGATCGACGGCGAAGGCCTGGGCGCCTATCTCAACCACTCCTGCGATCCCAATTGCGAAGTCGACGAAATCAAAGGCCGCGTCTGGCTCTTCGCCCTGCGCAACATCGCCGCCGGTGAAGAATTAGTCTGGGACTACAACCTCTACGACGACGAAGACCCCGCTCCCTGCCGCTGCGGCTCCCGCAAATGCCGCGGAACCATGTATTCCCGGGAATGGATAGCCAAGATGCGCCGCAAAGAAACACGGAAACAGCAGAAGCGGGAAGGCGAGAAAAACGGCGCCGGCGCCAACGAAACCGACACACACAGCTAGTCGCGCCGATAAAGCGCCACAGTAAGAAACGGCCGGAAACCTGGCCACCCAGCTCTCGAATCTCACTTGATCCATTTTGATTTCAGGATATCCAACCCTGGAAGTCGCCCATCCCAGGCCCTGGGCTCCTACGGAAATTACTGTATAGACTTTGGCAATCTGTGCAAGAAATTGCAATGCTTGGCTTCATGTTGCGTGGCCGCCTGCGCCATTCACTCCAAACTCTCAGCAATGCCAGGCCGTACGCCGTCTCTCCTGTGGATTTCTCTTCATCTTCCGTTCATCTCCGCGTCACCTTCCTGTAACCGCGCGTGGGCTACCTTCGATAGATCACTTCTCTCTTAGGAGGAGAGCCTATGTCTACATCGGGTTTCCTGGCCCAACTCAGGCAGCATCTTGTCGTGGGCACCACTCTTGTCGCCTTCACTGCCAATCTTTCAGCACCGCTTTCCGCGGCTGCTCAAACCCCAGCCGAAAAACGCACCGCGTCCCCCATCGAACACGTGATCGTCATCATCGGCGAAAACCGCAGCTTTGATCACGTCTTCGCAACCTATGTGCCGAAGAGTGGAGATCGCATAAACAATCTCCTCTCGGAAGGCATTATCAAGTTGGACGCGAACAAGAACGCGATTCCCGGTCCCAATTTCAACCAGGCTCAACAGTTTTTCGCCACGGATACTGATACCTTCCTGCTCAGCCCGCCGACGCAGGAATATCCCAACAACACTCTGCCCGCGCCGCTGGTCGGCGGTCCCTCAGGCCAGTTCGGTTATTTTTCCAGCGTCCCCGCTTGTCCAACGTTGCCCAACCTTTCTCCGGCCCAGTGTGCTGAAGTCTCGGAACCCGGACTGCCGGCAGGCCAGGGTGCGGCCTTGGCTAGCGGCGGCACAGGGGAAACGAGTTACACGCCCGATGAGCGCATCAACAACGTCACATCGTTGAAGGCCGGACCGTTCCAAATCACCAACGGCACCACCTTCCCCTACAACGCGTATGCCGCAAGCCCGGTTCACCGCTTCTATCAGATGACGCAGCAGTTGAATTGCGACGCATCCAAGGCAACCGACAAAAATCCCTCGGGCTGCAATGGCCAACTGTTTTCCTACGTTGAAGTGACCACGGGTGCGGGCACGAACGGCACCACCCAGCCGCCACTCTGCTCTGCCGACGGCGGCGAACTTCCGTGCTTCACCTACAACTACTTGCCGACTATTCCTGATGCTCAAACCACGGGTGAAGGGTCGACCTCCCTCGCCTTTTACAACGTGCAGAGAGGCGACGCTCCTTACTTCAAGAGCCTGGCCGATCAGTACACGATGAGCGACAACTTCCACCAATCCTTCCTTGGCGGCACAGGTCCCAATCACATTATGTTCGGCCATGCTGACGCGATCTGGTTCAGCAACGGCAAGGGCGCTGCCGCCGTACCACCGAACAACAAAGAGGTCTACACCAAGCCTTGGAACGGGGGAACCAACCCGGATGAGGGAGTGGTCAATGAAATCGAGGATCCCAATCCCGCGCCCGGCACCAATAACTGGTACAGCGAAGACGGCTACGGCGGCGGTGGTTATGGTTCTCCGGTTTACGGCGGCGGATCGTACAGCGATTGCTCGGATACGACGCAACCCGGAGTCGGGCCGCGCGTCGACTATCTGCGGAGCCTCGGCATCGATCCGCATTGTGAGCCTGGCCATTACTACCTGCTGAACAATTACAACCCAGGCTACTTCGGCAATGGCAAGAACGCTTACATCGACCAGAATCCGGTAAACACTCCTTTCACGGTCCCGCCTTCTTCAACCCCCAGCCTCGGCGACGACCTCAACGCCAACGGTATTTCCTGGAAATACTACGGCGATCAGTGGAACAACTACGTCCCCGACCCATACCAACTGAATTATGGAGTGAATGGGCCGCAAGCCGACGAATACTGCAACATTTGCAACCCGTTCCAGTACGACACAGCCATCATGGCGAACCCGGCTCAAGTTGCAGCCCACATGAAGGATGTGACTAATCTCTACTCGGATATCGCAGCTGGAACTTTGCCTGCGGTTTCGATCACCAAACCGAGCGGCTATTCCGATGGCCACCCCGCATCTTCGAAGCTGAACGTGTTCGAGTTGTACTGCGAGAAGATCATCGACCTGGTGCAGAACTCGCCGTATTGGGACAATACCGCGATCTTCATCACCTTCGATGAAGGCGGCGGCTACTATGACTCCGGCTACGTGCAGCCGCTGGACTTTTTCGGCGATGGCACGCGCATCCCGCTGCTGGTGGTCTCGAAATATTCCGTCGGAGGTCACATCACGCACGGCTATGGCGACCACGTCTCCATCGACAAATTCATCGAGAGAAACTGGAGAATTGGCACCATCAGCGACCGCAGCCGCGACAACTTCCCCAACCCGATCACGAAAGCGGGCAACCCTTACGTTCCCATCAACGGACCGGCGATTACCGACCTGTTTGATGCGTTCAATTTTCCAAAATGAACGCGGCGTAAGAGATTGCCAATACTTCCGGCCAGCAGAGATTGCTGGCCGTTTTTTTTGTCTGCAGGCAACTAGGCTTCGCGCGCCGGAAACTTCAAGAACACTTCAACATCCCGCCGTCTCGAATCACGGCTCCACGCGAATCATCCCCATCATGCCGCCGTCTTCATGCTCCAGGAGATGGCAGTGGTATACAAAATCGCCAATGGTATTCGGATCCCGAAAATCCATCCGCACTCTGACGCTGGGATATTCCAGAGTTCTGCCGTTGTAGTAAGGAACGTTCACCGTATCGCGAAGAAACGGCTCGTTTACAACCCTGCCCTCATATTCGATCAGCATGAAATGCAGTTGATGAATATGGAACGCGTGCAGTTCATTGGACCGGTTTTCGATGATCCAATCTTCGACCGTCCCTTGCTTCGCGATGATGTTCGGAATCCCGGACTTAGGATCGAACGCTTGCGGTTTCTGGCCGTCCACGGTGATGTAAAACTCAGTTGCGCTGTTGGGGTTATTCGGATCGAGCAGCTTCTCAGAGAAGTACAGCCTTCGCACCCGCACCGGGGCTACGTTTCCCAGCCAGGGCAGCGGCGAAGGAGGAAGCGGCTTGGGCGAGGCCGAGAGTGTCGACGCCGGTTCGGGAGCGTCCTTAGAGACCGTAATCCTTGCGATCATTCGATTGGGATCGTTCTCGCCGCCCGCACCGGTATCGACGGTTCGCGTCACGAGCAACCCCTGCGTCCCGGCGGGCGGCCCTTTCACGATGAACTCCACCCTTGCGCCTGGCGGCACGCCGAGATGGGTTTGCCAGTCCACAAAGTCACCTATCATTCCGCTCTGGTTTAAGGGGACTCCGTCGAGCGCGACCAGGCCAAGCTTTTGCGGAGTGTGACCAAATAACACTTCCAGATTGAGGTAGGTAATTCCCGACGCGTTGAGCACGCGCCAGAGTTGCTGCTCCTCGGGCTTCATCTTGATCACAGCCGGCCGGTAGTCCGGGTAAGGCACAGGCACAAAATTGATGGATAGATCCTTCGCCGGCTTGCCAAATCCCGTGCCGGTATTGGCAGCGTCTCCATCGCGATCAAACAGCATCTTAGGCACCACGGGCTCCGACTTCGAAGGCGGCGCGTTCGGATTCAGAAGATCTTGATCGCGAATAACCAAAACCCTTTCCGGCAACCCTGCCACCGCCTTGTTTGCGCGCTCAATTCCTTCGACAATCAGAGCGCCCGACGCACCGCCCAGCACCTCCAGTTTGGTGAAACCGTGGATGTGGGGATGGTACCAATACAATCCCGGCGGCTCGTTTTCGGGGATGCGGAACCGATACTCAAACGGTGGATCGCCCGGCTGAATCGAAGTCTTTAAAACATCGTCCTGATGGCAGACCGGAGGGATGGTTAAGCCATGGAAATGGAGATTCGTGGAGGTCCGCGTCATCAGACCGCTGGTGCACGGGTTCTCGTTCTTGTCTTCTTTCTTCTCGGGCGCCTCATGCATGTGATTAGGGTTGGCAGTGGCAAGGCCCGGCCCAAGATCCATCAATTCGTTTTTCAGCTTAAGGATGACCAGATCGCCGGGATTCGCCCGAAGGTTGGGCGACGCTTTCCCGTTCTGATCGATGTAACAATAACGAATCGATCCATCGCTCTGCTTCGAGTTTTCGACGGTCAGTTCAACTTTCAGTACGCCATTCTGGCTGCGCAGGTCCTCTGGTTCCGCCACAACGCTGCCCTCCGCAGGCCGCGGGCAGTGTTCCGGCATACCTTGCGCATGTAAGGCTACGTGCGACTGCGTAAGGCACACGCCAGCCACAGCGATTAGAACAAGGTTTTTCAAGGCTTCGCTCCCCAGCCTACTTTACTCTGGCGATATAAATTTTTGATGAATGCGGAGTCGAACCAACTCCCTGCCTGGAAAGATTCGGTCCAACCCGGCGGCATGATCACCAGAGTAATTCTCTCTCCCACCGGCAAGGCCGAGGGTGCCCCATTCTAAGCGCGTTCTGTGCGCTTAGAGTGGGGCACTTTGACTTCAGGTTTTGACGTAGAAAAACTGAAGGAAGCCTTGTCATTCCGACCGAGCCGAAGCGCAAGCGACGGGGACCGAGGAATCTGCTTTCCCCTCTCGCTCCAGCGCCTCGACTGCGACAAACCCGCGCACCCTGAACCAAACCAACGGCTGCCTCCAACCCCGCATCCCACCGTAAAATAAATCTGCGACCCACGCCGCAAATCCCGGAAAGCATGCGCGCACTCCTCCTCATCGTCGCCCTAACCGCCAGCGCCGCCGCCCAAACCCCGGCAACCATCACCGTCGCCGACGAAACCGGCGTAGCTGTGCCCTCAGCCCGCGTGTTCCTGACAGACGCATCCGGCAACCCAACCCGCTGCCAGACCGACTTCACCGGCCGCTGCGAATTCCCCGCGTTACCCCAAGGCCGCTATCAACTCCGCGTCGAAAAAGAAGGCTTCTACGCGCTCGTGCAGCAGAATGCCCACCTCGCCCCAGGCGCAACCATCGAAGTCACCCTCACCCGCCTGAAAGAATTCCGCGAAGTCGTGAACGTAAAAGAATCTCCGCCAGCCATCGACCCTGCCCAGGTCGCCGCCCAGGAAACCATCACCGGCCTCGACGTCATCAACATCATCTACCCCACCACCAACGATTATCGCAATGCCCTCAACTTCATCCCCGGCGTGGTGCAGGATCAAAGCGGACAGCCCCACGTCGCCGGCGCCGAAACCTATCAGACGGTTACTCTGCTCGACGGCTTCAACGTAACCCAACCGGCCAACGGCCAACTCCTGCTCCGCATCAGCACCGATGCCTTTCGCTCCATCCAGGTCGAACCCGCCCGCGAGCCCGCCGAAGACGGCAAAGGCCCCGGCGGCGTCCTCAACCTCAATACTGGTATCGGCGACGATCACTTCCGTTTTCTGGCCACCGATTTCATCCCATCGGTGCAAGACAAGCACGGCCTGCGCTTCGACCAGTTCCTCCCGCGCCTCACTTTCTCCGGCCCGGTCGAAAAAGGAAAAGTCTGGTTCTACAACGCCCTCGACGGCGAGTACGACAACACCATCTACACCGAACTCCCGGTCGGCCAGGACAACGATCACACCCTGCGCATCGGCAATCTCTCCAAGGTGCAAACCAATCTGACCAGCCGCAACATTCTCACCACCAGTTTTCTGGTCAACTATCTGCACGATGAATACGACGGTCTTTCGCCGCTCAATCCCCAACTGAGCACGCCGAAGGACGTCGAATCCGCCTACGCCCCGAGCATCAAAGACCAACACTATTTCAAAGGCGGAGAACTTCTCGAAGCCGGATTCGCCTTCGATCAATACAACCTGCAGATGACGCCCTACGGCGATCTTCCATTCTTCCTCAACGCCGGCAGCTCCACCGTCACCGCCACCACCGGCGGAAGCTACTACCTCACCGACGAAACCCACGCCCGCCGCTGGCAGGCGCTCTCGAATTTATTTCTGCCCTCGCATCAATGGCACGGCCGCCACGACCTCAAATTCGGAGTCGATCTCGACCGCATTTCCTACGACGCCGAATTTAACCGCCAGCCAATTTCATTTCTCAGCGGCAGCAACGTCCTAACCTCGGCTGACGAATGCCAGACCGCCCCGCAAAACGCCAGCTTCCCCTGCACGCGTTATTCGACGTTCGGACCCGCCCCGCTGCATGAGCAATACAACGCCGAAGTCAGCGCCTACGCCGAAGATCGCTGGAGCATCACCAACCGCCTGCTCCTCGACCCCGGAGTCCGCCTCGACTGGGACGAAGTCGTCCGCCACGCCGAAGTCGCCCCGCGTTTAGCCGGAACCTACGTTCTCGACAACTCGGCCTCAACCAAGATTTCCGCAGGCATCGGCCTGCTCTATGAATCCACTCCGATTTTTCTGATTGCCCGCCCCTATGCCGGCACGCGCCAGGACACGTTCTACTCCATGCCCAGTCCCACCTGCACGGCAGACTGCATCACCACGACCGGCCCGATTGCAACCAGCTTCGCCGCCGACACCAGCACGCTCCAAGCCCCGCGCTTCCTGAACTGGAGCCTCGGCCTCGAGAAAAAACTCCCGCAAGCGATCTACCTGAAAGCCGAATTCATGGAACGACGCGGCACCCGCGGCTTCGTCTACAACACGCCCGGCTCCGCCCCCGAAGGCGATTTCTTCCTGCAGAACACCCGCGACGACCGCTACGACGCTTTCCAGGTCGACCTCCGCCACAACTTCCGCGAGAACTACACCATCATGGGTTCTTACACCCGCTCGCGCTCCCGCTCCAACCAGGTCCTCGACTTCAACGTCGACAGCCCCATCCTCAGCGCGCAACAACCCGGCGTCTTTCCTTGGGACACTCCCAACCGTTTTCTCTCCTGGGGCTACTTGCCGTTTTTCAAGTTGCCCATCCTTCATCAAACCGAACTCGCCTATTCCGCCGAAGCCCGCACCGGATTCCCCTTCAGCGAGGTCACCGACCAGCAACAGCTCTACGGCCCAGCCGACGCCTATCGCTTCCCGCGCTACTTCTCGCTCAACCTGCAACTCGAAAAACGCTTCCATTTCCTCGGATACTATCTCGCCCTGCGCGGCGGATTCGACAACATCACCGGCCGCTGCAATCCCTATGTAGTCGACAGCGTCCTCGACGCCACGCACCCGTCGCCTACCTTCAGCGCCTGCGAAGGCCGCGCCTTCACTTCGCGCATCCGCCTCCTCGAACGCAAGTAAAAACGCACGCCCCCAAGCAGCCATCCACCACCGCGTTGTCATCCTGAACAAAGCGAAGGATCCATGCAACCTGTTGCCAGTGCCAACCCTCTCACCAGAGGAACCACCGTCGAATTTATGGCTCAAAATCCCGGCACCCAGCCGTCGCTACGTCAAAATGCCCGGCCCCACTCCCGCCCCATATCGCTTGGCGATATAATCGATGAATCCGACGCATCGGAAACCCGCTTCCTGTCATCAGAAATGTCTGGAGGAAAATCATGGCACATCAAGTACCCCCGTTACCCTATGGCTACGACGCCCTCGAACCATTCATCGATAAGCAGACCATGACTCTGCATCACGACATGCACCACGGCGCCTACGTGAAAAACCTGAACGCCGCGCTCGAAAAACATCCCCAACTCGCCGACAAGACTCCCGAAGATCTCATTCGCGACCTCAACGCCATCCCCGAAGACATCCGCGGCGCCGTCCGCAACAATGGCGGAGGCCACGTCAACCACACCATGTTCTGGAAGATCATGAAGCCCAAAGGCGGAGGCGATCCCTCCGGCCCTATCGCCGACGCCATCGCCAAGACCTTCGGCAACTTCAAAGATTTTCAGGCCAAATTCAACGATGCCGGTGCAAAACAGTTCGGCTCCGGCTGGGTTTGGCTCGCGGGCAAGTCCAACGGCGAGGTGCAAATCATCTCCACGCCGAATCAGGACAACCCCATCTCGCAGGGCCTCTACCCCATCTTCGGCAACGATGTCTGGGAGCACGCCTACTACCTGAAATACAACAACCGCCGTCCCGAATATCTCGCGGCCTGGTGGAACGTAATCAACTGGGACGAGATCAACCATCGCTTCGCCGCCTTCAAGTCGGGCAAGGAAGTGCACGAGCCGGCCTTGGCGCATCGGTAAAAGTTCACGGAACGAAGTCGAGAAGCGGAACGCGAAGAAGAAAGAATAAAGAAGGCCCTTGCCCAGGCAAGGGCCTCTTGTCTTCCCCCTCGCGTTGCATAGATTTGCTTCGTGAGACTTCGCGTCCTTCGTGGTTATCTTTTTCGCTCAACCACGCCCGCTGACCAACTCGCCAACACTCCCTAACCCGATTTCTGCATTTCCTGTGTACGCGCTGTGGAGATTCTGACATCCCACAAGACGTATCTCTCCACTCTTATCGCCTCCGCGAGGAAAACCCGCGCCGCCACGCTGCTTGAGCGCGACTCCTTCGCAACTTTCTTCACCCGCCGCCTCTGCGAAAATCTCCCACCGCCGTTTTCCTCACATGCACCAAAAATATTGGATTGACCCGCACCCGTTTCGCTCGTACAGTCAGGTTCGCTCACACACAAAAATCAGCACCGGTCACCAGCCGATCAGTTAGCACTTCGTCGCAGCGAGATACAACTTGGGGCAGCGCGCCATGAAATCAGGGCAATGGAAGACGTACCGCACGCGATTCTTAGTCAAAGCCAAACAACTCAACTCCAGCCTCAGCTTTATCGACCCGCTCGGCCGCCAGCACTCCGGACGCAAGGGCGACTACCTCGTCGAATCCTCCGACGGCGTCGTCAGCATCGCCCCGCGCCAGATCTTTGAAGACATCTACGTCCCCATGATGCTCGACGGACAGAGCGTCCTCGATCACGAACCAGCCGCTGCAGCGCTGTCCCAACCGCTAACGGCGAGCCGCAAACTCCCGCAGCCCTGCCGCGCCTCAAACTCCAGCCTGCGCTTCATGTAAGCTGGCGCCCGCCGTCCCTGTTCTTCATTCGCGGCCTTCTCAAATTGTTCGCGGTCCGGCCTTCGGAGATCAGCCACCTTCTGCGCCCTCCCAGCATCCAAATCGGGTCCATATTCCACCCTAGGCAGGAAGGCTCGCGATGGGGTAGACTGTGCCTTCTTTCAAAAGCCCTGCCAATAAAGGATCCATCTCCCCATGACGAACCGTGTCAGCTATGCCCCACAGGATTTCCAGAAGATGTGCGAGCAAGCCGAAAGAGACCACGAATCGAAGCGCCTGATCGTCTTGATGGAGCGAGTCCGCCGTCAGATCGAACAGCGCGACCATCCTGAAATGCAAGCCAAGCGGCCCGCAACCGCAGTGGTTGCCGAATCCAGCCTTCTCCACCTGAGCCGCCGCTCCGCTCCGTTTGAGAGATGATAATGACGACGCGAAATTCGAATCGCGCGCGGAAAACTTTTCTCTTTTCCACTGTCTGTTTTGCGCTAGAATGACAAAGTTTTACGGTTGACCCGCTGTCTGGCCATGCGAGTCTGCCGTTTGCCTTCCCCCAGGAGGTAGTGGATGTACCGGCCTTATTCGGGTACCCCGGCGGATATGCGGCCGCTGCGGGATGTGGAGTCGCAGCTGCGCGACTTCACTCAGGATTTTGCGACCTCTTTCAACACCGGAAACTATGATCAGGCGGCTTTGCTCTTCGCTCACGACGGAGTGCTCATGGCTCCGCACCTGGATGCGGCCTACGGCCAGAAAGCGGTCGAGCGCCTGCTGCGCCAACTGGGCGAAGCCGGTTACAGCGATCTCCGCCTCGAAACCACTCGCGTCGACCACTCCGGCGACATGGCAATGGAACTTGGCCGCTTCACCGTAGTAGTGCGCCACGGCGACGGCACCATGATTCCTGAACGCGGCAAGTATGTGAAAGTCTGGCGCCGCCTCGGAGCCTGGCTCCTCATCGCCGACTGCTGGAGCCGCACCCTGGCCGCCGCCACCGACCGCGCCGCCTAAACTGCCCGCTGACTGCTGGTCATTCCAGCTGCGGCGCCTGAGCACCTGTCATTCCGACCGGAGCGAAGCGCAAGCGAGCGCGGTGGAGAAACCTGCTGTTTTGCCTCCAGCTTCGCCGAAGATGCGTCTTCTCAGAAAGAAACCCCAAAGCGTTCGCACTCAGAGCACGAACTCCTACTCGCAGCGCAGCGCCACTATCGGATCGACCTTCGCCGCTCGGCGCGCAGGAAAGAATCCCGCCAGCGCCCCGATCGCTCCCAGCAGCAGCACAACGGCTATCAAGGAAAGCGGGTCGGTACTCTTCAACCCAAACAAAAAGCTGTGCAGCACGGGGCTGCTGGCGAGCGCGAGCGGGATCCCGATTACCAGACCCACTCCGACCAGCAACATGCCTTCCCGCATCACCAGTTGCAAAACGTCGCCTTGCCGCGCCCCGAGCGCCATCCGCACGCCGATTTCACGAGTGCGGCCGGCGACTGTGTACGACATGACTCCATAGAGCCCGACACATGCCAGCAACAGCGCCACCCCCGCGAAAAATGTCGAGAGCTTGGCCAGCGCAATCTGGTTGGCGGCGCTGCCGGCGACCAAGCCCTCGAGCGTCCTGACAAACGAGATCGGCAAATGGGGATCGTCGCCCTTGATTTGGCTCAGTACATTCGGAACACTCGCGGAAGGAGCACCTTCCACTTGAGCCTCCAGCACGATTTGCGTGGGATCGGGCACCTGCTGAAAAGCCATATAGAACCGTGGCTGCACTTCTTCGCGCAAAGTACTGCCGTGGTCCTTGGCATCATGCGACACGCCGACGATCGTGAGCGCCTTACCGCGCCAATCCGGATCGTCGATCGTAAATTGCCGTCCGACCGGGTCTTGCCCATGAAAGAAATGCTTCACCATGGCCTCATTCACAACCGCAACGCGCTCCGACGTTCCGCTATCCCGCGCTTCAATTCCACGGCCCGCCAGGATCGGAATTCCCACAGTCTCGAAATAACCGGGACCAACATAATCGTCCTGCGCCTCCTGATCTCCGGCATTGCTGCTGGTGAAGCCGGGCACAAGAATGCCGTCGTCCGATTCGCTCCCCGCGAATAATCCGTTCTTCGAATAGGTGACCGCCCGCACTCCCGGAGTAGCGGCAACGCGGGTGGCGAGTTCCTGCGCCAGCACTTTCATCTTTTCGTTGTCATAACCGCCGGCCGCGGGATCGAGCCGGGCAATCACCAGGTGATCGCGTCTGTAGCCAAAATCCTGGGCCATCAATTTCTCGAGGCTGCGTACCAGCAAGCCAGCCGCAAACAGTACCAGCAACGAAAGCGCGACTTGTCCGGCAATCAGAGCCTTGCCCCACCCAAATCGCGAGCCTCGATCGGTTGTGGTTCGAGCCGAATCTTTCAACGCTGGAGACACGCTTACCCGTAACGTTCGCAGCGCGGGAACCAGGCCAAAAAGCATTCCGGTCAGCAGAGACACTCCAATCGTGAACAGAAGGACGCGAGCGTCGGGCACGAGGGGAAGAGTCGCGCCGGAATCAAAAATCCTGACTAGCACGCGTACACCCCAAACCGCCAGCAGCGATCCCGCGGCTCCGCCAAGCAGCGCCAGAACCATGCTCTCGGTGAGCAGTTGTTGCAGCAGGCGGCGCCGGTTTGCCCCGATTGCCAGCCGGATCGCCATCTCCCTGTTGCGAATCGACGCCCGCGCCAGCAGCAGGTTTGCAACATTGACGCAGGCGATCAGCAGCACCAGGCCGACAATGCCCATCAGCAGAAGCAATGGGATTCGATAGTCCGCGCGTAACTCCGACAGTCCGCCTCCGCCCGGAGAAACCTCGATGCTCATATGGGTTTCGCGAATCGTGCTCCGGTCGTCCGCGGAAAGTGTCGCTCCGTAACTTCCTTTCACCGCCTGCTGAAACACGAGATTCAGGTTGGCTTCCGCCTGGGCCGCGGTCGTGCCAGACTTCAGGCGCCCGATCAGAGAAAGCCAGGAAGTGTTGCTAGTATTCCGCCAGTGGCGTCCGCGCACAATCTGCGGCTGCATGCTCAACGGAACGAACACTGCCATCTGTTCCCCCACCACATCGCCGTCAAAGCCGGCCGGCGCCACACCCACGACGGTAAACGGATAGTCATTCAGCCGAATATCCTGACCGATGATCGATGGAGAAAGCGCGAACTTGCGCTGCCAGTATCCATAGCCCAGAACTACAACTGGATTGGCACTTTCCGCGGTGTCGTCGGAATCGGAGAACAAACGTCCGGCAGCGGGTGCAAGGCCCAGCACGGTGAAGTAGTTCCCACTCACCATGCGTCCCTCTACTTTTTCGTCGGAAGTCTCGCCGCTGCCGGCATCCACTTCGATCCGATGGTCGGTCGCAGCCGCACACAATCCGCTGAAAACCGAGTTCCCGTCGCGCAGCTCCTTGTACAGCGGGTAAGAGAATATGTCGGTGCGCGGGCCGCCGCTGGACCGTGTGTTCGGATTTGTCGGATCGCCAACCACGACCAGCTGCTGTGGCTCTTTTACCGGCAGCATCTTCAGCAGCAGCCCATTCACCACTGTAAAAATCGCAGTATTCGCCCCGATCCCCAGTGCCAGAGTGAGCACGGCGACTGCGGTGAAACCGGGGCTCTTGCGCAGTTGGCGAAACGCGTAGCGAAGGTCTTGCGGTAAGTTGTGCAACTCATCCCCCTTTTGAGCGTGCGCCTTCCCCCGTACCGCAGGCAATCTAGTCGCCAACCGTATCCCCTGCAAATATTTGAAAATGAACCAGACTCGCTTGGAATGACAACGTTAGACCGTCCAAGGTTAACAACCGACGTTCGAAACTGGACATCGCTGGCCCCGACGGGGTGCCCCATTCTAAGCGCGTTCTGTGCGCTTAGAGTGGGGACTTTGACTTTGACGTTGACTTTGACTTTCAACCCCGCGCCGTACCCTGCCGTGCTGATCCGCAGCTTTCCCATTTCGCACGCTCTCCGGCTCAATCCCAAACGGTTTCTCATTCGCGGCGCAGCGTTTCGGCAGGATCTTGAAGAGCAGCCCGGCGTGCAGGCATCGCGATTGCCAGCCATGCTGGCCCAAGCAACAGCAATGCTGACCCCACCAAGACCGACAGCGATGTAGCATGCACTCCGTAGAATCGCGAGCGAAAAACGTAGCCCGTGGCGACCGCGCAAAACAGTCCCAGGATCGTCCCCGCCATAAGCCAGCGACCCTCCTCATAGAGCAGCAGTTGGACGATTCTCTCTCGCGATGATCCCAGCGCCAGACGTACGCCGATCTCCTTTTCGCGCAGCGAGACCTCATAGGCCAGCAAGCCGTACGTTCCAAGTATCGAGAGAAAAAGCGCGATCGCGCCGAATGCCATCGCCACCTGCATCAGGAACACACGTTCCGAAACTTCGCTCGACATTTCTTCCGCCATGGTCTCGAACCCGAAGATGCTCGCTTCCGGAAACTGGGCCTTGAGCTTCGTCCTGACAGCATTCTTGAAAAGAGCAGGATCGCCACTCACATTCACGATGAATCGGGCAAAGCCACTCGGGTCCTCAGCACGCGGAATATATAAGTCCGGCCCGGGTTCTGAGACCAGATCGTAGTTGTGCACATTTCCCACGACGCCAACCACCGTAGCCCAACTCTGGCCCTCAGGGATGTGGATCTCCCCAGTGTGCACGCGATGTCCCAGGGCGCTTTGCCCCGGCCATTCTCGTTCCGCCAAAGCCTGATTGACGATCGCCACATGATTCCGGCCGTCATCGGCCACATTGAAGTCGCGACCCTCCAGCAGCGATTGCCCAATAGTCGAAAAATAGCCTGGGCTGATGGCATACGAATTGGGATTGATATTGACCGGCCGCCGGCAACGTTCCGGGTGCGCATCGGAACAAAAAGTGTAACGGTTGATTGCGTGCCCCAGTGGCTGATGATCCGTAAAGGCGACAGCGGCCACACCCGGCATTTGACGCAGTGTCTCGGCCATCTGGTTGAAGTTCAGTTCCGATTGCAGGGCCTCTGCCTTCGTTAGATTGTCCGAACCGAACCGTGCTTTTAGCATCAGCAGATGATCTGGTGCGAAGCCGAGCGGCTGGTGCAACAACAGATACACGCCGCCAATCATCCATCCCGCGGAGGCAATCAGCACCATGGTCAGCGTGAGCTGCGCAACCACCAGCAAACGTCCGGCGAATCGCACGCTCCGTCCCGCAGTAGTGCGTCCAGCGCCCTGAACGTCCCGAAGCAAACCCGGCCGCAGGGTTCGCCAGGCTGGCAGGAGCGTCAGGAAGAAAGTCACTGCGGCGGAAATCGCAATCACGAACCCCACCACCGCCGGATGCATCGAGGCATGGCCCAGGCGAGGCAGATGCAGCGCGGTCGCGGTCTTCAGTAACTCCACAACAAGCAGGGCCAGCGCAATGCCGCCGGCCGCCCCCAGGCTGACCACTACCGCGCTCTCGACCATCAGCTGCCTCAGGAGCTGTCCAAGCGTGGCTCCCAGGGTTGCCCGCGTAGCGAATTCACTCCGTCGCCGGGCGTTGCGCGCCAGCAACAGGCTCGCCAGATTAGCGCAGGCGATCGCCAGCAATAAGCCGCAAGCTGCAAGCGTCATCAGCAGAGCCGGCTTGGTTTCTGTGCCTGCAAGCAACTCAATGTAGGGAAAGACCACCGGCGGTAGCTTAAGCGCTGCTGCGTAGTCGATGTACTGGTTCGGGTAATCTTTCTGTAGCGTCCGCTCCACGCGCGCCAGATCGGCGTTCGCCTGGCCAATCGTTACTCCCGCCCGCAGCCTCCCGATCAAATCAAAACTCCGGTCGCCTCTCGAATTCGGATATTGCTGGCTGTCGCAGCCAATCTGAACAAAAACCTCAGGCTGATTGAGTTCGTAGGAGCCTTCAATCGTCTGCTCCACGGGCAGCACGCCCATAATCTGGAAGTCTCGCCCATCCAGGTTCAGCATTCTGTCGCCCAGAGCATTGCCGCCGCCCAGCCGCTTCCAGTAACCGCCGCTCACCACCGCTTGCGACGTGCAGTCCTGTTCGTTCCCTGTGATCGGCCAGCTTGATCCGAGCGCAAAGCGAGCGCCCAGCGTCGAGAAGAAGCCCTGCGACACGGCGAGAACCCGACCGGCTGGCATACCATCGGTTGTCTTCTGTGTCGGCGACCACTGGCGATATGCGGCAACACTCGTGAACGTGGTCGAACGCGACTGATAGTCCTGCATGGTTGGGATGGAAACACTGCGGTCCGGCTGGGATTCCACGGCGACGAGCCGGTCTGGCTGCGCAAAGGGCAGCGGTTCCAGCAACACCGCATCAAGCACGGCGAAGATCGCCGTCGACGCGCCAATGCCTAAGGTAAGCGTCAGTATCGCCGTGACCGCAAATCCCGGACTATCCCGAAGCTGTCGAAGCGCATAGCGAAGAAGTAGGAACATATGAGCCTCGACGCGCTAACGGCAATTTACATGCCAAGGGCGGACACTTACTGGCTTCATCATTTGCACGCAAAAAATCGCGCCTTGCACACCTCCGGGCAAAAAAACTTGTCCATTGCCGGAATCGGTGTCCGATTACGAACAAAAGCGCCGGGTATCGCATTTCTCACGCGCTCCTTGCCCGAGAAATCCTGCCCTGAGCGAAGTCAGAAGTCGGATTTTTCGCTGCAAAAGCGACTACTCCCAGGCATTTTGTCATTCCGACCGAAGCGAAGCACAGGCGAGCGCAGTGGAGGAACCTGCTGTTTTTGCTTCAAGCGGACCCTCGACAAAGAGCCAACCGCACCATCTACGATGCACCCTTCTTCTTCCTCCGATAAAATCTCCGCACCTTCGCCCGGTTCCCGCACCGCGTCATGTCACACCATCGCCGCCGGTGATTCTTGCTCACATCCAGAAACAACCACTGGCAAGTCTCCGAAGCGCAAGCCCGCACAAATTCCAACTCCTCCGAAGCCAGCAACTCCGCCGCCGAGCGCGCAATCGGCCATAGCGGCGCATCGAAGTTGCCAGCCGCATCCTCAAAACGCCATTCAAACCTTCCCTTCGCCTGCACCAGACCGCTTTGAACCAGGAACGAATGTTGTGCCGCCGCTTGCACATACTGATTCAACGTAATCAGCGCTCCCTGCGGCACCGGCTTGTTCGTCATCACCGCCCAGATCACCGCATACATCGCCTCGCGCAACTGAATCCCTGCTCGCAACGCCCGTCCCGCCGCCTCCGGCGATCCCTGGCTCAAAGCAAACAAACGATCCACCTGTGGTGAACCAAGAATCCCTGTGTCCTCCGCGAACCGCACCAGATCCACGTAGCTCGCCAGCAACTCTTTCGGCTCGCTCTTGAACCGATCGTCAAGGGTGTTAATAAAATCCAGACAAACCGGCCCGCCCATCAAATCAAACCGCGGAGCCCGCCGCCGACTCGTTGTCTCGTTGTTCTGTTTCTCTGTTTCGGTCATAAAAGCCTACCTCGATTATCTAACCATCAAAATATAATTGACAAGTTATAATTTTCGGCTTACGATCTGCCTAACCTTCAAATATAGGTTAAGAGGTTAGTCATGCCCAGCACCAAAATCCGAGCCCTCTCTCACAATCCAATCGCTCCGGAAGCGAACAAAACACAAATCCGCCAAAAAGAAAAACTCCAACCCGCAAAGCTGCTCATCATAGGAGGCAGACCTGTGCTCGTGCCCACCCAAAGCCATGCCGACCGCAACCGTGCCTACAACCTCAAGATTGCGCTCGCCTTCGCCGCCATCTATCTCATCTGGGGTTCGACTTATCTAGCGATTCGTTACGCAGTCGAAACCATTCCGCCGCTGGTCGCCGCAGGCATCCGACACACCATCGCCGGCAGCATCCTGCTGGCATGGGCGTGCCTGCGCGGCTATCGCCCCAAGCGCGAGCATTGGATCGCCGGCATCGCCGTAGGCGCGCTGTTTTTTCTCGTCGGTCATGGCTCGCTGCATTGGGCCGAGCAATACGTTGCATCGGGCTTGGCCGCGCTGCTCATCGCAACCGAACCCATGTTCATTCTGGTCCTGGCCTGGCTGGCCGGCCAGCAGCGCATCAGCCGGATCAGCGCGCTGGGCCTGGGGTTGGGCGTGGTCGGCGTCGCCATCCTGCTCGGCGCCGAACTCACGATGAAAGGCTCAAGCCTGCTCGGACTCATCGCCGTGCTCGTGGGATCGCTCTCCTGGGCGGGAGGCGTGGTTGTTTCCGCGAAAGTAAAGTTGCCCACCGACGCTCTGGCGCGCACCGCTGTGCCGCTGCTCTGCGGCGCGGTCATGTTGCTGCTCGCCGCGGGTCTGACTGGAGAGTTTCACGCCACGCATTGGGCCAGCATCTCGCTGCGCTCGATTATGGGCCTCGCCTACCTGGTCGTCTTCGGATCGATCGTGGCCTTCACTTCCTACACCTGGCTGCTGCAGCAGTGCCCGCCCGCGCTGGTAGCGACGCACACCTACGCCAATCCTGTGGTCGCCATGTTGCTGGGATGGCTGCTCGCCTCCGAACCACTCACCGTGCGGGTGGTCGTAGCCTCGGTGGCGATCCTGGGAGCGATCGTGCTGATTCGTCGCGGCGAGCGCGCCGTGCAAACCAGCGCATCGAGTATGTCTGCTGAACTGCAACCTGCCTTGCAGGAGGCTGGCTTGCCGGAAACTGGTTTACCGAAGACTGGTTTACCGAAGACTGCTTTACCGAAGACTGCTTTACCAGAGACCATCGGGAGGGTTTCATGATCAGCCGCATCTGGCATGGATGGACCACGCGCGCCAACGCCGCCGCGTATGAACATTTTCTGCGTCAGGAGATGCTGCCCGGCATGCACCGCGTCCGCGGATTCAAAGGCGCACAAGTGCTGCGCCGCGAGGCCAGTGGTGAAGGCGCAAGCGGCGAAGTGGAATTCGTGACCATCACCTTGTTCGATTCCATCGAGTCAGTGAAAGAATTTGCCGGCGAAGATTACGAAGTCGCCGTCGTCCTGCCCGAAGCGCGCAAGCTCCTGAGCCATTTCGACGCGCGGTCAGCGCATTACGAAATTGTCTTTCAACTGGAATGAGAATCATACCAAGGAAGAACCGGGGACAGACGGGACGTACCCAGGTTTCTCTTCACGCCACCGAGCTGCAAGAAAAACTGGCGAACGTCCCGTCTGTCCCCACACTGTCACGAACTAGAAGGCCGTACGTTGCATGTTCGCCTTCAGGGCGTCGTCGATTCGCGAGATCGATTCGTTGAGATGAGCGCGCGTTTCCAGCGTCATCTTGACTCCAGGTTTGGCAAGAGCCGCCTGCAACTGGGTACGTAATACCGTGAGGTTCTGCCGGGCCAGCGTCTGCGCGTCCTCGGGCACTTTCGCGTCCCGCAGCACCATACCGACCAGTTTGCGCAGATGGGCGCGCTGCAGCGAGCGCCGATAGCTGTCGATGTTCAGGGATGTGCCCGGGGACTTGGTTTCGGCCCAGATGGAATCCTGCAACTCGGCGAAAAGCACGCCCACGCTGAAGGTATCGGCCGGCTTAGTGGCGGCGCTCTCAGAGTCCAGAATTCGGCTCAGAACCAGCGGGTGGTACAGGCGGTCCAGCACCGTGTTTTGCAGGGAAAGCACCATCTCGTGGATGGGCACGTCGAAACGTGTGTTGGCAAGGGCTTCAAAATCAGTGAAGTCGGTGAAGCGCGGGCTGGCCAGCTTGTTCAACAATTCGGGTGAGAACCGGAACGCCGACGGGGAAAACAAATGTTCACGAAGAAGTTCCAGCGCCTGTTTCTGCTGGGACGCCGGCACGGGATGGAAAGGCACGCGATGGCCGGGGTCGCCGACGTGGTCGCGGTAGTGATACACGCCGCCAATGTACTTGGACGCGAGAACCATGCCGTAGCCTTCCTGTCCAAAGGCCACGTCGAAGCTGCGGCGGAGAATCTGGTAGCCCTCGCCAGGCCTTTCGAGCTTCGCTTCCATATTGGCCAGGACTTCGTCGGCCAGCCTCACGCGATGGGCGTAATACTTTAGCGGATCAGGCCCGAAATCGAAACGGTTCACCAGCGGGTCCATATCAAATGGAGCATCGCCGATGCCCGCATCCTCGTCGGTGTCATAGGCCAGCAGCGGGTCCGATCCGCGAGAAGCGATCTTGCGCAACTCGGGCAATTCGGCGTCCGGTGTGGCCGCGTCGATGGGCTTGTACGCGTACTCGATGGCCCAATAGTCGTAAGGTCCGAGCGTGGTCTGGTGATATTGACCCTGCCTGGCGCCATGCTCGGCGATGTTGGTTGGAATGTAGTCCATCACCGAGCCGGTCAGGCCCTCGCGCATGGTGAACTCAGCATCCTGAGCCTGCTCCAAAGTGTGAATGGTGCTGGCGCGGAAATTGTGGCGCAGGCCGAGGGTGTGGCCGACCTCGTGGGCCGCGATCTCCATCAGAAAATCGTGGAGAAACTTTTGCGCGTCCGGTCCATCGGGATCCATTCCGCGCGCGACCAGCAAGTCGAAGGCGAACTCTGCATCTAACACAGCGCCCTGCGCGAAGTCGCAAAAATCGGCCGAACCGTTGTGCCACGGGGCGAGAAACGGCTTGCGCGACTGCTGCAGCCAGGGCATTCCCACGGGCACGATGAACTCATTGAGCTGGCGGTGCATAAAGCGCGTCATACCGGCGTCGAAGCGAATGTCGGCATCGTAGAGTTCGCCGGTGAGCGGATTCGCCCGCGAAGGGCCTTCGGCGAAGCCTGGGTCAGGGTAGCCGGTAAACCAGCGCAGCGTGCTGTAACGCACGTCGGCGGGATCCCAGTCGGCGTTGTCGGGCTGCTGCTTCACTTCGATCGCATCCTGGAACCCGATACGCTCGAAGGCCTTGTTCCAGAGCAAGACGCCGTCGCGAATGGCATCGCGGTATTGCACCGGAATGGTGTTTTCCATCCAGAAGACGATTGGCTGTTTGGGGCGAGAGAGTGGGGCGGAAGGATCCTGCTTTTCGAGGTGCCAGCGATGGATGTAGCGGCGGGTGGTTTCGAAGCTGGCGTCGCTGGTGCTGTAGTCCTGAATCTGAGTCAGGAAATGTCCGACGCGATCGTCGGCCAGCCGCGGGCGATACCCCGTCTGCGGCAGTTCGGAAACGCTGTAGCGAAAATGAAACTGCATGCTGCGCACGTCGGGAATGTTGCGGGGAGGCGGAGGCGGTGCGGGTGGCGGGGGACCGTCCGGGTTCGGCACGGGAGGAACCGGCGGATGGTCAGCGGCATAATGCGCCACGGTTTCGATCTCAACGTTTTTCTCAAACGACTTGATCATGCCGAAATAGCTGTTCTTATCGTCGAATTTGTACGGAATGCGGAAGGTGGACTCCAACTGGTAGCCCATCATCGGGACGTCGGTCAGCAGCATCGCTCCCAGATCCACGAGTACACTTTTGCGGTCGGGATGGGGCAGGCTCTCCAATTTGGCGGATGCGAGAATGGAGTCGCTAAAGGAATGCCGTACGGCGCGCTGCATGGGTGAGTTCTCGTCGGCTACGAAGCGCGTATTCTTCGCGATCAGCTGCACCAGCTTGCCCTGCCTGTGGAACATGATCGGGGTCTCGCCGCAGCTCTCAGCGGCGTAGAAACCGGCCTCACCGATGCTCGAGTCGCAGGTCAGCGAGAACATATACATCTTGTCGAACTGAGCGGGGAGAATCTCGAGAAAGATTTGATCTTCGGTGCGATAAAAGGTGAACAATCCAGGGATGACCTTGGCGTCCTTGACCACGTCGGCGAAAGGTTTCGGAGTGTCTGGCTTCTTTTCGGCTGCGGCCGGTTCTTTTTCGCTTGCGGGCTTCTGCGGGGTTTGTGCCGGAAGGCTTACGGCGCTGAGCAGGCTGAGTGCGAGTAGTTGAAAGATCCATCTTGGCATGGTTGGAGAATCCTTTCTGGCAAAATCGATTGCGCAATGGCAATGACAGTTCTCCGAATAGATGGGCCCATAATCGCGGCTAGGGTAGCACAGGACGGTGAGCGTGGGAAACCTGGACCAGCGGAGAGATGTTTTGAGGATGGGGAGAGCAAATCTCGGCGAGCCCTGTCAAAGGGCTTCTCGCCACCGCAATGAGCTGAGGTCCCCTTCGAGTACGCTGCGGGCAGGGTCCGGGCTAACATGAACCGCCCTGGTGAGTGGGAACCGATGGGCTGGACCGCGCGTAACAAAACATAAGTAAGGAGCGGCGGCATGCATCAGAATGTGATCTCAACCGAGCGCAGCGTGGAGCCAACTCAGGAGTCATCCTCGCGAGACACGGCGATTCTGCTGGCAATTGCGGGTGTGGTCGCGCTGGCGCATGTGCTGACCAACAACCGTTACGGGTTGCATCGCGACGAATTGCAGACGTTGAGCGACGCTCTGCATATGGAGTGGGGGTTTGTGGCGTATCCGCCGCTGACGCCGTTTGTGGAGCGGGGGAGCATGATCCTGTTCGGGCATTGGCTGATCGGCCTGCGAATGGCTTCGGTCATCGCGCAGGCTGCGGTGATTGTCGTGACCGGACTGATGGCGCGGGAACTGGGCGGCGGGCGACTGGCGCAGCTAACGGCGGCGGTTGCGGCGGCGCTGGCGCCGCTAGCGTTGTTTGAGGGCACGGAATTTCAGTACACGACGTTCGATTACCTGTGGTGGGTGCTGATTGCGTATTTTGTGATCCGGCTGCTGAAAAGCGAAGATCCCCACTGGTGCCTGGCGATTGGGGCGACGATCGGCGTGGGGCTGATGACGAAGTACACGATGGCTTTTTATCTGGCGGGGATTGTGGGCGGAGCGCTGCTGACGCGGGCGCGGAAATTTCTGCTGAGCAAATGGTTCTGGGCTGGCATGGCGTTGGCGCTCGTGATCTGCCTGCCGAATCTGCTATGGCAGGCGCGGCACGAGTTTATTTCGTATCACTTTCTGCACTACATTCACGCCCGCGACGTGCGGCAAGGGCGCGGCGAAGGATTCTGGACTGGCCAGTTTCGCATCGACACGAATCTGTGCGCTGCGCCGCTGTGGATTGGCGGGCTGATTTGCTTTTTGCGCAGCCCACGGTACCGGATGCTCGGGTGGATGTATCTGATCCCGCTCGCGATTTTCGCGCTGACCAAAGCGCGATTTTATTATGTAGGCGCGGCCTATCCCATGCTGCTGGCGATGGGCGCGGCCGCGGGAGAGCGCTGGGTTGCAGGGTTGTCCCGCGGACGGCGGTGGGCCGTGGCAGGCGCGCTGTTTGCGGGGATTGCTGCATACGGGCTGTATCTGGGCGCGATGATCGTCCCTATCGCGGCATCGGGTCCGCTGAAGCAATTTGCCCTGGAGAACAATGGCGACCTGCGGGAGGAGATTGGCTGGGACGATCTGGTGCGGGCGGTTGCGGGAGTGCGCGACGCGCTGCCGCCCGAGCAGCGGGCGAACACGGGCGTGCTGGTGGGCAATTATGGAGAGATGGGAGCGATCGAGATCTTTGGCCCGGCGTATGGATTGCCGCGACCGATCTCGCTGACGAATTCAGGGTGGTTGCGAGGGTATCCGACGCCGCAGCCGGCGACTTTGATTGTGGTGGGGTGGTCGCGGGAACAAGTAGATCAGGCGCTTACTGATTGCAGGGTTGCGGGGCATAACGGGAATTCTCTGGGCGTGAGTAACGAGGAGAGCCGCGATCATGCCGACATTTTTTTGTGCGGCAGCCCGCGCAAGCCCTGGCCGCAGTTCTGGGACGACGAGCAGAGGTTTGGATAAAGGTCAGAAATCAAAGACCCCACTTCTCGCGCAAAGCGCGCGCGAGAAATGGGGCACCCGGTCGCTCTCTCCACGCTAATCGTGGCTTTGCCGGCGCGGGCAGGAGTGCCCGCTCCACACAATTCCACACAATCCTAAGATTTTCTCTTTACCGGTGCTGGTCGCGGCGGCGGAGGTAGTCGATGAACATTTGTTCGACGGGCTTGTCGTAGGCCATTAAGACGTGGCGGACGGTGTGTCCGCTGACGAAGTGGCAGACTTCTTCGGCTAAATTCTTGGCGTGATCGCCGGCGCGCTCGAGCGACTGGGTCATGAAGATGACTTGCAGGCTGGCCTGGCGGTGAACGTTTTCCGGATTCTCGATGTGGCGCAGGAAAATCAGGTTGCGCAGGCGGTCCATTTCGGCGTCGGCGCGGAGCACGTCGATGGCCTTGGCGACGTCGCGCGTGGAAAAAGATTCGCCGCAGTCGGTAAGCATTTTTTCAAGAATCGTCGCCATCTGCGTGAGGTCACGCGTGTCCTCGGAGTCGATGCGGCCACCGGCGGCCTGCGCGCTGTTGGCGAAGCTGAGCAGGAGATCTCCGATGCGCTCGAGGCCGATCATGAACTTCATGCAGGCGAGCAATTCGCGGGCTTCGGCGGGGCCGACCTCGGTGATGGCGGTGGTGACTCCCGAATCGATTTCCATGTCGAGCGTGTCGAGTTCGCGCTCGCGCTGGCGCAGCGAGTTGAGCAGGTTGCTGGAGCCGGTGGCGATGCCTTCCGCGGCGGCGCCGGCAGCTTCCTGCGCGAGACGACAGGCTTCGACGGTGCGGCGCACCAGGTACTGGTGAGCCGGTTCGGGGTCGGGGCTCTTGATTGCCGTGCTCATAAGCGTGTCCGCCGGGCGAGCGCGTCGGTGACGAGCGGAGATGGTGGAATCGTCGTCGCGACTTCGCCGTTGCTGTGATGGGATAGCCAACAGCTAAGGATAAGTTTAATTCCACCGGACGTGGTTAAGAAACTGTGAATTTTCTGTCATTTTTCGTGGCGAGGACCAAGAACTTTACCACAGAGAACACGGACGAAGTCAGCGTCAGAGACCCCACTTCTCGCAAAAGGCGCGAGAAATGGGGCACCCTTTCGAAACAGAATCAAGATCCCTGACCGATTTTTCTTCTTAGAACGAATACTTCAAGGAGAACTGGATCAGGCGGGGCGTACCGACCGTCGACGTAATTTGCGCCAGGCCGGTTCCCGGTGCAGAGCCTACTGCGGGCGCGGCCGGAACCGCGAACGACGGGTGATTGAAGAGGTTGAAGAAGTCGGCACGGAAGCGAATGTTTTGTCCTTCGGTGATTTTGAACATTTTGCCGAGAGTGAAGTCGACGTTTTTCTGCGGCGGCCCGATGATGCAGTTGCGCGGCGTGTTGCCGTAGAGCGTCCCGTCACTGGCTGTGCCGTTGGCGAGCGTGGCCGTGGGATCGGGCTGATAAGCGGCGGCGTTGATCCAGTTGCCGAGCCGCGACGTGACACTGCCGGAGCTGGCCGCGTTGGAGCAACTGTATCCTGGGACGAAGGTCGCGGTGGAGGACGGGCTGGCCAGAGCGTAGGCGCTGCCGCCGGCGGGATCATAGACGGAGAACGGAGCGCCGGATTGCAGCGTGATCACACCGCTGGTTTCCCAGCCGAACAGAGCCATTCTTTCGGCGCCGTTGGCGCTGGCGAAAAATGGCAATTGATAGACGCCGCTGGTAACGAAGCGCTGGCGGCGGTCGAAATCAGAAAGGCCGCGCGAGGCACGGGCATCGGTTTGATCATTGACGCGGGTGACGAAAGCAACCGACGCGGTGGAAACGTCGTCGATGGATTTCGCGTAGGTGTAGGCGCTCTGGAAGTAAAGTCCCTTGGCGAAGTGATGCGCGAGGGTGGCTTGCAGGGCGTTGTAGTGAGAGTCGGAATTGGGAGCAAAATCCTCGAAGTCGGCGGGCGCAATACCGAGATAAGGCGCGCGGGCGCTGACGTTTTCGGCGGTGGAATCGACCACCTGGCAGGAGAATCCTGCTGCCTGCAGATTGGTGCAGCCCTGTCCCGTGATGGTGACCGGGTTGGCGGCTGTGGCCAGTGTTGCCTGATCGGGATCGTAGGTGGAGCGCAGACGAGATCCCTTGGTGCCGACATAACCGAGTTCGGCGAACCACTCGCGTCCAAGTGCGCGCTGGACGGTGAAGTTCCACTGCTGCGTGGTGCCAACGATCCAATGCAGGGGAACGGCGAGTTGGATAAGGCTGTTGACGTTTCCAGTGAAAAGGGCAAGACACTCATCCGGGTTGGTAATTGTGCCTGCAGGGCAGAACGGTGGCCCGGGGTTCCCAGCGCTGGGGAAGTAACCGGTCATGACGGAAGGCGTTGGGGCGTAGGCCTGAGTTGGGTTGGCGCCAAGCGCGGGAATGCCCTGAAAGGTGGGGCTGGGGACGAACAAGTTGGCCAGGCTACCGGGTCCGGGCAGGAAGTTCACGCCGAAGGGATACGCCGGCGGGGTAATGGCAAGATTATCAGCGGCTCCGAGATCTTCGCGCACCGAGTAGATGCCGTATCCGCCGCGAACCGAAGTGTTGTGATGGCCGCCCAGATCGTAGGCGAAGCCGATGCGGGGCTCAAAAACAGTCGCGTATTCGTTGCCCAGTCCAGCCGCATTCTCGGTTCCAGTGACGCCGGTGAGGCCAAACTTGTTTACGCACGTCGGCCAAATGTAGGGCTGGCCGGTGCTGTTGGCGAGTTCAGGATTGGTGTTGCCGGTGTGGCAGAGTTCGTCGTAGGGAGCTCCGATGAATTCGTTGCGGACACCGAGGTTCAGGGTAAGGTCTTTGCGAACACGGTAGTCATCCTGCACGAACCACGAATAACTGGGGATCCGGTAATCGTGGTTGCCGAGTCCGCCGCCCCCTTCGCCGAAGTAGGGCGAGCCGGCGAGAAAGCTCTGGAAATCTGTGTTTGTAGTCGGCGGCGCGAAGAAGACCAAGCCGTTATCGGCGATGGGCAGGCTGCGGCGGAGGGCGACGTGATCGACCTCGCCGCCGAAGCGCAGCTGATGAGGGCCGTGAGTCCAGCTGAGCGTGTCGATGATCGTCCAGTTATCGGAGAGCGCGGACTGAAGCTGGGTCGGATACGCGCCGAATCCCCAGGTTCCGAATTGCAGGCGGTAGATGTTGGGATCTCCGGCCTGGCCGTTGACTCCGACAGCCGTAGGCAGGTTAATGCCGACATCGGCGTTGGTGATGGGCGCTTCATTATTAAGGCGGTCGCTGATGATGTTTACCCCGAAGCGGAACTCGTTGATCACGGTATTCGTGAAGGTGTGCGTCTCTGTAATGCTGCCGAAACGGCTATGCAGGGGAATATCGAGTGGGAAGTTCAGGTTGTTGACGCCGGGCTGGCCTCCGGTCTGAATGCCGTAAGAATCGGCTCCGAAGGGTTCGAAGGTATCGGAATCGGACCAGAAGAAACGCCAGGCGAGGTGGTCTTTGCCGGCGCGAAAATCGCGGTCCCAATTGGCGGTGAACTGATTGTCGGTGAACCTTCCGGGATCGGTAAGGACTAGCGGACCGTAATTCAATTGAGGAACGCCGTTCACGGTTGTAAATCCGGGTGTGCCCGGAACCGTCGGGATGAGAAAGCCTCCGGCGCCTGAACCGAACTGAGTGCCTTGTACGTTGAGCAGGGCTAAGGCCACCGAATCGATGCAGGGAGCTCCCGAGCAGGTTGGCAGGCTTGAAGGCGTAACGCCTCCACAATTGGCGCCGCAGAAGAAAGTATTGATGAGCGTGGTCTGGTCACGCGCCGTTGGCAGAACGGGAATCTGGGTGTCGATGTAAGTCCCCGGCGAGTCACCGCTGCGCTGCCGGGTGCCTTGATAGTTGACGTAGAAAAATCCCAGCTTGGCGTGGTCGCCGACGGGACCGCCGAAATCTCCGCCGAAGATGTTTTGTTTGAGATCGAACTTGCCCAGGAAATAGTCGTGGGCATCGAGCGAGGTGTTGCGGAAATATTCCCACAAGTCGCCGTGGAATTTCAGAGTGCCGGTCTTGAGCGTGGCGTTGACGTTGCCGCCGCCGTTGCGTCCCTGGCTGGCGTCGTAAAGACTGGTGGAGACCTTAAACTCCTCAATAGCGTCGGGATTTGGCAGCGGAGTGTAGGTCAATTCGCCGAAGGCATAGTCGGCAGCGGAGATGCCTTCAATCAGATAGTTGTTGTTGTCTTCGCGCCCGCCGTTGACGTGAATGTAGACCTGACCGCGGCCAAGGGCGGAAGCGCCATTGAGATCGGACGACGCTCCGGCCGAAAGCGTGAGCAGTTGCTGGAAGTTGCGCGTGGCCAGCGGCAGCGTAGTGATGGTGGTGTTGCCGAGAGATTCTCCGGTGGTGGCGGCTGTGGTTTCGACGGGAGGCACTTCGTATTGCACTTCGACGACTTCTTTGACCGTGGCCGGCTTCATGGCCGCGATCATGCGCGTGGTTTCGGTGATGCGCACCACGATGCCGGCGAATTTGGTCGTGGCAAATCCCTTGGCGGTCACTTCCGCCGTGTAAGTGCCTACCGGCAACAGCGGCGCGGTGAACAGTCCGGCGGAGTCGGCCGTAACTTTGCGCACGGACAGGCCGGTGGCTTGGCTGATGATGTCGACTTGCGCCCCGGAAACTCCTGCGCCGGAGGGGTCTTGCACCGTGCCGCTGATGGCTCCGGTAGCGCCGCCCTGGGACCACGCGAAGGGAGCGAGGCATAGGGTCAAGGAAAAAGTCAGGAGGAAAATTCCAAGCCGGCGTGTGGACATTGGGTCCCTTTCTCGATCTCCGGTCTGACTCGCGCTTGCAGTTGCTGCGCGAATAGAGATCGCCCGGCGGTTGCGAGCCGGATGGCGAAAAATCAGCAACCGTCTGGATTGCGGGAAGTTTGATCGTGGGCCGCAACGACTGTCAACCAAAATTTCGGGCTATCGAAAATCCAGATGGGAAGGACCAAAATATCCCCCGACGCTCCGCTCGGATCGACAGCGCGTGCGACGAATGGGCCGTCAAAAATTCCCAGGCGGCGATCCGTGCGTCATCAGGCGTTAGGCAGCGTAAACAAAAACGTGCTGCCGCGGGTGAGTTCGCTTTCGGCGCGGATCGAGCCGCCGTGGGCGAGCATGATGTGCTTAGCGATGGCGAGGCCGAGGCCGGTGCCTCCGGATTCGCGGGAGCGGGCTTTGTCGACGCGATAGAAGCGTTCGAAAAGACGCGGCAGATGCTCGGAAGAGATGCCCGCGCCGAAATCCTGCACATAAAACTCGATGCCGCGGCGGGCGGCGCGCGCGCCGAGCACGATGCGTCCACCGGCGCGGCCGTATTTCATGGCGTTGTCGATGAGGTTGGAAAAAACCTGGTGGATCGCCTCGCGGTCGGCACGCACGGGCGGAAGCGATTCGATCGGACTGCCGGCGCTCGCGCTGTTGCCGTCCGTGCCTTGTCCGTCTTCGATTTGCAGAACCACGCCCTGGCCGCGGGCGATCTCACGGAAACTTTCCTCGGCATCGTGCAGCAATTCGATGGGCGGAACCGGCTCGGTTTCAAAGCGGGTCTCGCCCGATTCGACGCGGGCCAGCGTGAGCAGGTCTTCGGTGAGCCGCGCCATGCGGGCCGCATTCTTGCGGATGATTTCCAGAAACTCGCGGGTCGAGCCGGAATCGGACGCGGTGTCGAGCAGGGTTTCGGCATATCCCTGAATGGAAGTGAGCGGCGTGCGCAGTTCGTGCGAGACGTTGGCGATGAAATCGCGGCGGGTTTTTTCGACGCGCTCGGTCTCGGTGAGGTCGCGAAGCACGGCGACCGCGCCGCCATCGGGCAGCGGCGCCGCAGTCACGTCGAAGGCGCGCCCGGGCACGATGGACGTGGCGCGGGCGGTCTTGACTTCTTTGCTGGCGGTCGCGGCTTTGACGGCGGCGAGGAAATCGGGGTCGCGAATAGTTTCGACCACCGGCGCGTTCAGGCGAGTGCGCTGCGGGACGAGGCGATCCATGGGCTGGTTTGCCCACTGCACCAGGCCGTCGGCGCTGACCGCGATGACCGCATCCTGCATGCTGTTGAGCAGGGTTTCGAGTTGGCGCTGGCTGGAGCGCACGGCCGCGAAACTGCGTTCGACTTGTCCGGCGGTTTTGTCGATAGCGGCGGCGACGCGGCCGATTTCGTCAAGGGGCGAGTCGTCGACGCGGGCCCGCAGATCTCCCTGCTCGATGCGGGCGGCCACGTCAACGATGTGTTCGAGACGCCGCGAGGTCCAGATCGAAGCGGACGCCGCGACCATGCATGCGATGAGTAAGGCGATGACCGATCCCCAAAACAAGCGGCTGCGCACCTGCGTCTCGACCGCTTCGACGTCGGAGAGTGGATAAGCAAAGCGCACCGCGCCGCCGGAGACCGGAGCAGCGACGTAAAGAAACGGAATGCCGATCGCAGAACTGCGGCGCTCGCTCAACCCGGTCTTGCCGGCAAGCGCGGCGGCAAATTCTGGGCGCGTGGTCTGGTCGTCCATCGAATCGGGATTGGTCTCAGAGTCGGCCAGGACTTTTCCGGAAGCGTCGATAATGGTGGCGCGGGCTCCGGCGGCCTGGCCTTCCTGCGCCGCAATTTCGGGCAGCGAGTGGCTGCGGTCGGTCTCCACGCGGTGGGCGAACAGAAGAGTTTTTTCGGTGAGGCTGCGCTCGATCTCCGTGCGCAGCGAGGCTTCCCATGCCCCGCCCAGCACCACGTCCATGATGACGGCAGTCGACGCGATGATGATGAGGAAAACCGCGAGAAGTTTGAAGAAGATGCGGTTCTTCAATGGGTCCTCTTCGTGCGCGGGAAATGCTTGAACCACAAAGGACACGAAGGCTCGCGAAGGAAAAGCGTTCCCGGTTTCCTTCGTGTACCCTCGTGTCCTTCGTGGTAAATCGGGTTCAGCATTTATTTCGGCGACTCGAAGCGGTATCCCGCTCCGCGCACGGTTTTCAGGTAGCGCGGGTTCTCCGGGTCGGGCTCGATTTTTTCGCGGATGCGGCGGACATAGACGTCGACCGATCGCGGCGTCACGTAGGAAGTGTCGCGCCAGACGGAGTCGAGCAGGTGGTCGCGGCTGAAAACGCGTCCTTTGTGGCGGGCGAAATAATCGAGCAGGCGAAACTCGGTGGCTGTGGTCGGAACCAGGGTGCCGTTGACCATGAGCGTCATGGCCGAGGGATCGATTTCGATTTCGCCGACTTTCACCGGACTGGGCGGCAGCGGGCGCTCAAACCGCCGCATGACCGCTTTGACGCGGGCCACCAGTTCACGCGGGCTGAAGGGCTTGGCAATGTAGTCGTCGGCTCCAAGTTCCAGGCCGAGCACGCGGTCGGCCTCGCTGCTCTTCGCCGTGAGAAAAATTACCGGCACTGCGGCAAGGCCCGGCATTTGCCGCACGGTGCGGCAGATTTCGAGCCCGTCTTTGCCCGGCACCATGATGTCGAGCACAAACAGCGCGGGCCGCTGCCGCTCGGCGTCGGCGAGAACGTTGGTGCCGGTGGGATAGACGCGCACCGTGAACCCTTCGTTTTCCAGGTGATGGCGGACGAGGCGGGAAATGTCGGGATCGTCTTCGACAACGAAGATGCTGGGTTTCACGGGATTATTGTAACCAAGCCAGTTGACAGTACCTAGCGCCGAGTACCCGCTTGCGCCGAACCATTGCACATATTCATCGGATGTTAACAATCAAGCGCCGCGGGCGGAGCACGATAACGACTCAGTTAACCGGATTGACGCAGACTGCGCGAAATGATTTGATGAGCATCAAGGTTGTAATGGATCAAGGAGAAGACCATGTCGTTTGAAGAGGCGCTAGCGCTGGCGTCGCGCGACGAAGGCTTCAAGGCTACCATTTACGCGATGAACACTCTGCTCATCCACAAAGGAATTTACACGCAGGATGAATTCCAGGCACTCTTCGTGGAGTGGGTGGAAAAGGAACAAAAGCGCAAGGCTCCTGAATCGAGACGATCCGTATCGTCTAGTGCGTACTCTGCTTAGTCCTCGGCGCTGGGTGTCCGCAGTCTGGTTTCTTTCCGCAGTGCATTCCGATGTCGCAGGCTCTGCACTCGCACGAGCAGGGTGGGGCAGGCTTGATCTCCTTCGGGAATCTCTTCCTGGCTGCCATCATCTAGCGTGGCTCCTCGCTGCCGTCTGTTTAGAGGATCTCTAGCCTCCGCCTCAATTCTTGCAGTGGGTTTGCCTCATAAATGAGCATCTGACGCTACAGTCGCACGAACACAGCGTGCCCATAATATACCGGACCTCGAATTCTGTGGAAAAACTGTGGGAACCGACGCTTTTCATTTGGACTTAGCGAGGAAAACGAACCACGAACGTCTACCGCCGGGCGTAAATTACAAGGTTGCCAGCGCGGTCGGCGTGGAGAACTCCGCCGCGCGGGATGACCGTGGTGGCGCTGTATTCGGTGACGATCGCGGGGCCGGAGTATTTCTTGCCTAGGCGCAATTCGTCGCGGGAGTAGATTTTCGTTGCTTCTTTCCTGCCTTCGAACAGGACTGGAACTCTGGGCGGGGAAATCGCCCGGAGCTTTGCTCGGCCTGAACCGGCAGGAGTGCCCGTCCCCACACGGCCCGCGCCCACATTGACTGCCCGCGATTTCACGACCGCGCGGAGGCGGAGGGTGACGATCTCGATTTCGCGATTGGGGTGACTATAGCCGTAGCGGCGCTGGTGTTCCTGCTCGAAATCGCGCAGCACATTTTTCGTAAAGAGAATGTTGAGTTCGTATCCCTGGCCGCGGTACCGGAGGTCGACGCTGCGCGCATAATGCGGCTTACCTTCCCACGCTTCGTCGGCGAAATTCCTGGCCGTTTTTTTTTCCAGCGCGGCAAATTCCCGATTCAATTCGGCCGCCGGCGTTTTTCCTGAAACGCGCCACAGAACCGTCCGCGAATAATCTTTCACCACATCGCTGGCGAGAATTCCCAAGGCGGAGAGTGCGCCGGGCAGCGCCGGAATGATGACGTGCGGAATGCCGAGCGCGTCTGCCAAAGCGCAAGCGTGCAGTCCTCCAGCGCCGCCGAAGGCGACGAGCGCGAACTGGCGCGGGTCGCGTCCGCGCTCGACGGAGACCACGCGGATGGCTTTTTCCATGGTAGCGTTGACCACGCGGACAACTCCGGCAGCGAATTTCTCCAGCGTAAGCGGCGAAGAATTTTTCTTGAGCCATTCCTTGGTGATGCGGCGGGTGCGTTCGAGATTGAGCGTGAAATCGCCGCCGAGAAATTTCGCCGGCTGCAAGCGGCCGAGAATCAGGTTGGCGTCGGTGACCGTCGGCTGCGTGCCACGCCCATAGCAGATGGGCCCGGGATCGGCGCCGGCGGATTCGGGCCCGACGCGGAGAACTCCGGCGGCGTCGAAGCGGGCCAGCGAGCCTCCGCCGGCGCCCACGGTGTGAATGTCGAGCATGGGCACGCTGATGGGCAGGCCGGCAATGTGCGCGTCCGTGGCGGTTTTGATTTCGCCTTCGACAAGGGAGACGTCTGTCGAAGTGCCGCCCATATCGAACGCGATGATGTTTTCAAATCCGCTCGCCCGGGCGGTCGCGGCCGCGCCGACAACGCCTCCGGCCGGCCCGGACAGCACGGTGCGCACCGGTTCGCGCGCGGCGGTCGCCAGCGCGGTGATGCCGCCCGAGGATTGCATGACGAAAATGCGCGGGACCGATTCCGCCAGGGTTGAGGCCCCGTTCTTCTGCGTGCTGTTCTCCTGAATGTTTTTCTCGCCGTTAAAGCGCGGCTCTTCCACCTGTCCGCGGCTCGTTCCACCAACTTGCGCGGGCGAGGCGCTCGCCGCCACATGGGGACTGCTCATGGCTGGAGATCGCGCTTCCAGAGTTTCCAAATAACTTTGCATCACGGGCTGCAGATAGGCGTTGATCACCACCGTCGACGCACGTTCGTACTCGCGGAATTCGGGGAGGATCTGGTGAGAAACGGAGAGCGGGACGTCTAGATTCTTCAGCGACTCTGCGACCACATGCTCGTTTTTCGGGTTCGCGAACGAAAATAGCAGCGAGATCGCCACGGACTGCGGTTTGGCTGCGGCCACGCGATCGGCGAGCGCACGCAACTCTTCCCGCGCGGGTGCGGTGAGGATTTCGCCGTCGGCGGCAACGCGTTCGTCGATGCCGAAGCGCAGGTCGGCCGCGACCAGCGGCTCGATGCGGTCGAAGAAAAAGTCGTAGAGCTTGGGGCGCGCCTGGCGTCCGATTTCGATGGCGTCTTCGAACCCGGCGGTGGTGACCAGCGCGGTGCGCGCTCCTTTACGTTGCAGCAGCGTGTTGGTGCCGACGGTGGTGCCGTGCAGTAGGATGAAATCTTGGCCGCGCGCGATTCTCTTAAGGGCGTCGGCAATCGCCTGCGAGGGATCGGCGGGCGTGGAGAAAACTTTCAGCATCTGCACGCGGCCGGTCGCGGGATCGATCCATACGCAGTCGGTGAACGTGCCCCCGGTGTCGATGGCGATGCGGATTTGCGGTTCGCGGGGCATGGAATCACGGAAAACCAGAGTATCATTCGCTGCGTCACGACCATATTCAATGCTGGTATCGAATATGGTAAAATTGTGTTTCCTCATGACAGCCTCGCGCAAGATCACCGTCGAAGTCCCACCGGAGCTGCTGGAGAAGGCGCAGCAGGCTATCGGCGCTGGCATCACTGAGACGGTTCGTACCGGTCTAACTTTGGTTGCGGCATCGCGAACCTACGCCCGGCTGCGAAGGCTACGCGGCAAGGTCCGGTTCTCGCGGACGCCCGCGGAGCTGAAAACCGACCGATGATTGCGGCGGACACAAGCACATGGATTGCCTTTTTGCAGGGCAGCGCGGGTAATGATGTCGATCTGCTTGATAGGGCGCTTGCGGATCGGCAAGTGCTCATGGCGCCTGTCGTGCTCGCCGAACTGCTGAGCGATCCGAAACTCTCTTCGGGCGTCGCCGAAACTCTTTCCGAAATACCTCTCATTAAAATCGAAGCTGGCTATTGGCAACGAGCGGGGGTGCTGCGGTCCAGGGTGCTGGCGAAGCGACGAAAGGCGCGGCTCGGCGATGCGCTCATCGCCCAGAGCTGCCTCGACGCGGCTATGCAGCTCATCACGCGTGATAAGGACTTTTTGGCGTTTGCTGAGGCGGCGAAGTTGGACCTTGTTATGTACTCGAGGGTATGAACTCGAAGGTATAAACTCAAAGGTTCGATGATGTTGCGATACGATCCTCATTACTTCGTGGTGAACGCCAGGGTCAGCAGCGTTTTCTGCTCCACTTCGTGCGCTTTGGAGCTTCCCGTGGCCGGGCTGGGGCTGGAGCTGCGCTTCACGCTCAGCACCGGGCGATCTCCGGCGATCCGCTTCAGCCGCGTCAGCATATTGAATAACGCTCCCATGTTGGCGGGTTCTTCCTGCACCCAGACGATGTCGGCGTTTTTGCCGTGGCGGTCGAATTCGGCAATCACTTCCTGCTCGGGGAACGGGTAGAGCTGTTCCAGGAACACGATCGCGGTGCTCGTGTCTTTTCTCTTCTTGCGCTCGTTCTGGAGTTCGTGGCCGATTTTTCCGGTGCAGATCAGGATGCGGTCGGCTTCTCCAACTTCGGTGTCGGGGATCACGTTCAGGAAATTCTTGTGCGTGAAATCTTCAATCGGCGAACTCGCATCGGGATGGCGCAGCATGCTCTTCGGAGTGAAGACGATGAGCGGCTTGCGCCAGTGGCGCAGCGCCTGCCGCCGCAGGAGATGGAAATATTGCGCGGCATTCGAGGGCTGCGCAATTTGCAGATTGTGCTTGGCCGCGAGTTGAATGAAGCGCTCGATCCTCGCGCTCGAATGCTCCGGTCCCTGCCCCTCATAGCCGTGAGGAAGCAGTAGCACGAGGCCGGAGAGCAAATTCCATTTCGCTTCTCCGGCGCTGATGAACTGGTCGATGATGGCCTGCGCGACGTTGACGAAATCGCCGAACTGGGCTTCCCAAAGAACGAGCGATTCGGGATAGTCGCGCGAATATCCGTATTCAAAGCCGAGCACGCCGGCTTCGGAAAGCGTCGAGTTGTAGATTTCGCAGCGCGCCTGGCCGGGCGCGATGTTTTCCAGCGGCACGAATTCGTTTTCGTTTTCGATGTCGATCAGGACCGAGTGGCGCTGGTTGAAGGTGCCGCGGCGCGAGTCCTGGCCGGACATGCGAACGTGCGTCCCTGCTTTCACCAGGCTGGCGAAGGCCAGGGCCTCCGCCATTCCATAATCGACAGGGCGCTTGCCAGCGCCCATTTCCGCGCGTTGCTCGAGCAACTTCTTCACTTTCGGATGAATGTGGAAGCTTTCCGGATAGGTGGTCAGCCGGGTCGTGAGCTCGGATAGTTCTTCCGGTGAGAGTCCGGTCTCGACTTCGTACTCGGGCCGATGCAGACCGCCGAAATAATTGTTCCAGTACTTCGGCAGGTCGCGCATCAGCGGTTTCTGTTTGACGCTGCCGGCTTTTTTCTGCGCGGTTTCGAATTCCGCCTTGATGGCATCGGCTTGCGCTTGCGCCCCAGTCGCGCCGATGTCGTCAGCGTAGACCTCCCACAGCGGAGGATGCTCTTTGATTCGCTTGTAGAGCAGCGGCTGCGTGATGGTAGGGTCGTCGACTTCGCTGTGGCCGTGGCGGCGGTAGCCGATCAGATCGATGACCACGTCGGTGCCGAACTGATAGCGATAGTCAACCGCCATCCGCGCCACGCGCACGACCGCGTCAACGTCCTCTCCATTCACGTGGAAGATGGGAATCGACTGGCGGCGCGCAATGCACGCCGCGAAGCGCGTGGAGTGCTCTTCGGTGTAACTCGTCGTGAATCCCAGAAGATTGTTGACCACAACGTGAATCGTGCCGCCGACGGTGTAGCCGGGAAGGTCGGCATAATTCATGGTCTCGGCGAGAATGCCTTGTCCGGCGAACGCGGCATCTCCATGAACCAGCAACGGAAGATATTTCTCGCGTCCGCCTTCGCCAGTGCGGTCCTGCTTGGCACGCGTGCGGCCGACCGTGACCGGATCGACCGCCTCAAGATGGCTGGGGTTCGAAACCAGATGAATATGTACCTTGCCCCCGCTGTACGTCGCGTATTCACCGGTCGCGCCCATGTGATACTTCACGTCCCCCGAGCCCAGCACGCTGCGCGGGTCGACGTCTTCGAATCCGGCAAAAATTTCCTGCGGCGGACGCTGCGCCACATGCGCAATCACGTTGAGCCGTCCGCGATGGCTCATGCCCATCACTAACTCCGTCGCGCCCTGCCGCGAGCCGGCGTCGAGAACTTCATCCACCAGCGGAATCAGCGCAGTGACGCCTTCCAGCGAAAAGCGCTTCGATCCCAGATACCGCTGCTGCATCACTTGCTCGAAAATGTCGGCGCGAATCAGCAGATCGAGAATGCGTGCCTGATCTTTTTCCGTAACCACATAACCCTGCGACGGCGCTTCCATGCGCTCGTAAATCCAGCGCCGGCGTTCGGGCGAGTAAATGTGATTGATCTCAACCCCGATGGTCGACGAATAAATGGCCCGCGCTTCGCGCGCGTATTCGCCGTCCCGTTCGAGTTCAGGCGTAGGCCGCGGCCGGAGAAAACCGAGAGGATCGAGGTCGCCCTCGAGATATCCCCACTGGCGGTAGGCGCTGAACACGCGCTCGCGCTCGGGATTAGAAACGTTGCTGGAGCCGTTGCTCGACGCAGTGCCGAGCGCCGCGGTAGAAGTCTTAATTTTCGGGGTCGCCATAGGAATGCAGCTTCTAGAATAAAGGATGCCAAGCAGGCCGTGGGGGATTCGCCGGAGAAACTACTGTCGCGTCGCCAGATACTGGCAGACTCTCCGCACCGTATCGCGCTGCGATTCGTTCATGGTCAGAAACTCAAACCCGTAGCGCAATCCCTGGCAGAACCGCACAATCGCCCGCACCTTAATCGGATACGGCGTCAGCGGCAGTGGAATCTCCAGCGTCACAATCTCTCCCGTCGCCAGATTGCCGGTCAGAGTCGCTCCGATTCCATCCTGCCCAATCTCGGTTGACCTTCCCCAGCAGGTGCGAAACTCTCCATCCTGAAACATCTTCACCTGCAGCCGAGCATCCAGCGTAAATCTGGGAAAACGCCGCTTGGTCGCGAACTTGTCTTCCGCGGCTTTGGCGGCCGCGGCCTTAGCGGCCGATGCTTTGCCCGCCGCAACTTTGCCGGCTCCAACCTTGTCCGCGCCGGCTTTGTCGGCCCAGCGCGTTCCTCCGCCCACGGCCGCGCCCCGTGCTTTCTTTTCGTTTGACATAAATCTCTCAGCCCGAGGCCGCCCTAATTTCCGTGCAGCAGATATCCCGGCTCCAGCGGCAACTTCCCTGCCAGTTTCACCACCGCCACGCTGCTGTTAATGGCGTACACGTCGACCACCCCTACCGCGCCCGGAATCGACGCCACCCGATTCACCAGATCTTCGTCCGAATCCACCACCAGAATCGCCGGATGGTTCGTCCGCCCATGATTCGCCGTCGCGATCAGCTCGGCAACCTGCGAGTCCGGCATCTCATAGACCTTTTCCAGAAACATTTTCATTTCCGGCACTGAGGGCGCGCGCATGATGAACGTCACCGGCTTGCCGTCCGGCCAGTGCCCGGTCTGCGCCTTGCAGATCTTCACCAGTTCCGGCACGGTCAGACCGGTCACCGTGTTCGCTTTGTTCGACACCAACGCCAGATCACGCGCCGCCGCCAGCGAAACCGCCATCGCCAGAAAGACGCCTATGCTCACCACTCGCCGCTGAAGCACACTCTCTCCCGCCGGGCAGAACCGCCCTCAGCCGATTCTCATTCAATTTCTCGTCCGCCTCAACGGCCACATAGTCCATGTACCTCCGGAGCCAACCCTATCTCTGCTCGGGTGGAACCGGGTCTGGGAATCTGGTCAGTCCGAGCCAGGCAAGGCTGCATCCCCCCGCCTGCCCCACTACTCACTCCCACGGAACTCCGCCACATAATTTTCGTATCCTGATATGTGTAGGGAGGCCCGCCATGTTCTGCAACCGTTGCGGAACCGAACTTGACCCCGCTCTGCCCAACTGTCCGCAATGCGGCCGCCGCCTCGGCGACCCTGTCACCGCGATCGCCCGATCCCGCTTACAAGGCCATCTGCACACCCTTGGCGTTCTCTGGATCGTCCTCGGTTCCCTGTTCCTGATTCCCGCCGCCATCCTCCTGCTCTTCGGAGGCGGCATGCACCTCGTCCTGTACCGGCACGAACCCCTTGCCGAATTCATTCCCCTCATCCTCTATCTGATTGGCAGCACCCTGCTCATCCTGGCCGCCGGAGGCATCTGCGTCGGCCTCGGACTGATCCAACGCCGGCCTTGGGCCCGCATCTGGGCCATCGTTCTCGGCGTGCTCGCCCTTTTCCATCCTCCATTCGGCACCGCTCTGGGCGTCTACACCCTCTGGGTCCTGCTCGCTGACGAAAACGGCCACGAATACCTCGACCTCACCCGCGCCGCGTAAATGGTTTATGTAGGGACAGCCGCCCTCGGCTGTCCGTCAAGCGCAGCTCGACTGGTGCCCTCTATAGCACCGGATCCGGGCACCTGACCAGGAATTGAGAATAAAAGTAGAGGAAGCTCCAAAATCGTCGTCATTCCGACTCCAGCCCCTTAGGTCCCTGAAAGTCTTGAAGTCTGTCATTCCGACTCCGAGCGAAGCGAGAAAGGAGGAACCTGCTCCTCCCCGGCCAAGCCCAAAAATTCCTCCCAGCGTGCAACGCACCAGCCCCTGCAAACGCAACCCTCCCTCCATTCCTACCCTCCCACTTCCCACAGCCGTGCACAGAAATCTGCACTTTCTCACAGCCCATCAACCGCCGGCCTCCGCTTTCCTGTTGCCTTGATTCCGTCCCTGTCCGAAACTCGTTTCTCGACCTTTTCGCCCACCGTCCGCATCCTCCTCAAAGCCGGATGTGGAAAACGCACCCCCAACCCCGCACCAAGCCCGTCATTGCTAGGGATACAACCTATAGTGTTTCCCTCTTGACAGGCACAACCAGCGGGAGTAACTTTGCAATCCCAGAGTGGTAAAAAACGACCCCTGAAATTCCGGCTCGCGGGAACGAGGCGGAGTTTCCGGTCGGCAGAAGTAAGAAGGTAGGTAGGCAGTCAGAAGAACGCGGCTTGGCCCCAAGCCAGAGGTGACTTGGAGCCCGCCGCAGGCAACCAAAGGCGCCAGGCATTTCCGGGTTCTGTTTGCTTGGGAGGACCCCGCAAGTCCAGGCGCCCGCAGCCTCCGTAAAGAGCCAAGCTTGATGGTTCTGCCGGCAGCCAACCGGCGACCCAAGGGCGGTCTCATTGGCTTTGCGGAGCAGGAAGCCAGCGGAAGTGCGGTGGCCGTTCCCCGACCCTCCCCTCGGGGCGCGACAACAACTGAAACTGCAACCACGTAACCAAACTGCCACGGCGGCAGAGTTGTCAGCCTGAGGCGACGGCTTTTTGTCGCCGAAGGATCTGGGCGAGCTCAACGATTTCACGGAGCCTGCCCTGAGTGAGCCAAGCGACCGAAGGGCGCGCTCGGCTCGCTTCCTTAGGATTTAGTAACACCAGCATCAGGAGCCCGTACATGGAAGCTTTAACCCGACTCGTTTCCGAATCTCTGGCACGCCACGGTTTCGACCGCCCGCTCGACTACCGGCGCCTCCACTGGTCAAACTGGTTCCGCTGCGAATCCCCACACAGCCTCTTATCAGTTCCCAGCAAACCAGGAGTCTTCGCGATAGCCGAAGAAATCCTGGACCTGTCCCCCACCACCAACCGTGTGGAGACGGACCGTGTGGAGACGGGCGCCTCGCCCGTCCCGCCAGCGGAAAGCGCGGCGGCCCCAAGCAAGGACGCGGAAAGCTCCTCGGGAAACGGCTCCGTGGAGGGAAGCTCTGCGAAGGAAAGCTCCGCCGAGGGAATCTCTGCAGAGAAAAGCTCTGCGGAGGGAAGATCTGCCGAGGCAAGCTCCGTGGAAGAGCGGCGCTTCAGCGCCGCGTCCAGCGCCGAGAAAGATGCGGCTTCAGCCGCTGTGGGAATTGCGGGCAATCGCCCCCACCCAACTCGCCGCATGCTCGCCGTAACTCAATTCTTCGAAGCCGACGACATGGCCTTCACCCTCGACCGCATGTTGACCCGCACCAATCCCATGCGCGCCCGCCTGGCCTCCGGACGCTACTTCGTCCGCTATGTAGCCATCGACGACGAATCCCAGCGCCGCTCCATCGCCACCGCCCTCAATCAATGGATCGCCAATCAATCGGTCACCAACGCCGGCGAAAAAGCCAGCGGCATAGGAGCCCACTTCGCCACCTCGCTGGAATTCAATGTAGGAAGCGCCGATGCTGGCAGCGCCTCATCCCATGTGGCAACAGCCCATATGGAGACGGCCCGTGTGGAGACGGGCGCCTCGCCCGTCCCGCGACCGCGAAGCGGAGCGGCCCCAAGCACACCAGCCAACACAACATCGACCCCTATTTCGACGGCCCCGCATCTAGACTCCGGAGCCGCCACCAACATTCACTGTCCATCCCTGCTCCCCTCCGGCTTCTAACCAGAAGCCCCGAAGGGGCGGCATGTGTTAGCCCAGGACGTAAGTCCTGGGTAGCTCAATTTGGAGGGAACCAAGTCCCGTGGGGACGACACAGATCGCGAGGAGAATCCGATGGCCGAGAAGATTCCAGTTCTATTCGCCAAGTTGATGGACGTAGACGCGGGCCGGAGCGAAGTCCTGGCGCGGGAACGGAAGGAAGGGGGCATAGCGCAGCTGTTCGCGATAGCCGCTTCCTGTTCGGCGGGCGCGCCGAAAAAATTTGGAGAGCACGTCGCTGCGGGCTACCGGGTTAAATGCAACCACACCGGTAGGGAGTTCTGGGTGTGGGGCGCGGACCGGCAGATGAACGACATCGAGATCGCCGCCCTTTTTAGGCGACAAATAGAAGCCAAACTTATCCCCGACTGCTAACCCGATGAGCGTTGCTTTCTAAGTTCCGATTTTGAACCCGATCCGCCGCGTCCGCTGGCCCGACGCTCCGAATCGGCGCAACACTGCATAGAATCTAATTAGGAGAGAGCCCCGAAATGGCCGAAATCAAGATGCCCGAAATAAAGACCACTACCGTAGCCGAAACCGCCGCCACCCCGTCCACGCCTGCGAACCCGTCCGTCCAGAAGAAAAAGTCCCCCGGCCTGGCCATCCGCCGCCTGTTCACCAAGCCCGGTGTCTCTCCCTATTCCGAAGTTGAGTGGGAGTTCCGCACCGCGCAGATCACCGACTCCCACGGAGGCGTGATCTTCGAGCAGAAAGACGTCGAGGTTCCCAAAGACTGGTCGATGACCGCGACCAACATCGTGGCCAGCAAATATCTGCACGGCAAAATCGGCACTCCCGAGCGCGAGACCGGAGTCCGCCAGCTCGTCGCCCGCGTCGCCGAAACCATCCGCGACTGGGGTATGGCGCAGGGATATTTCCGCACGCCCGAAGACGGCGCCACGTTCCACGACGAACTCGTGCACATCCTCGTCCGCCAGTACGCAGCCTTCAACTCGCCGGTCTGGTTCAACGTGGGATGCGACCGCATCGAGCCTAACTCCGACGGCCGCAACTGGCACTGGAACCCGCAGACCCAGAACGTGGAATTCGGCGTCACCGGATATTCCAAGCCCCAGTGCTCGGCCTGCTTCATCAACTCGGTAAAAGACTCGCTCGACTCGATCCTCACTCTCGCCAAGACCGAAGGCATGTTGTTCAAATGGGGCAGCGGCACCGGCACAAACTTGTCCACGCTCCGCGGATCCAGCGAAACCCTTTCCGGCGGTGGCACGGCCAGCGGCCCACTCAGTTTCATGAAGGGCTTCGACGCCTTTGCCGGCGTCATCAAGTCCGGCGGCAAGACGCGGCGCGCCGCGAAGATGGTCATCCTTAACGTCGACCATCCCGACATCATCGATTTCATCGAGTGCAAACAGAAAGAAGAAGCCAAGGCCCACGCGCTGGTCGCCCAGGGATACGACGGCTCTTCTCCCGATGCCGAGGCCTATTCGTCCATCTTCTTCCAGAATGCGAATAACAGCGTCCGCGTCACCGACGATTTCATGTACGCGGTTGTCCGCGACACCGATTTTTCCACCCGCACGGTGCAAGAGCACTCGGTCGTGAAAACCTACAAAGCCAAAGACCTGCTGCACAAAATTTCCGAAGCCACCTGGCACTGCGGCGATCCCGGCATGCAATATGACACCACGGTCAACCGCTGGCACACTTCGAAGAACACAGCCAGAATCAACGCCAGCAATCCGTGCAGCGAATACATGTTCTTAGACGATTCGGCCTGCAACCTCGCCAGCCTGAACCTGCTGAAGTTCGCTCCGAATGGAACGTTCGACGTGGAAGCCTATCGCCACGCAGTCGACATCCTGATCACCGCGCAGGAAATTCTGGTCGACAACGCCGGCTATCCAACGGAAATGATCATGCGCAACTCGCATGACTACCGCCCGCTGGGCCTCGGCTACGCAAATCTGGGCGCATTACTGATGGCCGCAGGTCATCCCTACGACAGCGACGCCGGCCGCGATTACGCCGCCTGCGTCACGGCCATCATGTGCGGCGAAGCCTATCTGCAATCCAGCCGCATCGCCGAACAATGCGAGCCGCTAGTCCCAGCCACCGAAGCGACCAAGAAGAATCTGTCCGAAACAAATCTGGGAGCAGGCATCACCACAACGCATGTAGCGACAGCCGCCTCGGCTGTCCCGCCAAAGCGAAGCGAGGCGGAACCCATCCCCGCTGCCGGAACCATGCCCGGCGGAGCCTGCCCCGGCTGGTACATCAACCGCGAACCCTTCCTCGACGTAATCCGCATGCACCGCGCGAGCGTCAACGGCATCAACAAATCCAACGTCCCCGCGGCCATCTACGAAGCCAGCAAACAATGCTGGGACGAAGCCCTGGCCCACGGCGAAAAGCACGGATACCGCAACAGCCAAGTAACCGTGCTAGCCCCCACCGGCACCATAGGTTTCATGATGGACTGCGACACTACGGGGATCGAGCCGGATTTGGCGCTGATCAAGTACAAGAAACTTGTTGGCGGAGGCATGATTAAGATCGTCAACAACACTGTGCCTACGGCGCTGTTCAAGCTGGGTTACACGCACGAGCAGGCCGACGCGATTGTCAGCTACATTGACGCGACTGGAACGATCGAAGGCGCGCCGCATATTAAAGACGATCATCTTGCCGTGTTCGATTGCTCGTTCAAGCCAGCGAAAGGCACGCGGTCGATTGCGTACATGGGGCATCTGCGGATGATGGCGGCGGCGCAGCCGTTCATCTCCGGGGCTATATCGAAGACCGTCAATCTACCGAACAACGCGTCGATCGACGACATCATGGAGACTTATCTGCAGGCGTGGAAGCTGGGCATCAAAGCTGTCGCCGTCTACCGCGACGGATGCAAACAATCGCAACCGCTTTCCTCTGCCGGCAGTAAAACCGCGGAATCCGCGGGCGGGGGCGCCCGCGCCACACAAGTCGTGGCGGAAGAAGAAAACTTGAATGCGCCGCCGCGCGCGGTGCGGCACAAGCTGCAGGAAGAGCGCGCCTCGATCACGCACAAATTCAAAGTTGGAGACCACGAGGGCTACATCACGGTCGGCCTCTATCCTGACGGCGAGCCGGGAGAACTCTTCATCACCATGGCGAAAGAGGGATCGACCGTCTCCGGCCTCATGGACAGCTTTGCGCTGGCGGTTTCGATCGCGCTGCAGCACGGCGTCCCGCTGAAACTGTTCTGCGAGAAGTTCGCGCACACGCGCTTCGAACCCAGCGGGTGGAGCGGCAATCCGGACATCGGCTACGCCAAGTCGATCATGGACTACATCTTCCGCTGGCTGCAGATGCGCTTCCTCACCGGCCAGCAGCAGATGCTGTTCGAAAACTTCAGGCCTCGGCCCGCGCTCGGACCTCAGCCCGAAGGAGTGGGGAGCCAGGACGCGGCGCCCGCGGTGAGGCGTCCGGAGGCTGGGACCCGGGAGCCCGGAGCCGGCTCCATTCACGCAGCCGACGCGCTGTCGAGCATTGTCGACCTCGGCGACGCGCCGAGTTGCAGCTTCTGCGGCAGCATCATGACGCGGAACGGGAGCTGCTACCGGTGCATGAGTTGCGGGAGTACGAGCGGGTGCAGCTAACCGCAAGATGCGGGCGATGACGCCATAACCTGCGCAAGTTCCCGTTAGCGGTACTGGAGAATGCACTTCAAGATTGTCGGAAGCATCACGAATGTGGAGTTGATAGCGTCCGGCAAGGCCATCCGCGAGCGCAAACGGTTGTGGAAGGCATACGGCAGGGGGCGTTGGCGGAAGCTGAAAGGCGCCGCGGACGTGAAATTCTTCGATGGTACGATATGCCATGCGGAAGTCCACTGGTACGAGGCCCACGGGATTGCGAAAGGATACAAGATCAAGCGGATTCTCGACTGATATGAGACGCGATGCGCATTTCGTTATTTGTATCGGAAATAAGGACTACGCCGCTTCTCTGGAGTTGCGCAAGATTTATCAGGTGATTCCGGACAAGGTAGCGTCCAAACTCCGCCAGATCCGCGTCATTGATGAATCTGGGGAAGATTACTTGTACCCGGAGGATTACTTCGTGCCGGTGCAATTGCCGCAAGCGGTTGAGCGGGCAGTGCGACGGGCAACGGCTTAGCTCGCGCGGAACTGGTTCTGCGCCGAGTTGCAGTTTCTGCGGCAGCATCATGACGCGGAACGGGAGCTGCTACCGGTGCATGAGTTGCGGGAGTACGAGCGGGTGCTCGTAGTAGTGACTGGTCTCGGGAGCAGTCGCGACGATAGGTCCCGAATTGCCTTCGGTTCGTGTTCAGGAATTGATCGACAGCATTGGGCGCACGAAGGGGCTTGTGTCGTTTTACATACATTCGCCATTCGGTCACGCTAGGTTGAGGAAGATAGGAGCGGGAAATGAGTGCGTCCGTCGGCAGCATGTACGACATAAACGACTTCGGCTACAACGACAGCGAGCGGGGAGCGATTGAGAAGTTGCAGGAGTTGAATAATTTTTACCGTCGACACCCATGGCCGAAGGAGCATTCAGTCACAGCTCACAGCCTTCGCTGTACAGATGCGCGGGATCTTTCGGAACTACGAGACGAGAGCGTCCATCTGATCGTCACCTCTCCTCCTTATTGGACTCTCAAGGACTACCCCCCGAATGAGCGCCAGCTGGGAGCAGTGCATAACTACGAGAGGTTCCTAGATGAGCTAGACAGGGTCTGGGCGGAGTGTGTCAGGGTGCTCGTCCCCGGTGGCAGAATTTGCTGTGTGGTCGGGGATGTCTGCCTTCCCAGAAAGAAAGCTGGGCGACACCACGTTGTGCCACTTCATGCCGACATCACCGTCCGGGTTCGGAGGCTGGGGCTGGATTCTCTGACGCCTATACTGTGGTTCAAGATCGCGAACGGAGCACTTGAAGCGGAGGGTAATGGCGCTGGATTCTACGGGAAGCCCTACCAGCCTGGCGCGATCGTTAAGAACGATTTTGAGTACATTCTGTTCTTTCGTAAAGGTGGTTCCTACCGATCCCCCTCGGCGATGCAAAAAGCTTTGTCAATGCTCTCCAAGATCGAGATGAAAAACTGGCTGAAAACCGCTTGGACAGATATTAAGGGTGAATCAACGCGACGGGGACACCCCGCACCTTTTCCGGCGGAGCTAGCCGAGCGTCTCATTCGACTCTTCTCCTTCGCCGGTGACACCGTGCTGGACCCTTTCGTTGGAACCGGGACCACTTCTTTGGCTGCAATAAACGTTGGTCGTAATAGCATCGGTACTGATTGCGACCCCGACTTCATAAGTATGGCGAGGGAGAGGCTGCAGCGGGCCATCCTCTCCCGGCCCGAGCCTCAACTATTCAAGACCAGACTGGATGTACAATCGCCATAGATGACCGACGCGAACTATGCGGTGCTGCGGGTGTCTCGCAGCCTTTTTGAAGGTAGGCCCTACTTCCACCGAGATTCTAGTCTTGGGGATCGCGTTGCTAGTTACCTCTACGAGGACTTATACAACTTAAATAAGTCCGCAAAACTCCACGATCGCATTGATTCTCACAGCCGCGTTCTCAACGCACAAAACCTCACTGTTGGAATTTCACGCCGGCGAGGCGATGGAACATTCGGCGAACTGGTCCCCGTTGCGCAAGCGATCGTGGATGAGGGATTCGCCGTTTCTCGCGGTCCAGTCGCGAACATCGAGATTGGGACCGAGACGAAGATACTTGCCAAGGCGATGATCAAGCAGATCGACCGAGTAATCGGCGATCTGGTTAGGCAAACCGAGGAGTTCATGAGAAAAGGCGGTCATCCGATTTGCGTCGGGATTGTGGGCGTGAATTTCGCGCAGCAATACACATCTTACGAGGGTGACCGAACGTTTCCGACAGACGGAAGGAAGTATAAACATCCCGTCCAGGAAGCTGAGGATGCCATCTCTCGCCTTGTTCAACGCGCGGCACCCAGCTTCGATGAGTTCCTCGTTCTGACCTTCGAGGCTTCCAACAAGCAACCTCATCCTTTCTCATGGAAGGATGAAAAACAAACGCTACTCGAGTACTCCGCTCTCCTGACGAGGCTTTCCCGGGAGTACGATAGGCGCTTTTAGCCACTGCGGTTGGGCTTAAGGCCTTGTTTCTTCTCAGGCGCCTTGACCTAGCCCTGAAGGGTCCGCTCTTCCACGGTTGCGCAAGTCGCCGGTTCGCGGGCTAAGGGTCCGCTCTTTCACGGTCGTGCCGGCGGCGGTTCGCGGTTTTTGTTTGGGGCCGGCATCCCCAGCGGGCGTGCTCTTGCTGGATGTCCTGTCAAGCGGTTTTCCACAGAGAATTGGGAGTTTTCCTCAGGCGGGTGTGTGACGGATGACCTTTACTGAGAATTTCAGGACGGGAATAGTGGGGATGATGGCGGGGGAAATAGCGAAGCGGGCTACGTTCGGGGTTAAGGTAAATCCCCACTTCTGGCAAAACCGGCCAGAAGCGGGGCACCCGGCGGGGTGGCTCTCCTAGGTCCTTTAGTCGCGCAAGCGACGCGCTCGTTCAGGATGACAAATCCAGAATGACAAATCGATGAGCAATAGGAATGGAGATGGACAGAGTATGAGTGGAAAAACTGGGCGGGGTCGGGGTGGTGAAAATTCGGGGAGTCTGGGGCTGGGGATGTGTATTCGGGGATGCAAGGAACGCGGGGAGTGGGCGGAGCTTTGTTTTATGGCGCGGGCAGCGGGGTTCGGGATGGGAGTGATGAAGCCGTTTGGGGATTCGCGGCGGTGGGACGTAGCGGTGGAGGCGAGCGAGAAGATTGTGCGGGTGCAGGTGCGGTCGACGATTTATAAGCGGCGGGGAAAAGAGTACAGCTTGAACATGATGGGTCCGGGGCGGAAGAGATATCGGCCGGGGACGGTGGATTTCTTTGCGGTGTTTCTGATTCCGGAGGATGAATGGTACATCATTCCGTATCGGGCGCTGGGGAAGAAGATGACGATGCATTTTGGTCCGCGGCGGAAGTATGGGAGGTATTTGGAGGCTTGGGAGTTGTTGGGTGGGGAGGAGCAGGTTCCTCACAAGGACTGCGTCCCGGTTCGCAATGACAAGGTTGTGGGAGAGGAGATGCGGGCGATGTGATTTCGGAGGTCGGAAGTTAAAGTCCCCACTTCTCGCGCAAACTGCGCGCGAGAAATGGGGCACCCGGGGCTCTCTCAACTCTTAAGAATCAAAACCCCGCTCTAGCCGCAACTAACGCGGCTGGAATGGGGCACCCAGTTCTTCTCTCTGACTCAATTTCTTTTTTACTTCTTTTTTTTCTTTGCCGCACTCTCTCGTCCTGCTGAATTCTTCTTTGCCGATTTCTTCTCTCCGAAGACGCGGGCGAAGATTTTGTCTACGTTCTTTAGTTGGCGGTGCAGATTGAACGCCTGGTCGATTATTTTGCGCGGGACTTTGGCGGTGATTTCTTTATCGGCGAGGATTAGGTCGTGGAAGTTCAGATTCTCTTTCCAGGCGCGCATGGCGTGGGATTGGACGGCGCGGTAGGCGTCTTCGCGGCTCACGCCGTGCTCGACTAGATCCAGGAGGAGTTGGCCGCTGAAGATGAGGCCGCGGGTGCTTTCGAGATTGGCGCGCATGCGGTCGGGGTAAACGAGCAGGGTGTCGACCAAGTTTGCGGTTTTGTTGAGCAGGTAGTTGGCCAGCGTGGTGGAGTCGGGGAGGATTACGCGCTCGACCGACGAGTGGGAGATGTCGCGCTCGTGCCAGAGGGCGACGTTTTCGAATCCGGCTTGGGCGTTGGAGCGGACGACGCGGGCGAGTCCGCTGATCTGCTCGGCGTTGACCGGGTTGCGCTTGTGGGGCATGGCCGAGGAGCCTTTTTGCTTTTCGCTGAAGAATTCTTCGGCTTCGCGGACTTCGGTGCGCTGCAGGTGGCGGACTTCGGTGGCGATCTTGTCTAGCGTCGAGGCGATGACGGCCAGGGTGGCTAGATAGGCGGCGTGGCGGTCGCGCTGGATGACCTGGGATGAGACGGCGGCGGGTTTGAGTCCGAGGCGGGCGCAGATTTTTTCTTCGAGTTCGGGCGTGAGGTGGGCGAAGATGCCGACGGCGCCGGAGAATTTTCCGACGCGCATGTCTTCGGCGGCGGCGCGGAAGCGGGCGATGTTGCGCTGGGTTTCGGAATACCAGTTGGCGATTTTGAATCCGAAGGTGATGGGCTCGGCGTGGACGCCGTGAGTGCGGCCGACCATGGGAGTGTCTTTGAACTCCCAGGCGCGGCGCTTGAGGACTTCGGCTAGACGCTGAAGATCTTCTTCTATGACTTCGGAGGCTTGACGAATCAGGAGAGCCTGGGCGGTGTCGACTACGTCGTTGGAAGTGAGTCCGTAGTGGAACCAGCGGGATTCGGGGCCGACGAATTCGGCGACAGCGGTGGTGAAGGCGATGACGTCGTGGCGGACTTCGGCTTCGATTTCGTGGATGCGTTCGACGCGGAAGTCGGCGCGCTCGCGGATGGCGCGGGCGGCGGCCTTTGGAACCTGGCCGGCTTCGGCTAAGGTTTCGGTGGCGGCGATCTCTACTGTGAGCCAGGTGCGGAAGCGGTTTTCGTCGCTCCAGATGCGGGCCATCTCGGGGCGAGTGTAGCGGGGGATCACGTGGTCTCCTGTTGCGGACGGCGAAAATCCCCACTTCTGGCAAAAACCGGCCAGAAGTGGGGCACCCAAACCTTGGGGCGAAATTTGCGAACTAGGGATTGTAAATGGATGGAAGGAAAGAGGCTAGCTACGGTCGAGGGTTGCGTGTGGAAGAGCGACGAAAAAAGGACTTGACAGGTTACGTAGTGTTATAGTTAAGTATAACACTGAGCCGAGGCGGCAAAATTGGACGGCTGGGAAATCAAGCGTGCCTCGCTTTAAGGAGAATGGATATGAAGTCCTTTCGTTTTATGCTGCCGGTGGTGTTGATTGCGCTTGCGGCTGCGGCTGTTGGCCAGTCGGACGCGGATGCGCAGAAATCCTTTGACGGAATGAAGACCCTCGCGGGCGAGTGGGACGGCCGCGTAACCGTGGATCCCCCGAACCCCGATATGTCAGGCACGCTGGTGCACATCTCCATGCGAATCACCTCGCGGGGCCATGCAATGGTACACGAGATGCAGGAAGCCGGGACGCCGCTCAATGCCAGCAAGTATGACCATCCCGTGACCATGATTTACCTGGATGGCGACCACTTGAACCTGGTGCATTATTGCGACGCCGGCAATCGTCCGCACATGGTGGCGCGGAAGGCGGGCGATGGCAAGACGGTGGAATTCGACTTCGCCGATCTCTCCGGCGGCAATGAAGACGGACACATGTACCGTGCCGTGTTCACCTTCATCGATCCCAACCATCACAGCGAGGACTGGACTTACCTGATGCCTGGGGACAAGCCCATGCACGCGCACATGGATTTGAAACGGGCACAGTGAAGGACGGCGACCTCAGGTGCGACCATGATGGACCGTGAGTGGAACGACAATCAGCCGATTTACCGCCAGCTGCGCGACCGCGTGGTGGCGATGATCCTCGACGGCGTGCTCAAGGAAGGCGACCCGCTGCCTTCGGTGCGCAACGTGGCGGCTGAGTACCGGGTGAATCCGCTTACGGTCCTGAAGGGCTACCAGGAATTAGTGGATGAGGAACTGGTCGACAAGAGGCGAGGTTTAGGAATGTTCGTCCGAAGCGGAGCGCGGAATTTGTTGCTTAAGGGGGAGCGCCAGAAGTTTCTGGCGGAGGAGTGGCCGCGGGTGCAGGAGACGATCCAGCGGCTGGGGCTGAAGGTGGAGGAGTTGCTGATTGGGAGTGGGGCGAAAGATGGATCGAAGGGTGGGCGGTGAGGAAGCTTTTGGCGGAAAACCCCACTTCTCGCGCAAAATGCGCGCGAGAAATGGGGCACCCGGAGCATTCTGGCCCGATATAACCGGCTCGATATAACACGTTGTTGCACCTGACGAATCGGGATGAAATCAAAATGACGAACACCACATGTATTGAAGCTCGGGGATTGCGCAAGGCGTTTGGCGCGACGGTGGCGCTGGACGGATTGAATCTGCGCGTGGAAGAAGGGCGGGTTCTGGGATTGATTGGGCCGAATGGCGCGGGAAAGACTACGGCGCTGAAGGCGATTCTCGGGCTTACGGCCTACCAGGGCGAATTGAACGTGCTCGGGCGCAATCCGTGGACGGAGCGCGACCATCTGATGCGCGATGTCTGCTTTATCGCGGATGTGGCCGTTCTGCCGCGCTGGATGAAAGTCTGGCAAGCACTCGATTATGTGGCCGGAGTGCATCCGCGATTCGACCGGGCGAAGGCGGAGGGTTTTCTGGCGAAGACGACGATTGGGCGCGGCAGCCGGGTGAGGGAGTTGTCGAAGGGCATGGTGGCGCAGCTGCATCTGGCTCTGGTCATGGCGATTGACGCGAAATTGCTGGTGCTGGATGAGCCTACGCTCGGGCTCGACATTTTATTTCGAAAGCAGTTTTACGATTCTTTGCTGAACGACTACTTCGACCGCAGCCGGACGATCGTGGTGACGACGCACCAGGTGGAGGAGATCGAGCATGTGCTCACCGATCTGATGTTCATCGACCGCGGGCGGATTGTTTTCAATTCGAGCATGGAAGAGATCGAGGCGCGGTATGTGGAGGTGACGGTGCGTCCCGAACAACTGGCGGCGGCGCAGGCGCTGAAGCCGATGCAGGAGCGGCGGGGGTTGGGGCGAAACATCCTGCTGTTTGAGGGCACTGATCGCCAACCGCTGGATCGCCAGCAGCTGGCGGCACTGGGCGAGGTGCGTACTCCCAACATCGCCGATTTGTTTGTGGCTGTGCTGAGCGCCGGGAGTGCGCAACGCGGGCCGGAAGGAGTGGTGCGATGAACATATCGGATGCCATGCCGGAATCGTTCGAGGGGCAGCAGGCAGCGCCGGCCGCGATGGCGGAGACGCGGCCGATGTACTGGTCGGTGCGGCGCGAGTTGTGGGAGAACCGTTCGATCTATATCGCGCCGCTGACGGTCGGGGCAGTGATTTTAGTTGGATTTCTGCTGGGTTCGGTTCACATGGCGCACAGGATGCGGGAGGCCGCGCTGCTGGGCCCGGAGGAACAGAAGGCCGCAATCATGGAGCCCTACGAATTTGCGGCTGGACTGCTGATGGCGGCGGCGATGATTGTGGGATTTTTTTATTCTCTGGAGGCGCTGCACGGAGAGCGGCGCGATCGCAGCATTCTTTTCTGGAAATCGCTTCCCGTGTCCGATCTGACCACGGTGCTAGCGAAGGCGAGCATGATCGCGATTCTGCAGTTGATTACCTGCGCGGTGATCGTGGCGACGCAGTGGGTCATGCTGCTGCTGAACAGCGCGATGCTGGGGGGAAGCGGGATCAGCGTGTCGACGCTGTGGAGTGACGTGTCATGGTTCCAGCTTTCGCTGGGGATGCTGTATCACCTGGTGACCGTGCATATCCTGTGGCACGCTCCGCTTTATGCCTATCTGCTGCTGGTTTCAAGCTGGGCGAGGCGGGCGGCAATTCTGTGGGCTGGGTTGCCGGTGTTGGCAGTCGGCGTGGTAGAAAAGATCGCGTTCGGCAGTTCACATTTTGCGAACATGCTGCTATACCGTCTGACGGGGCCGGAGGAGTTCAACTTGTCCCAGCGCAGTTTTCATCCCATGGCGGGGACGAACCTGGTTCACTTTCTGAGCACACCCGGGTTGTGGGCCGGGCTGCTGGTGACGGCGGCATTTCTGGTGCTGGCGGCGCGGGTACGGCGTTATCGGGATCCGATGTGAGGGGCGTTCGATTCGCGGCGCACGCAAGACCATCGACCACGAAGGACACGAAGTTGCACGAAGGAAGGCGCATGCGGGTGACAGGGGCTAAAACCCCGGATGGTAGGAATCGCTAAACGCGTCCCCTTCGACTTCGCTCACGGCAGGCTCTAACGGACGCTCAAGCGACAGCCGGCGGGACGCCGGCGCTGCATCACCGATCGCGCGTGATGATCTGCGGCAGGCGTCGAGCTTTCGCTCGACCGGACAGCCGAGGGCGGCTGTCCCTACATTTCAATTCTTCAATTCTTCACTTCTTGCTTCTCACTTCTTACTTCTTTAGTTCCGCGGGCCAGTTCTGGATCAGGGTTATGGGTTCGGTGCCTTGTTTGGCGCTGCCGCGGTTCACCAGGAATTTCTTGCCGTCCGGGGTGACGACGTACGTTCCCACCTGGCGTTGAACGCCAACGGCTTGAAACAACATATGGGGAATGCCGAGGCGGGGAGCAGGGCCGGAGCTGTCGACATCGACGGCCATCAAACTATCGGTGGGATCCAGGAAGTAGAGTTCTTTACCGTCGCCGCGCCAGCGGGGATCGACACCACCACCGGTGGAAACCTGCCATTTCGCGCCGCCGGCGGGAAACGGGGTCAGGTAAATCTCGCTGCGTCCGGACTCATTGTTCTGATAAGCCAACCATTTGCCGGCGGGAGACAATGTGGGATTAAAGTCGTTGAAGGCGTTATCCACGATGGGAAAAGGTTTGCGATCACCGAACATGGGCAGAGCCCAGATGGCAAAGTTTCCGTGCAGATTCATCGGCTCTCGAACGAAGACGAGATAGCGGCCATCAGGTGAGAAGCTCTGGGGCGACTCGAAAATTCCCGGAGTCTCGAGAACCGTCTCCTCCGATCCGCTGCCATCGGCGGGACGGGAGTAAATGTGGCGGGCGCCCTTGGCGTCGGCAGCGTAATACAAAGTTTTGCCGTCGTGCGACCACAGGGAGCTTAGCTGGAAACCGGAATTGAAAGTGAGGCGTGACTTGGTGCCGCGCTTGAGATCGAGAATCCAGATATTGGCGATGCCCTGCGTGCCGTTGAAGAGAGAGACGGCGAGGCGGTCGCCATCAGGCGAAAGCGCGGGATAGTAATAGCGATCCTCCTGGGCGATGGCGCCGGCGGTCTTGCCGTCGCGTGTGAACCAGATCAAGTCCCAGGCTCCGGCAGCGTCGCCGGCATGGTAGACGAGCGTGCCGGTCTCGGAGCTGGAAAACTCGGGAACATTGGTGGCGCCGTTGAGGGTGACGTGCTCGGCAACCGGCTGGGGCTCGCCGGTCAATTCCATCCGGCTGAGATTGAAGGGCTGGGCCAGCAGCGTCTGGTCCCGCAGAAAGAGCAGGTAACCGGCGGAATAGCGGGCCGCCATCGCGGTCTTCAGCACGAGCCTGGTTTGCAGCGACCCGAGGGTGCCGAGGAGTTCCTGCTGTTCGCCTTGTCCGAGCGAGTTTCGCGCCCAAAACAAGAAATGCTTGCCGTCGGGGAGGAATTGCGGCCAGCGCTGGCTATCGGAGATGCCGGAGGCGTCGAGCTTCGAAGCTGGCTCCGGCGTTCCGCCACTGGCGGAGACGCGAAAGATGGGCGAGGCAACGGTTGGGGTAAAGAGAATCACGCCGTCTTTATTCCACGTACCGCCACGACCGTTGCTGGCATCGCAGATAGTCTGGGGAGGACCGCCGCTGATCGGGATGCGCTTGAGCTTGCCGACGGCGAAGAATCCGAGGTCGCGAGCGTCCCAGGACCAGAAGGGATACATGGCGTCATCGGTATCGGGCAGAACTTGCGGCACGGTGGAGTCGAGCGCGCGGACATAAAGCAAGGTCTTGCCTTTTTCGTCGCGGGCAACGAAGGCTACGTGAGTTCCGTCGGGCGAAATCACGGCTGGACCGGAGGCCGGCGCCATGGTCACGAACGCGCTGCCTTCGGGCGGAAGGATAGAGGAGATCACGACCGGACCTGAGCGCGACGACAGGTTGACGTAGGCCGCGGCTGCGACGAGCGCGAGCAGAAGGGCTGCGGCGGCGACGATCCAGACGATCCAGACGAGGCGCGTTGACTTTGCCGGAGATGCGGCGATTGGGGATTGCGCGCCGCCTTCGGCGATCCATTTCAGCTGCAGTCTTACATCTTGCGCGGTCTGGAAGCGCTCTTCGGGATTTTTTTCCAGGCACGTCTTGATGGCGTGGTCGAGGGACGCGGGAGATGTCGGAAGAATCTGGCTGACGGGGCCGGGGTCTTTTTCGAGAATTCCGGTGAGCACGCTGAGCTGGCTCTTTCCTTCGAAGGCGCGGCGTCCGGTGATCATTTCGTAGAGGACGCATCCGAGGCTGAAGATGTCGCTGCGCGGGTCGGCTTCGGCGCCCTGCAGAACTTCGGGGGCCATGTATTGGAATGTTCCCATCACTGTGCCTTGACGCGTCAGCGGCTGCGCGGGAGAACTTAACTCGGCGACGGTCATGGTGGGCGTGGAGGGAGTCATGCCGCTGACGGCGGCGGAGGTTCCAAGGATGGCAGGAGAAGTTTTTGCCAGACCGAAGTCGAGCAGTTTCGCCCCGGCGGCGGTCAGCATGACGTTTTGCGGCTTCAGGTCGCGATGCAGGATTCCGGCGCGATGGGCGGCGGCGAGAGCTTCGGTGATTTGGATTCCGAATTCAAGCGCCTGCTTCAGTGGAACCGGGCCTTTGAGCAGGCGGTCGCCGAGGGTTTCGCCCTGCACGTACTCCATCACGAGATAGTCGGTGCCATCCTGCGCGCCGACGTCGTAGAGATGGCAGATGTGGCGATGGTTGAGCGAAGAAATGGCGCGGGCTTCGCGATCGAAGCGGGCTTTCAGTTCCGCGCTGGAAGAAAGATGAGCGGGAAGAATTTTGATGGCGACGGTTCGGTCGAGGCGGGTGTCCCGGGCGCGGTAAACCTCTCCCATACCGCCTGCACCGAGCGGGGATTGAATTTCGTACGGGCCGAGTTTGGCGCCGGCAGCAAGTGGCATGGGCGGGAGCCATTATACCTAGGTGTGACATTTCAACAGGTTGTCCATTCGATGAAAACCGGAGAAGCGGATTGAGTCGCGCGTTTGGGTGGGAGGGTAATCCCCACTTCTGGCAAAACCGGCCAGAAATGGGGCACCCGGCCTGCGTGAGTATTTTTGTGGCGGCGAGCGGTATCTCAGGATGGGCTTTGCAGGGGGCGGGAAATGGGGCACAATCTAGGCGGGCGGAGGATTATCTAATTTGAAGATCTCGCAAAAAGGGCTGTATGCGCTGCAGGCGATGATGACGCTGGCGCGGCGGCACGATCAGGGAGCGATTAAGATTCGCGACATTGCGGCGGAAAGCAATCTGCCGGAAAAGTTTCTGGAATTGATTTTGCTGGAGATGAAAAACGCGCGCATTGTGGATAGCGTGCGCGGGGCGCGGGGTGGGTACCGGCTGCGGCGCGATCCGGCGCAGATTCCGTTGAGCGATATTATCCGGCTGATTGACGGGCCGCTGGCGCCGCTGGGCGATGCCGAGTCGCTGCGAGGCATGATCGCGAATGACGCCGATCACCGGGCGCTGTATGAAGTGTTTCTGGCGGTGCGGGACGCGGCGGCGAAGATTCTGGAGCATACGACGATTGCGGATATTGCGGGGAAGGCGAAGAAGGGTGCGGCAAAGGTCTCTGCGAGTTCGAGAAAGCACTAGGGATTTATTGGAGCGGAGGTGGTGTGCGCAAGCGCCGGATTGCGGCCGTAAGAAACATGTCTCGCCGGCAACCGGGAGGACTGCATGGGGGCCTGGGGTTCCGGAAGCTTTGAAAACGACGACGCCGCGAATTGGCTTGCGGAGCTAGGGACAATCGCGCCCGACGATCTGACGAAGATATTCAATCGGGCTGCTGACGATCCGACCTATTTCGAGGCACCCGGTGCCAGCGTTGCTGTAGCGGCGGCCGAGGTCGTCGCGGCTTTGAATGGGGCGCCTGCCCAGGCAGTCCCGCCAGAAATTGTGCGATGGACGACGAATCGTCCGGCGCCCACTCCAGAACTGAAAGCTCTGGCGCTTCGAGCCTTGGACCGCGTGCGGAAAAACTCTGAACTGAAGGACCTATGGCTGGAGGCCGACGGTCTGAATGACTGGACGACCGCAATCCAGGATTTGCAGACCAGAGTCGGAAGATAGGCCGCTTGCCCTGGTCACACTTTTGAAATCGCTTGTCTGGCGCGGGGAGTGCTGGATTTTCACAGGGGCGTCCTGGAGTTTTGAAATCTCAAAACATTGATTGGAATCGATCGATTGCGGGAAAGCGGCGTCTGGCGCGGGTTGCGCGCGAAAATGCTGCAGGCGGCTGCACCATTTTCTGTCATGGGCTTGTGGATGGGCTGCACTCGATTGAAAAAACAGATAGTTGCGAGTGCGAGTTTTCGATTGACGAGATTTGTAGAAGGAGTACAACAGGATCGTTCTTTGACAGCTTCTTGAGTTTTTCCAGTTGGTGCGGCGTCCGGGGCTCAAGCGGAGTCACTTTCTCACTCGAAAGGGAGAGAAAGAGGGCGAGCGAGGGTCTATAGCAAAGCGCTGGTTGAGGAGAACAGGGAAGAAATGTTGAAGGCAGGATAGAGTTCCGAGGCGTAAGGTAGGTTTATCCGGTTGGCGGTGAGCCCGGAGCCCGAGCGAAGATCGCGCGGAGTAGCCCCGCAAGGGAAGCTCTGAAAGCAGGTCGAGCAAGGGTCAAACGCGAGCTACTGGCCGAGACGAATGGACCTTACATCACCTCGGAACTCTCTTATTTTTTACCCACAGGTTGTGAACTTCGCCCGTGAGTTCCCGTCGCAGAATCCCCAACCGAGTTTTCCAAAGCTCCTAAAATTCCGATTTGGCGTCAAGACTTGGGAGAGTAGGAGTGCGCTCATTCGCTATAGCGGAATGTTTCCGTGTTTTTTCGGCGGGTTTTTGTCGCGCTTGGTTTCCAGCATGGCTAGGGCTTGGATCAGCTTCTTGCGCGTTTCTCGGGGCTGGATGACGGCGTCAACGAAGCCGCGGTCGGCTGCCACGTAGGGATTCGCCAGGCGCTCGCGGAACTCGTCGATTTTTTCCTGCCGGACCTGGTCGCGGTTGGCCGCCGCGTCAAGTTCGCGTTTGTAGACGATATCGACCGCGCCCTCGGGGCCCATTACCGCGATCTCGGCGGTTGGCCAGGCGTAGTTCACATCGGTGCGAATATGTTTCGACGCCATTACGCAATAGGCGCCGCCGTAGGCCTTGCGCGTAATCACCGTGACTTTGGGGACCGTCGCTTCGGCGAAAGCGAAAAGCAATTTCGCGCCGTGCTTGATGATGCCGCCGTACTCTTGCGCGGTGCCGGGCAAGAATCCGGGGACGTCTTCGAAGGTCACCAGCGGAATGTTGAAGCAGTCGCAGAAGCGGACGAAACGCGCGCCTTTTACCGACGCCTTTATGTCCAGCGTTCCTGCCAGAATCGCGGGTTGATTGGCCACGATGCCGACGCTGCGGCCATCGAGCCGGGCGAATCCTACGACGATGTTCCTGGCGTAGTGCTCCTGCACTTCGAAGAAGTAAGCGTCGTCGACGACGGCGTGAATGACGTCTTTGATGTCGTAGGGCTGGTTGGATTGGTCGGGGACAATTTTGTCGAGGGCGGCGTCGGCGCGGTCGATCGGATCGGTGCAGGTTTTGCGCGGCGGCTCGTCGAGATTGTTGGACGGCATGAAGCTTAACAGCTCACGCACCATCGAGAGGCACTCAGCGTCGTCGTGGGCGAGAAAGTGCGCTACGCCCGAAGTTTCGTTGTGCGTCATGGCGCCGCCAAGTTGGTCTTTTGTGACTTCTTCGTGCGTCACTGTCTTGATCACGTCTGGACCGGTGATGAACATGTACGAAGTCTTGTCGACCATGAGCACAAAGTCGGTGATGGCGGGCGAGTAGACGGCACCGCCGGCGCAGGGCCCCATGATCGCCGAAATCTGCGGCACGACTCCGCTGTACAGAGTGTTGCGCAGAAAAATGTCGGCATAACCGGCCAGCGACATTACGCCTTCCTGAATGCGCGCGCCGCCGGAGTCGTTCAGCCCAATGACCGGCGCGCCCATCTTCGCGGCGAGATCCATGATCTTGACGATTTTGCCCGCGTTCGCCTCCGAGAGCGATCCGCCGAAGACGGTGAAGTCCTGCGCGAAGACGTAGACCAGGCGGCCTTCGATGCGGCCGTAGCCGGTGACGAAACCGTCGCCATAAATCTTCTGCTCGGCCATCCCGAAATCGTTGCAGCGGTGGGTGACGAGTTTGTCGGTCTCTTCGAAGGTGCCTTCGTCGAGCAGAAATTCGATGCGCTCGCGGGCCGACATCTTGCCTTCTTTGTGCTGGCGTTCGCGGCGCTTGGCGCCTCCGCCATCTTCGGCAAGCTGGTTGCGCTTGCTGAGTTCAGCCACTTTTTGTGCGAGATTCATGGGCTGGATTATAGCGTTTGAAGAAAGAGCGTGCGTAGCGGCGGAATCATGAACGGAGGTTGCGATACACTGCCCCCAATGGCCTCGCTCGCCGATCAAATGGGATTCAACTTCCGCGCGCCCGAGCGGCGCGTGTGGAAGGTGCGCGATCTGGTGGCGGCGGTGCGCACCCACGTCGAGCGCGAGTATTCCGACGCGTGGGTGGAAGGAGAAATTTCGAACTTTCGGGCGCCGGATTCCGGGCATCTCTATTTCACGCTGAAAGACGGCAACGCGCAGCTTCGCGTGGTCATGTTCCGGTCTTCGGCGCGGTTGTTGCGATTTCGTCCGGCGGACGGATTGCAGGTTGTGCTGCGCGGGCGGGTCACAGTGTACGAAGAGCGCGGCGAGCTGCAGATTTCCGCCGAATACATTGAACCCAAGGGTGCCGGCTCGCTGCAGGTGGCGTTTGAACAGCTCAAGGCCAAGCTCGAAGGGGAGGGCCTGTTCGCGGCGGAACGCAAGAAGCCGATTCCGAGTCTTCCATCGGGCATTGGCATCGTCACATCGGCGCAGGCCGCGGCTCTGCGCGACATTTTGAACATTCTGGAACGGCGCCATCACTCCGTGAACGTGCTGATTTATCCGGCGCAGGTGCAGGGCGACGCAGCATCAGCCGAAGTGAGCGCGGGAATCCGCTACTTCAACCAGTGCTGCAACGTCGATGTAATCATCGTCGCCCGAGGCGGCGGCTCGGCCGAGGATTTGGCGTCGTTTAATGACGAAGGACTGGCCCGCGCGGTGGCCGGGTCGGAGATCCCGCTGATCTCGGCGATTGGGCACGAAACCGATTTCACGATTGCGGATTTTGTGGCGGACCTGCGGGCTCCCACGCCGTCGGCTGCGGCGGAGCTGGTGATCCGCTCGCGGCAGGAAATTGAAGATCATGCCGGCGCTCTGCGGGAGCGGCTGGAACGGGCGATGCGCTACCGGCTACTGATGGGACGCCAGGCTCTGACGGAGCTGGCGCAGCACGGGGCATTCGGGCGCATGATGGAATTGATCCACCAGCAGCAGCAGAAACTTGACGATCTGACTCACCGCCTGGAACTGGCGGAACGCGAACTGCTCGAGCGACTGCGGCGGCGCTGGGAGGTGATTTCCGCCGCAGTGCGACATTATGACGTGCGACTGGTGCTTTCGGGGATGCGCCGGGAGCTGGAGAACTGGACGGGAGCGCTGGTGGCCGTTACGCGCAATGTACTATTGCAGCACCGGGTTCGCAGCGAACGGCTGCAGACCGCGCTTGCGTCTTTGTCGCCGCTCGCCATTCTGGAACGCGGATATGCGTTGCTTTTCAATGCCGACGGCAAGCTGCTGAAAGATGTGCGGGAAATCGAAGTGGGCGATGAAATCTCCGCGCGACTGGCGCATGGCGAGATTCACGCGGCGATCACCAAGAAGCAGGAATGAATCCCTTGGCCGCAGACCGGGCAAAGTGCTCTGCGTTTACAATAGTATTCATCGAGTCCCCATTTCTTCAGGAGAAGCCTTCGAGTGACGCCCGTCATCACGACATGGCAGCAAGGCGCGTGGGTGGCGCTCGATATTTTTCTGGTTGCGGTCTTGATTTATCAGGTCCTGGTGATGATCCGGGGCACGCGCGCGGCTCCCATGCTGGTGGGGCTCGCGGTAGTTGCGGCGGCCTTTTACCTGGCCCGCATTGGCGAGCTGACCACGCTGAATTGGGTTGTAAGCCGCGTGTTGCCGTATTTGGTGTTCGCTCTCATCGTAGTTTTTCAGGTGGAAATTCGCCATATGCTTGCGGACCTGGGCCGGCGTTTCAGCTTTCTGCGCGGAACCTCCGCGGAAAGCGATTCCTACGATGACATTGTGCTGGCCGCGAATCTGTTTTCTCAGAATCAGACTGGAGCGCTGGTCGTCATTGAGCGCGAGATCGGGTTGCGTACCCACATTGAAAGCGGAGTACCTTTGGACGCGCGGCTTTCTTATGATCTGCTGGCGACCATCTTCCGGCCTAGCGCGCCCCTGCACGACGGTGCGGTGATTGTGCGGAAGGATCGCATTGCGGCGGCGGCTTGTTTTCTGCCGCTGTCCATGAATCCACTGCTCTCCACGCAATTGGGCACGCGGCACCGCGCCGGCATGGGGATCACGGAAGAAACCGACGCGATCGCCGTGATTTGCTCGGAAGAAACGGGCGCGATCAGCCTGGCGGTCGGCGGCAAAATCGAACGGGACCTTACGGTCGAGCAATTGCGCGCACGGCTGAGCAGCGAACTACGGCGCTACATGGCTCCGGTGACGCTGCCCACGCCGATGTCGCAGGAAGAGGAAGCAGATGCGGGGCCGGATTCGCCACGAGAAGCGTCTTCCCAACGAAAAGCTGAGCTGAGCAGCGAGGCGGAGCAGCAATCATGATTGCCTGGTTCAAGCGCTATGTGCTGCACAACTTCGGGCTGAAAGTGCTCTCGTTGCTGCTGGCCGCGGGGTTGTGGCTGATGATTTTTCCCGACGAAGAACCGGCGGAGGTCGAGGTTCGCGCGCCCATTGTCTTCCAGCATGTTCCGCCGCATCTGGAGATCAGTTCCGCATCCATCCCTGAAGCGCAGATTCGCGTGCGCGGGCCGGAACGCACGATTCGACAACTGCAGCCAAACGAGATTCACGCCGAAATCGACCTCAGCGGAGCGACGGTTGGAGAACGCACGTTCGATCTTACGTCGCAAGAAGTCAAGCATCCGAGAGACGTGAGGGTAATTCAGGTCGTTCCCAGCCAGTTGCACCTGGCCTTCGATACGCGGTTGACGCGCGAGGTGGAAATCCATCCCATGTTTGCCCCAGATCTGGCCGACGGCGAACAGATTGTCACATACGAGGTCGACCCTCCGCGGATCACCATCACCGGGCCGAAGGATCATGTTGAGAAGGTAGACGCGGCGACCACCGACCCGGTAGACGCGGCAGGAACCGTGGGCAGCGCGGTATTTTCCACCAACGCGTATGTTTCGGACCCACTGGTACAAGTGTTGCGGCCGTCGGCCATCCGGGTCACGGTGACGGTGAAAAAAGCGGTTACAAGTTCGCCGCACTGAAGCGGATGCGACTCTTGAAAAGTATGCTCAGGTATCATCGGTCGATCGTCGTCATTTCTCCGCTGAGCACTTAATTCTTCTTATGACCCAGTCAATGCGGCAGTTGTTCGGGACCGACGGCATTCGTGGCGTGGCCGGCGAATTTCCTCTGACCAAGCAGAGTACATATTTGATTGGCCGCGCCCTGGGGCACGATTTGGTACATGCCACGCCTTCCGCGCAAGCAGTGATCGGCCAGGACACGCGCGAATCGAGCCGATGGATCGCCGACCGGGTTGCCGAAGGCCTGGCCGCCGTGGGCGTCGAGGTGCACAGCGCGGGAGTGATTACAACTCCGGGCGTAGCATTTCTGGCGCGCTCGCGGCGACTGGCGGCGGGCGTAGTGGTTTCCGCATCGCACAATCCGTGGACGGATAACGGGATCAAAGTTTTCTCCGGCGACGGCTTCAAACTCACCGACGCGCGCGAACTGGCGATTGAAAAGGAAATTTTCACGCTGGTGCAAAATCCCGCGGCGGCCGACGACACCGCCCTCAAGATTCCCAAACCTTCCTTGCCGGGCGAATCGGCGCTGCGCGAGGCTTACATTCATTCGCTCTCAGCGAGCGTCACGTCCGATCTGCGGAAACTGCGCGTGCTGGTGGATTGCGCCAATGGTGCAGCAACGGCGGAGGCGCCGGAACTGTTTCGCAATCTCGGGGTTCAAGCGACATTCATTCATGTTGCGCCGGATGGCAGAAACATTAATGAAGATTGCGGGGCCTTGCATCCGGAGACGCTGGGCAAAACGGTGGCCGCATCTGCCGGGCAGTTCGATCTGGGAGTAACTTTTGATGGCGACGCCGACCGGGCCCTGTTCTGCGATGCATCCGGCCGCGTGGTGAACGGCGATGGCGTTCTGTTGGCTGCGGCGCGCGATTTGCAATCCCAGGGGAAGTTGAAGGCGAATACGGTGGTCGCCACCACCATGTCGAACATGGGCCTCGAGAGCGCGCTGCGAAAGTCGGGCATCGCCATGCTGCGCGCCAATGTCGGCGACAAATATGTGCTCGAAGAGATGCTGAGGACAGGCGCGACTCTTGGCGGCGAGCAATCCGGACACATTATTTTTCGCGATGGAGACTCGACCACCGGCGACGGCCTGCTCACTGCCCTGCGTTTGATGGATATTATCGTGCGCAGCGGCCAGCCGCTGGCCGATTTAGTTGGTGACCTGAAGGTGTTCCCGCAGAAAATTCAGAATGTGCGCGTGCGCGAGAAGATTCCGTTTGCGCAGGTACCCGCCGTTCAGGCAGCAATTGCCACGGCCGAACGCGAACTCGACGGCAATGGCCGTGTGGTGGTGCGCTATTCCGGCACCGAGGCTCTGGCGCGCGTGATGGTGGAAGCCGAGTCGGAAGAGAAGATGCGCGCGCACACCGAGAAGATCGCGGCTGAAATTCAGCGGGCGCTCGGCGTCCAACGTCCATCGTAAAGGCCCCACCCTTCGAGACGCGAAGGGTGGGGCGTCCAGAGTCGCCTTAGCTGATGGGCTAAGTTACTGGGCCGGGGTTGCGGCAACGGCGGGAGCGGCCGGAGTTTCAGCGGTCACTTCCGGAGCCGTAACCGGATTGATCTTCACCGTCGACAGAATCTGCTCCAGGCGACCGAAGACTTTGTCGCGGTCGACGTGCTTGATCAGGCCATCCTGCGAAGCCACCGTCGTGACGTTGAGGGCAAACTCGTAGCACGATCCATTCTGGAAAACATGGAAGTACTTCGAGTCACTCTGGCGCGTTCCTTCCCCCGACACCGCTTCCGTGCCGCGCAGTTCCATATCACCAAGCAGCAGCTTGGAACCTTGCGGCTCTGCGAACGGCTGCGCTGTAACGGGCGCCGATGCGACACTGACGCTCGCTTCCTGTGATACAGGCGCGGATGAAGGCTGGATAGTAGCCCGCTGGGTTTCGGCAGCAGTCGTCTTCACGGAGTCTGTCGCCGCCGAATTGCTCGTTGTGGCCGCGCTTTCCGTCGTCGAAGCAGGAGTCACGGTCGCGGGCGTGCTGTTTGCGTCAGGCGTCGACGTGGTGCTCGCGGCGGGCGTCGAGGCAGAAGCATCGGCGACCTTGGGCTGAGGCACGGCGAATTCGCTGCATTGATCGGCCGTGAGAGTTTTGTGGACGCTCACGTTGAAGAATGCCGACGAGAAGTCGGTGTTCGCGAACCCGGTCTCGGGCAGTTCGACCGCGGCCAGTGCAACGCCTCCCGGCTGAATGAAGTTCATCGGAACGGGATTCGACATCACCAGCTCGGTCGCGGCATCGCCGGTTTCAATCGCGTAACGGCGCGGATATTCGAACGTCACGCCATAAGTTTTGTCGGTGTAGTTCACGGTGGCGGGCTTCCGGTGAACGACTCTTTTCGGAATTGGCTTGTTCTCGGCCTGCACTGTCGGAGCAGGCGCAGGGGCAATGAAGGTTTGCGGCGTCTGCGGCACGGGAGCCGGGTTGTTGGAGCTTACGGGCTTCGGCTGTTCGCGGGAGCAACCGACGGTTAAAGAGCAAGCAATCAGAACGGCGGCGAAAATCAGCACGTTGATGTTGCCCCAGGTTGAAAGAAAGGTTGAGCGGACGACATTTTTTCCCCAGGCGACGGAGTCGCGGGTTTCTGCGATGTTGCGTAATGCGTTGCTGCGGGTCATGTTGCTGCGAGTCATGTTGCTGCGAGTCATGGTTGGTCACCTCCTGCCGACGAGCGGCGCAGAGGAGAGTGCACGGCGCAGGCCACGCAGGCCAGTGTTGATTTGGCGGGACTTAGAACACAAAGACGCCAGGGGGCACGTGGAGCGCGGGACACGATGTGGATGGGAGGACACGATAACAATGCGCGCGTATTCTTAGACAGTGAACGACTTGACGACACTTTATCGGCCCGTAGGCCAAGCGGAGCTGGATCTGATCCGCGCAAGCGGGTTTCGCGAGTTTCCGCCACGGCTGCCAGAACAACCGTTCTTTTATCCCGTGCTGACTGAGGACTACGCAATTCGGATCGCGCGCGATTGGAATACGAGAGATGAACGCTCGGGATTTGCCGGATTTGTATTGCGGTTTCAAATCCGGACAGACTTCCTTTGCCAGTACGAGGTACACGTGGTCGGCAACTCCGAGCATCGCGAATATTGGATCCCTCGCGCGGACTTGTCGCGATTCAATGCCAACCTCGTTGGGGAAATTGAGGTCATAGCAAAGTACTGCCCCAATAGCGAATGAGCGCCGAGAGCATTGTCCTCGGATTCGCCAGTATTGGGAGGTCCCAGCGAAGCCTATAACGGGCGAGTCCCTTATAATCGAAAGACCTTTATGCCTGCCTTTCTCGAGCAGATCGTGGCGGCGACCCGGGCGCGTGTATCGAAGACCGTGGCTGGAGCGAACCTCGGCGATCTTGAGCTACGGGCTGAACAGCACGCGCCGCGCGGATTTCGGCGTGCTCTGGAATCGAAGAGCGAGGGTGGCGTCGCGGTGATTGCGGAATTGAAAAAGGCATCGCCGTCGAAGGGGCTTATTCGGGCTGAGTTTCATCCCGCAGAATTGGCGCAGGAACTGGAAGCGGCCGGAGCTGCCGCGCTTTCTGTGCTCACCGACGAAGAGTTCTTTCAAGGATCGCTCGGGAACTTGCGCGAGGCCTCGGCGGCGGTGCGGATTCCGTGCCTGCGCAAGGATTTTATCGTCGACGAATTTCAGTTATTGGAAGCGCGTGCCAATGCAGCCGATGCTGTGTTGCTGATCGTGGCGGCGTTGACGTCGCAGGAATTGACGAAGCTCGCGTTGGCGGCGCGAGCGCGTGGGCTCGACGTTTTGTGCGAAGTACATGACGCTGCGGAGGTGCAGCGGGCGCTGAACGCAGGATGCGATCTGATCGGCGTGAACACGCGCGATCTGCGAACCTTCAAAGTCGATTTGAACACGGCTTTCGTTTTGGCTGAGAAGATTCCTGCTGGCGCGCTGCGGGTTGCCGAGAGCGGGATTCATTCGGCCGAAGACCTAGCGCGATTGCGCGCGGCGGGGTTTGACGCATTTCTGGTCGGCGAATCGCTGATGCGGGCAGAACGGCCCGGGGATGCATTGCGGTCTCTGCTGTCGCAAGTACCCAGTACCCGGTACCCAGTACCCAGCGGGCGATGACCAGTCTACTGACAACCGGATTCTGACAACTGGACACTGACAACTGTTTTTTATGACTTGGGTCAAGATTTGTGGGATGACGAATCTGGAAGACGCGCTCGTCGCGGTCGAGGCCGGCGCGGATGCGGTGGGATTTGTGTTCTACGAGAAGAGTCCGCGATTTGTCAGTGTCGAGACAGCGCGGGAAATCGTCGAGCGGTTGCCCGACGACGTCGAGAAAGTCGGAGTTTTTGCTGGAGATTCGATCGAGCATGCAGTCGAGATAGGAAGCTACGCCAGGTTTGACGCGCTGCAGGTTTATCTTCTGACCTACCGCAAGCCGGAGGAGGAGGGAAGCCTGCAAGCGCAAGCCATGAGCAGCGGATTGAGAACGTATCTTGCGTTGCCAATTTCGATCTTTCTCGACGAGGGATCGAGAAATATCGCCGGCTTCGCCTCGAAGCGGCCGCCAGGTGTGCTCGATGCGTTGTTCCTGGACTCCGGTAACGCGGAACAGCCCGGCGGAACCGGCCAGCGCTTCGATTGGAGCGAATCATCCAGCGTGGTGCGGGAGCTTAGTGTCTATCAAAAGGTAGTAGTGGCGGGTGGATTGGCTCCCCAGAACGTCGGTGACGCCATTGCGGCGCTGAAGCCTTGGGGCGTGGACGTGTCCTCCGGCGTCGAGGTGCGGCCGGGGAAAAAAGATCCGGATAAGGTGCGGGCGTTTGTGCGGGCGGTGCGCGAGATGGATCGGAAGGCGAATTAGAAATGGCTACGGTACCTCGAACTGCGAAAGTCAAAATCCCTACTGCGCGCGCAAAGAGCGCGCGAGAAATGGGGCACGCTCGTGGCCCTGTTCTGGTGAGCGAGCCTGGCCGGTTTGGGGCTTACGGCGGGCGCTATGTGCCGGAAACTTTGATGGCGGCGCTCGACGAACTCGAGCGCGAGTATGAAAAGGCGAAGCGGGACCGAAAATTTCAGAAGCGGCTCGACGAACTTTTGAAGACCTATGCGGGCCGTCCGACGCCGCTATTTTTTGCGCGGCGGCTCACGCAGAAATTGGGCGGAGCCAGGATTTATTTGAAGCGCGAAGACCTGCTGCACACGGGCGCACACAAGATCAATAACTGCCTGGGCCAGGGACTGCTGGTTGAGCGCATGGGCAAGCATCGCGTGATCGCCGAAACCGGCGCGGGCCAGCACGGTGTAGCAACGGCGACCGTGTGCGCGCTGCTGGGATTTGAGTGCGTCGTCTACATGGGGACCGAAGACATGCGCCGGCAGGAATTGAACGTATTCCGCATGAGACTGCTGGGGGCCGAAGTGCGCGGCGTGAATTCGGGTTCGCGCACCTTAAAAGACGCGATCAATGAAGCCATGCGCGACTGGGTCACGAATGTGCGGACCACGCATTATTTATTGGGCAGCGTGCTGGGAGCGCATCCTTATCCGACGATGGTGCGCGACTTTCATCGCGTAATCGGGCGCGAGGCGCGGGCGCAGATTCTCAAGGCTGAAGGAAAACTGCCGGCCGCGATTATCGCGTGCGTCGGCGGAGGATCGAATTCGATCGGAATCTTCTACGAATTTATCAAAGACAAGAAAGTCCGGCTGATCGGCGTAGAAGCTGGAGGCCGCGGCGAGAAACTCGGAGATCATGCGGCGCGCTTTCGCGGAGGTTCGCCGGGCGTGCTGCAGGGGACGTATTCGTATGTGCTGCAGGATGCGGCCGGGCAGATTGCCTTGACGCATTCGATTTCCGCAGGCCTCGATTATCCGTCAATCGGGCCGGAACACGCGGCGTTGCGCGATGCCGGACGCGCCGAGTACGTGCCGGCGTCGGATGCGGAAGCGTTGGAAGCAACGACACTGTTGGCGCGTACCGAAGGAATTATTCCGGCGCTGGAATCGGCGCACGCCGTGGCTGAGGTCTTGAAGCGCGCGCCCAAGATGAAGAAGTCGGACGTGGTGATCGTGAACGTGTCGGGCCGCGGCGACAAGGATATTGGCATCATGAGGGAGAACTTGAAGATCGACTGATTCAGTTCTTGTCATGCCTCTGACTTTCTACAAGAAGCCGGCGCTAGTCGCGTATGTAACCTGCGGCGATCCCGATCTCGCAAGCACGCGGCAGATCGTTTTGGCCGCAATCGAGGCTGGCGCCGACGTGATAGAACTGGGCGTGCCGTTCAGCGACCCGGTAGCGGACGGACCGGTAATTCAGCGCGCGAGTGAGCGAGCGCTGAAGCACGGGACTTCGCTGGCGCAGGTGCTGACGCTGGCGGCGGAAGTGCGGCAACAGGCGCAATCCACGGGGCTGATTATTTTTTCGTATCTCAATCCGATTCTTCGGATGGGGATGGAGAAATTTTGCAAGGTCGCGCGGGCTGCTGGCGTCGACGGCGCGTTGATGACCGACTTGCCGGTGGAGGAAGCGAACGAGTATCTGCGAGCGATGCGGGAGTACGATCTGGCTCCGGTGTTTCTGGCCGCGCCGACCAGTCCGGATGAGCGGTTGAAACGCATTGCCGATGCTTCGCGCGGATTTGTTTATGCAGTTTCGCGAACTGGCGTGACCGGGACGCGGCAGCAAGTCGCCGACGACGCTCGAAAGCTGGTGCGGCGGCTGCGGCGGGTGACGAAATTGCCCATCGCGTTAGGATTCGGAATATCGAATGCCGAGCAGTTCGCCGAAGTTGGAGAGTTCGTCGATGCGGTGGTCGTCGGCAGCGCGATTGTGGAGACCATCGAGCGCAATCCGGGAGGCGAGGCGCGGGCTGTGGGCGAATTTGTAAGGAAGCTTTCGGCGAACAGCCCGCAACCGTCCGCCAGCTTGCCGTAGCGGTCGGAGCGTTTGACGAGTCGCATGCTGTCGAGTTTGGCAGCGTGCTGTAGGTGATCGGGGGAATTTGCTGACAGCTGAAGGCTGAGAGCTGCTTTCCATGGACATCGAAGATTGGCGAAAGAAAATCGATGAAGTCGACCGCAAGCTGGTTGCGCTGCTGAGCGAGCGGGCACGGGCTGCGGTCGCGATCGGGAAGCTGAAGCGCAATACTGCGATGCCGATCTATGAACCGGACCGGGAGCGGGTTGTGTTTGAAAATGTGCAGCAGGTGAATCCGGGGCCGCTGCCGGGACGAGATCTGGTGCGAATTTACGAGCGCATCATCGACGTGATGCGCAATATCCAGAAGGAAGAGATTGTGACGAAGGCGACGGCCACCGACGCCGAAACTGAGCTGGATTCAGAGGTAAACGACTGACGGCGCGTGAGGGATTGAGCGATTTATTCGTGGATGGGAAAAGCAGGTTCCTCGCTTCGCTCGGAATGATAAGACATTTTCATGGTTTTACGTCTGTAGATGTTCGAGCTGGTGCCAAGACCTAAGAGCTAGAAGCTGAGAGCCAGGAGCTGGGTTTTTATGATTGTGGCAATGCAGGAAGGCGCGGATGAGGCTCTGATTCAGCAGGTGATCGAGCACCTGGTGAAGATGGGCTTCGAGGTTCATCGCTCGACGGGGGCGCGCATGACGGTGCTCGGCGCCGTGGGCGCGGGCATCGATTTCGACATCCGCAACCTGGAATTGTTGCCGGGCGTGCAGGAAGTTCATCGCATCAGCTCGCCGTACAAGCTGGCTGGGCGCAGCTTTCGTCCCGAGGGGACGATCGTTCGGTTGGCCAAGGAGATCGGAATCGGCGGCAACGAAATTGTGGTCATGGCAGGGCCGTGCTCGGTGGAATCGCGGGAACAGTTGTTCAGCACGGCGGAGGCTGTGGCCAAGGCCGGCGCGAAAGTGCTGCGCGGCGGGGCGTTCAAGCCGCGGAGTTCTCCGTATTCGTTTCAGGGGCACGGCGAAGACGCGCTCAAGCTGCTGCGCGAGGCCGGCGAGAAATTCAACCTGCTGGTGATCAGCGAAGTCATGGAAATTTCGCAGATTCCGCTGCTGCTGCCCTACGTGGATATTCTGCAAGTCGGCGCGCGCAACATGCAGAACTTCAACCTGCTGCGCGAGTTGGGCAAAGTGCGCAAGCCGGTGCTGCTGAAGCGCGGCATCGCCGCGACGCTGGAAGAGTTGCTGCTATCGGCGGAATACATCATGGCCGGCGGAAACTACGATGTGATTTTGTGCGAGCGCGGAATCCGCACGTTTGAGACTTACACGCGCAACACCATGGATATCTCGGCGATTCCGATCATTCACAAACTCTCGCACCTGCCCATGACCGCCGATCCCTCGCACGGCACCGGCCGACGCGATAAAGTCGCCCCCATGGCGCGAGCGTCGGTGGCGGCGGGCGCGGATGCATTGCTGATCGAGGTGCACTGCGATCCCGACAAAGCGCTGTCGGATGGGGCGCAGTCGCTGTTCCCCGAACAGTTCGCGAAACTGATGGATGAGTTGCGGATCATCGCTCCGGCCGTGGGACGGAAACTTTAACGATTGAATCATTCAGTCATTGAATCATTGGTCGCGCCATGTCCATCCGGCAAATCACGATCATCGGCACCGGCCTGATTGGGGGGTCGCTCGGCCTCGCGCTGCGCAAGAAGAAATTCGCGGGCCGCATCGTGGGTTGCGATCGCGAGGCGACGCTCGAAAAAGCCCGAATGTGTGGAGCGATCGACGGAGGTTCTCCGAATCCTGGCGATGCCGTGCACGGCAGCCAGGTCGTAGTGCTGGCCACGCCGGTACTGGCGATTGTCGACCTGATTGAGCGCGTTGGGCCGGTGCTTCCGGCGAAGGCACTGCTCACCGATGTCGGCAGCACGAAGGCCGCAGTCGTGGAGCGCGCGCTGCAGGTGTTCGGCAAAAATGCCGGGAAGAAATTTCTTGCAGGGCATCCCATGGCGGGCAAAGAATTGAGCGGCGTGGAATATGCCGACGCCGATCTGTTTCACAAGGCGGTGTGGTTTCTCACACCGCTGCCGGGGCAGAATCTGAATGATGGATTGTTCGCCGAGTATGCCGGATGGATCGACCAGATCGGGGCGCGCATTGCCATGCTGCCGGCGGAAGAGCACGACCGGTTGTGCGCCTGGATCAGCCATGTTCCACAAATGATTTCGACGGCCCTGGCAGGTGCGTTGGTGGAAGAGTTTGGCGCGGAGGCGCCGCTGCTCCCGGCGGGCGGCCGCGCGCTGCAGGAAATGACGCGGATTTCGGCGAGTCCGTATTCGATGTGGCGGGATATCGCCATTACCAATAAGAAAAATCTAGGAGACGCCTTGTGGAAGGTGGAACAGCGATTGGCGCACATTCGCGAAAATCTGGCGACGCGGCAGTTGGCCGAAGAATTTGAGCAGGCGCATGAGTTAAGGAAGGCGCCTGGGAAAAGACGAGCACCTTGAAATCGGGTCGTGCTGGTTAGTAATCTCCAAAATTCCCGTCCGGCCACGGCACGAAGGGAATGAACCTCAGTCTTGCGATTCCGTTGCTGTCAATGTTAAACGGAAACGACCCCCAAATTAGGGCGTCAGTGACGAACGGTAGCAGGAAAGCAAGAAAGATGAAGAGGAGTGCTAAGAGTTGTGCTTTTCGGGAGGGTCTTCCTTCGTCCGAGGTGAGGGCCGTTGGTATCAGCACTAGAACATGAATCGGCAAATAGATAGAAGCTACGATGGCGCCAAGACAGAAATATGCCGATGGCGAAATCAGTGCACCCCAACTCCATCGCTGTAATGCAAGCCTCCCAAGCCGCAGGGCGAGCGGGATCGTGTGCATCTCGACAATAAGCAGAGCAGCAGCGGATAGCGGCATAAGCCATAGCCAGTTCCAGCCGAGTCCTCGCCTCTTTGAATCGTCTGCGCCCATAGGCCAGAATCCTACTCCGCCGAGGCGGCCCTATGTCAACAGAGCGATCAAGCCCGATAGTGGCTCGGGCGTCGAGCTAGGGTTTAGAATTCCCCTCGCAATGAATAAAGTTGTGGCCAATGCGGATGAGGCCATCCGCGACGTGTTCGATGGCGCGTCGATCATGATTGGCGGCTTCGGACTGTGCGGAAATCCGGAGAACCTGATTCGTGCTCTGGTACGCAAGGGCACGAAGAATCTCACCACGATCAGCAATAACGCGGGCATCGACGGAGCCGGCAACGGATTATTGCTCTCGGCCGGCCAGATTGTGCGTCACATCGGAACTTATGTTGGAGAGAACAAGTTGCTCGAACAGATGGTGCTCAACGGAACGATCAAACTCGACCTCGTGCCGCAGGGAACTTTTTCGGAGCGCATTCGAGCGGGCGGCGCGGGCATTCCGGCGTTCTTTACTCCCACCGGCGTCGGAACGATTGTCGCGGAAGGTAAAGAGACGCGTGAGTTCGATGGCCGATTGTACGTGATGGAGCGGGCGCTGACGGCGGACTTCGCATTCGTGAAGGCGTGGAAGGGCGACCGGCGGGGAAATTTGATTTACCGGAAAACGGCACGGAATTTTAATCCCATGATGGCGACGGCAGCGAAGATCACGATTGCCGAAGTAGAACATCTCGTCGACGTCGGCGAATTGGATGGAGACCACATTCATACTCCGTCGGTTTACGTGCAACGGATTTTTCAGGGAGAATTGTACGAGCGGCGGATCGAGAAGCGGACGGTGAGGAAGCAGGCGTCTCCTTGACGCTCCGTGTCATTCTGAGCGAAGCGAAGAACCTATGCACTTTGCCGGGGCCAAAACCAATGCATAGATCCTTCGCTTCGCTCGGGATGACACGGTGATGGAGTGACTATGCACAAGCCAGGCAAAGACGTCGACAAGCGCGAGCGCATCGTCAAGCGCATTGCGCGCGAGTTGCACGATGGCTTCTACGTCAATCTTGGCATCGGCATGCCGACCATGATTTCGAACTACGTTCCTGCAGGCATGGAAGTCACACTGCAATCGGAGAACGGGATGCTGGGAATTGGGCCCTATCCCGTCGAAGGGCAGGAAGACGCCGATCTGATCAACGCGGGCAAAGAGACGGTCAGCGAAATGCCTGGGACATCGTATTTTTCGAGCGCTGATTCGTTCGCCATGATTCGCGGCGGCCACATTGACTTGAGCGTGCTCGGCGCAATGGAAGTGGACGAGACGGGCAGCCTGGCGAACTGGATGATCCCAGGGAAAATGGTGAAGGGGATGGGCGGCGCGATGGACCTGGTTGCTGGAGCGCGGCGCGTGGTGGTAGCGATGGAGCACACCACGCGCGAAGGCGCGCCGAAAATTTTGAGAAAGTGTACGCTGCCGCTGACCGGCGTTGGCGTCGTCGATACGATCGCGACGGAAATGGCGTACATACGCGTCACAAAAGACGGATTACTGTTAGAAGAAGTGGCTCCCGGCCTGACGGCGGAAGACGTGCAGCGCGCCACCGACGCCCGGCTGATCGTCAGTCCGAATCTGAAGATGATGGAAACCTAGGCGCTCGAAATGATCACACAAGCCAAGCTCGTCCCGATTGAAAAGCTGGTGGAAGGTCTGCGGCAAATGCCGGAGTCCGCATTCACGCCAACCGAACCGGTTCGCCGCTTTCTGCAGGAGACTCCGGTCAGCGCCGAATCCCTTGCGCCATATCTCACTTGGGATCGCCAGCACTATACCCGCAACCTGATCGACCGCACGCCGGTCTACGAACTCATGGCGATCTGCTGGGAAATCGGTCAGATAAGTTCTGTACACAACCACCGCGACCAGAACTGTTGGATGGCGGTTCCCATTGGCCGCCTCCTGGTGGAAAATTTTCATCTGGTGAATCAGGATCTGCAGAGCGGACACTGCCGGCTCGAACCGCTCAACACGGTTGAGATGAATATTTCTCAGCCTTGTGCGGTCGACCCCGCCGATCCCGTCCACCGCGTCTTGAACCCCCGCGATTTCGGAGCGCGTGCCGTCAGCCTGCACGTTTATTCCCGGCCTTTCGACCGGTGCGTGGTCTACTCTCCCGAGCAAGGCACCTGCGGAGAGATTCACCTCCACTTCAACACCGAATACGGCAAACCGAAGTAACCGCTCGACGCGACAGATCGCTGGCCCAGCCTGATTGCTCCCGCTAATATTTTTCGTGGGGTGCGGAACATGAGGCGGCCGCTGCAATCGCTGATGACGATTTGTATTGTGGCGCTGATCGGATATTTCGCCTGGACTCACCGGGATAAAGTGCCGATTCCCGTGGTGACACCTTCATCCGCGGCGGACCGGCCGGCCGAAAGCCACGTTGAGTACGCCGAAGAGACTCAGGCACGCGGCATGACGACCATCACCGGGCCGCTCGCCGACTACATGATGCACCGGCAAGCGGAGACGCCGGAGCAAGCCGATTCGACACCGCGTACTCCGCGCCCGGCCACAGAGTTCGACCGTGTGGGAGATTCTCCCGTGGGCACCAGTACTCCGCTCCTGCGAAAGACCTTCGTCCTGGCCAACGCGGCAAATTTGGCCTTCGAGATTCCGGCGCACGCATCCAGTCCGAAATTGCGTGGGACCTACAGGTCCTTCATTCAGCACACGGGCACGAAGACAAGCGAAGAAGCAAATGTGGAGCTGCTTCTGCTGAACGAACAGCAGTTTTCCGATCTTGTGCATCAGCAACCGGGCGATGCGATGTTTTCCGCGGAGGGCGCGCCTGATCAGGAAATCAGTTTCACCCTGCCACCGACCCTGAATCACCCCGTCAAGTACTACCTCGTCTTTCGAAATGATTCCGGCAGCGCGGGGAAGGCCACCGTGCAGTCTGACTTCCGCATCGACTACTAGCGGCTTTCTGCTGCTAAACTTTCTGCCGCTAAACTTTCTGCGGCTGAACTTTCTGCTGCTGAAGCTGCTGCTGATAAACCTGCTGATAAACTAAGCGGGTTGCCTTCGCGAAAAAAATCGTCGAATCCATCTCCCGCGATGCCTCAGACCGAGCCAGCAGGCGTGCCCGCGCGCGCTTCACTGTCTGGGAATCCGTCTGACGGGCAGTCCTCTGGCGGGCACGGACGTATCTTCCTGATCGACACCATGTCGTTCATTTTCCGCGCCTACCACGCTATGGCGCGGCAGCGGCCCATGTCGACCAAGAGCGGCCTGCCCACGGCGGCAATCTATGTCTTCGTGAACATGCTGCGGAAATTGCGCGACGATTTTTCTCCGCAATATCTCGCCGCAGTCTTCGACGTTGCCGGGCCCACATTTCGCGATGAGCAGGCCGACGCTGTTTCGACCGTTCGCAAATTCGATATCAAGACGCAGACATTTACCGAAGTCGAATATAAGGGATACAAAGCGAACCGCGCGGCCATGCCCGAAGATCTCGCGCAGCAGGTTCCTTACATTCGGCGTGCGCTCGAGGCCTACCGCATCCCGATTCTGGAGGTGGCGCGCTTCGAGGCCGACGATGTGATCGGCACGCTGGCGCGCAAAGCCGCCGAGGCTTCGCATTCCGTCTATGTCGTTTCCAGCGACAAGGACATGATGCAGCTGGTCAACGACAAAGTGCATATTCTGAATCCGCCGAAAGACAATCTGATCTGCGACGCCGCGAAAGTGGAAGAAATTCTCGGCGTGCCGCCGGAACGCGTGATCGATGTAATGGCCCTGCGCGGCGATTCCGTCGACAATATTCCCGGTGCGCCCGGCATCGGAGATAAAGGTTCGGTGGAGATCATCAAGCGCTTTGGCACAGTCGAGCAGGCGCTGGAGCGCGCGGCGGAAGTCGAAAAGAAGACCTATCGCGAGTCGCTGCTGAACAATCGCGACACCATTCTTTTCAGCAAGAGCATGGCGACCATCGATACGAATGTTCCGGTGGAGTTGGACGTCGAGTCGATGCGGGCGGGTGAGCCGGATGTGGATGCGCTGCGCAGTTTTTTCACCGAACTCGAATTCACTTCGCTGCTGAAAGAATTATTGCCGGTCGTCGAAGTGGGCCAGGCACACTACAGCGAAGCGAAATCCGCTGCGGATGTGGAGCGCATCGTCGAGTCGATGGTCCCCGGCGGCGCGCTCGCCATCGCGTTTGAGCAGCAGGGATATGAGTCGCCGGTCGAAGCAGAAGAAACCGAAGAGCAACCAGAGAGCGCCCAACTCTCGTTTATGGATGCATCGACGATGGGAGGGACGATTTCTGTGGCAACAGTTCACCGTGCCGCGATCTCGGCATCGGCCGGCGAGGCAGTTATTGTGACACTCGACTCCAGTGAAGCGGCCGGAAAACTTAGGTGGGTGCTGGCGAACCCCGGCATTCCCAAATCCATCCACGATTACAAAGCCGCGATTCATGCGCTCGATTCTTTGGGGCTCCATGTCTCGAACGTGCGCCACGATCCAATGCTGTATTCGTACTTGCTCGATCCTACTTACTCATCGCACTTGCTCTCTGACGTCGCGCTGCGCCGCTTCAACTTAAAACTTTCCGGCGAGCTGGCGGAGTCGGGCGACATTACGGGCAGGCTGGCCAGCGCGCTGCGCAGTGAAGTCGAACAAGCGGGCCTGGTCAAGCTCTACGAAGAGATCGACCTGCCGCTCGTCCCCGTGCTGGCGCGCATGGAACAGGCCGGAGTGAAAATCGATACCGCGGCTCTTTCGCAAATGTCGGTCGAACTCGAGCGCGAGAGTGGGGCGAAGCAGAAGGAAATCTTTGAAGCCGCCGGAGTGGAGTTCAACGTCGGCTCGCCCAAGCAACTTGGCGATGTGCTGTTCAATCGCATGAATCTGCCCAAGCCGGTGAAATACGGCAAGGGACGCACCATCTCGACGGCCGTCGATGTGCTCGAGGAGCTGGCTGAGAATCATCCCATCGCGCGCATGGTTCTCGATTACCGCCAGCTCACCAAACTCAAATCCACCTACGTTGATGCTCTGCCCGCGCTCATCGACCCTGCGACCGGCCGGCTGCACACGACTTTCGGCCAAACGGGAACCGCGACCGGCCGGCTCTCTTCGGCGAATCCGAATCTGCAAAACATTCCCATCCGCACCGAACTCGGCCGCGGCATTCGTGCGGCCTTCATCGCCGAACCGGGACACGTTTTGCTCACCGCCGACTACTCGCAGATCGAGCTGCGGCTGCTGGCACATTTTTCGCGCGATCCTCTGCTGGTGGAAGCTTACCGGCGCGGCGACGACATTCATACGCTGACTGCATCTCAGGTCTTCGGCGTGCCGCCGCTCATGGTCACGCCCGACCACCGCCGGCAGGCGAAGGTCGTGAACTTCGGCATCGTCTATGGGCTCTCGGCGTTCGGACTGTCGCAGCAGCTTGGCATCGAGCCGAGCGAGGCGAAATTATTCATCAGCAATTATTTCGAGAAGTACAGCTGGGTTCGAAAATTCATCGATAAAACTCTGGAAGACGCGCGGCGAGAAATGAAAGTGAAGACGCTTTTTGGACGCGTGCGGCCCATCCCTGACATCAACAGCAAGAACGCCAACCAGCGCGGTTTTGCCGAACGCACTGCGGTGAACACTCCGCTGCAGGGGACAGCAGCTGATCTGATCAAGATTGCGATGATCCGCATCGACGCCGCCTTGCGCGAGCAGGGATTGAAATCGCGCATGACGCTGCAGGTTCACGACGAACTGGTCTTCGAAGTGCCGGAGAGCGAAGTCGAGACCATGCGCACGCTGGTGCGCGAGCATATGGAGAAAGTCCATGGACTCGCCGTGCCGCTACAGGTGGACATGGGCGTGGGAATGAACTGGCGCGATTTGGAGTAGTGGCTGGGCGGATGGGCGAAGTGTTCCTGCAGGAACACTGTGGAAAATCACGAAATCGATGCTCGCCAAGCTTCTGATTCTTATAGAGGCTGTTTTGACGGGTTAATGCTTTGAGCAGGTTAGGCTGTGCAAAAACCCTCTACTTTCGTGTACGTTTTGCGGGCATTTTTGTCTACTAAAGTGGACTTGACGGGTTCAGGGTTTTCACCATGGGAGACACGGGGGGAACACAGAGGACAGCTTGCTTCCGAGCAACTCCGCCGCGCCGATGGTGTAAGATTGTTAGGCAAACCCCTCCGCTAAGGACGCGGCTTTGTAGTCGTGAGCGGAATCCTTCCAGTCGGGACGTGGCTCAGCCTGGTAGAGCACTCGCTTGGGGTGCGAGGGGTCGGCAGTTCAAATCTGCCCGTCCCGACCAATACTTTATCGTTAACGGGTTACAGACAGTTCCTCAAATCCACGCGGTCTTTGACCCCTTGTCCTCGGAGGACATCGTGTTGCCGAAATTTGATCAGTTCATCCGCGACGTCCATACCTTCGCGTTCGACCTGCGAATATTAGCGGGTGTGCTGAGGGTGCCGACTTCTCGGAGTCGGTGTAGAACAGAGAAAAGCAAAGCGGTTAGTTACTTTGGTGAGCAGAAAATGGTGTCTCGAAGTCACTGATTTCACAGCCGTTTAATGGGGCCCTTTAGGCAGTCCACTTGACAAATACTCAGGACGGAGTAGACTTGTATTCAAGTAGAGCGGCTGGTGCAGCCGGACAGTAAGAGTTATCCGGGCGAGTCGCTCGAAAAGTCTTTAGGCCGTGCCTTCGGGTGCGGCCTTTGCCATTTTTTGGGGCTTCACAAGGTCACCCTTCGGCATCACTCCAAAAAGTTCGGGACGTGGATGACGAGCCATACACTCGAAGACGACACGGTCACGAACGTCATTGCCGTATCGGTCTCGTCGTGCATTCGGATTCTCCATCGCCGTCATAGAGGCGTCCTCCAAGACGACCGAATCACAACTCATTCCGCTGACAATTTGGTCAACCACATCGTCGATTGTGTAGCCGTCCCGCAGTACGCGGCTCTTGTAGATGTGCCAACCAATGAAGAGGACCTCCCCAGTAATCAACGGAAGCTCTTCCTCTTGTTGCTTCGCATGAATGGCTGCGAGTTGCACATCGGAAAGCGTGCCGATTGCGACCGCCTTGACCTTGACCTTAACGTCGGGACGGAACTGCTCCAAGTTGGCACGGATTAGAGCAGCGGCATTTTCGTAAAGCGGCATTTACCAGTACGAAGATAGTATCTCCCGGCAGGTTCACGCGAGGCTTTACTGTCCGAATACGCCTCGCGGTCTTGGGGAAATCTACTAACTCGTCTTACATAAACTTGCGACGCTTGAACGCCTGAACGTCGGCTGATGTGAGGTCGAACCATCACCGTTTCCTCTTTTCGCCGTGAACCGTTTGTGCCAATATTCTTCGGTGCCGTCAGGATCGTCCGTTTTGATGGTGTGAACGGTGCGAAGTTTCTCCGGCAGTTGGATTGCGAGTTCGTATTCTCGCCGCCCCATCGCATTCGTCTTGCCGATCTTGTAATACTTCCCGTGCTTCATCAGATAGACAAAGCCCACGATCTCAGTTGCAGATTTCTCATCCCTGCTCGATTCTTTTTCGCCCGAAGAAATCGGCCCACACAACGCGGGAACGTCATCGAAACCTGTTGATTCTCCGCGATTCTTGGTTAAGCGAAGCGTGCCCGATTGGGGTGCGAGGGGTCGGCAGTTCAAATCTGCCCGTCCCGACCATTTCTTCACTTTATCCGATCAGCGGTAGCGTCCAACGCGAGCGCGGTGATGGTGTCGGGAAAAGCAGGTTCCTCCTTCTTCGCTTCCGCTCAGGTGTCGGAATGACAAAGAGCTAAAGAGCTGGAGCTATGGAAGGCCACCTGCGTTTACTTCAAGCGTTTTACTTCAATCCCTTGACCACATAGCCCTCCGACAGCGTCTGAACGTAGACGTACGCATAGGCGCTGCCGTCGCTGGAAAAATGCGGCGGACCGGCGCCGGCTCCTGCCGGCAGGGCGTCCCCGAAGCTTTTCCAGAATTCCATTTTGCCGGTGGTGACATTCACGCGATAAACCTTCGCGATCCGTTCCTGGCGCAGGCTGGAGAGCGCGTATACCGAGGTTCCGTCGGGCGTCCAGCCGGTCACGAAGTATTTTGAGTCGAGACCTGGGATCGGGCGCAGGCCGGTGCCATCCAGAGGCCAAACGGCCCAGCTTCCGTCTGGTCCGGTGACTGCCGCACTGCGGCCATCCGGAGACAGAATTGCGCCTGAAATGCCCTCGGGGCTAATGGGCTTGGAATTGCCGCTGCTGACATCGATCAGGTAGTCGCGTTCTCCATGTCCGGGCTCAATTCCGCTGGCCAGCAACTGCTTGCCATCCGGCAGGTAGCGCACGACGCCATAGCTGATGTTATCGTGCGTGAGCTGCCGGGTCTCGCCGGCGCCGGTCGGCACCAGGCTGAGCGGACCACCCTTGGCCGGTTTCGTGATCACCCACTTATCATCCGGAGAAATCGCCTCGCCTCCGCCTTCGCCGATCCGCACCGGAGGCGATCCATCGGTGTCGCGGAGAAAGACCGTGTAATTTGGTCCGCCTCCGTCGGCCTCTTCCTCGAACAATACTTCCTTGCCGTCGCGGCTGATGTCCCTCTGGACCGACCATCCCAGCCAACCCAGTTCGTGCTCCTGTTTTCCGCCCGGCGCCATTCCTCGCATCCCAAGACGAATCTGCTGTTTGATCGCCAGCGCTACGCCGTTGCGCATGTCCTGCAGCCACATGCCTCCCGGGACGTTGGTGATGCTCCGCAGTTTGCCTGACAGGGTTACCCCACGCAGATTCTCGGCGCTGCCGGTATCGGACGCGGTGAACCAGATCTCATCTCCGGTTGGCGACCACTGAACGCCTTCGATCGAAGACCATCCGGAGGAAAGCTTCTTCTCGTGGCCATCCATGTCAAGAACCGCAACTGAGCCTTCGTCGTCGCCACCGGGATTTTCGTGGTCGGCAAAAGCAATATGCTTGCCGTCGGGCGAGATTTTCGGCAGGCCGATCCAGTTAATGCTGTCAAACCGCACCTTGCCGATGGGATACTCCAGGCGCCAGTGATGATTCTCTGGAACGAAACGGACCACAGCCATGTTCTCGCCGTCCGCCGCCCAATCGGCGTCCTGCACGTTTTCGAGCACCTGGCGCGGCGTGCCGCCGCTCAAGGGAACGCGGGCCAAAGTTCCGGAGCGCGCATAGCCGGAGTAGAAGACGGTGTTGAGCCGGACGGCCAGCTCTCCGCTTTTCGAGATCGCCAGCAGCTCTGCGTTCTTCAGGCCCAGTTCGCGCGAACCCGTATCGTCCGTGCGAGCCAGGTACAACTGATTGTCGCTGCCTTCCCACGATGCGCTGTAAACAATACTGCCGTCGGGGGTGAAGCGGGCGTTGCCCATGGAGCCGGTACGGAAGGTTATCTGCTTATACTCAGCCGGCGGCGCGGCGCCGGAGCCGCGTCCCAGCCACCAGCCCAGACCGAGCATGGCCGCTGCCAGCACGACCAATCCGGCAGCCGTCAAAACCCAACGGCGCGAGCTTGCGGATTCAGCTTGCTGCACCACCGCTTGCGCGCCTGACTTTGTGCTCGCGGAAATCTCGGTGAGCGCTTCGAGGTCAAACGCCAGATCGCCCGCCGACTGGAAGCGCTGCGCCGGATGCTTTTCCAGGCAGTGCCGGACAATACGCTCGAGGCCGGGTGGGACGTTGCGCGCGGTTTCGGAAAGCTCCGGCGTTTCTTCTTTCAGGATCGCGCTCATAGTGTCGGCCGCGGTTTCCCCGTGGAAGGCGCGCTTGCCGGAAATCATTTCGTAGAGAATCGCACCAAAGGCAAAAATGTCGGACCGATGATCCGCCGGTTTGCCGCGAACCTGTTCGGGCGACATATAGCCGGCTGTCCCCATGACCACGCCGGCCTCGGTCGCTACCTGGACCGTGGGGGCTTCTCCGCTGCGATCCTGGGCCTCGGGCCGCGTCAGTTTGGCCAAACCGAAATCGAGAATCTTGACCCTGCCGTCGGTGGTCAAAAACAAATTTTCCGGTTTGAGGTCGCGATGGACGATGCCCTTCTCGTGCGCCGCGGCGAGTCCTTTGGCCACCTGCATCGCGTAGTCGATGACTCTGCGGATGGGCAGCGGCCCGTTGCGCAGGCGCTCGCGCAGAGTCTCACCTTCGAGCAATTCGGAGACGACATAGGGCGCGCCGCGCTCCTCGCCGATATCGAAGATGGAAAGAATGTTGGGATGGTTGAGCGCCGCGGCAGCGCGTGCTTCCTGCGCGAAGCGCTGCAAGCGGTCGCGGTCAGCCGAGAAAGAAGCCGGCAATATCTTGATCGCCACCGTGCGGTCGAGGCGCGAATCATGAGCGCGGTAGACTTCGCCCATGCCGCCCGCACCGACCAGAGATTGGATTTCATAGGGACCGAGTTTGGTCCCGGACGTGAGTGGCATATGTGGCGCGATTATACCCGCAATGCGACTGCCGACGGGTCTTTCGGCTGGAATGGCCGCCGATCACACGATACGGCTTCATCAGTTACATCCCGCCGCCGATGGTCAAGGCATTTATGATGAGTTCAGTCAGGAGCCGACGATCTATGCCAGAAAGAACTGCCCTAGTTACCGGGGCCAACGGGGGCCTCGGAACCCACGTCACGAAAGCCTTGCTGGACGCCGGTTTCGCGGTCGTCGGCCTCGCGCCTAAGATTCAGCAGTCGGAATTCAACCACCCCAACTTCATCGCGCTGCCGGCCGCGCTCGACAATCTCGCCGCCGCGAAGAAAGCAGCCGACACGGTAATCGCCCGCTTGGGCAAGATCGACGTTCTGGCCCACCTGGTGGGCGGTTTTGCCGGAGGCCAGAGCGTAGCCGACACTGACGACGCCACCTTCCAGCGCATGTTCGACATGAACGTCAACAGTACGTTCCATATTCTGCGCGCCGTCATCCCGCACATGCGCAAAGCGCAATCCGGACGTATTATCGCCATCGGCAGCCGTGCCGCCGAAGATCCCGGACCTAAAGTCGGCGCCTACAGCGCGTCCAAGGCTGCGCTGGTTTCGCTGATCCGTACCGTCGCCCTCGAAAACAAAGACGCCGGTATCACAGCCAACGTCATCCTTCCCGGCACCATGGATACTCCCGCCAATCGCCAAGACATGCCCGGCGCTGACACTTCGCAGTGGGTGCTGCCGGCATCCGTCGCCAGCTTCATCGTCTGGCTCGCCGGGGATGCGGGAAAAGACGTAACCGGCGCAGCAATCCCCGTCTATGGCCGAGGCCTGTAGATGAGAATGAATTGTCTTCGATTGATGCGCCGCCATCCTGGGCGCAGCGAAGGACCTGTACAACTCGCCATCGGCGCCTCGCTGCAAGCGAATTGCATAGATCCTTCGCGTTGCTCAGGATGACACGCCGGGATGAGAATCTGAGGGGATTTGCCGATTTCCTAAGAACGTGACGTAACCCTTTCGTAACCCTCCAGCTGCACAATTTTTGTTGCACTTTAATACTCCTGAAATATCTTCCATGTAATCTAATACTCAGGAGGCCGTCCATGGCTTCATCCCGCGTCGCGAAGTCGCTGCCGCTTCAGGTCGCTGCCATCTGCTATCGCCGGCGCGGCACCGCCATTGAGTTCCTTTTGGTTAATACCAATGGCGGCAATAAGTGGACTTTCCCCAAAGGATCGACCGATCCCCGCCTCTCGCACAGCCAGGCCGCCGAACGCGAAGCCGCCGAAGAAGCCGGAGCCCTCGGCACCATCGAGCCGCGTCACTTCCATCTCTACTTGCATTCCAAGGGTGTCTTCTGGCAGCCCGGCGGGATACAGGAATTCGTGGTCAAGGCCTTCCTGATGGAAATCCACCAGATGCGCAAGCCTGACGAAGCCAATCGCAAGCCGACCTGGGTCAGTCCGGAAGAAGCCAAGAAGCGCCTCGCCAAGGGCCGCGAAGTGAAATATTTCCACGAACTCGAAGCCGTCATCGACCGCGCCCTCGAACGCATCCAGTTCCACAACGAACTCTGGGGAGCCTATCCCGGAGCCCGCAACGCCCGCGTCGTAGCCTCGCCCAAAGATCCGCTCGCTGAAGCAGTCTGGCCGTAGTCTCCCCCAAAGAACTTGTCATCCTGAGAAGGGGCGCATGCAGTGAGGTTTTTCCCGCCCACCAAGTTGCATGTCGCGGCGAGCTGCCAGGTCCCTCACGTCGGCTTCGCCGCCGTTCAGGATGACAGCCAACATCAGTACTCCTCGGATTTATGAGACGATAATTCCAGCCCATGATCTTGACCCAACTATGATTCAGCTCTCCGGCGCCGGAAAACGTTTCGGCCACAAGCTTCTTTTCGAAAACGCGGACTGGCTCATCACCAACCACGACCGCGTCGGACTGGTCGGCGCCAACGGCACCGGCAAGTCGACGATCATGAAGATTCTCGCCGGGCTCGACACGCTCGACTACGGCGCGCTGACCACCGCCAAAGGCACGTCCGCCGGATATCTTCCGCAAGACGGCCTCACGCTCTCCGGCCGCACCGTCTTCGCCGAGTGCATGTCGGTCTTCGACGACCTGCGTGCCATGGAAACCGAACTCGAATCGCTGACTCACAGCATGGCCGAACTCGACCACACCAGCGCGGCCTACGCCGACGTAGCCGACCGCTACGAGCGGGTCGAGCACGAGTTCCGCACTCGCGACGGCTACTCGATCGAGTCGGATGTGGGCCGGGTTCTAATGGGGTTGGGTTTTCAGAAGGAAGACTGGGACCGCCTGACCGACGAATTTTCCGGCGGTTGGCAGATGCGGCTCGCCCTCGCCAAGCTGCTTCTCCAGAAGCCCAACCTCCTGCTGCTCGACGAGCCCACCAACCATCTCGATCTCGAAGCCCGCAACTGGCTCGAAGAATATCTGCAGAACTATCCGCACTCGTTCGTGCTGATCTCGCACGACCGCTACTTTCTCGACGTGACCGTCTCGAAGATCGCGGAGATCTGGAACAAGCGCCTGTGGTTCTATACCGGCAACTACGATAAATTTCTCTCGCAGAAAACGCAGCGGAACGAGCAACTGCAGGCCGCGTACCGCAACCAGCGCGACCGCATTGAGCAACTCGAAGTCTTCATCAACCGCTTCCGCTACACGGCCACGAAAGCAAAGCAAGTGCAGAGCCGCATCAAAGAACTCGAAAAGATCGACCGCATCGAGATTCCTCCAGAAGAAAAGACGATCCACTTTTCTTTTCCGCAGCCGAAACAAAGCGGCCGCATCGTCGCCGAGTTCGAGAACGTCGCCAAGGTTTACCTTGGGCGGGTAATCGGCGGAAGGCAAAATCCAGAGAAAGAAGTGTTCCGCAACGTCAGCTTCATGATCGAGCGCGGAGACCGCATCGCCCTGGTCGGCGTCAACGGCGCTGGCAAGTCAACGCTGATCAAGCTGCTCGCCGGAACCGAAGCGGTGACGCATGGCGAATATCGCCTCGGCCACAACGTCGAGGCCGACTACTTTGCGCAGGATCAGTACAAGGAACTCGATGCCGACGCCCACATTCTCGACGATCTGGGCAACGCCTCACCCGGCTCCGGTGAAACCGAGCTGCGCAGCCTGCTCGGCTGTTTTCTTTTTTCCGACGAAGACGTGTTCAAAAAAATCGGGGTCCTCTCCGGCGGAGAGCGTGGCCGCTACGCCCTGCTGCGCCTGCTTCTGCATCCGGCGAATTTCCTGCTGCTTGACGAACCCACCAACCACCTCGACCTGCGCGCCAAAGACGTGCTGCTCGACGCGCTCATGAAATATACCGGCACCGTCGTCTTCGTTTCGCACGACCGCTACTTCATCGACAAGCTGGCTACCCGCGTCTTCGAAGTCGGCGACGGCAAAGTGGAAATCTTCCCCGGCAACTACGAAGACTACCTCTGGCGCAAAGAAGGCGGCCAGCACGAAACGCCAACGTTAAACGATGTCCCAGATGTACGTACAAAAAAGCAGGGAACCTCAAAGGCCGCAGGCGGGAGTGCAAAGGCCGCGGGTACCCCACTTCTGGCGGATTTTGCCAGAAGTGGGGATTCTGCCGGCACATCCACCCAGCCCGCCAACGGCGACGGATCTTCCAACGGCAATCAATCCAGCGATCCTTCCAGCAATCGAGCCAGCGATCAATCCGACACTCCCAGGAAGCGCCTGAACCCGCTGAAGCGCAAACAAATGGAAGACCGCATCCACGAACTGGAAGAAGAAATCGCCAGCGCCGAGAATGCGATCACGCAACTCGAAACCGCGTTGCAGAATTTTGTCAGCGCCGAAGAGTACCAACGCCAGTCCCAGGAACTCGACCAGCACAAGAAACATCACGCCGCTTTGATCAAGGAGTGGGAAGGTCTATCCGAGAGTTTGCAGACAACCGACTGACGCCTACGTCCCTCCGCATCCGTACACCCTACCTTCGTAATCTTAAGGAATGCCTTACCTCTGTGCGATAGTCAGGTTGGCCAAGTGGCCAGCAACTGCCGCGGGCCACAAATTCCAGACCACCCGCATGAGTCGGCGCCAGCCAGCGCGACGCCGCGCGGAACTTCAAGGAAGGTCGCAATGCTTCAGTCGCAGGAAAACTCGTTCAATAAGCCCGGCTCACCGGCTACCAACCCCAACGCTTATAACCCCATCAAGACGGTTACCGCGCCCGTCGATCAGGCCACGATTGGCCGCACCCTGACCATCAAGGGCGAAATCAGCGGATCTGAAGCTCTTTACATTGACGGCCGCATCGAAGGCAAGATCACCATGCCTGAGAGCCGCGTCACCATCGGGCGCAACGGCAAAGTTGATGCCAGCATCCAGGCGCGCGAAGTCGTGGTCATGGGCAAGGTGAACGGCAATATCGAATGCAGCGACCGGGTCGACATCCGCAGCGAAGGCTCGGTCAGCGGAGACATCTCCACCGTCCGCATCAGCGTGGAAGATGGCGCCGCCCTCAAAGGCGGAATCCAGGTCCGCAGCGAAGGCAAGTCAGCACAGCAGCCGGCGCAGGCTCAGAATCAGGCTAAGCCGGAACCACCCAAGGCATTGGCCGCGACCGCGGGCAACGCGTAACGACACGAAAGACCATGCAAGAAATAAGGGGCACGCGATGGCGTGCCCCTGTCATTTTGGATCGCCTCCGAATTCACGTCTGGAACGAATCGAGAAGGGCAGGACTTCCAGTCCTGCCGCCAAGGCGCCTTGGAAGTTGGCTTTAGCCCCTGAAGCCGCTTATTTCTTCTCCGCTGCCCGAAAATCCAGCGCCGCCGAATTCATGCAATACCGCAGCCCGGTTGGCGCCGGACCATCCTCAAACACATGCCCCAAATGCGCATCGCACTTGGCGCACCGCACCTCCGTTCGCACCATCCCATACTTCGTATCCCGATGCTCCACCACGCCGCCGCCATCCACCGGCTTATTGAAGCTGGGCCAGCCCGTCCCGGAATTAAACTTCGTCCCCGAATCAAACAGCGGAGCCCCGCAGCACACGCAGTGATACATTCCCGCGTCGTGATTGTTCCAATACGCGCCCGTAAACGCACACTCGGTCCCCGCCTCGCGCGTCACATGATACTGCTCGTCCGTCAGCTGCTTCTTCCATTCGGACTCCGATTTCGTAATCTTCTCAGCAGTCTTTTCGACCATGATCCACTCCGTTCCAATGATTTATGTATGCGGTGATTGGATGCTTCAAAACCTCATAAGTGACGCGCGAGACCCGATCGTAGATGGGCTTTCAACTTGCGTTAAGAACTATTGGTTATCACGTCCTGGCCGGAAATCCTAGGATTTGCCGGTACTTTCGCCGCACGGTACACGTGATCGAGCCCCAGAAAAAGCCAGAACGCTGCTCCGACCAGCTGAGAACCGAGGTCCAGGCGCTGCCGGTGGTGGATCAGACCTTCGGCAAAGTACGCCACCGCAACGACGACATAAACCGCAGCCCACGCGACGTGATACCGTCGCGACCTCACCTTATCAACCGATCGAACGCCTCGGCGGTAGCGGGAAGCGATTGGGACGATCAATGGGAGTGGAAGAGCAAACAGAAATAGATAGACCGGCCATTCGTCACCGCGCGCACTTACTCTCAGAAAGTAGGCGACCAAGCCCCACACGAGTAAGCTAGGAACGCAAACTGTCGCCACCGCTTCCCACAGTGCTCGTCTTCGCGTCACGGCATGGAAACACGAAGAACGAAGAACAAAGACGATCAGGAAAAACTGGGGCGGGAGGAACGGTATCGAACCGTCATCTCCGGGATGGAGCCCCGGCGCATTGCCGAAGTTATGCTACTCCCGCGTACTCGACCCGAATAGTGCCCGATCAAGGTATTGCATGGTCTATTTTCTGTCAACATGAATGGTTCCTGGCCCGCAAAGGCCGCGAGATTATCATTTGTGTGGAGTTTGCCGTGGGCCCTCTTATCGCGACCGAGCCAGCACCAGGGTCACGTCATCCGGTTGCTCTTGATCGCCGATCCAGTCATCGACGGCCTGCGTCACGATCTGACTGATCTGCACTAGGGGTAAATGGCGGTTGTCCCGGACCAGATCAATTAGCCGCCTCTCGCCAAATTCGCCGAAATCGTTCTCCGGTTCGGTGACGCCGTCGCTGTAGGCTACGAAGACTTCGCCAGCCGTCATTTGCACCGAGCCCTCGTCGTAAGCCACGTGATCGAAGAGTCCCACCACCGTTCCACCGGCTTCAAGCCGGCGAATGGTTCCATCTTCGCCGATGAGGATAGGCGGCAAGTGCCCGCCATTGCTGTAGTTCAGGCGGTGCGAGCGGCCGTCGTAAATTCCCAGAAATAGCGTGGCATACTTTTCCGGCGGCGTGCTCTCGTAGAGTTGGTGATTGAGCAGGCCGAGCAGGGCTGCGGGAGAAACTTCCACGCCTTCCGGCCACGCCGCCATGATTCGGCCCGAACCGGCAACGGCACCCACCGCCACCGGTTCACGCAATTGCGGCATGCTCTCCATGCTGTAAGCGCGCACGGCGGAGTGGATGGTTGCCATCAGCAGCGCGGCCGAAATTCCTTTCCCGCTGATGTCGCCGACCGCAAGAATCAGTTTGTGCGAGCTGGCCGTGACGAAGTCGTAGTAATCTCCGCTGACCGTGCGTGCGGGACGGCAGAAGCCGTGCACCTCCAGCGATTCCAGCTCCGAGACCTGGCGCGGGAATAGCTGTGCCTGCACTTCCTGTGCAATCGCCAGTTCGCTTTCCAGCCGCTGTTTTTCCTTCTGCTCGAGAATGAGCTTTTCGATGGAAGCCGTCATCGAATTGAACGAGAGTGCCAGGTGGGCGAGTTGGTCGTCCGATTGCACCGGAATGCGGTGGCTGAAGTCGCCTCTGTCCACATGCTGAGTAGCCTGGTGCAGCTGCGCCACGGCGGCCGTGACCGTGCGCGTCATGCGCGTGCCGATGATCAGCGCGATTAATTCGATGATGGCGAAGAAAATCGCCACGCCCGCCAGGAAGTACGCCACCCCGCGTACGAACTCTCCCAGGGCGGCGAACAGGTGACCGTACAACACCGACGGCCGGGTGGTGACTTGTATGACCGCACCCAGCTGTTGTTCGCCGGTCTTCCAATCCACGACCGAAAGGGGTGTGGCGAAGGTGATTTCACGATCGAAACTGCTCGTGGCGCGGGGCAGAACGCCAACGCTGAATGTAGGGTGCAGCTCCTGCTGATTGGCCTGGAGCGTTGGGGATTTCTTTTCCGAGGTAACGACAATCCCACTCTGGCTCGTCTCTGGACTTGCTTTTGAAGAATTTGGACTCGAATTTCCGCCGGGCGCCGAACGCACGTCATTTCTGATCACTCCGGCGCCGTAAAGAGTGATTTCGCCGAGATTCGCTGCGATGTTGCCGACCAGTTGTTTATCGAACGGCTCGCTGGTGACAACCGTCAGCTTGTTGGGGCCGACCTGAATCGAAGAGGCCACCCGCAAGTGCAGTTGATCCCGCTCCTGGACGATGTCACGAAACTGTTCCTTCAAGAAGCCAGGCACGGAAAGCGACGTGCCATGATATTCGTTGCACAGCGGCAACGGCTTGTCCCCATACCAGGCGCAGACCTGTCGCCGTTTCCAGGCGGGATCGCGCCGGCTCAGGCCAGCCAGAGACTCGGCGGTTGGAGTCGCTCCCTGTTCCAGCCGTGCGGCCAGTTCGTTGCTGACCGCGGCATTCACCGCTTCGAGGCTTCTGAGCTGCGCGTGGATTTCCGACGTCACCACGAAAACCGCGAATTGCCCGGCCAGTCCGTAAAGAGTGATAAGCGCCATCCCGATCAGCAGGACGGCGGGAATCACGCCGATGAAAATGTATGTGACGATCAGCCGGTTTCGCAGGCGCCACAAAATTCTGCGCCTCGCCCACTTGAAAGCGAGGATAAAAAACAGCAGGGCGGAGATGAAGGCCAGAAATCCGACCCACCCTCCCAGGTGCTCGCCCCACGCGGGGGCGAAAAGTCCCAGCAACGTTTTAAGCGCATAGAGCACGGCAGCCAGCGCTGCCAGATAGCAGGCCAGTCGTGCCATCCGGCCCTGCGGCCACACTTCGGCGTCGATCAATCGCTGCCGGATTTCTGGATAACTCCACTGCATATTGGTCGCCGGACGCTTTGCGAGGACTAGGATTATACGGCGTTGCGGCTCGTTCTCACCAAAGCGCAGACTGGAACGAATACCGCCAGGTTTCGATTGCGCGCGCGTGCACCGGTCACGCCCACGTTGCTCACGCCCACGTCAGATTTCGGGATAGAGATCGAAAAATGCCTCCAGGCTGGTGCGCAACTGCTTTTCGATCTCTTCTTTGCTGCCTTCGAGTACGTGCATGGTGACGTGCGCTTCCCGGCCATTCGTCAGTTTCACCGGAGCTTGGCCGACTTCGGCCACGTCCTCCGACGGCAGCAACCTCATGCCATACACCAATGTCAGATTCGCCATAAAAGAATTTTAAGTCTTTCCCCGCGCGCTTGGCGATTTTCTGCAGGCACTGTCTCCAAGATTTTTCGATCCATCTCATTTAGAATGCCGCCGTGCCCAGAATTCGGCTTCCCATCGCTTCACTTCCGATCTGGAGTTGCGCTCTCGTGCTCTCCCTGACCCCGCTTGCCGCCCAGCAGCAGCCGGCGAGCCAGCCGTCAACCGAGCCCCAGGTCAAGGTCAACGTGCTCAACGTCTGTACGCCCTCGGTCGAGGAGCAGAAAGAGATCGCAGCAGCGTTAGCGCGCGTCCCGAAGCAACCGTTGTTCGCGACCGACTTCGAAGTGACGCGCGGCCGCTCCACACTCACCGACATGCCGAGCTTCCTGCAGCCCGGGCAGAGCGGCCACGTTGCCGGAGAGCCCTCGGTGGCAAACTACGTCCGCATCCGGCGCGAATTTTCAGTGCAGGCCCTGTTTGCCAGTGTGCAATATTCCTTCAGCAACGACGGGCAGAACATGATCGAGACCCTGGTGCTGCACACCCGCGACCCAAAAGATCTGATCGAGGTGTCGATCGAAGACAGCGCTTCGGCCGTTACGACCCCGGCAGCCATGCTCGGAGCCGACACTCCCGCCAGCCGCATTCGCCTCGAGCGCTTCGGCAAGAGTTCGGTCGCGCTGGTTCGCTGCCTGGGCAACGAAGGCGGACCGGTTCCGGACCAGAGCGCCTACGAACCACTTTTTACCAGCGCGTCGGAAGTTCTGGAGAATTACCGCGCGCTGCTGGGCGTCAAAAGAACTGTTCCCGAGGAATTGGCCAGACTCTCTGGTACTTCGAGGGCGGGCACTTCGAGGTCGAGCACTTCAACGTCGAAGAGCAGTAAGTCAAAGACAGCCAAGCCCGACACTGCCAAGGAAAAAGAATAACGGCCGCGGAGCGGCGGCAGCCGGTCGAGCCGGGTTGCATCAAAAATTGAATTCAGCCATCTAACATTGCCAGCGCATAACCATTCATGAGCGAAACTCGCAACGTAGTGATCATCGGTTCCGGATGCTCCGGCCACACAGCTGCGCTCTATACCGCGCGCGCCAACCTGAAACCGCTGGTGATTGAAGGTCACGAGCCCGGGGGACAGCTTTCTCTGACCACGCTGGTTGAAAACTTCCCCGGATTTCCCGAAGGAATTCTCGGTCCCCAGTTGGTCGAGAACATGCGCAAGCAGGCGGAGCGTTTCGGCGCAGAATATCGCATGGCGCACCTGACGAGCGTCGATCTCAGCCAGCGCCCGTTTTTGCTGCACATCGGGCATCAGCAGGTGCACGCGCAAACTCTCATCATCGCCAGTGGCGCTTCGGCTCGCTGGCTGGGCCTGCCGCACGAGCAGCAGCTGATCGGTCACGGGGTTTCGTCGTGTGCCACTTGCGATGGCTTCTTCTTTTCAGGGAAAGAGATCGTCGTAGTCGGCGGTGGAGATTCCGCGATGGAGGAGGCGATCTTTCTCACGCGCTTTGCCACGAAAGTGACGATCATTCATCGTCGCGACACGTTTCGCGCTTCGAAAATCATGCTGGACCGTGCCCAGCATAACGAGAAAATCCAGTTTCTGCTCGATACCGTTGTGGAAGACGTCTATGACATTCACCACAAGGAAGTCACCGGCCTGAAGCTTCGCAACGTGAAAACCGGCAAGGTTTGGGACTTCCCGGCCAGCGCGCTGTTTCTCGGCATTGGCCACGAACCCAACGCGAAGATGTTCGCCGGCCAGCTCGACACCGACGCCGACGGCTATCTCAAAACCCACAACTACGTATTCACGAAGGTTCATGGCGTCTACGCCTGCGGCGACGTGCAAGATCGCCGCTACCGACAGGCCATCACTGCCGCCGGCACCGGCTGCATGGCCGCGATCGAAGTGGAGAAATTTCTGGAAGAGCGAGCCCACTAATATCGTTGGGCTCATGGCAAATCCAAATTAGAGGTGAAACATGAAATACCGCCTATTAGGAAACAGTGGACTTCGCGTTTCGGAGCTATCGCTTGGCGCCATGACCTTCGGAGAAGACTGGGGATGGGGATCTCCGCAAACTGAAGCGCGCAAGATTTACGACGCCTACCGTTCGGCGGGCGGGAATTTTATTGACACCGCGAACGTGTACACGAACGGCAGCAGTGAAAAGTTTGTCGGCGAATTCATTCGTGATCACCGGCAATCCGTGGTCCTGGCGACCAAGTACACCAACGCCGGCCCCGGTGACGATTCCAACGCCGCGGGCAATCATCGCAAGAGCATGGTGCAGGCTCTGGAGAACTCCTTGCGGCGGCTGAAGACCGATTACATCGACCTTTATTGGCTGCACATCTGGGATCAAATGACGCCGGTCGAAGAAGTTATGCGGGCCTTCGATGATCTGGTGGGTCAAGGCAAGGTCCTCTACATTGGCGTTTCCGATGCGCCCGCGTGGTGGATCGCGCGGGCGAATACTCTGGCCGAACTGCGGGGCTGGACGCAGTTTGTCGGGCTGCAGATCGAGTACTCGCTGACCGAGCGCACCGTCGAGCGTGAACTCGTGCCCATGGCCAAGGCGCTTAAACTCGGGGTGGTCGCATGGTCCCCGCTGGCTGGAGGCTTGCTGAGCGGCAAGTACCACTCGGGCGGCACCGTTGAGGGCAGATACTCCAATGAAATGATCAAGTCGTTCCGGCCTACCGGCGAACGCGCCGATCGGATTGTGGCCGCCGTGCAGGAAGTTGCCGCCGAGGTGGGCCGTTCACCAGCTCAGGTCGCCCTGGCGTGGCTGCGATCCCGCGAGGTCGCGGTGATTCCGATCATCGGCGCGCGGCGCATTGCGCAACTCGAAGATAACCTTGCCAGCCTCGATCTGACCCTGACCAGTGAGCAGGTCTCCACTCTCGATAACGCGAGCGCAATCGAAAAGGGATTTCCGTACAGCATGTATGAAAAGGAATTAGCGAGAACTCTGGCCTACGGAGGGATGCGCGACAAAATTCTCGCCGCTTGAAATCGAAAGCACCAACCGCCACCACGAAGGGCGCTAAGGATCGAGGACGGCAAGATCTATATCCTTGGAATCTGGGAAGAGAGTTCGAACAGTTTGAAGGTCGGACCAGTGCCATGCCACACCTGAACAACTGCATTCTTTAGTGGCAGATTTTTCGCGAGACGTCTGGTGGTGACCAAGTAGATGCGGCCGCCCTGATCGAACTTGAATGCCGTTGATAGCTCACTGCCGCTGCGAATGAGAAGCGTTCGATTGAAGATTTCGTCCGGGAGTTCGTATTGCGCGTGGGCGAGGGTCAACGGTGCGACAGTGAATAGCGGCAGTAGCAGTTTCTTGCGATGCGACGTAAACACTGACCGCCCCTTCTTGCCACTCAATTGACGCTCTACCTCTCCAGCCCCGCTGCAAACGCATCCAGCGATAATGACCGCAGCAGGTTCCGTCTCATTCCGCGCTCCACTTCGGCCAACCGATCCGAAGCCGCCGTGATCCACTCAAAATCCGCCGACTCCGCCAGCCGTTTCAGTTCGGCCGCAATATCTGTATTCCGGACCGCCTCCGGCGCTCCCGAGTCGATAAACATCAAATCCCGCAGCAGCGAATACAGCGTGCGGATCAACTGCTCCGTCTTCTCGCGTCCCTCGGCCCCCGGACGATACGACTCGGTAATCTTGAACAACTCGCTATGCTCCCCACCGGCCAGAGCCGATTTCAAAATCGCCAAAGCATGATCGCGCGCCGCCGTGTAGGCGGCGAGATCGAATCCCCGCGCCCGGCCCACCGCACCCTCCGAAAGCCGCGCCACCAGCGCCCGCTGCGCCGCCTTCCACTCCGGACGCTGCTCCGCCAGATCGCGCTCGATCTCCTCGGCCGATAATGCTCCCAGCGTAAACACCATCGACCGCGACCGGATCGTCGGCAGCAACTCGCCCGCATTCTCGGTCAGCAGAAAAATCGTCGCGAACTCCGGCGGCTCCTCCAGCACCTTGAGCAGCGAGTTCGCCGCTTCTTTCATGAACGCCGAATCGGTAAAGATGTAAACCCGCTCTCTGCCCTCCGCCGGCCGGTAATAAATCGTCTCGATCACCCGCCGCACCTGGTCCACCTTGATCATCATCTGCGGCGGATCGGGCGGAACGACCAGCACGTCGGGATGCGTCTGCACAAAGATTCGCGTCTCTTTCTTGTCGGTCTCGCGCATCCCCTCGCGCGCCTCGACGGCCTCGGCAAAGCGAGCATCAAGGTCGCCGGCCTGCACGATACGTATGCAATTCGCGCACTTCCCGCAAAAGTCCGGCAGCCCGTCAGTCTTCGTCGGATTCAGGCAATTCAGCGCCTGCGCCAGCATCAAAGCCAGCGTGTACTTGCCCGCTCCCCGCGAGCCGGCCAGCGCCACGGCATGCGGAAACCGCTCCCGCGCCAGCATATCGCGCAAGCGATGAACGGTCTCGGCATTTCCATGAAAGTCAGAAAACATGTGGATCAGCTTTGCATTTTTGTCATGCTGAGCGCAGTCGAAAGACCTCGTGCTCGCATGCAGCGCCACCGGCTGCGCGAGGAATTTCCACCACGAATCACTACACCTTCAACTTCCTCCGTACCACGTCCACGATCCGCGCATGAGTCTGCCCCGGCGTGCCACGCGCATCGACTGTCACCACCCTCCCCGGCTCCCGCTTCGCAATCCCCAAATACCCGTCGCGGACCCGCCCAAAAAACGCCCGCGTCTCCGACTCGAACCGGTTCTCATCATGACCCCGTCCCGTCGACTTCGACGCTCGCTTGTTCCGCCGCCGCGCCCGGCTCACGCTGGCGTGCGCATTCGAGTCGAGCAGGATGGTCAAATCCGGCTGCAGATTCCCACACAGCACCCGATGCAACTCCCGCACCGCCTCGCTTCCAAGCTTCCGCCCACTCCCCTGATAAGCCTCCGTTGAATCCGTAAACCGATCGCACAGCACAATTGCACCAGCCGCCAGCCCCGGCTCGATCACCTCCGCAATATGCTGCGCCCGCGAGGCAAACATCAACGCCATTTCCGCCAGCGGAGCCAGTCCCGCCGTACCCGAATCCAGCAGCACTTTGCGGATTTTTTCCCCCGTCGCCGTCCCGCCCGGCTCCCGCGTCTCGACGACCTTATGCCCCGCCGCTCGCAGTACCGCCCCAAGCTTGCGCATCTGCGTGCTCTTGCCCGTACCGTCGAGCCCTTCAAACGTGATGAATTTCCCGCCGCGCGACATCTGCGGAATCATAGCAGCCATCGCCCTTGCGCACGCCGACCAGATGCTCTAGAATTTGTGTACACATACGTACACAAATGGAGTAGCCTATGGGAACCCTTAAAGTTGGCATCCGGGAATTTCGCGAGAAACTCGCCACTTATCTTTTGGAGACCGATCAAACTGTTGCTGTCACCCGACATGGCGACGTCGTCGGCTATTACATTCCGGCCCGGCGCAAGCGGACACAGGCAGAGCGCGAGGCTCTTGAAGAAGCTGCCTCGCGTTTGCAGGAAGAAATGGCCAAGGCAGGAGTATCCGAAGACGACGTCGTTCGCGGGTTCAAAAGCTGGCGACGAACTGAACGCAAATGACCGCGCACAAGGGAATTGTCCTCGACGCGAACATCTTGCTGCGGGCTGCATTTGGCCAGCGTGTCCGACATATCCTCAGGAAGTATGAAGACCAGGTTCGGTTCTACACTCCCGATGTCTCCTATCGAGATGCCCAAAAATATGTCGTCACGATTTCCGAGCAACGGCAGCTGGACTCCGGTCTTGCACTCTCGGTCCTGGGCCAGATGGCAGCGTTGGTTGAGCAGGTCGATCAGGCTCTATATGAGCAATTCGAGCACTTATCTCGTGAGCGAATCGACCGCCGAGATCCCGACGACTGGCCCGTTGTGGCCGTCGCGCTCCTATTGGAGCTTCCCATTTGGACCGAAGATCAGGATTTCTTTGGAACTGGCATCGCAACCTGGACCACTGATCGCGTAGAGCTGTATCTGCAGAAATCCTGATCTACCGATATCTCGCCGCCGTCCCTGTACGCTCGCGCACGCGGGCTGCTATAGTTTTTAGGTTCCGCTCAAAAGATTGCATTCATCGCAACCAACGGGGGCCCAGGGAAATGAATCTCTCGAAAGTCTTGGGAGTTATCTGCGTCACTTTCTTAGCAGTTTCCAGCTGGTCGGCCACTCCGACCGTCACGCTTTCCGTCGACGCCACTACCGCACCGCGCAAGATTTTCCACGTCACACTCAAGATCCCCGCCAGCCCTGGCGAGCTCACCCTCTACTATCCCAAATGGATCCCCGGCGAGCACGCCCCTGACGGCCCCGTCGTCGATCTCGCCGGATTGAAGTTCTTCGCCGGCGGCAAGACCCTGAAATGGCGCCGCGACACGCTCGACGGCTTCACGCTCCACGTCGAAGTTCCCGCTGGCGAAAAGGAAATCACCGCCGAGCTCGACTTCCTCTCGCCCGCTACCTTCGAAGGCGGATTCTCCGCCGGCTCCTCCGCCACTGACAAACTCGCCGTCATCAGCTGGAACCAGGTTCTGCTCTATCCCAAGGGCTACAAGTCCGACGACATCAACTACACCGCCAGCCTCAAACTCCCCGAAGGCTGGAAATTCGGCACGCCGCTCCCCATCGCGAGCCAAAGCGGAAATGAGATCCACTTCGCGACTTGTTCTCTCACCACGCTGGTCGACTCGCCCGTCATCACTGGAGAATATCTGAAGGTCGTCCCGCTGGCCCAGGATCCACCCACCGAAATGGACATCGCCGCCGCCGCCGCCGCCGATCTCGACGCCCCGCAGTCAGTCTGGGACAACTACAAGAATCTGGTCGATCAGGCGCAGAAACTTTTCGGCGCTCACCACTACCGCGACTACCATTTCCTCTACACGCTCAGCGATCACGTCGCCCACTTCGGCCTTGAGCACCACGAATCCGACGACAGCCGCGTCGACGAGCGCGACCTGGTCGACGAAACCGGACGCAAACTCTCAGCCGGCCTGCTTCCCCACGAATACGTTCACTCGTGGAACGGCAAGTATCGCCGCCCCTACGACCTCGCCACGCCAGACTACGAGCAACCCATGCAAGACGATCTGCTCTGGGTTTACGAAGGCCTGACCAACTATCTGGGCTTCGTCCTCACCGCCCGCAGCGGACTGCTCACTCAGGATCAGGATCGCGACGATCTCGCCATTACGGCCGCCAGTCTCGATCACGAACCCGGCCGCACCTGGCGCAACCTGCAGGACACCGCCGACGCCGCGCCGCAACTTTATTTCGCCGGGCGTTCCTGGTATTCATGGCGCCGGGGCACGGATTTCTACGATGAAGACACGCTGAACTGGCTCTGGGTCGACGTGATCATCCGCCAGCACAGCAATGGCACGAAATCGATCGATGATTTCTGCCATCTGTTTCACGGGGCGCCCAGCACCGGCCCGATTCTCAAGACTTATACCTTCGACGACGTGATCAATACGTTGAACCAGGTCGTCCCCTACGACTGGCGCGGCTTCTGGACCGAGCGCCTCACTACCCACTCGCCTCACGCGCCTCTCGGCGGCATCGAGGGCAGCGGATGGAAAGTCGTCTACGACGACACTCCTTCCGACATGTTGAGCAGCGAGGCCGGCGCCTATCACTTCGTTCCCGCCGGATTCGCCCTCGGCCTGAGCCTGCGCGACGACGGCGGCATCAGCGACACCATTGAAGGCGAGCTCGCCGCTAAAGCCGGCATCGGCCCCGGCATGAAGCTGATCGCGGTCGACGGCCGCCGCTTTTCTCCCGACGTCCTGCGAGACGCCATCAGGGCCGCAAAAAACAGCACCGCCCCAATCGACCTGCTCGTCGAAAACGATGAGTACTACAAAACCTACAAAATCGACTACCACGGCGGCGAAATCTACCCGCACCTGGTCCGCGACGAATCGAAACCAGATTTACTAAGCGAGATCCTAAAGGCAAAGTAGCCGTAGGTTTATGTTAATTGTGTGGGACGCACCGCTGCCGGGTGCCCCATTTCTCGCGCGCCCTTTGCGCGAGAAGTGGGGATTTTTCCGTCCCCTACCGCTCCGAAGCCTTCAACTCTTTCTCCATCACCTTCCGCAGAGCCTCATTGATCCGCGTTTGATACCGCCGTCCATCTTTTTTGAACCACGCGATCACGTCCGCATCCAGCCGCAGCGTCACCGGCTTCTTTAGCGGCTTATAAAAGTCCGCGATCCTCATCGCGTGCAATGCCCCCGATACGCGTTTTCTCTCATTCCTTAAAGCACGCAGATTGATAGGTTTACGCCGCCGCCCCGATCCGGGAGACCGGCGCCCTTTTAAACGGGAAGATGCAGTCTTCATAACTTGTTGTCTCCATTGTACTTAGCGATGTGCGGATCAGAATGTATGCACAGCATTGTACGTCAGAATGTCCAATAAAGGAACACTGTGGAAAACTTTGTCGCTTCGCCTCTAACCTGCCAGATCTTCAGGGCTTGCGATTTCCACAGCCTCTTCCGCCATAAACCCGAAAACCTCCTGCGGCACCGGATTCTGCCATACCGGCGCAAATGACTGCCGGTGCAGCGGGCAAGGGCCATGCTCCTGCAGCGCCGCCAGATGCTTCGGCGTGCTGTACCCTTTGTGCGAAGCCAGGCCGTAGAGAGGAAACACCGCATCCCACTCGCACATCATCCGGTCGCGTTCCACCTTGGCCAGGATCGACGCCGCCGCAATCGACGCCGACAGCGCGTCGCCATGAATGATCGCATCCTGTGGCTGCTCGCAATCGAGCCGCACCGCGTCCACCAGCAGGTGGTCCGCCATAGGCGCCAGCCGCATCACTGCTTCACGCATCGCCACCCGCGACGCCTGATAAATGTTGATCTGATCGATGCGCGCCGCGTCCACCGCTGCAATGGCCCACGCCACAGCATGCTCGCGAATGCGCTCCGCCAGCACCTCGCGCCGTTCCGGTTCGAGCAGCTTCGAATCGCGCAGGCCGCGCACTCGATACGCCGGATCAAGAATCACCGCCGCCGCAACCACCGGCCCGAACAACGATCCCCGTCCCACTTCATCCACGCCGGCCACGCGCGCTGCGCCCAGTTCCCACGCGCGCTTTTCGTAGCGCAGCGTACAGCGCAGCTTCTTCAGCAAGCGCAGCTTCGCTGCCGATGGCGACAGAGTTCGCCCGGACGAGGACTTCAGCACAGAAGACTTCATCGTACACACTTCATCATGGGACCCATGAGAGTTGTCCCCATCTTCACCGAGAGCGCTGAATCGCGCAAGCAAACTTTTCGCACGGCATCGCCGGGCAAGCGCTGACATCACTCCAGGGTTGTCATTCCGACGCCCGACACTGAGCAAAGCCGAAGTGGAGACAAGAGGAACCTGCGGTTGCTGCCTGCTCCGCCGGCAACGCAGCCGTCGCCGGAAGCGCACGCAGCCCCGCCAGTAACCACTCCGCGGATTACGCACGTACATTGTCCGACCGGACATGTACTGGTAACGTGGGAGCAGTTTCAAACCTGCGGAGCGGTCGTGGAAAACAGCCCCAACGCGGCACCGGTAACGAGCTTGCTCGCAGGCAAGGTGGTTCACCTTGCGCTGCCGGTGCGCTGGAGTTTTGTAGGGCAGGAGGGTCGCGGGCACGCCGAGATGGCCTGCACCTATGACGTTCACGCACGCGGCGCACGCCTGCTCAGCGCCCGCCAGGTGCACCCTGGCGATCTGTTGCTGGTAGAGCGTGGGCGCAGCAAGTCCGTCTGCCAGGTGGTTTGGGCCGCCGATGCCGCTTCATCGTTGCGTGGGCAGTTCACTGTGCGATGCGTGGACGAAGGCCGCACGCCCTGGGACGACGAACTGCGCCACATGGAAGAGCAATATCAGCCCGTCATTCTCGACGGACTACAGCGCCGCGCCTGGGCGCGCGGATTCGGGCGTGGAGATCAGAACCGGCGTCGTCGTCCGCGATTTTTTGTGGAGGGCGAGGCCGAAGTCGAAGTGAACGACAGACGCCGCTTCGTGGAAGGCAAAGTCGAGCAGATTTCAGAGTTCGGCGCGCGCATTGCGGCGACTGATCTGCTCAGGCCAGGCACAGACTTTCACCTCATGCTGAACCTGTTTGACATCAGCGTGGCGCTGAAAGCCAAAGTGAAATATCTGGTCGACAACCTGGGCATGGGGGTTGAGTTTCAGGAAATTCGCCTGGGAGACCGGCCACTGCTGAATCATGTGTTAAGCCGGTTGCGCACCCGGCCGGTGGAGGAATTCGCCCCCGTGGAAGTGGAAGTTGTGCCGCGACTCGCGGCGGCGGGTTAGCCCTAGAGCTCGCGGGCTGACTGGTCGGTTCAGACACCGCGAGAACCTAGCCTCGCTACGCTCGGCGGACGGGCGAATGCGCCCGTCCCCATACAAACGTCTTTAGGCTTTTTCGACGTCGCGCAGGCGGGCGGCTTTGCCTCTGAGGCCGCGCAGATAGAAGAGGCGTGCGCGGCGCACTTTCGACGAGCGCACCAGATCGACTTTGTCGATCACCTTGGAGTGCACCGGGAAGATGCGCTCAACGCCCTGACCAAAGCTGATTTTGCGGACCGTGAAGCTGGCCTGCGGCCCGTTGTCGCGCTTGATGACCACGCCTTCGAAGGCCTGCACCCGTTCCTTGTCGCCTTCTTTGATTCTTACGTGTACCCGCACCGTGTCGCCGGGACGAAATGCGGGGAGATCGGTGCGTTGGGTCTTGGCCAGCAGTTTTTCGATGATTAAGTTTGACATTTTATTTCCTTCGTAGCGTTCCTTCGTTCACTTCCTGAATTCTATTCGTAGTTGTCATCCTGAGCGTGGCGAAGGATCCATGCAATTTGCTCGCGGCGAAGAGTACGTAGATCCTTCGCTTCGCTCAGGATGACAAGCTGCAGCATCTGTTTAGCTTCTACCGATTCGTGCCAAAATCTTCCTGTCTTCTTCGCTCAACTCCACGCTTTCCAGCAAGTCCGGCCGGTTGCGCAGCGTCTTCTTTATTGCCTGCTCGCGACGCCAGCGGCGAATCTCTTCGTGATTGCCGTTGAGCAGAACTTCCGGCACCTGCAGCCCGCGAAATTCCGCCGGGCGCGTGTAGTGTGGATAGTCGAGCAATCCGCCGGAACCGCAGGTCGAAGCATCTCCGGTAAACTCGCCACCTTCCTTATGCTCCCCAGCCCGGTGCGCGGTGAACGACTCCTGCCGCGTCGATGCTTCGTTGCCAACCGCTCCCGGCAGCAAGCGCGTGACCGCCTCAATGATGACGGCCGCCGCCAGCTCACCGCCGCTGATCACATAATCGCCAATCGAAAGCTCACGGTCGGCAAGAAAGTTGGCGATACGCTCGTCCACGCCCTCGTAGCGGCCGCAGATGAGCACGATGCGATCCAGCGCGGCCAACTCCGCCGCAACTTTCTGGGTGAAGCGCGGGCCTTGCGCCGAGAGCAAAATAACGGTCTCCCTGGCAGAGCCAGATAGACGTTGCTCGCGAGATGCAAGCCCAAGCGTTTCTAAAGAATCAAAGATCGGTTCCGGCTTCAGCACCATGCCTTCGCCGCCGCCGAAAGGGCGGTCATCCACGGTGCGGTGCTTGTCGTGCGTGAACTGCCGCAGGTCGTGAACTTCGATTTCCGCCAGGCCCATCTCGCGGGCGCGGCGGGTGATGCCGTGATCCAGAGGTCCGCGAAAGAAGTCCGGAAAGATGGTGACGATGTCGGCCTTCATTTGCGAAACCGAAAACCAAAACCTTTAACCACGAAGAGCACTAAGGAACACGAAGGAAAGCTTCTGATTTCTCAGTTCCTCTTCTTCTTCTGTTCTTCCTTCTTCTGTTCTTCCTTTTCTGCTTGCGTCATGGGCGCGTTGATTTCCAACATGCCGTCGGGAAGGTTCATGCGCACTTTTCGTTGTGCCTGGTCTACGCCTTCCAGATACGCTTCGGCGAACGGCACGTCGAACTTCCTCCCCGCATTCTCCACCAGCAACAGCGGCGCTTCGCCGGCCCCGAACTGAACCTCGGCAATGCAGCCGATTTCGCGACCGTGATCGAAGACGCTGCATCCGATCAGATCGCTGACGTAGCTCCAACCCGGCTCAAGTTCGGCGCGATCCGCGCGTGCAACCTGCAGTTCGGAGCCCACCAGGACCTCGGCGTCGGAAATCGAATCCACGCCGCGAAACTTGAAAACCAGCAGCCCTTTGTGTGGCCAGAGTTCTTCGATTTCCAGTTCGCGCCGGGCTGGCTGCTCGCCCAGGGCGAATAATTTCATGCCTTCGGAAAAGCGGTGCGGCGCGTCCGTGTGAATCTCCGCGGCAATTTCGCCGTGGCGGCCTTGCGTTTTGACCACGCGGGCCAGCGTGATGAAATCGCCGTTTATTTCAGGACTCACGCTGCGGCTACTCGAGAATTTCGAGCTGGTAACGCTTGTGGGTGCGATGGCCGGCGGCGCCGAGCAGAGCGCGCAGGGCGCGGGCGGTGCGGCCCTGGCGTCCGATGACCTTGCCTACGTCGCTTTCGGCGACTTCGAGCTCGATGACGCCGTCGTCGAACAGTTCGACGAAGACTTCGTCGGGCGCGTCGACCAGCGACTTCGCGATCATCTCGACCAGCGTGCACACATTGCCAGAGGGCTCAGTCATATTCAGCAATTCTCTATCGGAACGTTCTCGATCGAAGCTCTGAAGCCGCTTACGGCACGACTAGAAGTCGTGCTCTTTTCGCTTCGGGCGCTTCGCAACCTTCAGGCGGCCGGAGCCGGGGCCGCAGCCGGAGCTTTCGAGAATAACTTGTTCACGCGATCCGACATTTGCGCGCCCTTGGACACCCAGTACTCGACGCGATCACGCTTCAGTTCGACGCTGGCGGGGTTGGTGCGGGGATTGTAAGTCCCGACCACTTCCACCGGGCGGCCGTTGCGGGCGCGCGCCTTCTCAATCACCACAATGCGATAGTGCGGTTGTTTGCGCGCACCGCGGCGCGCCAGACGAATCATTAACACGAGAAGTATATCCTTGTTCCGGAAGAGTCCGGCGAGGCTGAGACAAACTCTTATTATGCCGGAGGTTAGGTGGAATGGCAAGAGGGAGGCGGGGTAGTGTCTTAGCTCCATAATTCTGTCACCTCCTAACGGCAACGTGAAAATGTCACTCCATGAGAGGAAGGACGTTCGCGTTGAGTCAAAAGGAACTGCAACGAGTGAGTGTGATTTCTGCTTGCATTAA